>QFCE01001294.1_pt1 | contig 482086 bp, 435 predicted proteins | sample 5346091 | NCBI WGS metagenome assembly QFCE01 (sample SAMN09062252, study PRJNA434731) | Human gut metagenome, whole genome shotgun sequencing project. | isolation source: stool timepoint A chromium assembly | host: Homo sapiens | collected 2015 | reverse complement strand
CGGAGAACATAGCGATCCTCGCTTTCCAAAATGAGGGGCCATGCGCGGCCCACGGCGGACGCCGCCTGCGCATGGCCCTTACAAATCAAATTCGGGTAGATTTTTTTATGGGTAGGGGGTAACGTCAACCCTGCTGTGCGGCCAGAACGCGGGCGTAGCTGGATTCATGGATGGCTTTTAGCTTATCCAAGCCAAGCGAGTTGACTTCGTCAACATAAGCATCCCAAGTATCAAAACTGCGTTCACCCAGCATAAATTTGGAGATTTGCTCGTTGACGAATGTCTGGATATTAAGACCAATGGTATTAACGACTTCTTGTTCTTCTTCGTTGTATGCCAAAATCGGTTGCTGAGCCAAATCGTAATTGCGGGCTTCCTCAGTGGCAGCACGGCATTCCTCGGTAAATGTGGCAAGCTCGCCATCAAAGTTATACAATTGATAGAAGCCGAATGTTTCCAGACCGGTATTCTGTTTCATGTCTGCTGCAGCAGTGAAATTCTTCCATGTGCGTGTTCCATCGGCGGCCTCATTGTAAAGCTCATCGGGTCTGCCCCATGTCAAAAGCTCTCGGCCCTCATCAGAATACATCCAGTCAATATACGCGAGCACCTCATCAAGGTGTTTGGTTTGGCTGGATACGACGAACCCATAAACGCCTTTGGCGGAGAAAGCAAATTTATCAACACCCTTTTCGCCGAAAGCAGGCGGAGCCATATATGCAAAGGTGAAATCCGGGTCGGTTTCGCGCATTGATGAGTTGAAAAAGTCAATGCGGCTGAGGTAGTCGATGGTAATGAAGGAATCGCTGTTAGCAATCACGTCTTGCCAGCCTTTTGTGTCTATGGTAAGGAAGTTAGGCAGCAGCAGGCCTTCTTCATAAAGCTTATTGTAGAATTCCAGCATTTCTTTGAATTCGGGAGAAGTTGGGCCGAAAGACCATTCACCGGAATCATAATCGTAGCCAAGGAATCGGTTGTCACCGGTATCAATAAATGTAGTGCCCCAAGATGGCGCAATCATATTTAACTGGGTCAATGCACCTGCAAAAGAACGGAATGCAAGAGGATAGCTGTTGGGATAAGCTTCCTTCAATTTGACGAGAACATCGTAGAATTCATCTTTGTTAGTGGGAGCCTCTAAGCCAAGTTCTTCGAATACGTCGGCGCGATAGAGCCAGCCCCGGCGATTTGTTTCGTCAACACCCTGCTCGGGGAATTGATACAATGCACCGTCGGCGGACATAAAGTTCAGCGCGTACTGCGTATTTTCTTCGTACCAAGCTTTAAAGTTTGGCATTTGATCGATATAATCCAGAATATTGATAAATGCTCCTTGCGGGCCATACTGCTGCACAGCCGCATTGCCAACCAAATAAATCAGGTCGGGCAGTTCGCCGGAGGCCATGGTCAAGTTCAGCTTTTCAGAAAAACCTTCGGTGTCCACGCTGGTGATGTTAAAATCGACATTGGTATATTCTTTTACGAGGTCGATAACATACCAATCGTCCTGAAATGGCCAGCTTGCATGAGAGGGAATCAACATGGAAAAAGTGACAGGCTCGGAGAACAGAGGGCCGCTTTCGGAATTGGAAACGGAAGCAGAGGCAGAAGAAGAGGAGCCGGGCGCCGCTGCGCTGGAGGACCCGGAGGAACAGCCGGCGAACAGGCTTGTTGCCAGGACGGCAGAGCAAAGAAGCGCGATGCCCTTACGAAAATGTTTTTTCATATCGGTTTCATCCTTCCTTTTCAAAATGATGTATTTTTTGTTGCCGGGGATACGACGCGTTGTCCACGCCTTTATCTTAACGGTGCTGGGTGCTGAAATCAATTTTCATTTCAAACGATTTTCTCAAAATACGCCGAAAGCAGGTAAAATCGAATGATTTGAAAAAAATCAAATCAAGAGGCGACAAAGCAGACTGGGGGGAGGAGGGCTGATCAGCCCTCCTGCAAAGCCAGAACGCGCGCATAGCTGGATTCATGAACCGCTTTCAGATCTGCGAGGCCCAGCGCCTCAACCTCTGCGACGTAGCTGTCCCATTCGTCAAAGCTGCGTTCGCCCAGCAGGAATTTGGATACCTGTTCGTCCACAAACGTCTTGACGTTGGTGCCGACCGTGTTGACGATGCTTTGCTCTTCATCGTTGAAAGCCAGTACAGGCTGCTGGGGAAGATCATACTTACGGGCTTCTTCGGTGGCGGAGCGGCACTCCGGAGAGAAGGTGGAAAGCTCGCCGTTGAAATCATAGCGCTGATAGAACCCGAACACCTCAAAGCCGGTGGCCTGTTTCATCTCGGCAGCTGTGGAAAATTCTTTCCAAGTGCGGTTGCCTGCGGCATCTTCTGTATACAGGTCACCCGGGCGGCCCCAGGTCAAAAGCTCCCGTCCCTCGTCGGAGTACATCCAGTCAATGTAAGCAAGCGCTTCGTCCAGATGTTTTGTCTGGCTGGAAACGACAAAGCCGAGCAAAACCTTTGCGGAATACGCGAACTGGTTGCCGACATCCTCGTTGAATGCGGGCGGTACCATATAGGCCATCGTGAACTCAGAGTTGCTCTCACGCATGGCTTTGTTGAAGAAGTCGATGCGGCTGAGGTAATCGATGGTGATGAAAGAATCGCTGTTGGCCATTACGTCCTGCCAGCCCTTGGTGTCGATGGTCAGGAAGTTGGGCAGCAGCAGGCCCTCTTTGTAAAGCTTGTTATAAAATTCAAGCATTTCTTTGAATTCGGGAGAAGTGGGGCCGAAGGTCCACTCCTGGGCGTCATAGTCATAGCCAAAGTAGCGGTTGTCGGTGATATCCAAATAATAGGTTCCCCAGGACGGTGCAATCATGTTCATCTGGGCCATGGTTCCGGCGAAGGAGCGGAAAGCCAGCGGGTAACTGTCAGGATAAGCTTCCTTCAGCTTGACAAGGACATCATAAAATTCGTCCTTGTTGGTCGGCATTTCCAGGCCCAATTCTTCGAAAATGTCGGCACGGTACAGCCAGCCGCGGCGTTCGGTTTCTTCTACCCCCTGCTGCGGGAACTGATACAGGCCGCCGTCGGCGGACAGATAGTTGGCGGCATATTGCTGGTTCTCCTCGTACCAGGCCTTGAAATTCGGCATTTTATCAAGATGATCCAGGATGTTAATGAAGGCTCCCTGCGGCGCATATTGCTGCACAGTGGTGTTATCCGTCAGAAACATCAAGTCAGGCAATTCGCCGGATGCCATGGTCAGATTCAGCTTTTCGCTGAACCCGCTGGTATCGACAGCGGTCACTTTTAAATCGACATTGGTGTATTCCTTGATCAAATCAACAACATACCAGTCTTCCTGGAACGGCCAGCTCGCGTGAGAGGGTGTCAGCATGGATAACGTGACAGGCTCGGAAAACAGAGGGCCGCTTTCGGAATTGGAAACGGAAGCAGAGGCAGAAGAAGAGGAGCCGGGCGCCGCTGCGCTGGAGGACCCGGAGGAACAGCCAACGAGCATCCCCGCGGCGATCGCGGCGGAACAAAGAAGCGCAATGCCTTTATGCAAATGCTTTTTCATCGTATCGATCCTTCCTTTTCAAAAAGTTTGTTTTAATTGACGTGATGCATCACCGGTGTCTTTATCGTAACCGCAGAATGTGCTAAAATCAATTTACAATCAAAACGATTTTTATCATCTGCACCGAAAAAAACAAAATCCAATTATTTGATGATAACCCAATTGATTGACGATGGACAAAGCGGATGTGTCGTGACAGGATAATAAAAAGGGACGGCCCGTCGTGACGGGCCGTCCCGGTGCGGCTCACTGCATGGAAAGCTTACGGAGCCTGTATTCCCTTGGCGTCATACCGGTGTATTTTTTGAATTGCCGCAGGAAAGTGTTGACATTATTGATCCCCACCAGCGCGCCGATATCGCCGATGCGCAGCTTGGGGTCCGCTAGAAGCTCCACCGCTTTCTGAATCCGGAAGAACTGGATGCGGTCGCTCAGGTTCGCTCCGGTCTTGCTTTTATAATAGGTAGACAGATAGCTTTTGGAAAGATGGAGCGCTTCTGAAAGCTCATCCATGGAAAATTCACGCTGATAGTTTTTTTCCAAAAATGCCTGAACGCCTTCGAGAATCGGTTCCTCGGCCCGTGGCTGGGCGGCTGCGCACAAAGCCGCGCTGCGCACGAAGCCGGACATCAGCTCACGGTAATCCTGTGCAGTGTCGCATTGGGGCAGCTCATTGTATACGCTGCCGCTGTTCAGGTTGGGCAGGCCTCCCTCAAGGTGCAGGTCGGACAAGGCTCGCAGCGTAACGTTCGCGATGGCGGAGCCCAACAGGATCATATGAATGCGGCGGATCCCTGCGGAAAGATTTTGCGCGATGATGCGTTCGGCCAACGCCGCGGCTTCGTCCGAATGACCGTCGCATACCAGGGCGCGGAGCTGCTGCTCCATCTCCGAAGGGAAAAAGAACGTGTTCACAACATCCAGCCCCAGCGGCAGGTGCAGAAGCTGGGTGCGGTCTTCCACAACAGCGTATTGCGCCGCGTCCAGCACCTGGTCATAGATGGCGGTAAAATCGCCGTCCGCACCCAGCGCGCCGCTTTGGACCACAGTAAAAAATGCAAATTCCCGTTCATTGTCCAGCCGTTGCAGCAGATACTGCATTTGATCGCTAATATCCTGCCGGGCAGCGGGCAGGCTGACCTTGGCCACGAACTGGTTGGGCTCCAGCTGGAAGATCAGTGCCGTGCCGAACAGCAGCGACAGGGTCTGCCGCAGGTTCTCCAGGAGCATATGCGACACGGCCGGCGGCTCGGCGGTGATGATATCCAGCGCACCGTTGCGGTAATGGATACGGAAATAGAGAATATAGAAAACGAGATCCTCGGCACTGGATATCTGGTCCGGCACGTCCAGCTCCACATAAATATTTTTCAATTGGGACTGGAGCAGGAAGCCTGAAAGCGCCGCGTCCTTTTTGGATATCTGCTGTACATACTGTTCGCGCTGGCGCAGCATGGTCTCCACGTTTGCCTGGATATAATGCAGCTCGTCCACCTTGCCGGAGGGCGGCGCATCGCCGCTGGAAAAAAGCTGCAGGATGTCCTGCACGGGATGGAGAACGCGCCACACCGATACGACGGCGATGGCAGCGCCAAAAATCAGCGCCGCCGCCGCGGTGAACAGGCTAAAGTACAGGCTGTTTGTAATCTGGCCCACCACAGTGTTTTTAGGAAGCTGTTTGAGATAGATGAAATCCCCATGAGAAGAAGGGCGCTGGGCCGTATAACCGCCTTCCGGCGCTTCAAACAGCGCGTCCTTCCGCTCTGGCAGCGCGGTGAGCACAGGCTCTTCCTGGGCGGAATACAGCATCCGCCCATCCGTGCTGAAAAGGTAAAAATCTTCCGTCAGATACTGGTCCGCTTCGGCGCAGAGCGCATCAATATCCAAAAACAGCAGCACCATGATGTTGCTGTTCCAGTACGGCTTGAAGGCAACCGGCAGAAGATCGCTGCCGGGCCTGGTTGAAAGAGGGCTGTTGCGGGAAAACGCGGCGGCGGGATAATACCGCTGGGCAAAGGCGGCCAGTTTTTCTTCACGCCAGAAATTCGCGTCATACTGCGTGCTTGTATAATAACGGGAAAAGAACTCGGTATCCAGATAGTTTCCGCTGGATGTAACGACCTTGTTGCTGTTGCGGAAAAAGATGGCGAACGCAGAAATATTTTCGTTGTTGCCCAGATAAAGTTCAGCTTTGTCATACAGGTCCACCAGCTCGTATTCCGATGGATCTCCGGACCTGCTGGCCGTGCGGAAGGCGGGGGTATAGGTCAGGGAGAAATAACTGTTGCGGATATGGGAAAGGCTCTCGTCAAGCCGGGTCACAGCGCTTGTCATCCGTTCGTTGGCGCTGGCTTCCGCTTCGTGGGTCATGGTGTTCAGCAGACGCATGTAGGAGCCGAGATGAAATGCAGAGAGCACGAAGATAGCCGAGAGAAAGCAGGCCATCAATTTAAGGTTCAAGGACAAGTTGCGCCATTTTTTCAAGGGAGGGGCTCCTTTCTGTGTCAAGGTGGGGACGGCGGGCCCGAAGTCATAATTTATTCTTTCATTCTGGTTTTGTTTTGTCAAGGAATTTTTAAAAATGAGGGGGAAGCAGATTTATGAAAACCAGCGTTGCATCCGTTACATTTCGGCGGAAATCCGTTTGTGAGGTGGCGGAGCTTGCCCGCCGCGCCGGGCTCGACGCCATCGAGTGGGGCGGGGACATCCATGTGCCGCCGGGAAACGCCCAGGCGGCGCGTGCGGCGCTGCACTGTACGCGGGAAAACGGGCTCACCGTATCCGCTTATGGCTCGTATTACCGGGCAGGTGCAGAGGAGGATTTCGGTCCCGTGCTGGAAACTGCGCTTTCACTTGGATGCCGTGTGATCCGCGTTTGGGCCGGGCGGCAGGGCAGCGCGCTCTGCACGCAGGAAGAACGGCGCGCCGTGACCGCCTGCCTTGCACGCGCTGCGGAACGGGCGGCGCAGGCCGGATGCGTGGTAGCGACAGAGTACCATGCCGATACGCTTACGGATACGCTGGCTTCAGCGCTGGCTCTGCTGGGTGAAGCGCCGGGGCTGCGCACGCTCTGGCAGCCGCCTGTTGGCCTTACGGCTGCAGAAAATCTGCACGCGCTGCACGCGCTGGAAGGCCGAGTGGAAAATCTGCACGTTTATCATCGGGACAGAGAAGGCGCCTGCCGCCCTCTGGCGGAGGGAACAGCTGACTGGCACGCCTATTTTGCCGCGGCCCAAAAGGACGGCACACAGCGGTATGCCACGCTGGAGTTCGTGATGGGGGACAATGAGGAACAATTTTTGCAGGATGCCGCGGCGCTGCATGTACTGCTTAAGGAGGAATAAAAAATGCGTATCCGTTTGTATGATGTTACGCGCATAACGCGCACAGGGCTGGTGCCCCACAGCGCCATCGACGCAGAGGACGGTGCGATTACCGCTGTTTACGATACGCTGCCTGCGGAAGAGCCGGGCGTGAGGAGCGTCGACGCAAAGGGCGCATACGCCGCGCCCGGTTTCATCGACATCCATCTGCACGGGGGTGGCGGGGTGGAATTCATGGACGCCACGCCCGAACGGATTCGGGCCGGCTGTGCGGCTCATGCCCGTCACGGCACCACCACGCTGCTGCCCACCACACTTGCCGCATCGCCGGAACTGACGCTGCGCATGATCCGCGCGGTACGGCAGGCACAGGCCGCCACAACGGAATGCACCATCGCGGGCGTCCATCTGGAAGGCCCGTTCCTTTCGCCCGCGCAAAGCGGGGCTCAAAGCCCGGACGCGCTGTCCCTGCCCACGTCGGGGCTGTGGGACAGGCTGCTGGACGAATGGCCCGGCGGCGTGCGTATCATGGGCGCAGCGCCCGAGCTGCCCGGCGCAATGGCCTTGGGCGAGGCGCTGCGGGCCCGCGGCGTCGTGGCGAGCATTGCTCATTCGGACGCTGATTACGAGACCTGCCGCCGGGCGCTGGCGTGCGGCTTTACCGATATCACCCATATTTATTCCGGCTGTTCCATGGTGCACCGCAAAAACGGCTACCGCTTCGGCGGCGTGGTGGAGGCGGGGCTGCTGGAGGATGCGTTCACCGTTCAGGTCATCGCAGACGGTAAGCATCTGCCGCCGGAGCTGCTGCGGCTGATCGTCAAATGCAAGGGTGCAGACCGGATATCGCTCATCACGGATGCGCTGTTCGCTGCAGGAAGCGATTTGCCGGACGGCTCGGTGCTGCGGCAGGCCAACGGCATGGAAACGGTTTTGGAGGACGGCGTGATGAAGCTGCCGGACCGTCAGGCGTTTGCAGGCAGCGTCGCCACAATGGACCGTCTTGTGCGCAATATGGTGCATCTGGCGGGGGTGCCGTTATGGGATGCGGTGGCGATGGCCACGGCCACGCCGGCCAGAGTGATCGGCCTGGCGGACAGGAAGGGGAGCCTTGCGCCGGGCTTTGACGCGGACATCGTGCTGATGGACAAGCAGCTGAACGTGAAAGCCGTTATGGCACGCGGACAGTTTGTTGAATAGAGAGAGGGGAACGACGGAAATGTGGACGGAAGAAAGACTGAACAAAATGCTGACGACGCCGAGCGAGGCGCTGAGCGGGGAGCTGGGAAGGTTGGAGGGAGACATCCTGGTGCTGGGCGCGGGCGGAAAAATGGGGCCGACGCTGTGCGTTCTGGCAAAGAACGCGCTGCGGGCAGCGGGAGTGGAAAAGCGAGTCATCGCGGTGTCGCGCTTCAGCGACCCGCTGGTGGTGGAGCTGCTGCGGGAGAACGGGGTGGAGATGATCAGCGCGGACCTGCTGGCGCCCGGCGCGCTGGACAGCCTGCCGGACGCGGAGAACGTCATCTACATGGCGGGCAAAAAGTTCGGCACGGACGGCAATGAATACGCCACCTGGGCGATGAACACCTGGCTGCCCAGCCGGGTGGCCGAGCGGTACCAAAACAGCCGCATCGTGGTGTTCTCCAGCGGGAACCTGTACCCGAAGGTGGGTGTGCACAGCGGGGGTGCCACGGAGGAGACGCGGACGGAGCCGGTGGGCGAGTACTGCATGTCCTGCCAGGGGCGCGAGCGGATGTTCGAGTACGCGGCAAAGACCTACGGCACGCGGGTGGCGGTGTACCGTTTGAACTACGCGGTGGACCTGCGGTACGGCGTGCTGTACGATATGGCCCACAACATCCTGGAGGGAAAACCCATCAGCATCACCACGCCCAGCTTCAACTGCATCTGGCAGGGGGACGCCAACGAGGCGGCGCTGCGTCTGCTGGGGCATGCCTCGGCGGAGGTGTTCACGCTGAACGTGACGGGGCCGGAGACCGCGGGCGTACAGGAGACGGCGAAAAAGCTGGGCGCGCTGCTGGGCAGAGAGCCCATATTCACAGGGGAGGCGTCGGACACGGCGTATCTGAACAACGCGGGAAAGATGTTCCGGCTGTTCGGCTATCCCACGGTGCCGCTGGAAACGCTGATCGAATGGCAGGCACAGTGGATTTTGGACGGAGGGCGCGCATTGGGCAAGCCCACGCACTTTGAAGAGAGGAAAGGGAGCTATTGAGTATGGGACGGCATGAAGAAGCGCTGAAGATCCTGCACGGGGGCACGGTCATCCCGGCCATCCCGCTGGTTCTGGACGAAAACCGGAAATTCAACGAGGCGGGCCAGCGCACGCTGATCCGGTATTATCTGGACGCTGGGGTGGGCGGGCTGGCAGTGGCGGTGCACACCACGCAGTTCGAGATCCGCAAACCGGAGGTGGGCCTGTTCGAGCCGGTCCTGCGTGTGACGAAAGAGGAGATGGACGCATACGAGGCGCGCACGGGGAAAACGCTGGTGCGCGTGGCGGGCGCGTGCGGCGAAGCGGAGCAGGCGTGCGCGGAGGCGCGCACGGCAAAGGCGCTGGGGTTCGACGCGGTATTGCTGAGCCCGGGCGGGCTGGCGCACCGGACGGAGGAGGAGCTGGTGGAGCGCACCCATGCGGTGGCGGCAGAGATGCCCGTGATCGGGTTTTACTTGCAGACGGCCTGCGGCGGGCGGCGGCTGTCGTATGAATACTGGAAGGCCGTGGCGGACACGCCGGGCGTGGTGGCCATCAAATGCGCTTCGTTCAACCGGTACCAGAGCATCGACCTGGTGCGGGGCGTGGCGTACAGCGCGCGGCGGGAGGAAATTGCGCTGTACACGGGCAACGACGACAACATCGTGGCGGACCTTTTGACGCCGTACCGGTTCCCGGTGGACGGCAAAGAGGTGGAGCTGCGGTTCGTGGGGGGCCTGCTGGGGCACTGGTCGGTGTGGACGCACAGCGTTGTGAAGCTGTACGAAGAGCTGCGGGAATACCGGGACGGCCGCGACATCCCGGCGGAGCTTCTGGCGCGGGGCGCGGCGGTCACAGACTGCAACGGCGTGTTCTTCGACGTGGCGCACAACTTTGCCGGATGCATCCCGGGGGTCCATGAGGTGCTGCGGCGTCAGGGCCTGATGGCGGGCACGTGGTGCCTGGACCCGGACGAGACCCTCAGCGAGGGACAGGAGCAGGAGATAAGCCGCGTGTATGAGATGTACCCTCATCTCAACGACGACGCGTTCGTTGCATTGAACCTCAAGGATTGGATGGCATGAAACGCCGGGAGGGGGGAGAAGTATGAAACTGACAAAGGAACAGCTTGCGATGCTGGAGACGCCGTGCGTGATCCTCGACGTGGCGCAGGCGCGCCGGAACATCGAGGCCATGCAGGCGGCCGCAGACGCTGCGGGCTGTGCGCTGCGCCCGCACATCAAGACCCATAAGATGGCGGTATTTGCACGCATGCAGGTGGAAGCGGGTGCGCAGGGCATCACCTGCGCCAAGGTGAGCGAGGCCGAGACGATGGCGGCGGGCGGCCTGCGGGACATTTTTATCGCATATCCCATGGTGGGAGCATTTCGTATCCGGCGCGCGCTGGCGCTTGCGCCCAAGCTGGACCGCCTGATTCTGGCGGTGGACAGTTGGGAGTGTGCGCGGGAGCTGTCCGATGCGGCACAAGCGGAGGGGCTGTGCTTGGAAGTGCGTCTGGAGATTGACACCGGGGCAGGACGGACAGGCGTCCCGCTGGAACATGCGGCGGCGCTGGCGCAGCGTATCGCCGCAATGCCGGGGCTGCGGCTCACAGGCATCTACACTTTCAAAGGGCTTATTTACCAGGGCGCGCCCACGCAGGACAACATCCTTGCCGCAAAAGAAGAGGGCGAGATGATGGCCGAGGCCGCGCGCAGCATTCGTGCGGCGGGCGTAGCCATTCAGGATGTGAGCGCGGGATCTTCCCCGACCGGTGTGGCCGTAGCCCAAACGGGCCTGGTCACCGAGGTTCGTCCCGGCACGTATATTTTTAAAGACCAGATGCTATGCGGCGAACATGTGGCGGAGCCCGAGCAGATCGCCGTGCGGTACGCCGCCACGGTGGTGAGCGTGCAGCACGGAGAATACGCTGTGCTGGATGGCGGCAGCAAAACCTTTGCCACGGATATCCCGCTGAACGCCCCGCCTTTTTATTATCCGGGCTATGCGGCGGTGGAGGGCAGGCCGGATCTGTGTCTGAGCCGGATGAACGAAGAGCACGGAATCCTCACAGCGGCCTGCGGGCAAACGAAGCTGAAGGTGGGCGACGTCCTTACGCTGGTGCCCATCCACGTTTGTACGGCGGTCAATCAGCAAAATACGGTATATTTGCTGGAGAATGGCCGTCTGACGCGTCATCCCGTGGACGCCCGCGGGATGACGGTATAAAGGAGGGATGTCTGTGGATGAATTTGTCGTGCGCGGCGGCCTTGTGTATGATGGGACAGGCGCGCCGCCGGCCCAGGCGGATGTATGGGTGCGGGACGGTGAAATTATGGCGGTGGGTGTGGACGCGGGCGGGTCCGATATCCCTGCGGTGGATGCCTCCGGGTGTGTGGTGACGCCGGGCTTCGTGGACATTCACCGCCACTGCGACGCCGCGCCCCTGCGGGACGCGGATTTCGGCCGGGTGGAGTTAGCACAGGGCATTACCTGCGCGCTGGCCGGTAATTGCGGCCTAGCTCCGGTACCGCTGGATGTAAGCAGGCACGGGGAGTTTTATGAATATATCGAGCCGGTAGTGGGAAAGGTACCGCCGCATGTATGCTATAATAGTTATGCGGGCTATGTGCGTGCGCTGGAGCAGACAGAGCTGCCGCTCCATCTGGGCTTTCTTGCCGGCATCGGGGCGGTGCGCTGCGCGGTAAAGGGCTTTTCCGCCCAGCCGTTTACGAAGCGGGAGCTGGAACAGGCCGTAGCCCTTGTGGACCAGGCGATGGAGGCCGGCGCCTGCGGCGCATCTTTGGGTATCATGTACCGCCCGGAATGCTACACGGCTCCATCGGAATACAATGCGCTGCTGCGCCCGGTCGCCCTGCGTGACGGGCTGCTGTGCACGCATATCCGCGGCGAAGGGGACAGTTTGGTGGAGTCGGTCCGGGAAGTGATCGGGCTCGCGCGCCGCGCCGGGGTCCGCCTGAATATCAGTCATTTTAAAGCCACAGGCGTACACAACTGGCGTGATAAAATTTTTCGGGCCGTGGAGTGTATCGAGGCTGCGCGTGCGCAGGGGCAGGATGTTACGGCGGATTTTTATCCCTATGACGGAGGTTCAACTACATTGCTGTCGCTGCTGCCGCCAACGCTGGCGGAATACCCGCCGCCGTTCTTTGCGGGGCATGAGGGTGCTGCGCGCCTGCGGGAGGAGCTTTACCGCGAACATCCCGGCTGGGACAATATGGTCACCTCCATCGGATGGGAGCGCATCCTCATCAGTTCGGTGGAGGGAGCGGAATACGCACGGTATCAGGGGGAAAACTTTGTCCGGGCAGCGCAGATGCACGGCTGTGGGGATCCGGCGGACCTGATGGCGGAGCTGATTGCCCGGGCGGGCGGTAAAGTGGGCATCATCGTGCTGAGCATGGCATGGGAGGATGTTCAGGCCGTGGCACGTCTGCCGTATACGGCGCTGATTTCCGACGCGCTGTATGGCGGGGGCGGGAATCCGCATCCACGGCTATACGGCGCGTTTCCCCGGATGCTGCGCAAGCTGGTGCGGGAGGAGGGTGTGCTCTCGTTCGAGCAGGCGGTGTACAAGATGACTGCGATGCCGGCGCAGCGGGCCCATCTGAGCGGCAGGGGCGTTCTGCGGCCGGGCGCTGCGGCGGATCTTCTGGTATTCCGTCCTGAAGACTTTACAGATACGGCGACATATGCCTCGCCGAAGCACTGCGCCGCCGGGCTTCGGCGTGCCTATGTGAGCGGACAGCTGGCGCTGCGGGACGGGGAAATGTGCAAAACGCGGGCGGGCAGAGTCCTGCGCCGCGATAACAAGAAAGGATGAGTTAAATGGATATCTACGAAAAGATGAAAGAATTGGGCGTGGAGCTGCCTGCCGCGCCTGCAAAGGGGGGGCTGTATTCCTCCTGCAAAAAGTTTGGCGGAAACCTGTTCTATGTTTCCGGCTGCGGCCCGGTGATCGACGGGCCTGTGACGGGCAGGCTGGGCAAAGAGGTCACCGTGGAACAGGGACAGGTTTATGCCCGCGCCTGCATGCTGAACGTGTTGGCTGCGCTGGAAAAAGCGGTGGGCGATCTGCGCCGCGTAAAAAGCGCTGTAAAAATCACCACTTTTGTACAGAGCGCCGACGACTTTCACGAGCAGCCCGCAGTGGCCAACGGCGGCACTCAGCTTCTGCTGGAGCTTTGGGGAGAGGAAGCGGGCCTGCCGTCGCGTTCCGCCATCGGCGTGAACGCGCTGCCGGGCAACATCCCCGTGGAAACGGAAGCGCTGTTTGAGGTGGATACGGTATCACCGTGACCGCTTTTGTGGCGCTTGCTCCGAAAAAAATTGCATAAGCTGCCGCGCGTGCGTGAAAAGAGCCTTCGGCAAAGGGGTACAGGCCCCTTTGCCGAAGGCTTTGTCTTTCTTGCTCCTTTCACAATGCGTTCGGAGCCATAACGGACATGCCGCCGGGCATAAAATGTATTGTCCATCGCTTGAAAGGAGGAAAGGCATATGGCGGAAGAACATACCGTTTGCAAAAATGTCTTTAAAAATGGAGACAAACCTTCGGCGGAACGGCTCGCACAGAAATGGGCCGAGCTGATCAACAGCCGGGAAGGGGGAGGTGCAGCCCGCGCACGTCCAGAATGATGGGCACAGGCCCGCGCGGGGAGGCAAAGCCGTGAAAGCGGCGCTCTACTGCCGACTGTCGGAGGAAGACAGGAACAAGCCGGCCGGAACCTGCGATTCCGGAAGCATTCAGAACCAGAAAACGATGCTGCTGCAATATGCGATGGAACAGGGATGGGACGTTTTCGACATTTATAGTGACGACGACTATGCAGGCGCGGACAGGCGGCGCCCGCAATTCAACCGTCTGCTGCGGGACGCGCAGCAGCACAAATTCGATATCGTGCTGTGCAAGACACAGTCGCGGTTCACCCGTGAACTGGAACTGGTGGAAAAATACATCCACGGTTTGTTCCCCGCCTGGGGGATACGGTTCGTAAGCATCGTTGACAACGCGGACACCGCCAGCAAAGGAAACAAAAAATCTCGGCAGATCAACGGGCTCGTGAACGAGTGGTATCTGGAAGATATGTCGGACAACATCCGCAGCGTGCTGGACAGCCGTCGGGAAAATGGGTTTCATATCGGCGCGTTTGCTTTGTACGGATATCAGAAAGATCCAAAACAGAAAGGACGACTTGTGATAGACGAAGAGGCTGCTGCTGTGGTGCGGGAGGTGTTCACGCTGTTTTCACAAGGATACGGTAAGACAGCCATCGCCCGGCTGCTCAACGACCGGGGCATTCCAAACCCGACGGAATACAAGCGCCGGCATGGCCTGCGGTATCGGCAGCCCACGAAAAAAAACAGCACACTTTGGAAATATTCTGCCATTGCCGATATGCTGGAAAATGAAATATATATCGGCAATATGGTACAGGGAAAATACGGCAGCGTTTCTTACAAGACAAAGCAAAACAGGCCGCGTCCCAGGGAACAGTGGTACCGGGTGGAGGGAACGCACGAACCGATCATCGAAAGAGCGTTATGGGAAAAAGTACAGGCGCTGCGGGAACAGCGTGTCAGGCCATTTGCGGAAGGGACGGTCGGCCTGTTTTCCCAAAAGGCCCGTTGCATGTATTGCGGCTATGCTATGCGCTCATCTAAAAGCCGCGGAAAGCACTACTTGAAATGTCCGAACCGTCACGTTGCAAAAGATGCCTGCGTTGGCTCGTTTATTTCAGTCGCCCGGCTGGAGGAAATAGTGGCTGCCGAACTGAACCGGATGAATGCGGAATATCTGGATCAGGATGAGCTGGCCCGGAGACTCGAGTACAGCGGAAACCTGGAACAGAAAAAAACGCGGCTCGCGGCGGACGTTACGGCTTGCGAAAAAAAGTTGGAGGAGTGCAGGCGGGGACTCCGGGGGCTTTATTTGGATAAGGTAAAAGGGATTTTATCCGAGGGAGATTATGCGGAACTGTCCAAAGATTTGTCCGCCGAATGCGACAGGCTGGAACGCTCGGCGGCAGAAGGCAGGAAAAAGGTGGAAGAACTGGAAGCTCAGGCCGAAACGGACGGCGGCTGCAGAGAGCGGGCCGGACGGTACATGAAGTCCGGGCGGCTCAGCCGCGAGATAGTGGAAGCAATGATCGATCATATTTATGTGGGCAAGCGTATCCCGGGCACAAAGAATGTTCCCGTGGAGATCCACTGGGATTTCTGAATTTTATCCCCCGTCGAGGCTTACGGAGCCCAGACGCGGCAAAAGCCTTAAAGCTGTTCTTACCGCATCGCAGCAGAGCAGAAAGCCCGCACCACCTATGACAATATTCTGCGTCTGGTGGACGACCCGGACGTGATCGCGCCCATCCGTTTTCTGCGTGAACGGGAGATCGTCCATTTCCAGCGCTTCGGCGAGGCGCTGGAAACCGTCAAGGACACCCTGGACAGCCGCAATTTTTATGCCGTCAATCCCAGCTTTGACCGCTGACCAGCCAAAAGATGCGCGGAGGCCGCAAGGCCTCCGCGCCAGACTGTCGAAAAAGGCAAAGAAGGAAAAGAAGCGTCCGGGGAAAAAGCTTGAAAAAGGGGTGGAGAACCCCTTTTTCATTTAAAATAACCCCGCGACGCCCCGCAGGGCTAGTGCCGAGGCGTGTAGAGCGAAGCGACCGCCGAAGGCCGCCGTGCGCGGCGAACGGGGCCGCAGGCCCTGTTCGTAGGCAGCTTGGCGCAAAAGCGCAGCTTTTTCACCAAGCTGGCGTGGAGGCCGCAAGGCCTCCGCGCTTGCTTTTTGTCCGCGGGCGCTTTACAATAAAATCATAACGCCGGACTGCGCGGCAGGCACGGCGAAAGCATCACAAAAAAGGGGGACGACCCATGAAAGCATTGTTCATCGGCGGCACGGGGGTCATCAGCACAGCCGTCGGCGCTCTGGCGCTGGCCCGCGGCTGGGAACTGACGCTGCTCAACCGCGGCACCAACGCGGCCCGCGCGCCCCGGGGCGCGCGGGTGCTTACAGCGGACATCCATGACGAAGCTGCGGTGAAGGCCGCACTGGGAGACGAGCGGTTCGACGTGGCGGTGGATTTCATCGCCTTTACCGAGGAGGACGTCCAGCGTGACGTGCGCCTGTTTGCGGGGCGCGCGGCCCAGTACATTTTTATCAGCAGCGCGTCGGCATACCAGAAGCCCGTGGCCGCGCTGCCCATCACCGAAAGCACGCCCTTGGCAAACCCTTACTGGCAGTATTCCCGCGATAAGATCGCCTGCGAAAATTTCCTGATGGAGCGGTACCGGGAGGAAGGCTTTCCGGTGACTATCGTGCGCCCCAGCCACACCTATTGCGGCGGCAAGGCCGTGGTGGCGCTGCACGGCGCACGCGGCTGCTGGCAGACGCTGGCCCGCATCCGGGCGGGCAAACCCGTTATCATCCCCGGCGACGGCACGTCGCTGTGGACGGCCACCCATGCCGATGATTTTGCCGTTGGTTTTGTGGGCCTGATGGGCAACCCCCACGCGCTGGGCACTGCGGTACACATCACCACCGACGAGGGGATGACGTGGAACCAGATCTACGCGGTGCTCGCGTCAGCCATGGGTGCGCCGCTGTGCGCGGCATATGTCGCCAGCAAATTCCTGGCCGTATGCGGCCGGGCCGCGGGCTATGATTTTGAAGGTCCGCTGCTGGGCGACAAGGCCGCCAACGTACGCTTTGACAACACCAAGATCAAGCGGCTCGTGCCGGATTTCGCGCCCCGCGTTTCCATGGCCCAGGGTATCCGCGGCGCGGTGGAATATTTGCTGGCGCACCCGGAGCTGCAAACGCCGGATCCGGAGTTCGACACCTGGTGCGACAGAGTCCTGGCGGCGCAGAGCGCGGCCAAAGCCGTATTTGACGGCGCGCATCTCGCTTAACGCAGAACGAAAACACGCCCCGCACGGCTGAAAGCCGGGCGGGGCGCGGCCACTTGTGGCGGAAATTGAGCAAAAATCGCAAGGCTCGGCGGAAAATGCCTTGCAATTACAATGGAAAACCCGTGCCCGCCTCGCTATACTGAAAAGCATACGGGCGCGGCGCGGGCCGCGCCGGGGAGGGCGGATGCATGATTCGGGACATGACGCGCGGCAATGTGACGCGCCATCTGGTGGGCTTTTCCGTACCCATCATTCTGGGCAATCTGTTCCAGCTTGCCTACAATGCGGTGGACTCCATCGTCGTGGGGCGCTTTGCCGGCACCGGCGCCCTGGCGGCCGTGGGTACGGCCAACCCCGTAATGAACATCATCATTCTGGGCGTTTCGGGGCTGTGCATCGGCGCATCGGTGCTGATGAGCGAATATTTCGGCGCGCGGGATACAGAGAAGCTGCGGCGGGAATTTGCGGCCACGCTGTTTCTGGGAATGTTTTTTTCGGCGGCGGTGCTGGCGCTGGGCTTGCCGCTGGCCGGGCCGCTGCTGCGCCTGCTGAACGTTCCGGACGAGATATTTCCGCAGGCCCGGGCATATTTGTGCATCATTTTTCTGGGTATGCCGTTTACCTTTGTCTACAACGCTTACGCGGCGGCCATGCGCAGTGTGGGCGATTCCCGCACGCCCATCCGTTTTCTGGCGCTGGCATCGGTGCTCAACGCCGGATTGGACGTGGCGTTTGTGGCAGGCCTGCACTGGGGTGCGGTGGGCGCGGGAATTGCCACCGTCCTCGCCGAAAGCCTTTCTGCAATTTTATGTGTTATTTATACAGAGCGTAATCTTGCTGCGCTGCGCCTTACCAGAGCAGAGCTGCGGCCGGACAGGATGTTGATGAAGCTGACGCTGCAGCAGGGCAGCGTAACGGCGCTGCAGCAGGCCTGCCAGCCGGTGGGAAAACTGCTGATCCAGGGCTGTGTGAACGGGCTCGGCGTAGAGGCCATCGCGGTGTTCAACGCCGTCAGCCGGGTGGATGATTTCGCGTTTACGCCGGAGCAAAGCATTTCCTCGGGGATGATGACATTTGTCTCCCAAAACCGGGGCGCGAAGGAATACGGGCGTATGCGCATGGGCCTGTCCCGGGGGCTGATGGTGGAGACCGGATATTGGATGCTTTTGTTCTGCGTCGTCCTGCCGCTGCGCGCGCCTATCATGCGCCTGTTCGTGGGGGCGGATGAAAGCGCCGTGGCACTGGGTGCGTCCTATCTGTTCCTCATGGCGTTTTTCTATTTGCTGCCTGCGTACACCAACGGCCTGCAGGGGTATTTTCGCGGGTTGGGAGATATGAAGATCACGCTGGCAGGCACGTTCACGCAGATATCGGTGCGCGTTGTGTTCGTGTATCTGTTGGTGCCCCGCATGGGGCTTACAGCCGTGGCGTGGGCCAGCCTTGCGGGATGGCTCTGTATGCTGCTGCTGGAGGTGCCGTACCTGCGCAGCATGCGCGTGCGGGGCGTGGGATGAACGGCACCGGTTTTCTGCGTCAATGCGCTGAAAAGGAAGCTTTTAATAAGCTGAGGCAGACACTTTTGTGTTTGCCTTATTTTTTACCGTTTCAGCCAACGGAAACGGAAAACAAAATTCCGGCACGTCCGCTGCGGAAAGACGACGCGGCAAAACGGAGCAGCAAAAAAATTTTTTCGGAAAGCCTTGACCTTGTCACTGTGGCAAGGTATATAGTCGTTACAGGACCGGTCCATACGTGCCCGTTCCCGGGAACGGGCGGAAGAGGAGAAAAACGGCATGTATACCATCGGCGAATTTTCCAATCTGGCGCATGTTTCGGCACGCAGCCTGCGCTATTATGATGCAATGGGGCTGCTGCGCCCCGCGCATATGGGTGAAAACGGATACCGCTATTATACAGGCGGCCAATTGCCGGCGCTGGCAAAGATCGAGACGCTCAAGAGTTATGGCTTTACACTGGCAGAAGTGAAGGAGCTGCTTTTGCTGCCGGAAACAGAACTGGCACACCGCATCCATGTGCGGCGCATAAGCGCGTATGCCCAATTGAACGAGATGCGCCGGGTCATCCGCCGGATGGAAGCTGCCATCGTTCAAATGGAGGGAACCAGCATGGCAAACGATACTTATCATGTAATCTTAATGCAGGCTCCGGCGCAGAAGGTATTCAGTGTCCGGCGGACCATTCAGATTGGAGAGATGCACGACCTGTTCGCGGAACTGCGCGCGCAAATGAAGCGGGCAGGTGTGCGGCGTACCGGCCCCACACAGGCGCGGTACCACGGAGAGGAGTTTTCTTATGAGCATATGGATGTTGAAGCACAGGCGGCTGTAGACGCGGACGGACCGAATGTGTCGGTGATCCCGGCGGGCACGTTCGCGGCTGTGACGCATACCGGCCCATATGAAAATATCAAGTATGCATATGATGCCCTGTGTGGGTGGGTGGCGCATCATCCGGAATATAAAGTCTGCGGTCCGGCCATTGAACGGTATATCAAGGACGAGGCCATGGTGCACGACTCGGAGGAACTGGAGACGGGCGTGCTGTTCCCCGTTTGCCGGGCAGAGGAATGAACGGTTCTTGTACAGTGCCGCAGCGCGCAGTATAATAAAACGGCAGAGATAAAAACACGGCGCGGTCGGTAGTCCGCGCGCGGGGTGCATGCCCTGTCAGTAACCTTCCCTCCCGGGTCGTCCGTTCCCTGCAAGGATTTTCTAAAGGGAGGAAGAGACGGATGCAGAAGTCTCGGGCGTCGTTTACCGTGTTTTTTGAGGACCCTTTCTGGGTAGGCGTGTACGAGCGGGAGGAACCGGGCGGCCTTACGGCCTGCCGTGTGGTGTTTGGGGCGGAGCCGAAAGACGGCGAGATCTATGAGTGGATGCTGCAAAACTGGGCGCAGCTGCACTTTGGCCCCCCGCTGGCGGATGTCCGGAGGCCCCGGGAGGAAAACCCGAAGCGTGCCCGGCGCATGGCCCGGCGTTCCCTTGCCGTACAAGGCGTGGGAACGAAGGCGCAGCAGGCGCTGGCACTGGCGCGCGGTGCCGGCAAACAGGCCCGTGCCGCCGCGCGCCGGGAACAGGAGCAGGCGGACCGGGAGCGGCGCTTTGCCCTGCGCGTTCAGCGCAGGAAGGAAAAGCACAGGGGCAGGTAAAGACCTGCCCCTGTGCTTTTCAGACTGTCGAAAAAGATAAAGAGGTAAAAGAAAAGTCCGGGGGAAAAAGCTGGCGGTGGCAAAGCCATGCATCTTTGCGCAGCAAAGTGCAAGCCACGCGGCGAATGCCGCCAAAAAGGGGTGGTGAATCCCTTTTTCATTTAAAATAACCCCGCGCCGTGCGCGGCGAACGGGGCCAAAGGCCCTGTGCTTTTGTCTGTTGCGGAAAGGCGCAAACTCCGTCAGTGCGCGCCGGCTTCTTTTTTGCGGCCGCGCTCCTCGGGCGCATAGCCCATCTTACGGATGCGTCCGCGCAGCCAGCCTCCTTGCAAATAGTAAAAAATGAACAGTACGCTGGTGAACACCCAGCTGGCCGGATAACTCACCAGCACGGTGGAAAGTTCGGGCCGCAGCGGAAGCAGAATAAAGATCCAAGCCACGCGCAGCACGCATACGCCGCCGCAGGTCATCAGCATCGGCGCCAGTGAGCAGCCGCATCCGCGCGCCGCGCCGGCCAGGATCTCAATGCAGACATATGTGAAGTAATACGGCACCAGCTGCCGCACCATGTCCAGGCCTATGGACACCACCTCGGCGTCCCTGGTGAACAGGCCCAGCAGATACGGCGCCAGAGAGCAGTACAGCACGCTCATCAGCACAGCGCTGCCGAAGCCAAGCGCAAGGCACACCCGTACGCTCCTGCGGATGCGGTCGTACTTCTGCGCGCCGAAGTTCTGCCCGGCAAAGGTGGTGATGGAAATACCGTACGCGCCCAATATCATCCAGAAGAAGCCGTCCACCTTGCCGTGCGCCGTCCAGGCCGCCACTGTGGCCGTGCCGAAGCCGTTGATGGCTGTTTGAATGAGGATATTGGAGATGGCGTACATGTTCGACTGCAGCCCGGCGGGCACGCCCACGCGCAGGATATCCCCCAGCAGGCGTCCGTGGAAGCGCACCTGCTTCCAATCCAGCCGGTACACGGTTTCCGCGCGCGTCAGCGACACAAGCACCAGCACCGCGCTCACGCCCTGGGAAAGGATGGTGGCCAAAGCCGCGCCCAGCACGCCCATGCCCAGCACCGCGACCAGCACAACGTCCAGAGCGATGTTCACCAGGCACGCGATGATGAGGAAGTACAGCGGGCGGCGGGTGTCGCCCACGGCCCGCAGGATGCCGGAACCCACGTTATACAAAAAGGACGGGATGGTGCCCAGCATGTAAACGCGCAGATAGGTGAGGGCAAAGTCCATGATGTCGGCCGGGGTGCCCATGGCGCTCAGCGCCCAGGGCGCGGCCGCCACGCCGACTGCTGTAAGACCAAGCCCCGCGGCCAGAGCCAGCGCCACCGAGGTATGCACCGTACCGCCGACGCTCTCTGCGTCGTGCGCACCGTACGCCTGCGCGATGACCACTGTCGTGCCGGAGGCAAGCCCCACGAACAGGTTGACGAAGAAGTTGATGAGAGAGCCCGTAGCGCCGCCCACGGCGGCCAGCGCCTGCGTGCCAACGAACTGCCCCACGATGACGGCGTCCGCCGTGTTGTAAAGCTGCTGAAAAAACGTACCGAACAAAATCGGGAAAAAGAAATACAACAGCTGCTTCCAGATCACGCCCTCGGTGATCTGGTTCACGGCCATCCCTCCGCCGATCCTTTTGATGCCCACGCCGAAATACACTCCTTTTTTTCAAAACAAGCCGATTATAGCACAACGGCGAGGGGAAGTCGATAAGCGTGGCACAGGTTTTACAAGAATGCCGCAGACCTATCCCTCGCCCAACGCTGCACCAATGCCGATATCTGCGGTGACGACCGTGCCGCATTGCTCCGCTGCCAGCCGGTGGCAGGGTTTGGGCGCGTGGAAAGCAACGGTGACATGCGCGCGCACCGCGCCTTCGGCCGTTTCGCCGGTGTCCGCACACACGCCGCTTGGTACGTCCAGCGCCAGCACAAAGCGGCCGCTGTTCAGCATTGCGGCCGCACGCTGTCCCGCCGGACGCAGAGCGCCGTGAAAGCCCGTGCCGTATACTGCGTCCACCAGCGCGTCCGCCCGGGCGATGAACACCTCGTCCCGCAGCGTCAGGCCGTCCAGCGTCTGTATATGCACGCCCCGGTCCTGCGCGGCTTCCCGATTGGCGGCGGCGTCCGGTGTGGCCGGCTCGCCCTCGGCCAGAACGGCTATCACCTCCACACCGGCGTCTTGCAGGCGGCGCGCCGCCACAAGCCCGTCGCCGCCGTTGTTGCCCCTGCCGCAGAACACCGCCGCGGCTTTCAGGCCCGGCACGCGGGCCATCAGCTCCCGGGCGGCAGCTGTGCCCGCGTTTTCCATCATGCGCAGGTACGGGAGCCCGGCCGCGTCGGCCAGGCGCTCCAGTTCTTTCATTTGGGCAGTCGTAACTTCGTTCATTGTATCCTCCTTGCCTGCGGGCCGGGGGCCCGGCGTTTTTATCAATAGTATAGCATATATGGTTGCGCTCCGCCTGCTTTCTGTTATACTGAAAGAAAATAAAGCGGAGGTGTGGGCGGATGAAAAACCTGTTGGAGGCGGCAGAGGATTACACAAAGCAGGCGGGCTGGCGGGACCTGGCCGAGTTGAAGTGCTGCATGTGCGCTCTGGGCTTGCTGCTGGGGCTGGCCGTACCGCGCCGCTGGCGCAAAAAGGCGGGCCGGGGCGCAGCGGCGCTCTTCGCAGCCGCGTGCATCCCGCAGGCGGCGAAATTCCGGGCGCTGGCCGTGCGGCGCACACAGGGGACGGAGGCAAAACAGGAACGCCTCGCATTTTGCTGCAAAAAATGAGAGGACGCGCCGGGTGCGGCCCTGCTATGATGGATGCAAGGAGCTGATATGGATGGAATGGCTGGACAGAATGAACGACGCGCTGGGATATCTGGAAGCGAATTTGGCCGGTACGGCGGATATGGAGCACGCGGCACGGCTGGCGTGCTGCTCGGTCTATCATTTCGGCCGGATGTTTTCGTATATCGCAGGGGTGCCGCTCTCGGAATATCTGCGCCGCCGCAGGATGACGCTGGCCGCGTTCGACCTTCAGAACGGAGGCAGGGTACTGGATGTGGCGCTACGGTATGGCTATGAGTCTCCGACGGCGTTTAACCGCGCGTTTCAAAGCGTGCACGGCGTTTCGCCGTCTGCAGCGCAGAGGGACGGCGCACCCCTGAAAGCGTATCCCCGTATCAGCTTCAAGATCACCGTCAAGGGGGAAGCTGAAATGGATTACCGTATCATCAAACAAGAAGCCTTCCGTATCGTGGGCGTGCGCGAACCGCTTTTGCCGGATTTCGAGGATTCGTTCCGTCGGGTGCCGGAATTTTGGGGCGAAGCGGCGGCGTCCGGCACCATACCGCGCCTATGCCTGCTGATGGACGCCGCACCGAAAGGGATTCTGGGCGTCAGCACCTGTATGCCGGACGCGGAAAATTATTATTACATCGCTGTGGCCAGCACACGTCCTGCGCCCGAGGGAATGCACGAATATGTGGTGCCCGCCTGTACCTGGGCCGTATTTCCAGGCCGGGGTTCCATGCCCGCCGCCATGCAGGAGCTGCAAAAGCGCGTGGTTTCGGAATGGCTGCCCGGCTCGGGCTACGAGTGGGGCCAGGCGCCGGATCTCGAAGTGTACCTGGACGACGGCCTGTCCGGAGAAAGCAGCTTTGAGGTTTGGCTGCCCGTCGCAAAGCGGTAAGAGCCGTGTGCGCAGCAGGGAAACGGCGCAGCTGAGGATAGATTCCGGCCGGGCAGGAAACGCCCGGCCGTTTTTTGTCCGCGTGCCTTGATTTTCCATGGACTCCCGCTTGACGGCGGGCCCGGCGGCGTGTACAATGAAAAATTAGGATAGTATGCCGAAATGCGCGGCGGCGCGGCGCTCCACGGCAGAAAAGGGGGCGGTGCGATGCCGCGCGGAAAACGTGCGTACCGTGTGCTGCTCTGGGCCGTTTTGGCGGCGCTGCTGGCCCTGGCGGCTTTTGCCGGGTGGCGGCTGTGGCGCGTGTACGGCGACGCGGCCCGTGCGGCGCAGCTGGCGCGGGAAATGCAGCAGACGGCCGTGCCTGCTGCCGGTGAGAGCGCGGCGGGCACAGACGGGGCGGAAATGCCCGCCCATGCTTGCCCTGTGGACTTTGAGACGCTGCGCCGGGATTATCCGGCCGTGACGGCCTGGCTGACAGGCTGCGGAGGGGACATCGATACGCCTGTGGCCCAAGGGGCGGACAACATTTATTATCTGGACCATCTGCCCGACGGGACGCGGAACATGCTGGGCACGGCGTTTCTGGACAGCGCCAACAGCGCGTCCTTTTCCGACGACCAGTCTTTTATTTTCGGCCATCATATGGACACGGGCGGCGGTGTGTTCGCACCGCTGCTGCGGTATCAGAAGCAGGAATACTTTGAAAAAAATCCCACGTTCACGCTGCATACGCCCGGCGGCTGCTACACGGCCTGGGTATTCGGCGCGTTCGTGGTACAGGAGCGGGCGTACCCATACGTGCATGAGTTCACCTCTGCGGACGGGATGGCGGCATTTGTGGAGCGGGTGCGCGCGCAGTCGGATATCATCTCGCCGGTGGAACCCGCGCCGGGAGACAGGGTGCTCACATTGTGCACCTGTACGTCGAAAACAAACGACCTGCGCTATGTGGTGTGCGCGAAGCTCATCCCGCTGGCGTAAGGAAAAGCAGAAAAGCCCCGTTCCGGGGGCGTGAAAGGAGGGCTGCGGCATGCGCAGGAAAACAGAACGGCAGGGCACCGAGGCCGAGCGCCAGCTTGCATGGAGCAGGGAATACCTGCGGCGGGAAAAGCGCCGCCGCGTGCTGCGCCGCACACTGCTGATGCTGGTGCTGGCGCTTGCCTGCGCCGTGACGGTATTTGCGCTGAACGGCGGCATTCCCGCACTGCGGGTGGGTGGCGCGCCTGCCTCCGGTTCGTCTGCGGCGCAGTCCTCGTCCGCGCCGGCCGTACAGGCGCAGCCCCCGTCATCTCAGGCGCAGCCGGAGCCGGCGGCATATACCGTCGCCTTCGACAGCCGCGGCGGAAGCGCCGTGGAGGCGCTGCAAAATGTGACGCAGGGCGCGCGCATCGCCGAGCCGTCGTCTCCGGTGCGGGAGGGCTATACGTTCGAGGGCTGGTACAGGGACGCTGCGCGGACGGACGCCTGGGACTTTGCCGCGGACACGGTGGAGCAGGATACCATTTTGTATGCAAAATGGGAGGCCGTGCCCGCGCAGGACACAACTTCCGGCGCGGCTCTGCCCCAGACGGGCGTGGCCACGGGCGCATTGCTGTGGGCGTGCGTGCTGGCTGCGGCGCTTGCGCTGGCCGCGGCGGCAGCCTTGCTGCTGCGCAGGGCTTACCGGGGCTGAATCGCAGAAGACAGGCCAAAAAGCCGCTGCAAACGCAGCGGCTTTTGTTGAAAGAAAAACGGAAAGGCGGAGAAAGGCCATGGACGCCGGATTTATAAACCTGACGCCGGAAAATTTGGACGGCGAACATCTGTGCTGCATCATACGCAGCAAAAAAGCGCATCCGGGCGTGGAAGCGAAACGGCAGTGGCTGGCGGACCGCTTGAAGGAGGGCCACATTTTCCGCAAGCTGAACGCAAAGGCTACGGTATTCATCGAATACGCCCCTCTTGAAACCGCATGGACGCCGGTGCTGGGAGACAGCTATTACTATATCTACTGTCTGTGGGTCTGCGGGGAAAGCAAGGGCAAAGGCTACGGACGGGCATTGATGGAATACTGTCTGGCCGACGCCCGGGCAAAAGGAAAGTCCGGCGTGTGCATGCTGGGCGCGGAAAAGCAAAAGGCATGGCTTTCAGACCAGGCCTTTGCAAAAAAATTCGGTTTTCAGACAGTGGATACCGCGCCAAACGGCTATGAGCTGCTGGCGCTTTCCTTCGACGGGACAAAGCCCCGCTTTGCGCCCCATGCGAAAAAGCAACAGATCGAAAACAAGGAGCTGACGGTCTTCTACGATATGCAGTGCCCGTATATTCTTCAGCGCGTGGAGCGGGTGGAACGGTACTGCGGGGCGAACGGCGTGCCGCTGTCCCTCGTCCGGGTGGATACGCTGCAAAAGGCGAAGGAGCTGCCTTGTGTTTTCAACAACTGGGCCGTATTTTACAAAGGAAAGTTTGAAACCGTGAACCTGCTGGACGACGCCGCGCTGCAAAGGCTTTTGAAAAAATGAGACCGGGTATCCGAAAGGGGTGCCCGGCCTTTTGTACGCAAGAAGTTGGAGCAGGCGCTCCGCAGCAAAGACAGAGCCGGCGTTATGGCGGAAGCCTGCTTCAAGGCGGCGGGCTGGTGCTGAAAGCCCTGTTTGCGCAAGGGGAGCTTTGGCGTGCTTTTTTCAGGTGCATCCCGATAAATCGGGATTTGGTCAGTGGATCACTTTATAACGCAATCGTAAATACGACTTTTTCAAAACCATGCATTCTTGCAGCTTCAGCACGCCAATTTTTGATAATTCACTTTCGGACAACAGGGATTTTCCGTCAATGAGTGTGGGCGTATCTTTGCCGCCGATCAAAACAGGGGCGATGACGATATCAATATAATCGAATAACTTTTCATGAAGAAATAAACTGTTTAACGTACCTCCGCTTTGTATCGTTATTCTTTCACAACCGTATTCTGATTTGAGTTCAGCAAGTGCCTCTTTCAGTGAGGGACCATTTTGGCGTATGATATGCAGATTGCTTTCATCTACATCAAAGGCCGGATGGTTTGCATTAGACGTGATTAATACAAATTCTTTTGCTAAGGAACAAAAATAGAGTACGCCATTTTTGTTCAAATGATCATTATCAATTATTACAAAGGAAACGGGTGTTTTGTCGGGCATTTCTTTTGTGTTGACACCCAGTTTAGCTTGGACGCGGCCAGAATTGAGCGACCACAGATCTGTCGTCTGCTCTATTTCATAATATTGATGCAACCCTTCACGAACCCCCGCAATTTTAGGAAAGTCTTTGTCTATGTCCAAATCGTCTGTCGCACCAGTGCTTATTTTGCCATCAACGGACATTAACATAAACAATGTTGTAATTGGTCTGTCCATGCTATCCCTCCAAAATGTCGTTTGCCGTCCTGTTTTATTATATGGGAGAATAGGGCGTCCCTCAAGAAAAACCTTTATAAAGGATACAGAAAAACGGGTGCAACCGGCCGGTTGCACCCGTAAATCGTTTTACGGCGCTGCATCTTTTTTGGGGGGGGGATTCATTCTTCTGTCAGGTAAGGCAGCAGCACGGGGAGAAGGCCGCGGGCCATGAAATAAAAGCCCAGGTCCGTGGGATGCACGCCGTCCACAGTGTATTCTTCACCGCCGTCCGGCCAGAGCGTGCGGCCGTCCAGGAAAGCGATATTTGCATCGCCGCCCGCGCGTGCCTGCTCCACAGCGTCACGCTGCGCCGCCCGCCAGGCATCCTTTTGCGCCACGCGGTCCGGCTGTTGGGCCTCCAGAGGACCGAGCGGCGCGCTGACCACCAGAATGGGCAGCCGCGGGCATGCCGCGCGCAGTCGCGCCAGGAAAGCGGGCAGGCGGCCCAGACAGCCAAGCGGCCCGGCATTGGCTTCAGCGTCCACCACCAGCAGGCGCAGGCCCGGCACGCGCGCCAGTACGTCCGCCATCTCCGGCTCCAGGCATGCGTTGCCCGAAAAGCCGAAGTTATAGATCTGTACGTCCAGCGCACGGGCAAGGATGGCGGGGAAAGCCATACCCGGATGGGAAGCGCAGCCGCCCTGGTCGATGGACGTGCCGTAGACGGCGGCCGCGCCGCTTACGGCACGGGGCGCGGGCGCGGCCACAGAGGCGTCCGCGTCAACGCCCACCCATACCTCTTTCACGCCCATGTACAGCGGAAAATGAATTAGAAATTCCTTTTCCTCCCGGTCCCCTCCGCTCCACAATGCGGCGGTATATGCGGTTTCTCCGTGGCCGAACACACTGGGCCCGGCGTAACGCCATGCGCCGCCCGGCCTGCGCAGATAGCAGTCAAAACCGCCCTGTCCGGTGGAGGGCATGTGGTGCATGGCGCAAGCAGCCGCAAGACGTGCTCGGACAAGCACGCGTCCCGTACTGCTGCGAAAACGGATGCAGCCGCCCGCTGTATTTGTGCCCAGCTCGGTGAGGGCGGCTCGCCCGGCGCGGGAAAATACCGCGTCGGAATCCAGCGGCAGGCGGCGGTATGCGCCGTTCTGCTCGAAAAAGGCAAATCCCTCCAGCACGAGGGGCGGTTCAAATGGAGCAAGCCACCGCACGCCCTCCTCCTGTGCGGGGCGCGCCTGCATAAAACGGTCCAGTTTTGCAATATCCATCCGTCGGCCTCCGTTACTTTTTCTTCCGGTTCAGCTTCAGACATATGCCGTTTGCCGCCGCGGCCTCCTGCAGCAGCCGCGCGGCCAGCGCGCCCTTTTCCCGGAGGGCGGCGTCCGGGGGCGTCTGCCGCCGCAGCAGGGACACGGTTTCCCGTACGTCCGCAAGCTCCAGCAGGTTGACGGCCGTGCAGAACAGGCTTTTCCGCCGTCCGTCGTTGTATTCCCGCAGCAAAAAGCGCAAGAGCGCCTCCTTTTCCTCCAGCATGGCCCGATATGCGTCCAGTCCGTCCCGGGCCGCCCGGGCAAAATCTCTTTGCACATTGCGGTGGGGCACGAAGGAGTCATAAGGCTCGGCCCTGGTGTAACGGGCGCAGGGATATTCCGTGCACTGGAAGCAGTATTCCACGCCGCCGTGCTCCCGCGCGCACCGCTGCACCGCGCAGGAGGGACGGCCCGCGCCGCCGCAGCCCGTGCAGTGCTCCGTCTCGCTGATGTGGTACATCGGGCACAGCCCGCAGTTCAGGCCGCACAGGGAAAAGCGGGGCTCGGCCCGCGTCTGTTCCTTCATACAAAACCTCCCTCAATCGTTGAAGCGCGCCGCGCCCGGATTACGGCGTGCCGGCCGGTTCCGGCGGGCAGGGCCGCCCGTTCAGAGATGCCGATACCAGCGTGCTGCCGCGGTATACCAGCTTAAGAGAGAAAAACGGCGCTTCCTGCGCCAGCAGGCGCAGGAAAATGCGGTCGCCCTCCCAAAGCGGCAGGCCCGGCACCGCGCTCTTTTCCACCCATGCCAGCTCGCCTTCGACACACGGCCCGGCCAACGTACCCTCGAACGCGTCCGAGGTGAAAAGATGCATATACTCCGTGGGCCACACGTCCGACACGAACGTCACAAGCCCCCGGTACCGCCAGTCCGTCAGCATCAGGCCCGTTTCCTCCCGCACCTCGCGCAGCAGGCAGTCTTCGGGGCTTTCGCCCTCCTCGCACTTGCCGCCTACACCGATCCACTTGCCCTCGTTTTCGTCGTTGGCCTTTTTGGTGCGGTGCAGCATCAGGCAGCGGCTTCCCTGTTCGATGTAGCACAGCGTCGTATTCTTCATTGCCGGCCCCGCGCTCAGAAGTTTCCGCCGTTCCAGCCCCAGTTGGGCGTTTCGGCGTATTTGACGTATACCCGCGCGGGGTCGATGTCCAGCACGGCGTCCAGCAGTTCGCAGACGCGGGCCGTCAGTGCATCGTAGGCGTCCGGCTCCGCGCCGCCGTAAACGGATACCTCCACCAGCGCGGCGGGGGCGTCGGTGCCCTGGAACCACAGCGCGCACTCGGGCTCCACGCCCACCATCAGCCAGGCCTCGCTTTTGCCGGGAATGGCCTCGATGGCCTGCCCCAGCCGTGTCTTAAGCGCCTCCTGTGCGTTTTCGGATACGGGGATATTGGTTTTTACATTGATGAACGGCATAAATATTTCCTCCCTGACGCGCCGGTCCCGGCGCGCTTTTTGATGCAGCGCGCGGCGCTGTACGTCAGCGGCGCAGCCAGCCGGCGGCCAGATCCACCCAGCCCGTGCACTCCGCCTGCACGCCCGCGCCGGCGGTGTTTTCCGTCAGCTCGTTGGCAAGGGACAACCCGTGCCCGCCCACGGAGTATATGTGGGACTCAAACGGTACGCCCGCACGGCGCAGGGCCATGGCGAACAGCATCGTGTTTTCCACGGGTACGCCGGGATCGGTATAGGTGTGCCACAGGAACGCGGGCGGCGTGTCCTGCGTCACATGCTGCTCCAGCGATACCTCCGCGCGGCGGGCGGCGTCCGCGTCGGCGCCCAGCAGATTGTCGAAAGACCCCTTGTGGGCAAATTCTCCGCCGGTGATAACGGGGTAGCAAAGCACCATTTTGTCCGGGCGCATGTCCTGGGGGGCAAGGCCGGTTTCGGCAGCGAGGAACGGTGCGTTCCAAAACACACCAAGGCTGCCCGCCAGATGCCCGCCCGCAGAAAAACCGCATACGGAGATTTGCCGCGGGTCCACATGGTTCTCCGCGGCGCCCGCGCGCACCCAGGCCACGGCTTCGGCCAGCGCGCGCAGCGCGGCGGGGAAACGGGCGGGCGCGCAGGGATAGCGCAGCACACAGGCGTGGAAGCCGCGGGCGCACAGGGCCAGCGCGATGGGTTCGGCCTCGCGGTCGCTGGTATAGGCGTAGCCGCCGCCCGGACATACGACAACGGCCGGGCGGCACGCGCCCGCCTTCAGCTCGGGAGAATCCGCCAGAAAATAGGTGTCCAGGTACGCGCCCTGAGCGCCGAGAGGGATGCGTTCACATTTCATAACAATTGCTCCTTTGTCAATGGGATGCGCCGGCCCGGGCCGGAGACAGACGGAAAAGAAAAGGCGCCCGCAGCGCTCCGGCACGGCTGTGCGCGGGGCGAAGGCGGGCGCGGGAACGCGGCAGGGCGGCGCTCATTCCAGCGGCGGCGCAACAAACGCCTCGCGGCCGGTTTGAGCGGCTTCGACAAGGGCGTTTAAAATCTGCACCGGGCGCAGCAGCGTGCCGTAGGGCTCGGGCGGGGTGCGCGTCAGCACGCCCTGCACGAATTTTGCGAACCCCTGCCGGTAGATGGTGGAAATGTCGATGGAGTGCACTGCCACTTCCTTTGCGCCGTACAGCGCAGCGTGAAACTCGCTCACCTCGGCGAAATTCACGCACACGCCCAGCGACGCGTACTTGAACACGGCGATGACATTGCCCGCCGTAACGTCGGCCTTCACACTGATGATATCCGGCCCGAAGGCGGTTGTCAATATCTCAGCGGTATGGCCGCCGTAAAAATACAGCCCGCCGTAAGGGCTGTCCAACTCTCCGGGGAAATTCAGCCCGGCCGAGATCACGCCGCCGTCCGCGCACATGGCGCGGTATTTGTCCCGCAGCCAAAGCACATCCGGGCAGTATTTGCACGTGGAGCCGCCCGCCAGCAGCGCGCCGCTCTCCCGCGCGGCGGCCACCAGAGCGGCGGCCTGGCCGATGTCGGTGGTGAAAGGCTTGTCCACCCAGGTGGAGATGCCCGCGCGCAGGAAGGGCAGCGCCGCGTCATGGTGCTGCGCGCCGTGGCGCAGCACCACCATCACGGCGTCCACCTGGCCCAGCATACGGGCCGGGTCGTCCACAACGGTGTGGATATGCGCTTCGTTTGCCACGAAGGCGGCGCGCTGGGCGCTCTCGCCCCACAGCATGGTGACGCGCGCGGGCAAGCCGCTGCCGCCCTCCTCGGGCGGAAGATTGGCGAGCCTGGAAAAAGCGAGGGCGTGGAAGTTGTCCGCGCCGATCATGCCAATGCGCAGCATACGGAATCCCTCCTTACAGATTGATCACGGCAATGGCGGCCACGCCCAGCAAAATACCGAGCCTGCCGCGCGCCGAAAGTTTTTCCCGGAACAGCAGCACGGAGCACAGCGTCACGCCCACAATGATGCTGCCCTGTACAAGCGGGAACAGGTAGCTGGCATCCACGCGCCCGGCCAGCCAGGTGAGCAGCAGATTGCCGCCCACAGAGCCGCCCGCCAGAAGCACGGCGGCAAGAGCGTTTTGGCGCAGCAGCGCGGTGCCGTCCGCCGCGCCCGCGGGCAGCCTGCCCCGCAGCGCCAGATACGCCAGCGCGTAGCAGGCCGCGGCTGTGCAGAAGCCCACCAGCATCAGGCCCGCGGCCTCGGCGCCGCCCGTGGCGTTTTGCTGGGACTTCTGTACCACCGCGCACAGTCCGTTGCACAGAAAGGTCAGCGCACACAGCGCCAGCCAGCGGGGCTCGGGCTTCTGTGCGCCGCCCGGCGCGACGTTCAGGCACCAGAACGCGGCCAGGAACAGCGCCACGGCTGCGGCAAGCGTGAAAGTGAGCGCTTCGCCGAACAGCAGCACGCCCGCAAACGCGGGCACCAGCATGCTGGCGGAAAAATAAAACGTTGTGTAGGAGAGCGGCCCGCTGGCGATGGCCAGGTTGTAAAACAAGATCGTCAGTGCGAACAGCACGCCGAAGGCAATGCCGTGCCGCAGCGTCGCGGGGCTTACGGTGAACATGTTCGGCACAGCCAGACGGCCGGCGCCCATGGCCGCGGCCGCCAGCAGCGAAAACGCGCAGTTCACCAGAAGCTTCTGGGGCAGATGTTCGGCGTGCTGCAGCTTCATGGAAAGCGTTTGCAGCACGAACAGGATGATCGTGCAGAGAAGGAATACAGCTGTCATGCAGCGGCCTCCAGTCGGATGATTTTTCCGGCGCTTATGCTGCGCCGCCGTCAGCCCTCGCCGGGCTGCGCCAGAATGTCCCGCCACAGCGCGGAATATTCGTCCCGCGTGCGGCGCGGTGCGTCCGCCAGTACGCTGCGGCCCTTTGCCGCGCCGCCGGCCAGCAGGTCGATGACCGTCGCGGCCATCAGCTTGGCGGGCGCCAGATAGGCGAGCGCTTCATCGGCGACGGCAAAGTCCCTGCTGTGCGCCGCGCCGGAAAAGCCGCTCACCGTCGGCTGGATAACGGGCAGCAGGTAGGACACGTCGCCCATATCCGTGCTGCCGCAGAAGGGCAGACCGCGTTCCACGGCAAGCCCGGGCGCGCAAACCGGGACGTTGGCCGCGAACAGTTCGGAAAGCGCCGCGTTCTGCGCCAGCGGCAGATAACCCGGCATATCGTCGATCTCCACCCGCGCGCCCACGGCGTAAGCGGCGCCCCGGGCCGCACGGTTCACTTTGGCGTTGGCGGTGCGCATGGCCTGCACGCTGGCGGCACGCACGTAGCTCTCCATGCGCACATCTGCGGGCACGGTGTTCACCAGGTCCCCGCCCTTTGTAATGATAGGATGCACACGCACATGGTCCTCGTCGCGGAAGGTCTCACGGTTGGCATGGATGGCCGCGATGGCAAGGGATGCCGCGTTCAGCGCGTTGACGCCTTCCCAGGGCGCGCCGCCCGCGTGTGCCTCTTTGCCGAGAAACCGAAGCTCCTTGCCGATAAAGCCGCCCGCCGCGCCTGCAACCACCGCGCGAGGCTGCGGGGCGTCTGTTTCGCTGTGCACCATCATGGCCATGTCGATATCGTCAAAAGCGCCTTCCGCGATGAGCTGCTGCTTACCGCCGAGATACTGTACTTCGCCCGCGCGCCTCAGCCCGGCCCGCCAGCCGATCTCAACGTATTCCTCCGCGGGCGCCGCCAGCAGGCATACGCTGCCCGCAAGGCTGTCCGCCACGGCCCGCAGGCCCACAGCGCAGCCCAGCATGGAGGCAAGCTGGGCGTTGTGCCCGCAGGCGTGGGCCGCGCCTGTGGCTTTGTCCGCAAACGGATGGCCGGGGCTGAGCACCGCGTCCAGCTCCCCGATAACGGCCACCCGCGGCCCCGCGCCGCGCCAAAGCCAGCCTTTCACGCCTGTGCGCGCGGGCCGCGTAACGTCCGTCAGACCCAGCGAGGCAAAGGCCTCCAGCACCTTTCCGGCCGTGCGCGTTTCCTTATAGCCCAGCTCCGGATGGGCAAGGATATCCCGCCCGAAAGCGGTGAGGCGCTGTGCCTGTGCGTCGATGGCGGCGCACGCCGCGCGCTTGAGCGCGTCTGTCATTGTGTTCATAGTCCGCTCACGCTTTCCATGTTTCAAGATTCTGCGCAACGAACGCGTCGTCGTTGAGATGAGGGTACATCTCATACACGCGGCTTATCTCCTGCTCCTGTCCCTCGCTGAGGGTCTCGTCCGGGTCCAGGCACCACGTGCCCGCCATCAGGCCCTGACGCCGCAGCACCTCATGGACCCCCGGGATGCATCCGGCAAAGTTGTGCGCCACGTCGAAGAACACGCCGTTGCAGTCTGTGACCGCCGCGCCCCGCGCCAGAAGCTCCGCCGGGATGTCGCGGCCGTCCCGGTATTCCCGCAGCTCTTCGTACAGCTTCACAACGCTGTGCGTCCACACCGACCAGTGCCCCAGCAGGCCCCCCACGAACCGCAGCTCCACCTCTTTGCCGTCCACCGGGAACCGGTACGGCGTCAAAAGGTCCGCCACGATGTTGTCGTCGTTGCCCGTGTACAGCGCAATTTCCTCCCGCCGCGCGCTGTACGCCACGCCCCGCACCAGGTCGATGCTCTGGTACCGGTTGAACGAAGCGCATTTGATGGCCACCACGCCCGGCGTGTCCGCCACGGCCTTCCAGTATTCATACGACAGCCGCCGCCCGCCGCAGGCCGTCTGCAAGTAAAACCCGATCACGGGCATCTCTGCCGCCACCGCATGGGTGCGCTCCACCAGCTCCTCCTCCGTCCGGTGCGCCAGCCCGCCCGGGCTCAGCAATACCGCGTCGAACCCCAGCGCCTTTGCCGTGCGCGCCTCCGCGCACGCCTGCTCCGCTTCGCCGCACGCGCCCGCCACGCGCACCAGCGTTTTCCCCGTGCGCGCCTCGTATGCGTCCATCTCCTCTTTCGTCACACGCAGGACCGGCTCGAACAGGCCCACCTCCGGTTTGCGGATCTCGAACTGCGTGGTGTGCACCGCCACTGCCAGCCCGCCCACCCCAGCGTCCAGATAATACCGGATCAGCGTGCGCTGGCCCGCCTCGTTGAATTTCCGGTTTTCGTCCAGAACCAGCGGGATGGCCGGGATGACCGTGCCCCCGTGCAGGATCTTCAGCGCTTCTTCATGCCGTCCCATACTCAATAGCTCCCTTTCCTCTCTTCAAAGTGCGTGGGCTTGCCCAATGCGCGCCCTCCGTCCAAAATCCACTGTGCCTGCCATTCGATCAGCGTTTCCAGCGGCACCGTGGGATAGCCGAACAGCCGGAACATCTTTCCCGCGTTGTTCAGATACGCCGTGTCCGACGCCTCCCCTGTGAATATGGGCTCTCTGCCCAGCAGCGCGCCCAGCTTTTTCGCCGTCTCCTGTACGCCCGCGGTCTCCGGCCCCGTCACGTTCAGCGTGAACACCTCCGCCGAGGCATGCCCCAGCAGACGCAGCGCCGCCTCGTTGGCGTCCCCCTGCCAGATGCAGTTGAAGCTGGGCGTGGTGATGCTGATGGGTTTTCCCTCCAGGATGTTGTGGGCCATATCGTACAGCACGCCGTACCGCAGGTCCACCGCGTAGTTCAAACGGTACACCGCCACCCGCGTGCCGTAGGTCTTTGCCGCGTACTCGAACATCCGCTCGCGCCCCTGGCAGGACATGCAGTACTCGCCCACCGGCTCCGTCCGCGTCTCCTCCGTGGCACCCCCGCTGTGCACACCCACCTTCGGGTACAGGTTCCCGCTGGAGAACACCACGATGCGGCTGTTTTGGTACCGCTCGGCCACCCGGCTGGGCAGCCAGGTGTTCATCGCCCAGGTGGCGTATTCATTGCCGTCCGTGCCGAACTTTTTGCCCGCCATGTAGATGACGTTCTCCGCGTCCGGCAGGCTGTCCAGCGCGCCGGGCGCCAGCAGGTCCGCGCTGATCATCTCCACCCCGTTCTCCCGCAGCAGCTCCACCACCAGCGGGTCGCTGAAGCGCGACACCGCGATGACTCGCTTTTCCACTCCCGCCGCCCGCAGCGCGTTCTTTGCCAGAACGCACAGCGTCGGCCCCATTTTTCCGCCCGCGCCCAGCACCAGGATGTCTCCCTCCAACCTTCCCAGCTCCCCGCTCAGCGCCTCGCTCGGCGTCGTCAGCATTTTGTTCAGTCTTTCTTCCGTCCACATTTCCGTCGTTCCTCCTGTATTTGGAAAAGTCGTTTTCCGCGCAAGGCCGCCACAGCCGCCCGCACCGCCGGCGAAAGGACGCGGTGCGGGACCTGCTTTTATTATGCAGGACCGAGGCTGCGGCGTAAAGTGACATTTTTTAAGAATGCGGTTTCTATTTTACAGGCCGCCCGGAGCGGAGAAAAGTGTAATTTTTGAAAGCCGGTTTAAAAAATGATAGCGCGGCGTTTTGCCGCGCCTGCGCGGTATCTTTAATTTTGATTGCGGGGGCTTAATTTCTGGCAATTTACCCGGCCCCGGACGGATGATATGCTGAAAACAGAGCAAGGAACCGCGGCGGGAACACCACAGAACGCCGCGCCGAACGCCTCTCGGGCCGCGCCACAGCCCGGAGGCTGCCCCGCAGCTTATATATAAACCTAATATAAGAAAAGCGGGAACGGCCGCGCCGGCAAAGAGGCTGGGCGGCACAAGCAAAGGAGGAACGACCCAACTCATGGAGACTGAAGTAAAGACACGCCGGAAAATTCAGCTGCGGATGCCCGGGCGGCGGACGGCCACCGGTAAAAATGTAAACTGGATTTTGATGAAGCGCAATAAGGTGCTGTATCTTTTTATTCTGCCGGCATTTTTGTATTTCCTGATTTTCGCCTATGTACCGATGTACGGTGTGCAGATCGCTTTCAAGGATTTTGTCGCCAACAAGGGTTTTTTGGGCAGTGAATGGGCAGACCCGCTGTTCAAGCATTTCATTACGTTTTTCAGTTCGGTGAATTTCTGGGAGATTCTGCGGAATACGATCGGGCTTTCTCTGTATTATCTCGCCATCAGTTTCCCGATGCCCATTCTTCTGGCACTGATGATCAACGAGGTGAAGAATACCCGGTTCAAAAAGGCTGTGCAGAACATTACTTATATGCCGTACTTTGTGTCCACCGTGGTGCTCGTCGGCATGATCAATCTGTTCTTTTCCTACAACGGTCTTGCCAACAATATCGGCGCGCTGTTTGGAGCGGAGCCGCAGATGTTCCTGATGAAAGATGCGCTGTTCAACGATTTGTATGTTTGGAGCGGCGTGTGGCAGGCCACGGGTTACGGCGCGGTCATCTACATCGCCGCGCTGGCGGGCGTTTCGCCGGACCTGCACGAGGCGGCCACCATCGACGGCGCTACACGGCTGCAGCGTATCATCCACATCAATCTGCCGGCCATTATGCCCACCATCGTCATCATGCTGATCATGGCCGTGGGCGGCATCATGAACCTTTCCTTTGAAAAGGTGCTGCTCATGCAGACAGACAGCAACACTGCGGTGTCGGAGGTCATCTCCACTTATGTTTACAAGCTGGGCATTCAACGCGCCCAGTACAGCCTGTCGGCCGCCGTGGGCCTGTTCAACAATATCATCAACTTGATTTTGCTTGTGACGGTGAACAAAGTCTCCCGCAAGATCAGCGAAACATCTTTGTGGTAAGGAGGCGCCTGCAATGGTTATTAAAGAGACAAGAAGCGACAAGATATTCAATTTCATCAACTATTTCCTGCTTGCATGCGTGTTCCTGATCTGTCTGTATCCGTTGTGGTTCATCATCATCGCGTCTATCAGCAACCCGGATCTTGTCAACGGCGGCCAGGTATGGTTCTGGCCCAAGGATATTTCCTTTGACGGCTATAAGAGCCTGTTCGCCGACGACGGCGTGATGCGCGGTTATGTCAATACGCTGATTTATACCACAGGCGGGACGCTCATCAACCTTGCCGTTACGCTGCCCGCTGCTTACGCGCTTTCCCGCCGGGATTTTGTAGGCCGCAAGTTTTTCACGCTGATGTTCCTGTTCACGATGTTTTTCTCCGGCGGCCTGATTCCCACCTTCCTGACGGTGAAAAGCCTGGGGCTGTACAACAATCCATGGGTCATGGTCATTCTGGGCGCCACCAGCATGACGAACATCATCATCAGCCGGACCTTTTTTGAAACCAATATCCCAAACGAGCTGCGGGAGGCTGCCGAGATCGACGGTTGTTCCAATACGCGCTTCTTTTTCAGCATCGTGCTGCCGCTTTCCACGGCTATCATAGCCGTCATGGCGCTGTTCTTTGCGGTGACACACTGGAACGGTTATTTTACGGCGATGATCTACGTGCGCGACAAAGACTGGCAGCCGCTGCAGATCGTTATGCGCGAGATACTGATGCGCAGCGAATTTAACGCCCAGATGCTCCAGCAAGGCGGGGATACGGGCGTGCTGGCGGCGCAGGAACAGCGCATCGCCGAGCAGATCAAATATGCGCTCATCGTTGTGGCCTCGGTACCGGTCATGTGCATTTATCCGTTTGTGCAGAAGCATTTTGTCAAAGGTGTAACAGTGGGCGCGGTAAAGGGATGATTCCCTTGCCGCTCCGCACGTGATACAATTATTAAAACAGGAGGAAGCAATATGAAACTGAAAAAACTGGCATCCCTTGCAATGTCCGGCGTGCTGTGCGTCAGCATGCTGGCGGCCTGCGGCGGCGGTTCGTCGTCCAGCGCGGCCGTATCCGGTTCGGCGGCGTCCGGCTCCGCTTCGGCGGAGGGGACGGGCAACGTTACTCCCGTGGGTGAGTATCCAATTGTAAACGAGCCGATCACCTTTAAGATCATGGGTGCAAAAGACCCCGGCGCTCCGGACTGGAGCGAGTTGGAAGTATTCCAGCGCTTGTCCGAGATCACCAACATCAACTTTGAGTTTGAAGTGTCCGAGACCGGCACCTGGCCCGAACAGAAAAACATTGCGCTGGTGGGCGGCGAGTACGGCGACATCATCCTGCGCGATAAGAGTGCGACCGACGCCAATATGGCCGTTACCGACGAGGAGACCTACGGCCCGCAGGGGATTTTTCTGGACCTGACGGACCTCATCGACCAGTACGCGCCCAACATCAAGGCCATGATGGAAAAATATCCCGACGTCAAAGCGGCCATGACGAGCATGGACGGCAAGATCTACGGCCTGCCGTATGTGTTCCACACGGCCACCGTACAGGGCCACACTGCGTTTTTCAGTGAAGAATGGATGAAAAATGTGGGCGTTGATAAAGTGCCTGAGACCACCGATGAGCTGTACGATATGCTGGTCGCTTTTAAAGAACAGGACGCAAACGGCAACGGCGACCCCAGCGATGAGATCCCCTTCACCTGCGTGGGCCTCACCACCACCATCCGCGACCTGCTCATTCCGGCCTTTACGGGCCTGCCCGACGGCCTGAGCTTTAACCTGGACGACGAAGGCAAGGTCGTGTATGCCCCGGCCACCGAGGAGTACAAGGAATTCCTGAAATATGCCAACAAGCTGTACAGCGAAGGTCTGCTGGACCCCGAGTTCTCCACCCAGACGGCACAGCAGTGGCAGGCTAAGGTAAAGGCTGACCAGTGCGGCATTTACAGCGGCAGCCCCACCACGCTGGACCCCTCCACCACCGCGCAGCAGCTCAGCCTGCCGCCGCTCACCAGCGCCACCAATGACGAAAAGGTCGTCAAACAGCCGCTTTACATGTATCCGGGCCGTGCGTTCATCACCGACAAATGCTCCGACCCTGTGGCAGCCATCCGTCTGCTGGATATGTTCTATGCCACCGAGGAAGACGCAGTGGAAGGCTTCAGCGGCCTGACGACATTTGTGGGCTGGGAAGGCGAGCATTGGGAATACACCGATGATACCAAGACGGCCTATTCCTGGATCGACCCCATCACCGGCTTCAGTGATATCAACAAAACGGTGTCTGTGAACATGGAGCTGCCCGGCCTGCTGGAATTCAATGCGATGCCTGCCGGAAGCCCGCTGATGGAGATGAAGTGCGAGCAGGTTGCAGAGATGCAGGCTCCGTACTATAACATCAAGAATGCATATCCCCAGAACGCGCGCTTTACCGCCGAGGAATCCGAGCGCGGCAATGTCATTGAAAACGATCTGTATACGCAGGTGTTGATGATGACAACGAAATTTATCGTCGGTGATACCGACATTGAATCCGGCTGGGAGGACTATCTTGCTTCCCTCGAAAAGATCGGCCTTGCCGAGCTGACGGAGATCAAGGAAGCGGCTCTGGCCCGCTGGAACGAAGCCATCCAATAAGTTTTGTACGCACCCGGCCGGGGGGCTTCCCAAGGGGGAAACAGCCCCCCGGCCTTTTTTAAAGGCCAATGGCAAAGAAAGAGGGAAAACCACAATGATCCATACGGTGGAGACCGCGGCGCGCCTGCTGGAGCTGCCCGCAGCTACACTGCATGCGGGCGACGTGGCCCAGGTGCTGGGCCGCCTTGTACCCGGCGACGGCAGCTGGCTGTACCGCTGGGACCCCAACAGCACAGCCGGGCCAAACGGCGGCACGGTGCTTGCACCCGCGGGCATGCCCGCCGCGGGCCGCTGGCTTTTGTGCCACAGCGGAACGGTGGATGCGCGCTGCTTCGGCGTATTCGGCCCGGACGTCCCGGCGGACGACGCGCTGGACGCGCTGATGGCGGACGGGAGCGTAACGCGCATCGTATTCGGCACAGATGTGAATTTCACACGCCGCCACATGTTCACACGCGGGCACGTCACGCTGGATTTCACCGGCCACACAGTAACGGCACAGGGCGTGGAGCACGCAAAGCACAACGATCCCTTCGGCGCGCTGTTTCACTTTACGGGCGTGCCGGGGGATGACGTGCGTACTTTTCCGCTGGCGCAGCCCATGCGCGAGCTGTATGATGTGTTCGAGGTGCCCGGCGCGGGCGGCATCCCGCTGTATTCCTGGTGGCAGGTGAGCGTCAACAGCCTCGCGGGCCGTGAGGAAAAAGAGATCGACAAGCTGCTGTGCGTCACCGAGCGCATCGACGAAAGCCATGTGCGCGTTAACTATAAGATGGGATGGCCGCTGGACGCCGGGCGTGTGATGACCTGGCGGCGCGTTGAACCCATTGAGCGCGTCTGCGTGCAGGATATGGAATTCCGGGGCAACGAGGGCGGCGAGGAGACGGGCGCGCAGCCGTTGGCCTTTGAGTACGCGGTGCGGTGCGATGTGCGGGACGTGCGGGCGCGGCATACCTACTGGCCTGTGCTGCTGCGCCGCCACAACACCGAATACGTCACCGAACGGTGCAGTCTGGCCAATCCCATAGAGGTGGTGGTGGGCGGCACCGGATATCTGACGCAGCAGATCCACTGTCTGTACGGCAAGGTGCGGGATTGCACCACATCCAACGCGCGCCACCTGAACGATTTTACGGGCAGCGCATACTGCATGGTGGAGAACTGTCACGGCGACGGCGATTTTCACGGGGCCTACGTCACCCACGGCCAGTTCGAGCACGACCTTACCTATGTGGGCAATTCCGGCCTGCTCAGCTTCGCCAACAGCGGTCCCACCTGGGGCAGCAGTGCAAAGCGCATCACAGTGGTGCGGCACACGGGCTTCTGGGGCATCGGCTTCGCAAAGGTCAGCGATCTTACCCTGCAGGACGTCGCCGTCTGCCGCACAGGCGCCTACGACGGTGTGAATACGGAGGGCTACGGCCCCTGCGGCACGTTTCTGCTGAACGCGGACGGCCTGCAGATGCGCGGCTGCACGGCTGAAAAGCTGGTTTTGACCCAGCGCAGCCGTCGCGCAAAGCGGCCCGCGATCGTGGAGGGCTGCTGGTTCCGGGACGGGATCGAAGTGGTGCGGACGGGCGAGGCAGCCGTCGCGCCCGGCACGCCGCTGATCCTGCGAGACAATCTGACGGGCCCCGGCGGCCCGCAGCAAGCGGAGGGAACAGAATGAACGACATCCATATTCTGGTTACGATGCCGCAGCATGCGGTATTCAGGACCTTTTTTGACGCCGACGCCATGGCTGCGCTGGAGCACATCGGCACGGTACACTGGAACACGCTGGGCCGCCAGTACACCCAGGACGAGCTGGGCGCGGCCGTACGCGGCATGGATATCTGCGTCACAGGCTGGGGAACCCCGGTCTTTGATGAAGCGGTGCTGGCGCAGGCGGACCGCCTGCGGCTCATTGCCCACACGGGAGGCTCCGTCAAGCCCTATGTGACGGACGCGGTGTATGGCCGGGGCATCCGTGTGGTGAGCGGCAACGAGGTGTTTGCGGAGTCCGTGGCCGAGAGCGTGGTGGCCTATGCGCTGGCCAGCCTGCGGCAGATCCCCTATCACTCTGTGAACCTGGCCGGCGGCATATGGCCGGAGAGCTTTGCGAACCGCGGCCTGCTGGACCGCAGCGTGGGCATTGTGGGCTACGGCATGATCGCCCGCTATGTGGTGGGCATGCTGGCGCCGTTCCACTGTCCCATCAAGGTGTTTTCCCGGCACATCGGCCAGGACGAGCTGGACCGCTGCCACATGGAAAAAGCCGAGCTGGAGGAACTGTTCGCCACCTGCGACATCATTTCCATCCACAGCGGCATGACGCCGGAAAACCACCATCTTGTCACGCGGGAGCTGCTGCAGAGCATGAAGCCCGGCGCGCTGCTTGTCAATACGGCGCGGGGCGCAGTCATCGACGAGCCGGCGCTGTGCGAGGTGCTGGCCGCACGGCCGGACCTTTCCGCCGCGCTGGACGTGTACGAGACCGAGCCGCTGCCCGCGGGCCATCCGCTGGAAAAGTTGCCAAATGTGCTGCTGATGCCCCACATGGGAGGCCCCACGGTGGACCGCCGTCTGGCCGTCACCCGCAGCGTGACGCAGGATATCCGGCGCTTTCTGGCAGGGCAGCCCATGAGCTGCGAGATCAGCCGCAGTTATGCGGCGAAAATGTCGGCGTATTAAAGCGCGCCGCACGGGAAAGGCGGGCCGCCGTGCGCGCCCGCAGCAAGGGAGGAACAGGAAATGAAACAGAAACTGAAGCTGGCGCTGGTGGGCGCGGGAGAGCGCGGCCAATACTGCTATGCGCCTTACGCAAAAATGCACGGCTACGAAATTGAGTTCGTGGCGGTGGCGGACCCGCATAAGGGCCGCCGGGAAAAATTCGTCCAGGATTACCATGTGCCCGCCGAAGGCGTGTTCGAGACGGCGGAGCAGTTTTTCGCCCGGCCGCGCATGGCGGACGCGGTGCTCATCTGCACCCAGGACAGCCAGCACTATGCGTATGCCTGCCAGGCCATCGACCTGGGGTACAGCATCCTGCTGGAAAAGCCCATCTCGCCCAGTGTGCGCGAATGCCTGGACCTGCAGCGCCGCGCCGAGGAAAAGGGCACGCAGATCATGGTCTGCCATGTGATGCGCTATACCAAATTCTACCGCAAGCTCAAGGAGCTGATCGACTCCGGCGTCATCGGCGACGTGGTGCACGTCACCCATACCGAGAACGTGGCCTACTGGCACTACGCGCACAGCTATGTACGCGGCAACTGGCATAAGACGGCGGATTCCAGCCCCATGATCCTGGCAAAATGCTGCCACGATATGGATATCCTTTCCTGGCTGCTGGGCAGCCGGTGCAGAACGGTCTCCAGCTTTGGCGACCTGCGCTATTTCCGGGAGGAGAATGCCCCCGCGGGCAGCCCCGCCCGCTGCACCGACGGCTGCCCGCACAGCGGCTCCTGCCCATACTACGCGCCCGCGCTGTACCTGGACGACAATACGCCCTGGCCCACCGCGCTGACGGCCCTGGGGCCGGACCAGAGCTATGAGGCGCGCAAAAAGGCGCTGGAGGAAGGCCCCTACGGCAAGTGCGTGTTCCACAACGACAACGATGTGGTGGATCATCAGGTGGCCAGCCTCCTGTTTGAAAACGGCACCACCGTGGCGTTCACGATGTGCGCGTTTTCCGACGCATGCGACCGCACCGTCAAATTTATGGGCACCAGAGGCGAGATCCGCGCTTCCATGGACAACAACGTCATTGAGGTGACGCAGTTCGGCGCGGGCGTGCGAACGGGCACCACTGCGGTATACACCGTCAAGCCCGGCAGCACGGGCCACTCCGGCGGCGACGAGGGTATTATGGAAGAATTTGTCTCCATCCTGAAGGGCGAACGCGAGAATACGAACACCATCGCCCAGTCCGTCCACAGCCATGTGATGGCCTTTGCGGCGGAGGAATCCCGCCTGACAGGCCGCACCGTGGATGTGGCGGATTTTGAAAAAAGCGTGATGGCCTGATAACCAGGCTTTTTCCTGCGGCGCAGCAAAAAAGAAACGGCGCGGACGGGCTTTTCAGCCAAAGGTGTGGTATACTGGCTGAAGGGGCGTCCGCGCCCCTTTTGTAAAAGGAGAACAGGGAAGGGGTCGTTTGGATGGTTCATCTGGAACAGGCGCAGCCGGAGCAGCTGCAGGAGCTTTTGGCGTTTGCGGAGGAGGCGTTCCGCACGCCGGAGGGGAAGGTGGATTTCCCCACGCTGCTGCCCAAGCTGTACGGGCCGGGCGCCGACAGCGCGCCGCTGCATACGGTGCTGTATGAGGACGGCGCGCCCGCAGGGCTGTACTGCCTGAAGATACAGGATTTCAACATAGCTGGAACAGCCCTGCGCGTGGGAGGCATCGGCACGGTGTGCGTGGACGGACGCAGCCGGGGCAAAGGGCATCTGGCCCTGCTGATGCAGGACGCGCAGGAGCGTATGCAGGCGGCGGGCTGTGACATTGCCATGCTGGGCGGCCAGCGCCAGCGGTACGAGCGCTTCGGGTATGTACCCGCGGGCGCGCACTGGGAGTTTACGCTCACACCGCGCAACGTGCGGGATATCCGGACGGGCGGCGTGGCGCTGGCGCCTCTGGCGGAATACCCCAGCTGGCTGGAGAGCGCCCGGGCACTGCATGAAAAGCAGCCCGTAACGTGCGCCCGGGGCGGGGACGCCTCGTTCCTCACCGTGCTGCAAAGCTGGCGCGCCGAGCCATATGCGGTTTTGCAGGACGGCATGTTCGCGGGCTATTGCGCGCTGGCGGAGGGAAAACCGCCGCGGCTGCAGGAGCTGGTGCTGCCGGATGCGGCGCTGCTGCCGGCCTTTGCGGCGGCCCTGGCACAGCATACGGGAGCTGCCGGTGTACGTGTACAGCTTTACCCGTGGCAGCGGGCGGAGCTTGCCTATTTTGCCTCTGTGGCGGAACAGGGCGTTTGTGTGCCAAACCACAGCTACCGCGTTTTCCATTGGGCGGCTGCGGCCCGCGCCGCAATGGCGCTGCAGCGCACTTATGACGATACGGCGATTTTAGATGAATTTATACTTGAAGTAGAAAATGAGGGGCGTCTGCGCTTCGGGCCGGGGGCAGAGGGGGTGCGCTCCGCGGAGCCGCAGGATGCGGCGCCGGACCTTGTGCTGCCGCCGCTGGACGCCGCGCGTCTGCTGTTCGGGCCGGACAGCCCGCTGGTGCCCGGCGCGCAGGCCGTTCCCGCCGGGCTGCTGCCGCTGCCGTTGGCCTTCCCCTGGGCGGACGGCATTTGAATGGGGCGGAAGAAAGCCGACTTTGCCTGCAAAAGCGGCCGCGGGCCGTTTTCCGGCCGGGCCCTTGAGAAAAAACAGCCCGCTTTCCTCCGGATGTGCTATTCCGGAAGAAGGCGGGCTGTTTGCTTTTAGGGTTCTGCCTGACAAAGCGGCGGCTGCGGTGAAAGAAAGCGCTTTTGCGCTTCATTTGTGCTGCGCACGGTAATCGCCGGGCGTGGTGCCCTCGTACTTGCGGAACAGGCGGATGATGCCGATCTCGCCCGCGTAGCCCAGCCGTGCGGCAACCTCCCGCACCGGCAGGTCGGTGCCGGTCAGCAGCGCTTTGGCCTGGGCCAGCTTGCGTCTGGCGATGTAATCCTTGACATTTTCGTCCCGGTACTTTTTGAATACGTTGGAGATGTACTGCGGCGTCACGCCGAACGCTTCCGAAAGAACGGTAAGGTCGGGGAACTCCGATTCCGCGCAGTTGTCGATGTACGCCGCGATGCGCTCCACCAGCTTTTCCGTTTTGCTTTGGGCGCGGTTTTCATGGGCAGCGGCAAGCCGGGCGATATGCTCGGACAAGCGGCGGCGGGCGTAGTCGATGCTGGAGCTGTTCACCACCTGCTCCACAAGCTGTTCGTCAAAGTCCGCGCCGCCGCCCTGCGCCAGCGCGTCACTGTTGGCAAGGCGCTGCAGCGTGGCGGCAAGCTGGTACAGCAGGCTGCGCGCGGCAGCCGCGCTCACACGTTTTGTTTCAAAGTTTGCGGTAAAGATGCGGCCCAGCACCTCCTGCGCCTTGGCCGCGTCTCCGGCGCGCACATATTGCAGAAGCTGCTGTTCGGCCTCCAGCGGATAATAATAGTCCGAATGGGTAACGTCCAGAGCCGTGAACAGCACGGGCTCCGTGCCGCCTCCGGCCTGCAGGCGGCTGTACTCCAGCGCCTTTCGGGCCTCGTCGTAGCAAAGGGGAAGCTGCTCCAGCCCCTGCTCCATGGCCGAAACGCCTACAAAGATATCAAGCTCAAACTGCTGTGCGCAGAAGCGCGCCAGGGCGTCCCCCTGGCGGGATGCCGCCGCCAATGCGGCGGCATCATTCTCTCCTGAAGGCGGCGAAAGCAGGAATACGCCCTGTGCGCGGCCCAGGTCCAGATACTGGCAGGCCGCGTTTGCGCCGAACAGCTCGCACCCCACGTTCTGCAGCACGAGCCGGGCCACGGAAAGGTTGTTTTCCAGCGGGATATTGGAATCCAGGAAAAAGGCGCTGTCCAGGTCCGCCTCGGCCAGTACGGCGATATATGCATCGCCGCCGAAACGCACGCCAAGGGCTTCCAGCTGGCTGCGCGCGCCGTCCCAGTCCAGCGTCTGCCCCAGCAGGAGCTGGAGCAGCAGATCCCGCACCACGGCGGGGCGCTGGGCCTCGATGATGCGCTGCAGCTCGGTGCCTGAGCGCATCTGATTGAGCAGCGTGGACTTGATGACGGCGAATTCGTCGTCGCCCGCGCCGCCAGGCGCGCTTTGTAAAATCAGGTCGTTAATGTCCTTCACCGGGCGGTAGCTGCGCCGGGCGATGCGCCGCACCAGAAACAGCCCCAGCAGCAGGTATACGGCAAATACACCACCCAGGAAGCCGATGGTGGAAAGGTTGTCGGTAAAATAAAGATTGGCGGGCGACGTGATAAAGTAGGTCCAGCCCGTTTCCTCGGAGACATAGCGTGTGTAGGAGATATGGTCCGCGGTCACCAGGGCCTCCGCGCTGTTCAGCACTCCGGCGGGCAGGCCGGGCGCGTCCGGCGTTTGGTACACGGCCGCGCCTGTTTCATCCAGCACATAGACGCTGCCGCCCGTAGCGGACTGAAGAGACAGCGCATGCGCAAAGAATTTGTCGCTGTCCAGCAGGAGCATCACCTGTCCCGGCGGAGGCGCGCTGCTGCTGATGGGGATGGACTGGACGTAGGGAATGACGCGGATCACCGTGTCGGAATCGTACTGACGCAGCCCGCCCGCGGGAAGATAATCCTGAAAATGGTATTCCGCCAGCGTGCCTTCGCGCAGCGCCTGGGCTGTGAGATCGGTAAATTCGTAGATGATATCGAAAAACTTGTCCGCGCTCATCCGCACCGTGGAGGTGACGACCTCGTCGGTGCTGCGCACATAAAGAAAATAATCCAGCAGGAAATCCCGCGAAACGGCCATCCCGGCCATCTGGTCCATCGCGTCGTGCACGGAGGAAACAGACGGATGCTTCACAAGGAACTGCAGCCGGGAGTTGAACACCAGGCTGTTGCCCAGCTCCTCCACATAACGCAGGTTTTCCTCTACGTCGTTTTTCAGTGAGGTGAGCAGGGCCTGCTTATTGAGGGCCTCCTCCCGGCGCAGCTGCTGGGCGACCTCCGCTCCGAAAAACAGACAACTGCTCAGAGAGACGAGCAGAATAAGGGTATACGAAAGCAGGAAGAACGAGTATACGCGGCTCTTTTCCTTTTTGGCCCTGTGCGGCGCGGCTTTTTCTGTCGGCATCCCGGCGTTCCTCCTCCCGGCGTCAATGCGGAGTTCCCGCCGGGAAAAGCGGCGCGGCGCGCGGCTCCCGGCGGGAACGCTCTGCTTATAATGGTAAGGGAAAAAGAGCGGTTTGTCAAATGAAACCGGCGGCTGTATAATAGTTGTAAGAAGATTTTGTACAAACAGGCGGAACGGGGGAGAAGCATGACGGAACTGGCAGTGCTGGACTTTGAGACAACGGGCCTTGTGCCGGGGCAGGACGAGGTGCTGCAGGTGGCGGTGGTGGATGAGACCGGAGCGGTGCTGATGAACGAATACTGCCGCCCACAGCGTCACACGGCGTGGGCCGACGCGCAGAAGGTGAACGGCATCGCACCGCAGGACGTGTGCGGCAAACCTCCCTTCGAGGCGCTTGTGCCGCGCCTGCAGGAGATCTTATCCGGCGCGCGGCGGGTGGTGGCTTATAACGACGGGTTTGAAAAAGCCTTCCTGGATGCCTACGGCATTCCGTCCCGCGGGCTGCGCTGGGGGGAGGACCCAATGGCCGCTTTTGCACAGCAGATGGGCGGGCAGAAGCGAAGCCTTTCCGCCGTCGCGTCGTTTTTCGGCTATGAATTCGAGGCGCACGACGCGCTTGCCGATGTGCGGGCCACGCTGTATCTTTACGAGCGGCTGGCGGACGGCGGGCTGCTGCGCTGGGCAACGCGCAATGCGTCGCCCGCGTGGGGGCAGTCGCCCCGGGGCCCGGTAGCATACCAGACGCTGCCGCCCGAGGATATGCTGCGCCTGCTCAAATGCCTGGGCCTGTGCCCGCTGACGGCGGCGCAGGCCCGGCAGCTGTGGTATAAGGGCATCTATACCGCGTCGCCCCGCCCCTGCGAGATTGTGGGGTTTCAGAACCGTTCCAAAGAGGACGGCTGGCTGGTGGTCGCCGTGGAGGCGGACGGCATGACGTATCTTGTGTGCGACGATTATTTGCGGGAGATGCAGGCTCCGGCCTTTGGCGGAGATGGCGCGGCGGCGTCCGTCCCCGGGCAGGCCGTGGGGACGGGACGGACAGGGCGCGCGTCCCGGGCCGGTATAGCCGCGCGTGGAAAAGCGGAAGGCGCGGCAAACAGCCGCTACGCGGCCTTTGCCCGCAAGAGTGCAGCCCTGAAGAACGTGGAGGCAAACCCGGATGCAGACCCCTCCAACCCGTTTTACGGCAAAGCCGTCGTATTTACCGGCGACATGGAGATGCCCCGGGCCGAAGCAGCCCAGGCGGTTGCGGAGCTGGGCGCCCATGTGAAGAGCGCCGTTTCCCGCAAGACGGATTATCTGGTCGCGGGCGCGCAGGACCCGGCGCTGGTGGGCGCGGGCGGGCGCAGCGGCAAGGAGGAAAAGGCCGCCGCTCTGAACGAAAGCGGCCAGGGAAAAATCGAGATCCTGGACGAAGCCGCCTTTCGCGCCCTGCTGGCGCAGGCGCGCGGGCAGTGAGCTTTGTCCGCCGGCTCCTGTCTGGAAAGAATGTACGGCTGAACGCCCTGTCTCGAGTGCGGCGGCAGCTTGGACATCCAATGCGCTCAATCTCCATAAAAATGGCCATCGGCTGTTTTTGGGTCATGCGGCCCGTCCCCGGCCGGCGGCCATTGAGATAAGTTTTTTATAGCGGGACAATAAAGAATCCCGGCCCGGGAGGCGTTTGCCTCCCGGGCCGGGTGCGCGATACGGCCGCGCGGGATGAGCGCCGCCTTACAGCGTGGCGTTGAATGCGGGGATGAGCGCCGCCCAGGTAGCGCTGCCTACCACGCCGTCTACCGGCAGGCCGGCGGTGGCCTGGAACAGACCTACGGCACGGGTGGTGTTCTGGCCGTAATTTCCGTCCACTGTCAGCAGAGGACGGCCGCTTATGCCGTTCAGATAGCTCTGCACAAAGCGGACGTAATCGCCGGTGGAGCCTACGCGCAGCGGTACGCCGGGATACTGTGTGGTAACGTGCGTGGGGTTGCCCGCCTGCATGGCGTTATGCACGGAGACGATCTTGTTCCAGGTATCCTTGCCCAGAATGCCGTCGGCGGAAAGGCTGAACTGGCGCTGGAAGCGGCGCACGGCGTTGGTCATATTGTTTCCGTACGCGCCGTCCACGGTCTGCGTGTTGATGCCGGTGTAGATGCGTGCAACTTCGTTCAGACGGCCCTGCATGTGGCGCACATCTTGGCTGCGGTCGCCCGGGCGCAGGGGAATGCCGGGATAGGTGTCGGCGCTGCCGCCGATGGTGGCATTGTAATCGCTGACGATGGCGTTCCAGGTATCGTGGCCGATGACGCCGTCCATCGAAAGACGGTTGATCACCTGATACTGCATCACGGTGCTGGCGGTGGCGGAGCCGTACCGTCCGTCCACGACCAGACGGTTGAGGGTGGGGTACTTGGCGTCGCGCAGGCCGTTCAAATAGGTCTGCATCCGCGCGACTTCGCTGCCGGAGCTGCCGGGCCGCAAAGCGGTGCCGGGATAGACGGGATCGACTACGGCGAGGACTGCATTATTATTTTCAAGCATAAAAATTGCCTCCTTCTGCCCCATGGTATGCGCGCGGCGTGCGCCGCGTGCGGGGGCGGAAAGGAGGCTGTTTTGCGTTACAGAGCTTTTTTGCGGTGCGTTTCCACAGCTTTCAGCAGAAAATACAGCAAAGCGGTGTCCAAAGGCAGCTTAACGGCATTTTTGATAAGCCGCATGCCGGAAATCACGAAAGCGTTGCCGTACATGATATTCAGCCACAGCGGCGTGAGCACCAGGTTGATGACGAGCACCGCGGACAGGCAGGCGCAGAACGTGCGCCACAGGGACACGGGTTTTTTGTACAGCCAGCAGCCGTATAAAAAGCCCAGAAGGAACTCGTTGAGCGTGAAGCCGGGAAAAAAGCCGCCGTTGGGCCGCAAAAAGTAGCCCGCCACGTCGGTGACGATGCCCATTAGCCCGGCCAGCCACGGGCCGTACAGGAACGCGCACGTTCCTGCGGCCAGAAAGGAAAAGCCGATCTCCAGAAACTGGCTGACCGCGATGGTAAACTGGTTGAGCACCAGGCTCAGCGCCGCCAGCATGGCGGCCCCGGCCAGACTGGCGGTGCGCCGCACCTCGCGGGCGGCGTCGGACAGGCGGCGGGGAAAGCCGCGCAGGGAATCGAATGTGGATTGAAAAGCAGACATGAAAAAACCTCCTTTATTTTGGCGTTGCCGCATAAAGGAGGCAAAAGGCCCGCGCACAGCCGCACGGCGGCGCGCTTGCGCGCGGCTCCGGGCGGCCCTGGCAGGCCCGTGTTGCATTCGTCATGCAGCAGCGGGATGCGAAGCCTGCACCGCAAGCGGTGCTTTTCGTCCGTTCCGCAACTCCCCGTCGGAACGGCACTGCGGCCCTTTTTGGGGGCCAACGCGCAGGCTTCTACTCTGCGATAGGGTTATTATAGGACGGCGGAAGGAAAATTGCAAGTATCCGCGCGTTTTTTCTTTCAAAGCGCTGCGCCCCATGATACAATACAGGCAGAATGAAAAATATTTTGGGCGGCGGGCCGCTTGCGGCCGCGCTGTCTGCGGAAAGCGGGGCAGTCGCATGGAAAAGATATCGCGCAAAAACTGGGCGCTCATCTGGGTGCTGGGAATGGCGGGGCAGATCTGCTGGAACATCGAAAACTCCTGGTTCAATACCTTTGTATACCGGAAGATCGCGCCGGACCCGTCCATCGTGGCGTGGATGGTGGGCGTTTCCGCCGTGGTGTCCACCTTCTGCACGTTCCTCATCGGCACTGCAAGCGACAGGCTGGGCAGGCGCCGCCCGTTCATCGCGTTCGGGTACATCCTGTGGGGCGTGTTCACCATCGGCTTCGGCGTCACGGAGTTCCTGCCGAAAGATCCGCTGTGGCTCGCGGCCACCTGCGTGGTGCTGGCGGACGCGGTGATGAGCTTTTTCGGCAGCATGGGCAATGACGGCGCGTTCAACCCCTGGACGACCGATATCTCCAGCGCGGGCAACCGCGGCAAGGTGGGCGGCGCGCTGGCCGTGATGCCGGTGTTCGCCACCATTTTCGGGGCCATTGTGTCGGGCATTATCATTGACGCGCTGGACTTCTTCGCGTTTTTCACCATCATGGGCGGCATGGTCATTGCTGTGGGCGTGCTGTGCCTGTTCACGCTGCGGGATGCGCCGGGCCTCGCCCCCAACCGGGACCCACGGGGCTTTTGGCACCAGTTCGCCGCTGTGTTCGATTATAAGATCGTGGGCCGCAACCGGGAGCTGTTCTGGGTGTTTCTGGTGATGATGGTGTATTTCATCGGCTTCAACGTATATTTCCCGTACATCACGGTTTACTTTACCGACAACCTGGGTATGGACTACACGCTCACGGGCGTGGTGCAGGGCGCGGGCCTGCTGGCCGCGTCGGTGCTCACCATTCCCGCCGCCCGCTTCATCGACCGCGGCAAGTGCGGGCCGGTCATCGCGGCGGCCGTGGGCTGTAATCTGCTGGGCCTTCTGGGCGTCAGCTTTTCCACGGCGTTCGTTCCGCTGCTTATCGGTGTGTTCGGCGCCGGCGCGGGGTATATCCTGGTGCTGCAGGCGCTGACAGCGTGGATCAAAAACCTGTATCCGGAGGACCAGCGCGGCCAGTTCGAGGGTGTGAAGCAGCTGTTCTTTGTGTGCGTGCCCATGATCGTCGGCCCGGCCATTGCCACCCCTGTTATCAATGCTTTCGGCGTTGAAAAAATTGTCAACGGCGTGGCGGGCATGGTGCCCGGCAACAGTCTGTTTCTGATTTCGGGGCTGGTGACGCTGCTGGCGCTTTTGCCGCTGCTCCCCGCCGCGCGCATGGAAAAAGCGCGCACCGGAGCCGCGGCGCAGCCGTAAAATGCAGACGGCCCGGCCCAGGTTCTTTTGGAGGGCGCCGGGCGTTTTGCATATTCTCTTTCCCGCCGCTCTATGATAAGATACAATTGTAATGCAAGGCGCGGCCCGTGCGCCGCGAAAAAGGAGTTGTTTGGATGAAATTTGAACAGATGCAGTACGCTCGCCCGGACTTTGACGCGGCGCGGGAAACCTTTGCGTCGCTGCGCGCGCGCATCGCCGCCGCGCCGGACGCGCAGGCGCAGCTGGAGGCGTTCCGGGAATTTGAGACGCTGAGCCGCCATATCTCCACCATGTCCACCCTGGCTGAGATCCGCCACACCGTGGATACGCGGGATGCGTTTTACGAAGCCGAGCGGGAATTTTTTGACGCAAACAGCCCGGCGCTGGGCGAAGCCCAGCTGGACGTGTACCGCGCGCTGCTGGCCTCGCCGTTCCGCACACAGCTGGAGCAGGCGCTGGGCAGGCTCACTTTTGAAAAAATGGAGGTGGACGTCAAGTCCTCCGACCCGGCCATTCTGGAGCTGATGGCGGAGGAAAACGCCCTCACCACGGCTTATGAAAAGTTGTACGCCTCGGCGCTGATCGAATTTGACGGCAGAAAAAATACCGTCAGCCAGATGAGCCTTTACAAGCAAAACCCGGACCGAGCCGTGCGCAAAGCCGCCTACGAAGCCGAGGGAGCATGGTTTGATGCGCACCGGGCCGAGCTGGACGAATTGTACGATAAGCTGGTGAAAAACCGTACGGCCCAGGCACGAAAGCTGGGTTATGAGAATTTCATCCCCCTGGGCGCCATCCGCATGCGGCGCATCGGCTACACGCTGGAGGACATGGCCGCCTACCGTGCGCAGATCAAAAAAGATTTCGTGCCCGTGGTGGCGGAACTGAAGAAGCTGCAGTATGCCCGCACCGGCGTGGCGGACCCGAAATTCTACGACGACGCGTTCTGCTTTGCGGACGGAAACCCCGCGCCCCACGGCACGCCGGAGGAAATACTGGCCGCGGGCCGCGAAATGTACCATGCCCTCAGCCCCGAGACGGCGGAATTTATTGACGAAATGTTCGACGGAGGCCTGTTCGACGTGCTCTCCAAGGAGGGCAAGGCCCCGGGCGGCTACTGCACCTACCTGGCGGATTACAAAGCGCCTTTCATTTTCTCCAACTTCAACGGCACGTCCGACGACGTGGACGTACTGACGCATGAAGCGGGCCATGCCTTTGCCGCGTGGGTGGCCGCGCGGAAAGACCTTCCCATGATCCTGGAGGAGCCCGGCATGGAGAGCTGCGAGATCCACTCCATGTCCATGGAGTTCCTTACGGCGGAGCATCACGAAAAATTCTTCGGCACGGACACGCCCCGGTATGAACTGGCCCACGCCGAGGACGCGATGTACTTTTTGCCATACGGGACCATGGTGGACGAATTCCAGCACATCATGTACGCCGAGCCGGACCTGACGCCCGGGGAGCGCAACGCAGTATGGGCAAAGCTGGAAAGCGAATACCGCCCCTGGCTGGACTTCGCGGGCCTGCCCTTCTACGGACGCGGCGCGGGCTGGCAGCGCCAGCTGCACATCTACGAGGTGCCGTTCTACTATATCGACTACTGCCTGGCCCAAACGGTGGCGCTGCAGTTCTTCACCGCGTTTCTGCACGACAAAAAGGACGCCTGGCGGCGGTACCTGGCTCTGGTGGGCGAGGCCGGCGGCAAGACGTATCCGGGTCTCGTGGCGGCGGCCGGGCTGGACAGCCCGTTTGCTCCCGGAACGCTGGCGAAGCTGGGCAAAGAAGTGGGCGCGTGGATCGCGGCGCAGGACGCCGCGCTGAACGCCCGGTAAAGGACCCGGCTCCGGAATGGACCGGACAGAAAAGGCCCGGGAAGGGCAGGGCGGAACAGGAGGCCTGAAGATATGATACAGGAAAAGGGAAAACGAAGGGCCCGGCGCGCGCCGGCGCTGCTGGCGGCGTATCTTGCGCTTGCGCTTTTGGCGGGCTGTGCCGGCGGCGCGGGCAGCTCCGCGGCGGAACAGAACAGTGCGTCCTCCTCCGGTGCGGCGGAAAGCGCGCTTTCCGCCCCCGCTGCGCCGCAGGAGACCGTTTTCTCCGGTGCGTCCTCCTCCTGCCTGCCGTCCGAACCGCCGGAGGATGCGCCGGAAACGCTGGGGCCGGGGCATTTTACCAGCGTACAGGATCGCACGGAGGGGGAGCAGGATCCCTATTTGGAGCTATACGCCGACGGCACGTTTATGTTCATGTGCAATGTGTATCAGGGGATGACGACGTATCTGGGAACGTGGAGCTATGAGAGCGGCGTTCTGACGCTGACGCGCCCCAGCGCGGAGGAGACCTATGTTTTCTTCGCGCAGGACGCCGACACGCTGCTGATGCACAGCGGAGACCTGGTGATGACGCAGCCCGGCGCAGTGCTCACACGGCTGGCGCAGTAGCATAGAAAGCGGGCGCGGTGCAAAACCGCGCGCAAAAAGCATAAACAACAAAAAACACGCCCTGAAGCGAAGCGGAATGCTGCCTCAGAACGTGTTTTTTCTTTTTTGGTATTTTCCCTGCGCCGATTGTTTATGATAATTTTATTCTGCGCCGCACCCGTTTGTGCCTGTATGCCGCGATCTACTTCCAGCCGAGGTCGCGCAGAATATCCTGCCGCGCGGCAAGGCCCATACGCGCCAGATGCTCGATGCGGTCGTCCGTCATCTGCGCGGCAAGGCCCGAGATGCTGAACGCCGCCTCCGCACGGCCGTTCATGCCCGGCACCGCCAGCGCCACACAGCGGATGCCCAGCTCGTTTTCCTCGTCGTCGATGGCATAGCCCGCCATGCGCACGCGCTTGAGCTGCTCGATGAATGCGTCGAAATCCGTGATGGTATGCGCTGTCAGCGCCCGGATGCTGCTTTTGCGCCACACGCGTTCGGCCTCGCCGTAGCTCTGGGTGGCCAAAATGGCCTTGCCCACGCCTGTGCAGTACATGGGGATGCGAAGCCCCACATGGCTGGACATGCGCATGCCGCCCAGCCCGGCGCCGGCCTCCGCCTTATAGATGTATACGATGTCCACGCCGTCCTGGATAACCAGATGCACCGCCTCGCCCGTATGGCGGGAAAGCTTGTCCAGATGCGGCTTTGCAACGGACATGATATCCATATCGTTGACGATGCCGCTGGACAGCTCGAACATCTTCATCGTCAGCCGATAGTGCGTGGAGAAACTGTCCTGCACCGCGTAGCCCAGCGATACAAGGCTGGAGAGCAGCCGGTGCGCCGTGCTTTTGGGCAGGCCGCTCTCGGCGCTGATGGTCTGCAGGGACGCGCCCTTGGGGTGTGCGCACAGGACTTCGATCAGTGCGAAGATGCGTGCCACGCTCTGCACGCCGCCGTTGCTGTTTTCCACAAGAGCACCCCCTTTTCTTTGTTGCGTTCCACAATGCGAAACGGTTTTCCGTCTGTATTGTAACTTGTTTTGCGCCAAAGCGCAAGCCCCCGGCCCCGCTTGGATGCAAGAAATATCCGCTTTTGGGCAAAAAACGCAAGAATCGCATTGACAATAAAACCTGTTCGTTTATAATGAAGCCAGAAAGAAAGTGGAACGGCGTTCCACAATATGGAACACACCCCCACCGGGAATAAAAGGAGAAGATTGCTATGAACGACGTGATTCAGAAAATCTACGACATCGGCATCGTGCCCGTCATCGCCATCGACGACGCAGACAAGGCTGTGCCTCTGGCAAAGGCCCTGGTCAAAGGCGGCCTGCCCGCGGCCGAGGTCACGTTCCGCACCGCAGCGGCCGAGGAGGCCATCAAGCGCATCGTGGCCGAAGTACCTGAAATGCTGGTGGGCGCGGGCACCGTGCTGACGAAGGAGCAGGCGGACCGAGCCATCGCCGCCGGCGTCAAGTTCATCGTCAGCCCGGGCTTTAACCCCGAGATCACCAAATATGTCATCGACAAGGGCATGCTGATGATGCCCGGCACCGCTACTCCGGGCGAGATGGAGCAGGCCATGAGCATGGGCCTGGACGTTGTGAAATTCTTCCCGGCCGAACAGAACGGCGGCGTCGCCAAGCTGAAAGCCGTGGCCGGCCCTTACACAAACCTGCGCTGGATGCCCACGGGCGGCGTCAACGCCAAAAACCTGCTGGACTACCTGTCCTTTAACAAGATCATTGCCTGCGGCGGCACCTGGATGGTGAAGAAGGACCTCATCGAGGCCGAAAACTGGGACGAAATCGAGCGTCTGACGCGCGAGGCCGTCAACACCATGCTGGGCTTCGAGGTCAAGCACATCGGCATCAACACCGAGAACGCCGAGGAAGCCATGAAGGCCGCCAAGCTGTTCGAGCTGATGTTCGGCTTCGACGTTGCCGAGGGCAACAGCAGCATCTTCTGCGGCAGCCGGGCCATTGAGATCATGAAAAAGCAGTATCTGGGAAAGAACGGCCACATCGCCATCGGCACCAACACGCTGCCCCGCGCTATCGCCTATTTCAAGAGCCGCGGCTTCGAGTTCAACGAGGAGACCGCCAGCCCCAAGGCCATTTACTTCAAAGACGAGATCGCCGGTTTCGCCGTCCACCTCGTGCAGAAGTAATTTTTTACAGCTTTGCACAGCAAGGCTGTAAAAGGCGGCCTGAGCTGCGGCATTTGCGGTTCAATGTTTTTATAATTGCAGATAAGATATATAAAAGACAGGAGAGTATTTTTTCATGGCAAAGAAAGTTGTTACCTTCGGCGAGCTGATGATCCGCCTGCAGCCCTATAACTACGAGCGCTTCGTCCAGGCCGACCACCTGGAATTCACTTTCGGCGGCGGTGAGGCCAACGTGGCCGTCAGCCTGGCCAACTATGGCCTGGACGCCGCTTACGTCACCAAGCTGCCCGCCCACGCCATCGGCCAGGCGGCGGTGAACAGCCTGCGCCGCTACGGTGTGGACACCAGCAAGATCACCCGCGGCGGCGACCGTGTGGGCATCTACTTCAACGAGAAGGGCGCTTCCCAGCGTCCCAGCGTGTGCATTTATGACCGCGCCCATTCCGCCATTTCCGAGGCGACTACGGCTGATTTCGACTGGGATGCCATTTTTGAGGGCGTGGAGTGGTTCCACTTCACCGGCATCACCCCGGCGCTGGGCGCCAATGTGGTGGAGATCTGCAAGGAGGCCTGCAAGGCCGCGAAAGCTCATGGCGTGAAGATCAGCTGCGACCTGAACTACCGCGGCAAGCTGTGGACGCGCGACGAAGCCCGCGCCGCCATGACGGAGCTGTGCCAGTATGTAGACGTGTGCATCTCCAACGAGGAGGATGCCAAAGACGTATTCGGCATCGAGGCCGAGAACACCGACATCACCGGCGGCGAGCTGAACAAGGAAGGCTATAAGAGCGTGGCCAAACAGCTGGCGGACAAATTCAATTTCGAGATGGTCGCCATCACGCTGCGCGAGAGCAAATCTGCCTTTGACAACGACTGGAGCGCCATGCTTTACAACGTGGCCAAGGATGAGTACTGCTTCTCCAAGCTGTATCATCTGCACATCATCGACCGTATCGGCGGCGGCGACAGCTTCGGCGGCGGCCTGATCTACGCCCTGCTGTCCGGCAAGGACACCCAGGCCGCGGTGGAGTTCGCGGTGGCGGCTTCCGCCCTGAAGCACTCCATCGAGGGCGACTACAACTTCGTCACCGTGCCCGAAGTGGAAAAGCTGGCGGGCGGCGACGGTTCCGGACGTGTACAACGGTAATTAGCGCTTACCGTTATACAATAGATACGCCGGTATTTCCGGTGTTCAAAGAGTCTTCAAGCACTCAAACACTCATTACCTCCCAAAAGCAAAAGGGCCGCCCTGCCGGGCGGCCCTTTTGCACGGGAGAGGCAGGAGGAGACCCGTGCAAGCCAAAAATCCGAAAATTCATGTAGAGCGCTCGTTTTACCGCAGCCTGCTGGCGCTCACACTGCCTGTGGCGCTGCAGAATGTCATTTCGTACAGTGTCAACCTGATGGATACCCTGATGCTGGGCGGGCTGGGCGAGGTGGCGCTCTCTGCCACCAGTCTGGCCAACCAGGTGTTCTTTATTTATACCGTAGCCATATTCGGCGTGGCGGGCGGCGCCATCGTGCTGTGCAGCCAGTACTGGGGCAAAAAGGACGTGGATTCCATCTGCCGCGTCGCCAGCCTGGCGCTGCGCATTTCGGCCGCGGCGGGGCTGCTGTTCACACTGGTGCTGTTTTTGTTCCCGCGCCCGGTGATGCAGATATTCACCGCCGAGCCCGCCGTTATCGAGGCCGGCGCATCCTATCTGCGCATCGTGTCGCTGTCGTATTTCTTCTACGGCGTCACGTCCACATTCCTGGTGGTGCTGCGCAGCGTGGAGACCGTCAACGTCTCGGTGGCGATCTACGGCGTGTCGTTTGCGGTGAACGTGTTTTTCAACTACGTGTTCATCTTCGGCAAGTTCGGCGCGCCGCGCATGGGCGTGGCGGGTGCCGCCGTCGGCACTGTGCTGGCGCGCGTGGCGGAGTTCGTGATGATCATCGCCTATATGCTCGTGTGGGAAAAGAAGATCCGCTTCCGCCTGCATATGCTGCTGTGGCCGTCGGGCGGCCTCGCCCGGGACCTGGTGCGCTACGGTTTGCCCGTGATGCTCAACGAGCTGCTGTGGAGCGTCGCCATTTCCATGCACTCTGTCATCCTGGGGCATATGAGCAGCGATATCGTGGCGGCCAACAGCATTTGCAATGTGATGTTCCAGATGGCAACGAGCATCATCCTGGGGGTGTCCAATGCCTCGGCCGTTCTGGTGGGCATGCTGGTGGGCCGGGGGGATTATCCGTACGCCCGGGCCTGTGTCAACAAGCTCATCCAGATCTACGCCGTCATCGGCGTGGTGTGCGCGGCGCTGCTGCTGGCGGTGAAGGGGCCGGTCATCGGCATTTATGACATCAAGGAAAGCACCCGCGTACTGACCGACCAATTGATGTATGTATATGCGGCGGCCATTTTCTTTATGGCGTTCACCTGCCCGCTGATCAGCGGTGTGCTGCGCGGCGCGGGGGATACCCGTTTCGCGGCTGTCACGGATGTGGGCTGTATCTGGGCGATGGTCCCCCTGGGCGCGGCAGCGGCATTCTGGCTGGGCGCGCCGCCGGTGCTGGTGCTGGCCGTGCTGAAATGCGACATGCCGCTGAAGGCATTTTTCTGTCTGCGCCGCATCGCGGGCGGCAACTGGATCCGCAACGTCACGCGGTAAAGGCCGCGCGCGGAAAATACGGAGAGAGGGTTGCCCGCCCGCCACATATCCGGGCGGACAAACGATTTTTCAACAGGCAAAGCGGCCGTGTATTTGCACGGCCGCGGTTTTGTGCTATGATGAAAAAAACGCCCCCGGCGGCGCGCCGGACGCCAAGGAGGAAGAAAAGGAGAAACGCCATGAATCTGTTCATTTCCAGCGATATCGAAGGCACCTGCGGCATCGCCGCATGGAGCGAGACCGAGCCGGGCAGGCCGGACGGGGATTACGCCTATTTTAAGCAGCAGATGAGCCGGGAGGTGGCCGCGGCCTGCCGCGGCGCTCTGGCGGCAGGCGGCGAGCGCATTCTGGTAAAGGACGCCCATGATTCCGCCCGCAACATCGACCCCTCTGTTCTGCCCGAAGAGGTGCAGATCAACCGGGGCTGGGCGGGCGATGTTTACAGCATGATGAGCGGCATCCAGCACGGCGATTGGGACGCGGCAGTCTTTACCGGTTATCATGCGGCCGCCTGCTGCGACGGCAACCCGCTTTCCCACACCATGAACACCAGTGTGGATTATGTGGAGATCAACGGCGTGCGTGCCAGCGAATTCACGCTCAACGCCTATATGGCGGGCTATCACGGCGTGCCGGTGTGCTTTGTTTCCGGTGATGCGGCGCTGTGCGACAGTGCACGGCGCATGATACCCGATATCGCCACGGTGCCCGTCAATAAGGGGGACGGAAACTCTGCCACCAGCCTGCATCCGGCGCTGGCCGTCAAGCGTATCGAGGAAACGCTGCGCGCCCAGCTGGAGAGCGGCGCGTACCGTACCTGCATCGTGCCCATGCCTCCGAAGTTTGAGATCATCATCCGCTATAAGGAACACCGGGCGGCCTACCGCTGCAGCTTCTACCCGGGCGTGGAACAGGTGGACGAAAAAACGCTGCGCTTCACCTGTGTGGATTATATGGACGCCATGTGCCTGTTTCAGTTCGTGCTGTAAGGCTCCGGCCGCGCAAAGCAGAGGAGGAAAGCGGAGTATGACACAAAAGGAACGCATGCTGGCGGGCCTGCCCTATAAGGCGTGGATGGACGGCCTGCCGGAGGAACGCGCCCGGGCGCAGCGTGCCTGCTGGGAATTCAACCGTCTGCCGCCGGATGCGCGTGCAGAGCGCACGGCGCTGCTGCGCGGCCTGTTCGGCAGAACGGGCGAGCATCTGCACATCGAGGAGCCGTTCCACTGCGACCTCGGCTACAACATTGAGGTAGGCGAGTGGTTCTATGCCAATTACAACTGTGTGATCCTGGACGTTTGCAGGGTGACCATTGGCGACAATGTGATGTTTGCGCCCAACGTCGCCATTTATGCGGCGGGCCATCCGGTACACCCGGCCGCGCGCAATTCGGGCTACGAGTACGGCCAGCCCGTCGCCATCGGGAATAACGTCTGGTTGGGCGGCAATACAGTGGTCACGCCCGGCGTGACCATCGGGGACAACGTGGTGGTGGGTGCGGGCAGCGTCGTCACCCGGGACATCCCGGCAAATGTTGTTGCGGCGGGCAACCCCTGCCGCGTGCTGCGCGCCATCACCGAAGCGGACGCGGATTATTATTTTAAAGACCGGAAATTCGACGTGGATTGGCACGCCGAGCTTTGATGCGCTTCGTGCGGCAATAAGGCCCGGAGCCGTGCGGAAAGCAGCGCGGCTCCGGGCCTTATTGCGGGATGCGCCGGAACGGCGCGCTTAGCGATGTTTAAAAAATAGAGAAAATGCTGTGTTCTGAGAACTTTTAACGAAGCAAACACCGATTCCTGTCGGAGAAAACAGCTTTTTCGATTTTTTAAGCGTCCCCTAGTTGATGGCCTTGCCGAAGAAGGCGCTGGCGGCCTTGACCTTGCCCATCAGCGCGTCGAACTGTGCGGGCGTCAGGCTTTGGGCGCCGTCGCTTTTGGCGTGGGGCGGGTCGTTGTGGACTTCGATCATCAATCCGTCCGCGCCCGCGGCAATGGCGGCCATGGCAAGCGGCTCCACCATCCAGGCAATGCCCGCGGCGTGGCTGGGGTCAATGACCACGGGCAGATGGGTCTTGCTTTTGAGCATGGGCACCGCGGAAATGTCCAGTGTGTTGCGCATGCTCGTTTCAAACGTGCGGATGCCGCGTTCGCACAGTACGACGTTTTCATTGCCGCCGGCCATGATATATTCGGCGCTCATCAGAAATTCTTCGATGGTGTTGGCAAGGCCGCGTTTGAGCAGAACGGGCGTTTGCAGCTTGCCCAGTTCCTTCAGCAATTCAAAATTCTGCATGTTGCGCGCGCCCACTTGGATCATATCAACGTCGGCAAAGAGGGGAACGTGCTCGGTGTTCATGATCTCGGTGACGATGGGCAGCCCGGTGGCGGCGCGGGCCTCGCGCAGAAGCTCCAGGCCCTCGGCGCGCATGCCCTGGAACGCGTAAGGGGAGGTGCGGGGCTTGAACGCGCCGCCGCGCAGGATGCCCGCGCCGCTGCGCTGTACGTCGCGGGCGACTTCCACGATCTGGCTCTCGCTCTCCACGCTGCACGGCCCGGCCATCACGGAGAAATGTCCGCCGCCGATCGTATGTCCCGCCACGTCCACAGCGGTGTCCGCCGGATGGAATTTCCGGTTGGCCTTTTTATAGGGCTCGCTGACCCGCTTCACATCCTCGACAAAATCATTGGCGCGCACAAGGTCGATGTCCACGCTGGATGTGTCGCCGATGAGGCCGATAAGGTGCGTGTGCTCGCCCTCGGAATTGTGAATTTTGAGGCCCTGGGCTTCAAAACCGGCGCAGAGCTGCTTCACCTGCTCCGGGTTCGCGTTGTTTTTAAAAATAACGATCATACTGCATACCCCTCTTGCGATTTAAAATTTTAAAACAAAAAAGCCGGCAGCGCTCTGCGCTGCCGGCTTATCAGTTTACAAAAAATTATTTTGCATCCTGAACCGTTCCACAGCAAACAGAGCCATTACCTGTAAAGTAATAGCCAAAATAATAATAGTTTGCAGTTGTAAACGAACGGTCCGGCATGGTTTTCCCCCAGCGGAAAAGATTTGTTAGCAGTATACGCGCATTCGGCGCATTTGTCAAGGGCAGCCTTTCGCCGGGGTAAACGGGGGCCTTGCGCTTCTCATCCCAGAGCCTCGAAAGCCAGACGCAGGCCGAGCCCCACGCCTTGTGCGAAGATGGCGGTCTCCCGGTGCAGCCCGGCAAGCTCCTCGCGGTCGCACAGGGCTTCATACAGCTCGTTCTGGCTCCGGGAAAAGGTGGCGGTGAACCGACCTTTCAGTTCTTCCGCTTCCCGCGCCAGCGCGCGCTGTTCGTCTGTAAGCGGGCAGGCGCGTCTCCACCGGGATATTTTCGCCTGTGTACCAATCTTTTATGATGCTTTTCACAATCCATTCTCCTTTGTTTCACAAATAGTAAAAAACTATTTCAAGCATAATTCACTATTGGTGAAAAAGCAAAATGGAATATATTATCATAAAACGAAGGGGGTGCCTGCATGGATTATATTGACCGTATCCGCGCGCTTCGCAAAGCGCAGGGGCTGACGCAGAAAGACATGGCGGATGTACTCGGTGTGGCAACCTCAATGTATAACATGTATGAAACACGGCAGCGTCGGATGTATGTGGAAACTTTTGCAACGCTGTGCAGTTATTTCGGCGTGTCTGCAGATGATCTGTTAGGCACCGGCAAAGAAGAGTGAACAAAATGGCAGAATTCAAAACAAACGTCATGCGGATGCTTGACAAGGAAAAGGTGCCCTATACGCCCCATACCTACGACCACGGCGACGGCGCCATCGACGGAGCGTCAGTTGCGGCAAAAATGGGGCAGGACCCCGCCCGCGTGTTTAAAACACTGGTCACACAGGGCGCGGGAAAAAGCTACTTTGTATTCGTCGTGCCCGTGCTGGCCGAGCTGGACCTGAAGAAGGCCGCAAAAAGCGTGGGCGAAAAAAGCGTAGCCATGCTCCATGTGGCCGATATCAATAAGGTCACCGGCTATGTCCGCGGCGGGTGCAGCCCGCTGGGGATGAAGAAAGCCTACCGCACCGTGTTCGACCGCAGCGCGCTTGCGGGCGCAAGCATCATCGTAAGCGGCGGCAGGATTGGCTATCAGATCGAGCTTGCGCCCGAGGAACTGATCCGCCTGGCGCGGGCGGATACGGCGGATATCATCTGCGGCTGACGGCGCCGGTTCCGCATTGTAAAATCTGTGTAAGACAATCAACCAAAAAAGCCGCCCGGCGGCATAAGGTTCTTGTTGTTTTCTCTGAAAATTCGCGCCGCCGCCGGAAAGCGATTGCTTTTATTCCGGTTTCATAGTACGATGATAATATCCTTTTTCTTCGCACCGAACAAGCTGTTCAGAGGAGGTACCGGGATGCAATCGATCGCTTTGGGAACCGCTGCGTACCCGGGGCGGAGTGTAAGCCGCCGGCCTTCCCGCCGGGGCAGTGCGTCTGCGGGATACCGCGCGTTTTTTCGGCGCGCCTGCGGGCTGCGGAAAGAGGATACCGCGCTGAAACTGCAAGCATAAGGCCATGGTGTAACTGCACCACGGCCTTTTTTCTTTTCAGGGACGCACAAAGGAGATGGATTTATGGAAAACACCAAAAAAGTAGCCATCATCATGGGCTCGGACAGCGACTGGCCAACGGTAAAAGCCGCGGCCGCACAGCTCAAAAGCTGGGATATCCCGTTTGAGGTGCGCGTAATGAGCGCCCACCGCACCCCGGCCGCTGCGGCGGAGTTTGCAAAGCGCGCGGCGGAAAACGGCTTCGGCGTGATCATCGCGGCCGCGGGTATGGCCGCCCATCTGGCGGGCAGCATCGCCGCGAACACCGTGCTGCCCGTCGTCGGCATCCCCGTTAAGGGCGGCGCGGTGGACGGCCTGGACGCCCTGCTGGCCACCGTGCAGATGCCCAGCGGCATTCCTGTGGCCACCGTTGCGCTGAACGGCGCCAAAAACGCCGCCGTGCTGGCCGCTCAGATGCTGGCCATCCACGACGCGCGCATCGCCGCGCTGCTGGCGGAGGACCGGGAGAAAATGGCCCGCTCCATCGCTGAAAAGGACGCCGCCATCCGGGCCGAGGCGGCCGCGCTGTAAGGAATGCTTTCCAAATATCTTTTTATTTTTATAAAACACAAAAGAGGGAGAAGAACAACATGGAAAAACGGGAACAGCTGTATGAGGGGAAAGCCAAAAAGGTATTCGCCACAGACGACGCGGACCTTGTCATCGTGGATTACAAGGACGACGCCACCGCCGGCGACGGAGCAAAGAAAGGCACCATTCGCGGCAAGGGCGTGGTGAACAACAGGCTTTCCAACAACCTGATGAAGATGCTGGCTGAAAAGGGCGTGCCCACCCACTTTGTGGAGGAATTGTCCGACCGCGAGACGCTGGTGAAAAAGGTGGAGATCGTGCCGCTGGAGGTCATCATCCGCAACGTGGCCGCGGGCAGCTTCACCAAGCGTCTGGGCGTGCCTGAGGGAACGGTGCTGAAGATCCCCACCATCGAGTTCAGCTACAAAAACGACGAGTATCACGACCCTCTCATCAACCATTACCACGCGCTGGCCCTGGGCCTGGCCACGCAGGAGGAGATCGACACCATCACGAAATATGCCTTCCAGGTGAACGACATCCTTTCCCAATATCTGCTGGGCTTCAACATCCGCCTCATCGACTTCAAGCTGGAATTCGGCCGCCTGCCCGACGGCTCCATCGTGCTGGCCGACGAGATCAGCCCCGACACCTGCCGCTTCTGGGACGCCACCACGGGCGCGCACCTGGATAAAGACCTGTTCCGGCGCGACCTGGGCGGCGAAGAGGAAGCCTACCGGGAAGTTATGAAGCGCCTGCTGGGGGAGTGAACGGATGATCAAAGACTATCTTGACGAAAAGCTGCATGAAGAGTGCGGCGTGTTCGGCGTTTACCGCCGCGACGCGGACCTGGACGTGGTGGGTACCACCTATTACGGCCTGTACGCGCTGCAGCACCGCGGCCAGGAGAGCTGCGGCATGGCGGTGAACGACGACGGCGTGTTCTACAAACGGCGCGAGCTGGGCCTTGTGAACGACGTGTTCACCAAGGACGTGCTGGAGACGATGCCCCGGGGCAATATGTGCATCGGCCACTGCCGCTATGCCACCACGGGGGTGCCCGTCCGCTCCAATGCGCAGCCCTTTGTGATCCGCCACATCAAGGGACCGATGGCGCTGGCTCACAACGGCAACCTGACAAATTCCGCCGAGCTGCGTTCGGAATTCGAGCTTTCGGGCGCGATCTTCCACTCCACGTCGGATACGGAGGTCATCGCTTACGCCATCACCCGCGAGCGCCTTTCCTCCGACAGCATCGAACAGGCCGTGGAGCAAACGATGGACAGGCTGAAGGGGGCGTATTCGCTGGTGGTGATGAGCCCGCGCAAGCTCATCGCCGCGCGGGACCCGCAGGGCTTCCGCCCGCTGTGCATCGGCAAGCTGGGCGAAAACGACATCATTGCCAGCGAGAGCTGCGCCATCACCGCCGCGGGCGGCGAGTTCGTGCGCGATGTGGAGCCGGGCGAGATCGTGGTGTTTGACGAAAACGGCTGCCGCTCCATCCGCACCCACTGCGGCTGCCCCACAGGCCTGTGCGTGTTTGAATACGTGTACATCGCCCGGCCGGATTCTGTTGTGGACGGCGCTTCCGTACACCGGGCGCGCCGGCGAGCCGGCGCGTTTCTGGCGCTGGAGCACCCTGTGCAGGCGGACGTCGTCATCGGCGTGCCGGATTCGGGCCTGGACGCGGCGCTGGGCTATTCCCAGCAGAGCGGCATCCCTTACGGCATCGGCTTTTTGAAGAACAAATACATCGGCCGAACGTTCATCCAGCCCAACCAGAAGCTGCGGGAGAACACCGTGCGCATCAAGCTGAACCCCATTGCGGACACCGTGAAGGGCCGGCGCGTGGTGCTGGTGGATGATTCCATCGTGCGCGGCACCACCTCGCGGCAGATCGTACAGATGCTGCGGGAAGCCGGGGCCACGGAAGTGCACTTTTTGTCCTCCGCGCCGGAATTCCTGTATCCGTGCTATTTCGGCGTGGACGTGGACAGCCGGGAAAATCTCATCGCCGCCAACCATTCGCTGGAGGAGATGCGGGAGATTTTGGGTGTGGACAGCCTGGGCTTTTTGAGCGTGGACGGAGTGAAGAAGATCGCCGAGGGCTGTAAATGCGGCCTGTGCACGGGCTGCTTTACGGGCAAATACCCGGTGGAGCCGCCCAAAAGCACTGAAAAAAGCAAATTTGAAAAGAAAATTTCCGAAAATTTCAACGACTGACCGTCGGGAACAGGAGAAACGATATGAAGAGCTTTTCCGAGAGCTACAAGGCAGCGGGCGTTGACATCACGGCGGGCTATGCCGCGGTGGAGCTGATGAAACAGCATGTGGCGCGTACGATGACGCCGGGCGCCATCGGCGGGCTGGGCGGCTTCGGCGGCCTGTTCGAGCTGGATATGACGGGCCTCACCCACCCGGTGCTGGTCTCCGGCACGGACGGCGTGGGCACGAAGCTGAAGATCGCTTTTCTGATGGACAAGCACGACACCGTGGGCATCGACTGTGTGGCCATGTGCGTCAATGATGTGATCACCTGCGGCGCGAAGCCACTGGTATTTCTGGACTATATCGCCTGCGGAAAGAATTACCCGGAGAAGATCGCCTCCATCGTGGCGGGCGTGGCCGAGGGCTGCGTCCAGGCGGGAGCAGCGCTTGTGGGCGGCGAGACCGCCGAGATGCCGGGCTTTTACCCGGAGCAGGAATACGACCTGGCCGGCTTTACCGTGGGCGTCGTGGAAAAAAGCAAAATCATTGACAATACGAAGATGCAGGCGGGCGACGCCGTCATCGCGCTGCCCTCCAGCGGCGTGCACTCCAACGGCTTTTCTCTTGTGCGCAAGATATTCAATGTGGAGTACGCGGATATCTGGCAGCATTACGACGAGCTTTCCGGCACGCTGGGCGAAACGCTGCTCACGCCCACAAAAATTTACGTCAAGCCCGTGCTGGCGCTGATGGAGCAGGTGGATGTGCGCGCCGTGAGCCACATCACGGGCGGCGGCTTTTATGAGAACATCCCCCGCGCGCTGGCCGCGGGCTGCGTGGCGAAGCTCGAGAAAAAGAGCCTGCGCATGCCGCCCATCTTCCCGCTGCTGCAAAAGGTTGGCAAAATTCCCGAGCGGGACATGTTCAATACGTTCAATATGGGCGTGGGCATGGCTGTCGTCGTGCCCGGCGACAGGGCGGACGAATCCGTGCGCATCCTGAAGGAAGCGGGCGAGGATGCGTACATCCTGGGCGAGATCGCGAAGGGTGCGGAAAAGGGCGTAGAGCTATGCTGAACGTAGCGGTGCTGGTTTCCGGCGGCGGCACGAACCTGCAGGCCATTCTGGACGTAAAGGCCGCGGGCGCGCTGCCCCATGCGAAAATCGCTCTGGTGCTGGCCTCAAAGCCCGGCGTGTACGCGCTGGAGCGCGCGTCCAAAGCGGGCGTGCCCGGCATTGTGGTGGCGCGCAAAAGCTATGCCGCACCGGAGGAATACGACGCGGCGCTGCTGGCCGCGCTGCGGGAGCACCGCATCGACGTGGTGGTGCTGGCGGGCTTTTTGTCCATCCTGGGCCCCAGCGTCATCACCGCGTATCCCGAGCGCATTCTGAACGTGCACCCCAGCCTGATCCCCAGCTTCTGCGGGGCGGGATACTACGGCCTGCGGGTGCATGAGGCAGCGCTGGCAAAGGGCGTGAAGGTGACGGGCGCGACGGTGCATTTTGTGAACGAAGTGCCGGACGGAGGACGCATCCTGCTGCAGCAGGCCGTGGACGTGCTGCCCGGCGATACGCCGGAAACGCTGCAGAAGCGCGTGATGGAGCAGGCGGAATGGAAGCTGCTGCCCCGGGCGCTGGCGCAGCTGACGGAAGAATTGGACGCGGCGGACGGACCCGCCGCGCCGCGGAAAGAGGAGAAGGATATGGACCATCTGAGCCTTGCGGCGGAGCTTGCCGTAAATACATACCCCGGCCGCGGCATCGTGCTGGGAAGGTCGGAGGACGGCAAAAGCGCCGTCATCGCCTATTTTATCATGGGCCGCAGCGCAAACAGCCGCAACCGCGTGTTCACCGCGAAGGACGGCGGCATCATTACCGAAGCGGCGGACCCCTCCAAGCTGGAGGACCCGTCCCTCATCATCTACGCGCCCGTGCGCGTGCTGGGCAAAACAACCATCGTGACCAACGGCGACCAGACGGATACGATATACGACCACCTGGCCGCGGGCAAGGGCTTTGCCAAGGCGCTGCGCACGCGCACCTTTGAGCCGGATTCCCCCAACTTCACGCCGCGCATCTCGGGCATTGTGAAGGTGAAGGACGGCGCAATGAAGTACAAGCTGTCCATTCTGAAATCCGACGGCGGCAACGCGGATTCCGTGGAACGGTTCTTCTTTGAATACGACCAGCCCGTTGCAGGCGAGGGCCGCTTTATCCATACCTACCGCTGCGACGGCAGCCCCATCCCCAGCTTCGCGGGCGAACCGGAGCGCGTGCGCCTGATGGGCGATATCGACACGTTTACAAGAATGGTCTGGAACAGCCTGAACGAGGACAACAAGGTTTCGCTGTTTGTGCGGTATATCGACCTTGCCACGGGCAAAACGCAGGACCGCATCGTGAACAAATACGAAAAAGTGTAACGCGCCGCCCCGTGTGCGGCAGGGCCGCCGGGGACATCGAATGGGGGTTTTTAAGGATATGAAAGAACTGGAACTGAAATACGGCTGCAACCCGAACCAGCGGCCCGCGCGCATCTTCATGCGGGAGGGCGAGCTGCCCATCACCGTTTTGAACGGCAAACCGGGCTATATCAATTTCCTGGACGCGCTGAACGCGTGGCAGCTTGTAAAAGAGCTGCGCCAGGCCACGGGCCTGCCCGCGGCCGCGTCGTTCAAGCACGTCAGCCCCGCCGGCGCGGCGCTGGGCCTGCCGCTGGACGATACGCTGAAAAAGATGTATTTTGTGGAGGACATCGAGCTTTCCCCGCTGGCCTGCGCCTATGCCCGCGCCCGCGGCGCGGACCGCATGTCCAGCTTCGGGGACTGGATCGCCCTTTCCGACGAATGCGACGAAGCCACGGCGAAGGTCATCCAGCACGAGGTGTCGGACGGCGTTATCGCGCCGGGCTATTCCGCCGCCGCGCTGGCCATCCTGAAAACAAAGCGCAAGGGCGGTTACAACATTGTCGCCATCGACCCATCCTACCAGCCCGCACCTGTGGAGCACAAGGATGTGTTCGGCATCACGTTTGAGCAGGGGCGCAACGAGCTGAAGTTCGGCGACGATACGTTCTCCAATATCGTCACACGGAACAGGGCGCTGACAGACGAGCAGAAGCGGGACCTGACGCTGTGCCTGATCGCGCTGAAATACACCCAGTCCAACTCGGTGTGCTACGCCCAGGGCGGACAGCTCATCGGCGTGGGCGCGGGCCAGCAGAGCCGCATCCACTGTACGCGCCTTGCGGGCAACAAAGCGGACATCTGGCAGCTGCGCCACCACCCCAAGGTGCTGGGCCTGCCGTTCCGTCCCGACGTCTCCCGCCCCAACCGCGACAACGCCATCGACGTGTATATCTCCGACGAATGGGAGGACGTGCTGGGCGACGGCGTGTGGGCGGAGACCTTCACTACACGTCCCGAACCGTTGACGCCCGCCGAAAAAAAAGAATGGCTGTCCAAGGTCACGGGCGTCTGTCTCGGCAGCGACGCATTTTTCCCCTTTGGGGACAACATCGAGCGCGCGCGCCGTTCCGGCGTGACGGCCATCGTGGAGCCGGGCGGCTCCATCCGGGACGGGCAGGTCATTGAAACCTGCGATAAATACGGCATTGTGATGGCGTTCAACGGCATCCGCCTGTTCCACCATTAAAAAGAACGCCGCGCGGCCGCGCCGGGGCGGAGCACGGCTCTGCCCGCGTTTGGCGGCGCGGCGGCGAAAGCAGGGAGGTTGACCTATGAAGGTTCTGGTTGTCGGCGGGGGCGGGCGGGAGCACGCTATCATCCGCAAGCTGAAGGAAAGCCCGCGGCGCCCCGCGCTGTATGCCGCGCCGGGCAACGGCGGTATCGCCAGCGACGCCGTGTGCGTGCCCATCGCCGCCACCGACGTGGCGGGCGTGGTGTCCTTTGCTGTGCAGGAGGGCATCGATTATGTGGTCGTCGCGCCGGACGACCCGCTGGTGCTGGGCATGGTGGACGCGCTGGCGGAAAAGGGCATTCCCGCCTTTGGCCCCAACAAGGCCGCCGCCATTCTGGAAGGCAGCAAGGTGTTCAGCAAAAACCTGATGAAGAAGTACGGCATCCCCACAGCCGCCTACGAGACGTTTGCGGACGCGGGCGAGGCCGCGGCTTATGTGCGCGCCAACCGGAAGTACCCGCTTGTCGTCAAGGCGGACGGCCTTGCGCTGGGCAAGGGCGTGCTGATCTGCGAGGACGAGGCCGCGGCGCTGGCCGCTGTGAAAAGCATCATGGAGGACAGGCAGTTCGGCGCGTCGGGCAGCCGTATCGTCATCGAGGAGTTTCTCACGGGGCCGGAGGTTTCTGTACTCAGCTTTACCGACGGAAAAACCGTCGTGCCCATGCTGTCCAGCATGGACCACAAGCGCGCGCTGGACGGCGACAGGGGCCTGAACACCGGCGGCATGGGCACCATCGCGCCCAACCCCTATTATACGCCGCAGATCGCACAGGTGTGCATGGAGACGATTTTCAAACCCACCGTTGCGGCCATGAACGCGGAGGGCCGGCCCTTCAAAGGCTGTTTGTATTTCGGGCTGATGCTTACGCCCGACGGCCCGAAGGTCATTGAGTACAACTGCCGTTTCGGAGACCCGGAGACCCAGGTGGTGCTGCCGCTTCTGGAGAGCGACCTGCTGGCTGTGATGCAGGCCGCCACCAACGGTACGCTGGCGCAGACGGAAGTAAAATTCAGCGGCCAAAGCGCCGCGTGCGTGGTGCTGGCTTCAGGCGGATACCCGCAGCACTATGAAAAAGGAAAGCCCATCACGGGCCTCGCGGACGGCCAGCTGCCGGGCGGCGGGGCCACCGTGTACCACGCGGGCACGGCCCTTGCGGACAATGTGCTCGTCACCAGCGGCGGGCGCGTGCTGGGCGTCACCGCCGTGGCGGATTCGCTGTTTGACGCCGTGGCCGCGGCCTACGGCGCGGCGGACCAGATCGGCTTTGAGGGGCTGCACCGCCGCTCGGACATCGGCCAGAAGGCGCTTGCCGCGCTGTGAGCCACAGGGAGGAAACGTTATGGTATATCGCATTTATGTGGAAAAGCGTCCCGAATACGCAGTGGAGGCCAGGGGCATTTTGTCCGAGATCCGTCATCTGCTGCGCATCAAAAGCGTGACGGGCCTGCGCCTGCTGAACCGCTACGACGTGGAGGGCATCTCCGAAGAGCTGTTTTCCCAGTGCTGCGGCACCGTGTTCAGTGAGCCGCAGCTGGACTTCACCTATACGGCCGTGCCCGAAGGCGCGGACGCGGTGTTCGCCACCGAGTTCCTGCCCGGCCAGTTCGATCAGCGCGCGGCCAGCGCCGCCGAGTGCATCCAGCTCATCAGCCAGGGCGAGCGGCCCGACGTGCAGTCCGCCCGCGTGTTCCTGCTGTACGGCGCGCCCAGCGCGGAGGAGCTGGCTGAAATTAAAAAATACGTCATCAACCCCGTAGAGGCTCGGGAGGCGTCCCTTGCGGAGAAGGCCACACTGAAGACCGATTACGCCATCCCAACCACCGTGGAAACACTGGAGGGCTTCACCGCGCTGGACGCGGCCGGCCTTGCGGATTTTGTGAAGCGCTACGGCCTGGCCATGGACGAGGGCGACATCGCCTTCTGCCAGAGCTATTTCAAAAGCGAGCATCGGGACCCCACGATCACCGAGATCCGTATGATCGACACCTATTGGAGCGACCATTGCCGCCACACCACCTTCGGCACCATCCTAGACGACGTGCAGATCGAGGACGAGACGGTGAAGGCCGCATGGGAGCGTTATCTTGCGCTGCGCAGGGAGGTGCACGCGGGCAAAAACAAGCCCGTATGCCTGATGGACCTGGGTACCATCGGCGGAAAGTACCTGAAAAAGACCGGCGTGCTGAAGAACATGGACGAATCCGACGAGATCAACGCCTGCAGCGTGCGCATCACCGTGGACAACAACGGTACGGACGAGCCCTGGCTGCTGCTGTTCAAAAACGAGACGCACAACCATCCCACCGAGATCGAGCCGTTCGGCGGCGCGGCCACCTGCATCGGCGGCGCCATCCGGGACCCGCTGGCCAACCGCGGCTATGTGTACCAGGCCATGCGCGTCACTGGCGCGGGCGACCCTCTGGTGCCCGTCAGGGATACCATGCCCGGCAAGCTGCCGCAGCGCAAGCTGGTGACGACAGCCGCGGCGGGCTATTCCAGCTACGGCAACCAGATCGGCCTTGCCACCGGTATGGTGGACGAGCTGTACCACCCGGGCTATATCGCCAAGCGTATGGAGATCGGCGCGGTGGTGGGCGCGGTGCCCGAGGCAAATGTGCGCCGTGAGCAGCCCGTCCCCGGAGACGTGGTGATTCTGCTGGGCGGCCGCACGGGCCGCGACGGCTGCGGCGGCGCGACAGGGTCCTCCAAAGCCCACAAGCTGGAGAGCCTGGAGACCTGCGGTGCAGAGGTGCAGAAGGGCAATGCGCCTGTGGAGCGCAAGCTGCAGCGCCTGTTCCGCACAAAGGAAGCAACGCGGATGATCAAGCGCTGCAACGACTTCGGCGCGGGCGGTGTTTCCGTCGCCATCGGTGAGCTGGCCGACGGCCTTTCCATTGACTTGAACGCCGTACCGAAAAAATATGACGGGCTGGACGGCACCGAGCTTGCCATCTCCGAGAGCCAGGAGCGCATGGCCGTTGTGGTGGCGAAAGAGGACGCGGAGAAATTCATTGCCGCAGCCAACAGGGAAAACCTGGAGGCCACCGTCGTGGCCGAGGTGACGGCGGAGCCGCGCCTTGTCATGCGCTGGAACGGCAATATCATCTGCGACATCAAGCGCAAATTCCTGAACTCCAACGGCGCGGAGAAGCATATGGACGTGCGCGTGCCGGCACGCAGCGTGGCGCCCTGCAAAGTGCCGGAGGGCACGCTTGAGGAAAAACTGACCGCGCTGATGAGCGATCTGAACACCTGCAGCAAAAAAGGACTGTCCGAACGGTTCGATTCCACCATCGGCGCGGGCACGGTGCTGATGCCTTTCGGCGGCCGGACACAGCTCACGCCCGTGCAGGCAATGGCGGCAAAGCTGCCCGTGCCCCACGGCGAGACAAAGACCTGCTCCGGCATGGCCTGGGGTTACAACCCTTTCATCGCCGAACAGAGCGAGTACCACAGCGCCTACCTGGCCGTGGCCGAGAGCGTTTCCAAGCTGGTGGCCACCGGTTTTTCCGCCAAAAACGCCTATCTCACGTTCCAGGAATACTTCGAGCGCCTGGGCGCGGACCCCACCCGCTGGGGCCGGCCCATGGCCAGCCTGCTGGGCGCGCTGGACGCGCAGGTGGAACTGGGCGTCGCTGCCATCGGCGGCAAGGACTCCATGTCCGGCTCGTTTGAAAACATCGACGTGCCGCCCACGCTGGTCAGCTTTGCTGTTGCCGCGGGCAATACGGACAATGTCGTCAGCCCGGAGTTCAAGCTGCCCGGCTCGAAGCTGGTGCTGCTGAGCCCGGCCATGCGCGACGGCCTGCTGCCCAATGCCGGGAGCCTGAAGCTGCTGTGGGCGCAGGTGGAGACGCTCATCAAAGAGAAAAAGGTGCTTTCTGCCTACACGCCGTCCATGGGCGGTCTGGCCGAGGCACTGTTCAAAATGGGCCTGGGCAACCGCCTGGGCGTGCGTTTCGCCCCGGGCTTTGACGCCGCAAAGCTGTTCGGCTACGCCTATGGCAGCTTTGTGCTGGAGCTGGCGGAGGACATCGACGTGGGCACGCCCATCGGCGAGACAACAGCGCGCTATGTGTGGGAACTGAACGGCGAGACAGCCGACCTGGCCAAAGTGCAGGAAGCCTATGAAGCAAAGCTGGAGCCGGTGCTGCCCTACCGTACGGCAGAGGCAGCCGGGCCGGCGCAGGAGGCGCCCGCGCTGAAGTACGAGGCGCTGAACCGCGTGGCGCCCAAGGTGGGCACAGCAAAGCCCCGCGTGCTGATCCCGGTGTTCCCGGGCACAAACTGCGAGTACGATTCCGCCCGCGCCATGGAGCGCGCCGGGGCCGAGCCCGAGGTATTCGTCATCAACAACCTCACCCCGGCCCATGTGGCCGAGAGCGTGGCTGCTGTGAAGGAGCTCATCGGGCGCAGCCAGATGATCTTCCTGCCGGGCGGCTTCTCCGGCGGCGACGAGCCGGAGGGCAGCGCCAAGTTCATCACGGCGTTTTTCCGCAACCCGGCCATCACCGAGGCCGTGCGCGGGCTGCTGCAAAAGCGCGACGGCCTGATGCTGGGCATCTGCAACGGCTTCCAGGCGCTCATCAAGCTGGGCCTTGTGCCCTTCGGCGATATCGTGGAGACGGATGATACCTGCCCCACGCTGACATTCAACACCATCGGCCGCCACCAGAGTATGCTGGTGCGCACCCGTGTGGCGTCGAACCTTTCGCCCTGGCTGCAGTATACAAAGCCGGGCGATGTGCACACGGTGGCCGTCAGCCATGGCGAAGGCCGCTTCGTGGCCGGAGCCGAAACGCTGGACCGCCTAGTGAAAAACGGGCAGATCGCCACCCAGTATGTAGACCTGTCCGGCAAGCCCACCATGGACGTGCGCCACAACCCCAACGGCAGCTACTATGCCGTGGAGGGCATCACCAGCCCGGACGGCCGCGTGCTGGGCAAGATGGGCCATTCCGAGCGCAGCGGCGACAACCTGTATAAGAACGTGGACGGCAACAAATACCAGAAGCTGTTTGAGGGCGGCGTGGATTACTTCAAACTGTAAGAGGAGAGCACAATGGCACACGATACCTATATTTCCCCGTTCCAGACGCGTTACGCGTCGAAAGAGATGCAGTACATCTTCTCGGAGGACAATAAATTCAAGACGTGGCGCAGGCTGTGGATCGCGCTGGCGAAGGCCGAGCAGAAGCAGGGCCTGCCCATCACCGACGCGCAGATCGCCGAGCTGGAGGCGCACAAGGACGACATCAATTACGATGTGGCCGCCGCCCGGGAAAAGGAGTGCCGCCACGACGTGATGAGCCACGTCTATGCCTACGGCGTGCAGTGCCCGGAGGCAAAGGGCATCATCCATCTGGGGGCCACCAGCTGCTATGTGGGCGACAACACCGATATCCTTGTCATGCGCGAGGGGCTGGAGGTAGTGCGCCGCAAGCTGCTGAACGTGATGGCCCTGTTGGCAGAATTCGCGGACGAATACAAGGCCATGCCCGCGCTGGCCTACACACATCTGCAGCCCGCGCAGCTCACCACCGTGGGCAAGCGCGCCGCGCTGTGGCTGGGCGAGCTGTATATGGATTACGCCGAAATCGAGACGCGCATCAAGGGGCTTGCGCTGCTGGGCAGCAAGGGCACCACGGGCACACAGGCAAGCTTTGTGGAGCTGTTTGAGGGCGACGACGCAAAAATCAAGGCGGTGGAGGCCGACATCGCCGCCGCGCTGGGTTTTGAAAAAGTGGTTCCCGTTTCGGGCCAGACGTATTCCCGCAAAGTGGACTACAATGTGCTGTCCGCGCTGTCCGGCGTTGCGCAGAGCGCCATGAAGTTCGGCAACGACATGCGCCTGCTGGCCAATTTCAAGGAGATGGAGGAACCGTTTGAGAAAAACCAGATCGGTTCGTCCGCCATGCCCTACAAACGCAATCCCATGCGGTGCGAGCGCATCTGCGCGCTGGCCCGCTACGTGATGATCGACGTGCTGAACCCCGCGTTCACCGCGGGCACACAGTGGTTTGAACGCACGCTGGACGATTCCGCCAACAAGCGCGTGGCCGTGGCCGAGGGCTTTTTGGCCGTGGACGCCATTCTGAACATCATGCTCAACGTGTGCGACGGCCTGGTGGTATACCCAAAGGTCATCCGAAGCCGCATTATGGCGGAGCTGCCCTTCATGGCCAGCGAAAACATCATGATGAGCGCCGTCAAGAAAGGCGGCGACCGCCAGGAGCTGCACGAGAAGATCCGTGTCTATGCGCAGCAGGCGGCAAAGGTCGTGAAAGAGGAGGGCGGCAAAAACGACCTCATCGAGCGCATCTGCGCCGACTCCTCTTTCGGGCTGGATTACGAGGAGATTGAGGCCATCCTCAAGCCGGAGGACTTCACGGGCCGCAGCGCCGCACAGGTGGAGGAATTCCTGGCGGATTGCATCCGCCCGCTTCTGGAGGAAAACCGCGCGCTGCTGGGAGAGAAAGCTGAACTTTCTGTATAATCAGATGGGAAAATTACAAAAAACCGCCCCGGTATGCAACAAAGCGCCGGAGCGGTTTTTTGTGTAAAAGGAAAAGCAGGCAGGCGCGCCGTTCAGATGGCGCGGAAGCCCTTGCCGATGGTCTCGCTGGAATTGACGATGGTGATGAAAGCGCCGGGATCCGTCCGGCGGATGTAATTGCGCAGGGAGACAGCTTCGCGCCGGTTCAGCACCGTGGTGATGACCTGCTCGTCCCGGCCCGAAAAGGCGCCGTGGGCCGTATATACGGTAGCGCCGCGGTGCAGCGTGCCCATGATGAACTCATTGATCTTGTCCGGCTGGCGGGACACGATGGTGACCTTTTTGCGCACGTTGATGCCTTCGATGACGCCGTCCACCACAAAGGCCTTGGCCAGCAGGCCCAGCACGCAGTACAGGCCTGTGCGCACGCCGTACAGCCCGCCGGCAAACAGCGCGATGCAGAAATCCGAAACGAGCAGCGCCTTGCCGATCTCCAGACTCGTGTATTTGGAAAGGATCATGGCAATGATGTCGGTGCCGCCGCTGGAGGCGCCGATGTTAAAAATAATAGCGCTGCCCGCCGCAGGCAGGATAACGGCGTAGCACAGCTCCAGGAACGTGTCGTCCGTAAACGGGCGGGCCATGGGCACGGCGCGCTCCAGCACCCAGACATAGAACGAGAGCGCCACCGAAGAGTAAAGCGTGGCCCCGATGACCGCGCGCCCCAGAAACACCAGCCCCAGCACGATGAGTACGCCGTTGATGATAAACATGAACGTGCCCACATCCATATGCGGCAGCAGCGTGGCCGCGATGATGGAGATGCCGGACGTACCGCCCATTGCAAAATTATTGGGTGATTTGAAAAAATGGATGCCTGCCGCCAGCAGCACAAGGCCGAAGTTGAGCAGCAGGAACCAGATGATATGCGCGCGGGTAAAGATTTTTTTAGCAGCTTCCATCTTGGGGTTTCTCCCGTTCTGTGGTATAATATGTCCGGTTGGTGAATGCGAGCCGCAGGCGAAGCATGAGCCTGGCGGCATAGATACCATGTTTTTTAGTGAACACGAGCGGTACGCGAAGTGCGAGCTTAGAAATATGGTATAATAACCTCAAAGCCGCCGCATGCGCGACCGGGCGTGTGCGTGGCACACGCCCCTGTGCTAACGCACAGGGCTTTGAGGACATTGAACCATGCAAAACCGCAACAAGTGCGGTTTTGTTGAGGCCGCGTCGCGGCGTCATGGTATAATAACCTCAAAGCCGCCGCTTGCGCGGCTGCGCGTGTGCGTGGCACACGCCCCTGTGCTAACGCACAGGGCTTTGAGGACATTGAACCATGCAAAACCGCAGCAGGTGCGGTTTTGTTCTAGCCACGGCTGGTGGAGACATGATATAATATATAATAATATGGGGTTTTTTAGCCGTTTCCGCAATGTTTTGTCTCTGACCGCCCCCATTTTAGCACACTGTCCGCGTCGGTACAAGCCGCGCGGAGCCTGCCGGAAAAATTTTTTGCCCGGTGCGGGCCGCGCCCGCGAAAAAATATGTTTTTATTGCCCGGGACAGAAGGTGTGCGCGTCCCGCGATAAGGAAAGATTGGAACCCACTGCATGAAATTCAGCGATTTGAACCTGATTCCCCCAATTTTGAAAGCCGCCGCCGAGGCGGGCTACGAAGAACCGTCTCCCATTCAGCAAAAAGCCATTCCGCCCGTACTGGCCGGGCGGGACCTGCTGGGCTGCGCTCAGACCGGAACCGGCAAGACCGCCGCGTTCGCCATGCCCATTCTGCAGCGTCTGGCGGCTGCGCCAGCACCTTCGGGCGGGCGCCCCATCCGAGCGCTCATTCTCACGCCGACCCGCGAGCTTGCGCTGCAGATCGACGAAAGCTTTGCGGCCTACGGCCGCCATATGCGCCTTGCACACTGCGTTATTTTCGGCGGCGTGAACCAGAATCCCCAGGTGGCCCGGCTGAAAAAGGGCGTAGATATCCTGACAGCCACGCCCGGCCGCCTGAACGATCTCATCGGACAGGGCTATATCGACCTGAAAAATGTTGAGATATTCGTATTGGACGAAGCCGACCGTATGCTGGACATGGGCTTTGTACATGATGTGAAGCGGGTGCTCGCCTGCCTTCCGGGGCAAAAGCAGACGCTGCTGTTCTCGGCCACCATGCCGCGGGAGATCGAGGAGCTGGCCGACGGCCTGCTCCACGGCCCGGAAAAGGTGATGGTCGCGCCGCCCGCCACGACGGTGGAGCGCATTGAGCAAAGCGTTTATTTTGTGGACAAGGGCAACAAGCGCCACCTGCTGGCGCAGCTGCTGCAAAAACCGGAGGTGACCAGCGCGCTGGTGTTCACCCGCACCAAGCATGGGGCGGACCGCGTTGTGCGGGAGCTTGCCCGCGCGGGCATCGGGGCTATGGCCATCCACGGCAACAAAAGCCAGAACGCCCGGCAGGACGCGCTGGGCCGCTTCAAGGACGGCCGTATCCGCGTGCTGGTGGCCACGGACATTGCCGCCCGCGGCATTGACGTCAGCGGCCTTTCCCATGTGTTCAACTATGATCTGCCCAATATCCCCGAGACATATGTGCACAGGATCGGGCGCACGGGGCGCGCGGGGCACGCGGGCGTGGCCGTAAGCTTCTGCGACTTTGAGGAAAAGGAATATCTGGCGGATATTGAAAAGCTGACGCACATCCGCATCCCGTCCGTGGAACACGAGTGGCCGATGCAGGTGTTTGAAAAAGAAGAGAAACAGACGCAGGGGCGCGGCCAGCGCGCGCCACGTGCCGAGCGCGCGCCTGCCGTGCGGCCGGCCGTACAGGCGCAGCAGCAGGCCCCTGCGCGGAAAAAGCCGGTCCGGGCCGCCGTCCGGCCGGAAAAAAGTGAGGAATTTCAAATGGAACAGACGAATACGCCACAGCGCCCGCAGCAGGACGGCGCGGCCCCGGCCGAAAGTGCAAAGCGCCGCCGTCGGCGCGGCGGCCGCCGCCATAAGAGCGGCGGGCAGGGCCCGGCCGCGGCCAGCCAGGCGCCGCAGAAAAAAGAGAGTGCTCCGCAGGCGCAGCTCCAGCAGCCCCAAAAGGAGAAACCGGCAAACGGCGCGCCGCGCGGCAAGAACGGACGCGGCGAAAAAGCCGAGCACGCGCCCCGCGCTGAAAAGAGCGCAAAGTCTGCAAAAGAGGAGCCGCGCTTTTCCGAGGTGGACGACAGCATCCAGCTTATCGCACGTAGGGCCCCTGCACAAAAATATGCCAGCTTTGAAGAGTATATGAAGGCGCACGAAGAATAAGCACCGCGGATATACGGCAGGGCGCGGCGCGCCGGGCACACGCCCGCGCCGCGCCTTTTTTGCGCCTGCCGCACCGCGGCGCCGCCCGGAAAAACATGCGAAAGGGAGCGATACCATGGAGCTTTTCCGCTGCCCGGTGTGCGGGGCGCCGCTGACACGCGGCGCCCGCGTCCTGGTCTGTCCCAAACGCCACAGTTTTGACCTCGCGGCTGAGGGCTACGTCCATCTTCTGCCGGCCGCCCAGATGCACGCCAAAATCCCCGGCGACAGCAGGGAGATGGTGGCGGCCCGCCGCCGGTTTCTGGATACGGGCGGGTATGCCTGCTTTTCCGACGGGCTGAATGCGCTTGTCTGCAGCCTGCTTATGGAGCTGCCGGCTCCCTCATTGGTAGACGCGGGCTGTGGGGAAGGGTATTATACCGCCCGTCTTGTACAGGCGCTGCGCGCATCAGGCAAAACGCCGTCGGCGGCCGCGTTCGATATTTCCAAATTCGCGGTAAAGGCAGCGGCCAGGCGGGACAAGGGACATGCCGTGCAGTGGGCCGTGGCCAGCAGCTTCGCCATCCCTGTGGCCGATGCGGCGGCGGATTGCCTGGTCGATATTTTCAGCCCGGCCGCCGCACAGGAATTTGCCCGTGTGGTGAAGCCCGGCGGAGCATTCGTGTTTGCGGTGCCCGGCCCGCGCCACCTGTACGGCCTTAAGGAGGTGCTCTACGAGCGCCCTTACGAAAATACGGTGCAGGATGTCGCTTATCCCGGCTTTGCGCTGGAGCAGAGGATACCCGTACACAGCATGCTCACCGTGACGGGCAGCACGATCCTGGACCTGTTTGCGATGACGCCTTATTATTGGAAAACGCCCCGCTCCGGCGCTGAAAGGCTGGCCTCGCTGGATACGCTTACAACAGAACTGCATTTTGATTTTCTGGTCTACCGCCGGGCGCATGCGTGAAACGGCTGCCGGCATGGAACAGATAAAAGGTCTCCGGTACCGCGGTTTGCCGGAGATTTTTTGCATATACTAGAAGTGCGCGCCTGGCCCGGTCCTTGCGGCTTTCAACAAAATAAGATAAAATGTATGATGCAAAACCGATAAAAGGAGATTGGATTTTATGGGCGCTTTACAGGCGAAAGAAAACATCTGGTACGTGGGCGTGCAGGATCCCGGCCTGCGCGTGTTCGATATCATCATGCATTCAGACCACGGTACTTCCTACAATTCCTATATCGTGAAGGGCACTGAAAAAACGGTGCTGTTCGAGACGAGCAAGGAGCCGTTCTTTGAGGAGTTCCTTGCCAATATCCGCGAGGTGTGCGACCCGGCTTCTCTGGATTATATCGTCGTCAACCATACCGAGCCGGACCACACGGGCAGCATGAAGCGGCTGCTGGAGCTTGCGCCCGGCGCCACGGTGCTGGGCAGCGGAACGGCGCTGACGTTTTTGAAAGAAATCGTCAACGGCCCGTTTCCGTCCCGCGCCGTCACGGAGAAGGACGAGATTGACCTGGGCGGTCTGACGATGAAATTCCTCAGTGTGCCCATGCTTCATTGGCCCGACAGCATGTATACGTACATCCCGGAGCTGAAAGCCCTGTTCACCTGCGACAGCTTTGGCTGCCATTATGCCGACCCGCGCGTATTCAACGACCTCATCGACGGCGATTTCACTCCCGCGTACAAATATTATTTCGACCACATCATCGGGCCGTTCAAAGACCCGTTCATGCGCAGCGCACTGGATAAGATCGGCAGCCTGCCCGTGGAGTTTGTGGGCAACGGCCACGGCCCCGTGCTGCGCAGCGGCGTGCAGAAGTATTTTGACATGTACCGCACCTGGTGCCGGCCTGAACAGAGGCCGGAAAAAGTGGTGGCAGTTGCCTACGTTTCCGCTTACGGCTATACGCGCCGCCTGGCCGAGCACATCCGCGACGGCTTGAAGGAAGGCGGCGTGCGTGTGGAAATGTACGACCTCGTCTCCGACGACACCGCCGCTGCAAAGGCCGCGGTAGCCGCGGCGGACGGCTTTTTGCTGGGCAGCCCCACGCTGGTCGGCGACGCGCTGCCTCCAGTGTACGAAATGTTTCTTGGCCTGAACCCCATCATCCACAAGGGCAAGCCGGCGGGTGCGTTCGGCAGCTACGGCTGGAGCGGCGAGGCGGTTCCCAATCTGACTGCGCGCATGCAGCAGCTTCGGCTGAGCCTGCCGCTGGAGGGCATGCGTGTCCGGTTCTGCCCCACACAGGAGGACCTGGCTGCAGCCGTACAGTTCGGCCGGGATTTTGCCAAAGCCGTGCGCGGTGAATGATTCTTTTTTAAAAACTATTGCATTGTATTATCAATTGGCATATAATATCAATAGGTGAAACGAAATGAATAAAAGGAGGTTAGTATTATGAAAAAATGGAGATGCACGATTTGCGGCCAGACATTTGAGGGCGACGTTCCTCCCGTGCCGTGCCCCGTTTGCGGCGCCGGTGAAGAGGCCTTTGAAGAAGTGGCGGAATAAGACTGTACCAATAATAAAAGCCCCGTGCGTATGCGCGGGGCTTTTTGCGTGGCCGAAGAGTTTATATACGGGCGCGTTCAGCCCTCTGCAAACAAAGCAGCCAGGGCCTGACCAACCAGGCGTCCGGAGTATTTGGCCTCTTCCAAAGTATTGGCATGGCCGCCCATCTCAATGAGCAGGCTGCCGGTCGTAAGATCCTGATTGTAATAGCGGTAGTCGAACAGCACAGGCCGTGTGAGGCCGGGGAACATGCTTTCCATCTTATCCTGCCAGCGGCTGGCAAAGCGGAGGTTCTGTTTAAAATTGGGCAGATTGCCGTCCACGTCTGCGCCGCAGATGATCATGACCTGGGCGGCTTTCATGCCGCCGATGTCCGCCACGGGCTTGACACGGGTGCCGTCGTCCCGCTGGATGGCGTCGCGGTGGACGTCCAGCACCACCTTGATGCTGGGATACCGCTCCAGATAGCTGCGCACGGTGGCGTTGCTTTTGGCGTAGCTGCCGTTGTAGCTTGGGTAATCGTGCAGGGTGGTGTCGTGCAGGGTGTTTACGCCCGCCGCGTTGAGCTGAGCAGCCATTTCGGCTCCTACTGCGGCCATATTGACAGAAAGATCCGTGCTGCGGGCGGAAAACGCCGGATCGCACCAGTTTTTTTCCTCCAGTTCGTAGGTTTCTGTGGTGTGCGTGTGCATAATGAGTACCTGAGGCTCCGCGCTGTTCAGCTCCACCTGGAACGGAAGCGTCTGCATCATTTCCGCGGCTACCTCGCTGTCAGGCAGGTCGGTGCTGTTGCGCACGGTGGCTGCGCCGCTGGAAACATAGCCCGCACCCGCGCCCTGCTCGTAATGCGCTTCCAGCAGCGGGGCCATGCCATCGGGAATGGGGCCGTCCGGTACGGAGGAAGCGCCGGAAGATACGCTTTGCGCTTCGCTCTGAGGCAGCATTTCCTCCTCGGTCGGGCCCACCGTCCAGAAGCCTGCCTCGGGATCGTCCTCATCGATAGGCTGCGCCGTGGGCACTGCGTCCTCGTCCATGGCGTCGTCCAGCACTCGCCGGGTTGCGGCCAGCGCTGCATTCGGCGCGCACAGAATGCTGCTGAAATACGCGGCAGCCTGCGGGAGGGAAAAGGACGGCGCGGCGAAGGCCGTGCTGCCCAGCGTGGCCAGCGTCAGCAGGCCCGCCAGCACGGGCATTACAATATGCCGCCTTCTGCGCCGCTTGTACATTTTGACATCACCTCATGCAATTTATATGCATAGGGGGTGGGGAAAAGTCCGGCCCGGATAAAATTTTGGACAGGCTGTCCGCCCGGTTTCGGAGGGCGCGCGGCGGAGAGAAAAAACTTCCGCTTACAATTGGGGGCAAAATGTGGTATACTATAAACAGGAAATGCCGCAGCGGCGGCAAAACGGGATACTGAAAAATTGCAGCGTGTGGTTTTGAGGAACGTAAGTCCGGCTGTCAAAACCGCACGCTGTTTTGATTTTCGGCGGAGCGAAGCGCAGGGGAGGGAGCACGGCGCGGCGCGTCCGCCTGTTCGGGACGAAACGGGTGGAGTGGTTTTACAGGAGGGAATACGATGTTTCAAAAAGGCGATTTGATCGTGTACGGGAATATGGGCGTATGCCGTGTGGAGGCTGTGGAGGCTCCGGCGGGGCTGCCGGGCGCCGGCGAAAAAAAGCTGTATTATAAGCTGGACCCTGTGTACGAAACAGGCACGGTATATATTCCTGTGGACGCCAAGGTGTTTATGCGGCCCATTCTGACGCATGCCCAGGCAGAGGCGCTCATCGGCCGGATCCCGGAGATTGAGGAGAACCCATGCGGCGGGAAGGATCAGCAGATGCTGGCCGAGCACTACCGTTCGCTCATGCGCACGCACGACTGCGACGATTTAGTGCAGCTTATCAAGACAATCTACGGCAAAAACAGGGAGCGTACGGCGCAGGGCAAAAAGCCCGCACGTACCGAGGCCGAATATATGAAGCGTGCCGAGGAGCTGCTTCATGGTGAGCTGGCCGCCGCGCTGGGCATCACGCCTGAGCAGGTGCCGGGCTATATCGCGGCCGAGGTGGCGCAGGCGGGCTGCGGCGCTGAAACCTGAAAGAAAAAAACTGCGCGGCGCGCGGGAACGGAAGCGTCCCGCACCGCGCAGCTTTTTGCAAAGGGAAAGCCCCCGTGTGGTGAGCACGGGGGCTTTTAGGGGTATCTCTCTTGGTGTGAGGAGGAATCATGTGCAGGAACCCGGATTGCGGCTTCCGTGTCCCTGTGATTGTATTATAGAAAAGAATTGCGTAAGGTTTGTTAAACCGCTGTGAACAAACTGTAAATAGTTTTGCCCGGCTTTTCAAATCCGCCACGGTTTGCTATAATAGGACAAGACGGCGGGCCTCAGCCCTCTACGACCCACTTCTTGACGGCGTCCACGGTCTGGGGAATATCGACGCCCTTGTCCTGCTCGTACTTGCTCTTGCCCAGCAGCGCCTTGAAGTCCTTCAGCGTGTAGTGGCCCGTGCCGCGCGGCAGCGCAAGGGTCGCTTTTTTATTGGTGAAAACGCACACGGTCTCCACCTGGATGCCGCGCAGGTTCGCAGTAAACAGCGTGTCACGCACCAGGCGGGTATCGGCCTCTGCGGCGCGCATGGGGTTTTCAAACGAGATGCGCTTTTCCGCGTCCACCTGCAGCCACATCGGGTCGCCGGGGTTGCCGTAGATCTGGCCGCCCAGCCCCACACATTTTACGCACAAAAGGCCGAACCAGCCGACGATGATGAAATCAAGGTCGGCAAATTTGCCGTCCTTGGCAATCTGCGCGGGGGCGATGACCTGATACTGGTGCAGCGCCGCGAAACGGCGGGCCGCGCTCAGGGCTTTTGCGCTTCTTTTCGCGCCGTCCAGGTTTTTGGCTTTCCGGGGCGTTTCTGTGCCTTCGTCCCGGCTTTTGACAAAAAAGAAATAAACGGCCACTGCAGCGGCGATAACAAGGAGCAGAAGCAACAGATCCATGAGAGTCAAAGTGAAAAACCTCCAATAAAACAAAAATACCGCGCAGCGCAAGGCTGCGCGCAGTAAAATCCTTTTACAAGTATACCAAAGCCCGCGCCAAAACACAATTCCCGGCGGCGCACGAAACGTAAATTTATTTTGAACTGAGGAAAAAGAACATGAAACATGAGAAATCCTGCGGGGCGATCTGCTATACCCGCGAAGAAGGCGCGCCCCGCGTGCTTGTCATCTGCCACCGCTATGGCGGCCACTGGGCTTTTCCGAAAGGCCATGTGGAAGCCGGTGAGAGCGAGGAAGAGACCGCCATGCGCGAGGTGCGCGAAGAAACGGGCGCGCAGGTACGCGTGCGTCCGGGCTACCGCGAGGTGACGACCTATTCGCCCGCAAAGGGCGTGACAAAGGATGTTGTGTTCTTTGTGGCCGAGATCACCGGCGGCACGCTGCGGGCCCAGCCGGAGGAGGTGCGGGCAGTTTGCCTGCTGCCGCTGGAGGAAGCACAGCGCCGGCTGACTTATGCCGCCGACAAGGAATTGCTGGAAAAGGCAAAAAATATGATTCTGGACGAAAAAAACGGTTGACAACCGTGTTCGACTATGATAACATATATGATGCACTCCAAAAGCGGAGTGGTATGCGCTGCTAGCTCAGTTGGATAGAGTGTTTGGCTACGAACCAAAAGGTCAGGGGTTCGAATCCCTTGCAGCGCACCAAATAAAAAACCGCACTGTGCCGCCGAAAATGGCTTAACAGTGCGGTTTTTTGATGTCGTAAGTGATAATATCTGTAACGCATTGATACCCATTTTCGGCACAGAAGTGTCACAGTAAAGTCACAGGGAAAAATTACCATATACAAAAAACGATTTTGTGAAGGCTTTGCATCCTTGCACGCTATCAGACCATTGTGATATACTATCCTCATGGCCGCGCTTCCCACTTCGCGCGGCACCTTGCCGCCCTTATCCGCTATCCACGGATGGGGGCGGATTTCTTTTGTATGGGACATTGAAAAATCACATTTGTACTATTTTGTCAATAGAAAATCAAAAATTTCACACTTTTTCCCTTGAATTTCGGGCTGTCTCTCTGCTATACTAATACTGCAAGGTAGGATTCCACTCACATTTACCTTGTTTTTTTCGTATGTTGCAACTATGGGAGGTTGATATCATGGCGACTAAGAGTATTCTTAAGGATGTCGTAATCAGGTCTAAGCCTCTTGCGGTAAATTTTATAAACGCTTTGGAAAACGCGAAGGGCAAAGCGAGCAAAGATGTTAAGATCGACCGAAAAGTAAGCGACATAAAAGGCGACGCTTTGCGGGAGATGTTCAAAAAGTAAATGGATGGATACGCAATCGTAAATTTAAGAGATTTACTAAATGAGATTGGAGAGAATGAGACAAAATCCATTCTCTCCACTTTTTCTTGCCATTTAAATTTAGAATTGGAAAAATTCATCCGTTTTAAGGCAATTGAATTTTCTAAACGAAGATTTGCTTCTACGCATCTCGTTTTAGCTTCACACCGTGGGAAGCCAGTAATTGTAGGATATTTTGCGATTGCTAATAAAGCCATAGTAGTACCCACAAAAATGTTAAGTCATAGGTTGCGTTCTCGAATCAGCTTATTTGCTGTTGAGCGCACCATGTTACCAGGAGAAAACAAGCCAACCGAATACATTATACCCGCCCCTCTTATCGGCCAATTAGGAAAAAATTTTGATAATGGATATAATAAACTGATTTCCGGGGATGCTTTATTGAAAATGGCAGTTGATAAAGTAAGACAAATGCAAAACATTGGCGGAGGAAATATAGTTTACTTAGAATGCGAAGACAAAGAAAAGTTGGTTAAGTTTTACAGTGATAACGGATTTGTAAACTTTGGAAAAAGATGTCTTGAAAAAGATGAACGGGAAACCCAAGCGGGAGAATATTATTTGCAAATGCTCAAATATTTAGAATGAAAAAGCCCCCGGCCAGGAATCAAAATCTCCTGAACCGGGGGCTTTCGTCGTGTATTATTCAGTTTTCGCCGCGCCCAACGCTTGCAACTTCTTCACAAGATCGGATACATAGTTCGCGCCGCGGCTGGCAAAAACGCCCGTAAGCGCAATGCCCAGCCACGCTACGTTGAAGTTCACGCCCAGTGCGGCGTAGAAGTCCGCTCCAACACCAAAACACAGCAGCACGCCCAGAGCAACGGCCCCCGCCTGCGTGGCGGCGGTTTTCCACTGCTTTTCGATGATTGCTTTGCCGAAGGTCTTGGCGTATTCGATCAGCGCCTCCACCGTTACGGCCATCATAAGTACAAGTACGATCATGTTCATTGTCCTTTTCCTTTCTATCCGTTTCTGATTTTAAGTGTTTCGCAGCGCCGGACGATATCTCCCACAGAATGGTCGCCGTCGCCCAGCGCCTCGTATTCCTTGTAGCAGCCTTTCAGCGTTTCCATACCATACGGCGGAATTTCTCCGGCCTCAAGGTAATGCAGGCCCAAATCGATGATTTTCGCGCGCAACAGCATTTTCACGCCGCGCTCCACAGCTTTGTCCTTTTGATTTGTGTTTCGGATGCGCGCCCCCGCCCACCCGGCAAACGCCGTTACGATAGGCAGGAGCGCCGTAAACAGGTTTTGAAGGAAGTCCCACACAGCCTATACCTCCGCAACGTATTCCTTGGCACTCGCAAGACGCTTATCCGTTTCAGCGGCGTGCTTCTCGGCTGCGTCGGCGCGCTTGTCCGCTTCATCCGCGCGGCGGGCCTCGGCATCCGCGCGGGCGTTCGCCACTTCAAGCTGAGCTTTCAGTTCCTCTGCGCCGCCGCCCGCACTTCCCTGCGCCACGCAGGCCGCGAACGCGTCGCCCGGGGAGAGCGTCACCAGACGGCAGCGGTCGGCCAGCACGGCGGCGTAACGCTGCACTCCCGCCACGAAGATGCGAACCCAGCTGTACCCGCCGGAGCTGCCCACCTCGGCCTGCACCGGGTAGCACACGCCCTCGGTCAGCTTGCCGCCGTTATAGGCGTTGTCCACCGCATTCACATCGGGCGCGGTGAACACCTCGCATTTGCCGCTCGTCACCTTCAAGAATTTCATGTCGTTGTCCTCCGTTTCGTCGATTGCTTCACCGTATGTACCCACGGCGTTGGGGTGCCCGGTGTATGCCGTTGGGTCAAGCCCCGCCCCGGTGGTCGTGGCCCGCACCTCGAAATGGCAGTGTGCAAAGGGCGGGCTTGCCAGCGCCGCGTTGCCCGTGTTGCCCATCACCGCCAGCGCGTCGCCGCTTTTCACCCGCTGGCCCACGGATACCAGATTCCGCGCGTTGTGGCAGAAATACAGGTAGTTCACCGCGTCCGGCGTCTGGCCCGCGTCCAGCTCCACGCACACGTACCAGCCCCATTCCCACGTTTTGCTGCCCGTGGACCTGTCCACCTTGCGGGCCGTAACGACCCGCCCGGAAATGCTTTTGCCCTTGTAATCGGGCATCCGGATGGTGGTGCTGTCCAGCCCCTCCTCGTCGCTGCCGCCATGCCAGCCCTTGCCGTTGTTCCGGGTATAGCCCCACCGGCTGTACCCGTACCGCACCCGCACGCGGCCCTTAAAAATTGCCATATGTCATGCCTCCTTTACAGCCCCAGCGCGGCAAGCTGCTGCTCCACGAACGTGAGCTGCTCAAGTGAGGCAACGAGGTGCACTTCCTCGGCCGGCTCGCCCGTCGCATAATTCACTTTTGTCACGCACTGTTTGCCGATGGAGCGCGGATAGGTGAAATCTGCATAAATGTTGGTGTACTCTTTTTCCGGGTTTTCCGCGTCGATGTTCTGCAAGGTGATTTTCTTCGTCGCCTCGCTGTCAGTCATAAGCGTGTAAAACTCGTCCAGCGTCATTGCGTCTGCCGACATGTGGATTTCAAGATAGCTGCGCGCCGTGGTAGACATGGACGGGTAACATGCGGTCTCGTGCAGCACCTCGTAGGCGCTGCCGTTTTCCAGTGTTATTTTCAACATTTTGTGTACCTCCGTTTTAAATCAAATAGCAGCCGTTCATTTCGATAATTGCGTTCTTGCCCAAATGGGTGGCGCCGGATTCCACTTCCAGAATTAAGTAGTAATTCCCATTTGCCGAATTGATATTGAATACATTAGCGGCTGTATAGGTAGCGTCGAAACCGTTCGCCTCGGAATAAATAAGCTGCTGAACAACATTTCCGTTTATATCGCCCAGCGCTACCTTGATATGGGAAAAACTATTTGTGATATACGCACGCAGATTTGCAAAGAACAATTTAGAATATCCTATCGTGCTAAATCCGCCAAGCATTACACGGCCGTATCCTCGTTCTGTGCCGCCGAATGCGTCTACCTTGATATGTGAGCCTGTATTCGTGACAGTGAAATATGCGGCATATCCAAGGTTCTGTGTATTCGCAACTGGTACGCCGGGATAGATAGTTTTCTGCTTTTGCCAAACAAGGTTGTTGTTGTGATAAACCTTGTTGCTGGCATTACTGTTGTGATATACATTGTTCGACTGTGGGACGTTGTTGCTGTTGTAATATAGCGCCATATTCCCACCCCCTCACGAATAGCTGATCCACAAATTGCCGTCGTAGCCCATGGTTATATTGCTGGCCCGCCGCGCATTGGACAGACGGCCGTCATTGGTGTCCACAAGCGCCCCGCCTCCAACCTTATTGGCCGCCCGCGTCGCCTCATCCGCATAAAGCGCGGCGTAATATTTCCGTGTGCCGTCTTTGTTGTTCGTTCCCGTAAACGGGAAATACCATGTATTACGATTATTCGTACTACTTGGGTTATCTATAATCGGAGTAAGTCCCGCAAGTTTTACTGAATCCGCCGCCCTATCCACCACGCCGTCTCCATCCGCGTCGTATGTGGCCTTGTCCATCTTCCCGGTAAGCTCCGGGCTACGTGAGCCGACAAGCTCCGTCATCCGCACCTCAAGTTCCCCGCCGGTCATGACGGTGAGCGGGCCGGCGGCGTTGTCAATGTCCAACGGGTCGGTGGCGTAGGTTTCGGGAGAACTGAGCACATAGGCAACTTCTGCGCCTGTGGAAAGTGCTCCCGTGCTGGATATCCACGCCGTTGTGATGCTTTCGTCCGCATAGCTTTCGATGTAGCCCGTCTGGTACCCCGTCAGACATATGTCCAACCCGTTGGTGCCGTCGTAGGCGGTGCTTTGATAGTAGACGGTGAGGGGGTGTGCCGAAAGGTAAGTTTTCAATTCTTCTACATTGGTGAACAGAGAATCGTATCTTAAATAGAGCGATCTATCCCAACAACCGATTCCCTGATTTTTGTTGCTGGCAAGAATATTTGTAGACGGGAAGCGAGAAGATATGATCGGGAAGGCTTGATAATGGTCATTCAATAGATCACAAAAAATGTACGGGGCACCATCTCCGACAGCACTCCCCATCTTCCAATCCTCCGCCCCATCCAAAACAATCCGCTTATCATAGACGCTCTTAACCCGCGTCCGGCACACGTCCCTCACGTCGCCAACCTTATGCAGCGGGCGCGGGATGGGGAGAGGTGTCACGCTGCCCTGATATGGCTCGTAGGGCATGGCCGTGTTGCCGAGATTGAGCATTGGGTAGATGGTGGTGTTTACCGTAGTTCCAGTTGGAACATAGATAGTGCCGTAGAGAATATTGTCATCGGCTTGCTTAGAAAGCACACCTACAACAGCGGGAATTTTTGCGTTGACAATTACGTTTCGCACCCACTCACCGCTGTGCTTTTTCTCATTGATAACAAGTTGCGTCTGAATCGAGCCGCCGGAAAGGCACACAGTTTGGCCGAACAGTGAATCGTCGAGACCCTCCTTGAAAGGATAAGACGTGTCGTTCGTAGCAGTGCCCGATACCGAAACGCTGCCATCGGGATTAGGCGTAAAGGTCACACCATTGAGCGTTCTTGTTTCCGTCGCTTTCGGCAGCAGGTTATTGTCCCCCACAAATACGTTATCCACCCCCGTGAGCGCCACCGGAGCCTCCGTCGTCCCGCCCTGTGCGTTTTCACCGTAGGCTGTGATGGACGCGATACGATTCGTCCCCGCGTAGGCGATGGAGACGGGGGTGCCGGACGCCTGAAATGCATCTCCCACGACCGCCGCATTCAGGTTGTCCACCTGCTGCTGCAGCGCCGTGGCAGGATCTTCGCCGAGCTTCCCTTTCAGGTCGTCGAACCAGGCGTCAAACTCGGCGGACTGCCGAACGATCTGCGCATTTAATGCGTCGGTCAGCTCGGTCAAAATCTGCTGGGCCTGCGCATGCAGCGATGCCGTGGGAATGCCCGTTACGCCGTCGCGCATCAGCCCACAGTATTCTTCGTTGAGGCGCTGGTCAGTGATGGCGCTGGCGCTGATGCTGATGACGCCTGCACCGATCAGGACCGTGGCGATATACAACTCGTCGTAATTGGCGTCGCGTACAGGCGGTACCACGATGGGGGCGGAAGATGGAGCGCCTTTTTTTACCACGATCTCGGCGCGGTTGTTCACCTTATCGAGCCGGCATACAATTGCGTCGATGCGCTTGAGAGCGCCGTCGGCGGTGTCCAGATCGAGAGTGAGTACCTGCGCCTGCAAGGCGGCAACCCCCCAGAAATCTGACCACTTGAGCCAGGCAAGGCCGGGGGAAACGGATACGGACAGGCCGCTTTCGCCGGGCGTCACTGCGAGGTTTCCGTCAGAAGAAAAAACGCCGCGCGTGCGCGTGGCGAGATAAGTGCCCATATCCTTGGCTTCGCAGGGCGTATTGTCGAGAGGAAAACAGATCATCGGCTCAAAGCCTCCTTTGTAAGGTTGAAATCCGAGAGCACAGCAGTAACCTTTTTGCCAGTGCTCTCGTAGATAGTGCGGACAGCCGAAATGCGTGCGGACAGCCGAAGGCCGTACCGGGTGAGCTTGAGGGGCACGATATCACCGAGCGCGTAGTCCCGGCCATACTCCATCAGTCCCTGGCCGATGGACGCATCGACTTCCAGCGTTTGCAGGTTCTCCGCCAGTTTTTCCAGCCCGCGGGCCTGGAGGGCGGCCGCGTATTCCTCGTCGGTATAGGTGGCCTCGGTGTATGTATAGCCGCCGCTGCCGTCCGGCGCGGCGATTTGGTAGGTCGTGCCGATGTCCTTGGCGTCTACCCACAGTTCGCGAATCTCATCGCCGGTATACGCGCCGAGGCTCGCCGTCACAATCTTTCGGTTCACGCCCTCGCCTTGCCCGCCGATGATCGCATAGTTTTTCCAGCCATCCGACCCACGGACAATTTTAAGGCTGGATATATTGTCGATGTCGTCGCCAAAATAGCCGTTGTACCCGGCGCCCTGTGTGCGGTCTACGCCCTCGTAAACCTCGAAAGTCTCTGTGCCCGTATCAGGCGCAAACACCTCCCGAAAGCCCAACCCTGACGCCGTAGCGAGGGTGATTTCGGCATCCAGCACACTTCCCCAGGAGATTTGCGTATCGAGAGAGACCGCGATGCCTTTGGCCGCGCCTGTGATGCCGGGCAGTCCCCGGCGGTGTTTGGTTGTGAGGGACAGCATACCGGCTTCGGCGTTGTGCACCTGTTCTGTGGCCATAACGACGCGGTCCGCCCAGCGGGCTGCGGATAACACGGCCCGCACAGTGAGTTTGGCGTCCTTTCCGTCATCGTCTATTTGCGTTTGGCGGATGATGGCGCTTTCAGGCTGCTCCGTACAATACAGGCGGTTGCCGTCAACCAGCAGCGCGCGGTTTTTCTCTGTGGCGCTGCACACCAGTTTGATTTCTCCGGCGTCTTGATACTCCGATAGCCATTGCAGGCTGCGGATATCCTCGACAAGCCCGATGCGCTCCCGGGCGGGGTTGTACACATAGAGTGTCATATCCCGGGAACCACCCCTTTCGGCATGATGACCTGTACGCGAAGCCCCTCCCGGTTGTTGGCCGCGTCGCAGCGGATGGTATTCGCTCCGGGAGCCATCTGCATATTGAGATCGCTGCCGACATCCAGACATTTGAAGCCGTTAGCTTGCGTGCCGTCCGGGAGCTGGAGCGTAACGCCTTTACGGCCATAGACAGTAGAGACTGTGATTTTTTCGCCGGCTGCCATCACCTTATTGATTTTGATAAAGGTGCCGCGCTCGACATGGTAAAATTCAGGGTCTGTTACTTCGGTGGCTGCGGTGAATATGACGTCAAATTCCATCGCAGCCGTGCCGTCGTTATTCACGACGGTGAACAGGCTGTCCGAATATTTGGATATATACCAGGTGCCTGCCAGCGAACACGGAAACTGGAACAGCTTCGTAAGGCCCGCGACCTGCGCGCTGCCGTCCGCCGTACTGCGCCAGTATGGGTAGGGGCAATGCAAGACAAATTGAAAGTCCTGCACAACAGAGCCGTCGGAAAATTCCGGCGTCCGTTTCGGCGCGCCGTCGATGTACCAGCTCTCGCCGTTCTGGATGACGGTCAGACGCCCGGCCACGCCCGGCAGCACACAGGCCAGGATGCCGCGGCGGTTCGCTTCCACTGCGGCGAGGACCGCACCGTTGATGGTGATGTCCCTCGGCTGCACGGATTGATTGCTGATGGTGCTGCCCACCTGCCCGGCCCCTTGGGATTCGCTGACAGCGACATCGTTGCCCGAGGCGCCGGTGATGGAGGTGATCCAGAGAGGACTTTTATAGGCAAAGGTAACGCTGTTGGTCCCCGCAGTGTATACGAAAATGGTGTCTCTGTTCATGGGTTTTTCCACCGGCTCCTTTCCAACAGATTTTCAGCTTCGCGCGTAAGCTCGCTTTCCGACAAGCTGTCATGAGTATTGATGGTCTGATAAAGGTTGGTGACAGTGCCGCCTGCAAGCGCCGGTTGTGTGGCTTGTGCACGAAAAGCAGAATAATCGCCTTGAGCCGCAAAGCGTGCGCTAAAAAGGCTACGCCGTGTCTGCACGGCATCACGCATGCGGGAAATAAAACTTGTGCCAATGTCTTCAGCCATATTTAGCAGTTTGGGTTCCTCATCATCGAGACCAAGTTCGCTACCTTGCATGGCATAACGGAATATTTTTCTGGTTGCGCGGGAAGGTGAGTGTTCGTCAAGCGCCTTACGGAAAGCGCCCAGAAAGCTATTGGCCATTGAAGTTGCTCTAGAACACAGGACGGGTTCCATCTGTTCTATTTCCTCAAGCATAGGTGACAAAGCATTACTCATTGCATCGCGCATATCATCAGGTAAGTTATCAAAAGATGCAACGATACCGGCGGCGGTTTGCTCTGTTGCATCCTCGATTTGTCCGCCATAAAGTTCCGTTTGAGCAACAAGCGCAAGGTATACGCCGAGTTGTTCTTTCTGCTCATCGGTCATACCCTTCGTTAAATCGTCCCAAATTTTGGACATGTTTTCTTCATGGAGCTTTGTCTCTTGTGAGCGCTTCATTTGTTTTTGCTTTTCATTGAGCGTGTAGTCATCGTCAATACGCTGCATTTCAGCGACATGACGCTGCTGCTCGCTCAGCAAGGACTGGTTTGCCGTGACGGTAAGTTGATTTTCCAGCCCTACAAGACCGCTCCGCTTTGCATAACCGTCTGTATATGCTGCGACAATACCGCCCACTGCCTCGTTAGCCACCCGGATATTTTCGTCGCGCGCTTTAATGGCGGCGTCATATTCGTCGGCATAAGCCTGGTTGGTCATCACACTGCTGCCCTTATATTCCTCTGCGAGTAGGGCAAGTTTTTGTGTGCATTGTTCTTGAGCCAAAGAGATTTGATTGTCGCGTTGTTCGCGTGCTGTAGCAATCCATTGTTGGGCCGTTGCCTGATATTCAGCCAGAGAGCCTTTGTGCATTTCGGCTTCAGCAACAGCTTGTTGGCTGATGGCATCCATGCGTAGGGCCTCAATTTCAAACTGTCGCGCGGAAAGCTCATCCAGTCTTTGAAAATACTCATCGAGCTGGATGATTTCTGCTTCGGTATATGCGCGCCGTTCCTCTGTTGCCAAGCGACAAATTGAGGTGATCCCGTTTTGCACCTCTTGCATGTTCGTTTGTAAATCTGCTTGCTCTTCCGAAGATGCAAATAGTTCTGCATTAAACTCCGAAAGACGGGACTGCGCAGTCTCAAGCCCGGCTTGGAATTTGGACGCGCCATCTCCCATGGAAGCAAATGCTGCGTCAAGGCGCTTCGCCCGTTCCTGACCCGTATCCAGCAGGTTGTTTAAAACGACGAGACCAGCGCCTAGGGCTGTAACGGCGGTGATAACAAGACCGATTGGATTCGCATTGAGTACACTGTTAAAAATCGTCTGTGCAGCGGTTGCCAAAGAGATGTTGCCAGTTAAAATACCGTAGGCAAACTGCCCCAGTGTAACGGATGCCGTAGCCGCGCCACATGCTGCGGCAGAGGCTGTATTGGCCGAGGTAAAGGCGGTGACTGCTTTCGATGCTACATCAAGCCATGTTTTAGCCTGCTGTGCAACCTTCCACGCGGTAATTGCCGTAGTGACGAGCGTCGCGGTGGGAATGAGGATATCGGATGCGTCGGCAAGCTTATCAATAGCTTTTGTGAGTATAGGTAAAACGGATTTCGCAAGTTTTCCCGCTGTATTGGAGAAACTGGACAGCAGTTTTTTCAAGACGTTGATTGCGGTGCGTAGGCCTCCAGACTTAAAGGATTTAAGTATGTCATCCATGGCCTGCTTTATGGGCTGAGATATTTCACGCGGAAAAATATCTGCGACGCCTTTGAAGAGTGTAGAAACAATTTCAGCTGCGGATATCGCGAGGCTCGGAAGATTTTGTCTGATTCCAACGATAAATGATTTTACGATTTTGGACGAGCTTTCAATCACGCCTGGGGCTTCCTGAGCTACAGCGGCAACGGCTTCAGCAAGAACGCTACCGAAAGCTTTTGTGAGTGCCGCTGGCCCGCCTGCCTTAAAGGCGTTTTGCAGATCGTTTAGCCATCCGTTGACCATGGGTAATGCGGAATCTTTGAGAGAATCCGTCAATCCTTCGGTGAGTTCTCCGATAAAAGAGGAAACATTGTCTTTCAATGTAGAGAGCTGTCCGCTGAAAGTTTTGCTCTGTGCCTCCATGGCATTATAGAATTGGCCGCCTTCACTTGTGGCGTGCTCAAAGGCCGCTGCAACCATTTCGGCGCTGATAGCGCCCTTAGACATTTCTTCTTTCAGCTGCGCAACACTTTTGCCGGTCATCTTGCTGATTTCGTTCAGGGGATTGAAGCCCTGATTTATCATCTGCAAGAGATCCTGCCCCATGAGCTTACCAGTAGATTGGCATTGCGCAAAGGCCAAAGTAAGTCCGTCGAATTTTTCCTTGTTGCCTTGGGAGACATCGCCAAGCATTTTCATGATTGGCAGAACTTTTTCTTCGGCTGTACCAAAAGCAAGCAGCGTTTGCGCGCCCTTTGCGAGGTCAGGCAGCTCAAAAGGCGTTTCAGCAGCGAACTTTTTGATTTGAGAGATCATGTTCTGCGCCTTTTCCGCGCTGCCGAGCATGGTCCCAAAACTGGTGATATACTGCTCCATCTGAGCGTTGTATTTTACACCGGCCATAGCTCCAGCAGAGAGCGCTGCTCCTGCACCAGCAATCAGGGTTGTGATTCCCTTTAGTGCATCACTTGCTAGAGTGTTAAGTTTTTTTACGCCGCTTCGAAACCCTTTCGGGTCAATGCTGGTGTCGATTCGAATACTGCCATCATAAGCCACTTTAAATCACCTGCCTTAAAAATGGGCATAAGAAAACCCCGGCCCGTATGGGCCGAGGCTGACTATAAAATTATTTTTTATGCGGTTTGCAAACAAAGCAGCCGGAACGTTTCGCGTCCCTTGGGCGTAACCAGTGTCTGCGTACCCGCCCATTGTGTTTTTTCAAGGAAAAGGCACACCGGTCAAATGGTGTGCCTTTTTGAATTATTATTTTTTATAATCAATCCTACGGTAATGGACGGTGTCATAGTCGTCAATGTCATTCATAATTAATTCGTCTGGGTCATTGATATCAAACACAAAACTTACTGCGGTATATGAAGTTTCTTTGAACACACTGTTTTTCGTAAGGTCATCGAATATGTAATATGTTTGGCCCGGTTCTGTATCTCCGTTTTCTTCCTGTATATTGCACCATTTCATTTCGCCTGATTTGAAGCCCGCATCTTTTGCCGTATCTGGCAGGTCAACAATCATTCCCACATAACCATCATCTGTTTTTTCAACGCGTATAACCATACCATATAAGCGAGAGTTGGTATCCGTACGTTCCCAATAACCTTCTAAAGTTTTAGGTTCGTTTGAGCTTGAAGTTACTGCCTCCTGTCCACATCCCGCGAACGATAAAGTAATAATGATAGCGAAAGCAACTGCAAAAATTCTTTTCACCGAATCACCTCTTAAGAAAGCATACCACATTCCTTATGCTTTTTCTATTATTTTTGACAAATCTCCGCCATCCAAAAGAGCTTTCGCAATCGCATCCTCTTTTTCTTGTTCGCTACGTGGCTTAGGCAATGCGTACAGGCGTTTTAGTTTTTCGTAATATTTGCGTTGTTCGCCCTTCATCTTTTTTGTGTCGGTCGCCCGATATTCAAGAATTTTCACGAATAAAGTCGATTCGTCAAGACTTTCCATAAGAGCGCGAAAGACCCACCAGTGCATATTTTGCTCTTGTTGTAAATCGATTCCATATTGTGAACGGAAAGCGGCATATATGTACGGCGCGTCATAATCAAAAGAAAAAATCGCCTCACCGGCGCTTCTAGAAGAACGGTTGGGTCCTGACCTGTCACAGGCATAGAATGTTTGAACAGCTTTCAGTGCGCTTGCAGTGTCCTTAGGAATGTCAGGGAAATACAAGTTGAGTGCAAGGAGCAGTTTATGCCGCCCATCGATGGTATCGTCCAACATAAGGTTTTCGAAACGGATGCTGGTTGTGTATGATGTGTCAATTGCGTATAGCCTGCCGCCGACCTCGACAGACGACGGCAGGCGATCAATTAGAATGTTCATTTTTGTCGATTGGGAAGATATGCTGAATAGCGTTCGGACAGCGCTTTTTCCTGGTCAACAGTAACAGCGTCTTTGAGACTACAGATCGCGTCGATGCAAACGAGCAGGTCGCACTGATCTCCAAAGATTTTTCTGTCCGCGCCGTCTCCAAAAATGGCATTAAAGCATTCAAATGTTGCGGTACATGTTTTCTCGATGTATTCGGACATCTTCATTTGGCTTGCGCTTTTTTGAAGTTCTATCCGCGTTGTATCGAAGCGCTCCAGCGCGGATTCAACACGCCGCGCATCATGGGCATCGTACATGTTTAGCGCAAATTCCGCATTCAGAATTTTGACCATTCCCATTTGTTGCACTCCTTTACACTGCGGTGAATGTTTTTGTCTGCGTGTTAAACGTGCCCTCAATGGGGTCACTCACACCGAGAAAGTCACCTGTAACTCCGAGTTCTCCATTCGTATTCATTTGCTTTTTTCCTCCAAAACTGTTATATTGAAGGTAGCTTGTGGGCTACCCTTTGGGGTTGCGCTTGTCCGATGTGCAAGATCGGGCATGCGCTTTCTTTTTGTCCGCCAGAAGGCAGACCGCCGTGAAAGCTGTTCCGAGTACGAACCCGAAGCAGATGCATGCAAGGCCCGTCATTCGATCGCACCCCAGTCGATTGGTTTCGGCCCTGCCGGCGCTGAGATGTGTGTGTTTTCGAGGATGCTGTCCATGTGGTGCGTCACCATCCAGCCGAGCGCCTTGTCCATCGGGCGGCGCATTCTGCGGGCCATGTTGTCCAGCCGTATGTACTGCTGGGGCGTGATGCTCACTTTGATCTCAATTTCCAAGCGTGGTCCCTCCTATGAAAGTAATCGTGCAAGTGTGGTGCGCGTAATAAACTTAATTCCATCAAGCTCTTTAAAAGGGAAAATCCTTGATACGACGCGGCGAGACCAGCCTGTATAATGCGCAACGTCCGCCACTGTCAGTCTTTCGCCTTTGGGAAACGCCGTGATGATGCTCTCAAGCTGGTCACGGTACCCTGGGGATTCACGGGCCATTGTGTCACTTCCTTTCTGTCCGCTTTATGGTGCATATTTCCTGCTACTCTGATTGTGCAGACTTCTCTGCGATTAGCTCATCGAGCGCGGCAGTAAAACGTTCCTCTGCATTTGCGGGTTTTCTAGCGCCATTAAGCACCATTGATACATAGCCTTTAGTAACTCCTAGCCTTGATGCTAGCATGCCGTATGTAATTTTTTTATTGTGCATTTTGCCGACAAGAAGCCCCGTCCACGCATCGGGCATACAAAAAACTCCTTTCTTATAAAATAAAGTTGAAAAAGTTAACAAAGTGTGCTATTATGAGTTTGCAGTAAACATTTAACACTCGAATCTTACAACTATGTCGATTTTGTTTTCTTTGTTAACTCCGCGAGATTATTATATCAGTTAACATTGATGACAGTCAAGACAAAATTGTAAGATTTGTTAACTTCGGCTTTTTTGCCAAATTGGAGTTGCAAAATATATGTTTTATGACAATTTTGTCCGGCTATGCAATAGCATTGGAAAGGCCCCTTCCGCTGTGGCTACCGAAATTGGCCTCTCTCGCGCGAGTGTAAGTGGTTGGAAAAACGGGAAAACCCCCACAGATGCTACAGCCTTAAAGCTAGCTGGCTATTTTGGTGTCACCGTTGAAGAACTGATGGCCCCCAACGAAGAAAAGCCCGCCCCGGAGAGCCGGAACGGGCTTAGTATCAAAGAGCAGAAAGATATAGCGCGAAAATTGGAAAAGATGATGGATGAGCTTGAAGAAAGCGGCGATCTGATGTTTGACGGCGATCCTGCGAGCGAAGAGGCAAAAGAGAGCATTCGCAATGCTCTTGCAATGGGCCTTGAATATGCCCGTAAGGTGAACCGCGAAAAGTATAATCCGTATAAGAATAAAAAGAAAAAAGACTGAGTGTGCAGAAGGAGGATAGCACATGCAGATGTTGAATCGCGCCCGTGCTGTCATTCGCAAATATGGCACCAATGACCCGGAAAGTATTTTAGAACTGCTGAAAGTCAAACTGTTCTTTCTGTCAATGAGCGGTATTCGGGGCATCTATAAGAGAATAGAGGGCCACACGATTGTGTTTGTCGATTCCAATCTTGACGAGCGCACCAGGACTTTTGTGCTTGCCCACGAGCTGGGGCACCATCTTTTACATAAGGGCACGAATCGCATTTTTCTTGACCGCTGCACTTTGCTCAAGACATCACGCTACGAAGATGAAGCCGACCTGTTTGCCACATGTCTTTTGGCCCCTTGGCCGGATGATGTTCTGTTTGAAGGCGAAACAATGGACGACCTTGCAACGCGCATTGGCGTCCGCCGCGAAGTTGCGGAGATGTATTTGAATGAGGTGTGCAGGCAATAAAAAACGCCTCAGCACAGGGCCGGGGCGAACAAACGAGTTATTTTTCAGATATAACGTCAAAAAATTTCCAAGCCGCCCAAGCCAGAGCCGTGAACGACACGCCAAAACCTAGAATAGAAAAAAACAGTTTTAAAATATCAGGGAACATTGTTTTCCTCCTATCAGAAAGGTGGTAATTCGAAAATGAAACGAATCTTGAAATGGGTGATAGCTGCGGTGTTACTATGCACAATATTTGTGGGGTGCCTTCTCTTTTTAAGTTTCATCACAAGCACTGTTGATTTCATCAATTGGGGAAATGCTTTTGACGGAATGTCCGCTCTCGGAACGGTACTTATTCCTCTTGCGGTGGTTTATATTGAAACCAAAGTGGAGCGCACCCGTACCAGAATCGAATCCGAAAACGCTGAGGCAATCGAAGAAATGAAAGCAATTTTGGAAGAGAATCAGAAAGTGTTACGTTCCGTGAAAGAATTTGAAGATACATATGGTGAAGACGTAAAGGCGTTTGCGCGGATTCGCAGATCGAGCAATACTTTATTGACTGGTGAAATGCACGGTGGTGATTTAAATTTGTACACAGTTTCCACTAAATAAATCTTTACTTCTATAGTATATCATTTCATACCTTATGTAAATCATCAATATTTGTTAATAATGACGAAATAGTAATACTGAAAGTATAAAGCAAAAAACGCCCCGGTGCTGGAACACCGAAGCGTTTATATAGAACAGCTTACCCTTAGAGGATATAGCCGCCCGACACGGTTATTATACCCTCTTTGGGTGGGCTTTGTAAAGTGCATCACAAGGAGGTTTTTTAGTTGGCGAAGAAGAAAATCTATCAGAGACCGGACGGCCTGTACGAGAAGAAAGTTACCATCAACGGCAAGCGCGTCGCTTTTCGGGGAAAGACGGAGAGGGAAATAGTACAGAAGATGGTGGCTTACCAGCAAAAAGCTGAAAGCGGCCCCAGCTTTGAGGAAATGGCAGACGAGTGGTGGGCGTATAAGGAATCGCGGCTGTCTCCCAACACTGTGAACGGATATCGTGTGGCGAAGCGTCGGGCGGTAGATCGCTTTGGTAATACGCCCATAAAGGATATTACCACTACGCAGGTGCGTGCATGGCTGGACTGGTTAGGGAACAGGGGATATGCCCGAAAGACCGTGGCAAACCATCTTATCGTCATTACGGAGGTCTTTGCATGGGCATGTGAGCATTATAATCTCTTGGCAAATCCCGCGACACTGGTCCATATCCCGGATGGGTTATCTAAGGGCAAGCGAACAATGCCCACAGATGAAGAAATCGCCGCAATACAGGCTCGTGCGGATACACCTGACGGCAGACTGTTTTATTTCATATTGTACACCGGACTGCGTCTGGGAGAGGCGCTGGCGCTGCAATGGAAGGATATAGATGAAGAAGCGGGTGTCATCCATGTTTGGCGCTCGCTCTATTGGGCGGGTAAAAATCAGGGCGAGTTTAAGCCGCCAAAGACGGAAGCTGGCATCAGGGACGTTATTTACTTGAACAAATTACAGGCTGTCATGGAGCCGCACAGAGGTGCGCCAGAGGATTTTGTGCTGGGCGGGAGTAAACCCATGACAAAGCAGAAATACACCTGTTTGCTACGCCGATTCCGTAAAGATGCGGGAATATCGTGCGGGCCACATCAGCTCCGGCATGCATTTGCTACACTGTGTTTTGAGGCGGGGATTCCGGAGAAAACCGCGCAAGGCTTGCTGGGGCATGCTCAACTTTCCACAACGATGGACATATACGCCGAACTCCGGGATAAGAAACGTATGGAAGCCGCAGCAGCCTTAAATAACACTGATTTTTAGGTGTCACAGTGATGGCACAGTAGCGCTGATTTTCGTTGATGTAAAGCCAAAGAAAAAGGGTTCGAATCCCTTGCAGCGCACCACAGGAACGGTGTCCCGGTTGGGATGCCGTTTTTGTTTTTTGGGAAAAAGTCGTTCTTATGTGCTGCAAGGGATTCGAACCCGAAAGGGACGAGCCCGTGAAGAAAACGTGCCGGTGGCACGTTTTTAGGGCGAGGGGCCGCAGCGGCTACGCCGCAAGGCCGGCAGACGCGCAAGCGGCTGCAAAATCCCTTGCAGCGCACCACAGGAACGGTATCCCGGTTGGGATGCCGTTTTTGTTTTTCAACGATATTTTGCACTGGAAAGACACTTCAGCGTGCAGCCGTGTCCACGGAACCCGTTCCGCAGGAACGGTGGGATATACAGTTTTTTGTCATACACGAGTGCTATAATAAAGTGATAACAATGAAGTAAATACAAAAGGGAGGCTCGCGGATGGGATGGTTTTTGCTGATTGGCGCACTGGCCGTTACGTTCGTTGTTTATTGCTGCCTCATTGTGGGGAGCGATTCCTTTCAGGACAGACGCAAATAGGCTTGCGGACGGCGCAGAGCCGAAAAATATAGAAACCCGTCCCCGGCCGGGGACGGGTTTTCCATATCTTCGTTTGACGTTATTGCCTCGGGGACGCGGTCTTCCGGCGGCGCGCTGCAATGCACAGCGTTACCACGGGAAGCCAGAAACTCGGAAGCAGCATCAGGTTGAACAGCTGGAACAGCAGCGTTTTCCAGGACAATACAGCGGCGCCCGCCGCGGAGGCAGCCTGCCACAATGACAATATGCCCAACAGGAGCCAGCACAGCAAAGCGGCGGCGGAAAGCATCAAAGCAAGCGTATGCTTTGCACGCGGCCCGTTTTGCCCCCAGCGCAGCAGCACGCAGGCGGCGCAGCATCCCAGAATGAAGGGAACGGCGAGCCACAGCGGTGTGAGCATCGGGGCGAGAAAATTTGCAGCGCCTGTTATAAAAATGGCCGTCGGCCCGTCTGCACCGCCGATAACGCCCATGCCGGAGCTTTGAAAATAAAAAAGCAGAAAGGGAAGAATGGAAAGCAGTGCTGCTCCGCCCGCCAGTATCGCCGCAATGAGGAACACCCAGCGCCAGGGGCTGCCTTTGGGAAGAAGCTGATCCTGCATTTCCTCGTTAAAGCCCGCGGCAACCTCCTGCGGCGTGCCCATCTCCGCGATGATCTCATCGATGCTTTGTCCTTTTTCCAGCCGGGCGTGGATATCGGTGCCGATGTCCCCGTTGATGCGCGCTTTTGCTTTCAGAGGCAGGCGCAGCTCCCGCTCGATGGCATTGACATAGCGCTTGATCTTTTTCTCCTGTTCCGTCATAACTGCTCCTCCCTGTCAAATCCGTCCACGCAGTCCGCGAAGGCGCGCCATGCTTTGCGTTGTACGGCATAAGCCGCATGACCCTCCGGCGTGGCCGTGTAGTATTTTTTCGGTGCGGTGCGGCCCCCGCTGGTACGCCATTGCGCTTCGATAAGCCCATCGTCTTCCAGCCGGTACAAAATGGGATACAACGTGCCTTCTTTCAGCGCAAAAAGCCCGTTGCTGCGCCGGGCCATGCTGCCCAGCAGCTCGTAGCCGTAAGTAGGTCCCGCACACACCAGCCCCAGTACCAGCATCTCCAGCGCGCCCTTTTTCAACTGTCGTTCAAAGCGCGATTCCATCCGCTCCCCTCCGTCCTGGTTTTATACCTAGTATTACTAAACACTAATATAGCATAAACTTTGGGAAAGTCAAGACCGTTCTGGAACCGGCGCGCGGGTTTTCAGCCGGGGCCGGCGCCTGTGCTTTTGGTGCAGGCGGTGCAGCAGAGCGGGAAGTGTGGTATAATAACCTCAAGCCCGCCGCTTACGCGGCTGCGCGCATTTCATGCGCTGATGCGCTTTCGCGCATGGGCTTGAGAGCATTAAACCATGCAAAACCGCAGCAGGCGCGGTTTTGTTGGGGCCGCTTCGCGGCGGAGATATTTGACTTACCGGGAGGGATACCATTGCAGCTGTTCGATGCGCATATGCACTATTCTGATACCCATGGTCCGGCCTTTGACGCGGTGCGGGAGCGCCACGGCGTCGGGGCCTGTACGCTGGCGTGTATTCCGCAGATGGGCGTATGCTCCACCGTGCCGGATGCGCTTTATTACAAAGCAGTGCATCCGGAGGGAACTGTCTATGTGATGGGAGGGTTGGAACGCAGCGCCTGGTTTCTCCACGAGGGGGATGCGGCGGCGCTGGGCGAAGATCTGGTCGCGCAGGCCGGGGCGCTGCTGGCCGCAGGCTGCGACGGCATCAAGCTGCTGGAGGGCAAACCTGATATCCGGCGCAATTTTCCCATTCCGGATTTCGATACTCCGGCATGGGAACCGTTCTGGCGCTGGGCAGAGGAACAGCGCGTGCCCATTCTGTGGCATGTGAACGACCCGGAGGAGTTTTGGGACGCCTCCCGCATCAATCCCTATGCGAAAAGCGAGGGCTGGTTCTACGGCCCGGAAACCATCAACAATGAGGAGCAGTACCGTCAGGTGTTTGCGGTGCTGGCATGCCACCCGGGCCTGAGGCTCCAGCTGGCGCACCTGTTTTTCTTTTCGGCGCAGCTGCCGCGGCTTTCGGCGCTGCTGCGGCGTTACCCGGAGGTGCGGGTAGACCTGACGCCCGGTATCGAGCTGTACACGAACCTTGCCGGAGATATTCCTGCTGCACGGGCATTTTTTGAAGAATTCGGCACGCGCATCCTCTATGGCAGCGATATCGGCTCCCGTGCCTCCATCGCGCAGCCGCCCCGGCCGCTGGACAGCAGCGAGAGCGCCGCGCGGGTGGACGTGATCCGCACGTTTCTGGAAACGCCGGAGAATGAACCCTATACGCTGCTGCCGGACGGCAGATATCTGTTCCGCATCGCACCCACGCCCATGCGCGGATTGGGCCTTTCATCCGAGGCGCTGGAGCAGGTATACGGCGGCAACGCACGAATGTTCCTGGGCCGTGCGAGACCGGTGGATGCCGCAAAAGCCGCGTCGCTGGCACACAGCTTTGCCGCCGGCGTGGAGGCGCTGCATGCAAGGGAGCTGTTTTTGGCGGCGGATGCGGCCCCGCTGCGGCAAAAGGCCGTGCAGCTGCAGGCGTTGGCGGAGTAAGCGGGCGCGGTCCGCCGCATACTAATACAGAACATGGAAAAGGGGAGAGCGAAATGAAGACAGACAAACGCAAGGTTGCTCTGGTAGGCTGCGGCATGGTGGGCATGAGCTATGCCTACGCTATGCTGAACCAGAACGTATGCGACGAGCTGGTGCTCATCGACGTGGACAAAAAGCGCGCAGAGGGGGAGGCCATGGATATGAACCACGGGCTGGCCTTTTCCGGCAGTAATATGAAGATCTTTGCGGGGAGCTACGACGATTGCGGCGATGCGGACATTGTGTGCATCTGCGCAGGTGTGGCGCAAAAGCCCGGCGAAACGCGGCTGGACCTTTTGCAGCGCAATGCCGCCGTCTTCAAAAGCATCATTGACCCGGTGACGGAGAGCGGCTTCAACGGGCTGTTCCTTGTAGCTACAAACCCGGTGGACATCATGACACGCATTACCTGCGCGCTGTCGGGCTTCAATCCAAGGCGCGTGCTGGGCACAGGAACGGCGCTGGACACCGCGCGTCTGCGCTATCTGTTGGGCGATTATTTTCATGTGGACCCGCGCAACATGCACGCCTATGTGATGGGCGAGCACGGCGATTCGGAATTTGTTCCCTGGAGCCAGGCCATGCTGGCCACAAAGCCTGTGCTGGAGCTGTGCCGCCAGTCCGGCGGGCGCTATTGCAGCGAGGAACTGGATAAGATCGCTGAAGAAGTGCGCACGGCCGCCTACAAAATCATCGAAGCCAAGCGCGCCACCTATTACGGCATCGGCATGGCGCTTACACGCATCACGCGGGCGGTGTTCGGCAACGAAAGCAGCGTGCTGACGGTATCCGCCATGCTGCGGGGCGAATACGGCCAGAAAGACGTATTTGTGGGCGTACCCTGCATTGTGAACCGCAGCGGCATCCAGCGTGTGCTGGAGCTGAACCTCTCCGAGGAGGAGCAGGCACGGTTCAGCGCTTCCTGCGAGACGCTGCGGGAGAGCTATGCCGGACTGAAGCTATAAACAGAAGAAAAGAAAAAGAAGCAGACGGCTCTGTGCCGTCTGCTTCTTTTTTGGCCCGGAAGGCTTAAAGCGCCGCGTCCTCCGGCGCGCGCAGCCCAAAAACGTCCCACAGCACCTGCGCGGTTTCTGCGCCTGGCGCAACGGAGCGGGAACGGGCCACTGCGCCCTTACGATACCATGTCAGCTTGCTGTCGCGCAGTGACAAATGAGCATCCGGTAAAAAAATAGAGGCCCGCACCGTTTTGTTGAAAGGCGACATCGGATGCACGTCGCAAAAAAGGCTGGGCATAATAAAGTCGATGTCGAGCTGCGGTTCCTCGGTAAAGCCATACAGCCGGCGCCAGGCTCCGCCCGGCGACCGTTTCCACAGGACCCAGCCCCAAAAGGCGTCGCGGGAAAAGCGGTATTCCGTCACGCCGTCCCATTGCGCTTCGCTCTCGGCCAGCACAAGCGGCGCGCGGGGGCCTTCGCTGTTCATGCCTGTTTCGGTGAGATACCGCTTCCCCTCCAGCGTTACGACGAGCACACGGTGGCGGCGCATCTGGATGCCGGCCTCCGAAGGATAGATGAAACGGCCCGCATAGCTGGTGACCTGGTATCCCAGCGAACACAGCAGCCAGCAGAACAGGCCGTTCAGCTCGAAGCAGAGGCCGCCGCGGCGCTTTTCCACGATTTTTTCAAACAATGCTCCGTGTTCCAGAGAGGTGATCGCGCCGCGCAGGAGGTCCAGGTTTTCATAGGGCACATGCAGCAGATGTGCGGACTGCAGGCGGCGCAGCGTTTCCAGCGTGGGAGGAGGAGGGACGGCGTCACGCAGGCCGATGCGGTCAAGATAGCGCAGGATCTGTTCGGGCGGCATCGGTGTTTCGGAGAGCAGCGCGTCCTCCGCGCAGATGGGTCGGTTCGGCATTGTAAAAGCTCCTTTGATGATTTTCCGCAGCACTCATACCGAGAGCGCCAGGCACAGCATGCCCAGATAATAGGCAGCCAGATTCACCGCACGCAGCGCTTTGCGCGGCCTGACATAAAAATAAACGAACAGCAGCACCGCGTCCGAAATGAGGAACAGCGCGGCCCCCACGGCAGCCAGCGCGCCGCGCCGTCCGCCGCAGGCAAAGCCGAACGCTGTGCCGCGGGCGCACATCAGCCCTACGCAGAGCGAGTACGCCAGAGCGGGCAGCTCCATGTGCATGCGCCGCAGCTTGAAGCGTTTGTGCCGCGCGCAGGCAGCCGTCACGGCCAACGCGGCCAGCGGAGCGGCGGCGTCCCACAGTGTGAAGCGCGGTCCGCCCGGCATGGCCAGCGTGAACAGCACGCAGAACCCTGCGTGGGCCAGTGTGAAAGCGCCCACTCCCAGCAGGAACCAGCGGCCGAAAAAGCCCGCGTGGTTATTGGCCAGCCCCAGCAGCACGTCTCCGGCCAGGCACAGCACAAAGCAGGGCAGAAGCCCCCGGAAATACGCATCTGCCGTGTGTCCGCCCAGCAGGTACGCCGTGGCGGCTATGACAAGGAACCCGCAGCTTACGGCGGCCTTTACCGCCGTATAGCGGTTGAAATGGCGGCGGGAATATGCCACGCAGAGCAGCGCGGCCAGCCCGCCCAAATAGATGAGGGAAAGCAGCGTCAGCACAGCGGCAGCCATAGCCGCCTCCTTCCCGGCCCTCGGGCCGTGTTTTTTGCATGAAAACGAAAAACGCCGGGCGCGGTTTTCAAACCGGCCCGGCGTTTTTGTGTCACATGCTTTCGGGCACGGTGATCTTCAGCAGGGTAAGCGCGTTGGAGATGACGTTTTTCGTAGCGGTGCACAGTGCAATGCGCGCCTGGCAAACGCAGTGCTCGGCGTCCTTTACGCGGCAGGAATTGTAGAATTTGTGGTAGCGGTTGGCCAGCTCGGTGACGTAGCGCGTGATGCGCGCCGGGTCATAGCTTTTGGCCGCGGAAATGATTTCGCCGGGAAAGTCTGCGATATGGCGGATCAGTTCCTTTTCCGCGGGCTCTGTCAGCAGCGTCAGATCCGCCTTGTCCGCGCCCTCGAACACGATGCCGTCTTCGGCCAGCTTTTTCAGGATGCTGCAGATGCGGGCATGGGCGTACTGCACATAATACACCGGATTTTCGCTGTCCTGCGCCACGGCCAGGTCCATATCAAAGTCCATTACGCTGCCCGGCTCCCGCAGGTTGAACTGGAAGCGGGCGGAGTCGATGGGGACCTCGTCCAGAAGCTCCGCCAGCCCGATGGCTTTTCCGGTGCGCTTGCTCATGCGCACCGGCTGGCCGTCCTGCATCAAACGCACGAACTGCATCAGCACGATGTCCAGCTTTTCGCCGTCTAGGCCGATGGCGTCCATGGCGCCTTTCATTCGGGCCACGTGGCCGTGATGGTCTGCGCCCCATACGTCGATGGCGCGGGAGAAGCCGCGCACCGCGAATTTGTTGTAGTGGTAAGCGATATCCGCCGCAAAATAGGTGGGCACGCCGTTGGCGCGCACCAGGACTTCGTCCTTATCCTCGTCCGTCACTTCGCCGTCCAGGCCCTTGCGCGTCACCTTGTTGCCGCCGTATTTCTCGGCGTACTGCATGGAACGGTACCAGATGGCGCCGTCTTTTTCGTAGGTGGCGCCGCGTTCGGCCAATTTGTCCAGCATTTCCCGGATGGCGCCGGATTCGTGCAGCGTGGTCTCGCTGAACCAGACGTCGTAATTCACGCGGTATTTGGCCATGTCGTCCTTAAGCCCCTGCACGTTCAACGGCAGCGCAAAAGCCGCGATATCCTTCTGCAGTTCCTCAAAAGGCTTTTCCATATAGACGTTCCCGTGCACGTCTGCAAATTTCTGTGCCAGCACACGGATATCCGCACCCTGATAGCAGTCCTCGGGGAAAGATACGGCGTCCTCGCCCCTGAAGATCTGAAGGTAGCGGACGGCAAGGCTCTTGCCGAACTTGAGGATCTGGTTGCCCGCGTCGTTGATGAGAAACTCCCGTGTGACGTCATAGCCCGCCCAGTCCATGGCGGCGGCGAGGCAGTCGCCCAAAGCGCCGCCGCGGGCGTTGCCCAGATGCATCGGACCCGTAGGGTTGGCCGAAACGAACTCCACATTCACCTTTTCACCTTTGCCGTAGCTTGTGCGGCCGTAGTCCGCGCCGGCTGCGTTGGCGGCTAAAACTACGTCGGCAAACCAGCCCGGGGCAAGGAACAGGTTGATGAAGCCGGGGCCCGCGATCTCCACGCGGCTGAAATGCGTTTCCTCCAAAGCGGGCATCGCAGCGGCCACGGCCTCGGCGATTTTACGCGGGGGCATACCGAATACGCGCGCGCCCGCCATGGCGAAGTTGGAAGCCAGGTCTCCGTTCTTCACGTCGTTCGGCACCTCCACCACAAAGGCGGGCAGCTCCTTTTCCGGCAGGCTGCCGTCCGCCATAGCGGCGCGGGCAGCGGCCTCCAGCAGCCCGCGGGCCTCGTCCATAGCGGCCTGTTTCGGGTCGAAATGTTTAAAATCCTGCATTTTTTCAAAACTCCTGTCCCTTTGAATTCCTGTTATACCGGCGCGCCCCGTCAGTTGGCGGGCTTGACGGTGATCTTTACAATGTTGCGGCTCACGGCGGCGGTGTCCATGTCCAGCAGATAGCTGAAGCGGACGGTGCCGCCCTCGTCGGAAAGGCGGCTGTGGATCTCGTCCGCGGCCACGCCCAGGCTCAGCGAACCGTGGCCCGTCTCGTAATGGCACACATGCCGCCGGCCCTTTTCTATGACGAGCTGGCTGGGCGCCGGGCCGAAGCGCAGCATGCTCACCTTGTGTGAATCCTCCACCTTTACGGTGGTCACACAGCCTGCATAGCCTGTGGCCTCGGTTTCTTTGTAGCTGATGAAGAAGCTGCCGTTGCGCTTGACAAAGCTGCCCCGCGTCATCAGCTTCACGCTGTCGCTTTCGCCGTCCTGCTCCATGGTGCCGTGGATGGTGATGAGATAATCTTCCTTCATACAGGGTCATCCTTTTCCTTTTTACGTTGAGGCGCCTTGCTCCACGGGATAACCGTCCACGCTGATGCGCGTCACGGGCCCGCCCGCGTATTCGCCCAAAAACCAGTCCGAAAGCTGGGCGAAGCTCTCGGTGGTGTCGCTTACATAATAGCGTGCCGTGCCCGCGCGGCCCTCCCGCAGCAGCCCGGCGGAGGCCAGCGCGTCCCGTGCGGCCAGCGCGGTTTCCCGCCCGGGGTCGATGAGCGCCACTTCGGGGCCCATCAGATCCGCGATGATGGGCGCGATGAGCGGGTAGTGCGTGCAGCCCAGGATCAGCGTATCCACGCCCGCGGCCCTTATGTCCTTCAGGTAATCCCGTGCCACAAGGCGCGTCACGGCGTTGTCTGCGCCGAAATACCCGTTTTCCACCAGCGGCACGAACAGCGGGCATGCGGTGGCTACGATGCGCGCGCCGGGCATCAGCGCGGCGATGGCCGCGTTGTAGCTGCCGCTCTTAACGGTGGCGGGCGTACCGATGACACCGATGAGCCCTGTTCTGGTGGCGCGTACGGCGGCGGCCGCCGCGCTCTGCACCACGCCCGTATAAGGCACGGGCAGCGTGCGTGTGTAAGCCTCGGACAGCGTGCTGCTCACGGTGCCGCAGGCGGCCATCACATATTTCACGTTTTGCTCCAGAAGGAATGCGATGTCCTGCTTTGCGTACCGTACAATGACATCTACGCCGCGGGTGCCGTAGGGCACCCGGCCCGTATCGCCGAAATAGACGATGTCCTCGCCGGGCAGGATGCGCCGCAGCTCGCGCACGGCCGTCAGCCCGCCCAGGCCGGAATCGAACACGCCGATGGGAGCGCCGCGCCCCGGCGCGTTTCGCTCAGTCATGGACGCCGCCCGCCCTTTCCAGCGCCAGCGTGATCAGGCTGTCCAGCAGGCCGGGATACGTCTCGCCCGCCGCCAGCATCAGCTTGGGATACATGCTGATGCTGGTAAAGCCCGGCAAGGTGTTGATCTCGTTGAGCAGCACGCGCTGTGTGCCGTGCTCCACAAAAAAGTCCACGCGGGCCAAACCTTTGCAGCACAGCGCCCGGTAGGCGCGCACGGCCAGGTCCCGCACCTCGTCCAGCTTTTCCGGCGCAAGCTGCGCCGGGATGGCCACCCGGCTGGTGCCGGAGATGTATTTGTCATCGTAGGTGTAAAATTCGGCGCTGGCCAAAATTTCGCCGGGATGGGTGCCGGAGACTTCGTCGTTGCCGCGCACCGCGCATTCTACTTCCTGCCCCTGTACGAACCGCTCGAACACCACGCGGGAATCGTGCTGCAGGGCGAGGTCCACGGCCGCCTCCAGCTCCGCCATGTCCCGCGCCTTGGAGATGCCCACGCTGGAGCCCGCGTTGGCGGGCTTGACGAAAATGGGCCAGCCCAGTTTTTCCGCCGCGCGCCGGGCAATGGCCGCCAGCTCCGGCCGCTGCCAGCGCTCCATGCAGTCCCATTCACAGCGGGGAATGCCCGTTGCATCCATCACACGGTTGGCAATGATCTTATCCATGCACACCGCGCTGCCCAGCACGCCGCAGCCCACATAGGGCAGGCCGGCCAGCTCCAGCAGGCCCTGTATCGTGCCGTCCTCGCCGTTTTTGCCGTGCAGAACGGGAAACACCACGTCCACGGGCAGGCTGCGGCAGACGCCGTTTTCAAACGCCACAAGCCCCGCCAGCCCGCTGCCCGGGCAGATGGCTGCGGGCACATTGCCGGAGTGGCGCTCCCAGGCGCCGCTGCAAAGGTCCTCCACAGGGCCGGAGTACAAATACCAGCGCCCGTCTTTCGTGATGCCCACGGGCAGCACATCGTATTTTTCCGTGTCCAGATTGTTCAGCACGCTGGTCGCGCTCATGCGCGATACCTCGTGCTCGCTGGACGCGCCGCCGAACAGTACGGCGACTTTCAATTTCTTCAAAACACTCCACACCTTTCCTCGGGCCGCCGTGGAATAAAGCCCTGGGGCAGGCGCCTGAAAACCCGCGTGCACAAAACGCCCTGCTTTCAGACCGCCCGGAGAAAGGCTTTCGGGACGGACCGCTGCGCGGCAGCACGGCTGTTTTGCCGTGCTGCCCGCATGGTATCACTTGTATGCTGCAATCGTAGCCTTTATAATACCATACAATGGTTGATTTTAAAAGACGGCGCGGCAAATTTTGACGCGCGGCGGAAAAAGCCCGGAAAACGGCCCCGCAGGCGAAAAAATCCCTTGACGCGGGACTGTGTGCTGTGCTATGATGGTTGTACCTCTTTTGCAGGTCTATTTTTTTGTGCGCATTTTTCGATGCGCCGCCTGCGGCAAGAGGGAGGCTATTTGATGGAGGTGCCGAAAAATGAGAGTGAAGATCACCCTTGCCTGCACGGAGTGCAAACAGCGCAACTACAACACCAAGAAGAACAAGAAGAACAGTCCCGACAGGCTCGAGATGAAGAAGTATTGCCGCTTCTGCAAAAAGCATACCGTTCACCGCGAGACGAAGTAAGAAAGGCGGACATGCAACATGGCTGACAAAACCGAGAAAAAGTCCAAAGGCTTTTTCGCTGGCGTGAAGCGCTTCTTCGGACGCATCGGCAAGTTTTTCCGCGATACCGTGAGCGAGATGAAGAAGGTCGTATGGCCCTCGAAAAAGCAGATCATCAACAACACCGTCGTGGTGGCTGTCGTGGTGGTCGTGGCCGCGGTACTCATCATGGTCCTGGACGCTGTGTTCGGCTTCGGGCTGAACCAGTTGCTGAAGGGCGTGTGACCGTCCGCACTTTTAAAGCAGAAAGCGGGGTTTTGACAAATGGCAGAGGATAGAGACACCGAGGCGCGCTGGTATGTGGTGCACACCTACTCCGGCTACGAAAACAAGGTTGCGCAAAACCTTGAAACCATCGTGGAGAACCGGCGCCTGCAGGAGCTTATCCATGAGGTAAAGGTCCCCGTGGAGCTGGTGCCCGACATCAAGGACGGCAAGGAGCGCGAGGTGGAGCGCAAGCTCTTCCCGGGTTATGTGCTCGTCAAAATGGTGATGACGGACGACAGCTGGTATATCGTGCGCAATACGCGCGGCGTCACGGGCTTTGTCGGCCCGTCGTCCAAGCCCATCCCCCTCACCGACGAGGAAGTGGATAAGCTGGGCGTGGACGTGCGCGAAGTGAGCCTCGATTACGCCGTGGGCGACAACGTTCAGATCATGAACGGCCCGCTGGAAGGCTTCATCGGTATCGTGGAGGGCATCGATACCGACGCGAAAAAGGTAAACGTAAAGGTTTCCATGTTCGGCCGCGAAACGCCGGCGGAGCTGGACTTTACACAGGTGAAACCCCTGTAAGCCCTGAAACGTTTTTCCGGTAAGAGCACGCGCTGCAAGGCGCTGTTTCTTATAGAGCGCGCGAAGGGTATCGCGCGTTCGTGGGAGGGCCTTGGCAATCCGGCCAAAGCCCGCAACTTACCACAATTTTTGGAGGTGCACAAAATGGCTCAGAAAGTAACGGGGTATATCAAACTCCAGATTCCGGCCGGCAAAGCTACCCCGGCTCCCCCTGTTGGCCCTGCGCTTGGCCAGCACGGCGTGAACATCATGGCGTTCACGAAGGAATTCAACGAGCGCACGCAGAAGGATATCGGTTACCTGATTCCTGTCGTCATTACGGTCTATGCGGACCGTTCCTTCAGCTTCATCACCAAGACGCCCCCGGCGGCTGTCCTTATCAAGAAGGCTGTCGGTATCGAGAGCGGTTCCGGCGTGCCCAACAAGACGAAGGTCGCGTCCATCACGAAGAAGCAGCTGGAGGAGATCGCCAGCACCAAAATGCCCGACCTGAACGCGGCGAACCTGGAGACGGCCATCAGCATGATCGCCGGCACCTGCCGCAGCATGGGCGTTACGGTCACCGACTAACTGTCCGCATAACAACCTTACCATTAGTGGGAGGATCATTCCGTATTACCACAGGAGGATATTATGAATCACGGTAAACATTATGTCGACAGCAAAAAGCTTGTCGACCGTACAAAACTGTACGACACCGAAGAGGCCCTGGCGCTGTGCTGCCAGACCGCCAAGGCGAAGTTCGACGAAACGGTCGAGCTGCATGTGCGCCTGGGCGTTGACAGCCGTCACGCGGACCAGCAGGTGCGCGGCGCCGTCGTGCTGCCCAACGGCACCGGCAAGGACGTGCGCGTTATCGCCATCGCCAAGGGCGACGCCGCCAAGGCCGCTGAAGAGGCGGGCGCGATGATGGTCGGCGACGCCGATCTGGTCGCAAAGATCCAGAACGAAGGCTTTATCGATTTTGACGTGCTGGTCACCACGCCCGACATGATGGGCCTGGTAGGCCGTCTGGGTAAGGTGCTTGGCCCCCGCGGCCTGATGCCGAACCCCAAGGCCGGTACGGTCACGCCCGATGTGGGCCGCGCCGTTACCGAGGCGAAGGCCGGTAAGATCGAGTACCGCCTGGACAAAGCCAACATCATCCATGTGCCCATCGGCAAGGCGTCTTTCGGCGCCGAGAAGCTGGGCCAGAACCTGTCCGTTGTGATGGAAGCCATCGTCAAGGCGAAGCCCGCCGCGGCGAAAGGCCAGTATATCAAGAGCGCTACCGTGGCGTCCACGATGGGCCCCGGCATCAAGCTGAACAGCGCAAAATTCGGCGGCTGAGCTGCAAACTGAAAAAGCGCGCTCCTGCTGATTTTCAACATCGGCAGCAAAATGCGCGCGAACGCGCGGCTTTGGCAACACGGCCGGCGCGTATCTTCCGGCGCATCTACGCGGAAAAGCGCGGAACGGTTTTATGCGAATAAAACCGCAGCGTTTCCGGCTTTTCGGGTTTCGCTGCGCAAGCTGCGGGAAATCGACGGGAACGCCGGGAGAAGCACAGAGTGAATTTGCCCCTTGACGCGCGCAAAACTCTGTGTTAAAATAATAAAGCTGTTTTAAAGACAGCAGGTGCTTTTGCATAAAGGGTTTCGCCCGCCTGCCGAGAAACGCGAAAAAACATTTAATTGTATTTTTTTGCCTCTTTCTCGCAAGGGAAAGAGGCTTTTTTATGTGCTTACACACAATTGAAACGAGGTGAAATGATTTGCCAAGTGAGAAAATTTTGAGCGAGAAACAGGCTTATGTTGCCGCCCTGCGTGAAAAGCTGATGAATTCTGTTGCCGGCGTTGTCGTCGAATATAAGGGTATCAGCGTTGCGGACGACACCAAACTGCGCGCCGAACTGCGCGCGGCAGGCGTTGAGTATGCCGTTGTGAAAAACACCATGCTGCGCCTGGCCATTAAGGACTCCGACCTCGCCGGGATGACGGACGCCCTGACGGGTTCCACCGCCCTCGCGATCTCGAAAGAGGATCCCATTGCTGCCGCCCGTATTCTGAACAAGTTTGCGGAAGGCTCCAAGAAGGGCTTCGCCCTGAAGGCCGGCTACATGGAAGGCCAGGTCATGGATGTTGACGCCGTCAGCGCCATCGCCAAGCTGCCCGACCGTGAAGGCATGCTGTCCATGTTCGCAGGCGCCCTTACCAGCACCCTCAGCGGTCTGGCTGTGGCCATGCAGGCTTATGTGGATAAGCAGGAAGAACCAGCGGCATAATTTCGGCCGCACCCAAACACAAAACAACACTAAAATAAAATTGGAGGTATTATCATGGCTTCTGAGAAAATCACTGCCATTATCGACGAGATCAAAGGCCTGTCCATCCTGGAGCTGAAAGAGCTCATCGACACCTATTGCGAAGAATTCGGCGTTTCCGCTGTTGCCGCTGCTCCGGCTGCTGCCGCTGCCGCTGCTCCCGCCGCCGAGGAGAAGACGGAGTTTGACGTTGTGCTGGCTGAAGTCGGCGCCAACAAGATGGCCGTCATCAAGACCGTTAAGGAAGTTACCGGTCTGGGCCTGAAGGAAGCGAAGGACCTGGTCGACAACGCTCCGAAGACGCTGAAGGAAGCTGTTGCGAAGGACGCTGCCGAGGAAATGAAGAAGAAGCTGGAAGATGCCGGCGCCAAGATCGAACTGAAATAAGTTTGGTTTTTCCAAGCCCCCGCTGCAGGACGCAGCGGGGGCTTTTCTGATTCATGGAGTTTGTGAAAATATAAATTTAATATTGACTTTAATAAAATTAAAGTATATATTTAATATAGTGAAAGGAGGCGCGCTATGGCAATTGAAACGGTTCCGGAGTGGATGGCCGGGCTGGAGGATGAGGACGTGGCGTTCATCAAAAAATTCCTGCTGGCCTCCGGCAGCCTGAAGGAAGTGGCCGGGCTGTACGGGGTCACTTATCCCACGGTGCGCCTGAGGCTGGACAGGCTCATCCAAAAAATACATTTGAGCGAAGATACAGCGGCAGACCCGTATGTGGCGCTCGTCAAGAGGCTGGCCGTGGCGGACAAGCTGGATTTTGATACCGCCAAACTGCTGATCCAGAGCTACAAAAAAACGAAAGGGGAGGATGCGTAATGGCAATCATAACGACGCTGGTCGGTCTGGGCGTTCTGCTGGTGTTCACAGTGCTGGGCTGCGTGCTGGAGGTTTTTCTGGCCAGGAGGGAGAGCATATGGCCGGGACTGGCCCTGCCTATCCTCGCCGGCCTGTATGCGGTGGTGATGGCGCTGAGCTATACAGCTGCGCCGGATACACCCTGGAACCAGGTGTTGGGCGGCGTGCTGGCGGTATTCCTGGTTTCGGGCATCCCGGCTTTTTTGCTGCTGATGGTGTTCTTTATCTGCCGCAGTGGCAGGCGCCGGAAAAAGCAGCTGGAAAAAATGAATGTGCAGGATCTGTGATGCCGGCCTGCGGCGGCATACTTTGCATACAAAGAGAAAGACGCCCCGTGCCGGGTCATCCGGTACGGGGCGCCGTGCTTTTACGCAGGTCATTTATTTTTCGGATGCAAAAGGTTCGTGATGCCGCCCAGAAGCAGAAAGCCGCCGATGATGCCGGCCTGCACGCGGAAGGAGCCGCCTTTTAAAAAGGGCAGGATCTCCCATGGGCTAACTGCGAAAAACACAAAAATAAGCCCGAGGACCAGCAGCAGGGCTGCTCCGAGAATGCGTTTGTTTTTTGGCAATGAAAGCCCTCCTCTGTTCGGGGAACCTTCCCCGCTGAGATACGGTTTCATAGTACCAGCTTTGCGGTAGAGCTGTCAAGTGGGCGGAGCCTGCACTACTCTGTTTCACCGGGGAACGGTTCATTGGCAAAAAAGGCGATGCCGCAGGCGCCCGGCCCCGCATGGGTGCCGATCACAGTACCGATGGCCTGCACCATCGGCTTTTGCAGATGCAGGTTCTGCGTTACATAGCAGGCAAAGGGGCCGACGCCCTTGGGGCTGCCGGAATAGCCGACTACGACGGGCCATGCTTCATCAATGCCGCCGCACCGGTCGATTCCTTTAAAAATGGCGACATATGCGCCGGGCATGCCGCGGGCTTTGTCCACCATGCCCAGCTTGCCGCGGGCGTCCAGAGAAAGCACGGGCTTGATGCCCAGCAGGCCGCCGGCGATGGCAACCGCGCCGGAAAGGCGGCCGCCCTTGTGCAGGTATTTCAGCGTGTCCACTACCGCATACAGGCGCAGATGGGTACGGGCGGTCTCCAGATCGGCTACGATGTCCATGGCGGAAAAGCCCTCGGCAACACGCTGAACGGCACGCCGCACCAGAAGCTGAAGCCCCAATGTGGCGCTGCGGCTGTCGACGATATAGATGTTGTCATATTCTGCTTCTTCTTTGGCGATCTCAGCGCTTTGGCAGGTGCCGGAGAGCGCTGCAGACAGCAGCACACAGATCACGGTGTCGCCCGCCGCCTTGGCGGCAAGAAAGTGGGAAAGAAACAGCTCCGGGCTGGGCTGGCTGGTGGTGGGCAGTTTATCGGCCGCTGCCAGCATGTCGTAAAAACGCTCCAGGGGCAGGTCTATCCCATCCTGATAGTGGGCGTCGCCGAAGCTGACGGTGAGCGGTACCACGGCCACGCCCAACGCGGCGGCGTCCGCCATGGAAAAATCTGCGGTGGAATCGGTGAGGATGCGGATCATAGTATCTTCTCCTGTTCTTCTATGGGGCGTGCGTCCCCCTCCGGGGCCGCACGGGATGGAGCACCTGCCCGGAAAATGGCTCGCCGGGCCGGTGCGGCGGCTGTCACAATTCTGCAAAAAAAGCGTGCAGGGAGGCGAGCGCGGTGGAGAGCGCCGCTATTTCGGCCTCGCTCAGGCGGGCGGCTGCACGGGCGACCAGTGTTTCGTGGAATGCCGCGTGGCTTTCCAGCGCGGACCGCGCGGCAGGTGTCAGCGCCACCGTCACGCGGCGCTTGTCCCGGCTGCCGCGGGAGCGGACGAGATATCCTTTCTGCTCCAGCGTTTTGACAGCCACACTCAGCGTGCCGGAGGTGATGGAAAGATGTGCGGCAACCTCCGCCATGCCCGCTGCGCCGGATGCGTCGACAGACGACTTTTCCACGGCTTCCAGCACATGCATCTCGGAAACAGAGAGGTTTTTGCATGGCCCTTTGCGGATGCTGGCCTCCTCCAGACGGAGGATATCATTGAATACATTGACCAAAAAACCGTTCAGCTGCGCTTCATGCTGTGTCATTGCGGGCCTCCTTCAGGTGAATAGTTTGAAATTCAAACAAAATCGATTATACGTCTGGTAAAGCCGAAAGTCAAGAAGATATTTTGATATTCAAAATTTATTTACAAAGCAAACGGTTTGCTTTGGAGGGAAGACAACAGGCTTTTGCTTGACAAAGAAGCGGCAGAGGCGTAAACTGATATTTACTAAACTAGTAATTTAGTAAATAAGTGGTTGAGAGAAGGAATAAAAATGCCGTCAGAAGCCCGCAAGCGGGAATTAAAAGAACAATATAAGGCCATGCGTCCCGAGATGGGAGTTTTCGTTTTCCGGTGCGTTCCCACGGGCAAAAATTATGTGGGCTGGACGCACGACCTGAAAGGCACGCTCAACAGCCTGCGATTCCAGTTGGAGCTGGGCAGCTGCCGGGAAAAGGCGCTGCAGGAGGCGTGGCGTGTTCATGGCGGAGCGGCGTTTTGTGTGGACGTGCTGGAAAAGCTGCCCTATGACAAAGACGATGAAACAAAGACCGATTATTCCGAGGAGCTTACCCTGCTGTGCCGGCTGTGGCAGGAGAAGCTGCCGGACCACGAGGAAGTTTGGAGGAACCGCACATGAAGATCCCCACCACATTAAAGCACAAGCCTGTCATTGTTGCGGAAAATTACGACAGTATCGACGGGCGCGGCGCATACCATTCCGATGCGAAGGGCCTTTCCCTGGGCCTGGCCCAATGGAACGACCGGGGCAAGGTGGATATCTCGGCCAAAGTCTGGCGGCATACCGGGGAGAAATGGTCGCGCCAGTCGGAGGAGCTGCCCATGCACCGCGTTCTGGACCTTGCCATCCTGCTGTGCCGCACCAACCTGTATTTTCGCGATGAAGCGTACCGCCATCCACGATATTATGACCCGGAGCATCCGCGGATCGACCGTGTGGGCCTGCAGGGCGACGCGATGGACATTGAAGTATGCACGGAAAATCCCATGCTGGAAGAAGATATCCGCCTGTTTTACAATGTGCTGGGCGAGGACGGCGAGCTGCTGGGCGAGCGATTTTCCGTTCTGGCCCGGCTGCTGCGGGAGATGGGATATTGATTCCTGAGCGAGGCCTTTTTTAAAAGTTGTAAAATTTGACGAGCCGTGTCGAATCGGCTTGAAAATCCCTGCAAAATAGTGTAATTTATTATTACTGCGCAAAAATCTGTTTGGGAGACCGCGGTTCGTCCCAGGACCGCAGGGCGAACAAACAGATTGAGCCGTTTTGGGATATCGATTGAAACGCCGGGAAACGGCGTGCCTGCGGGGAAAGCTCCGGAGGCAGAAACACGGAGGGATTTTCATGAAAAAAATGACGAAACGCATCGCGCTGGCGCTTTCCATGGTACTGTTTGCACTGGCGTTCACAGCCTGCGGCCCGAACCTGCTTTCCGGCGGAGACGGCGGCTCGAAGGATACGGAGGGCGGCATCGGCGATACGCTGTCCAACATGTTCTTCGATTATACGGTGCTGGAGGCCACGAGCCCGGCGGAATATGACGGTTATACTGCCGCGGAGGGAAACCGTCTGATCGTTTGCAGCGTAAAGGTGAAGAACACCTTTGGCGAAACGATCCCCATGTATGATTCCGACTTTCAGCTGCAGTGGGGCAACATCGGCGGCGACGACGATGATTACACCTTCTCGCTGGATGCGTTCAACGACACGATGATGCCGCTGGAATATGAACTGGCCGACGGCGAAGAAGTGACCTATGACCTGGTGTTCGAGGCCCCCGCAGATGTGAAGGACTTCGGCCTGGTTTATCTGGAGGAATACTACACGGGCAGCGAATCCGAGTCCGGCACGGGTGATTTCTTCAGTGTGAACTTCACGGTGGAGTAAACGTACATCCCGCATGTGAACAGACGCAAACGCCCCGGGCGGCCGAAAGGCCGCCCGGGGCGTTCTATGTTTTGGTGCGTACAGCGTCATTCCGGCGCTTTCATGCTTTCCACCATGCTGATGTTCCGCAGCTTGCGCTTCATGCCGAGGTTCACCAGCAGGGAAAAGACAACGGTGAGCACGGCAGAGAGCACAAAGCTGAGGGGCTTGATGTCCCGCCCGAACATGACCATATCCACCTCTACCGTGCGCATGATGAACATGTGCAGGAAGATACCGCCCACAAGGCCCAGCAGCATGCCGATCACTGTGAGAACGTTGGATTCGCGGTAGACGTAGGCCTCCACCTCGCGCTCAAAGAAGCCCAGCACCTTGATGGTGGCGATTTCCTTTGTGCGCTCGGTGATATTGATGTTCATCAGGTTGTACAGTACCACAAAAGCCAGCATGCCGGCACACAGGATGATCACGTACACGACATAGTTGATGCTCGCGATGGTGTCGTCCAGACTCGAGCGCATGCTGCTCATCTGCGTGAGGCCCGCTACCCCGTCCACCTCCAGCAGGGATGTGGAGAAGGCTTCGTCCACATCCTGCGCATCGTCGGGCAGGATGCCCAGCACAGAGTTGTATTCCAGCGCGCTGCCGTAGGCGTCCTCATAAACGGAGGGCGTCATATACACATAATTTTCCACATAATTTTCCGCTACGCCCGTGACGGTGAATGTGCCCTCCCGGCCTTCGCCGTTTTCCAGCGTGAGCGTGTCCCCGGGCGAAAGGCCCGCTTCGTCGCTGAACTTTTCCGTGATGACCACGCCGTCGTCTGTCAGCGGTACGGCTGCGCCGCTTTTGCGTTCATGCAGGTCGATAAAATTGTCCAGCCGTGCTTCATCCTCGGGTACAAAGAGGTATACGTCATAGCTCTGGCCGTCCACATCCAGCGAAATGCGCTCCTGCTGTACGGGCAGGTAGCTCGTGACCTGTTCGGGAGCATCCATCAGCGCCTGGAATCCGGCATCCTTCAAGGCGCTCTCTTTGCTCAGTGTCACGAGGAAATCATAGGTGAACACCTTGCCGAACTGTTTGGATACGATGTCGCTGATGGAGTCCTTCAGGCCGAAGCCCGTCACCAGCAGCGCCGTACAGCCAGCCACGCCGATGACCGTCATGAAAAAGCGCTTTTTGTATCGGAACAGGTTGCGCGCCGTCACCTTGTGGGTGAACTTCATGCGCTTCCATACCGGGGTGATGCGCTCCAGGAAGATACGCTTGCCTGCCTTGGGCGCTTTGGGCAAAAGGAGCTGTGCGGCCCACTCTTTCAGCGTCTGGCCGCAGGCGTTCAGTGTGGCGGCGCTGGTGCACAGGAGCGCCGCGCCCACGCCCAGCACGGCCAGCGAAGCGTGGAACAGACAGCGGAACCCGGGGATGGTATACATGGTGCCGTAGGCGTTCCAGATGACGATGGGAATGACCGTAAAGCCGAAGGCAAGGCCGGCGGCGCCGCCCACCAGTGTGGCCACCCAGGCATAGAACAGATATTTGAACATGATCTGTCCCCGCTTGTAGCCCAATGCCTTCAGTGTGCCGATCTGCAGGCGTTCTTCCTCCACCATGCGCGTCATGGTGGTAAGGGCCACCAGCGCGGCCACCAGGAAAAAGAAAATGGGGAACACCGTGGTGATGGCCTCCAGCTTATCCACATTGGAAAGGTAAGAGGACGCGCTCACGTGGGAGGTGCGGTCCAGAATCATCCATTCCGGAACTTCCAGCTCCGCCAGCTTCTGCTCCCCGTCCGCGATCTCAGCCTCGGCGTCGGCCAGCTGCTGCTCTACATCTTTTTTCTGTTTTTCGTATTCCGCCTCGCCGTCTTCCAGCTCGGCTTTGCCGTCCTCCAGCTGGGCCAGGCCGTCCTCATACTGCGCCTTGGCGGAATCCAGCTTTGATTGTGCCAGCTCCAGCTGGAGCTGGGCCAGGCCGGGGGCCAGGCTCAGGGCCGTTTCGCCGGAGGCAATCTGCTTTTCCGCCTCCAGGACCTGTTTTTTGGCGGCCGCCAGCTGCTGCTGACCGTCGGCCAATTGCTTTTCTCCCTCTGCGATCTGCGGCTCTGCCTCGGTGATCTGTGCTTTTGCGGTGTCCAACTGCGTGCGCGCTGCGGCGAGCGCCGCGCTGGACGTGTCGTAGGCAGCCTGCGCCGACGCCAGCTGCGCGTTGGCGGTGTCCAGCGCCGCCTTCGCGGGGGCCACAGCAGTCTGTGCCGCCGAATATTCGGCCTGTGCCGCGTTCAGTGCCGTGTTTGCGGTATCCAGCTCCACCTGCGCCGCGTCCCGTGCATCAATGGCGGCCTTGGCGGCAACCGGCTCCGTGGCCAGCCACTCGTCCTCCGTGGCGCAGCCTGCGGCGCTCATGCCCGCGTCCACCTGTGCCTGCGCCGCGTCGCGTTCGGATTGGGCTGTGTTTGCCCGGGACTGCGCCGCCTCATAGGCGGCCTGCTTGCCGGAGAGGTCCGCCGCCGCCGCTGCGGCGTCATACGTTTCCTGGGCTGCGGCTGCGGCCTCCCGCAGTGCGGGCAGCGCGGCCGCCAGTTCCGGCAGGCGTGCTTCTCCCTCGGCAACAGTGGGCTCCAGTGTTTCCACAAGCTGTTTGGCCGCGGCAAGCTGGGCCTTCGCGTCGGCCAGCTCTTGCTTTTTGTCGTTCAGCAGGGCCTCGTTTTCCTCGATCTGCGCTTTGGCGTCGATCAGCGCGGCCTGGCCTGCCGCAAGCTCCTGCTGCTTCTGTGTCAGAGTGCCGGGCAGACTTTCCTTATTGGCCTGCAGCTCTTTTTCGCCGCTGGCGATCTGGTTTTTCGCGCTGTCCAGCTGCGCTTGGGCGTCCTCCAGCTCCGCGCGCCCTTCGTCCAGCTGCTCTTCTGCATCGCTCAGCTTTTCCGCAGCCTCTGCCTTGGCGTCTTCCAGCTCCTGCCGGGCGTCGGCCAGCTTTTGCTCGGTATCTGTTTTGACTTCGTTGTAACGGGCGGTGCAGCGCGCGCCGCTGACCGCCTCCACCCGGTCCGCCACGGCGTCCACAGCGGCCTGGTATTCGTCCGAGGCGCTGTCCAGCGCCTGCGCGCCGGCCACAGTGGCGAAGATCTCGCTGTAAGCCTCCTGGGAAAAGCTCTCTTCGCCCACGTACATTTTCAGGGCGACGGTGCCGTCGCCGATGGTGGCGCTTTCCCGGTCCACCGAGAAATAATAGCTGGTGCGCACGATGCCCACGATCTTGAACTCGGTATCTGCCAGCGTGCCGCTCACGTCGCCGTTGGTGGCGGCGATGGTCAGCGTATTGCCCACGCTCAGCGGTCCGGTTCCGTCGATGACGTTTCCTTCCACCAGCACACATTCGTTGCGCTGAATGGGCAGGCGGCCCTCCACCACGTCCAGGCGGTTCAGATAATTTTCCGGCTCTTTTTCCTCGATTTGGCCCGTGGGCAGGCTGTGAATGCGTGTGACGATGTTCTTTTTTTCGCCTGCGTCCACGAACATGTCCGTCATATAGGCGGGCATCACCTCGTCTACGCCGTCCACGGCGGCGATGGCTGCCACGTCATCGTCCGTCAGGCCCAGCGGGCTGACGATGCGCAGGTCGTGCATGTTCTGCCGGTCAAAGTATTCGTCGATGGTGGTACGCATATCGATGGGCATGGCCATCAGCCCCGACAGGAGCCCAACGCCCAGCGCCACGATGGCGGCGATGGCGATGAAGCGGCTGAAGGTGCCCTTCATGGTGCGCAGCACAACTTTCCGGTATGTTTTTTTCACAGCCGCGTCACCACTCGATCTCTTCCACCGGGGTGGGGTGTTCGTTCACCACATTGGAGATGGCCTGCCCGCTTTTGATGCGGATGACGCGGTCGGCCATGGCGGTGAGCGCGGAGTTGTGCGTGATGACGATGACGGTGCGCCCCGTGCTGCGGCAGGTGTCCTGCAGCAGGGCCAGCACCTGTTTGCCGGTTTTGTAGTCCAGCGCGCCCGTGGGTTCGTCACACAGAAGAATTTTTGGGTTTTTGGCCAGCGCGCGGGCAATGGAAACGCGCTGCTGCTCGCCGCCCGAAAGCTGCGCCGGGAAGTTGCCCATGCGGTGCTCCAGCCCCACCTGGCGCAGCGTTTCGGCCGCAGGCAGCGGCTCTTTGCAGATCTCGCTGGCGAGCTCCACGTTTTCCAGCGCCGTCAGGTTCTGCACCAGATTGTAGAACTGGAATACAAAGCCCACGTCATACCGGCGGTATTCGGTGAGCTGCCGCTGATTGTAGGCGCTCACCTCCTTGCCGTCCAGCCAGATATGTCCTTCGTCGCAGGTGTCCATACCGCCCAGCATGTTCAGCACGGTGGTTTTTCCCGCGCCCGAAGGGCCGACGATAATGCAGAATTCGCCTTTTTCGATGTGGAAGGTGACATGGTCGGCTGCGGCGATGCGGTTTTCACCCATTTGGTAATATTTGCAGACATTGTCAAAGGTAACAAAATGCTCCAAAACGGATACGCTCCTTCAGCGCTTGTTAAGGGACAGGCTGTCCGTTAATAAACGCGGTGTTGATTATTTTCGATGATTTCATTATAATAAGAATCACAAAAAACCGCAATCATCATTGTGCAAATTTGTGTGGAAAAATAGACACATTGCACAGCATCTGTCGATTTTTTTGTAAACTTTCTATGACACGGAGGGAAAGGCCATGGCAGAGAACACCACAGACCGCCGCGTGCGGAAAACGCGCGGGCAGCTGCGGCAGGGGCTGGTGCGTCTGATGCGGGAAAAAAGCATTCAGGATATCACGGTGAAGGAGCTGTGCGAGGAATGCGATATCAACCGCGGTACGTTTTATCTGCATTATACAGACGTGTACCAGCTTCTGCACAGCATCGAGGACGAGCTGCTGGTGGAGTTCGAGCGCGTGCTGGACGGCCTGACGGCGCAGTCGGTGCTGGCAGCGGCCACGCCCAGCCCGGCCATGTGCAGCATGTTTGAGCTGCTGGCCGACAATGCGGACATGTGCCTGGTGCTGCTGTGCCACAACGGCGATATGGCCTTTCTGGAAAAGGTCAAGGATATTGTGCGCCTGCGCGTGCTGGACGAATGGGGCGCGCAGTTCCGCAGCAACGGGCGGGACACCTATGATTATGTATATTCCTTCATCGTATCCGGCTGCATCGGCATGCTGCAGTGCTGGCTGGAGAAAGAGATGCCCATCTCCCCGCGGGAGATGGCAGCCATGGTGGAGGGCGTGCTGGTGAAGGGCGTCACGGCGCTGCTGTAACTGCCCCGCCATGCCGGAAAACCCCTCTCCCGCCGGGTGCTGAAACGGCACGGCTCCCGCATATAGATGGGGAAAGGGGCTGATGTTTATGCTGTTCGCGCTCACACTCACGACGCTTGCAGGCCTTTCCACGGGGCTGGGCGGGCTTGTGGTTCTGCTGTTCAAACGCCCGCGGGCGCGGATGATGGCGTTTTCCATGGGGTTTGCCGGGGGCGTGATGCTTACGGTGTCGCTCTCCGACATGCTGCCGCATACCGTCGAGACCTATTCCGATACCATGGGCCGGTTTCCGGCGGCGCTGGCCTCTGCCAGCTTGTGCGTGATGGGAATGCTGATCGCTCTGCTGCTGGAGCGGTGCATCCCCGATGAAAAGGAGCTTGCGGCCCGCCCGGACGGGCATGCGGCGCGTGGGACGCCGGCCATCAATCCCGGCGCGCTGCGCAGCGCTATGGTGACAACGGCCGCCATCGTGCTGCACAATCTGCCCGAGGGCATCCTCACGCTGTTTACAAGCTACGCCAGCCCAACGCTGGGCGCAACGCTTACGCTGGCCATTGCACTGCACAATATTCCAGAGGGCATCGCTATCTCGGTGCCCGTATACTACGCCACAAACAGCCGGGTGCGCGGCGCGCTTTACGCTCTGCTGTCCGGCCTGGCCGAGCCCGCCGGTGCGCTGCTGGCGTTCTTTTTGCTGCGGAGCTTCATCTCGCCGCTGTTCCTCAACGGGCTTATCGCGACCATCGCGGGCATTATGATCTATGTATCCATCAGCGAGCTCATACCCGAGGGCTTTTCCTACGGCAGGCGCGGCTATACCGTGGGGGGGCTGGTGGCGGGCATCCTGGCCATGAGCGTGGGCATTTACCTTGTTTAATCGCCCGCCGCGTGCTATACTGTTTGTAACCGTTTCTTCATATTTTTGTGATATAATAACCTTAAAGCCGCCGCTGCCGCGGCTGCGCGTGTGCGCTGCACACGCCCCTGTGCTGGCGCACAGGGCTTTGAGAACATTAAGCCATGCAAAACCGCAGCAGGTGCGGTTTTTCTGAGGCCGCTGCGCGGCGTCATGCTGTACTGAAAAACGGAGATCTGCCGCGGAGGGAGGGTCTTGTGTTGCGAAACCGGATGCGCCTGTGTGCAGCGCTGTTGTGCTGTGTGCTGCTGTGCAGCTGCGACGGCATTGTCCTGGGCGGCAAAAATGTGGAAGAGCTTCTGCGCGCGCCGCGTCCGTCCGAACGGCAGAGCGCCGTGCAAACAGCGCTGAATGCCTATCTGGGCGAGACCCTTCAGCTGAAATATCCCCGGGGCGGCGCCGAGCCGGACCCGGTAATCTTTGCGGACCTGGACGGCGACGGCGCCGAGGAGGCCGCAGTGCTGTACACTGCCGAAAGCAAGGGCCAGAACGTGCATCTTTCGGTGCTGGAGCAGGACGGCAGCGGCGGCTGGAGCATCGCCTACGAGGTGATGGGCCTGTCTACCGAGGTGGCCGAGGTGGAGCTGGCCGAGGTGTTCGGCGGCTCCACGCAGCTGGTGGTGGGCTATGCAAACGCCAATTTGGTGGACAAGTATCTGGAGGTCTACGACTACCGGGACGTGACGATCTACTCCGCCTGCAAGCAGCCCTATGACGCCTACCTGCTGGGCGACCTGACGGGCAGCGGACGTACGGAGCTGGCGGTGGCCGCCGCCACATCGGAGCCGGGCGGGCTGTCCCTGCAGCTTTTTGTGCCGGACGGGCGCGCCATGACGGCGGCACAGGGCGTAGAGCTGGACGAGCGGCTGGAAAAATGCACCGCTCTTTACGCGACCCGCTGCGGCGCGGCCCGCGGCCTTATTGTGGACGGTTCAGTGTCCTCGGGGGCGGCCAGCCAGCTTCTGTGTTGGGAAGACGGCGTGCTGTTTCCCTATCCGGACAAAGAGGAAGGCGGCGACGTATTTGCCCGCAGCCAGCGCTCCCGCACCCTGTCCGCGTTGGGGCCCCAGGACCTTTCGGGCACGGGCGAGGTGCTGATCCCCGAGGTGGGCGCCAGCATCGCTACGCTGCAGTCGGCCCGGCGTTTTTATCCCGTGGAGTGGATGAACTACCTGTGCGAGCAGCCGCTGCAGCAGTTCGGCGTCTACGACGCGGATCACAACTATTTTGTGCGCCTGCCCACAGAATGGCAGGATAATATGACCGTATCCGCCCAGTCCGAGAGCGATTGGCAGATACGGTCCAAAGAGGACAACAGCCTGCTGTGCGCGGTGCGCGTGGCAGACCGCGCCGCTGCCAACGGCACCTATACACAGGCGGCGCAGCTGGCAGAGAAAAAAGTGCTCGTGTATTTCGGCGAAAGCTGCACTGCGGTACAGGCGAACCTGATCCGCCGCGGCGTGGCTGTGCTGGGATGACCGGGCTTCAAGACATCCTTCGGGAGGAATGTACATGAGAAAGATCCTGGTTGTGGAAGACGAAGACGCCATCCGCGAGGTGGTTGCGCTCAACCTGCGCCTCGCCGGCTACGAGGTGACGGAGGCTGCCAGCGCCGAGCAGGCTCTGGCGGTGTTCAGCCCGTCGGCGGGCTTCGACGTGGCCGTGCTGGACATCATGCTGCCCGGAATGAACGGTTTTTCCCTGTGTGAGACCATCCGGAGGGACAGCGCGTCCATCGGCATCATCATGCTCAGTGCAAAAACGCTGGAGACGGATAAGATCAAAGGCCTCTCCATCGGCGCGGACGATTATATGACAAAGCCTTTCAGTGTCAGCGAGCTGCTGGCGCGCGTGGAAGCGCTGGTGCGCCGCGTGGGGCGGCAGGGCGCCTCCTCGGCCGCGCCGGAGCCGGATGGCCGCATGGTGTCCGGCGTATTCGTGCTGGACCAGAAAAGCCGCGTGCTGTACAAGAACGGCACGCCCATCGACCTTACGCAGGTGGAGTTCCAGATCATGGAGCTGTTTTTTGCCAACCCGGGCGTGGCGCTGGTGCGCGAGAAGATTCTGGAGGGCGTCTGGGGCGAAAACTATTTCGGCGACGTGAAGATCGTGGACGTGAACATTCGGCGTCTGCGCATGAAGATCGAGGACGAGCCCAGCGCGCCCAAGCATATCCTGACGGTGTGGGGCTACGGCTACCGCTGGAACGCATAGCACTGGTTTTGTATTTTCTTTGGGCAGAGGGGGCGGCCGTGTGAACAGCATCACCAAGCGCTGGGTGCGCGGCAGCCTGCTTGTCACCATTCTGATGTGCCTTGTGGCGGAGGCTGTGTTCCTGTATTATTCCATCACCAATTACTACGACGGCGCGCGGCGGGCTATGACGACGCGCACCAGCACCATCATCACCCAGCTCAACGCAAGCGCGGCCCAGACGGGCGAGAGCCAGGGCGTGCTTTTGCGCCGTATGGTGGAGCAATTTACGGAGAAGGACAAGTTCGAGCTGATGCTTGTGAACGCTGCTGGAAAGCCTCTGGTGACAAGCACAGGATTTGCGCCGGACGACAGCGTGGCCGGAGAGGATTATCTGGAGGCGCTGGCCAGCGAAAAGGGCGAGGGGCACGCGGTGTACCGCACGGCCATGGGCGAAAAGGTGATGGCCGTCACCACACTGCTGCCCCGGGCCGCGGGAGAGATCGTGGCCGTGCGCTTTGTCACCAGCCTCACGCTGGTGGACCAGAGCATCGCGGCGCTGGTGGCTTTCAGCCTGGCGCTGGTCACGGCAGTGGTGCTGTTCAGCGTGTGGACGGGCATGTTCTTCATCCGCAGCATCGTGCGCCCCATCGGAGAGATCGAGGCTACCGCCGCGAAGATCGCCGAGGGAAATCTGGACACGCGTATCGAAAACAAATATAATGATGAGATCGGCAAGCTGTCCGACACCATCAACCATATGGCGGGCGAGCTGGACAAGACCGAGCGCATGAAAAACGAGTTCATCTCCTCGGTCTCCCACGAGCTGCGCACTCCGCTCACTTCCATCAAGGGCTGGGTGGAGACCATCGCCGCCATCCGTGACCCGGCCGACCCAAATTTCCGCCGGGGCGTGCAGGTCATTTCCAGCGAGGCGGACCGTCTGTACAGCATGGTGGAGGAGCTGCTGGATTTTTCCCGTATGCAGAACGGCCTGAAGCTGGACCTGCAGCTTTTGGACCTGGTGGCCGAGGTGAGCGACGCGGCCATCATGGTGGAGCGCCGCGTGGAGCTGGAGGGCCTGCATCTTGCGTATGACGAACCCGAAGAGCCGATGCCGGTGATGGCGGACCCCGCCCGGCTGCGCCAGGTGTTCATCAACGTTCTGGACAACGCCGTCAAATATTCTCCGCCCCACGGCACTGTACGTATGGACGTGCTGTCCGACGGCAACAGCGCTTTCGTCAATATCTCGGATGAAGGGCGGGGCATTGCGCCGGACGATCTGGAAAACGTCAAGGTGAAGTTTTTTAAGGGAAAAGGCGCGGTGCGCGGAAGCGGTATCGGGCTGGCTGTGGTGGATGAGATCGTCACCGCACTGGACGGCAGCGTGGACATCCAAAGCGAGGTGGGACGCGGCACGACGGTGACCGTGCGCCTGCCTCTGTACAAGCGGCCGGCTCCGTCCGGCGCGCCGCCCCGCGGCGGCACGGCGGGGGTTTGAAACGCTTTCCCGGCGTCGCGGGCCTGCCCGCGCGCCGTGAAACGCTGTCCGGCCTTTGGGCCGGGAGCGGATAATTTATTGATGCATCGTCCGCAGAAAGGAAATCCGATTGAACAACAAAAATGAAAAAGCCTGCTGCTTTAAAACGAGCGTGGGCGGACAGGCCCTTATGGAGGGCGTGATGATGCGCGGCCCGCAGAAAATGTGCGTGGCTGTGCGCCAGCCGGACGGAGAGATTTTTACCGAGGTGTCGCCCATCCGGACGCATCCCTGGCAGAAATGGCCCTTCGTGCGGGGAATATTCAACTTTATCGACAGCCTGGTCTCGGGCTACAAGTGCCTTATGAAGAGCGCCGAAGTCTCCATGGGAGAGGACGCGGACCTGGAGGAAACAAAGTTCGACAAATGGGTGGCCGAAAAATTCGGCGACAAAGGAACCAATTTCATCATGGCCGTGGCGGCCGTGCTGGGCGGCGTTCTGGCGCTTGTTCTGTTTATGGTGGTGCCCACTGCGCTGGCCGGGCTGCTGGCGCGGTTCGTGCCGCTGGGGGGCTGGCGCGCGTTGATTGAGGGCGTGTTCAAGCTCGTCATGCTGGTGGGCTACATGGCTCTGGTCAGCCGCATGAAGGAGATTGCCCGCATGTTCCGCTACCATGGCGCGGAGCATAAGACCATTGCCTGTTATGAGTCAGGCCGGGAGCTGACCGTCGAAAACGTGCGCCCCTGTACCCGTTTCCATCCGCGCTGCGGCACCAGCTTTCTGCTGATCGTCATTCTCATCAGCATTTTGGCCGGCGCGCTGATCACCACCGAAAACACACTGCTGCGCATTGCGCTTAAGCTGCTGCTTCTGCCTGTCGTGATGAGCGTCAGCTATGAGATCATCAAGCTCTGCGGCCGGTACGACAACCCGCTCACCCGCGCGGTGTCCGCACCGGGGCTCTGGCTGCAGCGCATCACGACCAGCGAGCCGGACGACGGCATGATCGAATGCGCCATCGCCGCGGTGCTTCCGGTCCTGCCGGAAAATCCCGAAGACGGAAAATGGTAACGCCCCTGGCGGCGGTGCGGGACAGGCTGGAGGCCGCAGGCATCCCGGACGCGGCGTTCGAGGCCGCGCAGCTTTACATGCTTGCCACCGGGCGGGACGCACGGCTGTCCGGCGGCGCGCCGCTGACGGCTTTTGAACAGAAGAAGCTGGACGCACTGTGTGAAAAACGGTGTGCGCGGTTCCCGCTGCAATATCTGTGCGGCGAATGGGACTTTCTGGACCTGACGCTGAAGGTGGGGCCGGGCGTGCTGATCCCCCGGGCCGACACCGAGACCGTGGCAGAGGCGGCCATTGAAGCGGCGCGTGAAGCTGGGCCGGGCGCTGCTGTGGCGGACCTGTGCAGCGGCACCGGAGCCATTGCGCTGGGGGTGGCAACGCATGTGCCGGGTGCGCGCGTCACGGCCGTGGAGCTCTCACCGGACGCACTGGCCTATCTGCGCGCCAACAATGCGGCCTGCGGCTGTCCGCTGTGTGTGGTGCAGGCGGATGTTCTGCGCTGGCAGGAGGAATGCGCGCCGGGCAGCTTTGATGTCATCGTGTCCAACCCGCCGTATATCGCGCCGGAGGAGATGGCCGGGCTGCAACCGGAGCTTTTCCATGAGCCGCGCATGGCGCTGGAGGCCCCGGACGGGGGCTTGGCCTTCTACAAGCATATCGCGCCTGCTTATTTCGGCGCGCTCAAACCGGGCGGCCGTCTCATTCTGGAGATCGGCTGGCGTCAGGCGGACGCTGTGTGTGCTCTGTGCCTTTCTGCGGGATATGAGGATGTGTCTGTCCGCAGTGATTTGAGCGGCAACCCACGCTGTGTGCTGGCCCGCCGTCCGATTGCATTTTAGCGGCTTTTGGGGTATAATAACCCCAACCCCGCCGCTGCCGCGGCCACGCGCATTGCATGCGCTGATGCGCTGGCGCGCATGGGCCCGGGAACATTGAACCGTGCAAAACCGCAGCGAGTGCGGTTTTGCTGAGGCCGCTGCGCGGCGTCGCGGTATCCTATGACTGTTTAACAAATGCGGGCCGCAGGTGAGCGTGCGTTTAGCGGCATAGATACTGTGGATTTTGGTGAATATGGGCGAACGGCGAAATATGAGCTTAGAAACATGGTATACTATTTCCACATATCATGAAGAAGCAATGCGCGAAATGTCCCCTTTATAGGACGGTTTGCGCGTTATACTTGAAAAGCGGGGCAGGCTGGGCCGCCCCGCAGGATGGAGGGACGTTATGGCGGAGAAAAAACAGTCTGCGGCGGACAAAAAGGCTGCGGGTGATAAAAAAAGCGCGCTGGAAACGGCGCTGGCACAAATTGAAAAACAGTTCGGGAAAGGCGCCGTGATGAAGCTGGGGCAGAACGTCACCATGCAGGTGGACGCCATTTCCACGGGCAGCATCTCGCTGGACATGGCGCTGGGCATCGGCGGCCTGCCCCGCGGGCGTATCGTCGAGATCTACGGACCGGAAGCGTCGGGCAAAACGACGCTGGCGCTGCACTGCATCGCCGAGGCCCAGAAGGGTGGCGGCGAGGTTGCGTTCATCGACGTGGAACACGCGCTGGACCCTGTGTACGCCAAGGCGCTGGGTGTTGATATCGACAGCCTTCTCGTCAGCCAGCCGGACACGGGCGAGCAGGCGCTGGAGATCTGCGAGGCGCTGGTGCGCTCGGGCGCCATCGACTGTGTGGTCGTGGACTCCGTGGCGGCCATGGTGCCCCGTGCCGAGATCGAGGGCGAAATGGGCGACGCCCATGTGGGCCTGCAGGCCCGCCTGATGAGCCAGGCCATGCGCAAGCTGACGGGCATCATCGGCAAGACGGGCACCGTCGTCATCTTCATCAACCAGCTGCGTTTGAAGGTGGGCATCGTGTACGGCAATCCAGAGGTGACTGCCGGCGGCAACGCGCTGAAATATTATTCCTCTGTGCGTATCGACGTGCGCCGTACCGAGCAGCTTAAGGATTCCTCCGGTGCTGTGATCGGCAGCCGCACGCGGGCGAAGGTGGTTAAAAACAAGGTGGCTCCGCCTTTCCGCGAGGCGTATTTCGATATCATGTTCGGCGAGGGCATCTCCAAATCCGGCGAACTGCTGGATCTGGCCGTGCAGCTGGGCATTGTCCAGAAGAGCGGCGCGTGGTTCGGCTATGGCGAAACGCGCCTGGGCCAGGGCCGCGACAACACCAAAATCTATTTGGAGGAACACCCCGAGCTGTTCGCGGAGATTGAAAAGCAGGTGCGCGAAAACGCGGATAAATTGAACGCGGGAAAAAAGGGCGCCGCCGCGAAAAAAAAGGCGTCCATTGACGACGCGCCCGATGTGGCGAAGCCCGCCGCCAAGGCGGAGGCGCCCGCTCCGGCTGCGCCCGCCAAGCGCGCCAGCATCGATATTATGGTGGAAGACGACGAGTGACGATCAGCCGCATTGCAAAAACAAAACAGGGGCGCTTTTCCTTGTTCGATGAAAACGGGGATTTCCTGTTTTCCATCGACGGAGAAACCATGGTGAAAAACCATGTGAGGGAAGGCGCGGCGCTGGATGCCGCGTCCCTGGAGGCCCTGAAAGAGCAGAGCGATACCCGCAAGGCCAAGGACAAGGCCCTCGGGTATCTTTCTTTGCGCGACCATGCATCGGGTGAGCTGTATGACAAGCTGTGCCGAAAATTCGACGCCCGCTCGGCGGCTGCGGCCGTGGCTGAAATGCAGCGGCTGGGTTTGATAAACGATGAAAATTTTGCCCGGCACAGGGCAAAATATCTGGCGGACCAGAACCGCTCTCCACGGGAGATCCGGCGCAGGCTGGCGGAGAAGGGCATTGACCGGGATGCCGTTGACACGGCGCTGGCCGAGCTTGCCCCCGACGAGACGCAGGCCTGCCGCGCGCTCATTGAGAAAAACTATGGGCGCAGGCTGCGCGAGGGCGGACGTGATAAGGTCATTGCCGCGCTGGCGCGCAGGGGGTTCAGCTACGGCGCCATCCGGGCGGCGCTGGAGCAGTGCGGTGAAACGGCGGACGAGGACGGAGGCTGGGAATGACCCGCCGCGCCCCGGCGGAAACGCCCGCGCACTTTTGTCCGCTGTACACTTTTGATTTTTAACACGGGAGACGATTATGGTAATTGCACTGATTTCCCTCGGCTGTCCCAAAAACCAGGTGGATGCCGACGTGATGTGTCACGCTCTGCTGGAGCGCGGCCATATCACCACCGCCGACCTCTCCGAGGCCGACGCCATCATCGTGAACACCTGCGGCTTCATCGAAAGCGCCAAGCAGGAGGCCATCGACAGCATTCTGGAGGCCTGTTCCTATAAGGAACAGAAGCCGGAGCTGAAGGTGGTCGTAACAGGTTGTCTGGCGCAGCGTTACCAGCATGAGATCGTCAAAGAGATCCCGGAGGTGGACGCCGTTGTGGGCCTTGGCTCCAACGCGGCCATCTGCTCCATTCTGGAGCGGCTGACAGGCACGCAGCCTGTGGAGAGCTACGGTGCAAAAGAGAGCCTTCCGCTGGGCGGCAAGCGCGTCATCAGCACGCCGCGCCATTACGCGTACTTAAAAATCGCCGAGGGCTGCAACAACCGCTGCCATTACTGCGCCATCCCGCTCATCCGCGGCCCGCTGCGCAGCCGTACCATCCCGGATATTGTGGCCGAAGCGCGCTTTCTGGCGGGTGAAGGCGTAAAAGAGCTCATCGTTGTGGCGCAGGACATCACGGCCTTCGGCGCGGACCGCGGCCGGGTGGAGATCGCGGAGCTTCTGGATGCGCTGAACGCCGTGGAGGGCATCGAGTGGATCCGCCTGCTGTACGCTTATCCTGAGCGCATCACCGACGCGTTTATCGCGGCCATGACGCGCAACGAAAAGGTGCTGCATTATCTGGACGTGCCCATCCAGCACATCAATTCCGAGATGCTGCGCGCCATGAACCGCCGGGGCGACCGGGAGACGGTGCTGGACGCGCTGACGCGTCTGCGCGCTGCCATGCCGGACATCACGCTGCGTACCACGCTCATCACGGGATATCCGGGCGAGACGCAGGCCCAGTTCGAAGAATTGTGCGAATTTGTCAAGGATTATGCGTTCGACCGCTTGGGCTGTTTTGCGTACAGCGAGGAAGAGGGCACGGTGGCGGCCGGTCTGCCTCAGCTGCCGCAGGAGCTGCGCGAGCAGCGCGCCGAGGCCGTCATGAACATCCAGGCGAACGTGATGGCGCGCAGGCAGGAGGAAAGGGTGGGCCGCACCGTGCAGGTCATCTGCGACGGCTACGACGACGAAAACGACCTGTATATCTGCCGCACCCGCGCAGATGCCCCCGATATTGACGCGGAATGCTGTGTGCGCAGCGAAACACCGCTGGAACCCGGCGCGTTTTACCGGGTGACCATTGAGGAGAGCGACGTGTACGACCTGTACGGGGCTTTGGCCGAAGGCTGACGCCGCCGCGGGGACACCCATTGTCCGCGCGTCGTTCTCCGGCGCGCCGAAAAGGAGTTTTGAACGATGAACCTGCCCAATAAACTGACGATGCTGCGCGTGCTGCTGATTCCCGTGTTTATGGTGTGCGCGGCCAACCGCTGGATGTTGGCGGCCGGCATTATTTTCGCCGCTGCGAGCCTTACCGATTACTTTGACGGCCACCTGGCGCGCAAAAACAATTTGGTGACGGATTTCGGCAAATTTGCCGACCCGCTGGCCGATAAGCTGCTGACGACGACGGCATTCCTGTACATGCTGGTGGACGGTGTGTGCGACCCCGTGGTGCTGGCGATCATTCTGGCCCGGGAATTCGCGGTCTCCGGCCTGCGGATGGTTGCAGCGGGCGCGCCGGGCGGCAAGGTCATCGCGGCCAATCTGTGGGGCAAGGTGAAAACCGCGCTGCAAATGCTCACCATTTGTTTTTATTACTTTGGTTATGCGGCGGAGGCCGCGTTTTCCGCGCACCCGGGGCGCAGCGTGTTTGCCACGCAGGTCATCAGCTATGTGCTGTGCTGGGTGGTGGCGGCTGTCACGCTCATTTCCGGGGTAAAATATCTTTGGGACAACCGGCATTTCATCAATACGGCAAAATAATAATGCGCGGCGGGATGCCGCCCGTGCCGAACAGGAACGGTAAAAGCGGCCGCGCGGGAGGGTTCCCGTGCGGCCGCTTTTGAGCGGAAAGGGAGCGGATACCATGGCGACACAGGCAAAGCTTTCAGATTACGGCATTTCAGTGGGGACCCTGCCCAGCGGGCCGCTGGGAAAGATCTCCGATGTACCGGGTGTGACGGTGGGCCACTGCACCGTCGATACACAGACGCAAAAAACGGGTGTGACGGTGGTGATGCCCTGTGCGGACGACATGTTTGCCCAAAAGCTGCCCGCCGCGGCCTGTGTGCTCAACGGCTTCGGCAAAACCGCGGGACTGGTGCAGATCGGCGAGCTGGGCACGCTGGAAACACCCATCGCACTGACGAACACACTGAATGTCGGTCTGGTGTACGACGCAATGGTGGAATATATGGTGGGGCGCTGTGCCCAAAGCGGCACGGCGCTGCGCAGTGTGAACCCTGTGGTGGCAGAGTGCAACGACGGTGGGCTGAACGACATTGCCCGCCGCGCGGTGCGGCAGGAACATGTGTTTGCGGCCATTGAAAACGCGCGGGCCGATTTTGAGGAAGGCGATGTGGGCGCGGGCAAAGGCATGGTGTGCCACGGCCTGAAAGGCGGCATCGGCAGCGCCAGCCGCATTGTGGAGCTGGACGGCGCGCGTTATACCCTGGGCGTGCTGGCGCTTGCAAACCACGGCAGGCTGGAGGATCTGTGCATCGGCGGGAAAAGCGTCGGCGCCAAAATCGCGGCGCATTTGGAAAGCGCGCCGGAACAGCAGCAGGACAAGGGCAGCTGTATTGTTGTGATGGCGACAGACCTGCCTCTCTGCGCCCGGCAGCTGGAGCGCGTGGTAAAACGGGCGTCCGTGGGGCTGGCGCGGCTGGGCAGCTACATCGGCCACGGCAGCGGCGAGGTGTTTTTAGGCTTTTCCACAACGAACCGCGTGCCTCATGAAAGCGCCCGCGCGGTGCTGCCCTGCACGGTGCTGCACGAGGGCCGGATAGACGCGGTGTTTCGGGCCATGGGAGAGGCCACGGAAGAAGCCGTGCTGCGCGCCATGCTGTGTGCGGATACGGTGACCGGCTTTGATGGCAGCACAAAATATACGATTCGTAATTTTGCTAGTCAAATATACTAGTTGGCACAAACTGTTTCACAAAAGAGAATTGGCCGGCGGTCAAAATCGGTTACAGCTTGATAACAGGTCTTGCATAATCCGGTTTTCTGTGGTAATATAACTAATGTACGATAGTAAACTTATGAAAGAGTGGGCCGCAGAGGTCCGCTCTTTCCTGTTTGTTTGGAGGTTTTTGATGGCAAAAGGCAAAGGCGGCGGCACCGTCGGGACAGTGGAGGCGCTGGTCACGCCGGTGCTCGAGCAGCTCGGCATGCGCCTGTGGGATGTGCGCTTTGAAAAGGAAGGGCCGGACTGGTTCCTGCGGATCTATATCGACAGAGATGAGCCGCTGGACCTCAACGCCTGTGAGGAAGCCACGCGCGCCATCAACCCCGTCATCGACGCGGCGGACCCCATCGACCAAAGCTATTTTATGGAGGTGGGCAGCCCGGGCCTGGGCCGCAAACTCACCAGGGACGTCCACTTTGAGGCAATGCGGGGCCGCAGGGTGGCCGCGCATCTCATCCGCGCAACGGCCGCGGGGGAAAAGGACGTGGCGGGCATCCTGCAGGGCAAGGACGGCGCGCGCGTCACGCTGCTGCTGGACGACGGCTCCGAGACGGTTATCGAGGAAAAAGAAGCGAGCTACTTCAAATTGTGCGACGATGAAGACCTGTTTTGACGCATAGGATGAATGTAAATATTATATAGAATGGATGATTGGAAAAAATGAACGCAGAATTTTTTGAAGCATTGGCCATGCTGGAAAAGGAACGCGGCCTGCCCGCCGATTACCTGCTGGAAAAAATCAAAAACGCCATCGTGATCGCCGTGAAGAAGGACTACGAGGTCGAGGATGAAAACGTGTCCGTCGTCATCGAGCCGGACCAGGGCAAATTCAGCGTTTCGCTGCTTAAGACCGTCGTCGAGGAAGTGGAGGACCCCGCTACCGAGATCTCTCTGGAGGAGGCCCAGCAGAAAAAGAAAAGCTGCAAGGCGGGCGATGAATACGCCATCCCTCTCAAGACAAAGGACTTCGGGCGCATCGCCGCGCAGACGGCTAAGCACGTCATCCGCCAAGGCCTCAAGGAGGCCGAGCGCAGCCAGATGTACGCCGAGATGCAGAGCAAGGCCCATGAGATCATCTCCGCCGTCGTCACCAACATCGAACCGGTCAAGGGCATTGTGACGCTGGAGCTGGGCAAGGGCGGCGTGGCCACGCTGCCCCGCAACGAGCAGGTCGCCGGTGAGGAGCTGCGCGAGGGCCAGCATGTCAAGGTATATGTTGTGGATGTTATGGAGACCGAGCGCGGCCCGCGCATGATGATCAGCCGCACGCATCCCGGCCTTGTCAAGCGCATGTTCGAGATGGAGGTGCCTGAGATCTTCGACGGCACCGTCGAGATCAAGGCCATCAGCCGCGAGGCCGGCGCCCGCACGAAAATGGCCGTCTGGAGCAAGGATGAAAACGTGGACCCCGTGGGCGCGTGCATCGGCCCCCGCGGCCAGCGCGTGGCCAACATCGTCGAGGAGCTGGGCGGTGAAAAGATCGACATCGTCCGCTGGAGCGAGGACCCTGCCCAGTTCATCAGCGCGGCGCTCAGCCCCGCCACCGTCGTGGGCGTGGAGTTGCTGGAGGGCGATACCAAATCCTGCCGCGTCACCGTGCCGGATCACCAGCTTTCGCTGGCCATCGGCAACAAGGGCCAGAACGCGCGCCTGTGCGCGCGCCTGACGGGCTATAACATCGACATCCGCCCCGAGAGCGGTTATTATGGCGAGGAGCCGCCCATGAAGAAAACGCCGGAGCCCGCCGCCGAGGAATAACGGCCGGACGGGACTTGGAAAAGGAGACATGTATGACGCCAAAAAAGATACCCCTTCGCCGCTGCAACGGCTGCGGCGAAAGCAAACCGAAAAAGGAACTGGTGCGCGTGGTGCGTGCGGGGGACGGCACGGTTTCGCTGGACCTGACGGGCAAAAAGCCCGGGCGCGGCGCGTACGTGTGCCCCAGCGCGGCATGTCTTGCCAAAGCGCGCAAAGCCGGGCGCATCGCCCGCGCGCTGGAGGTGAGCATCCCGGAAGAAATTTACGACGCCATGGCCGCCGAGATCGAGAAGGCCGGGGCGCAAAAAGGAGAGACGCATGCCGGGTAATATCCTGTTCGCACTTTCTCTTTGCCGCAAGGCGGGGGCCCTGGTGATGGGCTTCGACGCCGTAAAAGACAGCGTCGGCAAAGGGAAGGCACAACTGGTGCTGTGCGCCGGAGACCTTTCGGAGGGCACGCGCCGCCGCGTCGGCGCCTTCTGTGAGGATTGGGTGGAGGTGGCGGACCTGCCCGAAACCCAGTTCGCCCTCGCACAGATCAGCAAAAAACCCACCGGCGTATTCGCCGTAACAGACCCCGAGCTTGCAAAGCTCTGCCGCAAAAACCTTGCTGCCCAAGCGGCCAACCAGAAGGAGGAACGTCCATGTCAGTAGTCATCAAATACAAACTCAGCGATGTAGCAAAGGACCTCAATGTCCAGAATAAGGAGCTCATCGATTTTCTGTATCAGACGCTGGGCGAGTCGAAAAAGCATACCTCGCCCCTTACAGAAGCCGAGCTGAACCATGTGTTCGAGCATTACACGCAGAAAAATTCCGAGGCAAGCCTCGACGCGTACCTTGCCAGCGCGCCCGCGCCCAAGGTGGCGGAAAAGGATATCCTGAAAAAGGCCGACGGCACCGTTGTGGCGGCCGGCCCGGCCAAGCGCAAAGAGCGCATCCGCCCCGCCAAGCCCGAGAAGGAGAACAAGCCCGCGCCTGAGAAGCGGGAGGTCGTCACCGTCACGGTGGATACCCGCATCACGGACGTGAATCTGGATAAGTTCAACGAAAAATACACCGAGCTGGCTTCCACGAAAAATGTGGAGAACCGCCGCAAGCCCACGCCCGCGGGCAACAAACAAAAGTTCTCGGGCCGCAACAACCGCCGCCAGCAGCCGTTCCAGAAAAAGCGCGAGACAGAGGCCGAGCGCCTGCAGCGCATCCAGCTGGAAAAGGCTCGTAAGGCGCAGCTGAAGGTATCCATTCCCGACGAGATCACGGTGGGTGAGCTTGCCAGCCGCCTGAAGGTGAACGTGGCGCAGGTCATCAAAAAGCTGATGGGCCTGGGCATCATGGCAGCCATCTCCGAGGTCGTCGATTTCGACACCGCCAGCCTGGTGGCCGAGGAGCTGGGCGCGAAGGTAGAGCACGAGGTGCATGTTACCATCGAGGAACGCCTGTTCGAGGTGGATGAGGATAAGGACGAGGATCTGGAAGAGCGCCCGCCTGTCGTCGTGGTCATGGGCCACGTCGACCACGGCAAGACCTCCATCCTGGACGCCATCCGCAAAACGCGCGTTACCGCGGGCGAGGCCGGCGGCATCACGCAGCATATCGGCGCGTATCAGGTGACGATGAACGGCAAGCCCATCACATTCCTGGACACTCCGGGCCATGAGGCTTTCACATCCATGCGCGCCCGCGGCGCGAACCTGACGGACATCGCCGTGCTGGTGGTGGCCGCGGACGACGGCATCATGCCGCAGACCGTCGAATCGATCAATCACGCCAAAGCGGCGAATACTACCATCATCGTGGCCATCAACAAGATGGATAAACCTACGGCCAACCCCAACCATGTAATGGAGCAGCTCACGCAGTATGAGCTGGTGCCTGAAGAATGGGGCGGCGACACCATCTGCGTGCCAGTGTCCGCGCTGACGGGCCAGGGCATCGAGGACCTGCTGGAAAGCATCAACCTGGTGGCCGAGGTCAAAGAACTGAAAGCGAACCCCCACCGCCGCGCCAAGGGCGCCGTTATCGAGGCGCGTCTGGACAAGGGGCAGGGCCCCGTGGCCACGATCCTCGTCCAGAAGGGCACGCTGCATCAGGGCGATGTGGTCATCGCGGGTACGTCCGTGGGCCGTGTGCGCGTCATGCGCGACGACCAGGGCGCCATCCTCAAGGCGGCCGGTCCCTCCATGCCGGTGGAGATCACGGGCCTGACGGAGGTGCCTGCGGCGGGCGATCTGTTCGACGCCGTAGAAGACGAGAAGCTGGCCCGTGAGCTGGCCGACCGCCGTGCTGCCGAGCAGAAGGAACAGCAGTTCAGCGCATACAAGAAGGTCACGCTGGATAACCTGTTCAGCCAGATCGCCGAGGGCGAACGCAAGGAGCTTGCCATCATTGTCAAGGCCGACGTGCAGGGCAGCGCCGAGGCCGTAAAACAGAGCCTTGAAAAGATCTCCAACGACGAGGTGCGCGTGCGCGTCATCCATGCGGGCGTAGGCGCCATCAACAAATCCGACGTCATGCTTGCCAACGCGGGCAATGCCATCATCATCGGCTTCAATGTCCGTCCGGACCCCGTTGCCAAGGAGGAAGCCGCCCAGGCCGAGGTGGAGCTGCGCATGTACCGCGTCATCTACGACGCCATCAACGATGTCACCGACGCCATGAAGGGCATGCTGGCGCCCAAGTTCCGCGAGGTGGAGCTGGGCCGCGCCGAGGTGCGCAGCGTGTTCAAGATATCTTCCGCGGGCACCATTGCCGGCTGCTACGTGCTGGAGGGCAAGGTAACGCGTGCCGCGAAGATCCGACTGGTGCGCGACGGCATCGTCATCACCGAGGACGAGATCGACAGCCTGCGCCGCTTCAAGGACGACGTGAAGGAAGTTGCCCAGGGCTACGAGTGCGGTATCGGCCTTGACAAGTTCTCCGACATCAAGGAGGGCGATATCTTCGAGGCCTTCATCATGGAGGAATACCGCGACTGAACGGAACGTTCCGTTTGAAAGGAGACACTATGCCGCAGAGCAAAAATATGGCGCGCCTGTCCGAGGACATGAAGCGCGAGCTGATCGCCATCATCGGGGGGATGAAAGACCCCCGCGTGCAGGGCTTCCTGACGGTGATGCGCGTGGAGGTCGCGCCGGATCTGTCCACGGCCAAGGTGCACGTGAGCAAGATGGGCGAGGAAAACGCAACGGCCGAAGCCGTGGGCGCGCTGAACCGCGCCGCGGGCCATGTGCGCAGCGAGATCGCAAAGCGCATGCACATCCGCAAGGCGCCGGAATTCCGCTTCGTGGCGGACGACGGCGCGAAGTATGCGGCGCACATCAATGAATTGATCGCGGGGCTGGAGCGGGAAGAGCGCTGACGCGCTCGGCGGGGCTATCCCCAAAAGCGATGAATGAGGAGAGTTTATGAGCGAGATTTTAGACATCGCGGCAGCGCTGAGCAGGCTGCTGAAAGCGGAAAACGTGCTGCTGATCTGTCATAAAAACCCGGACGGCGACACCATCGGCAGCGCCGCCGCGCTGTACTGGGCGCTGAAGGGCCTGGGCAAAACAGTGGCCGTGCTGTGCGCGGACCCCATCCCGTCCCGGTATGATTATATGGACATCGGCCTGTACACAGGCCAGTTCACGCCCGGCTACACGGTAGCCGTGGACGTGGCGGGCATCCAGCTGTTCGGCGATTCCATCGCGGAATATACACGCCGCATCGACATGTGCATCGACCACCATCCCTCCAACTCAGGGTATGCCGACTGCATGCTGCTGGACGGCGACGCCGCCGCCACAGCCGAGATCATTTACGAGCTGCTGACGGCCATCGGCACCGAGATCACGCCCACCATCGCGGACTGCCTGTATACGGGTCTGTCCACGGATACCGGCTGCTTCAAGTTTGCCAATACCACGGCCCGCACCCACGAGATCGCGGCAAAGCTCATCACCGCGGGCGCAAGCCTCGTTAAGCTCAACAACATCCTGTTCGAGAGCAAATCCCGCAGCCGTCTGGCCATTGAGCGCCTGGCGCTGGAAAGCCTGGAATACAGCTTTGGCGGCCGGTGCGCCACGGTCTACCTTACAAAAGAGCAGATCGCCGAGACCGGCGCCGACGGCACCGATTTGGAGGGTATCACCAGCCTGCCCCGCATGATCGAGGGCGTGGAGGTCGGCATCACCATCCGCCAGCAGCCCACGGGCAGCTATAAGGTGAGCGTGCGCACCGTGACAGGCGTGGACGCTTCCGCCATCTGCGCCCATCTGGGCGGCGGAGGCCACAAGCAGGCCGCCGGATGCGAACTGCTGGGCAGTCTGGACAACGCCAAGGCCGCCCTGCTGACCGAGGTGGAAAAAGCGTTATGCAAGGAATCCTAGTTGTCGACAAACCGGAGGGCTTTACCTCCTTTGACGTAGTGGCAAAGCTGCGCGGCATCTGCGGTACGCGGCGCATTGGGCACGGCGGAACGCTGGACCCGATGGCCACGGGCGTGCTGCCCGTTTTTGTGGGCGGCGCGGCCAAAGCCGTGGATATGCAGGAGCGTGCCGACAAAATGTACACGGCCACGATGCTGCTGGGCCGGCGCACCGACACCGGCGACGTTACCGGCGAAACGCTGGAGCAGGCGGCTGTTCCCGCGGACATCGGCCTGGACGCCGTGGCCGCGGTGCTGCCGCGCTTCACGGGTACGCAGCAGCAGGTGCCCCCCATGTACTCCGCCGTGAAAGTAAACGGACAACCGCTGTACAAGGCGGCCCGCGCGGGGAAGACCGTGGAGCGCACGCCGCGCCCCGTCACGCTGCACAGCATTATGCTGGCGGGCAGCCCCGCACCCAACGAGTATATTTTAAACATCCACTGCAGCAAGGGCACCTATGTGCGCGTGCTGCTGGAGGATATTGGCCGGGCGTTGGGCGTGCCCGCCACCATGGCGGCGCTGCGCCGCACGGCGTCGGGCCCCTATACGCTGGAAATGGCGTATACGCTGGATGAGCTGCAGCGCGCCCGGGAGGCCGGTACGCTGGAGAGCCTGCTGCTGAGCGTGGAAAGCGTTTTCACCTGTCTGCCCGCCGTAGAGGTGAACGAGGAGACGCGCCGCCGCCTGCTGAATGGTGCGCCTACTTACCGGTTCCCGGCCCGGGACGGGCGCTACCGCGCGCTGTGCGCGGGGGAATTTCTGGGGGTGTGCCGGGTGGAAAAGCACATCCTGACTGTGGAAAAACTGTTTTGCGAACGCGCGTGACGCGCCCCGCCGGGGCCGCTGCGCGCGGCGTTCGCTTTTGGGGCCTTTTATCCCGAGCAGGGAACGGCCCGCATTGAAAAACGGGAGGTGTGCGTTTGCACTGCTACGATACTCTTGCGACGATAGAGGGCGGCACGGGCGCCTGTGTGGCCCTTGGCTATTTTGACGGCGTGCACCTGGGGCACCGCCGTGTGCTGGCGCGCACGGTGGAAGCTGCGCGGGAGCGGGGCTGCACGTCCGCCGTGTTCACCTTTGCACCGCCGCTGGACCGGGCTGTAAAAGGCAGGGCCATCCTTACGCCGGAGGAAAAGGCGCGGCGCATTGCCGCCATGGGCGTGGAGCATTATGTGCGTCCGCCCTTTGAGGAATTCTGCACGCTTTCGCCGGAGGCGTTCGTCCACGACGTGCTGGCTGTGCGTTTCGGCGCGAAGGCTGTTTTCTGCGGGGATAACTTCACGTTCGGCAGCCGCAAGGCGGGCAATGTGGACATGCTGCGCCGTCTGTGCGCGGCCGCGGGAATTTCGGTGGAGATCGTGCCCATGGTACAGCGGGAGGGCGCGCCTGTTTCATCGTCCCGCATCCGCGCCTGCCTGGAGGCGGGCGATGTGGAAACTGCGGGCGCCATGCTGGGGGAGCCTTACTGCATCGACCTTCCCGTACGTCACGGCAAGCGGCTGGGGACTGCGTTGGGCTTTCCCACCATCAACCAGATCTATCCCGATTGGATGCTGCTTCCCCGGCAGGGCGTATATGTAACGCGGGTCCTGCTGGACGGCGTGTGGCGGCCCAGTGCTACGGGCTTGGGCACGCGCCCCACGGTGAACGGCGACGGCGTTACCTGCGAGACGTTTATCCCGGATTTTTCCGGCGATATCTACGGCGACAGAGTGCCGGTGCGCTTCTGCCGTTTTTTGTGGCCCACGCAGAAATTCGGTACGCTGGAGGAGCTTTCGGCCATGGTGGGCCGCGCCGCGCAGGCCGCGCGGGAGTGGCGGGACGAATAAGCCTTTTGCTGTTATAAGCCGCACAAAACTTGGCAAAACGCCTTGTTTTTGCGTGTGCGTTGTGTTATACTGTTTAGGCTGCCTTATTATGGGCTGCAAGCCTACCCAGGCCCGGTGTCCGGCGCATCCCTCGATGGTCTACCGACACTGCGTCTGCGGCAAATCATAAAAAAGAGGAGAAAGAAACCATGGAAAACAAACAGGACATCATCGCTTCCGCCCGCGTACACGAGACGGACACGGGTTCCCCCGAGGTTCAGGTCGCGCTGCTCACCGCGCGCATCAACCACCTGAACGAGCACCTGAAGGCCAATAAAAACGACAAGCACAGCTACCGCGGTCTGCTGAAGATGGTCGGCCAGCGCCGTAACCTGCTGGCTTATCTGCAGAAGAAGGACATCGAGCGCTACCGCGCCCTGATCGCCAAGCTGGGCCTGCGCAAGTAAGAAAATCCGAAAAGGCAGGCGGCGTTTGCCGTCTGCCTTTCCGTGTTTTTACCGCGTCCCCCGCGGGGGACTTCAAAAGAAAACCGCAGGGCGGCATCCGCGTGTTGTTAGCAATGAATCGAGGGCTTTCCCGCCGGGAGAGCACTGGCTTTATTGCTAAAACACCGCCCGTCCTGTGAAAAAACAGGAGGTATACAATGGCACTCGAATTTGCATCCAAAAAAGAAACGTTCCCCAAGTACAAAGTGTTTGAAACCGAGCTGGCAGGCCGCCCGTTCGTTGTGGAGACGGGCAAGATGTGCGGCCTTTCCAACGGCAGCTGCCTGGTGCGCTACGGCGAGACCGCCGTGCTGTGCAACGTCACCATGAGCGACAAGCCCCGCGACGGCATCGACTTCTTCCCCCTTTCGGTGGACTTTGAAGAAAAGCTGTATTCCGTGGGCCGCATCCCCGGCAGCTTCATGCGCCGCGAGGGCCGTCCCGGCGAAAAGGCCGTGCTGACGAGCCGTGTTGTGGACCGTCCCATCCGTCCGCTGTTCCCCAAGGACATGCGGAACGACGTCTCTGTGGTGATGACCGTTATGAGCGTGGACCAGGACTGCAGCCCCGAGATCGCGGGCATGATCGGCACGTCCATTGCGCTTTCCATCTCCGACATTCCCTGGAAAGGACCCATCGCGGGCGTGTTCATGGGCCTTGTGGACGGCGAGCTGGTGGTGAACCCCACCGAAAAGCAGCGTGAAGCAAGCGACCTGCAGCTTACCGTTGCCGCCAGCGCCGAAAAGATCGTCATGATCGAGGCCGGCGCCAACGAGGTGGACGAAGCCACCATGCTGAAAGCCATCAAGACCGGCGACGCCGAGATCCAGAAGATTATCACCTTCATCAACGGCATCGTGGCTGAGATCGGCAAACCCAAAATCGAGTTCCAGTCCATGGAGTTGGACCACGACCTGCTGGAGGAAGTGAAGCGGGATTATCTGGACGCTTTCAAGGCGGCCATGGACACCGACGACAAGACCGTGCGCGACGCGCGGCTGCTCCCCATCCGCAACGAGCTGGAGGAGAAATACGCCGAGCAGTGGGGCGCTGCGACCATTGAGGAACTGATGTACAAGATGCAGAAGTTCGTGGTGCGCCGCTGGCTGCTGGACGAGGGTAAGCGCGTGGACGGCCGCGGCATCAACGAGATCCGCCCGCTGGCCGCCGAAGTGGGCTTGCTGCCCCGCGTACACGGCTCCGGCATGTTCACCCGCGGTCAGACGCAGGTGCTGACGGCTGTCACGCTGTCCGGCCTGCGGGACGCGCAGATCATGGACGACATTTCCCTGGAGCCCACGAAGCGGTATATGCACCACTATAATTTCCCGCCCTATTCCGTGGGCGAGGCGCGTGCGCCCCGCAGCCCGGGCCGCCGCGAGATCGGCCACGGCGCTCTTGCCGAGCGCGCCCTGCTGCCCGTGCTGCCCAGTGTTGAGGAGTTCCCGTACGCCATCCGCGGCGTGTCCGAGGTGCTCAGCTCCAACGGCTCCACCAGCCAGGCGTCCATCTGCGGCTCCACGCTGGCGCTGATGGACGCGGGTGTTCCCATCAAAAAACCCGTCGCGGGCATCTCCTGCGGCCTCATCACCGAGGGCGACCGCTGGATGACCATGCTGGACATTCAGGGTGTGGAGGACTTCCACGGCGATATGGACTTCAAGGTGGGCGGCACACGCGACGGCATTACGGCCATCCAGATGGATATGAAGGTAGACGGGCTGACTTACGAGATCATCGAGGAAGCCTTTGAGAAATGCCGCAAGGCGCGCCTGTATATCCTGGACGAGATCATGGCCCCGGTCATCGCCGAGCCGCGCGCGGAGCTTTCCAAGTACGCGCCCAAGATGCTGTCCATGAAGATCGATGTGGATAAGATCCGCGACGTCATCGGCAAGGGCGGCAAGGTCATTCAGGAGATCTGCGCCAACTGCAACGCGAAGATCGACATCGAGGAAGACGGCAGCGTATTCATCTCCGCCATCGACATCGCGGACGCGGAGCGCGCCATGCACACCATCAAGACCATTGTGGAGGACCCGGAGATCGGCGCCATCTATAAGGGCAAGGTCACCCGCCTGATGACGTTCGGCGCGTTCGTAGAGATCGCCCCGGGCAAAGAGGGCCTGGTGCATATCTCCAAGCTGGACACCAAGCGCGTGGAGAAGGTGGAAGATGTCGTGGCTGTGGGCGACGAGCTTCTGGTAAAGGTCACCGAGATCGACCAGCAGGGACGCATCAATCTGTCCCGCAAGGACGCGCTGGCGGACTTGGCTGCAAAGCAGAAGTAAGGAAAGTCCACGCTGCCCGGGACGCTTCGGCCGCGTGCGCTGCCGAAGCGCACGGTACGGCAGCCACGGAACCAGGCGGCAAAGCAGAATAGAAACGCCAAAAGGCGGCGCAGCGGTTTTGAAGTGCCCCCCAAAAGTTAGAGAAAATATGTAATTAAGCGACCTGAAGGGTCTGGTATCTGTGTTGAGCAGGTGTCAGGCCCTTTAGCTTTAGCTTGATTCTGCGGTTATTGTAGTAGTAGAGATAGTCAATGAGCTCGGCTTTGAAGTGTTCCAGGGAGTCGAAATCTTGAAGGTAAAGCAGTTCTGTTTTGAGCAAGCCGAAGAAGTTCTCCATCACGGCATTGTCCAAGCAGTTGCCTTTCCGGCTCATGCTCTGCCGGACGCCCTTGTCTTCCAACATCTTTTGGTAATGCTTGTGCTGGTATTGCCAGCCTTGATCGGAATGAAGAATCAGTCCCGTACCGTCTGGGATTGTGTCAAAAGCTTTCTCCAACATGGAAGTGACCATACTGAGCATCGGATGCTCCGAGATCGTGCAGCTTATAAGATCCTCGCTGCACAGATCGAGAATTGGAGACAGGTACAGCTTCTCGCCGAACAAGGAGAACTCTGTCACGTCTGTGACCCATTTCTGGTCTGACTGCTCAGCATAGAAGTCCCTATCCAAGAGATTAGGAGCAATCTTTCCAACTTCGCCCTTGTAGGAATGGTACTTCTTCATCCGCACCTTGCTTGTTAACCCCAGCTTCTTCATCAGTTTCATCACAAGCTTGTGGTTGTGATGAAAACCTCGGTTTTGCAGTTCCTGCGTTACTCTGCGGTAACCGTACCTGCCCTTGTGTTCAGTCACAATAGAGCAGATTTCCTCTTTTAACTCCGCGTATTTGTCCGGGTCCTTCTGCTTTCTGGTGTAGTAATAGTATGTGCTGCGAGGGAGACCGGCGACGTCCGGCAACAGCGACAGTTTGTGTTCATACCTCAGTTCCCATATTACTTTTGCTTTTTCTCTTGCCGTACCCTCTCGGCAACCAGGGCATTCAATTTTTTAGGTATGCGTTCTCAGCCCTCAACCGCTATACTTCCGCCAGGAGGTCTTCTTCTACCTCCAGCTTTAGCTTCTTCGGTGGCCATCCTTTGCTTCCCCTGCCGCGGCGCTCAATAAACAGCCCATCAGGACCTTCTTCAAGATATATCCTTTCCCAATCCGCTACAGAGTGAGCTCCCCTGATTTCGTACTGTCGTGCAATTTCTCGGTAGCTTAATCCTTTCTCTCGCATTTCCTCTACTATCTGTTTCTTAAATGCTCCATCGTATTTAGGAACCCCTTTTGGCATAAAACAACACCCCATTCGTTAGTAGTTTACCATACTGCCTAACAAATGGGGTGCTGTTCAGTTTTGCTGCGCCGCCTTTTGGCTTGTCGAAAAAGCTGCGCTTTCCCGCCAAGCTGCCTGCGGACAGGGCCTTTGGCCCCGTTCGCTGCGCACGGCGGTTTTCGGCGGTCGCTTCGCTCTACACGCCTCGGCACTGGCCCTGCGGGACGTCGCGGGGTTATTTTAAATAAAAAAGGGGCATCTGCGCGCTAAGAGCCGCGCTTTCAGCGCGGTTGTCCGCAAGGGAGGCTTCGCACCGCTCCGGCACGCGCCTGCGGGCGCAGTCACCACCCCTTTTTCAGGCTGCCCGCAGCCGGGACGACCAAACAAATTTTTGCATTTCTGACGGTTATTTGTTACAATGGGTTCAGTTTTATAGCTGCGGCGGAAAAGATCTGCTCTGCCGCACAGAAGGGGAGAGGGAACGTGGCAATTGAAAAGGTACGGGAATATTTTGAAAGTTTCGGCGCCGCTGCGCGCATCCGGGAATTTGATGTATCCAGCGCCACGGTGGAATTGGCCGCGCAGGCGCTGGGCTGCGCACCCGAGCGCATCGCAAAAACGCTGTCGTTCCTGGTGGACGGCGGTTGTGCGCTGGTGGTGGCGGCGGGCGACGCCAAGGTGGACAATCCACGCTTCAAGGCGCAGTTTCACACCAAGGCAAAGATGCTCACCCCCGGCGAAGTGGAGGCGATGGTGGGCCACGCTGTGGGCGGCGTATGCCCCTTTGCTGTCAACCCGGGCGTAAAAATATATCTGGATGCTTCTCTGCGGCGGTTTGAAACAGTGTTCCCCGCCTGCGGCAGCAGCAACAGTGCCATTGAACTGACCATCTCGGAGCTGGAACAGTATTCCCGTTTCGATGCATGGGTGGATGTCTGCAAGGGATGGCGGGCGGAAGGGGAAGGCTGAAAGGCCTTTTTCGAAGAAAGAGCGTGTGCCCACAGGGACGCTGGAAAGCAGGAGGAAGCCATGGACGAAGCGGGTGAAAAACTCAAACGGGCGTTTACAGGCGCGTTTGCGCTGCTGTTCGCCGTCATCGTGCTGTGTGCGGTTTTCTGCAACCAGAACGTGTTCGGCACGCAAAGCCCGCGGAGCCTGCTGGCCGGGGGGCTGGCGCTGGCTGTGGGCGTGCTGTGCGCCGCGTGGCTGCTGCGCCTGCTGCCCGCCCCGGGCAAAAGGCTGCGCCGGACGCTGCTGGCGGCGTTTTTCACGCTGTGCTTTTTGGCGCAGGCCCATGTGGGCAGGGCGCTGGTGGTGGGTGCCACCGGAGACTGGGATTTCGGCATCGTGCTGCGCGCCGCGCTGGACTTTGCGGCAGACGGTGCGCAGGGCGGTATTTATTTCAACAATTTCCCCAACAACCAGCCGCTCATGCTGCTGTTGGCGGGGTTGTTCCGTCTGCTGCGGGCCTGTGGTGTGACGGAGGAGTATGAGCTGCTGGTTTGGGGCATGCGCTTCGGCGCGGTGCTGCTGCAGCTTGCACTGTTCTTTCTGTACCTATGCGCCGCGCGTCTGCTGGGCCGTCGGGCCGGCGCGCTGGCGCTGCTGCTGGGTGCGGCCACAGCGCCGTTTTTGCTGTATGCACCCGTCTATTATACGGATACCGTCACCGCGCCCATTCCCATTGCCATATTGTACTGCTGGCTGCGCCTGCGCGCGGCCCGACGGGAGGGGCGGCCGGGCCGGGGCCCGCTGGCGGCTGTTTTTGTGCTGGGCGTTTTGGGGACGCTGCTTAAAGTGACCGTCGTCATCATGGTCATCGCCGTGGTGCTGGATTGGATGCTCTCGTTCCCAAAGCTGCGGGAGCGGCTGGCAGCGCTGGCTTTGTTGGCCGCCGTGGTGGCGGGCGTGAATGCGGGCAGCTTTGCGGCCGCGCACAGCGGTGCGTTCCGTAAGGCGCAGCCGGGGGATGAGATACCCAAAACGCATTGGATAATGATGGGCCTCGCGGGAAACGGCGGGTACAACAACGAGGATTATGTGTTGACATTTTCTGCGCCGGACGGTGAGACGCGCAAGGCGCTTATCCGGGACGAGATCGCCGCGCGCCTGAAGGAGATGGGGCCCGCGGGTCTGGTGCGGCACGCACTGGATAAGATCGGTTATACGTGGGGCGAGGGCACCTATTATCTGCCGCATAAATTGGCCATGGGACCGACCCAGCCGCATAGCTTCTGGGCGGAAATTTTTTTTGAAGGCAGGGCGCACTTTTCGCTGTTCCTGCGCTATGCCAACGGATTGATGCTCTGCATGCTGCTGTATCTTTTGGCCGGCGCGCTGCAAAAGCAGAGCCGAGACGTGCTGTTTGCCGCGCGGCTCTCAGTCTGCGGGCTGTTTTTCTTTCTGTTGATATGGGAGGCGCGCAGCCGTTATCTGGTCAATTATGTGCCGGTGCTGCTCCTGCTGTTTGCTGCGGCCGCGTGGGGAATGGCCGGTCGCCTGCCTGGGTGGGGCTGCAAACAGCGCGGTACAGGCGGTGAAAGTATACCCGGATGAAGCATCCGTGTTTGGCTGGAGCAAAGGCAAACGCCCCGCGCCGGGGTATCCCGGGGCGGGGCGTTTTTTCAAAAAGTTCCTCGCGCATATGCGCGGCCGTGTCAGCCATGCTCCGGCACGCCGTAATGCTCCTGCTTGTCCGCATACATGCTCTCGTCGGCAGCGCGCACCAGCTCGTCAAGATCTTCCCGGGCGCAGGCGTGCCAGGCTCCGCCCAACGAAACGCCGTAGTCTGTTTCACTGGCAAGGCGGTCGCGGGCTTTCGCGAGCATTGTCTCGAACCGGGCCTGCGTCACACCCGGGCACAGCACGACGAATTCATCACCGCTCATGCGGTAGATGTGCGCGCCGGGGAAGCAGGCGCGCAGTACGTCTGCTGTCTGCATGATAACGGCGTCGCCCCGGCTGTGGCCGCAGCGGTCGTTGATCTGCTTGAGGCTGTTGATGTCGCAGAATACCGCGCCGATGGGGCCGGCGGGAATGGGACCGGCCAGAAAACGCTGGTATTGCAGACGGTTTTCCAGCCCGGTGAGCGCGTCGTGACGGTTTTGGTATTCCAGACGGGACTGCAGGCGCCGGCGCGACAGTTCGGAACCGACAAAGTAGGCCAGCGATTCCAGCACGCGTGTATCGTTAATGCCGGAGGCGGCATTTGCAACGCCCAACAGGCCGCGGCCGAACGTGTGCGGCAGCGGCGCAAATAGCAGGGCGCTGACCCCGGCATCCTGCATCTGTGCCGCGACCTGACGGTATTCAGGGCCCAGTCGCTCCGCAAGGATACATTGTGCCTGAGGCGATTCAAGCAATCGGTTGAGCAGCGATCCGTTGGACAGGGAGATCGAAGGAAGCTCCAGAGGTTCCGCGTCGGCGGCCGTCCACAGCTGGGTGCAGTGCACGCTTCTGCCGGAAGCATGCAGCTCCAGCAGGAACGCGTGAGATGCCTGATAGAAACCGCCGACACAGGACAGCACGGCCTGCGCGGCCTCGCGGGAGGATGCCGCGTCCATCAGGCGGCGGATGCATTCCACCAATGTTCGCTCGGTCTCCAGCTTGCGGGCGGTGTCCCGGCTCAGCAGCTCCTGTTCGGTGATATCCACCGCGATCTCCAGCCGCGCCGGACGTCCGTCCCAATCAATCAGTTTGTCTTTCAAAAGAAAATGCCGCCCCATGGAAGGGTTGTTGAATTCCCAAACGTAAAATTTGTCCGGTGTGAGCCGGGCATTGGTGCAGTAAGGACAAGGGGCGGGCTGGCCCTGCAGCAGTGCATAGCATGGCTTGCCCTTGTAATCCCGGGTGGGGAGCAGAGAACGGCAGCGGCGGTTGGCGTAAAGCAATTCATATGTATTCGGGTCGCTCACATAAACGATCTCATCCAACGCATCCAGCAGGTCCTGTGGGCCCATTGCCGCAGCACTCCTTTCCAGAACTTTCCTCTTAAGCATAGCATGAATTCGTTTTGATATCAATATGCATTCGGATAATTTGAAGTGATTACGATATACTTTTGATATCACTTTGAATGGAGGCTGTGCCGTGGGAAACTATTATGCACCGTTTTCCCTGCGCATTTCTGAGACTTTGATCACAAAGCTGAAAATCATTGCGATAGAGAACAAGCGCTCTACCAATAAAGAGATGGAGTATGCGTTGGAAAAATATGTGAATGAGTATGAAAAGGCGCATGGGGAAGTTCCTGTGTAAGGATACGCCAAGGCCCCGGTGCACGGACTGTTTCGCTGTCCGTGCATCGGGGCCTTTTATTTTGCAGCATTATAGAGCTGTTCATAAATAAAACCGCGCGTTGAAAACAATCGGCGCTTTGTTCCGGTACATCCCACAAAACGTGTGTTAGGCCGCAAGGAACGGCGGTCCCAACTGGGAGATACCGCGGCGAACGGAACGGGCCGCTTATAGCCGGAGCACCGCCCGCGTTTTCTGCACCGCTTTGTTTGCCGGCAGGGACGGCGTGCGTACAGACAGCGGTCACACCGAATGTTTTGCGGGACGCAGCATCGTAAAGCAAAGCATCGCCGCGCCCACTCCCAGCACCAGGTCCCCGATGCTGGCAAAGCCCAGCAGGCGCCCGAACGGCTCCAGCGCCAGAACATCGCCCAGAAAAACAAGACGCGTGCTGTCCGTGACAGGCGCGTAGGCAAAGATCTCGCCGGCGGCGAGCTGCGCGGCCAAACGGGTGCCTGCGGCTGACTCCAGCACGCGCGCGGAGACGGGCATTGCGCCGCCGTTCAGCGCAATAACGGCAAAATTCATTCCGGCTCCGGCGCCGAACACAAAACTCCAAACGCCGCGGCGCAGGTTTGCCGCCACAAAAATAAACAGCAGGCCATAATGCAGCAGACATACGGCCAGGGGCGCATAAGACGCAAACGCGGGGAACAGGCGCGCTGCATACGGCCCCGCAGCCTTGCACAGATAGGCGGCCACCGGCAGCCACAGCAGCGCGATATCGTGCTGCGCCATCGCGCGCAGGCTGCCGCCGCGGGCAAGGCCGGCGGCCAGCCCGCACAGAATGAATGCCAGCAGCACCAAGCCGTGCGCCTCCTTTCGTGAACAGCCCGCGGGCTACAGCAGGCTTTCTTCGGGCTCGCGTGCGGCGTCCAGCTCTGGAGCCAGAGAAATGAATACCTCCACGACCTTGGGGTCGAGCTGTGAACCGGCCACCTCCTGCATCACAGCCAGCGCCTGTTCGCGGGACATACCGTTTCGGTAGGGCCTGTCCGACGTCATGGCGTCAAAGGTGTCTGCAACGGCAAGGATAGCCGCAGAGAGCGGCAGCTCGCCGGGGCCCGGGCCCTCGACGGGATAGCCCTTGGCGTCGTAACGGTGATGATGATACAGCACCGCGTCGTTTACCGTGTCGGAAAAACGGATGCTGTCGATGATCTTACGCCCCATTACAGGATGCTGCTGGATCAGCTCGAATTCCTCGGCCGTAAGCGCAGCGGGCTTGTTGAGCACGGCGTCGTCGATGCCGATTTTGCCCACGTCGTGCAGCAGCGCGGCCGTCTTGACGTCGGCCACGAAGCTGGGAGATTTGTGCATGGCGCGGGCAATGGCCTCGCTGTAATACGCTACGCGTCGGGAATGGCCCTGGGTGTAATGGTCTTTGGCGTCCACGGCCATGCTCAGGGCGGCGATGGTGCGCATATGCATGGATTTGCTGTCCAGATACAGCTTGAAGGAGTAGCGTGCCAGCATGAGCGGCGCCATGAACAGCACGATGTAAAAGTAGCTGTTGGGCATGTTGATGACGATGCCCAGCAGCAGTCCCAGCGGAACGGTGGCGATGATGTTGGGCAGCAGGCCGCCGATATTCTGGCGCATCAGCGTGCCGAACTGGCCCATGCCTCCCACCTGGTAATACAGGATGAACAGCGTCAGGTTGACGAGGATGCACAGCGCGGCGAACAGCAGGGAAAGCCCAAAGGCGGGCAGAGAGGCCAGGTTATCCGGCATGCCCGCCAACAGCAGCGGCAGCCCGCCCGCGCTGATGGAAACAAGGATATTCCCGGTGTTGAACAGCTCCTTGCGGGGCTCGCGGGCCAATGGCCAGTAATAATGCTTGGTGGCTGGGTTTTGCATCACGGTGAAAAGCGTCGATACCCCGAACAGAACCACCGCCAGCGCCGCGCCGCCCGTTATGGCGCAGGCCAGTACGGGCACGAAGCTGATCTCCAGCGTTTTGTCCTCCGCGAAATAAATGGGCAGCATCCGGCACACCACCATCAGCAGCACCATCATCAGGCTGTAGCTCCAGATATCCCCGCGGCTGCTGCCCGGCAGATAATAAGGATATACCTCCCAAAGGGAGAGCAGGAAAACCGACAGCCCCGCAATGGAGACGGCGGCCGTATACACCCGCAGCTTTTTTTCGTCCATAGCCGTTTTCCTCCCGGCGCAGGTCTGCGCCACACACAGCCCGGCGCAAAATGCGCCGTTTTTTGACGCCGCAGGGCGGCGCCGCAGATTTCTATATACCTTATATAAATATATCCCAATATAAATATATCCCAGATGGCGCACACAAGCGCCGTAAACTTCAAAAAACAGGGCGGCCGGCAGGGCTCCGGGAAACAGGGCCGTGTCCGGCCCGTTCAAGTACTTATCTTACGCAGAAGAAAGCGCCGCTGGCGAGAACCAAAGAGCACAGAGAAGCCAGAGCAAACAGGATCTTTTTCATAACAGATATAGCCTCCTTACGGTACTCTGCCCTCCGCTATCCGGGCATGCTATATCCGCTCCGCTGTGCCGGCCCGCCCCTGTTTACCAAAGGAAAGCGGCCCCGTTTTACCCCGCCGTGCGGGGCAGAACGGAAAGCCTGCGGTTTACCGCGCTCAATACGCTGTGTACCGCAGCATTGTCGGGGTCTTCATTTAAAAATGCGCTGCCAAGCAGGCGTTGGCCATCCCGCAGGCTGTACACCTGCGCCACCACGATACCCTGTCCCGCCAGCGTCACCGCATCCACGCTGGCCAATTCGAAGCAGGTTTCACCCGCCGCGCGGTTCACTGCCGCAAGCGCGGCCTCGGAAACGCACCGTCGCCGGGCAAAAGGCGTATTCGCGCTTTCGCCGTGGCCGGTATACGTATCGCCGCCGCGCGCCAGCGTTACCGAAGCGGACACGCGCCCGCCCGCGCTTTTGATCTCCAGCCCCGTATGGGCAAGACGGAAATCCCCCCGGGGGGCAAGCCCCTCGGAGAGCTGTGCAACGCTGATGATGCGGTGGTCCACCTGTACGCCGAACTGCGCCGTCAAAGCAGACTGGATATCGCGTACCAGCGATTTCGAACTTTTTTCGGGCCCGGCGAGCACGTGGATCTCGCACGGCATGCCGTTTTCGGCAAATACCACCTGGGCCGCCTGCACGCCTTCCAGGCGGCAGATCAGCTCCTGCCAGAGCGTTTCAGTACCGGACATCCACAGCTTCCCTCCATCCACAGCCGCGGGGCGGCTGGCTCAATACGCCGAATTTAATACCATCATAGCGCATGAACGGCACGCTTGTCAACGAATGCCGGGTCAAAAAGGGCAGGTTTCAGAAAAAATACTTTTTGAACGTGTGTTCAACAGGATTTAAGCTTGATATAGTCAGGAAATTTTTTCCTTTGCTGTTTTAGCCCGGCTTTCAGCGGCCGCGTGGGGGCAGTTTGTGTTTTGCGGCATGCCCAGGGCTTAGCGCCGGATCCGCAATGTATATCCAATCTGCCTAAAAGTGCTTTCGCGGCCGGAAGATGTTTTGAGCGATTTTCTGAATGTTGTGAAAAAAGTGTGTTTGAAGAGTTACAATTCGTTGAAATGCACAAAAAACATCTTGTCCTTTACGCAAAAAATGCTATAATCAGACACAGCCTTTACAAATGCCCTTGCGCAGCACTCTGCGGCGCGGGCAGAGAGGCTGTATAAAGAATCGAAAAAATGGAGGTTTTCACTATGAAAAAAGTTCTTGTTCTTGCTGTTGCGGCGCTGATGGCGCTGTCTCTGGTTGCCTGCGGCACCGACTCTTCCTCTTCCAGCGCTCCGGCTTCCACAGCTCCGTCCAGCACGTCTGTGTCTGAGCCGGCCAGCACCAGCGCTTCCGAGCCGGCCAGCACCTCTGCGTCTGCCAGCACTTCCGAGTCTGCCAGCGCTTCTGAGAGCGCCAGCACCTCTGAGGTTGCCGAGAGCGCCAGCACCAGCGAAAGCGCCAGCGCTTCCACGGCTGCGTAATTGCTTTTTTGCACGCGGTGAGCCCGCGGGCGTTCCCTTTGGGGAAACCGCCCGCGGGCTTTTTTGTGTTATGAGTGTACGCACATTGAGGACAGAGAAACGCTTTTTTTCAAAAAAATGTATCCGTTGGCAACATTTGTCGCCGCATGGCAACAAAAATCCATGCAGTAAAATTGACAAACCATAGAAAACTTGTTAAAATGATGATTCAGAGAATGTTAAACGATGGTGTTTAAACGTTGTTTTTAGACACCATTTTTTGTTTATATTCTTTTTTCTCCTGCGGGCGCGGCAAAAAGCTGTTTTTTGCGGTGTGCGCGCGCAAAATACAGTTTGCTCCGGCGGCTCTCGCGCGGGCCGGGCGGAACGTTATTTCTTTAAAGGAGTTGGCAAAATGGCGAAATATATCGCAAAGCGCGTTGCGTTGGCATTGGTGACGCTGGTCATCGTGTCGATGCTCACCTTCTTCCTCATGTTCCTGGTTCCGGGCGGGCCGTTCCTGTCCGAAAAATCGCCGTCCCCGGCGGTGCTTGCGGCCATGGAGGAAAAGTACGGCCTGGATAAACCGGTGATCGTGCAGTACAAGAACTATATGCTCAACCTGCTGCAGGGCGAGCTGGGCCCGTCCATCAAGCAGCGCGGCCGCACGGTCGCCCAGATCATCGGTTCCCGGTTCCCGGTTTCGGCGCGCATCGGCGGCATCGCGCTGGCTATTGCCGTCGTCGTGGGCGTGGTGCTGGGCAGTGTGGCGGCGCTCAACCGCGGCAAGTGGATCGACAACGTCATTATTGTTATTGCCACCTGCGGCATCGCGGTGCCGAGCTTTGTTGTATGTACCATATTATTGTATATATTCAGCCTGAAGCTGGGGTGGCTGCCGTCCTACGGCCTTACGGGCTGGAAAAACTATATTATGCCGGTCATCGCTCTGGGCTTCTACCCCACGGCGTACATCTGCCGCCTGATGCGCTCTTCCATGCTGGATGTGCTGGGGCAGGATTACATGCGCACCGCCCGCGCCAAGGGTCTTTCCCAGGGCAAGAGCCTGTTTAAGCATGCGCTGCGCAATGCCATTCTGCCTGTCGTCACTTATCTGGGGCCGGCTTTGGCCTATACGCTCACGGGCAGCCTGATCGTTGAAAAGATCTTTACGATCCCGGGCCTGGGCGACAGCTTCGTCAGCTCCATCACCGGCCGCGATTATATGGTCATCATGGGAACCACGATCTTCCTGGCCACGCTCATCATCACGATGAACGTGATCGTGGACATCGTGTACAAGATCATCGATCCGCGGATCAAGCTGAAATAAGCGGGAGGAGAGCGAAGGAATGGAAAACAAAAAACAGATCTTGAGCATGCAGCTCAACGTCGACGACTTTGCGCCCGCCAGCGATTCCGAAAAGGAAAGCCTGTCCGTCATGCGCGAAAGCGTCAGCTTCTGGAAGGACGGTCTGCGCCGTCTGCGGAAAAACCCCATCGCCATGGTGAGCCTTGCGGTGCTGATCATCGTGCTGATCCTGGCGTTTATCGTGCCGGCGTTTTACCCTTACGATTACGCCACTCAGATCCGCGGCAGCGAGAACCTGGGCCCCATGCAGTATTCCGAGGCGGAGCAGGCCGCCATGGCCGCGGGCGAAAAGGTGTTTCCCCACATTCTGGGCACGGACTCCCTGGGGCGTGACTATGCCGTCCGCGTTATGATGGGCACCCGTGTTTCCCTGTCTGTTGGCCTGCTGGCCAGCGTGCTGGTGCTGCTCATCGGCTCGGTCTACGGCTCTGTTGCCGGCTTTTTGGGCGGCAAGGTAGACCTGTTCATGATGCGTATCGTGGACATCATCTACACCGTGCCGGACCTGCTCATCATCATCCTGCTGGCCTCTACGCTGAAATACCCGCTGCAGTCTCTGGCGGAAAAGCCGGGCTTCGGCTGGATCAACATCATTGGCGTGCCGCTCATCAGTATCCTGATTGTATTCGCTCTTTTGTACTGGGTGGGTATGGCGCGCATCGTGCGCAGCCAGGTGCTCACGCTGAAGGAGAGCGAGTACGTCACCGCCGCCCGCGCTCTTGGCGCCGGCACGGGCCGCATCATCAAAAAGCACATTCTGACGAACTGCATCGGCACGCTCATCGTCACCACCACACTGCAGATCCCTTCGGCCATCTTTACCGAGAGCTTTCTTTCGTTCCTGGGCATCGGCGTTTCCGCGCCCATGCCATCGCTGGGCAGCCTGGCCAGCACGGCCATCGACGGTCTGCAGAGCTATCCGTACCGCCTGTTCGCGCCGGCCATCGCCATCTCCGTCGTCATCCTCAGCTTCAACCTGTTCGGCGACGGCCTGCGCGATGCATTCGACCCGAAGCTGAAAAACTAAACGAAAGGAAGGGACGCACACATGAGTGAATATTTGGTAGACATCAAGGACGAGCGCCTTTCCTTCTTCACCCCCGCGGGCGAAGTGAAGGCTTTGGGCGGCGTGTCCATCCATCTGAAAGAGGGCGAAGTGCTGGGCATCGTGGGCGAGTCCGGTTCGGGCAAATCCGTCACGGCGTACAGCCTGATGGGCCTGACGGCCTATCCCGGCCGCCTGATCGGCGGTACACTGGACTTCAACGGCCATCACATCAACGATATGAGTGAAAAGGAGATGCGCAGGATCCGCGGCAACGAGGTCTCCATCATCTTTCAGGACCCCATGACCAGCCTGAACCCGGTGTACACCATCGGCAACCAGATCCGTGAGGTGATTTTGCTGCACACGGGCAAGTCCAAAAAAGAAGCCAACGAGCGGGCCAAGGAGCTGCTGACGCTGGTGGGCATCAACGAGCCGGAAAAGCGCCTGAAGCAGTATCCCCACGAGTTGTCCGGCGGCATGCGCCAGCGCGTGATGATCGCCATTGCGCTGGCATGCGAGCCCAAGCTGCTGATCGCAGACGAGCCGACCACCGCCCTGGACGTGACCATACAGGCTCAGATTCTGGAGCTGATGATGGACCTGAAGGAAAAGCTGGGCATGGCCATCATCATGATCACCCATGACCTGGGCATCGTGGCGCGCATGTGCGAAAAGATCGCCGTCATGTATGCGGGTAAGATTGTCGAATACGGCACCACGGACGAAATTTTCTACGAACCCAAGCATGAGTATACAAAGGGCCTGCTGCGCAGTATCCCGCGTCTGGATTCCAAGGATCATGAGCGCTTGGTGCCCATTGAGGGCACACCCGTGGACATGCTCAACCCGCCCAAGGGCTGTCCGTTCGCGCCGCGCTGCGGCGCGTGCATGAAGGTGTGCCTGCGCGAGATGCCGCCGCGCACCGATTTCAGCGACACGCACTACACGCAGTGCTGGCTCTGCCAAAAGGCGGAGTTTGAAGCCGCACAGGGAGGGAATGTACAATGAGTGAAAAACTGGTAGAGGTACAGCACCTCCAGCAATATTTCCCCGCCGGCGGCATGGGCAAAAACAAAAAGTACGTTCAGGCCGTGGACGACGTTTCATTCGCCATCAACAAGGGCGAGACATTGGGGCTGGTGGGCGAATCCGGCTGCGGAAAGACCACCACGGGCCGCACGCTGCTGCGCCTGTACGAGCCGACGAAGGGCCGTATCCTCTATGACGGCGAAACGCTGTTTGACAGCGGAAATGTGCCGCTGTACAACGAGGACGGAACCCCGGTGCTGGACGAAAGCGGCAAGCCGAAATTCGGCAAAAAGACGGCCGTGAACATGCTGCCGTACCGCCGCAAGATGCAGATCGTGTTCCAGGACCCCTATGCCAGCCTGGACCCCCGCATGACGGTGGGCGACATCGTGGGCGAGGCCATCGACATCCACAAGCTTGCGTCCTCCAAGGCGGACCGCCGGGAGCGCATTATTAAAATGCTGGAGCGTGTGGGCCTGAACTCCGAGCATGCCAACCGCTATCCGCACGAATTCTCCGGCGGCCAGCGCCAGCGCGTCGGCATCGCCCGCGCTTTGGCTGTGGACCCGCAGTTTATCGTCTGCGACGAGCCCATCTCGGCGCTGGATGTTTCCATTCAGGCACAGGTCGTCAATATGTTTGAAGATCTGCAGGACCAGTACGGCCTGACGTACCTGTTCATCGCCCACGACCTTTCGGTCGTGAAGCATATTTCGGACCGCATCGGCGTGATGTACCTGGGCAAGCTGGTGGAGCTGGCCGACAGCTATGAGCTGACCTTCCACAGCGTTCACCCCTACACCCGGAGCCTGATCTCCGCAATTCCGGTGGCGGACCCCAAGACGGCCCGGGAATCCCGGCGCATCGTGCTGGAAGGCGATGTGCCCAGCCCGCTGAACCCGCCTTCCGGCTGCCGCTTCCGCACCCGCTGCCCCTACGCAGACGAGCAGTGTGCCGCAGAGGAACCCAAATGGCGCGAGGTGTCCGGCGGACACTATGCCGCCTGCCACCATCTGGACAAAGTGAAATAAATGGAAAAAGGCGCTGAAAGCGCCGTTTTTCCGCCCCGCTGCTTTATTATAATAAAGTTGCAAAAAAGTGACAATTTGCAAAAAAGCGTTGCGCGGCGCGTCCGCGCGTGTATAATTGTAAACAATTCACCTTGGGGCATGCTATGGGTGCGCCATGTGTGAAATGTTGAATAAACAATTTTTGAGGAGGAAAGTTCACTATGAAGAAACTGGCACTTGTGCTGGCCGTCGTCATGGTGCTGAGCCTGGGCCTGACGGCCTGCGGCGGCAGCACTTCTTCGTCCGCCGGTACTGCGAGCTCCGCTCCCGCGGGCTCTTCCGCGTCCGGCTCTGCTTCCGACGCCGCTCCGGCTTACAATCCGGATGCGCTGCAGGTCAAAGCTCTGGACGACAACACGCTGCAGGTTACGCTGACGGCCCGCACGCCGTATTTCCTGGAGCTGACGGCGTTCCCCGCGTACGCTCCCGTTCAGCAGGCGACTGTTGAGGCAAACGGCGAAGCCTGGGCTGTGGACGCTGCCACCTACATCGGCAACGGCCCCTACAAGATTGCTGAGTGGGTGCCCAGCTCCCACATCACGATGGTCAAGAACGAGAACTACTGGAACGTGGACAGCCTGGCTGGCCCGGACACCCTGCAGTTCACGCTGATGGAGGATGACGCAGCCCAGCTGACGGCATTCCAGTCCGGCGAACTGGATTTCATCGACGCTGTCCCCAACGACGAGATTGACGCGCTGTCTTCCACGCCGGAGTTCTACAAAGAGGGCCAGATCGGCACCTACTATGTGAGCTACAACACGCAGGCCGCTCCGTTTGACGATCCTCTGGTCCGCCAGGCGTTCACGCTGGCGGTCGACCGCGACTATATCTGCAAGCAGATTGGCAAATCCGGCCAGATCCCGGCCGGCGCGTTCGTGTCCGAGGGCCTGAGCGATGCTGCGGAAGGCTCTTCCTTCCGCGAAGTGGGCGGCGACTATTATGACCCGACCGCCGGGGCCAACGAGGCCAATCTGGCCAAGGCCAAGGAGCTGCTGGCTGAGGCCGGCTATCCCAACGGCGAGGGCCTGCCCACCATCACCTATCTGTACAATGAAGGCACCGCCCATCAGCAGATCGGCGAGGCGCTGCAGCAGATGTGGGGCCAGCTGGGCGCCACAGTGACGCTGGAGAGCCAGGAGTGGGCCACCTTCCTGAACACCCGTAAGAACGGCGACTATCAGGTTGCCCGCAACGGCTGGCTGGGCGACTACAACGACCCCATCAGCTTCCTGGATATGTGGATCACCGGCGGCGGCAACAACGACGCCCAGTGGTCCAACGCCGAGTTCGACAGCCTGATCAAGCAGATCAAGTCCTCCGGCGACGCTGAGGCGCGCATGGAGATGATGCATCAGGCTGAGGACATCATCTTCGACGAGTGGATGCTGTGCCCGATTTACTACTATGTGGATATTTATATGGCCCAGCAGAACCTGGAAAACCTGAGCACCTCCCCGCTGGGCTTCAAGTTCTTCATGAACGCGAGCAACGGCACGGATACGCTGAAGGTTTGCACCGGCCCGGACCCCGACACCATCGACCCGGCGCTGAACAGTGCTGTGGACGGCGGCACAATGATTGACCACGCTTTTGAAGGCCTGTACACGGTTGCCTACGGCACCACCCCGACCCCGGGCCAGGCGGAGAGCGTTGAGATCAGCGAGGACGGCCTGACCTATACGTTCCATCTGCGCGAGGGCCTGAAGTGGTCCGACGGCACCCCGTTGACGGCTCATGACTTCGTTTACAGCTGGCAGCGCGCTGTTGACCCGGCCACGGGCGCCGACTACGCGTATATGTTCGAGTGCATCGCCGGCTACACCGAGGCGATCAACGGTGAGGAGTATGTTGCTCCGGCCGCCGACGCTTCCTCTGCCAGCACCTCCGAGTCTGCTGCGGAGTCTGTTTCCGCCAGCACCTCTGAGAGCGCCAGCACTTCCGCTGCCGCGTAAGCAGCTGCTTTCTTACAACGCCGCATCTTCGGATGCGGCGTTTTTTTGTACCGGCATGCCTGGAGCGCCGGAAGGGCGGGGGCAAGAGTATCCCGCGAAGCGTTAAACTCATTGTATCACATATATTAACTTATAGCAATAATAAATTAGCTGTCAGTTTATTACAAAAGATTAACATTAGCTGTAAGCTAATATCAAAACACGACAACGGGACGGTGCGAGATGGACAATCGGGAGATCGGCACGCGCATCCGGCTTGCACGCCGGGACGCGGGGCTCACGCAGGAAAAGCTGGCGGAGAAGATCGGCGTATCCACGGTGTTTGTAAGCCAATTGGAATCCGGCAGCCGCGCGCCCGGGCTGGAGACGCTGGTAAAGCTCTCGCAGACGCTGCACGTAAGCCTGGACCTGCTGGTGTTGGGCGGCGCGCCCGGCGGAGACGCGGAAGCGTGTCTTGCTGCGTTGGTGCAGGGGCGCTCGCCCCGCCAGCGTATGCTGGCGGTCAGCCTGGTGCGAAGCCTGTTTGCAGAGATGGACCGTTTGGATGCAGAGCCGCCGGAATGCTGACGCATGCGTTTTTCGAAAAAGGCGGGAGAGCGCGGCCAGGGGAGCGGGTAAAACGCTGCGTGGAACGGATCTCCGGCAGGGAAACGGCCCTGTGCGGCCCGGCGGACATACGAAAAAACAGCCCGGGGAACAAAATGCTGTTCCGCAGGGCTGTTTTCTTTATACAATATTATTTTCGAGGAAAGCGGGCGGCGTTTTGTCACCGCTTTTGCAGGTCCGTCTGCTCCAGCAGGCGCGCAACATCCGTCAGCCCGGGCACGATGGCCCAGGCCAGCCGCTCCATTTCGGGTGTGGGCGGGTCCATGTCCGGCACCATCACAGTGAAGCACCCGGCGGCAGCGCCCGCCCGCACGCCGTTGTAGGAATCCTCCAGCACCATGCACAGCCCGGGCGGTGTGTCCAGTGCCGCCGCGGCTTTCAGAAAAATCTCCGGCTCCGGCTTGGAATGCGTCACCTGGTCGCCGCCGATGACGGCGGAAAAGTAACCGCGCACGCCGGCGGTCTCCAGATTGTGCAGCACGCGGGCGCTGTCTGTGGAGGAAGCAACGGCCATTTTGCAGTTCCGGGCGCGCAGCGCGTCCAGCAGCTCGAACAGCCCCGGCCGCAGCGGCACGCTGTGCTCCAGCCTTGCTTCCACCTCGCGCCATACCTCTGCGGACATGTCGTCGTAGGGGAACCCGGCGCCGAAGCGTTCCAAAAATGCACGGCGGCCGCTTTCGTAGTTGCGCCCCCGCAGCAGAGAGACATCCTCCGGCGTCATCGTCACGCCGTATTTGCCCGCCACGGCGCGCCACACCTCGTCTCCCAGACGCTCGGTGTCGAACATCAGGCCGTCCATGTCGAACAGGACGGCGCGGATCTGCTGTTCCATTGCTTTCCCAACCTCTCTTCATTCCTGTGCGGCCCGGCCGTTGCCGAACCGCTTTTCATTATACACGAAGCGGTGCGAAAAGCAAACCGCCCGCCGCGGGACGGTGGAGCGGAAATATGCCTTAGCGCGGAAAAAATGGCGGATTTACACATTTTCAGCGGTCTGCCCCTTGTAAAATGGCCGCAGGGCGGCTAAAATAGAGTAAAACCAGCCCCCGCGGTTCTTTTGCGCGCCGGGTGTGGAACTTTGCCGCTGTGCGGTTTTGCGCGCAGCCATCAATGGAAGAGGGAAAAGTATGCTGGACATCAAAGTGACAAAGACCACCGCGCCGAAGGCAAAGCCGGACGAGAAGCATCTGGGCTTCGGCAACCATTACACGGACCATATGTTCATCATGGACTACACCGAGGGCCGTGGCTGGCACTCGCCGCGCATCGAGCCGTACCATTCCCTGGAGCTGGACCCGGCCGCGTTGGTGTTTCATTATGCGCAGGAGTGCTTTGAGGGCATGAAAGCCTACCGTGCTGCGAATGGCCGCGTGCTGCTGTTCCGGCCGGAAAAGAACGCCGCCCGCATGCAGAGCACCCATAGGCGCCTGTGCATTCCGGAAATCCCCGTGGAGGATTTCGTACAGGCTGTCAAGGCGCTCGTCAGCGTGGACAAAGACTGGGTGCCCGGAGAACCGGACACCAGCCTCTATCTGCGCCCGTTCACCATCGCCACCGAGGCGCATTTGGGCGTGAAGCCCAGTGCAAGCTATCAGTTCATCATCATCGCTTCGCCCTCCGGCGCGTATTACGCGGAGGGCATGAATCCGGTGAAGATCTATGTGGAGGACGAGTATGTCCGCGCTACGCCGGGCGGTACGGGCTACATCAAATGCGGCGGCAACTATGCGGCCAGCCTGATCGGCCAGATGAAGGCCCATGACCTGGGCTACAGCCAGGTGCTGTGGCTGGACGGTGTGGAGCGCAAGTATGTGGAGGAAGTGGGCAGCATGAACTGCTTCTTCAAAATCGACGGCGTCATCCGCACCGCGCCCTGCGTGGGCACGGTGCTGCCGGGCATCACGCGCATGAGCTGCATCGAGCTGCTGGAAAAATGGGGCTATAAGGTGGACTGTGAAAGCCGCCTGCCCATCGCGGACGTCATCCGCGCAGGCAAGGAGGGCAAGCTGGAAGAGGTGTTCGGCACGGGCACAGCGGCGGTCATCAGCCCCGTGGGGGAATTGCGCTACGAGGACGAGGTGCTCACCATCAACGGCTTCCAGACAGGCCCTGTCACCCAGCGCCTGTACGACACGCTCACCGGCATCCAGTGGGGCACGCTGCCCGACGATATGGGCTGGACGCAGGAAGTGGAATAACGCGGGAACGGAACAAAACGAACGCGCGGCGGGCCTTTTTGGCCCGCCGCGCGGCTGTTTTACAGGGGAAACCGCGCACGAAGAGCCCCTTTCCTTGCAATACGTTTTTTTTGTGCTATAATACTCATGCGACAGGCGCATTCATAAAATCTTAATACCTTTGGAAAAACTTTAACACCGCGTTTATCTGCGCGGCCGGAGGGAAAAGGGACGGAAATATGCAGATCATTATTGTGGGCGACGGCAAGGTAGGCGTCGCCCTTACGGAACAGCTCTCCAGCGAGGGCCACGATATCACGGTTATCGACTCAAACCCCAAGGTGCTGGAGCAGAGCCTGGAATCCTATGATGTGATGGTGGTGCACGGCAACGGCGCGTCCATCGGCGTGCTGAAAGAGGCGGGTGTGGAAGACGCGCATCTGCTTATTGCCGCCACCAGCCGGGACGAGACGAACCTGCTCACCTGCATCGTGGCAAAAAAGCTGGGCGCAAAGCACACCATTGCCCGGGTGCGCAACCCCGAATATGCCGAGCAGCTGGTGCTGATGCGGGACGAGCTGGGCCTTTCCATGACCATCAATCCGGAGCTTGCGGCCGCGCGGGAGATCCATCACCTGCTGCAGTTCCCCTCATTTCTCAAGCGGGATTCCTTTGCCAAGGGCCGTGTGGAGATCGTAGAGATCCATGTGGGCGAGGATTCCAAGCTGGCGGGCATCCCGCTCAACCGCCTGTATGAGATCGCGCGGGTGCGCGTGCTTGTGTGCGTGGTGGAGCGCGGCGGCACCGTGCATATCCCGGACGGCAGCTTCACGCTGCAGGCGGGGGACAATATCTATGTCACTGCCGATTCTCAGGACCTTGCCCAGCTCATCAAGCATCTTGGCATTGTCAAGCAGAAGGTGCGCAACGCCATCATCGTGGGCGGCAGCCGCATCGCCTATTATCTGGCCATGCGCTGCCTGCACGCGGGGCTGGGCGTCAAGATCATCGAGCAGAACCATGAGCGCTGTGTGGAGCTGGCCGAGCTGCTTCCCAGCGCCGTCATCATCGAAGCCGACGGCTCCCGGCAGGACATTCTGGCTGCAGAGGGCATCAGCTCCACGGACGCGGTCATCACATTGACGAATATGGATGAGGAGAATCTCATCATTTCCATGTATGCCAGCCACATCGGGGTGCCAAAAGTCATCACAAAGGTGAACCGCACCGAATATGTGGAAGCCTTCAAGAGCATGGGCATCGACACGTTCATCAGCCCCAAGGCGCTGTGCAGCACGGACATCGTGCGCTATGTGCGCGCCATGCAGAACACCACGGGCGGCAGCGTTATTACGCTGCACCGCATGGTGGAGGGCAAGGCCGAGGCGCTGGAATTCCGCGCATCCGAGACCACGCGCCACCTGGGCGAGACACTTTTGGATATTCAGCTTAAGCCCGAGATATTGATCGCCTGCATCACCCACAAGGGACGCACCATCATCCCGCGGGGCAGCGACGTGTTCCAGGCCGGGGACACCGTCATCGTCGTCACGACGAGCGGCCAGCCCATCAACGACCTGAATGACATTTTTGCCGACTGAGGGCCGGCATTCCCGGAGGAACGAATGAACAAGAAAATGATCGGCAAGCTGGTTGGCGTGCTCTTTTTCCTGGAGGCGCTTTTCATGCTGCCAGCCATTGCCGTGTGCTTTGTTTACGGCGAGACGGGCGCACCCCTGCGGGGCTTTTTGTGGACGGTGGCGCTGCTGCTGGCGCTGTCCGGCGCGCTGTACGGCGTGTGTGCGAAGGCCACGCGGGAGTTTTACGCCAAAGAGGGCTTCATCATCGTGGCCCTGGGCTGGATCCTGCTCTCGGCCATGGGCGCGCTGCCGTTTTACATCTCGGGCGAGATACCGCATTATGTAGACGCGTTTTTTGAGACGGTGTCCGGTTTTACCACCACAGGCGCGTCTGTTCTGACAGACGTGGAGGCCATGAGCCACGGGCTGTTGTACTGGCGCAGCTTTACACACTGGCTGGGCGGTATGGGCATGCTGGTATTCCTGCTGGCCGTGGTGCCCACGGGAAAGGGAGCGGGTTACAGCATCCATCTGCTGCGGGCCGAAAGCCCCGGCCCCAGCGTGGGTAAAATGGTGCCCCGCATGCGCCAGACGGCCAGCCTGCTGTATAAGATATACATCGTGCTCACCGTCCTGTGCGTATTGTTTCTGCTGGCGGGCGGCATGCCCCTGTTCGACAGCCTGTGCACGGCCTTCGGTACGGCGGGCACGGGTGGCTTCGGCATCAAAAACAACAGCATGGCGGATTACAGCCCGTACCTGCAGAATGTGTGTACGGTGTTCATGGCGCTGTTCGGCGTAAACTTCAGCGTCTATTTTCTGCTTTTGCTGCGGGAGTGGCGCGGGGCGCTGCTGGACGAAGAGCTGCTTTTGTACGGCGGTATCATGCTTACGGCCATGTTTGTCATTGCGGCGGACATCACGCCGCTTTTCTCCGGCTTCGGCGAGGCGTTCCATCATGCGTCCTTCACCGTCAGCAGCGTGATGACGACCACGGGCTTCGCCACCGAAGATTTCAACCTGTGGCCGCAGCTCTCCCGGGCCATCCTGTGCATTCTGATGGTGGTGGGCGCGTCCGCGGGCAGCACGGGCGGCGGCATCAAGGTAGCGCGCCTGCTTCTGCTGTTCAAGAGCCTTGCGGCTGAGGTGCGCCGCATGCTGCGCCCGCGCAGTGTGAATGTGGTGCGCGTGAACGGCCGCGTTGTGAAGGACGAGGTGCTGCGCGGTGTGAACGTCTATATGGCAGCCTACTGCGCCATCGCGGTGGCCAGCTTTCTGGCCGTCTCCGTGGATGATTTTTCTCTGGAAACGAATCTGACGGCCGTGCTGGCATGCTTCAACAACATCGGCCCGGGGCTGGACCTCGTGGGGCCGGCCAGCAACTATTCCCTGTTTTCAACTTTTTCCAAGGTTGTGCTTTCGTTGGATATGCTTCTGGGCAGACTGGAAATATTCCCCATTATTGTGCTGTTCAGCCGCCATACCTGGAACCGCACGCGCTGAAAACCGGATACGGACGCCTCTGGGCGCGCCCGGCACAGGCTGCCGCGGCGCGTCTGTTTGCATTTTTGCACATTTTTTGTTATAGTATTTTTGTTTGCTTCCGGCCGCACGGCGGGAAGGGACCCTATTGATTTCAGGAGAGTGGTTTTTTGGATACCCCCGGCCCTGGTATGTACCTGGCACTGCTGCTTTTGCTGGCGTTCTCGGCGTTCTTCTCGGCAAGCGAGACGGCGCTTTCGTCGGTCAACCGCATCCGCATGAAGAATAAGGCGGATGACGGAGACAAAAAGGCGCAGCGCGTGCTGGGCCTTTCCGATGATTACGACAGGACGCTGTCCGCCATTCTCATCGGCAACAATGTGGTAAACCTTACTGCATCGTCGATCTCCACCGTCATTGCCACGTCGCTGCTGGGACAGCAGGGCGCGGCAGTGGCCACGGCCGTTATCACGGTGCTGGTGCTCGTCTTTGGCGAGATATTGCCCAAGAGCTTCGCCAAGGACCATGCGGAGCGCGTGAGCATGGCCATGGGCGGCCCGCTTTACATCGTCAAAACGCTGCTGGCCCCGCTGGTGTGGGTCTTTGTGCAGATCAAGCGCCTGTTTACAGGCCGGCGCTCCAGTGAGCTGAACGTGCAGCCTAGCGTGACTGAGGAGGAACTCAAAACCATCATCGACACCGTCGGTGAAGAAGGCGTGCTGGACCGCCAGGAAACAGACATCATCCAGTCGGCCATAGAGTTCGACAATACGACGGTGCAGGACATTCTGGTGCCCCGGGTGGATATGGCCGCGGCGGCGCTGGACGCGCCGCCGGAGGAGATCATCCGGCTGTGTGTGGAGGGCGGTTATTCGCGCATCCCGGTGTATGAAGGGACCATTGACAACGTGGTGGGCGTACTGTATGCGAAGGACCTGCTGGCCCGGCTGGCCGCGGGAAAGCCCATCGAGCCCGCGGCGCTCAAACGGGACGTGCTTTTTGTTTACCGCAGCAAGCGCATCAGCGAGCTGCTGGCGGAGTTCCGCCGGGCAAAACAGCACATGGCCGTTGTGACGGATGAACACGGCGGCACGCTGGGGCTCGTGACCATGGAGGATATCCTGGAGGAGCTTGTGGGCGAGATCTGGGACGAGACGGACAAGGACGAAACGCCCATCCGGCAGCTGAGCGAGAACAGCTGGCAGGTGGAGGGCGACGTGAACGTGGAGGACTTTTTCGACGCCATCGGCTTCGTGGACAAAACGTTCGACTGCGACTACAACTCTGTGGGCGGTTGGGCGCTGGCCGAGCTGGAGCATATTCCCAGCGCCGGGGAAAGCTTTGGCTACAAGCAGCTTCATGTGACCATCCGTTCAGTGAAGGACCAGCGCATCGAGAGCCTGCTGGTGACGCGCGGCGAGCACGGCGGCGGGGACGCTCCGCCGGAATAGCTCCCGGGAGCTGAAAAGGCAGAGAAGTAAAAGAAGCGTCCGGGGAAAAAGCTGGCGGTGGCAAAGCCATGCATCTTTGCGCAGCAAAGTGCAAGCCACGCGGCGAATGCCGCCAAAAAGAGGTGGAGGACCCCCTTTTCATTTAAAATAACCCCGCGGCGCCCCGCAGGGCTAGTGCCGAGGCGTGTAGAGCGAAGCGGCAGCCGAAGGCCGCCGTGCGCGGCGAACGGGGCCGCAGGCCCTGTTCGCAGGCAGCTTGGCGCAAAAGCGCAGCTTTTTCGACAAGCTGGAACACCGCCGCCCCGCAGCCGAAGCTGCCGGGGCGGCGGTGTTTGTTTTTGCGCGCGGTTCAGCCCGGCGGCACGCATTCCAGCACGCTGCGTGCAATGGCGTCCCCTGCGGCCCAGAGCTGCGGCTCGCTGGTGACGTTTTCGTATTCGGAGGGGTTCACCATAAAGCCCGCCTCCAGCAGAACTGCGGGACACACGGTGCTGCGTGTGACATAATAGTAGCCCCACTGAGCGCCCCGGTCCGGCCGGGAGGTGGCCTGCGTTACATTGCGCACCAGCGCCTGGGCCAGCGCTTTGCCCGCGGGGTAGAAGTAATAGCACTCGGTGCCCGTCTGCAGGTTCGCATCTACGGAAAGGTCGATGGAATTGTGGTGGACGGCGATGAAAAAATCAGGCTGGCCGGCAACAATGGCTCTGTTACGCTCCTCCAGAGAGAGGAAGGAATCGTCTGTCCGGATGGTCTGCACCGTGGCGCCAAGCTGCTCCAAACGGTATTTTGCGGCCAGCGTCAGAGCCAGATTGACGTCCTTTTCCGCGGGCGCCCCGGCGCCCGCCGCGCCCATTGCGCCGGGGTCATGGTCACCGTGGCCTGCGTCCAGCAGCACGGCCACTCCCGTCAGAGGCTTGCCGAATACATCGCTGCGCACCGGCTGCTTTTTCAGGATGACCTGCGTGGTGCCGTCCGCATATTCCACGGTATGCCCCCAGACGGGCTGGGTAAAGGTAAGCGTGACGCGTGTGCAGCCATCGCCCGGATCCACCGCGGCGCTCTGCACCAAAGCGGAACCGGAAACGGCGAAATCCGCCGCGAAGTCCGCATCGTAAAAATCCATCACCAGCGCGCCGTCCACCATGTTGGTATAGGCCAGCGGTGTGCCGCTGCCCGCAAAGGTGAGCACCTCGCCCGTATCCGTCGCCGCGGCGGCCGCGCCTGTAAATGAGGCGCGGGGCGTTTCCGGCGGCAGCGGCTCTGCATTGTAAGCCAGCACAAAATCCCCGCTGGCAAGCTGATAGGCCCAGGTGCGCTTGCCGCCGCGCAGTGTTTCGGTGCAGGCGGCCACCGTGGCAACTGCGCCCTGGCGTACGGTCTCGCTGATGTTTCCGTCGGACGCGGGGTCATACAGCAGGCTGGCAATCCAGTTTCGGATGCGCACAGGCGTGCCCGGCTCCACTTCCGCAGTGTCGTCGTGGGGGACCTCCGTTGTGCCGCCGCTCCCGCCGCCTGAGGGCGCGGGCCGGTTCACGGTCACAGAGACGCTGGTTCCGCCCTGTGTGAGGGTATACACATTGCTGCCCTCTGCCACGTCCACCAGCACGCCGAAGGTTCCGCCCGGGCCGCGGCTCTCCACGGGTGTGCCGTTCAGCAGCAGCTCCTGCGCCGGGTCTGACGTGCCCATCACAAAGCAGGCTGAGGTGTAGACGGCCGCACCGTCCGCCGGATAGGATACCGCCAGTGTCCCGCCGGGCGTATACTCCAGCAGCGCAGGCCGCGCCGCACTGCCGTCCAGCGCGCTGGCCAGCACGCTGAAGGCCTCCGGCTGCGCCCGGCACCGCGCATAATCGAATACGGCGCCGTGGAAGCCGTCTGTGTCCAGCGAAGCAAGGAACAGGGACGACGGATCGTTGAAGGCGGCCTCGTCCGCGTAGAATACCGCCTGCCGGGAAATACTGTCGAACAGGGCGCTGCCTTCGACATACAGGCCTGCAACGGCATATTTTTTCTGCATGCGCGCCAGCGCTGCCTCCCAATCCGCATTGCCGGAGAGCTCGGGCGTCACAGCGTACACGGCCAGCCCCGCCTGGGACGCCTGCTCACACAGTGCGCGCAGCGGGTCGTATTTGTGAAACAGGCTGTCGTCCGCCGCCGCGCCGGGCCAGGTCTCATAAGCGCGGTCGCGGAAAGCGATGCTGGACAATTCGGCGTCCGCAACGTCCAGAAACAGCGCGTTCAGCCCATGGGCCTGGGCATAGGCCGCCGCGTCTGCGAACAGCGTATCCAGAACCTCCGGCCCGCCGGAGGAGAGCCCGCCCGCAGCCGTTGGATAGCTCCACGAGAGCCGCAGCCCCCGCAGCGTGCCCTGGGGCGCCGCCGCACTGGGCATATCCCGGCGCATGGCACGGGGCCACAGCAGCCACATGCCGGTTCCCAGCGCGGCCAGTAGCACCGCAGCCAGAACAAAAAGCACCACGCGGCCCGCACGGCGCCGCCTGCGTTTGAAATGCATCCTTGAAAACCCCCTTTTTTCCGCAGTTCACGGCAAAATAAAACAAAATACTGCCTTTACTATACCATAGCATACCCATTTTGTGTATCCAAATCGTATCCCGTGCAGACAGCCGGAGCCGCGTTTTTTCGCCCTCCTGTGAAAAAACGGCTACCAAACACGCCCCCCATATGTTATGCTATGGGAGTAGATTTGATTTTATGGCACTTTAAAGGAGACGATATTTTGCAGATACCCGATACCGCATTTACCCACGGCGGAAAATTTCACGCCGACGATGTGTTCAGCGCGGCGCTTTTGAAGATATGCAACCCCAATATTGCCATACAGCGCGGCTTTGCGGTGCCTCAAGGCTTTGCAGGGCTGGTATTCGACATTGGGGACGGCCCGTTCGATCATCATGCCAAAAACAGCCCCGTGCGGGAGAACGGTGTGCCCTATGCGGCTTTCGGCCTGCTGTGGCGGGAGCTGGGGCCGCAGCTTGTCGGCCCCGTGGACGCGGGCCGCTTTGACGAGAGCTTTGTACAGCCGCTGGATCTGGACGATAATACGGGCTGCGGCAACCAGCTGGCCAATATCATCGCCGCGTACAATCCCCGGTGGGATGGCGCGGACCGTCCGGACGACTGCTTTGCACAGGCCGTGGCGCTGGCGCAGGATATGCTGGCTCACAAGCTGGAGGCCATCCGCAGCGTGCAGCGCGCCGCCGCCGAGGTGAACGAGGCGCTGGGCCGCATGAAGCGGCGCATCGTGCGGCTCTCCCGCTTCGCGCCGTGGAAGCAGCAGCTCATTCCCAGTAAGGCGCGTTTTGTGGTATATCCGTCCCAGCGGGGCGGCTGGGCGGCGCAGGCTGTGCCCGCTTCCTTTGGCTCGCCCGCGCTGAAGGTTCCGTTCCCCGCGCACTGGGCGGGTGCGTCGGAGCAGGAGCTGCCCGGTCTTTCGGGCATCGAGACTCTGCGGTTCTGCCACGCGGGGCGGTTCCTTGTCACTGCGGGCACGGAGGAGGACGCTGTGGCCGCGTGTGAGGCCGCGATGGAGCTGAACGGATAATGGATTGGGTGTACATGCTGGAGTGCGGCGACGGCAGCCTGTACACAGGCTGGACGAACGATCTGGCCAGGCGCCTTGCCGCCCACCAAAGCGGGCGCGGCGCGAAGTATACCAGGGGACGCGCGCCCGTGCGTCTGGTATATGCGGAGCAGTGTACGGACAAAAGCGCCGCTCTGCGGCGGGAAGCCGCTGTCAAGGCACTGCCGCGGGCGCGCAAGCTGGAGCTAGCGCGGCAATGGGAAACGGAGGAAAAAGCAATGGCTGTTGCGATGGATTCACAGGAAGCGCGCAGGCGTATGGAGGAAGGCCGGCTTTATCTGCCGGGGGATGAGGCCATCATGGCCGAACAGATGGACTGTCTGGAGAAGCAGTATGATTACAACGCCACGCGCCCTCACGAGCAGGAAAGGCGCGCCGCCCTGCTGCGGGAAATGTTCGCCCAGATCGGTGAAAACTGTTATATCGAGCCGCCGCTGCACGCCAACTGGGGCGGCCGCCATGTGCATTTCGGCAGCGGGGTGTACGCAAACTTCAACCTGACGCTGGTGGACGACGCCCATATTTATGTGGGCGACTGTGTGATGTTCGGCCCCAATGTCACGGTGGCCACGGCGGGGCATCCCATTGAGCCGGGCCTGCGCCGTCAGGCCATGCAGTACAACGCCGACGTCCGCATCGGCAGCAACGTGTGGGTGGGCGCGGGCGCGGTCATCCTGCCGGGCGTGACCATTGGGGATGACACGGTCATCGGCGCGGGCAGCGTGGTGACGAAGGACATCCCGGCGGGCGTGGTAGCCGTGGGCTGCCCCTGCCGTGTGCTGCGCCCCATCGGCCCGCAGGACAGGGAGGCCTACTTCCGGGGCCGGAAGATCGACGTGCCGCTGGAATAGCGGTGCGCGGCATCCGGCACAGAAGGGAAAGCATGTCAAAGTGGAAAAGGAATATCTGATCCGGCAGGCCCCGGCAAAGGCGCTGCTCGCGTTTTCAACGCCTATGATCATCGGCAATCTGTTCCAGCAGCTTTACACGATGACGGATTCTGTTATTGTGGGCCAGGCTGTGGGTGAAAGCGCGTTGGCGGCCGTGGGGGCTTCCTATGCTCTGACGAATGTGTTCATCTCCATCGCCATCGGCGGCGGGGTGGGCGCGTCCGTTCTCACCAGCCAAGCCTTCGGGCGGCGGGACTATCACAGGATGAAGCGCTTTATCTCCACGGCGCTGTTCACATTTCTGGCCGTGAGCCTGCTGCTGGGCGGGTTCGGGCTTGCCTTCAGCGGGCAGATCATGGCATGGCTGCGTACGCCCGCGTCCATTCTGGACGATGCGGCGGTCTATCTCAATATTTATTTTCTGGGCCTGCCCTTTTTGTTTATGTACAATGTGCTCTCAGCCATGTTTAACGCGCTGGGGCGTTCCAAGGTGCCGCTGTACCTGTTGATTTTTTCTTCGGTGCTGAATGTGGGGCTGGACCTGTATCTGGTGCTGACGCTGAGGATGGGCGTGGCGGGCGTCGCATGGGCAACGCTCATTGCCCAGGGAGTATCCGCCGTGGCTGCTTTCCTGTTGTTTGCGCGGGAGCTGCGGGCCTACGATGCCCCGTCGGCCGTGTGCTTCGATGTGCGGGAACTGAAAAACATGGCCCGCGTGGCGCTGCCGTCCGTCTTTCAGCAATCCACGGTGTCCATCGGCATGATGCTGGTACAGTCCGTGGTGAACAGCTTCGGCGCCGAGACGCTGGCGGGTTATTCCGCGGCCATGCGTATCGAGAGCATCTGCACCGTGCCCATGGCGGCGGTGGGCAACGCGATGTCCTCCTACACCGCGCAGAACATCGGGGCGGGGGAGTACAGCCGTGTGCGCAGGGGATACCGGGCGTGCTATGGCATTTTGGCCGCGTTCGCGCTGGTGATCTTCGCGGCGCTTCAGTGCTTTTCGCAGCAGCTCATTGCGCTGTTCCTCAACGCGGAAAGCTCACGCCTCGCGCTGGAGACCGGAACGTCCTGCATTCGTTTCCTGGGGTGGTTCTATATCCTCATCGGCCTGAAAATGGCCACGGACGGCGTGCTGCGCGGCGCGGGAGACATGGGCGCGTTTACCGCAGCAAATCTTGTCAACCTGACGCTGCGCGTGGTTCTGGCGGCAGTGCTGGCGCCCCGGCTGGGCATCCGGATGGTATGGTACGCGGTGCCTGTGGGCTGGGCGGCCAATTACCTTATCTCGTTTTTGCGTTACCGAACGGGCCGCTGGCGGGAGCGCGGCGCAGGGCTGCTGGCCTGACCGCGGCAGAAAAATTTGCTTGACAGCCGCGAAAACTTGTGTATAATATGGAATATACGCAAAAAACGATGACGAGAAGAGTAAGCTGCGCAGGCTTTTTCAGAGAGTTCCCGGTCGGTGGAAGGGAGCAAAGCGGGCATAGCTGAACATGGCCTCTGAGTTGCGTGCGCGAGCCCTTGGCAAGCGCATGACGGGCGCACCCGTTACAGTGCCGCGCTGTAACCCGTTTCATCCGCGGGCGCAGCGGCTGAGGCTTTTTCCGTGAGGAAAGAGCGAAACAAGGTGGTACCGCGAGCATTTCTGCCCGTCCTTGGAACGTAAGTTCCGGGGACGGGCTTTTTGTTTGCTCCGCCGCAGAGCGGTGCACAGGGGAAAAGAAAAGGAGAATCGGTTTTGATCACGATATCGCATCTGACGAAGATCTTTGAGGGGAAGGGCCCGCGCGTGACGGCGCTGGAGGATGTGAACCTGGAGATCGGCAAAGGAGACATCTACGGCATCATCGGCATGTCGGGCGCGGGAAAATCCACGCTGCTGCGCTGTTTGACGCTGCTGGAGCGCCCCACCTCCGGGCAGATCATGCTCGCCGGGCAGGACATCGCTTCCCTTTCCGGCGCGCAGCTGCGCGCGGCGCGCCGGGGCATGGGCGTGGTGTTCCAGGGTTACAATCTGCTGATGCAGAAGACCGTGGCCGAAAACGTTGCCTTCCCCCTCCGGCTGGAGAAGGGATACGACAAGGCGGCGGTGCAGGCCCGGGTGGCGGAGCTTTTGGCCATTGTCGGCCTGGAGGACCGCGCGGGCGCGTACCCGGCCCAGCTTTCCGGCGGGCAGAAGCAGCGCGTGGCCATCGCCCGCGCGCTGGCCACACAGCCCGAGATGCTGCTGTGTGATGAGCCCACCAGTGCGTTGGACCCGCTTACGACGAAGTCCATGCTGGCCCTGCTGACGGATATCAACAAAAAGCTGGGCGTCACCATCATCATCATCACCCACGAGCTTTCGGTGGTACAGGCCATCTGTTCCCATGTGGCCGTCATCAGTGAGGGGCGTCTGGCAGAGTCCGGCGCGGTGGTGGATGTGTTCGGCAGCCCGCGCAGCGCTGTGACAAAGCTGCTGCTGGGCAGAGAGGAGTAAATACAATGGCGGAGTTTTTCAACGAATACGGCGCGCTGCTGTGGGAGGGCACGCTGGAAACCTTATATATGACGCTGTTTGCCACGCTGTTTGCATATGTGCTGGGCCTGCCCATGGGCGTGCTGCTCACAGTGACGAAGGCGGGCGGGGTGGCCCCTGCGCCGCGTTTCAACGCGGTGTTCGGATGGCTGGTGAACCTTCTGCGCAGCCTGCCGTTCATCATTTTGATGTTTTTCATCATTCCGTTTACACGGCTGCTGGTGGGTACGTCCATCGGCGCCACGGCAGCGCTGGTGCCGCTCACGCTTTCGGCCGCCCCGTTCATTGCGCGCATGGTGGAGCAGAGCCTGGAGGAAATCGACACAGGCGTCATCGAAGCTGCCCAGTGCATGGGCGCCACCAGGTGGCAGATCGTCACGCGGGTGCTGCTGGTGGAAAGCGTGCCCAGCCTGCTGCGGGGGCTGTCCATCAGCCTTATCACCATTTTGGGCTATACGGCCATCACCGGCAGCGTGGGCGCGGGGGGCCTGGGCAACCTGGCGTTCCGCTTCGGCTATCAGCGGTACCAGAAACCCGTCATGTACGCCACCGTGCTGCTGCTGATCCTGCTGGTGTGCGTCATCCAGATCATTTTTGATCTTGCCGCCCGCAAAGCGGACAAGCGCACGCGCTGAACAGGGCGCCTCCGGCTTCGGCAAACACGCCGTTTGCGGCGGTTTGAGATATATTGGAAAAACAGTTGAGGGAAGGAAGTTTGTTATGAAAAAATTTTTGGCATTGGTATTGGCGCTGGTACTGGCGCTGAGCCTGGCGGCCTGCTCCGGCGGCGCCGGCTATCAGATCGGCATCCCGGCGGACGCCACCAACGGCGGCCGCGCCCTGCTCCTGCTGCAGGACCTGGGCATCCTTACGCTGAAGGAGGGCGTGGGCCTGGAGGCAACCGAACAGGACATCGTTGAAAATCCGCACAATGTCACCATCAAGGCGATGGAGGCGGCAAACCTGCCCGCCAGCCTGCCGGACTTGGATTTCGCCGTCATCAACGGCAACTACGCCTCCGGCGCGGGCATTGGGGATAAGGTGCTCACGACAGAGGACGCGGAATCCGTGGCGGCGCAGACCTACGGCAATGTCGTTGCGGTGAAGGAAGGCCGGGAAAACGACCCCGCCGTGCAGGCTCTGGTGGCCGTGCTGATGAGCGGGGACGTGCAGGCATGGATCGAGGAGAGCTACAACGGCGTTGTGATGCCCATGGGCGCACAGGAGCTGGATATTCCCGAGATCGCGGAGCCTGTGACGCTGAAGGTGGGCGCGTCGCCCAGCCCTCACGCGGAAATCCTGGAGCATGTGAAGCCCCTCCTGGCCGAGCACAATGTGGAGCTGGACATTGTGGAATTTGACGATTACGTCATGCCCAACACCGGTGTGGAAGACGGCTCGCTGGACGCCAACTACTTCCAGCACCAGCCGTATCTGAACGATTTCAATGCCGAGCAGAGCACGCATATCGTCAGCGTGGCCACCGTGCACTACGAGCCGATGGGCATTTATCCGGGCAAGACCGCAAGCCTGGACGTATTCGGCAAATAAGTTCTTTTCGCGCGCACCTTTTGGGTGCGCGCATTTTTTGCGCGAAAGTGCGCGGTGTTTTCCGCAAGCTTCGCAATCAAAAAACACTGCAGACAGCTGTTTGCGCGCTTGCAATTTTTGCGCGCCGGGTGCAAAATAGAGGACATGGGTTTACACGGGCTTTACAATCACCGCCCGCGGCCCGAGGGAAGGAAAGCATGGCCGAAAAAGGCCTGCGGCTGTTTTAAATGAAGCGGACATCCGGCGGTCTCTCCGGGGACGGCGGCGCTGCCCGCGGCGCACAAAAAGGGGAAACTATGGCACAAAAAACATTCGCGCGCCCGCTGATGTTTACGCGGCAGGCGCTTTGGAGGCTGATCCTGCCTTTGGTGCTGGAGCAGCTTTTGCTTGTGACGGTGGGTATGGCCGATACGGTGATGGTCTCCACGGTGGGCGAGGCGGCGGTCTCGGGCATTTCTCTTGTGGACCAGGTGAACGTCCTGCTCATTCAGATATTTGCCGCGCTGGCCACGGGCGGCGCCGTGGTGGCAAGCCAGTATCTGGGCCGGCGGGACAGGGAAAATGCCTGCCGCTCCGCCAAGCAGCTGGTATACGCCACCTTCGGCATGGCGGTTGCCATCGGCGCGCTGGTGCTGGTGCTCAACCGGCACATCCTTCGACTGGTGTTCGGCAATGTGGAGCCGGACGTAATGCAGGCCGCCGAGACATATTTCTGGCTTTCGGCGCTGTCATACCCGATGCTGGCGCTGTACAACGCGGGGGCGGCGCTGTTCCGCAGCATGGGCAACAGCCGCATTTCGCTGTTCGCATCTCTTATCATGAACGTTATCAACATCGGCGGCAACGCGCTGCTCATCTATGGCCTGAACTGGGGCGTGGCGGGCGCGGCCACAGCCACGCTGGCATCCCGCACAGTGGCGGGCCTGATGATGATGCTGCTGCTGCGCAACCGGGACAACCCCATCTTTCTGGAGCGCCTGTTCCACCCGGAATGGAACGGCGGCATCCTCAAAAGCATCCTGCGCGTGGGCGTGCCAAACGGGCTGGAAAACGGCATGTTCCAGATCGGCAAGCTGCTGGTGGCGGGGCTCATCACCACCTTCGGCACGTCGGCTATCGCGGCCAATGCCATCTGCAACAATGTCGGTTCTATGTCCAACATTCCCGGCTCGGCCATCGGCCTGGCGATGATTACTGTGGTGGGTCAGTGCGTGGGCGCAAAAGACTATCAGCAGGCGCGGCATTATACGAAAACCCTGTTGGCGGCGGCCTATGTGAGCATGGGCCTGCTGAATATCGCGCTGTTCCTGCTGGCGCCGTACCTGGTGGGCTTTTACGCCATGCCGCAGACGACCACGGACCTTGCGCTTTCTGTGCTGCAGGTGAACTGCGTTGTGACGGTGCTTATCTGGCCGTCCTCGTTCACACTGCCCAACGCGCTGCGCGCGGCGGGCGACGCCAGGTTCACGATGGTGACGAGCATGGTGTCCATGTGGGTGTTCCGCATCGGCATGTCCTATGTGCTGGGCGCGTGGCTGGGCATGGGCTTGTTCGGCGTCTGGACGGCCATGCAGATCGACTGGGCCGTGCGTTCACTGGTGTTCGGCGTGCGTTTTCTGGGCCATAAATGGGAAAAGGCGCGGGTCCTCGAAGGATGAGTGCCCCGCGGCCGGCATTGTGAAAATAAGCTCCCGCCTTACCGTTTTCAAGATGGTAAGGCGGGAGCTTTCTGCTTTTGAGCGGCAGACCGGTGTGCGGGGCCGTTTATACGCCCAGCAGCGCGCGGGCGTTCTGTTCTGTTATACGCAGCACTTCCTCCAAAGGCACCTGCTTGATGTCCGCCACTTTCTGGGCGGTGAAGCGGATCATGCCGGAATGGCATTCTTTTCCCCGGAACGGTTCCGGCGCCATGTAGGGGCAGTCCGTTTCCAGCACGATATTTTCCAGGCTGAGCGCAGCCACCGCCTCCACGGCGCGGCGCGCATTTTTAAATGTAAGCGCTCCTCCGAAGCCCAGCAGCATGCCCTGCCGGGCGATCCACAGCGCGTCGTCGGCGCTGCCGGAAAATGCGTGCAGAATGCCCCTGGGCCGGTACCTTTTCAAAAGCGCGTAGGTTTCGGCATGGGCTTCGCGGTCATGCACAAGAATGGGCAGGCTGTGCTCCTGTGCTGCGGCGAGCTCTGCTTCAAACAGCGCCAGCTGGGCGTCCTCCGGCACGGGCCAATGGTGATCCAGCCCGCATTCTCCAACCGCCACGACCCGGGGATCGCCGTACAACGGTTCAATGGCCGCCAGCTCGGCGCGCCAGTCGCCATGGAATTCATATACCGTGGAGGCGTCGTCCTCGATGAGGCTCTCCGGATGGACGCCGGCAGCGGCCCAGACCCAGGGCCGCGTTTCAGCCAGCGCCAGAGCGGCGCGGCTGGTGGCAAGGTCTACTCCGCATTCCACCACGCCGCATACGCCCTGTGCGGGCAGACTGTCCAGCACTTCGTCCCGGTGCCCGTCGAACCGGCGGCTCGTGTAATGTGCATGGGTATCGAATATCATGGTATCCCTCCGTTCAAAAACGCCCCGGAAGCCTCCGGGGCGCATGTGTATTCTGAAACCCGTTTAAAGTTTCTTTGCGGACTTTCTTTTCAAAGAAAGTTAATGGATGCGCATGCCCGTGGGTACGTCGTCGGGGAAGAACACCACGGACGCACCGCCGTCGGCAGTGTCTGCGGCCATCACCATTCCCTCGGAAACGTATTTGCCGCCCATCATGGGGCGCGGCGCAAGGTTGGCCACGATGCCCACTTTTTTTCCGGCCAGATCCTCCGGCTTGTACCATTTGGCGATGCCGGAAAGGATGGTGCGTTCACGTTCGCCGTCGAACACCGTCAGCTTGAGTAGCTTTTTGCTTTCTTTCATGTTTTCGCAGGCCGTCACCTGGCCCACCAGCATTTCCACACGGCAGAATGTTTCAAAATCCACCTCCGGCTCGTGCCGGATGGGCTCGGCCGCAGGCTCCGGTTTTGCGGGAGCCGGAGCGGGCGCGGCGGCAGCCTTCGCGGCCTCCTGGGCGGCGGCCAGCTCCGCCAGTTCCTTCGCGGCGTCGATGCGGGGGAACAGCGCCTCGCCCTTGTGCACGGTAAACGGCTCGGGCAGGCCGCCGAACCGGCCCAGCGTCTCAAAGCGCATGCTCTCGGCCGTCAGGCCAAGCTGCTGCGCCATTTTGGGCGTGGTGTTGGGCAAAAACGGCGTAAGCAGCACGGCTGCCACACGCAGTACTTCGCACAGATTGTACAGCACTGCGGCAAGGCGGGGCAGGTTGGCCTCGTCCTTCGCCAGCACCCAGGGCGCCGTTTCGTCAATGTATTTGTTGGCACGCTGGATGACCCTGAAAATCTCCGCCAGCGCGTTCGGCACCTGCAGAACGTCCATGCATGCCGTTACCTTCGCGGGCAGGGCCTCCACCATGGCGGCCAGCTCGTCATCCAGCGGCTCGGCTTTGCGCTGGGCGGGCAGAGTGCCGCCGAAATATTTTTCGATCATCGCCACACTGCGGGAGAGCAGGTTGCCCAGGTCATTGGCGAGGTCGGCGTTGATACGGTTGATAAGCGCCTCATTGGAGAAGATACCGTCGTTGCCGAACGGGATCTCACGCAGGAGGAAATAGCGCAGCGCGTCCACGCCGTAGCGGTCGCACAGGACCACGGGGTCCACCACATTGCCCTTGGATTTGCTCATCTTGCCGCCGTCCAGCAGCACCCAGCCGTGGCCGAACACGCGCTTGGGCAGGGGAAGATCCAGCGCCATCAGCATGGCGGGCCACAGGATGGTGTGGAACCGCAGGATCTCCTTACCCACGATGTGCAGGTCCGCGGGCCAGAATTTGTCGTAATCGTGATATGTTTCATTGCCGTAGCCCAGAGCCGTGATGTAGTTGGAAAGCGCGTCCACCCAGACGTACATGGTGTGCTTGGGGTCGAACGGGACGGGAATGCCCCACTTCACGCTGGTGCGGGAAACGCAGGTGTCCTGCAGGCCCTGGTTGATGAAAGCGATCATCTCGTTTTTGCGCGTTTCAGGCTGAATGAAATCCGGATGCTCTTCATACAGCTTCAGCAGGCGGTCCGCATATTTCCCGGTTTTGAAGAAATAGGCTTCTTCCTCGGCCTCGTACACGGGGCCGCCGCAGTCCGGGCATTTGCCGTCCACAAGCTGGCTGTCTGTCCAGAAGCTTTCGCAAGGCTTGCAGTAATGCCCTTTGTAAACGCCTTTGTAGATATCGCCCTGCTCGTAAAGCCGGGTGAAAATTTTTTGGCAGCTCTCCACATGGTAATCGTCGGTGGTGCGGATGAATCGGTCGTTGGAAATGTCCATCAGTTTCCACAGCTCTTTGATGCCGGCGACGATCTCATCCACATATTCCTTCGGCGTCACACCTTTGGCCGCGGCCTTGTCCTCAATTTTCTGCCCGTGCTCATCGGTGCCCGTCAGATACATCACATCATAGCCCTGCATGCGCTTATACCGCGCGATGGCGTCGCAGATGACGGTGGTGTAGCTGTGGCCGATGTGCAGCTTGTCGCTGGGGTAGTAGATCGGTGTGGTGATGTAGAAGGTCTTTTTATTTTCCATAGGTACCAGTCCCTTTCGGGGCGCGCGAATGAAACGCGCCCTTTTTATTTTGGGCCGCGCGGGCGGCCGGAAAAACGGAAGATGCCGCGGCGCTTAAACGCCCGGCGTTTCGGCGGCGCAGGCGTCCGCCGTATTTCGCCTTTTGCGGGAGACACGGGCCGCCTGTGCCCGAGGCCGCATACCGGCCGCGCGCCTGCCTGCCCGGCGCATCCGGATGGTTCCGCCGCCCGGTATGACACAAAGCGGCAGCCGCTGCAAAGCCCGCCGGGCAGATGCCCGGCCGCGTGCGGCAAAATATGCGCCCAGCCTGCGAGCAGCATCCGGACCGCGCCGCCCACGACAGCCAGCGTGCAGGGCGGTGGAGCCCGGCGGCCTGCGGCATGCCGGAAAACAGCGGCAAAATGAACGCTGGCCCCGCCGCCGCGCGTACCAGAAGCCGGGCGCTTCGGGCCAGAAACTTTTTGCTTTCGCTTCCGCGTTATTTCTCATCCACAAAGAAGCGCTTGTACCAAACCAGAAACGTAAATACCGTCCAGATCTTGCGCTGGTTGTTGGCGCGCTCGTGGAAATGGTCGTCCAGCAGCTTCATCAGCGCGTCCGGCTTGAAGAATACGGCTGCGTAATCGCTGGTGAAATATTCCTTCACGATGTTGTAGTATTTTTCCTCCCGCAGCCAGTAGCGGATGGGCACCGGGAAGCCCTTTTTCGGGCGGTTTGCCCACTCGTCCGGCAGCGTTTTATTGGCCGCGTGGCGCATCACGATCTTCGTGTCCGTGCCCTGGATGCGGTAATCCACGGGTACCGTTTCGGCGAATTCCAGCACCTTTTTGTCCAGGAATGGCACGCGCAGCTCCAGGCTGTGGGCCATGCACATTTTGTCCGCTTTCAGCAGAATGTCCCCGGGCAGCCACATGTTCATGTCCAGATACTGCTTCTTCGTCACTTCATCCTGTCCTTTGACACGGGCGTAGAACGGCGCGGCCAGCTCATGAGCCAGCGGCCCGTTGTCGTAAGCGGGCTGCAGCACGGCGCTGGCCTCGTCCTCCGGGAATACAAGCGCCTGGCCGAAGAAGTAGTCCTCGGGGCGCTCGGAGCATTTGAGCAGGAAGTTTTTGCCCTTGAAATAAGGCAGCTTTTTGGCGGCAGCCGCCGCCGCGCGGCGCACGCCAAGCGGCAGACGCTTAAATTTTTCCATGGCAGGCGTGTCGGCATACCACTCGTACCCGGCGAAGATCTCATCCGCGCCTTCGCCCGAGAGAACCACCGTCACTTCCTCCCGGGCCAGCTGCGCCAGGAAATACAGCGGCACGCTGGACGGGTTCGACTGCGGCTCGTCCATGTGGTACTGGATGTCCGGGAAAGCGTCGAAGCATTCGTCCGCCGTGATGAGCTTGCGGCGGTTGCGGATGCCAAGCTTGTCCGAAAGCTCGGCCGCGTAGTTCGTCTCGTTGAATTTGTTGTAATCAAAGCCCACGCTGAACGTGGTGTCCGGCATCAGTACAGCGGCAATGTAGCTGGAATCCACGCCGCCGGAGAGGAAAGAGCCGACCTTTACGTCCGCAATGCGGTGGGCGGCCACGGATTCGTGCACCACTTCGTCCAGCTTGTCCGCGCAGGCTTCAAAGTTCTGCGGCTGCGGGTCGAATTCGCAGTCCCAGAAGCGGCGCACGTCCATCTTGCCGTTCTCATACACAAAATAGTGGGCCGCGGGCAGCTTGTACACGCCCTTGAAGAAGGTTTCCTCTGTGGCGGAATACTGCAGCGTCAGATAGGGGCGCAGCGCATTCTCGTTGACGGCCTTGACGAACTTGGGATGCTCGAGAAAGGCCTTGATCTCGCTGCCGAACACCAGCCCCGAGCCGTCCGGGACGGGGTAATAGTAAAACGGCTTGATGCCGAAAATGTCCCGCGCGCCGAACATACGCTTGTTTTTGGCGTCCCACAGCACGAACGCAAACATGCCGCGCAGGCGATAGATCAGCTCCGTGCCGTATTCCTCGTAGCCGTGGATGAGCACCTCGGTGTCGGCGCCACAGTGGAACGTGTGGCCTTTGGCCTCAAGCTCCCGCCGCAGCTCCATAAAATTGTAGATCTCGCCGTTGAATACAACGACCACGCTTTTGTCCTCGTTGGCCATGGGCTGTGCGCCTGCGTCGGACAGGTCCAGGATGGACAGGCGCCGGAACCCCAGCGCGATGCCGTCGTCTGTGTACATGCCGCCCATGTCCGGGCCGCGGTGGACGATACGGTCCATCATTTTCTGCAAGATTGCCTCTTTGTTATCAAGATTGCCGGAAAAGCCGATGAATCCACACATTCAGGTGTTACCTCCTGTTTGCCGCGGAGCAGGGCCGCGGTGCAAATAATGGCGGCGTTGGCCGCGCTTCAGTCGAAGCCGATGGGCGTTTTGCCGAACGCGAGGATCGCGTTTCTGGCAAGCACCTCCATGGAGTCCAGATAAAAAGCGCCCAGCCCCTCGTCGCGTTTGATGAGCGAAAGCTCGGTGCAGCCCAGGATGGCGCGGTCGCACCCTTGCGCGCGCAGTGAGGCCGCGGCCCGCTCAAACGCGTCCATATTTGCGGGCCGGCCCTGCTTGATGTCTCCGTAAATAATATCCATCACGGCAGCCTGCGCGGCATCGTCCGGCACGGCGCAGGGCAGGCCGTGCTTTTCGCACATGCGCTGGTAGGTGCGGGTGCGCACCGTGCCTGTGGTGGCCAGGATGCCCACACGGGCGCTGCCGCCCGCCTTCGCGGCCAGCACAGTCTCCTCCACCATGTTCAGGATGGGGATGGGGATGGTCTCGTTGAGCCTGTCGTAAAAATAGTGGGCGGTGTTGCAGGGGATGGCGATGACATCCGCGCCGAACGTGACAAGCCGCGCCGCGTCCGCGGCCATGATGTCGAAGGGGTTCTCCGCGCTTTGGCCCAGAATATAGCTGGTGCGGTCCGGCGTGGTGGCGCGGCTGTTGATGATGACGTCGATGTGGTCTTGGTCGCGCGCGGCCTGGGTATGGCGCGTGAGCATCTCGTAAAAATAAACAGTGGCCATAGGGCCAAGCCCGCCGAGGATGCCCAACACCTTGGGCAATGCCTGTTCCATACAGGAGCCTCCTTTCCCATGCGGTGCGCCCGGAGCGCAGCTCTATTTGTAATAGGTCTTGAATTTCTTGAAATAGCGCTGCATGTGCACCAGATAATAGGCGAAGCGTCTGGGATTCCAGCGCAGGTCGTACCCGCAGCCAAAGCTGGTGGTCTCCCGGCCCTCGCGCACAAGGCGGCGGGCCTTTTCCACAAAGGCGGGGTCTTTGACGTATTTGTACACCACGGCACGGGGCACGCTGTGCCAGAAGGTCTCTTTTTCATTCATCACACAGGGGCCGAGGTCGCTGCCAAGCACGCGGTCTTCCACCACATAGCGGGCGATGTTGAGCCCCGCACCCGTCACGTAATAATTGCTGCGGCCCTGCCGGAGATTGATCTCAAACACGCGGTAGCTGCCGTCCCGGCTGTCGTATTTAATGTCAAAATTGGCAAAACCCGTGTAACCGACGTCCTCCAGGAACGCTTTCAGTTTTGTCATCAGCGGCTCATTGTATTCGGTGATGATGGCCGCGTGATTGCCCAGCGCCTTGGGCGTGTGCTCCTCCAGGCCCACATGGCCCAGGCACATCATCTTCACGCTGTTGTTTTTATCGCAGTAGGCTGTCAGCACATGCATGAAGCTGTCGTCGCCGGGAATTCTGTCCTGCAAAATGACAATGTCCGGGTAGCCCGCGCCGTAGATTTGCGCGAGAATGGCCGAGGCCTCCTCCGGCGTGGCGGCGGTATACACTTTCTTCATGCCGTCGAAGGGGTGCTTCCAGTACAAAATGCTGCTGGAGGGCTTTACGATTACAGGGTACGCGAAGCCCAGCGCTTCGGGCGACAGGGCGGCGGCGTCCATGGGGCCTTCGGCGCAGAAGGTTTTGGGGTAGGGGATGCCGTACTTGTCGCACAGAGCGTAAAAATCCGCCTTGGAAACCAGCTTGTCCCGCAGCTCCGGCGTGATGTAAGGCGCGATGCAGTTCGCGGGCAGCTTGTCCCGGACGTCCATGAGCAGGCTGGCGTAATCGTCGGTACAACCCATGACGATGAGCGTTTTGTCCGCGTGTGCGGCGGCGAAATCCGTTACCGTGCGCAGCAGTGTGTCCGCGCTGTCGATGTCCGGCACGGCGGTGAAGCGGACCAGGCGGGAATACATGGTATCGCCCATGGCCCAGCGGCCAAAGGCGTAAGAACGCACGCCGTAGGCCTCGTGGAAGGCGCGCGCCAGCGTGTAGCAGTTCATGTCCGCGCCGATGAGCACGGGCAGGATGGTTTCGGAAACAGGCATCAAAAGGCTCCTTTGGACCCGGTGACCCGGGCAGATATATACTACTTTATTATATGCACAAACGGGGGCTTGTCAAGGCGAAGGAGCGGGGCGCGGGCGCCTGTGGCGTCCGTGCCGGCAGGCGTTTATAAAGCAGTATCGCCCGTTTGCGCCGCCTCATTTGCTTTTTCGGCTGAAATGAGGTAAAATATCAATACTTATTGCTTTGTCTCTGTCCGAGGGCCGGGCGGAAGACAGGCCGACGAGGTGCCGTATGATCAAACTTTCTCCTTCGATCCTGGCCGCGGACTTTGCGGAGCTGGGCCGCAGCTGTGAGGCCGTGATGGCCGCGGGTGCGGATATGCTGCATGTAGACGTGATGGACGGCGCGTTCGTGCCGAACATCAGCCTGGGCGTGCCGGTTCTTGCTGCTTTGGCAAAGCGCGTGCCGGCCTTTTACGATGTGCATCTGATGATCCGGCGCCCGCTGCAATATATAAAGCCGTTCTGCGCCGCCGGGGCGAACCTGCTGACGTTCCACATAGAGGCCGAAAGCCCTGTGGAACAGACCATCCAGGCCATCCACGACGAGGGCCGCAGGGCCGCGCTGTGCATCAAACCCGCCACGCCGCCCGAGGCCGTTTTCCCTTATCTGGACGCGCTGGAAATGGTGCTGGTGATGAGCGTGGAGCCGGGCTTCGGCGGGCAGAAGTTCATGCCCGCGGCGGTGGAAAAGATCGCGGCCATCCGCGCCGAGGCGCAGCGCCGTGGACTTTCGACGGACATCGAGGTGGACGGCGGCATTGACGCAGCCACCGCGCCGCTGTGTGCGGCTGCCGGGGCCAACGTGCTTGTGGCGGGCAGTGCCGTGTTCGGCGCAAAGGATCCCGCCGCCGCAATGTCGGCCATCCGCGCCGCGTGCGTATAGGCGGAAGCCTGGCTTTGTGCGGGCCGGCCCGGAAAGCCGGACGCCCGGAAGGAGCCTGCGTGCGGCCGCCGGCGGCCCCGTTTAACCCAAAACGAAAAGAGGCGACTTTTATGAGCCCTGAGACTGCGCTGCCCCTGCAGCCCCCCAGCGCCTATGAGGCGAACCGGGACATCGTGTTTATGACGCTGCCGCTGCTGGCACTGTCGACCTATTTTTACGGCGCGCGCCCTGCGGTGCTGTGCCTGACGGCGGCTTTCACGGCCATGCTGTGCGACCATCTGGTGGCCTGGCTGCGCCACCGTCCCTGCGACAAAACGGAAAACAGCAGCATCCCCTCTGCGCTGGTGCTGGTCCTGCTGCTGCCCGCCACCGTGCATTACTATGTGGTCGTCGTCAGTGTGGCGGTGGCCATCCTGCTGGGCAAGCACGCTTTCGGCGGGTACGGCCATTACCCGTTCAACCCCGCGGCCTTCGGCTATGCCGTCGCCGCCGTCAGCTGGCCGGGCGAGGTGTTTTTGTATCCCGTGCCGTTCACCACGATGAGCGTGCTGGACACCGGCAGCGCCACCGTGATGGAGAGTGTTTCCCACACGCTGCGCGCCGGCGGCGTGCCCAACGTGGATACGTTCGACCTCATCCTCGGCAATTATGCGGGGCCCATCGGCGCCACTTCGGTGCTCATCCTCGTGGCGTGCGCCATGTACCTGTGGATGCGCCGGGACATCACGCTGGGCATCCCTTTCGGCTTTCTGCTCTCCTGCGCGCTGGTGGCGTTTTTTTACCCGCGTGTGAACACGCTGGGGCTGGAGCTGCCCTGGCAGTATCTGGACATCCGCCTGCTCTCGCTCAAATACGAGATGCTCTCCGGCGCGCTTATTTTTGCGGCTGTGTTTCTGGTGAACGAGCCGGTGACGCGCCCGAAAAATACCCGCGCGCATTTTGTGTACGGTATGATCCTGGGCTTTATGACAATGATGTTCCGTTATTTCGGCTCGTATGACACGGGCGTGTGCTTTGCGGTGCTGGCGGTGAATGCACTGGCCGGCTACCTGGACCGCCTGTTCTCCCAGAAGATCTTCCGCAGGGAGGTGCGCTCATGAGCGAATTTATCGGCGAGACCCCGCGTCCCCACCGCGCGGATGTGGAAAAGCGCGCCCGGCGCGACCGTGTGTTTCTCAACAACCCGGTCATTATGCAGGGGCTTGGGCTCGCGCCGCTCATCGTGGCGGCTACCACGCTGAAAAACGGTGTGATGCTTTCGGTGGCGGTACTGCTGCTGCTCACACCTACGCGCGTTCTGGCGGCGCTGCTCAGCCGCTTTGCGTATTTCCGGTTCCGCGGGCTCACCTATGCGCTCACAGCCGCGGCCGTGTTCGTAGGCGTGCGGTATGTGATGGGCCTGCTGTACCCGGTGTCGGACCTGGCGCTGCTGGGCCTGTACCTGCCTTTGCTGGTGGCGGACCCCATCGTACTCAAACGGTATGAAAGGCCGCAGCGCGAGCGTGTGCGCACGGCGCTGCGCAAGGGCATCATCACCTCGCTGGGCTATATCCTGATGCTGCTGCTGATTTCCGGCCTGCGGGAATTTTTGGGCGCGGGCGCGCTGATGGGGACGCAGGTAATGAAAAACGCGCTCTTCCCCATGGCGCAGCTGCCCAGCGGCGGTTTTATCTTGCTGGCCCTGGTCATGTGCGTGTGGCGCGCCGCAGCTGCCAGCGTAAAACAACAAATGAGTTTGGGGGCGGAGCATCTATGATCGAAGTGCTGAAGGCCCTGAGCGTATTTTTTGCCTACGCGGTGATGGCGGTGTTTGCCCAGAACGCGGTGTTTACCCGCGCGTTGGGCGTATCCCGCCTTGTCAAGCTGGTGGACGACACCACTGTGGACTCCCTGACGTTCGGCGCGCTGCTGTGTGCTGTCCAGCTCATCAGCGCACCGCTTGGATACTTTGTCAACCTCTGGCTGGCTCAGTATCCATACCGCATGTATATCCGCCCGCTGGTGATGGTGCTGTGCAGCACGGTCGCGTTTTTTATCGTACTGCTGGTCGTGGTGGTGTTTTTTCGCCTGCACGGCGCGCGGGAGATTGTGGCGGTGCTGCCCATGGCCACATTCAATACCTGTATTCTGGGCACGCTGTTCATCAGCACCATCCAGAGCTTCAGCCTGGTGCAGACCATGGGCTTTGCACTGGGCAGCGGCGTGGGATATGTGCTGGCGGTGCAGGTGGTGACGGAGGGGCAGCGCAAGCTGCAGAGCGACGCGGTGCCGGCCACGTTCCGCGGGCTGCCCATCACGCTGCTGTATATCGGCATCCTGGCTCTGGCCATTTACGGCTTTACCGGCCATATGCTGGCATTTTGACCGCGGCTCCGGCTGCCTGCCGGGGAATGCTGCCGGGGGCCTGTGCGGCTTCTCCGGGCGCGTCCCTGCGGCGGAGGCCGGGGCTTTTTCCATGAGCGGCCCGCGCGCCGGCACAGCGGGCACGGCGGCGCGGCAGCGCCGCGGGAACGAACAGAAAAAGGGGGTCTGCGTTTATGATCCTGCGCAGCCTTTCCGCGCCCGACGCGGAAAAATTTTATACTCTGATGTGTACGGCGGCGGGCCGCGAGCTGCCCAGAGAGGCGTTCGCGCAGGCGCTGGCCCAAGCGCTGGAGCAGACTGGGCGGCGCATCGTGCTGGCCTTTGAGGGACCGGAGGCGGTGGGCTTTGCCGACACCGAAGTGCGTTTCCCTTTTTCGGAATGCGCGCCTGTGGGCGTCATCCATGAGTTTTATGTGCGGGAGGATGCGCGCGGCCGCAATGTGGGCAGCGCCATGCTGGTCTCGCTTACCACGCAGTTCAAGGCAGCGGGCTGTGTTTCCGTGCAGGCGTCCTGCGCCCGCGTCAACCTGAAAAGCCAGGAATTTTTGGAAAAGCGGGGCTTTGTAAAAACACGCCACGCCTTTTCCCGTCCGCTTCAGGGATAGGCGCCGCTGCTTTTTGCGAACACAGAAATGTGTATCAAGCCCGAAAGAAAAGGAGGCGTGCCGAATGCTGGAGGTGCGCGCTGCCCGCCACGGGGACGCTCCCGCGCTGGATGCGCTGGGCGCCGCGCCGGAGGCGGGTGTTTTTGTATTGGAAAAGAATGGGGCCGTCATCGGTGCGCTGACACTTCGGGCAGGGGAAATTTTCGGCTGCGCGGTCGCGCCGGAATGGCGCGGACGGGGCTATGGAACCTTCCTGCTGCGCCGGGCGCTGCGCGCCGCCGGGCCGGGGCCGGTTTGTACTCAAACGCCGCCGGGCAATGCCGCGATGGAGGCGCTGCTGCGCCGGTGCGGGTTTCGCCCACAGGAGCAGGCATTGCCCGCCGCAGGGGAAGAGCCCGCCCGCGCGCGGGAAGCCGGCGCTGCTGCCGGCCCTTTGAGCCTCCCCCAAAAATGGGTGCGGGGCGCGCCGGACGGCGACGGCGAAAACGCGCTGGCCGTGGCCCACGCCTTTCTGCGGACGCATGTGCGGCCCGGCGCTTTCGCGCTGGACGCGACGGCGGGCAACGGCCATGACACACTGTTCCTGTGCCGTCTGGTGGGCGCTGCGGGACGTGTGCTGGCCTTTGACGTCCAGCCGCAGGCAGTGGAGAACACCAACGCCCGCCTGCGGGAGAACGGCTGCGGACAGGTAGGCCGCGCGGTGCTGGACAGCCACGCGAACCTGGCTGCCTATGCGGCTCCGGGCAGTGTGGACGCGGCGGTATTCAACCTGGGCTATCTGCCCGGCGGCGACCACGGAGTGTTCACCACGCCGGGCGTGAGCGTGCCGGCCATGCGCACGGCGCTGGAACTGCTGCGGCCGGGCGGTGTGATGACGGTATGCGTCTATTACGGCGGGCCGCAGGGCATGGCGGAAAAGGATGCGGTGCTGGCGTTTCTCACGGGTCTGCCGCCGGAAGGATACCGCGTGTCTGTGCGCGATTTTTCCGGCCGGCCGGGCTGTCCGCCCATCCCCGTTTGCATCGAAAAGCGGGCCTGGTGAACGGGCGGCGCGTTCCGTGTGACGCCGCGGCCTTTTTGTGCCGCGCGCCCATGGTTTCACCTTTTTTTCACACCCGTATGATAGTTCTTTCACACCCATGGCCTATACTGAAAGCAACATCAGGAAAGAAGGAGGATGTTGACTTATGAACAACAATTGGGAATTCGACTATTCCGAACTTTACAATAATAACAACCCCGGCAGAAATGCACAGAACACGACTGCACCGGAGGCGGAATCGCCCTTGCAGGGCGCGCCCGGCCCCGCCGGAATGCCCGGAATGGGTGTGGGCGGCGCGCCGGTGCCGCCCCATGCGGCACAGAAAAAACGCGGCTGGGGCAAGCGCGTCGCCGCGGGAGCGGCCGCCGTGGTGTTCTGCGGCGCCGTGGGCTTCGGCGGCGGATATCTGGGCTACACCTTCGCCAAGGGCGGCTCCACAGGCCCCGTCATTTATCAGGCGCCCGCGGCCTCGTCCGGCACAGGCAGCGCCGCGGGCGGCACGGCCAACACAGCCGACGCGCTTTCCGTCACAGAAATCGCCAGCAAGGTAGGGCCCAGCGTGGTGGAGGTGACCACCGAGGCCGTTACCACCAACGCGTTCTTTGGTCAGTACGTCCAGAGCGGTGCGGGCAGCGGCGTCATCATCACCGAGGACGGCTACATCATCACGAACAACCATGTGGTGAGCGGCGCCAGCCAGGTGACGGTGCGCACGAGCGACGGCACCGAGTATCCCGCTACGGTCGTGGGCGCGGATTCCAAAACGGATATTGCCGTGCTGAAGATTGAAGCCACGGGCCTTACACCGGCGGTCGTAGGCGATTCCGACAGTTTGCAGGTAGGCGAATTCACTCTGGCAGTGGGCAACCCGTTGGGCGAGTTGGGCGGAACCGTGACGGACGGCATCATCTCCGCGCTGGACCGTGAGGTGACCGTGGAGAATCAGACCATGAACCTGCTGCAGACGAACGCGGCTGTCAGCCCCGGCAATTCCGGCGGCGGCCTGTTCAACGAGCGCGGCGAGCTGATTGGCATCGTCAACGCCAAGTCCAGCGGCCAGAATGCCGAAGGGCTGGGCTTCGCGATCCCTGTCAACACGGCCATTCAGGTGGCCGAGGAGCTTATCAACAACGGATATGTTACCGGCCGCCCGGCCATGGGCGTCACGGTGCTGAGCATCAACGACGCGCAGACAGCGTTCCAGTATGGTGTAAACCAGGCGGGCGTGTATGTGCAGAGCGTCAATGAGGGCGGAGCGGCCGACAAGGCCGGCCTGCAGCCCGGCGACCGCTTTGTGAGCATCGACGGCACGGCTGTCAATTCCACCAGCGATATCACGGGCATCATCGGCGAACACGCGGTGGGCGATACCATCGAGGTGCAGGTGGTGCGCGGTACGCAGATCGTTACAGCGAACGTCACGCTGGAGGAATCCACGCCGCAGGCAAGCAGCACCCAGCGTACGGAGGGCTGATGCCCGGCGCAGACCGAACCGAAAACGCGCCCCGGCACGGGCGCGCGGAGGAGCAGCATGCTTCCCCGCGCAGCCCCGCCGGGGCGTTTTGCCGTATTTTAAGTCAAAGCGGTAAAAATTTCATAGAATGTTTGACCTTTTGACGAAAATGCGGTACTATCAGAATGGATAGAAATTTGCCGGAGGTGGCCCGATGCTCCAGAAGATCGCCATAAAAATGCTGGGAGACTTTTCCGTCGTTGCCGACGGGCGCTGCGTGGTGGACGCCACAGCCAAGCTGACGAAGCCGTGGCAGCTGTTCTGTTACCTTGCGCTCAACCGGGAGCATGTCACTCCGTCCTCGGTGCTGCTGCAGGAGCTGTGGGGCGGCGAGGAGCTGGCGGACCCGGCCAACGTGCTGAAAAATACCGTTTATGCGCTGCGGCGGGAGCTGGCCGGGCCGGTCAAGCCCGCTGAAAGCCCCATCCTGTTCCGTGCGGGCGGTTATTGCCTGAACGGGCATATCAAGTGGAGCGTCGATACCGAGCGCTTTGAACAGCTGTGCGAAAAGGCCGAGCGCTGCACCGGCGGCAGCGAAGCAAAAATGGAAGCCTGGCGCAAAGCGGAGGGAGCGTTCCGGGGAGAACTGCTGCCCCAGCTGGCCGGTGAGGTGTGGGTGATGCGCGCGGCACGGGGCTTTACGCGCCGGTATCTTGCCAGCGCCCGCGCCCTGTGCGCCTGCCTTGCCGGGGAGAACGCCTACGGCGAGCTGCTGGACGTTGCCTCCCGCGCATCTGTGACGGACCCGCTGGACGAGGATATCGCGCTGTGGACGTTCCGTGCGCTGGACGCGCTGCACATGCAGCGGGCCATTGTGATCGCCTACAACAAGACGGCGCGCTATTTTGAAGAGGAGATGGGACGCCCGCTGTGCGCGGAGATCGGCTCCATTTACGCCGCGGCAGCCGAGGCTGTGAATAAGACCGAGCAGGATTTTGCGGCCATTCGGGACGAGCTGTCCGACGCGCTGCGCAGCCAGCGCAGCGACCGCGGTGCGTTTTACTGCAACTATGAGGTGTTCAAGCGCATGTACGCCATCGTGGCCCGTACCGCGCAGCGCGCGCGGCAGGTGGTGGCGCTGATGCTCATCACCGTTCAGGGGCCGGACGGCGGCCGTGCACCCGAGGGGGAAGCGCTGGCCGAGGCCATGGACGATTTGAAACTGGCGATCGCCGGCACGCTGCGCAAAAGCGACACCTTTACAAAATACAGCCGCAGCCAGTATGCGCTGCTGCTGCCCATGGAAAGCGCGGACGACATGGCTGTCGTGGAGCGCCGCCTTTCCGCCGCGTACGAAAGCGCGCGCACCCAGGCCGCCGCATTTCTGGAATTCCGCGGAACGGTCTTGGAGGAACTGTACGGCTGAACGTCGGTTCAAGAACAGGTCCCGCGTGACGCGTCCGCCTGTGGTTTGACCCAAATGTCACTGTATGTACCTCTGGTGCAGGAAGGTATCGGCTTTGCCCCCGACGGCTTGGCGCCAGGTGTATTTAAAACCCCGGCGATCCTCTTTGGATTGCCGGGGTTTTTTCGCGCACCGGGCATCCAAAATTGCCGGGGCATGTCCCTGGCGGCGAAGATTTGCCGCCGTCGCTTCGCGGCCGGACGGCTTATCCAAAGCCCATGGCGGATACCTTGAGAGATGTTTTCCTGCACGAAGGCACCTTTTCATACGCGGCATTTTTTAGTATAATAAAAGGGTTGCCAAAAGGAAAGGAACAGAGCTATGAACATCGAACTCATCAAGGCCATCCTCCACGTGCTGGACCCGGCCGTGGACGCGCCCATTTTATCCGAGGCCATCCTGCCGCCCTCCGAGGACGCGCTGCAATATCTGGCCGGCCACGCAGCCAAGTGCTTTGCCAGCGACGAGGCCAAGGCCTGCACGCTGGCGGACGATTCGCCCTTCCTGCCGCTCTTATGGAACATCGAGGATGATTTTGAAAAAAAGACGGCTGTCATTGCCGGAGACTGGTTCCGTGTGATGCAGGAAAATCCGGCCATCCCCGCGGGAGACGCGGCGTTTCTTCTGCTGGAGATCGACGGTGCGGAATATCTGGCCGCGCTGAAGCTGAATTACAAGCCCGGGTGGCTGCATTACTGCCGTATGGACGGCGGGCCCGCCGTCAATGAGGTAGTGCGCCAGGGCACGGTGCTGCCGGGCACGTCCGGTAAGGCGGACGAGGCGTTTTTTGTGGACCTGCGCACCAACGCCGTGCGCCTGCTGGAAAAAAAGTACGAGATAGACGGCCGCAAACAAACGTACCTGGGCAGCCGAATCCTGGGCTGTCGGGCAGGGCTGTCCCCGCGGGAGAAGCTTTCGGCCATCCAGGCGGTTGCGGGTGAGGTAAACCAGCAGTTCTACGGGAACACCGGCGTGGATGAGCCGGAGCTCGCCATGGCTGTGTGCGAGGAATTTTATGCGGCCCGCGCGGAGGAAAAATCCAGGGCGGGCAAGCCGGACCCCGTTCCCGTGCAGGCGATCTGCGACAAGCTGTACGGCGATATGCCCCACGCGCGGGAGGCTTTCACCAAGGCTCTGGCCGAGCATGATATCACGCTGGACGAGCCGCTGCCCCTTTCGGCCCCGGCGGTGCGCCGTATGGAAAAGCAGAGCCTGCGCAGCGCGGGCGGCGTTGAGATCAAGGTACCGGTGAATGTGTACCGGGACGAGAGCGCCCTGGAGTTCATCCGCAACCCGGACGGCTCCATGTCGCTGCTCATCAAAAACATCATCGTGTGACCTCTTTGACACGAGCGCCGCAAAAATGCGGCTTTTTTGGTCGTCCGCCTTGTTTTTTTGCGCGGAATATCATACAATAAATTGTATTTTCAACATGGATATCGGGTTTGGAGGATTTTTGTGGAAAACTTTATCGAACAGATCGATAAGCGCCGCACGTTCGCGATCATTTCGCACCCGGACGCGGGCAAGACGACGCTGACGGAAAAGCTGCTTTTGTACGGCGGCGCCATCCAGCAGGCGGGCATCGTGAAAGGCAAAAAGGGCGCGCGCGCCGCTGTGTCGGATTGGATGGAGATCGAAAAGCAGCGCGGCATCTCGGTGACCAGCTCTGTTCTGCAGTTCCGCTACAACGGTTATTGCGTCAACATCCTGGACACTCCGGGACATCAGGACTTTTCCGAGGATACCTACCGCACGCTGATGGCGGCGGACAGCGCGGTCATGGTCATCGACGCGGCCAAGGGCGTGGAGAACCAGACCAAAAAGCTGTTCAAGGTGTGTACCATGCGCGGCATCCCCATTTTCACTTTCATCAACAAGATGGACAGGGACGCGCAGAATCCCTTCGACCTTCTGGAGGAGATTGAACAGGTGCTGGGGATCGAAACATATCCCATGAACTGGCCCATCGGCTCAGGCAAGGAATTCAAGGGCGTGTACGACCGCAACAAAAAGGAGATCCTCGCTTTCCAGCATTCGGGCAAGGTGGGCCAGCAGCAGGCCGAAAAGATCGAGGCGCAGCTGGGCGACCCCGGCCTGGACGAACTGCTGACGAAGCCGCTGCACGACACTCTCAGCGAGGACATCGAGCTGTTGGACGGCGCGGCCTATGAATTCAATCTGGACAAGGTGCGCCACGGCATGCTGACGCCGGTGTTCTTTGGCTCGGCGCTCACGAACTTTGGGGTGGAGCCGTTCCTGGCGGATTTTCTGCGCCTTTCGCCCCCGCCCCTGCCGCGGGATTCCTCCGCCGGCCCCATCGACCCCAGACGGGAGGATTTTTCGGCATTCGTGTTCAAGATCCAGGCCAATATGAATAAGGCCCACCGGGACCGCATCGCCTTCATCCGCATCTGCAGCGGAAAGTTTGAGCGCGGCATGGATGTGTTCCATGTGCAGGGGGGCAAAAAGGTAAAGCTGGCCCAGGGCACGCAGCTTATGGCCTCCGAGCGCGAGATCGTGGAGGAGGCTTATGCGGGCGACATCATCGGTGTGTTCGACCCGGGTATCTTTTCCATCGGTGATACGCTCACCACAGCCAAAACGCCGTTTGCTTTCGCAGGTATTCCCACCTTTGCGCCGGAGCATTTTTCCCGCGTCTCCCAAGTGGACACCATGAAGCGCAAGCAGTTTGTGAAGGGTATGGAACAAATTGCCCAGGAGGGCGCCATCCAGATCTTCAAGGAGCTGGGCGGCGGCATGGAAGAGGTCATCGTCGGCGTGGTGGGCGTACTGCAGTTCGAGGTGCTGGAGTACCGCCTCAAGAACGAATACAATGTGGATATCCGCATGCAGAACCTGCCGTACAGCTTTATCCGGTGGATCGAGAACGAGGACTGCGACCCCAAGGCGCTGAATCTTACCAGTGATACCCGCCGCGTAGAGGATTTCAAGGGCCGCAAGCTGCTGCTGTTCACCAATGCCTGGAGCATCACCTGGGCCGAGGAGCACAACAAGGAGCTTCGTCTTTCCGAGGTGGGACGCTGAGCGCCGGACCCGCTTTGCAAATAGAATAGGCTCCCGTCCACAGCTGCAGGCGTTCCTGCGGCTGTTTTTTTATAAAAAATCACTCGCTGGGCGAGCGGTCCAAAAATGCTGATGCCGATAATGAAAAATCTCTGTAACAGGATAGGGAGTGAGGCCAGCCGACGGTACGAACTAAAAAACACAGGGAAGGCCATTCAGGTGAATGACGTAAATGGTTTATTGCATACGATTTGGAATTGCAAATATCACAATGTGCTTGCGCCAAAATAGCGCAGAAAAGTCATTTTCGGAGAGAAAGGGCGGGAGATAGAAGAAATGCTGCGGACATTGTGTAGCTGGAGGAAGACAGAGCAGGAGAGCAGCTGACGATGCTGAAGCAAGCCCGCTTGCGGGCAGACTGTTTTGTCCTTCCCGCGCAGAACGCCGCTGTGCCCTGACGTTGTTTACCAGTACAACAAAAAATGTGCGGCGTGCCGGTGGCGGTACGCTGTGCGTTTTTTGTTTCAGACAGTGAAAAAAGGACGTCCCGCCCACCGCTGTTCCGCCGTCGTACAGTACCAGCGTCTGTCCCGGCGCGGGCGGTTATCTCCCATGCGCATTCGGCTGTTCCTCCAGCGGCACTGCCGCTTTCGTATTTTCTGCAAGGTAATGCATTTCCGTGTCCTTGTCAAAAGTTTTTGCCGCGTTGTTTCGGCTCTGTGAAAAATACAGAGAATTGCATTTTTTGTCTTTTTTTATTATAATCCTCTTAGAAACGGACGGTTACCGTTTCCAATATAAAAAGTGGAGGAATCATGTATGTCTATGGATAACAGCATGATGGTGTTTTTCCTGAGCATGCTGGCCACATACTCGATCGTGGGGTTTGTGTGGTGGCTGCTCCATGTGGTTGCCGCATGGCGGATCTTTACCAAAGCCGGGGAAGCCGGCTGGAAATCCATCATCCCCATTTACAGCACCTACATCACCTATAAAATTTCCTGGAAGAAAAAGAATCTTTTCTGGGCCACTCTGGCGGCTACCGTTCTGGCTTTCGTGCTGTCTCCCTTCTCCATTCAGGCGGACGGCTCGATTAATTATGCCATGTTTTTCATCGCGATGCTGCTGCTGTTGTTTGCGTTCGTTGTCAACATCCTGCTTGTCGTGCGCAAGTGCCGTGCATTTGGCCATGGCGTGGGCTTTGCCATCGGCATGCTTTTCTTTGAGCCGATTTTTATGCTCATCCTCGGCTTCGGCAGCTCGGCTTATCTCGGCCCGCAGGATTGATGCCTTTTCAAATTACATACAAACGGCAAAAGGCCGCCGCGGGAACTCCCGCAGCGGCCTTTTGGTTTTATTCTTCCGTTTCGATGGGCGCATAAGCGATGGAAAGCTCACGCAGCTGCTTTTCCTCCACGGTCTCGGGGCAGCCGCTCATAGGCTCGCCCGCGTTCTGCACCTTTGGAAAGGCGATAACGTCGCGGATGGAATCCCGCTTCAGCATCAGCATCACCATGCGGTCGAAGCCGAAGGCCATACCGCCATGGGGCGGCGCGCCGTACTGGTAGGCGTCCATCAAAAATCCGAAGCTCTCCCGCGCGCGCTCCTCGCTGAAGCCCAGCGCCTTGAGCATGCGGTCCTGAACGGCCGGATCATTGATGCGGATGGAACCGCCGCCCAGCTCACAGCCGTTGAGCACCATGTCGTAGGCCAGCGCGCGCACGCTGCCCGGGTCGCTCTCTACTTTGTCCAGGTCCTCGGCCCGGGGCATTGTGAACGGATGGTGCATGGCCATCCAGCGGCCCTCTTCTTCAGAATATTCAAAGAACGGGAAATCCGTCACCCACAGGAAGTTGAATTTGTCCGGGTCGATGAGGCCGCACTTATTTGCCACGGCAAGGCGCAGCGCGCCCAGCGCCGCAAACACGGTGCTGTTTTTCGCATCGGCCACCACCAGCAGCACGTCGCCGGTCTCTGCGCCCGCCGCCTTGTGCAGCGCGGCCTTTTCCTCCTCGGAGAGGAACTTTTCAAAGCTGGAGGTCACGCCGTCCGCCGTCAGGCGCGTGTAGGCAAGGCCTTTGGCACCATAGGTTTTGGCCACGTCCACCAGCTTATCGATCTCCTTGCGGGTGAGCGCGCCGGCAAGGCCCTTTGCGTTGATGAGGCGCACGCTGCCGCCCGCCTCAACGGCGGATTTAAACACTGCAAACCCGCTTTCCCGCAGCACATCCGTCACATCCTGCAGCTCCAACCCGAAGCGGGTGTCCGGCTTGTCGGAGCCGTAGCGGGCCATTGCCTCGCTGTACGGCATGCGCCGAAAAGGCGTTTCCACGTCCACGCCCAGCACTTCCCGGAACACGCGCTTTACAAGGCCTTCGTTCATGGCCATCACATCGTCTTCTGTAACAAACGACATTTCCATGTCGATCTGCGTGAATTCGGGCTGACGGTCGGCGCGCAGGTCCTCGTCGCGGAAGCAGCGGACGATCTGGTAATACCGGTCAAAGCCGGAGAGCATCAAAATCTGCTTGTAAAGCTGGGGCGACTGGGGCAGCGCGTAGAAATGCCCCGGCTGCACACGGCTGGGCACCAGATAATCCCGCGCGCCCTCGGGCGTGGATTTGATGAGCATAGGAGTCTCGATCTCCACAAAATGCTGCTCGTCGTAATAATCCCGCACCACCTTGGCAATTTTGGAGCGCACCACGATGGGCTCGTGCATGGAGGGGCGGCGCAGATCCAGATAGCGGTATTTCAGGCGCAGCTGGTCGTTGACATTGATGCCGTCGCGCACCTCAAAGGGAGTTGTCTGCGCGCCGCTGAGCACGCGCAGCTCGGTGACGAACAGTTCCACCTCGCCCGTAGGGATCTTGTCCGTTTTCGCCTCGCGCTCACGCAGCGTGCCCGCGGCAATAACGACATACTCGCTTTTCAGGCCGGAGGCCTTTTCAAACACGGCCCGGTCCGTGGAATCGTCAAAAATAAGCTGCAGGATGCCTGTGGTGTCCCGCAGGTCCGCAAAAATAACGCCGCCCTTGTCGCGGCATTTTGCGATGGAGCCGGCCACCGTCATCTGTGTGCCCGCGTCCCTGGCGCGCAGCGTCCCGCAATAGTGGGTACGGCGCAGGTTTCCCATTGTTTCCATAAAAATCATCCATTCCGCCGCTTCGCGTCGGCACAAATTCAAGAGCAGACCCCGGCGCCCGCCACGCGAAGCAAAACTGGCGGGGCATTCGGCAAAGGCCACGCGATACAACGGCGCAGCGGCCTTTATCTATAACAGTATAGCGCGTCCGGCCGCAATTTACAATGTCTGCGGCGCGATTTGGCGGCATTCCAGGTAGTATCGCTTTTCCTCGGCGTGGCCCATGGAAAACGTCTTCTTGGGCAGCACGCCGCCCAGCACAACGCCCCGGAACAGGTCGCTCTTGGCGAAATCCGGCAGGATGACGCCCACCGCGCCTGCCCGCGCCAGTGCGCGCACATTGTCCGCGCCGTGGATGTAATCCACCTTCGCGCCCGGGCGCTGCGCCAGAAATTCTGTCAAAAATGCGTCCAGCGTACCCACGGCCAGGGGCCAGGGCGCGTTTTTCAGGCACTCCACACGCTCCGCCGTACCCGGCCCTGCACACGTTTCGTCCACAAAGCAAAAGGTCTGCTGCGCCCCGGCCATGCCGCAGGCATGCGCGCCGTGCCGCGCCGCGAACGACAAAAACGCGCCTGCCAGCTCCGTCATGGAAACGCCGAATACCGCGCGGTGGATGGGCTCGATGCCCAGCGCCGGGCTGTGGACATTCACCAGCTCCACCAGACACCAGCGGGCGGGATGGCTTTGCCGCGCGGCAGGCGGCAGGGCCGCCTTTATTTCCTCCCAGTGCGCCTTGGCCGTGGCAAGGGAATGGTTCCCGTCGCCCACGGCGACGGCCAGCGGCGGCCGGCCGGCCGCGTCCGGGTATTTTGCGTCGAACGCCGCCTGTGTGCCCAGCGCCGCTACGGCGTTTTCCACAGCCGCAATGTCCGCAGCGTCCGTTACCGCCCAGCCTGCAATGTGCCCGCCGCCCAGCATCAGCTCCGTGTCGTACAGTTTTTCCAGCGCCGCCTTTTTTTTCGCGAACGGCTCCACCACGCCGCAGGCAGCGTCATCCAGCAGCATCATGATATGAGGCGTTTCCAGCGGCGCGCCCCGGCGCACGGCAAGGCGCGGCGGAATACGCTCCACAATGGTATTTTCGCTGGGACGCACCAGCGGTGCGGAGCCTTTTTCATAGCTGTAAGCCTCCAGGTCCACAGCGCCCACAAGGCCCTGCCGCACACCGCTTTGCGTCGCGCGTTCCACATATACAAAACCGTGGACACCGCGTGTGAGCACCCGGGCGCGGTAATCGGCCATGGCGGTGTGGATGGCCGCAATGCGACCGTCCACATCCGGGCTTTCCAGATATGCCTCCGGCAAGGTGATGTGCAATGTGCTGGGCGCGTTTTGAGTGAGCGCCTCGGCCTTCTGCCAGTATTCGGGCTGGCTTGTGAACTGGTCGCACGCCAGCGCGGGCCACAGGCCCATATCCGTTTGCGGTGCGGGCAGCAAAATATCCGCTGCGATAAATGGTTTCATTTTCGTCCCCTCCGTATATCAGACAACCCCTGCTTCATACCCTTGAATGGGCCGCCGCGCGCGGCGCCTGTTATCTTTTTATGATACGGCACAAACGCCCGCTTTGCAAGAGTGAAGCGGCGCATTTTTGCAAAGGGGGAAGCGGCATGAAACAGAAAAACGGCGCGTGGCTGCTGGCGCTGGCGGCGATGCTGTGCAGCATTGGCGGCGTGTGCATCAAGGGTGTGCCGTGGACGCCGCTGGCCATCAACGGCGCGCGCAACGCCATTGCGGCGTGCATCACGGGCGCGTTTTTGTGGCGGGCCGGGCGGCGCCTGCGCTGGAACGGAGCCGTGGCCTGCGGCGCGCTGAGCCTTGCGCTGACAACGAACCTGTATGTATTCGCCACCAAGCTGGCGGGCGCGGCCAACGCTATTTTGCTGATGTACACCGCGCCTATTTTTGTGCTTTTGTACCTGTGGCTGGCCAAGGGGCAGAAGCCGCCGCGCGCCGCCGTGGCCGCGTGCGTGCTGGTATTTGCAGGCATTGGCTGCTTTGTGGCGGACGGCCTTGCGGCGGGCACGCTGCTGGGAAACGCGCTGGGACTGGGCAGCGGCGTGGCTTATGCCGGAGTATTCCTGGTAAACACCGAGCCGGAAGGCGACGCGATGTCGTCTTATTTTCTGGGACAGGTGGCGGGCGCGCTGATCGGCCTTCCGTTCCTTTCGGGCGAGACGGATTTCAGCTTTGTCCCCATGGTATGTATCTTTGCGCTGGGTGTGTTCCAGCTTGGGCTTTCCTATGTCCTCATCGCCAGGGGCATCGCCACCACGCCGCCCATGACGGCCAGCCTGGTGACGGCCATCGAGCCCATCCTCACGCCTGTATGGGTGGCGCTTGCCTATGGCGAACGGCTTTCCGGCTTTTCGCTTGCCGGGGCGGTGCTGGTGCTTTGCAGCGTGGTATGGTTCAACACGCGCGGCAGAAAAGCGTTATGACCCGGCGGCCGACCTTCGAGACGCCGGGAAGAACAGCGGAAAACCCGCGTTCACGGGGCTTTTCTCATTCCGAGCCGGCAGCGGCAGGATTAAAGGCAACACCGCACAATTCTAAGAGTCGAATCGCGCCGGCCGGTTTTTTGGCAGGTTAAACAAAAAGCGCAGCGAATACTTTGTGTATTCGCGAGCATTTTTGTGACAGTTGCCGGAAAATCTGCAAGCGAGGCGACGCTTAAGGCTTCAGCCGTGAATTGTGCGGTGTTGCCTTAAGAAACTTGTAAGCTCTGCTCGAGCCTATTTTAAGATTTGTTCTCTATAATAGGCTCACAGAGAGGATGGTTTCCCGTGAACGAACGTTTTGAAAATGATCTTGCATGTTATCTGCACTATGACGACGCGCCCCGCCGCCCTGCCCGGGCACGCCGCCGCAAACGGGCGCGAAAGCACTGCGCGCGGCGCTTTTTTGCGCGCTGCTGCGGTGTGCTCTGCCTGTGCGCCGGGGTGGTGCTGCTGGCTCGGGTCTGGCCCGCGCTGGTTTCCGCCACACCTTACAGCGGCGCGGGAACGGGCGGCGCGTCCGCATCTGTGAGCCTGGGCGGCGAATGGGACGCCCAGACGCGCTTGGCCATCGAGACGCTGGCCGCGGCGCACCCCGAGGTGCAGCCCATGCTGGACGAGCCCTCCCGCTGGCCCGCCGACGTGGCCGCACTGCTGGCCCGCAATGAGGAAGCGCTTGGCTTTGTGCTGGCGTATCCCAGCCTTATAGACGCCGCGCCGCCCGCCAGGGTGGAGGAGGCCGTGCGCGGCAGCTTCCCCACGCTGCTGCAATGGGACGCGCGCTGGGGCTGCACGCCTTACGGAGGCAGTATCCTCGCCATCACGGGCTGCGGGCCGACAGCGCTCTCGGTGGTGGCCTGCGGCCTGACGGGGGACGCTTCTCTCACACCCGCAGCCATCGCCGCATGGGCGCAGCGCCAGGGGTATGCCGGCGCGGACGGCACCAGCTGGGAGCTGATGCGTAGCGGATGCGAGCACTTTGGCCTGTACGCGCAGGAGCTTTCACTCACGGAAGCCGCCGTGTTCGGCGCGCTGGAAGCAGGGCAGCCCATCATTTGCAGCATGCGCCCCGGCGATTTTACCACGGCGGGACATTTTATCGTGCTGACCGGCACGCAGGACGGGCTGCTGTGCGTCGTAGACCCCAACAGTCCCGCCCGCAGCGCATCCCTGTGGGAGTACAGCCGTTTGGAGCCGCAGATCAAAAACCTGTGGGCTTATACCGCATGAAGCAGGGCCGCCATAAAATTTACCGCATGAGTTTTTTAAACAATGATGTGAAAACGGCGAATCTGTAGGCGGACAGATCCACCGTTTTGCATTTGCCGTCCCACAACTCTCGGCCTGTGACCTGTACTTTTTCGGGTGAAAACGATATTCTTAGGGAGCGAAAGGAGACAGGGACTATGAATCAACAAAAACAGGTCATTTTTTAAAAACGCTGCGAAATGAAAAAGCTATCACGCAGGCGGAGCTTGCTGAGACGCGGGGCGTCTCCAACCGGAGTATTTCCCGTTGGGAAAACGGCACGACCATGCCGGATTTCGACCTGTTGATCGAGCTTGCAAAATACTATAAGGTCGAAGTCAGCGAGATATTGGATGGAGAAAGAAAAGGCGGGCGCACAGACGGCAGCGCAGAGGAATTGATGTTGAAAATTGCAGACTATAGCAATATCGAGCGGAAAGTTTTTTCGAGAAGAATGTGTGCCATGTTTGTTATGGCACTTGCCAGCATGGCTTTTTTTGCGGCGATGGACGTAGCGGAACTTGCGGAAACGGAGCCGTATGGAACCATTGTGGGCATTGCACGGGGATTTGTGGCCGGCACGTTTTTATACGCCAGCCGGTATATTTCAAAAATGGAAACCGTCAAAATGCGTTTGGCGAAAGAATCGCGGAAACTGAAGCAATAGGAAAGAACAAAGCCGCGGGCTATCCCCGCGGCTTTTCCATATCCTTATTTTTCCGCCACAGCACGTTCCGCCTGTTCCCACAGCTTCAGCCGCCGCAGGAATGAAAGCAAAAACGGAAGCGTCACCGCGAAAGTACACAGGTCGGCCGCGGGCTGGGCGAGCTGCACGCCCAAAAGCCCTATGAGCTGCGGCAGCAGCAGAATGAACGGCACAAAGAAAATGCCCTGGCGGCACAGCGACAGGAACGTCGCCTGCCCGGACTGCCCCGTCACCTGCAGCAGCATGTTCGTCACCGTAGAAACGCCGAACAGCGGCAGAACCACGCACTGCGCCCGCAGCGCCAGCGCGCCGATGGCGATGACCTCCGCGTCGTCCCGGCGGAACAGCGCCAACGCGCCCGGCGCGGCCAGAAAACCGGCCGCCGCCAGCACGCTCATCAGCACCGTGCCCACCAGCATTGTGAAATAAGTGGCCCCGCGCACCCGGTCGTACCGCTTTGCACCGAAATTGTAGCCCGCAACGGGCTGGAAGCCCTGCCCGAATCCCAGCATGAACGAGAACACGAACATGAAAATGCGTCCCACCACGCTCATGGCCGCGACGGCCGCGTCGCCGTAAACGGCGGCGTTCACGTTCAGCAGCACCGTGGCCACACTGGCCAGAGATTGGCGGCAGAAGGACGGCATGCCCGTTTTGATGATGCGCGCGTACACCTCTGCCTTGCGGGACACCTGCCCGATGTGCAGGCGCACCGCGCTTTTGCGGCGCAGAAAGCACGCTAGAAGAATGGCGAAGCTGACGCACTGGCTGAGCAGCGTGGCAATGGCCGCGCCCGCGATGCCAAGCCTGAACGTATAGATGAACAGCGGGTCCAGCCCTATGTTCAGCACGCCGCCCAGGCCGATGCCCACCATGGCCAGCATGGCCTTGCCCTCGCCCCGCAGGATGTTGTTGAGTACGAAGGACGCGCACATGACCGGCGCGCCGAACAGGATGTAGCGCGCGTAATCCCGCGCATAGGGCAGAATGGTGGGCGTCGCACCCAGCACACGCATGAGCGGGTCCAGAAACAGCGTGCCCAGCACCGTGATGCCAAGGCCGAAGGCCAACGCCGTAAAAAATGCGGTGGACGCCGCACAGTCCGCCTGCCGCTGCTCCTTCGCACCCAGATAGCGGGAAACAAGATTGCCCGCGCCCATGCCCAGCATGAAGCCGATGGCCTGGATGACGGCCATCAGCGAAAACACGATGCCCACGGCGCCCGCCGCGCTGGTGCCCAGCTGCGCCACAAAAAACGTGTCGGCCATATTGTACACCGCCGTCACCAGCATGCTGATGATGGTGGGCACGGCCAGCGTAGCAACGAGCCTTGGGATGGGCGTCTGCGTCATTTTCCGGTATTGGGAGTCGCCCGCCCCGGCCGCAGCGCTCACGCGTTTTCCCCGAGCGGCTTTATCTCGGGATATTTTTCATAAAAGCACGCAGCCGCGCAGCCGCTCTGCTGCAAACGGTCCAGCTGTTTGCCCACTTTTTTGGCCGCGGCCAGCACCGTCACCGCGTATTCTCCGCGCAGCGCCTCTGCCTTTTGCAGCACGTCCGCGAAATCCGCGTCCGCACCGTACAGCAGCGCAAGGCGCGGCTTTTCGTCCGGCACCGCGTAGCCTTGGTCCAGCAGGATGGAGCAGATGCGCTCAAACCCGATGGAAAAGCCCACTGCGGGCACCTTTTGCCCGAGGAACTTACCCACCATGTCGTCGTAGCGTCCGCCGCCCGCGACGGCGCCGGAAAACGCGGCGCACGTTACTTCGAACACCATCCCCGTGTAATAGCCCTGCCCGCGCACCAGCGAAGGCGTATACTCGACGGCATACCGGCCGCCGGACAGCCTGCCCACGGTATCCAACACATAACGCACCGAGCCGCCCAGGCTCTTGTCCGCGCACAGCGCGGATACATCATCCAGCGAGAATGCGCCTTTTTCCAAAAAGGCCTCCAGCGCCTGCACCGCCGCGGCGGGCATCGCCTTTTCCTCAAGCTCCGCCGCCACGCCCTGCGGGCCGACCTTATCCAGCTTGTCGAACGTGACGCACACGGTGTCCAGCGCCTGCGGCGCGAAGCCGAAGCTTTCGAGCATGCCGCGCAGCAGGCGGCGGTCGTTGATATGCACGGTGAAATCGGAAAAGCCGATGGCCAGCAGCGCGCGGGCCGTCACATCAATCAGCTCCACCTCGGCATTGGGGCTTTCATCGCCCAGGATGTCGATGTCGCACTGCACGAATTCACGCAGGCGGCCCTTCTGCGGGCGCTCGGCACGGTACACCCGGTCTGTCTGGATGACCTTGAACGGCGCGGGGAGCTGCTCCCGGTTGGCCGCGTAGTATCGCGAGAGCGGCAGTGTTAGATCGTACCGCAGGCCCATGTCGGAAAGCTCTTTTTCGCTGCCGGAGGCCAGCGCCTTTTCCAGCTTGTCGCCGCGCTTGAGCACCTTGAAGATCAGGTTCAGGTTGTCGCCGCCGTCGCTTTTGTCCAGGTTCTCCATGTCTTCCATAATGGGCGTGGAGATGCGTTCGAAGCCCGCGGCGCGGTAGGTCTTTAAGATCTCGCCCTGCACATAGTCGCGGATGCGCTGCTCGCGCGGCAGGATGTCTTTCATGCCTTTCAACGGGGTGGTTTTCATGTGGGATAAAGCTCCTTCTTCACTTCTTTTTGCCGGTTACCTTTTCCGCCTGCGCGCGCAGAGCGGCATTTTTTTCCTCGACCCAGCTTTTCAGCTGCTCCAGCGCTTCATGCTCGGCCGGGCGCATGTTGGGGAACGCCTTCAAAAGGCGGCGGGCCACGGCGTTGCGGTGGTCCAGGATCTCCGCTTTGGCGATGTCGATGCGGGCGGCGGCGTCCAGCTTTGTTGCATCCAGCTTGCCGTCCACGGCCAGCGCCGTGTCGCCCAGGCCCTCGGCCAATCGGTCGCTGCCTGCGTGCAGCAGGCGCGCCACCTCGGCAATATGCCCAAGGTCGCGGTTCAGCTTGAGGATGCCGGCCACCGTCACCGCCAGGTCGCACGCAAAGGCTGCGCCTGCCGCACACAGCAGCACAATGCCCAGCGTGCGGGGCACGGCGCGCACCAGTGCCGCCACCGCGGGCTGGACGCCTTTCATAACGGCCACCACGGCCACGCCCCAGGCTAGGCTGAACTTCAGGCAGATATACCCTCCCAGGTTGAACGGGACGTCGCTGTAATCCCACCAGCTGGTGTGGAACACCTTTTTCAATATCCAGCCGGCCGCAAGCTCCAGCGCGCTGGTGAGCAGCGCGCCGCCCACGAAAAGCACCGGAAGGCTGTGGGCCAGCGGTGTCAGAGCCACCAGCACGATCACCATGCCGAAGCCGTAAATGGGGCACACAGGCCCGTTCAAAAAGCCGCGGTTGACGAATTGGCCCGTATTGATGGTACAGAAGCATACCTCAAGGCACCAGCCCAGCACCGAGTAGATGACAAAAAAGCACAGCAATTCGTAGATCGTATACGTCATTTGTTTTCTCCGCCGCGCTTATTCCGCGGGCAGCTCCGCTTCTGCTTCCGGCTCCGCCGCGGGGGCGTCGGCGGCTGCGGGCTGTATTTCCGGCTCTGCCGCGGGCGCTTTCTCCTCCTTCGGCTCTTCCTCGGACAGGCGCGTGCCGCACACCGCGCAGAACGCGTCGTGCTCACCACAGATGCGGCCGCAGCACGGGCAGACTTTCTCGTTGCGGCACACGGTGAGCTTGTCGGTGATGACGTCCATCTCCTGCTGTACCTGCTCCGCCGAGACCAGCAGCGCGTCGATGACCTGCTGCGGGGACTTTTCGCCCTCGTCGCTCATTACCGTATCTTTAACGGCACCCGTATGCATGAGGAACAGCATGCGGCCAATGTCGCTGAATACGTCCTCCTGCTCGTCGGACAGGCGGGCAAGCTCGATGTTCATCTTCACTTCATCATATTTTCCGGCAACGGCCTTTCCGGCGCTGTGCACCGCGGCCTTTGCCTCGTCGGCGGCCAGGGTGGCGGTGTTCACGATATTCTGCAGAATTTTATTCACATTGCTGTCCATGTCAAAAGCTCCTTTCAAATGCGGCTTTTACCTGTTTTTTCCACGGCGCGGGATGCGCCGTTATGTATTTTGTATTATACTACAAAATGTTATAATAAGCAAAAGGAACCTGGGCCGGCGCCGCACAATTCGGAGCGCGGGACCGCACAGGAAAATTTTGCGCCGCACGAAACAAAAACCGCAGTCCGCGTCTTGGGCGCAGGCTGTCCGGCTCCGGCCGCCGCGGTTTGTGTATTGACGGGGATTTTTGTGAAGCAGAGCGGAAAATTTACAAGCGGGGGCGGGGCGGCACAGCCGCAAAGACGCCGCCCGTGCCTTTGGCCGGACGCACGGCCCTGCGCCTGCGCAAGGCGGGCGCGCAAACGGACAGCTGCGTGCTGAAGGTGCCAGCTGTGAATCGTCCAGTACTGTTCCTGAGAGGAGGGCGGCGGATTTGCCGGAAGAACAGCGCGTGATCTTTCACTGCGACTGCAACAGCTTTTATGCCTCGGTAGAGCTGCTGCGCTACCCGGAGCTGCGCGGCGTGCCCGTGGCCGTATGCGGCAGCCCGGACGACCGCCATGGCATCATCCTGGCGAAAAACGAGCCCGCAAAGCGGTACGGCGTCCAGACGGCCGAAACCGTCTGGAGCGCGCTGCGCAAGTGCCCCGGCCTGAAGCTGCTGCCCCCGCACCACGGGCAGTACCGGGAGATGAGCCGTGCCGTCAACGCCATCTATGCCCGTTATACAGACCGTATAGAGCCGTTCGGAATCGACGAAAGCTGGCTGGACATGACGCAGACCTGGCGGCTGTTCGGCAGCTCTCCCGCCGGAGTGGCCGACGCCGTCCGCCGGGCCGTGAAGGCCGAGACCGGCCTCACCATCTCGGTGGGCGTCAGCTTCAACAAGGTATTTGCCAAGCTGGGGTCGGATTATAAAAAGCCGGACGCTGTGACGGTCATCGACACGGAAAATTTCCGGCGTATCGTGTGGCCGCTGCCCGTAAACACGCTGCTTTACGTGGGGCGCTCGGCACAAAACACACTGGCAGGGCTGGGCGTCCGGAACATCGGGCAGCTGGCCGCGGCGAAGGACGAGGACCTGCGCGCGGCGCTGGGCAAGCTGGGGCCGGAGCTGGGCGCCTACGCCAGAGGGGAGGAGAATTCTCCCGTGCGTACCGCGGACGAGCGTCCGGAGATAAAAAGCGTGGGAAACGGCCTGACGTTCAAGCGCAACCTGGTGGGCGAAGCCGACGTGCGCGCCGGGCTTTATGCGCTGGCGGACGAAGTGGCCACCCGCCTGCGCGCCCACGGCCTTTACGCTGCTGCCGTGCAGGTGCTCATCAAAAACCCGGACCTGAAAAGCATCTCCCGCCAGAAGCCGCTGCCCTGGCCCTCCCATCTGGCGCGAGAGATCGGCGGGGCGGCCCTGGAGCTGGTAAAAGCCAACTGGAGCCTGGACGCGCCCATCCGCATGCTCACGGTTACGGCGCTGAACCTGACGGACGGACGCGAGGGACACCAGCTCTCACTGCTGGAGCCGGAGCGTCCCCGGAACGAAAAACGGGAACGGCTGGAACAGAGCCTGGACGCCATCCGCAGAAAATACGGCAAGACCTCCATCGCCCCGGGCAACGTCATCAAAAACGATATTGGCCTGGAGGACATTGAAATTGAAGAAAAACCGTGATATGCTGTTGAAAACAAACGCCGCACGGGCAGCGTGCAATAATTATACTAAAAGGAGAAATGAAAAGTGGTTAAACATATCGTAATGTGGAACCTGACCGACAAGGACAAGGTGGCGGAGAACGGTGCCATCATGAAGCAAAAGCTGGAGGCACTGGTGGGCGTTGTGCCCGGGCTGCTGCGCGCCGAGGTAGGCGTGGGCTTCAACGGCTACGACGTGGCGCTGTACACTGAGCTGGAGGACCGCGCGGCGCTGGCCGTATACGCGGACCATCCGGCCCACTGCAAGGTCAAGGAGTTCGTGCACAGCGTCATCTGCGAACGCGTGTGCTGTGATTACGAGGTATAAGGATCCGCCCTCACATCCGGCCCGCCGCAGTTTTGACCAGATGCGGTAAAAAACATAGAACGGATAAAATCCCCTGAATGCAGGACGACGCCTGCTGCGGGGGATTTTATGTTTTCGCTCCCGCGAACAAAGGGGAATTCCTACCGGTTTCATTATCTTTATACTTTCTTAACATCTTTCGCCCTTTCCTTATGATAATATTAATACATATGGTATTATTCCCGGACGCATGGAAAGGTGGCGAGATATGAACAAGAAACTGAAACTCAAGATCCACGAATCGCTGAGCGCGGTCATCCCGATCACCCTGATCGTACTGGCGCTGGGCATGACGGTGGTGCCCATGGAGCTTTCCACGCTGATGCTGTTCCTGGCCGGGGCTGCGCTGCTCATTCTGGGCATGGGCTTTTTCACGCTGGGTGCGGACATGGCCATGATGCCCATCGGCGAGCAGGTGGGCACACAGCTCACGCGCTCAAAAAGGCTGTGGCTCATCGTTGCAGCCTGCTTTGTTATCGGCGTGATCATCACCGTGGCCGAGCCGGACCTGCAGGTACTGGCCCGCCAGACGCCCGCGGTGCCGGACCGCGTGCTCATCTTCACGGTGGCCGCCGGCGTGGGGTTCTTCCTGGTGGTGTCGTTCCTGCGCATCCTGTTCGGATGGAACCTTTCGTGGCTGCTCATCGGCTTCTACATTGTGGTATTCGCTCTGGCGGCGTTCGTGCCCGACGCGTTCCTGGCCGTGGCATTCGATTCCGGCGGCGTGACGACGGGCCCCATTACAGTGCCGTTCATCATGGCGCTGGGTCTGGGCCTGACAGCCGTGCGCGGCGACAAAAACGCCGAGAGCGACAGCTTCGGCCTTGTGGCGCTGTGCAGCATCGGGCCCATCCTTTCCGTGCTCATCCTGGGTATGATCTACAACCCCGAAGGGGCCGGCTATACGCCGCTGTCCATTCCGGACATTGCCAGCACGCGGGAGCTTTGGCTGGAATTCGGCCACGCCCTGCCGGATTACGCGAAAGAGGTCCTGCTGGCGCTGGCGCCCATCCTCGCGTTTTTCGTGGTGTTTCAGGTCTTCTTCCTGAAGCTGCGCCGCAAGGCTCTGGTAAAGATCCTGGTGGGCATGCTGTACACGCTGGTGGGGCTGACGCTGTTCCTGACGGGCGTGAACGTGGGCTTTATGCCCGCGGGCAACTACATCGGAAAGCAGCTGGCCGAGCTGCCTTATAACTGGGTGCTTGTGCCGCTGGGCATGCTCATCGGCTATTATATCGTCAAGGCTGAGCCGGCTGTGCTGGTGCTGAACAAGCAGGTGGAGGAGATCACCGGCGGCGCCATCTCGCAGAAGGTGATGATGGCAGGGCTTTCCATCGGCATGTCGGTATCTTTGGGGCTTTCGATGGTACGCGTGCTGACGGGCGTTTCTCTGCTGTGGTTCCTGGTGCCGGGCTATGCGCTTGCGCTCGGCCTCAGCTTTCTTGTGCCTAAGATCTTTACAGCCATTGCCTTCGATTCCGGCGGCGTGGCCTCCGGCCCCATGACGGCCACGTTTCTGCTGCCCTTTGCCATGGGCGCGTGCGAGGCCGTGGGGGGCAATATTCTGACAGACGCCTTCGGCATCGTGGCCATGGTCGCCATGACGCCGCTCATCACCATCCAGATCATCGGCCTTGTGTACCAGTTCAAAACGCGCCGTGCGCCGGCAGCGGCCGAAGTGCACGCGGTGCAGGACGAGGAGATCATCGAATTCGGCGTATCGGCCGGGGAGGACGCAACATGACAGATTTCATTTCACCCGTGCGCTGCATGGTGACCATCGTGGACCGCGGCAAGGGCGACCGCGTAGTGGACCTTTGCCGGGCACGGCACGTGGCCGTGCAGCTGGTGATGCTGGGGCACGGCACCGCCAGCGCCGAGGTGATGGATTACCTTGGGCTGGACGAGCCGGAGAAGGACATTGTGCTCAGCCTTGTGCCGGGTGCTCTGGTGGCGCCGCTGCTGGCGGACCTGACGCTGGCGCTTGGCTTTTCCCGGCCGGGTAAGGGGATTGCATTCACCGTACCGCTTTCCGGCATCAGCGCGGCGGCAAACCGCCAAACAGACGGCGGCCGGGTGCGCGCCGAGATCAACGTGGAAAGGGAGGTTCCCCCGATGACGGAAAACAACCAGTTCGAGCTTATCATCTCCGTGGTGGAGCACGGCATGGCGGACGACGTGATGGCCGCGGCCAAGACGGCGGGCGCACGCGGCGGCACTGTGGCGCGTGCGCGCGGCCTGAGCAGCGAGGAAGCCGAAAAATTCCTGCACATCACCATCCAGCCGGAAAAAGACGTAGTGCTTATCCTGACGGCCGCTGCCCAAAAGCAGTCCATCATGAAGGCCATCTGCAACGAGGCGTTCGCCCGTACGGGCGAACGCGGCATCGCGTTCAGCGTGCCTGTCAGCGATGTGACAGGCCTGGACCTGGCCAGGCTGGCCGGGCAGGCCGAATAAAGGCGCGCCGCATTCCCGCGGAGCGGCGGGTGTTTTCCTTCGCTCCGGACAAATAGCCAAGAGCCGTCCCGGCAGTGTGTGCCGGGACGGTTGTTTTTTTGCCACTTGGCCCGCAGCCACGCCCCGGCTGAAGGGCAAGCCCGGGCCGGGCGCTGTTCACGCAGTGTGTGCAAACGCCTTGCTCCGCTTCAGCCGCACCAGCGCCAGCGCGCTGAAGCCCAGATAGACCGCAATGGAGGGAAGAGACGCTTCCACGCCGAAATCACCGCCCGTTACCAGCGGAGAAGCGGAGTCCAGCACATAATTGAGCAGCGCATATCCGTCGGGCTCCGGGCCGATGTGCAGCACGCCGCCGATCATTACCATATTCCATACGGCGTGCATGGCTGCGCCGCACCACACCGTGCCGCTCTCATAAGCCACCAGCGAGAACAGCACGCCCACCGCAGTGCCCGCCGCAAGAAGCTGCAGTATGCCCGCAAAGCTCAGCTCCCGCCCCAGGACGTGCAGCAGGGCAAACGCCAGGGAGGGGCCGAGCACCGCAGCCGTTTTGTTCCAGCGGCGCTCAACGGCCGTCATCAGAACGCCGCGGAACACGGCCTCCTCGACGATGCCCGTGCCCGCGCCGAAGAAAAATACCGCGCCCGCCGCCACCGCCGCGGCGTCCTCCGCAGACCCAGCCTGCCAATGTCCCGGTTGACACAGCAGCGCGCCCGCCGCCAGCGCGGGCATCAGCACCGCGCTCGCCGCCCAGACAGGGCGCAGCCGCACTGGTGCAAGACGGCATTCCTCCGGCGTCACGCGCAGGCCCTTTCCGCACAGCAGCAAAAGCCCCGCCACCCCCAGCGCCGCATACAGCACGCCGGCCAGTACATTGCCCAGCCACACCGGTGCGCCCACCATCAGCGGCAAGCTTGCCAGAAGCTGCGCGCCCAGCTGCGCCGCCGCCAGAATCACCAGCGCCAGAAGCCCCAGCGCCGCCCGCCCGTTTGAAAATTTTCCCGTTTGTTCCATCCGTTCCGCTCCCTTTCGTGTTCTGCTGACGAAACGACGGCGGCGGCGCGGTTTCTTCAGCGGGCCGCCGATGCATAAAGCAGCAGCCGCGTGCCGAAATACACTTCCGGCATGCGGCTGCTGCTTTGCAAACGGTATCGCCTTAAATTTCAATACTCATAACGGCGCTCAGTGCGTTGCCCGGGGCCAGCGTCTCGTGTTCCGGGGTGGTAAGGCTGCCGGGGAATCCGTTCCACGGCTCCATACACACGAAGCCCAGCGGGCACTGGCTCCACAGCACGGCGTTTTTAAAGTTCCCGTCAAACTTCACGGTGACGGTGTGGCCCAGCTCTTTGTCTGTAAAGCGCATGGGGCTCTGCACGCCCTTGTAATAGCGGGTGGTCTGCTCGTCGTCATAGGGGAAATCCACGCCTTCAAACGGCGTGTCTCTGCCCGTGTCCGGGTCGGCCGTCAGGCCGGCTTTGATATCCCACTCCAGGTTGCGCACATCGGAAACACGGAAATAGGGATGGAAACCGAAGGAGAACGGCATGTCCGTGCTGCCGGTATTCTCATAGGTCTGCTCAAAGCGCAGCTCGCCGCCCCTGAGCACATACCGGATGGTAACGCTGAACGCAAAAGGATAGCTTTCCCGCGTTTCGGCGTTGTCCGTGACGCGCACGGTGACGGATGCGCCGTCCGTCTCGCCCGTCTCCACCACCTGCCAGGGCATGGAGTGGACGATGCCGTGGATGATCATAGGATAGCTTTTGCCGCCGAAGGTGTTCGCGTCCTGCGGCGCGCGCCCGCACATGGGAAACAGCACGGGCATGGCGCAGCGCGGGCGCTCCGGCTGAGAGAAGTTCGGCTCCCGCAGCCAGGAATATTCATCTCCGTTTTTGGTGAAGCTCGTCACCATGCCGCCCTTTTCGGGCACGACGGTGGCGGTGGTGCCGGCGCCGGTATCGGCCAGGACATAGGCTGTATACGCGCCCTGAGTGGTTTTTGTCACAGTAAACATTTTGCGTCAACCTCCAAATGTATTTTCATTTCCAGCCCGGCCCAGAAACTGTTTCGGGCTGATATGATATTCCGCTTTGAACGCCCGGTAAAAATTGGCGTAATCCCCAAAGCCGCAATGGCCGTATACGTCCGTGGGCGCCACGCCGTTCGCCAGCATCTGTTTTGCGATGACAAGGCGCTTTTGGATGATGTACCGGTATACGCTGGTACCCACCAGGCGGTGGAATTCGTGGGAAAGATGGTATTTGCTGATAAAAAATTTTGCGGAGAGCAGGTCTAACGACAGCTCATCCGGGTAATGCTCGTTGATATAGTGCAGCACCTCGGCCACGACAGGGCCCGCCTTGTCCTCCACCTCGTGGCGGGCCGGGGCCGCCAGCGCAAAGCGGTTCAGCCCGGCCAAAAGCTGCAGCAGGCACGCCCGCGCCACCACATCGCTGCCATAGGCCGCGGCCTGCGCACCCTCACTCTCCGCCGCGAGGCGTTCCATCAGCGTCTGGCTCTCCGCCCGCTGGGCAGGCGGCAGGCGCAGCAGATTGGTGTGGCCGGGCGCGCTTGCGTCAAAGCAGCGCGTCAAGCTCGTCTGGGGGGTGCTGAGCTGTTCCAGATACCGCTTGTCCAGCCAGAGCACCATCCGCTCATAGGGGCCGTGGTCCTTCGCGATGCGGGGCTGGTGCAGCTCCATGGGGCCGATGAGCAGGATGTCGCCGGGCAGCAGGCGGTAGATGCGGCTCTCGATGCTGTATTCCACACTGCCGTTCAGAAACAGGTAGATCTCGTAAAAATCATGATGGTGCAGCGAGACCTCGCCCAGCTCGGAATCGCAGTAGCGGAAGATCTCGTATCCGGGGCGCAGCATGTGCTGGCGCTGCGTAAAATTCTGTGCCTTGCCCGCCAACCGGCAGCCCTCCTTCCGCACCGCATATGGACGGTGCCGCCGCTGTCCCCCAGCGGTCCTTTGCTTTTAGTTTAAGACAAGTTTCGCAATGCGTCAAGCAATAATAACAATTTTTATTGTAAATCCGTATGGTACACTAAAAGTATCAAAATGCCGCGTTCTGCGGCTTTGCGCACCCCAGTGTATCGAAAACAAAACGGGAGGTTTTTTCTATGAAAATGTCATTCCGCTGGTATGGCGAATCCGACCCCATTTCTCTGGAGTACATCTCGCAGATCCCGGGCATGCACAGCATCGTTTCCGCTGTGTACGATGTGAAGCCCGGCGAGGTGTGGCCCGAGGAGAGCCTGGCCAAGATGAAGGCCCAGTGCGAGGCCCACGGCCTTGTGTTCGATGTTGTCGAAAGCATCCCCGTGCACGAGGACATTAAACTCGGCCGCAACAATGTGGACGAGCTGCTGGACGTGTACTGCGAAAACATCCGCCGCTGCGCCAAGTACGGCGTAAAGTGCGTCACGTATAATTTTATGCCCGTGTTCGACTGGACGCGCACGCAGCTGGACAAAAAGGCGCCGGACGGCTCCACCAGCCTGGTGATGTACTGGGACCAGATGAACGGCCTTGACCCGCTGAAGGACGACATCCATCTGCCCGGCTGGGATTCCAGCTACTCCCAGGAGGAGGTGCGCGAACTCATCAACGCCTACGGCGCCATCGGTGAGGAAGGCCTGTGGAAAAACCTTGAGAAATTCCTCAAGAAGGTCATTCCCGTGGCCGAGGAGTGCGGCGTTGTGATGGCCATTCATCCGGACGACCCACCCTATCCCATCTTCGGCCTGCCCCGCATCATCACCTGCGAGGAAAACCTGGACCGCTTCCTGGCTCTGGTGGACAGCCCCGCCAACAGCCTGTGCCTGTGCACCGGAAGCCTGGGCTGCGCCAAATCCAACGACGTGGCCAAGATGGTGCGCAAATACAGCGCCATGGGCCGCATCGGTTTCATGCACATCCGCAACGTCAAGATCATGGACGACGGCAGCTTTGAGGAGCGCGCTCATCTGTCCAGCTGCGGCAGCCTGGATATCTACGAGATCGTCAAGGCGCTGGTGGAGACGGGCTTCGACGGTTATGTCCGCCCGGATCACGGCCGCATGATCTGGGGCGAGACGGGCAAGCCCGGCTACGGCCTGTTTGACCGCGCCCTTGGGGCCACTTATATCAACGGCTTGTTTGAAGCCTGCGAGAAGGACCGCAAATAAGGCTGCTTCTTCGGATGTTTTCCGGCCCGGCGGGGCTTGCACTCCCGCCGAACCGGCGTACAGGCCGCGCGGCCCGCTGCGCCAGCAGGTTGTCTGAAGCCTGCGGAATGGGCCGCAGGAAGCCCGCAGCTTTTGCTGATTCCGCCAAAACGCCGGGCGGCCGCATGCCGCCCGCCATTTGAATTTTGAAAGGAGCGTCATTCCCATGAACAAAAATGTACTGGATACCGATCTTTCCGGCAAAGTTGCCGTTGTCACCGGCGCGGGCGGCGTGCTGTGCAGCGCGTTTGCCAAAACGCTGGCCCGCGCGGGCGCGAAGGTCGCCCTGCTGGACCTGAACGAGGAAGCCGCGCAGAGCTTCGCGGATGAGATCACCGCCGAGGGCGGCGTTGCCAAGGCTTACAAGTGCAACGTGCTGGACAAGGCCGTCTGCTATGAAGTGGCGGACGCCGTGGAAAAGGACTTTGGCAAATGCGATATTCTGGTGAACGGCGCGGGCGGCAATAATCCGCGAGCCACCACCGATAAGGAATATTTTGAAGAAGGCGACATCGACGCCGACACCAAAAGCTTCTTTGACCTGGACGCTTCCGGCGTGGAGTTCGTGTTCAACCTCAACTTCCTGGGTACGCTGATCCCGACGCAGGCGTTCGCGCGCCAGATGGTGGGCCGCGAGGGCTGCAACATCATCAACATCAGCAGCATGAACGCCTACACTCCGCTCACGAAGATCCCGGCGTACTCCGGTGCGAAGGCCGCCATTTCCAACTTCACCCAGTGGCTGGCCGTTCACTTCTCCAAAGTGGGCATCCGCTGCAACGCCATCGCTCCGGGCTTCTTCTCCACCAAGCAGAACGCCGCTCTGCTGTGGAACGCGGACGGCACGCCCACGGCGCGCACCGGCAAGATCCTTGCCGCCACCCCGATGGGCCGCTTCGGTGAAAGCGAGGAGCTGGACGGCGCGCTGCTGTTCCTTTTGAACAACAAGGCAGCCTCCTTCATCACGGGCGTCGTCATCCCCATCGACGGCGGTTTCTCCGCCTATTCCGGCGTCTGAGTCCGGCTGTTTATTTTTGCAGCGCCAGTGCAGTTTATTTCTGCGCTGGTGCTGCTTTTTACTTTTTCTATGTAAAAAAGCTGCCAATTGCTTGTCTTTTTGACTGAAATATTATACAGTTATAGTATATTCGGCGCTGCGCCGCTGCTCTATATTTCAGGCCGTGCGGCCAAAGGAGGTTTCACGATTATGGGGCGTCAGAGCATGCCTGTCCGGCACAATTCCCGTAATTGGCTCCGCCGTTCGCTTTATGGCCTGCTGATCGTATTCCTGGCGGTGCTCATCGCCGCCGTGTGCATCTTCTCTGTGGTAAACGCCAACGGCCTGCAGACTGCCGTGGACCGTAGAACAAAGGCCTATGTGAGCGATGTGACTTTCCAGATGGCTCAGAATATCGACGCACAGCTTGCCAATGTGATGCAGACGCTGGAAATGTTAACGGACAGCCTTGTGCGGATAGACGGAGCTGAGCATCGCATGGATTTTTTAAAGCAGAGAGCATAGATGCTTGGTTTTACGCAGCTTGTTTTGTGCGATGTAGAGGGGGAGGGCATCTGCACCGATGCTTCCACGCATAATTTCAGCGGCCTGCCGGGCTTCGAGGCTTCCGCGGCAGGGGAACGCGGCGTTTCCTTTCTGGAAAACCAGCGCATCCTTTATACCGTTCCCATCGTCTACGAGGGAAGCATTTTCGGCGTTTTGGCCGGAGAGCGCGACAAAGCCAACATGCAGGCACTGATCGCGACCGACGGCTTTGACGGCAACAGCGTTTCCTGCATTATTGACCGCGACAGCAACGTAGTCATCTCTCCCACAAACCTGGACTTTTTCTTCGCCCTGGACGACCTGTTTGTCGCAAACAAGGATCCGGAGCTGGCCTCTGCCGTAAGAGAGATGCAGGCCAATATGCAGGCAAATGTGAGCGGAGTAATCGTATTTACCACCCCGGACGGCGTGGACGTGATCATGTCCTACGATCCATTGGAAACGTTTGACTGGGTGCTTCTCACAATCCTGCCCGCCGACATCATCTCCCATGATACCGATGCATACATCCAGCATACCTTCCGGCTCAGTACCGCGGTCATCGTACTGTTTTCGCTCATCCTGGCCGTTATGTGCGGCATCTATTACAGCCACCGCCGCCAGCTGGAGCACATCGCCTTTGTGGACCCGGTGACGGGCGGCATGAACAACGCGCGCTTTCAGTATTCCTGCCGCCGTGTTCTGGATGGCGCAAAGCCTGGCGCCTTCACCGTTGTTTCGCTGAACCTGATGGACTACCGCCTCATCAATGAGATTTTCGGCCCCAAAGAGGGCAACGATACGCTGCGCCATGTGATGCAGGTGCTGGGACGCCATATCCGGCCGGACGAGGCCGCCGCGCGCGGTGAGGCCGGACACTTTTTCCTGTGCCTGCACGAGCACCGGGAGGACGCCGTCATTGCCCGGCTGGAGGAAATACGCGCCGACGTCAACGCTTTCAACGCCCAGCGGGAGACGCCCTATTATCTGACGCTGCTGGCGGGCGCCTACCTTGTACAGGAGCCAGGGCTCGATATCACTGTAATGCAGGACCGCGCGGACGCCGCCCGCAAAAGCAAGCCCGCGGAGAACGGGCGCTGCGCGTTCTACGACGCGGGCATCACCGCGCGGATGCATCTTGAAAAGGAGCTTGTCAACCTGCTGGACAGCTCGCTGGCAAACCGGGACTTCAAGGTGTATTACCAGCCGAAGGTCCGTCTGCGGGACGGGCAGGTAGCCAGCGCCGAAGCACTGGTGCGCTGGCAGCATCCGCAGAAGGGGTTTATCTACCCTTCGGATTTTATCCCTGTGTTCGAGCGCAGCGGCGACATTTGCCGGCTGGATCTGTATGTGTTCGAGGAGGTCTGCGCCATGCTTGCGGGCCGCCTGGCGCAAGGCGCGCCGGTGTTTCCCGTCGCGGTGAACCTCTCGCGCCGGCATTTCCAGACAACGGATTTTCTGCAGCGGTTTGCGGATATCCGGGACCAGTACCAGATCCCCGGCGGCCTGATCGAGCTGGAGCTGACGGAATCCATCTTTTTCACTGTCGGCGATATCCTGAACGTAAAAGAGGCCATCCGGCGCATGCATGAGCTCGGCTTCCTTTGCTCGCTGGACGATTTCGGCGCCGGGTTCTCGTCGCTGGGGCTGCTCAAGTCCTTCATGGTGGATTCCGTGAAGTTGGACCGCAGCTTTTTCCTGGACGATTCCCAGCGCGCCCACGACGTGGTGGAATCCATCGTGGAGCTTGCCCGCAAGCTGGGCATTGAGACGGTGGCCGAGGGCATTGAAGCGCCGGAACAGGTGGATTTTCTGCGCAGCATAGGCTGCGACCTGGTGCAGGGTTACGTTTATGCGCGCCCCATGCCCGCCGAAGAACTGGAAGCGTGGATGCGCGCGCGGCACGGCGGCGAAGTCACGCAGATCTGATCCCTTTCAAAACAAAGCGCCCCGGCACACACATGTGCCGGGGCGCTTTTGTTGAGTAAGGAAACCACCGGCTATGCCGGTGGAGGAACCCCGTAAAAAGGCTTTAGCGTCAAGCGTCGAGTGAAGCGATCGGGAAAGCGAATTGCCCGTTTACGGGCGGCAGAGCGCGAGATGCAGACGAAAGAGGATTCGGTGCGTCTTGAGACGCCTGCCGGTAAAAGGCTCTTATAGAGCCTGCTCAAGCCACCAGCTTAGCTGGTGGTTATGACTCTGCCGTGTTTGATTCAATTCCAGTAGTCCGCCGCAAAAGCGTCCAGATGCTCCTGCGTCCACAGAGCGGGCGTGCCGCCCGTATGTACAAATATGGCTCCGCCGTCCAGCTCCCGCGCAATATCGCAAAAGCCCCGGAAGGACTTGGCCGTATAGCACGGGTCCAGAAAAATGCCTTCCGTGCGGGCCAGCAGCTCCACGGCCCCGCGCGTCTTTGCGTCCGGTACGTTGTAGCCCGGGCCTGCGTAATCGTGAGCCGCGTCGGCGTAGATGATGTCCATATCCTCCGGCGCGGCGGCAATGTCCAGCCCGTAGGCCGCGCTCATCTCATTCACCAGCGCCGCGGCCTTTTCCCTCGTGTATCCTGTTGTGGGGTTCACCGCCACGCCCGTGACGGAAAACGGCGCGCCGAAGGCTCTGGCTCCCAGCCACAGCCCCGCGAACGTCCCTAGGCTGCCCATGGTGCACACCAGCCGCGCGGGGGGAACCGGCAGGCTGTCCGCCTGTGCCAGAAGCTCGGGCACCATGGCAAGGTACCCGGCGCTGCCCACGGCGTTGCTGCCGCCCTCCGGGATGAAATAGGGCGCCCTGCCTGCGGCCTGCAGCGCAGCCAGCGTTTCCTCTATGACCGCCGATGTGCTCCGTCCGTCCGTGTACACCAGCGACGCGCCCAGCAGGCAGTCCAGCAGCAGATTGCCGGAGAGCTTTTCCGGCCGCGCGCCGTCCAGGACCAGCGTGCAGGCAAGGCCCGCCTTCGCTGCCGCGGCGGCCGTCAGACGGCCGTGATTCGTCTGCACGCCGCCCACGGTCACCAGCGTGTCCGCGCCCCCGGCCAGCGCGTCTCCCAACAGAAATTCCAGCTTGCGCGTCTTGTTGCCGCCCAGCCCCAGCGGCGTCAGATCATCCCGTTTGATGTACAGCGGGCCGCAGCCCAGCGCCTGCTCCAGATTCTCCATGCGCTGCAGCGGCGTAAAGCCGCACAGCAGCGGATAACGCGGCATCTGCTCCAGCTTCATCTCAGCGCGCCTCCCGTTTTTTATCAAACAGCCTGCGCCGCGCAGTGGACTGCACGAACAGCCGTTTCAATTCCGTCTCGTCATTTTCCACAAGCGCACGTTTCAGCCCCTCCAGGCTGGCGGAAAACTGGTCGATCTCCGCGATCAGGTTTTCCTTATTCAGGAAAAACAGCTCACTCCACAAATTTTCATTGATCTTCGCGATGCGCGTCAGGTCCCGGAAGGAATCTCCGGTGTACTCGGCCAGATGGGTGTTGTCGTTGGCGTTCATCAGGCTGACGGCGATGGCGTGGGTAAGCTGGCTGACATAACCGATCATTTTATCGTGCTCGGCGCAGGTGAGCTGCGCGATGTGGGCAAAGCCCAGCGTCTCGGCCAGGCCGCGCGCAAAGGCAAGGCCCCGGGGCGTGTTTTTTTCCGTGGGCACGATGATGAAATTCGCGGGTTTGAAGATCGCGCAATCCGCGTGCTCCACGCCGCTCACTTCCTTGCCCGCCATGGGATGGCTGGCAATAAACTCCGCGTCCGGGCGCAGAAAGCCCTGGATCTCCTCCACCACACCGCTCTTTACGCCGCACACATCCGTAAGCAGCGCGCCGGGCTTGAGGTGCTTCTGGTTGTTTCGAAGCCAATCCACCAGCGCGTGAGGATACAGGCCCAGCACCACCGCATCGGCTCCGGCCAGCAGCGGCGCAAAGTCCTCCACCGCGCCCGCGGCGATGATGCCCTTTTCCAGCGCGTAACGGATGGCCTCGGGCCGCACATCCACAGCCGTGACGGTATACCCGGCGTCCGTCAGGCCCATGGCGTAGCTGCCTCCCAGAAGCCCCAGGCCCACGATGCAGATATTGCGCTCTTTATTCATCCGTCAGTTCCACCTTTCCGCCCAGCGCGCGGACCGTTTCAAAAAAGTCCGGCCAGCTCTTGTTTACCGCCTCCGCCCCGCCGATGGCGGCGGGCACGCCCGCCGCATACGCGGCCACGGCCAGCGCCATCACCACACGGTGGTCGTTGTGGCCGTATAAACCGTCCGCTCCATGCAGCGCGCCGCCGCGCACGGTCACGGTGTCCTGTGTGGAAAACAGCTCCGCGCCCATTTTCCGCAGCTCCTGCTCCATGGCGGCGATACGGTCGCTTTCCTTCATGCGCAGGCGCGCGGCGTTGCGGATGACCGTCTCACCTTTGCACAGCGCGCCCAGCACCATCAGCACCGGCCCCAGATCGGGACAGTCCGCAAGGTCGATCTCCGTCCCCCGCAAGGCGCTTTTTTCAAACAGCGCCGCGCCGTCCGTCCGGATGATGCGCGCGCCGCAGCGCGCCAGGATATCCAGTATGGCCCGGTCGCCCTGCAGAGAATCCTCCCGCAGGCCCGTGACGGCCACGCCGCCCCGGGCCGCGCCCAAAACCGCCAGAAACGCGGCCTGGGAATAATCGCCCTCCACCGTGTACGCGCAGGGGCGGTACGCCTGCCCGCCGGGCACGGCGATGGTGTTTTCATCCGTGAACGCGGCCCGCACGCCGAAATCGGCCAGCGCACGCAGCGTCAGGTCCACATAACTGCGGCTCTCGAACGGAGGCGTGATTCGAATGACGCTGGCGCCGGAAAGCAGCGGAAGAGCAAACAGCAGCCCGCTGATGAACTGGCTGCTGATGTTTCCCGCCAGCGTATATTCCCCGGCGGACAGCGCGCCGCGCACCGTAATCCCGTCTGCGTCCTGCGCAAAGCCGAGGCCCCGCTCCGCAAACATCCGCGCATATACGCCCTGCGGACGCTCCATCAGCCGCCCTCGCCCGGTAAAGCGTACCGGCGCGTCCGTGAGGGAAAAGAGCGGGATGAGAAACCGCAGCGTGCTGCCGCTTTCGCAGCAATCCACCGGGCCGGACACCGGCGCAAAGGGCAGGCCGCCCGTTCCTTTTAGGATAAGGGAGCCCGGGCCGGAGACAGTGCGCTCACCGCTCCAATGGGCATAGGCCGCCGCGGCGCCGCGCCTGCACTCCGGCGCGTCCATATCCGCCGCGGACGCACCCAGCAGGCGCATGGCGGCAAGCGTTGCCGTGATATCCTGCGAGGCGGAAAGGTTCAACACGCGGCTTTCGCCTTTGGCCAGCGCCGCGCAGATGAGCGCACGGTGTGCCATGCTTTTGGACGGCGGCGCGGCCACGCGGCCGGATATCTCACTTGGGTACAGAATCGCGCGCATGGGCAAACCTCCTGTTTAAAATCCGCCGCGCACGGGGCGGATTTATTTTAAATGAAAAAGGGGTTCGCCACCCCTTTTTGGCGGCATTCGCCGCGTGGCTTGCACTTTGCTGCGCAAAGATGCATGGCTTTGCCACCGCCAGCTTTTCCCCGGATTCTTCTTTTGCTTCTTTGCCTTTTTCGACAGTCTGACGCCGCGCCTGAGGCGCGGCGGGACTGTTTCGGGCTGTGTCGTTGGCGATGCGGCAGAGCAACCCCACGACGCTTTCTCCGGGCCGTTTAAAAACGGGAATTCAAAGCGTTTCTTCCTTATTCCAGAAAAGCATACATTCTCCATCGGCTAGAACAAATCTGGTTGCAACACGGTATCTCTTCATTTGATCCGTCTCGATAACAGCACGCGGGTTATTACGATCCAGCGTTGCAATAACGTTCCTCTCTCTGCCCTGAATTTCAACAAAAACCGTCCCTTTTGTCGTGCTCGACAAAAAGGTGAACGAATAACGCCCCGCCTTCCGAAGGCAAATTACCCTTTTGACGACTCCGCTGCAGGATGAAAATTTCGCTTTTGTGAAATTCCGTCTCATTCCGAACCGGGGCGAACCGATATAAAGCAGCGCTGTCTTAGCATTTATTACCAAAAATCCGTTCAGATAAAGGAAATAACCCAATCCGCCGGCCATTGCCCCAAGCGCAAAGAGCCCGCACAGCTTTCCCACGAACCCTGCTCCCTTCGATAAAATTTCATTCCCGCGCAAAGATCTTCATTCCAGAGGCGGTGTTTTTTACGCCGGCGCGGGGCCGCGGCAGGCGCAGGCCTGCCGGGAAGGCGCGCGCATTGCCTCCAGCAGGGGGCAATGTCTGCGGGCCCGGTTTTGCGAAGCAAAACAGAGGCCGATTTAAGGCCGACAAGGACGCGGCGGAAAACCAGCCCTTATTTGCCGTTGAGGAGCTTAGGGGGCTTTCCGTGTTTACATATCCCGCCCAATGACCTGGGCGATTTTACGTCCCTTTTCCACCACGGCGCGGAATTTTTCCGGCTTCAGGCTCTGGGCACCGTCGCTCCAGGCGGCTTCGGGGTTGTCGTGCACTTCAATGATCAGGCCGTCCGCCCCGGCCGCAATGGCCGCAAGGCTCATGCTTTCCACAAGGCGCCAGTCGCCCGTGGCGTGGCTGGGGTCGATGATGACAGGCAGATGGGATTTCTGCTTGAGGATGGGCACCACCGAAAGGTCCAGCGTGTTGCGGGTGTATTTTTCAAACGTGCGGATGCCGCGCTCGCAGAAAATGACGTTTTCATTGCCGCCGGCCATGATGTACTCCGCGCTCATGATCCATTCCTCGATGGTATTGGCAAGCCCGCGCTTGAGCAGCACAGGCTTTTTCATTTTGCCCACGGCCTTCAAAAGCTGGAAGTTCTGCATATTGCGCGCACCGATCTGCACAAGGTCCACATATTCCTCAAATTCATCGATCTTGTCCTCGCTCATCAGCTCGCTGACGATGGGCATGCCGGTCGCTTTACGCGCCGCCGCCATGGCCAAAATGCCCTCTGTGCCAAGGCCCTGGAACGCATAGGGAGAGGTGCGCGGCTTGTACGCGCCGCCGCGCAGCATGCAGCCGCCCGCGTCCTTCACTTCGCGGGCAATGCGCACGGCCTGCTCCTCGCTCTCGATGCTGCACGGCCCGCCGATGACGGCGATCTTTTCGCTGCCGCCCACCTTGATGCCGCCCACGTCGATGATGCTGTCCGCCTCGTGAAACAGGCGGTTCGCCTTTTTGTAAGGCTCGGACACACGCTGCACGTTTTCCACATACGGGTTCGCCCGCACCTGTTTTTCGTCGATAACCGTCGTGTCGCCCACCAGGCCGAACACATTGTAATCCGTGCCGCGGATCATGGTGACGGACAGGCCCTTCGCCTCAAACTCGCGGATGATCTTATCCAGTTCCGCCGCCGGAGTGCCCCGTTTTGTGCTGATGATCATTGCTTTCTTTCCCCTCTGCTTGTTGGATTACCGCGCGCCGCGCGGCAGGTGCGGCCCAGCGCCGCCGCGTGCCGTTTCCGTGCGGCACGCTGTATGATTTTTTATACTCTAAGTATTTTTACTTCTGATTATTTCAATTAGTTTTTCCATGGCGTGAACATAGCCCTGCTTGCCCTCGCCCGCGAATTTACAGCAGCAGGCCATGCCCAGATAACTCACCTGACGGAAATCCTCCCGTTTTGCCACGTCGGAGATATGCACCTCGGCGGCAGGGACGGACACAGCCTTAAGCGCGTCCAGAATGGCGATGCTGGTATGCGTATAAGCCCCGGCGTTGATGACGATGCCGTCCATGCGCCCATACGCCTGCTGAATGGCCGTAACAAGGTCCCCCTCGTGGTTCGACTGGTAAAACTCCGCTTCCACGCCCAGCCGCCGCGCCTCGGCCGCAACGTATTCCACCAGGCCGTCATAGGTCAGCGTGCCGTACAGGTCCGGTTCGCGGATGCCCAGCATGTTCAGGTTCGGCCCGTTAATGATCAAGAATTTCATAAAAACGCTCCTTTATGGCTTCGGCCACGCTTTCAAAGGGGCCGTCGTTTTCCACACGCGCATCGCACGCCGCGGCGTACAGCGGCGCACGTGCCGCATGCATGGCGGCCAGCGCCTCCGCACTTTGGGAAAGGGGCCGCGCCCCTCCCACCGCGAGCTGCCCGAGCGGCCTGTCGATGTAGACCACCACGCCGTTCTGACGCAGAGCGCGCACGTTCTGCGCCCGCAGCACTGCGCCGCCGCCGGTGGCGATCACCTGGCCGTTTTCCTTCCCCAGCTCCGCCGCCACAGCGCTTTCCAGGTTGCGGAAGGGCGTTTCATTGCCCGGGGAAAGGATGCTGCTGATGGGCCCGCCGATGCGTTCCACCAGAACGTCGTCCATATCCACAAAGCGCTTGCCCAGCAGCTTGGCGCAGGCTTTTCCCAGGCTGCTTTTGCCGCTGCCGGGCATGCCCACCAGGACCAGATTGGACAGCTTTCCGCGCAGCTCCCGGTCGATGCGGTCGATCTCCGCGTCCGGGAGCGGCCTGCCGAGAAAATGCTCCGCCGCGTACTTCGCCTGGGCCACCAGCATCAGCATGCCGTTGACGGCGGGCAGGCCGCGGGCTTCGGCCTGCTGCAAAAGAGCGGTGCGGAACGGATTGTAAATAACGTCCAGCACAGCTTCCAGCCGTGGGTAATTCTCCAGCGCCACAAGGCATTCGCCGTTGTTCGGATACATGCCCACGGGGCTGGTGTTTACGATCACCTGCACGTCCGCGCGCCGCGCGGCCTCCTCGTAGGTGATGGCGTTCCCGGCTCTGCGGCGGCTGACGAGCACGGCCTGCGCCGCCCCCTCGGCCCTTGCCACAGCCAGCACGGTCTTCTGTGTGCCGCCCGTACCCAGCAGCATCACGGTTTTTCCCCGCAGTGAAATGCCGTTCCGCCGCAGCAGACAGGTAAAGCCCGCAAAATCGGTATTGTGGCCCTCCAGCCGTCCGTTTTTGTTGACGATGGTGTTCACCGAGCCGATGGCCCGGGCCGCGTCGTCGATGACGTCGCAGTAGGGCATCACAAGCTCCTTATAAGGGATCGTGACGTTGATCGCCTTAAAATCCCGCGCGCGCATGAACGCGTGGGCCTCCTCCGGCGTAGGCAGCGGGCACAGGCAGTAATCGTAGCCCGCCAGCGCCTCGTGGATGGGCTTTGAATAGCTGTGCCCCAGCCGCCCGCCGATCAATCCATATTCCATGCCGTGCCCTCCTGCCATGCCGTGCCGAAGTGCTGGCCGCACAGGTCCGCCAGGCCGAAGGCCACCAGACTGTCCTGCACCACACGCGCCCGGTGCAGGATGCACGGGTCGTGCCGGCCGCTGATCTGCAGCGTGGCATTGCGCTTTGCGGCAAAGTCCACGGTCTGCTGCACCTTGTAAATGCTGGGCGTAGGCTTTACCACCGTGCGCAGCACCAGCGGCATGCCGTTGCTGATGCCGCCGTTTACGCCGCCGTTGTGGTTGGTAGCCGTGACGACGCGGGTTCCCTGCATGCGGAACGCATCGTTGGCCCTGCTGCCCGTCAGCCCCGCAAAGCCGAAGCCCAGGCCGAACTCCACACCCTTGACGGCGGGAATGCTGAACAGCAGCGCGGCCAGCGTGCTTTCCACGCTGCCGAAAAACGGCTCGCCCAGGCCCGCGGGCAGGCCCAGGACAACCGTTTCCAGAATCCCTCCCACGGAATCGCCCTCGGCGGCGGCCGCCTCAATGGCCTGCGTCATGGCGCGGGCGCGCAGCGGGTCCAGCACCGCAAAATCCGCGGCGTTCAGTGCGTCCAGCTGCTCCTTCAGCCGCGCCGGGTCGCCGGAAAAGGGCGCGTCGTCAATGCCCGCGCATTGCGCCAGATGTGTGGCGATGGCGACGCCCTTTGTTTGCAGCAGTTTTGTGAAGATGCTGCCCGCCGCCACAACGGGGGCCGTGAGCCGCCCGCTGAAATGCCCGCCGCCCCGCGCGTCCTGATGGCCGCCGTACTTCATGTGGGCGGTGTAATCCGCGTGGCCGGGGCGCAGCAGCTCCTCTGTTTTTGTATAATCGCCGCTGCGGGTATTGGTGTTTTCAATCACAAGCGTCAGCGCCGTACCCGTGGCCGCGCCCCTGTATACGCCCGAAAGCACGCGCACCGCGTCCGCCTCTGTGCGGGAAGTGGATATTTTTCCCTTGGCGCGGCGTTTTTCCATCTGCCCGCGCATGAATTCCATGTCCACGGGCACGCCGGGCGCAAGGCCCGTCACTGTGGCGCCCACAGCGGGGCCGTGGCTCTCGCCGAAGATTGTGAGCGTGACGCTTTTGCCGTACGTGTCGCTCATCGCACGCCCTCCCCGATGATGGCCTTCAGATCCTCCAAGGGAACCTTGTCCAGCCTGCATTCGCCCAGGCGGGGCACCTTTACCACGGTGATGGCGCCGTCCGGCCCGGTCTTTTTGTCGTGACGGATAAATTCAAATATTTCATCGCCATCGTAGCGGATACGGGACGGCAGGCCCAGCTTTTTATACACGGCCCGCGTGCGGCGGCGCAGCGAGGCGTCCTCGATCATGGGCAGCATGCCCAGCGCCACGCATTCCCCGTGGTACAGCCCGCCCAGATGGTTTGCGCTTTCAATGGCGTGGCCCAGCGTATGGCCGAAGTTCAGCGTGGCGCGCAGGCCGGCCTCCCGCTCGTCCCGCTCCACCACGTTCTTCTTCATCACCAGGCTGCGGTAGACGATCTCCTCGATCTTCTCGTGGGCGTCCTCTGTTTCGAACAGCTCAAACAGGCCCTCGTCCGCGATCAGCCCCGCCTTCACGGCCTCTGCAAGGCCGTTGATGAAATGGCGCTCGGGCAGGCTTTTCAACGTGTCCGGGTCCGCCACCACAAGGCTGGGCTGGTAAAAAGCGCCCACAGTGTTTTTGGTGCCCGCCAGGTTGATGGCCGTTTTTCCGCCGATGGAGGAATCGATCTGCGAAAGCGTCGTGGTGGGGCAGTTGATGAACGTAACGCCCCGCATATAGCTGGCCGCGGCAAAGCCCGCAAGGTCCCCTACAACGCCGCCGCCAAGCGCCAGCACCGCGTCGCCGCGGGTAAAGCCGTGCTCCAGCATCACGGTGAGCAATTGGCCGAAGCACTCCAGGCTCTTGGTCCCCTCGCCCTGCGGCAGCACTACGGGCACGCCCTCCCGGCACTGGGCCAGTACGGTTTTCAGGTATGCCTCCGGAACTCCGGTGTCGCTTACCACCAGCACGCGGCGGTTCAGGTTGATCAGCTGCCCCACGCGCGAAAGGCCGCCCTGCTTGATAATGATGTCATAGCTGCGCACGCCAAGGCGCATCGTCAATTTCATACTCATATCCTCACACCCGCGTTTTTCTGCGCCGCGCTGTGCGCGGCTGAAAACTGTTTTCCCGCTGTTTTACCGTGCCGCCTGGCGGTCATATACGCCAAGCACACGCACGGTCCTGCACACGCCGGACAGCGTGTCCAGCAGCTCTTTCGATTTTTCCGCCGAAAGGTCGCCCACGACCTCCACATAAAAATAATATTCCCACGGCACATTGGGCATGGGACGGCTTTTGATGCACTCCAGATTGAAGCCCATCGCACCGATGAGCTGCATCACACGGGCCAGCCGGCCCGCCCGGTGGTCCACGGTGAACAACAGGCTGAACCGGTTGCCCGCAGCGTTCATCCTCCTGCCGATGACGATGAAGCGCGTGGTATTCGTCTCGCTGGTATTGATGTTCTCCGCCAGCACCGAAAGGCCGTACAGCGCCGCCGTCTCCAGCGAAGCGATGGCCGCCACGCTTTTATCTCCCGCCTCGGCTACGCTTTTTGCCGCGGCGGCGGTGTTTTGGAAGGCCTGTGTTTCCAGCCCCAGGCTGCGGATGAACTTTGCCGACTGCTGCAGCGCCTGCGGATGGGACACAGCCTTTTTCACGTCCGACAAATGCGCGCCCGGAACGCCCAGCAGATTCTGGCTGACGGGCAGGTCGTATACGTCGCACACGCAGATATCCCTGTGGGCATAGCATAGGTCCAGCACCTCGGAAACGTCGCCCGCATGGCTGTTTTCAAAGGGCAGCACGCCGTAGGCCGCGTCGCCGCCGGCCACAGCGTCGAACACCTCCGCCCAGGTGGGATACGCCTGCGCCCGTACATGCTGGAACAGGCGGGTGAGGGCAATGTGGCTGAACGCGCCCTCCACGCCCTGATAGGCCACGGTCCCCATGCCCAGCACCGCGCGTTGGAACGCGCGGGACAGGCCCATGGTGTGGCGGATGAAATCCTCGTAATATTCAGCGTAGGCCTCGTCCGGCAGCCGGGCGCAGTTTTTGGCCACGACGGCCTCCTCCCGGGAAGCGTCCAAAACAGGCAGGCCCCGGGCCTGCTTGTATGCGGCCACCCTGCGCACGGCGTCCATACGGCGGCAGAACAGCGCCGCCATCTCCGCGTCCACCGCGTCGATCTCTCTGCGCGCCTGTTCCAGCTCGTTTTCCTGCTGCTCCATGGGCAGCACCTCCCCGTTGCTTCGATTTTTCGGGCAAAATCCAGGTAAAAACGGATATAAAATGTCCGGCGTCCTGCAACCCGTAAAGCGTATATACAGATGTATTATAGCATTATCCGCCCGGCAGCGCTATACAAACCACACAAAAAACAAGATTTTATCCCGGCAATTCGGCAATTTTTCAAACGGCCAGGGCGGCGCCGCCGACCGATATGCTATAATGATCTCAAACCCACGCGATCATGAAAAAGGGGGAACGGAAAGAATGAAGATTCGTCTTGCAAAACACACCCGCGCCCTTGCGGCGGCGCTGGCGTTCTGTGTGCTCAGCGCGGTGCCGGCTTACGCGCAGGAGGACGACACAGTGGAGGTTCCCGGCGTGCCCGTCACGCTGTCGCTGCCCGCCGGCAGCCTCATCCTTACGCGCGAAACACCCGTGGACGACGCCATTTTCGAAACGTTGAACGTAGATGGCGCAGCCATACTCGAAAACATGAATAAAAACGATCTGTATCTGGACGCCGTTCTTTTTAAACCTCCTTTGGAGTTTACCCTTGTCCGCGTTCAACTCCCTTCCAACAGCCTGATCGATTGGGAAAACTCCGAGGATGCGCAATTGTGCGCTTTTGTAGAATCCATCTACGAACAACTGGATAATATTACGGCCGACGATTGTAGCGTTTACTCCTCTGAACAGGGCATCCGCTTTGTCCGCGCCAATATTCTAGGTTCCAAGGATGGCATAACAACGCATTCCTGTCAATACATCACCATTCGCGGCGCCGATGTCTATTACTTAACAGGAATTGCCCTGTACGGTGACACGCTCACTTCTTCGGAATACGATTTTGTTGAGAAAGTCGCCGGCGGCCTGCGCTTTACCGGCCCGGCCCCACTTCCCCGGACGGCTTCCGCCGGGCTAAATGGGGACGACCCGCTCTACAAAGTGCTGGTCGGCGTGCTGTCGGCAGCCTGTCTGGGGCTCATCGCATGGGTAATCCGTAACATGCGCAAAAAAAGCGCTCCTTGCGTCCCGGCGCAGGCCATGCCGCCGGCGGCCGAGCCCTTTGGGGCTACCACGGTGGGAGCCCCCCCGGTTCCCACCGCTTCGGCCGGGCCTCCGGGCACCGAGCGCTCGGGAGCCGCGCCCGACGCCGTCCCCGTCTTCTGCCCGCTGTGCGGCCAGCGCCTGCCGTCCGGCGTAGCGTTCTGTCCCGGCTGCGGAACCCCAATTTCCTGACGCCCGTACTTCATGCATCTTGCAAGCGCCCCCGCGCGGCCGTTTTTTACGGGCCGCGCGGGGGCGCTTTTGCTTTATCTCAGCGGCCCTGCAGCATGGGCATCTGCGCCATGCGGCCGAAGGCCTCCTCCATTTTGTCCAACCCCACGGTGCAGGCGATGCGCAGATACCCTTCTCCCGCGTCGCCGAAGGCCGAGCCGGGCAGCACCAGCACATGGGCTTCTTCCAAAATGCGCTCACAGGCCTCGGCGCTTGTAAGCCCTGTCGGCCCCACACCGGGGAACAGGTAAATGCCGCCCCCCGCCGGGCTGAGCGTGAACCCCGGCAGCTCCCGGATGCGTTGTGCGCCATAGGCCATGCGCGCGGAAAATTCCGGCACGATCTGCGCAGCAAGCTCTTTGCGGCGGCGCAGCGCGTGCAGCGCGGCGCGCTGGGAGGGCGCGGGCGCGGAATATACCACGCTGTCGTTGATGCTTTTCACCGCCCGCGCAATGGGCTCCGGCGCTACAATGTTGCCCACGCGGAAGCCCGTCATCACAAAATTCTTGCTGAAGCTGTTGATGGCCACCGTGCGCTCTTTCATGCCCGGCAGCGTCAAAACAGGCAAAAATGGCTCGCTGTAACAAAAGCTGGTGTAAATATCATCCGCCACCACCAGCAGGTCGTTCTTCCGGGCAAAGCGCGCCACCGCCTCCAGCGTCGGTCGGGAATAACACACACCCGTGGGATTGTTGGGTGTATTGATGACCAGCGCCTTGGTGCGCGGCGTCAGATACTGCGCAGCGCGCTCCATATCCGGCTGCCAGCCGTCCGCTTCGCGGCAGGGCACGAACACCGGCACGCCGCCGCCCAGCCGTACCTGTGTGGCATAGGCTGAAAAGTACGGGTCAAAAATGAGCACCTCGTCGCCGGGGTCCAGGATGGCCTCCATAACAAGGTACATGGCAACGCACCCGGCCGTGGAGACAAAAATTTCCCGTTCACCCAGCGCCACGCCGTATTCTTCGGCGTAAAACCGGGCAATCTCCTCCCGAAGCTCCGGGTCCCCCCAGGGGTCGGTGTATTTCGTATGGCCCGCGCCCGCGTCTGCAAACGCCAGGTCGATGATTTTCTGCGGCGTTTTCAGGTCCGGATCGCCGATGGACAGGTCGATGATATCAGGATATCTGCCCGCCTTCTCAAATACTGTCATCATGGGGTTGCGGTCTTCCTGCTGCCAACGCCGCGCTCTGAAATCTTTCATGCTCTCTCCACTCCTATTCCCCGGGGGTCCGGCCGTCCGCCGGGCCAATATAGGCGAACCGCCGAGACGCTTTGCCGTCCCGTTCCACCGTTTCATTCCACATAGCGGCCGGACGCACCCAAAGCCCGCGCTCACCATACAGCGCACGGTATACCACCATTTCCTCTTGCGTCTCGCTGTGGCGGGCACAGAACAGCACCTCATACTCGTTTCCCTTGAAGTGCCGGTAACGGCCCGGTTTTACGGATGGCTCCATATCCGTCCCTCCCTTTTTTGCGCTGAAGATATGCCAAAAGTATAGCACAAAGCCGCCGCCCGTGCCATTCTTTTTGCGTTCACAGCAGGAATATGGTATAATATGTCCGCTTGGCGAATGCGAGCCACAGGCGAAGCATGAGCCTGGCGGCATAGATACCACGTTTCTTAGTGAACACGAGCGATACGCGAAGTGTGAGCTTAGAAATATGGTATAATAACCCCCAAAGCTGCCGCTTACACAGCTGCGCGTGTGCATTGCACACGCCCATGTGCCGGCGCACAGGGCTTTAAGAACATTGAACCATGCAAAATTTCAGCGAGTGAAATTTTGTTTGAAGCCGCCGGCGGCTTCAACGCCATCTTTCTAAGCGGCCAAGCGCGATAAGTGAAGCGGCGGGCTTTAGAAGGGCGGCGGAACGTCTGTTTATCCGGACTTTCCCCGCAACAGGAGGACTGATCATGCGCGTACTGAAAAAAATCCTTCTCTGGCTGCTGCTCGTGGCCGTACTGGCCGCGCTCATCGTGGGCGGGGCGGTGGCCTGGTTTTACTATAATACCGACCCCGAAGCATTCGACGCTCCTGCCGTTACCGCGGGCGGCACGGCGCTGGCCGTCAACGGCTATGAATGGAACGCCCCTGTGATGGGCGGCGTCCTGTTCAAAAGCGCCTCCGCGCCCGCCACGCTGGAAACGCAGGATCTGGGCACCTGGGAGCAGGCCTCGCTGGATATAACACTGCCCGCGGACCGGCCCACGCATCTTGTGGTGAAGGACGCATCCGGCAATGTGCTGCTGGACGTAAATAACGAGGCTCAGGTGACCGTTGCGTTCCCCGCCAACGGCAAGTACACGCTGGAAGCGGACGTAACGGTTCCCCGGCACAGTTCCGCCGATAAACCCGGCGCGCCCGCCCACGGATACGGCGTGTTCCGGTACAGCGCCCGCGTCAACGTCAGCGCACAACCCAAGGTGGAATTTTCCGCCACGCGGGTGGAGCAGGGCGCGGTGATCACCGTGCTGCTCACGGGCTTTCTGGACGGGCCGGAGCCATCCGTCGAAACAGATCTCAGCCTGGCCCAATTCTGCGACGTGCCTGGCGGAAAGGCCGCGTTCATCGGTGTGCACTACAACCGGGAGCCCGGCGATTATACCGTGCGCGTAACGTGCGGCAGCGTCGACGTGACGCAGACTGTGACTGTCGTTCACCGGGATTTTCCCAAGCAGAACATGACCATTGACCAGAGCGTGGCCGACGCCACGGTGAACAGCGCCGCCGCCAATCAGGAATGGAAAGACGTAATGTTTCCGCTGTACGCCTCGGCGGACGCGGAGATCTACTGGAGCGGCACGTTCATCCGCCCCTGCGGCACCACCGCCCAGAACACCCAGTACGGCCTGTACCGCTACACCAACGGTTCGCCTTACCCTGAACGACACGCAGGCATCGATTATGACTGCGACCTGGGCGACGCGGTCTGGGCTCCGGGCCGGGGCAAGGTGGTCTATGCCGGCTTTTTGCAAATGACGGGCAACACCGTTGTCATCGAACACGGCGGCGGCCTCAAAAGCTATTTCTTCCACCTGGATTCCCTTGCCTGCAAGCAGGGGGACATCGTGGAAAAAGAACAGCTTATCGGGCAGGCGGGCAGCACGGGCTATTCCACAGGCCCGCACCTGCACTACGAGGCGCGCATCGGCAACCAGAGCATTGACCCCGACCAGCTTTTCAACGGCAGCAGCGGGCTGTACTTTGCCCGATAAACCGCCGGAACAAGGAGATACCGGATGGAACCGAACGAACCCCTGAACGCGGCCCCGCAGCCGGACGCCGCGCCTGTTACAACACAGTCTCCCGCCGCAACACAGGAGCGCCCGGCCGAAAAGCCCCGCGCTGCCGTCCGCGTGACGCAGCAATTTGTGGTGCGCATGCAGCGGGGCCAGAACGAGGCCGCGCTGCCCCCCAAGGGCGGTAAACCGCCCCTGCGTGCCACCTACAATGCAGTGGGCCAGCTGCTCTACCGCGTGGGCACACAGGCGGAATACACCTGCATCCGGCTGGGGCGCGGCATACGCGGCGCGTTCCGGCTGGCGCTGCGCGCCGCGGCCGCGCTGCTGCGCTTTGTGGGCGGCCCGCTGCTGGCGCTGTTTTCCAGCATCTGGGACGACCTTACGGCCCCGGCACGCCGTTTTGCCAGCGGCGTGCGCCATATGCGCGACGCCGCGCGGGCGGAAGCCCAGGCGGGCGGCAGCGGCAAGCGGGCCGGTTTTGCCTATTTTAAAAACGGCGTCCATGCCTACCGGCATCTGATCGGCGGCGCTCTGCGCTACCTGATGCCCGCCGCCGCGCTGTGTGTGCTGGTTTTCACCGTGCAGGAGGTGCTGGGCTCCAGCTTCTCGCTGGGCGTGAGCTACAGCGGCGACTTTCTTGTATTCATCGAAAATGAAGGCGTTTGGGATTCCGCCGAAAAAATGGTGCAGGAACGCGTGATGGCGTCCGAGGGCGCCAAGGTGGAATGGGACGAGCATCCGGTGTTCGAGCTTCGCATCGTGGACCCCGCCGCCCGCACCAGCGCCAGCGACCTGGTGGACAAGATCATCGCGGCATCCTCAGACAAGATCATGAAAGCCGTGGGCATCCGCGTGAACGGGGAGCTTATCGGTGTTGTGGAGGACGGACGTGCGGTGCAGCAGCTTTTGGACGACACACTGGCCGCTTATAACGACGGCACCCACGAGCGCGTGGAATTTTTATACCCCATCGAGCAGGTGCCCGGCACCTATTTCACAAACTCTGTGCAGGATACCACGATGGTGCTGCAGGCTTTGCAGTCCAGCGACGTGCTGAGCGTAAAGGTGACGGACCTCATTGAATATGACGAGACCCTGGAATATACCACAGAGGAAGTGGAATCCGACCAGTACAACAAAGGCGTGCGCTTTATCTCCCAGCGCGGGCGCGACGGCACCCAGCATGTGGTGGCCGAGCAGACCAGCGTCAACGGCAGCGTCATCTCCACCGTTCCCGTGGAAGTGACCGTCACCGAGGAAATGACACCGCGCATCTATACCATCGGCACGCGTGAGGCACAGTACGGTGTTTCCACAGCCGCCGGCGGAAGCGTCGTGGGCACGGGCTCCATGACGTTCCCGGTGCCCAGCCTCTCCTATATCACCACGCGCTTTGGCAGCGGCCACCGCGGCATCGACCTGTGTGCGCCCAACGGCACGCCTATCCTTGCGGCGGATTCCGGCACGGTCATCGAGGCCGGCTACCACTGGAGCTTTGGCAATTATCTGCTTATTGACCATGGCAACGGCATCACCACGCGCTACGCTCACTGCTCGGCGCTGCTGGTGGGCGCGGGCTCCACCGTTACGCGCGGCCAGCAGATCGCCACCATCGGCATTTCCGGCGTCGCCACAGGCTACCATTGCCATTTTGAGGTAGCAGTGAACGGAAGCCTGGTGAACCCCGCGCCTTATCTCGGCGTAAGTTGAACCTCCGCCTTTCCGTTTGCGGAAAGCGCCTCGCCCTTGGCCGCGGATGAACTCCAGACGCGGCCAAGGGCTGTTTGTATGGAATTTGAAAAGGGCTCGATGCTGCGGGCCGAGATAGGCCGGGGCGGCCGAAGCCGGGGATGAGCGTAAAGACCGGCGCAAAGAAAAGCATGCTGACGGCAAGGCAGACGCATTGCCCGAATGCGCGGCACTTGCACACGACAAGCAGGGCATAGTTTGTCGAACCGTCCGCCTGAATAGGGAAAGGGAGACTGTACGGAAGCCGGCGCAGCATCCGCCACACAAACCCTACGGTCGAGTACTTGGCCAACATACTCGGGAAAAATACCATCCTGCTGTTATCCGTAGGCATACATGCTCCCTCCGCTTTTCCTATTGGAAGCGGGAACCATCCGTTTCCAGGAGGGTTATAGTGAAAAAGGGCGGAAAGGCAACCATCTGTATTTTTCACGGAACGTAAAAATTGCGGCCAAAACGCTTGACAGAGGCGGAGGAATGCATTATCCTATAAAACATACTAAAATGATAGGAAATGGAGGCGCAGGGCATGAGCCGGGATACCATTCAGCAGCGGCTGTGCCGCTGGCGAAACAGCCGAATGTGCATGGGAGGATGACCGCCGCACACCCGCCCGCGCCGTGCGGCGCGGGCCTGCACAGAAAGAAGGCTGTTACCATGTCTGATTTTAAAGGTTTGAACGTACATTTTGAAACGCTCCAGCTCCACGCGGGGCAGGAAAACCCGGATCCCGCCACGGATGCCCGCGCCGTGCCGATCTACCAGACCGCCTCGTATGTGTTCCACAGCAGCGCCCATGCAGCCGACCGCTTCGGCCTGCGGGACGCGGGAAACATCTACGGCCGCCTGACGAACCCCACGCAGGATGTGTTCGAGCAGCGCGTAGCGGCGCTGGAGGGCGGCGCAGCCGCGCTTGCGGTCGCTTCGGGCGCAGCGGCCATCGCTTATGTGTTCGGGGCGCTGGCGCCGGCTGGCCGGCATATCGTTTCCTCCAAGACCATTTACGGCGGCACATACAATCTGCTGGCTCATACGCTGCCGCTTTCGGGCGTAACGGCCACATTTGTGGATATTGGCGACCCGTCGGCCGTGGAGGCCGCCATCCGGCCGGAAACGCGCCTGCTGTTTGCCGAGACTTTGGGAAACCCCAATTCCGACGTGGCGGATGTGGAAACGCTGGCCGCCATCGCCCACCGTCACGGCATACCGCTGGTGGTGGATTCCACCTTTGCCACGCCCTACCTGCTGCGCCCCATTGAATACGGCGCGGATGTGGTGGTGCATTCGGCAACAAAATTTATCGGCGGGCACGGCACGTCGCTGGGCGGCGTCATTGTGGAGGGCGGCGGGTTCGATTGGGCGGCCGCGGGCCGGTTCCCGGCCCTCAGCGCGCCCAACCCCAGCTACCACGGCGTCAGCTTCACGCAGGCTGCGGGGCCCGCGGCGCTGGTCACCTATATCCGCGCGGTGCTGCTTCGGGATACGGGCGCGGCCATCTCGCCTTTCAATGCTTTTCTGCTGCTGCAGGGGCTGGAGACCCTTTCCCTGCGTGTGGAGCGCCATGTGGAAAACGCGCTTCGTGTTGTCGATTTTCTGGTGAACCATCCGAAGGTGGAGCGGGTAAACCATCCTTCTTTGCCGGAAAATGGATATCGCCCGCTGTATGAAAAGTATTTTCCCCGCGGCGGCGGCTCCATCTTTACGTTTGAGATCAAAGGCGGCGCGGCCGAGGCGCAGGCGTTCATTGATAAACTGCGCATCTTTTCGCTGCTGGCGAATGTGGCGGACGTCAAAAGCCTGGCCATCCACCCGGCAAGCACCACGCATTCCCAGATGACGCCGGAGGAGCTGGCCCAAAGCGGCATCCGGCCAAACACCATCCGCCTGTCCATTGGCACGGAACACATCGATGACATTCTGGCGGACCTTGCCGCGGCGCTGGAGGCTTGAACCGGAAGCCGCTCTATGCCGCGGAGGGCTTCAAAGAAATACGCAAAGCGGCGGCCCTAGGCCGCCGCTTTTGCCTTGCGGGCACAGCCCGCGGAAGGGAGAACGCAATGGAACAGGCAACGGGCGCGCGGCGTGCCGCTGTGGCTATGAGCGGGGGTGTGGACAGCTCTGTTGCGGCGCTGCTGCTGGCACAGGCGGGCTGGGCCTGTACGGGTGTGACGCTGCGCCTGTATGCGGGTGCGGATGCCGCGCCGGACGGCGCGCGCACCTGCTGCTCGCTGGAGGATGTGGAGGACGCGCGCGCCGTGGCACGACGGCTGGGCATCCGGCACTACACCTTTAATTTCACAGAAGCTTTTGAACGGGATGTGATCGGGCGCTTTGTGCAGGGATATCTGGCGGGTGAAACGCCCAACCCCTGTATCGACTGCAACAAACACATCAAGTTTTCCGCGCTGCTGCGCCGGGCTCAGCTCATGGGCTGTACCCATGTGGCCACGGGACATTACGCACGCATTGTCCGGGGCGCCAATGGGCGGATGCTGCTGCAGACAGGGCTGGACGCGGGCAAGGACCAGAGCTACATGCTCTACGGCATGACGCAGCGGGAGCTGGCGCACACGCTGTTCCCGCTGGGCGCGCTGACAAAAGCGGAGGTGCGCGCGCTGGCACTGGAAAACGGCTTTGGCAACGCCCGCAAGCGGGACAGCCAGGACATCTGCTTTGTGCCGGACGGCGATTATGCCGCCTTTGTGGAGCGGCACACGGGCTGCCCCTGTCCGCCGGGGGATATCCTGGATGAAGCCGGACGCGTCGTGGGACGCCACAGGGGATATATCCGATACACCGTGGGCCAGCGCAGGGGCTTGGGCATTGCTGCGCCGCAGCCGTTGTATGTGCGCGGCGTGTGCCCGGCGCGCAACACCGTTACAGTTGCCGGGGCCGGTGCGCTGTATACCGACACCGTGGACGCGCGGGAGCTGAACTGGATCGCCTGCGACGCACTGGGCGAACGTCCGGTGCGCCTGCTGGCAAAGCTGCGCTACCGCCAGCCCGCCCGCCGGGCCACTGCGTGGCAGACAGGCCCCGACACACTGCGCGTGCGCTTTGACGAGCCGCAGCGCGCGCCCGCGCCGGGACAGGCGCTGGTGCTGTACGACGGAGGAACGGTGGTGGGCGGAGGCGTTCTTTTTTCCACGGTCTGAAACAAAAAACGCGCGGCGTACCGCACTGGCACGCCGCACGTTTTTTTGTTATACTGGTAAACAACGGCGGGGCGGAGCGGCGCCCTGTGCGGGAAGAACAAAACAGGCCGCGCGCAAAGCGCGCGGGGGAGGGGGAAACGCCTTGGCGTCCGGCGAGAGGGATCTGACGCGCGGCAGCGTATGGCGGCAGGTGCTGGCCTATGCGATGCCGCTGGTGGCCAGCAGCCTGCTGCAGGCGCTGTACAGCATGGTGGACACGGTCATCGCAGGCCACTTTGCGGGCAGCGCGGCCATTTCAGCCATCAACAATTCGGGACAGATATTAAACATCCTTACTAAGATCGCCATCGGCATCACAACAGGCGGCAATATCATCATCGGCCAGTATTACGGCGCAAAAGAGCAAGGGCGGCTGGGCGAGGCGTCGGGCACGCTGCTCTCGCTTTCGCTGCTGCTTGGGGCGGCGACGGCTGTGGGCCTGTACGCGGGCGCATATCCGCTTCTGGGCCTGTTGGGCGCCCCGGCCATGGAGCAGTCTGTGGCGTATTTGCGCATCTGTGCGGTGGGCATGGTGTTCGTATTCGGTTACAACGCGCTTTCCGCCGTGCTGCGCGGCGTGGGCGATTCCCGCACGCCGCTGCTCATCATCGGCGTGGCTACGGTGGTGAACACCGTGCTGGACCTGTGGTTCGTGGCGGGGCTTGGCATGGGCACCGCGGGCGCCGCGCTTGCCACAACTGCCGCGCAGGCCGTCAGCTTCGGCATGGCGCTGGTGCTGGTGGCGCGGCGCACCGGGCTGCTGCAGCCGAAGCTGTCGTTTTTCCGTATGCACGGCGCGCTGCTCCGGCTCATTCTTCGGCTGGGCATCCCCAGTGCACTGCAAATGACCATTGCCGGGTTCAGCTGGCTGGTGGTAACATTTCTTGTCAATCAGTACGGAGTGAATGTTTCGGCGGGCAACGGCGTGGCCATCAAGACCAAGGACATCTGCCAGCTGTTCATCTCCGCCATGGCCAGCGGTGCGACCACGATGATTGCCCAGAACCTCGGCGCATCCAAGTTCGAGCGTGCAAAGGATGTGATGTACACTGCCATGAAGATCACATGCGCCATGGCTGCGGCGATGATTGTTCTGGTGGAGCTGTTTGCGCCGCAGATGGCCGCCGTGTTTACAAATGAAGCCGCCGTGCGGGATGCGGCGGTGCTCAACCTGCGCATCGAGATCCTGGGACAGATCTTCTACGCAGTGTTTATGGTATACCACGCGCTGGCCATCGGTGCGGGGCATTCCACCTTTGCCATGCTGTCCAGCTTTGCCAACTGCATCGTGTTCCGGGTGGTGCTCAGCCTGCTGTTCAATCATTTGTGGGGCATCTACGGGCTGTACGCGGCCTGTGCCGTAGCGCCTTCCATCTCGGTGCCGCTGGGCTGGCTGTACACCCGCTCGGGCGTTTGGCGGCGCAGTTTGGCCAAAACAGAAAAGTAACCTCCCGCACCGGCCCTTTCCGGGCCATGCGGGTGCAGAAAACGGCGGGTGCTTCCGGTAAGGGAAGCGCCCGCCGCGCTGTTTTACATTGTTTTCCCGGGAAAACTCAACCGGTGATTTTTTCAAATACTTCCGCACCCTGGCCGCAGATGGGACATTTGTAGTTGGCGGGAAGGGTCTCGCCCTCATAGATATAGCCGCACACCGTGCAGCGCCATCCCGTCACCTTTTCTTCGGGCGGACGGTAGCTGGAGGCCTTGGGCGGTGTGAGGCCTTTCTTTACCGCGTGGTAATAATCATAGGTCATCTGCGGAACATCGTCCAGCACGGCCCAGTCATCCACGCGCGCCACGAACAGGATGTGTGTGCCGAGGTCCACCTCGTTCACTACGGTGCAGGCGAAGCGCGCCGCACACTGCTCTGTCACATAGGGCACGCCGTTTATATCCCGCGCCCAGGCAAAGCCCGCGAACTTGTCCACATCCCGGCTGCACTGGAACCCGAACCGGCCGATCAGCTCCATCGAGGCGCTCTCGGCCAGCACAGTGGCCGAGAATTTGCCGGACTCCAGAATGGTCCGGGTGGTTTGATTCTCCTTATTGATGGTCACCGCCACCTGCACCGGGGAAACGGTCACCTGCCCCAGTGTGTTGACGATGCAGCCCGCCGCTTTTCCGCCGGCTTCGGAGGAGACGATGTACAGCCCGTAGCTGAGTTTATCGAATGCGTGATAATCCATAGATGGGCCTCCCTGAAATCATTATTGATAATAATTTTCATTATAATGCGAAAAATTTTTCCGTCAAGACGCGGGGCGCATTTCCCTGTTTTTATTATGGCACATTTTTGCACAAAAAAGAAGCTGTGGGCCAAACGAAACTGAAAGTGCAAAAAACGAATACGGCAAGCGCAAGAAAACCGCGCGCGTCTGTGTTAAAATGAAAGCAAACAATCGCGGCCCGGCGCTGTTTGACGCGGGCCTTTCAACAAAAAAGGAGTGTGCGCGCATGAATTTCCTGAATGTGGACATCCCCGTCAAAAACGTGCCGGAGCTGGACAAGGGCTTTGTGCCCCTGGGCCTGTTCTTCAAAAATTACCAGAAGGGCGCGGCGAAGCCCCTGTGCATCGCCGTGGAACGCTCGGGCGGCCAGATCGGCACCTACGAGACCAAGATCTACGGCACGCCGGAAATGGAGCAGGCCGACGCGTATTATGTGGACCGTCTGGTCAAATTCCTTTTGTGGAGCTGGGGCGGCTTCAAGGTGAGCATCTGCGGCGACGACAACGTGGCCGCAGCCATCCGCGCCGCGTACAGCGAGGGCGGCTCCCGCGCCTTTGACAAGGGCTTTATGGAGCAGGTGTACGAGACGGAGTTCATCGTCGAGAGCCTGCCCTACGACAAAAAGCCCGAGGCAGTGCAGCGCGCCGAATCCATCGGCCGCCACCTGGACGGCGGGCGCATCGGCTTCGACGCCGGCGGCTCGGACCGCAAGGTGTCCGCCGTGCTGGACGGCGAGCCCATTTACAGCGAGGAAGTCGTATGGTTCCCCAAGACGATCTCCAACCCCGATTACCACTTTGAAGGCATCATGGCGGCGCTGTCCACAGCCGCGGCCAAGATTTTGGAAAAGGGCGGCCATGTGGACGCCATCGGCGTGTCCTCCGCGGGCGTGTACATCGACAACAAGTGCATGGTCGCCAGCCTGTTTTTGAAGGTGGGCAAGGACGAGTTCGACAAGAAGGTCAAGAACATTTACACCCGTGCGGCCGAGCAGCTTTCCAGCCAGCTTGGTTATCACATCCCCGTGGTGGTGGCCAACGACGGCGACGTCAGCGCGCTGGCGGGCGCCATGGGCCTGGGCGAAAACGGCATCATGGGCATCGCCATGGGCACCAGCGAGGCTGTGGGCTATGTGGATACCGAGGGCAACATCTGCGGCTGGCTGAACGAGCTTGCCTTTGCTCCCGTGGACGGCCAGCCGGACGCCATGGAGGACGAGTGGAGCGGCGACATCGGCTGCGGCGTGAAATACTTCAGCCAGGACGGCGTCATCAAGCTGGCCCCGCGCGCGGGCATCGAGCTGACGGGCGCGTCTCCGGCTGAAAAGCTCAAGGAAGTGCAGGCCCTGATGGCCGCGGATGACGCCCGCGCCAAGGCTGTGTACGAATCCATCGGCGTATACCTGGGCCACACGCTGGGCCTGTACGCCATGTTCTACGACATCCGCCACGTGCAGATGATGGGCCGCGTGATGAGCGGCAAGGGCGGCGACATCATTATGGAAACGGCCTCCCGCGTAATGGACGAGGAATACCCGGACGTGGCCTTCCGCCCCGAAGCACCCGACGAAAAAACGCGCCGCGTGGGCCAGAGCGCCGCGGCTGCCAGCCTGCCGGAGCTGAAATAATTCCGGCTTGCCGCATAATAAAAACCGCGCGAAGGATTTATTTCCTCCGCGCGGTTTGTTATAATTGGGAAAAGCGGATGTGAAATGCTGAAGGAAGCGCCGGCGGCCGCTCCGCCGTTCAAAAGAAAAGAGGATATTTATGCTGTACGATACGCTGGAAAATCTGAACCAGTACACGGGCCTGTTCCCAAACCTGGACAAAGCCATTGATTTTATTGAGGACAACGACGTTTCCGCGCTGCCTTTGGGCCGCACGGAGATCGACGGGGACGACGTGTACGTCACGGTGATGGAGGCCGAGCCCACGCCCGGCGAGGGACGCGCATTCGAGACGCATTCCCGCTATATGGATCTTCAGATGGACCTGGAGGGTGCGGAGCTGTGCGAGGTGGCGCTGGGCGATGTGGAGGAAGCAGAGCCCTATGACGAGGAAAAGGATTTTGCGCTGTGGAACGGAGCCGCCAGCGCCGCGTTGGTACTGGGAGAGGGCCGGTTCGCAGTGTTTATGGTGGAGGAGCCGCATAAGCCTGCCATTAAGGCGCAGGGCTGCGATAAGGTGAAAAAAGCGGTGTTCAAGATCGCATACTGAACCGGAGGGTGCAAAACAGCCGCAGGTTGTTTGGAGCTGGTCCGGCGGGGCCGCCGGAATGGCGCTTGGCGTGCGGTACGAAAAAGAACGGGAGGCATTGCGGGATGGAGAGCTTTATCATCGGCATAGCGGGGGGCACGGGCAGCGGCAAAACGACGCTGACAAAGCGGCTGAAGGAGCGCTTCGGCGACGACGTTTCGGTCATCAGCCACGACAATTACTACAAGCGCCACGATGAGCTGCCCTATGAGGAGCGCTGCAGGCTGAATTACGACCATCCGGACGCATTCGATACAGATCTGATGGTGGAGCAGGTTCAGGCGCTGCGCCGGGGCGAGACGATCGCCTGCCCGGTGTACGACTTTACGGTGCACAACCGTTCCGAGGACACGCTGCTCATTGCGCCCACAAGCGTCATCATCCTTGAGGGCATTCTCATTTTTGCGGATTCCAAGCTGCGGGATCTGATGGATGTGAAGATATTTGTGGATACCGACGCGGACGTGCGTATTCTGCGCCGCGTGGTGCGGGACGTGAAGAAGCGCGGCCGCACGCTGGAGAGCGTGGTGCAGCAATATCTTACGACCGTCAAGCCTATGCACGAGCAGTTTGTGGAGCCGAGCAAGCGCTGTGCGGACATCATCGTGCCCGAGGGCGGCAAAAATCTGGTTGCACTGGATATGATCATCCAGCGGGTGGAACACCATATCCGCGGCCAGCAGGAGCCTTGAACGGGACAGGCCGGGACGGATTTTTTCCGCCCCGGCAAAATTTTTGCTTGACTCTGACGGTGCGTCATAGTGTATTGTAGCTTTTGGGAGGCATGGATGCGGCGGCACACCGCCGCCTGCCTCCCGGACAGAAAGGAGGAACAGCCATGGAATACACCGTAAACGGCCTTGCACGGCTGGCGGGCGTGAGCGTACGCACGCTGCACTGGTACGATGAGATCGGCCTGCTGCGCCCGGCCCGCGTCACCGAAGCGGGCTACCGGATGTACGGCCCGGATGAGGTGGATGCGCTGCAGAGCATCCTGTTCTACCGGGCGCTTGGCGTGCCGCTCAAACAGATCGGCGCGCTGATGGCGGACGCCTCCGCCGGACGGCTGGCCGCTTTGCAGAGCCATCGCGCCGCGCTGCTTTGCCGGCGCGCGCAGCTGGACGCCCTGCTGGCCACGCTGGACAAAACCATTTTGACGGAAGAAGGGAAATGTGCGATGACAGACGCAGAGAAATTTGAGGGCTTCAAACAGAAGCTCGTGGCGGAAAACGAGGCCGAATACGGCGCAGAGGCAAGGGGCAAATACGGAGACACGGCCGTGGATGCCTCCAACGCGAAGCTGATGGGGCTTTCGCCCGAGCAGTACGGCGAGATGCAGAAGCTGAGCGCGCGGATCAACGCCGCTCTGGCCGCCGCGGTGCGCGCGGGCGAAGCGCCGGACGGGCCCGAGGGGCGGCGCATCGCCGGGCTGCATAAGCAGTGGCTGTGCTTCACTTGGCCCAAGTACACGCCCAAGGCACACCTCGGCCTGGCAGAAATGTATGTGGCGGACGAACGCTTCACTGCCTACTACGACGCTGAAACGCCGGGCTGCGCGGCTTTTTTGCGGGACGCGGTGGCGGCTTTCACGGGCTGCTGAGACGGTGCGGCCGCAGAGGCCGGCATAAAAGCAACCGCAAAGCGGCAAAAAACGCTCCGGGCGCCCGGCTGAACGATGCCGGCCGCGCCCGGGGCGCTTTGTTTGAAAGCACGGCGCGTCTGTTTACGTGGAGGCGTCTTTACCGTGCAGGCTTTTTGTTCGTTTGCAGTCGTAAATAAAAAAGCGCATGGAAGCGGCTTTCCCGTTGATATGGAACAGATGCTCCTTTTCGCAGCGGCGCCGCATGCCCTGGTGTTCGTAAAAGCCGTAGTTGCAGCTTGTGTCGGTGAACAAATAAATTTCGTCTAATTTTTGTTGGCCGGTATAATCGAGAGCCGCCTGAAACAGCGCTTTGCCTACGCCTTGTCCGCGGCACGAGGGACTCACCACAAACAATGCAAGCTCCGCCGGATAGTTCTTGCCGCTTTCGCGCAGCAATTCCCTGTCTATCCCCGTGACGTTTTCAAAAATTTTGGATACGGCCCGGCCCTCTTTGGTGAGATAGAGCGACAGAACGGCCCGAAGCTGCCGGAATCTGTTCGGAAGCGGACACGTGTGACGCGCGATATCCTTTACCAGAATAATGCCCACGGGTTTGCCGTTCAGCACGGCCACCCGGGAGAATGTGTAATTGGTCAGACAACTGCTCAAAAATACGTCTGCCAGCCGGGACGCGGTTTTTGGGCTGCTGAATTCGTCGTAGCGCCAGGTTTTGCGGATGATGTTTTTTAAAGCGATAAAGTCATTTTTTTGATATTCTCTCAATTGCAGCGGCATGAAGGGCCTCCTTGTTTTATATCTCGGTATCCTATAAGATAAAGGATACAGTAACTGTAAAGTCAACAGGGAGAGCTGCACAAATGAAGAAAAGTTTTAAAAGCCTGACAACGGCCCAGTTTGCAAAGCTGCACGGGGTGAACAAGCGCACGCTGCACTACTATGATGACATCGGCCTTTTCAGCCCGCGGGCAAAGGGAGAAAACGGTTACCGCTTTTACGACGCCGCCCAAAGCCTGGATTTTGAATACATCCGCATGCTCAAGGAGCTGAACATGAGCATCGATGAGATTGCAGCGTACTGCAAAGCGCCCACACCCGCCCGCTTTCTTGAAATAGCGTCCGCCAAGGAAGAAGAGATCGGCCGGCAGATCAAAAAGCTGCGGCACGCCCAAAAGGTGCTGCGCGCAAAAAGGGAACAGGCCGCTTTTTGCGGAGAGCTGCGGGAACGGGAGATCAGAATAGAAGCGTGCAGGGCCGAGAGGCTTCTGGTACTGCCCTATGACTTTGCAGAGGACGACATGCAGCGGGTGTTCGCCCATGCCAAAGAGAAATGGAGCATAGAGCAGATCCGTATGGGCATCGGCGGTTTTATTTCGCTGGACAAGGTGTACAGCGGAAACTTTGAGGCTTATGATGGAATCTATACGCCCGCGCTGAGCAGCGCGTCTGCGGCGGACAGCCTGACGCGCCCAAAGGGGAACTATTTGTGCGGATATCAGAAAGGCGTTTGGAGCAGGCTGCCGCTGCTGTACGAGGCAATGACCGAATATGCAGAACAAAATGGCCTGACGCTTTCCGGATATGCCTACGAGGTAGGGATGAATGAATTCATGATCTCAGCCCCAGACGAATACATTACAAAGGTCATGATTTTGATACAGGAAAATGTATAACCGCAAGGCGGCAAAGCGGGGCTGGAGCGCTATTCCTCCAGCAGCGTGACCGTCTGCGCGTCTGCATCCAGCCGGACCTTTGCGCCGATGGGGACCGTGAGCATGGGGTGGGTATGGCAGCAGTCAAATTCCGCCAGCACGGGAAAATCTACATCTCCCATCACCTCTTGAAGAATCTCATAGGGCTGGCGGCCCGTGCCCATATCGTCGAATTTTTCATGCTTGCCCAAAATAAGCCCGGAGATGCGTTCAAAAACGCCGGCGCATTTCAGCAGTGAAAAGCTCCGCTCCACCGTGGCCGCGTCCTTGAGGGAATCTTCGATCATCAGGATCGTTCCGTCCGTGATCTCCGGAAAATATTTTGTGCCCCAGATCCCCTGCATGGTGTTCAGATTCCCGCCGATGAGCGTGCCTGTCGCGGCTCCCGGGTGCAGCGTCAACAGCGCATTGACGCGCCCTTTTTTGGCTTTATCCTGGGAATTCCAGTCGATAAATTCGTCGGTCCACTGCGGGGGCGTGGGCAGGGTGTGAGGAAGGGTGAGCCGTTCTGTTACAATGTCGGTAAAATATGTATAGGTCTCATCCACAAACGGTGGGAATTCGCCGAAGGAGGCCACCACGGCGGGGCCATAATAAGTCGTGAGCCCGGTCTGGGCATAAATGCCCAGCAGCAGCGCCGTCACATCCGAATAGCCGACGATGATCTTCGGGTCTTTGCACAGGCCCTCATACTCCAGATACGGCAGCAGGGAGTTGGAATTGTTGCCGCCGATGGCCGCCATGATGCACCGAACGTTCGGGTCGCGGACCAACGCGTTGAATTCCTCCGCCCGCTCCCGGATCGTTCCGGAACGGTAAAAATCCCGCCGACCTGTCAGAGAACCCTCCAAAAAGCGAAAGCCTTTGGCTTCCAGATATTCTTTGCCGCGCCGGTAGCGCGCCGCGGCCGTCGCCGTGGCGGGGGACGAGGGGGAAAACACCGCGATGGTGTCCCCCGGGCGGAGCTTTGCGGGTATCATGAGCATTCCCTCTCTTTCGGTAAAATGCAATGTGTGCCGCGCCGACGGCAGGCATCAACCGGTATATTATAGCACGGGGAGCTTTTGAGCGGCAAGGCGGCCCGGACGCAGGGGGTCACGCGGCGTCATCTTCCGGCCCCGCTCCGCCGTCCGGCGGAACGCCCGCTGCTTCTTCCGGGCCGGGGCCCGCCGCCGCGCTGCCGGAGCCTGTCCCGCCGCCTGCCGCAGACGGAGAGACGGGCTGTCCGTCTGTGTCTCCAGCCGCGCCCTGAGGCACACTGTCCGGGGCGGCGGATACGCCGTCGCCGCTCCACGCACTGTACGAGGAGGCGCGCTTGAAGTAGGCCGCCGCGACAGTGACGGAATTTTCCGCAAGCTCATAGCGCCCGTCCGCCCATGTGCCGGGCAGTACGCCCGCGCGGTATTGGGGAGGCTCCTTGCGCAGGAAACCGAAAATACGCTCATAGTCGAAGATCTGGGTGGCCGTCAGGTTGGTGGAGCTCTGCGCCAGAACCGCGCGCACGGCATCCGGTACTGTGTCTGCCAGCGCGTCGCCGCCGATGCGCAGAAAGGCAAGATACCCCTCCGCGCGCAGCAGTGCCTGCATGTCCGGCGTAGCCGCGCCCGCAGCCAGCACGTCTGCCAGCATCTGCGGCGTCAGCGAGACCGTCTGTACCCCGGGGATGTTCAATTGCAGCTGCCCCAGGGCCTCGGACGTCATGTAATTGGCCAGCGGGATGCGCGCGGTACCGAAGCCCGCCGCAAGATCCACCAGACGGTCCGCGGTGCAGTAAAGGTAATTGTCGATTTCAATGTCCAGTGTTTCCATCAAAGCCGCCGCGGCCTGGGCCGGGCCCGCCTGTTCGGCCGCATCTGCCAGCGTGGCGGGCCGCCCGTTCACAAGCACCACGGTCTCGCCGGGGATGGCCACCGAGCACAAATTGCCCTCCAGCGCATCGAAGCGCAGCAGCACAAAGGTCTCGGGCTGCTCCGGCCCGGTCATCAGCAAAAAGTTTTTTTCATCGCCCAGCGTGGGCTGCGCAATGGGCACGCCGCTTTGTACAGTGTCGGCGGGCGCGCTGCGCGTAAAAATGACGGCGGCTACCGCCAGATAGATGGGCAGCAGCACGGCCAGCGTGCAGCCCAGCCCCAGCCAGAACGCTTTTGCTCTGCTCACGTGCGTGCCTCCTTCCGTTTTTTGTATATATCTTGGGCGTCCGGCGCACTTTATATACAAAAAGCGGGAGGGAGAACGGTATGGAAAAGAACACGCAGCCCCAGCGGGACGCTGCCGCGCGCATCCAGAACCCAACGGTGCGGGCCATTGTGCTGCAGCCGCCCAGCGGGACGGACCCCAGCGGCAGCTATACGGGCAAGCCGCTGGACGAAACGGAAAGGCCCGTGCAGGACGCAGACGATTTGTAGCACAGGCAGAAAACCGCGGGCGGTGCAATGCGCACCGCCCGCGGTTTTTCTTTTGAGTAAGGAAACCACCATTAGCGGGTGGTTATGACTATTGCTCGGCGCTTAACAGCCCGTAGCCTCAAAATGGAAGCAAGCTGCTTTTTACAGCTTTTCGCAGTGCTCCCGAATGATGGCGCAGCTTTTGGCAAAGCCCTCCGCCTCGTCGCGGCTCAGCGTCAGTTCGATGACCTCTTCCACACCCGCAGCGCCCAGAATACAGGGAACGCTGGCGTACACGCCGTGCTGGCCGTAAGGTCCGTCCAGCAGCGTGGAACAGGGAAGCACGGCCTTTTCATCGTGCAGAATGGCTTTGATGACCGCCGCAGCCGCCGCACCAATGCCAAATTCTGTGCAGCCCTTGCCCTGCACGATGTCCCAGCCGGCCGCCACGGTAGAGCGCCAGGCTCCGTACAGATCCGCCTGGCCGCGGGTGTCCGGCTGCTCCGCCATCCAGTCCGTCAGCGGCTTGCCGCACACAGTGGCGGCGCTGAACGCCGCGATTTGGCTGTCGCCGTGCTCGCCCAGCTCATAGGCGCAGACGCTGTGAGGCGAAACGCCCAGCATCGCCGCCAGACGTCTGCGCAGCCGGGCGGAGTCCAGAGCCGTGCCCGTACCCACCACGTTCAGCCCGGTGATGCGGGCAAAATACTGCGCGATGACATCGCAGGGGTTGGAGATGGAGACTACGATGCCCGAAAAACCACTGGCGGTAAGCTGCGGGGCGATTTCCGCAATGACCTTGACCGTCGCGTCCAGCTCCAGAAGGCGGTCCTGTTCAAAAATGGTGCTGCACGCGCTGAGCACCACGATATCCGCGTCCGCCAGCGCTTCATAGCCGCCCGCGTATATTTTTGCGGGCAGCGGCATATAGGCCACGCTGTCCGCGATGTCGTCGGCATGGCGGCGCGCCTTGCCCTCGTCTGTGTCAAGCAGCACGATCTCATCGCACAGGCCCTGGGTCATCAGGCTGCTGGCTACGTGGCTGCCCACATGCCCGGCCCCGATGATGCCGATTTTCGTCGTTTTTTTCATATGTCCCATCCCTTTTTCTGTTATGAAAAAATCTTACACGCAAACCGGAGCCTCGTCAAGCGGAGAAAAGAGAAATAATCCCCCGGGCCTGTGCGCATACTATCCCGGAGGCGGGGCCGCGTGCGCCGCCCGCAAAGGAGTTGGAATGATGCAGGCGTTTTTAAAGCAGCACAGATGGGTGATCCTCGCCGCGGGCGCGGCCATCCAGGTCCTGACGGGCGTGCCCGCGGCCTGGGGCGTGTTTCAGCGCGGCGTGTGCGAGGGCTATTCCCTTTCGCAAGAGAACGCGGCCATGATTTTCAGCCTCACCATTTGTTTTTTCGGCATTGGGTGTATCCTGGGCGGCCTTTTACAGGACAAAAAGGGGCCGCGCACGGCCGGGCTTGCAGGCGCGGTGCTGCTGGCGGCGGGCTTCTGCGGCGCGGGCTTCATCCCGGGGGAAAATCCGTGGTTCTTTTACGGTGTGTTCAGCGTGCCTGTGGGGCTGGGCTGTGCGTTTTTGTATCCTTCGGTCATGTCCTGCGCGCAGAAGTGGTATGCGGACCGCAAGGGCCTGGCCACGGGCGTCATCGGCGGCGCGGTGGGCGCGTCCGGCGCGGTGCTCACGTTTCTGGGCCGCTTTCTCATCGGCACCTGGAGCATCCGCACCGCGTTCTGGGTGCTGGGCCTTCTGATGCTGGCGGTGTGCGGCGCGGGCGCGGCTATTTTGGAAAACCCGGAGCAGCCGCCCCGGGAAACAGCGAAGCAGAAGCGCGGCGGAGGGCCGGCACCCAAAAGGCCGCAGGACTACAGCGTAAAAGAAATGCTCAAAACAAACCAATACTGGCTGATGTTCGCCGTAGTGGGGCTTGCAACGCCGGCCGTGCTGCTGTTCAGCCCCATCATCGTGGAGCTGGCACAGGAGCGCGGGCTTTCGCAGACGGCGGCGCTGGCCTGCATCGTGGTGGGCTCGGTCTTTTCGGCGGCAGGACGGCTTTTGATGCCCTGGCTCAGCGATAAGATCGGACGGCGGTATACCGACATGCTTCTGCTGGCTGCGCTGTGCGGATTTTCGGTGTGGTTCATCTATGCAGGCAGCTGGTGGGTGATCCTGGTGTACAGTCTGCTTACGTTCTGCTATTCCGGCGAGGCCGCTGTCATTCCCGCGGCCGGAACAGACCTGTTCGGCCAGAAGAACGCGGGCATCAACTACGGCTTTCTGGCGCTGGGCATGAGTGTGGGCAGCGTAGGCTTCCCGCTGCTGGCCCGCTGCTTTGAAGGCGAGGCCGTGCGGCATTTCATTGCCATTGCGGCCACGGCGGCGGGCTTTGTGTGCCTATGGTTTTTAAAGCCCACCCAGGGCGAACGCCTGTAAGAGCGCCTGTAACGGGAGAGGGGGAAAAGGGAGATGCCTTTTGAGAGCGCCTGATGAGAAAGTATTTTATTAGAAAACATGGTGCAGCACCAAAGATATGATGCTGCACCATGTTTCTCTATGAAACCGTCAATATGTTTTTCCGGTTTGTTACAGTATGAGACATAACGAGACTAATTAGGACACAATACATAATGAGTGTCACCTCGCACAGTGTAATGACATTTTGTACGATACAACCCGCGCCAATGCTAATGAGGATTATATAACCAAGACATATTTTTTATATTGTAACAGGCAAGGTAGGAGAGACAATTGTGAACTTTCGGCGTGGCAATTGACTTTTTTAAATGAGAATGGTACAACATATAATGTATATTTGTATGAAATTCTATGAAAGGGGCTGACAACATGAAAAAAAATAAGCTGGTAGTCCCTGTTTTGAAATGGGTGGGAGGCAAAAGACAGCTTTTAGAAACTTTTCGCCCGTTGTTGCCAAGCAGAATTACAACATACTGTGAACCTTTTATTGGTGGAGGAGCGTTGTTGTTCCATCTCCAACCAAGTGTTGCATGTATAAATGATATAAATCCGGAGTTGATTCGTGTTTATACTGTAATAAAGAATGACGTGGAAGCATTGATTGCAGAACTGGAAAAGTACGAAAACACTTCCGAATATTTTTATGCCGTGAGAGACTGGGATCGTGATAAAGAGTATTATGCAAAGCTATCCGAAGTCCAAAAAGCGGCGAGAGTGCTGTATTTAAATAAAACTTGTTTTAATGGACTTTACCGTGTGAATAACGCAGGGGAGTTTAATTCACCGTTTGGTAATTACCGAAATCCCAATATCGTTAATGCGCCTGTCCTGCGTGCAGTCAGTGCATATTTTAACACAGCCGATATTAGTATGACAACAGTTGATTACGAGGATGTTCTGAAAACCTTACCAAAAGGAGCTTTTGTATACCTCGATCCCCCATATGACCCGGTTTCAGAAACCTCCAGTTTTACAGGATATTCTAAATGTGGCTTTACCCGCGCAGACCAAATTAGATTGCGTAAATGCTGTGACGAACTATCTGTCCGCGGCATAAAATTTATGCTTTCCAATTCCGCAACGGGCTTTATTATGGAGCAGTATGCTGCATATAATATTACAGTTGTACAGGCAAAGCGCGCTGTTAATGCCATAGCTTCAAAGCGTGGAGATGTTGACGAAGTGGTGGTGCGTAATTATGAGTGAGCGTCAGAAAGGCCTTAATGATATTGCATGGGAACAATTATTTAAAAAGTATGATATTCTAAAGCACATCGAAAGAACAGGACAATTTCAAATATCTTCCAAGCAAATTAAAGAAGTTCGTGAACCGCGTCTAATGTCAAAATTCGACCATACAATTAATTTGCCGCAGATATTTTCCGACAACAAGCTCTCCATTCTGCCCGTTACTCGTGGAGATTATGTTATTGCCCATTTTGACGCATACCATACATTTGAGCCAAATAATTTTTCTGTAACGAAAGTGTCGTTGCCTGCGTACATACAGAGTTTGGATAGTAGTAATATACCAAGCGAAGCCATTGCATTGAACTGTGCTGTTGTGGCGGGTATCATTGCCGACTTTTTAGGCGATGAAGAAATTGTGTCTACGGTTTCTGGCAGAATGGGGTCGGGTGTTTTCGACTTTAGCATTAACAATCTGGGAAATGATTCTTCCTATACAGTTACTGTGAACAATTCGCAGATTGAAATTGATGCGGCGTATGAGGGTATTCGCAGTCTCGCCTTGTTTGAAGCAAAGCGCGACTTATCTGACGATTTTTTAGTGCGCCAGTTGTATTATCCATACAGAGTGTGGAAGAACCGTGTAACTAAACCCGTGAGGCCGCTTTTTTTGGTGTATTCTAACGGAATTTACCATATTTACGAATATAAGTTTGCAGATCCAGGCAATTATAGTTCTATTGTCCTTGTCCAGCAGCGTAACTATACCGTAGAGGACACTACAATTACAACAGACGATATTCAACAGGTTCTACACTCCTCAATTTGCAAAGTAGAGCCGCAGTTACCATTTCCGCAGGCCGATAAATTCGACCGTGTTATCAATATATGCGAGTTGCTCAACGACCAAGATTTAAGCAGAAATGATGTAACGGAACAATATGCATTTGATGCAAGACAAACAAATTATTATACGGATGCTGCCCGGTATCTGGGGCTTATTGATAAGCGCAGGGGAAACGGCGAAGCGCTGTATAGGTTGTCTGATATAGGACGTAAAATTTTGAATATGAGTTTTAAGCAAAGACAACTTGCGTTTTGTACTTGTATTTTATCGCATGGTGTGTTTGCTGATACCCTAAAAAGATATTTTGAGACCGGGACTATGCCGAACAAAAATGAAATTATACAAATCATGAAAAAATCCAATTTGTATAATGTGAATAGCAGTAGTACATATGAACGACGTTCATCCACTATTAAAGGCTGGATAAACTGGATTGTTGAACTAATTAACGAATGATCTATTAACCGCAAGAATATCTTGATAGCTTTTAATATTGTACAGCGGATTTAAGCGACAGGACAAAATGCAAAGGGTAAAACACTGCTACAAATACAATATATAGTATGACATTAAACCAAAAGCCGCCTGTGTAATATATACAGGCGGCTTTCTGTATAGGATTTTTTAAGAACTCTTGATATTGCATTGACCTGCCAAATTACTTCCCTATGTAGCGCTGGCATTTAGCCTCCTCCTCTCTTCTCTGGCGTTTTGCGGCGCCGCGTTCAGGCATGGGAAAGCAGCGGCAGCATCACGCGGTCTTCCGCAAAAATATTCGCTCCGCCCGCCAGCACGAACAAATGGTCGTCGCCCTGCACGGGCGCGCGGGCGTATGCGGCGGCGCTTGCGGGCGTGAAGCCCAGTTCGGCCCGCGCCGCGCCGGGCGAAGCGGCAGAGGCAGCGGCGCACACTGCCTGCTCCAGCGTGCAGCGGCCCGTGCCGAAAAAGTCGCAGCAGGTGAAAACGCCGTCCTCCTCCGTGGCCACACAGGCCAGATCATAAGCGGAAGAGTAATAGACGCAGTCCTTCAAAAAGCCGCTGCAATAGAACATCAGCAGGCCGGGGTTATCCAGCATGGGCAGAGCGGAGAAAGGGTTGGAGCGCTCATAGCAGCGCAGCAGCAGCGCGCGCCCGGCCTGCGTGTCCATGTCCAGCCGCGCAAAACCGCCCTCCGCCGGAGCGGCGCCCCGGGCGGGCAGCGGCAGTGTGCAGACATGCTCCCGCGCGGGGACGAAGCCGAATTTGGGATAAAACTCCAGCACCGTGCCGTTGGCATAAAGATAAACGCCGTCGCAGGTGCGGCCCCAGTCGTCCAGTACGGCTTCCATCAGACTGCGGGCAAGGCCCTTGCCGCGGTGCGCCGGAGCCGTCATCACCGTGCCCAGCTGCACCAGCCGCAGCGCCTCGCCACGCCACACCGTGTCGATGCGGTTGACCGAGACGTTGGCTGCCGCGCTGCCGTCCCGGTATACCATCGTATAGGGAACGTAGCGGTCCGTCCACCAGCCCGCGCGGTGCCATTCCTCGAACGAAAGGCCGAACACACGCCGGGCCAGTGCGAAAAAACTCTCCCGCAGGGGAGCATTGTCCCGCACCTGCTTGACGAGCGTATAGTCCATGCTCCATTTCCCCTTTCCCCGGCGGCCCTGTGCGCCGCTGCCTCTTCTGCGGGGCATTGTACCATATTTCCCCGCAGGAGAAAAGAGCGGTAAGAAAAAGCGCCGCCCGGAAATGCGCAGAAGCGCCGGGCGGCGGAGGGATCTACAGCTTTGCCGCGGGCTTTGCGGCCCTGGCGGCGGGAGCGCGGAAGCGCACAAGCAGAGAGGCGCACACAGAGAGCGCCATCAGCGCGATGGGAAAGACGATCATCATAAAGCGGGCGGCAGTGCCGGGCATTGCGCCGGGGTTTTCGCCGGATTCAAAGCCGAACAGCGTGAACAGCAGAAGAAAAACGCCGCTGCGCGTCAGGCTGGAAAGACGGGTGATAAAGCTGATGCCCGCGAAGAACGTGGCCTCGCGGCGCACGCCATAGCGGGCCGCGTCGTCCTCGATGAGCACGGAATTCACCATGTCCAGGTTGGCGGTCACGCCCGCGATGCCCACACCCACCAATACGCCGGCAAGGCATGCGGGCAGCAGGCTGTGCACAAAGTACATCGGCACCAGCGAAAGTCCCAGCCACGCCAGCGCGATGCGCCAGCATTTAAGCGTGCCCAGCCGGTTGATAAGGCGGTACCAGAGGTACATCGAGGGGATGGCGCTGACGAACACGGCCGCGGAGAGAAATGTGGCGTTGCTGTCCGGCAGCTGCAGCGCGTACTTGATGTAGAACGGAATGCCCGCCAGCAACAGCCCGCTGGTGGACTGGTAGAAAAAGTGGGAGACGGACACAAGCCAGAAATTGGCGTTGGTGGCCAGAGCTTTCAACGAAGCCAGCAGGCCGGGCTGTTCGCTTTGGCTGAATTCACTGCGCTCCCGGCACCCCAGTATGGAATAAAGGATGAGCGCGCCGCTGAGCAGCCCCAGCGCCAGCGCCGTGGCGCGGTAACCGATGGCCGCAGTGATCATGGGCACCAGCGAAACGCCGATGATCATGCCCACCAGCTGCATGGCCTGCCGCAGGGCGTTCGCCTGGTTGCGGCGCTTTTCATCGCGGTACAGCTCGGGCAGCAGGGAGTGGTAGTTCACGGTGGAGATGGTGTTGCCCGTCTCTGTCAGCATCAGAAATACCGTGAAATATACGGCCAGCCCCACGCCCGTGCCCAGGGATGCGGGCGGGCTGAAAAACAGGATGGACGAAAGCACGAACACAGGCACGCTCACCAGCAGCCAGGGTTTGCGCCGTCCCCAGCGGGTGCGTGTGCGGTCCGACAGATAACCCGCGATGGGGTCGTTGAAAGCGTCCCAAACCGCATACAGCACATTGCCCAGCGCGATCAGCTTCATGGAAAGGCCGATGGTCTCGGTGTAAAAAAAGGTGCCGTAAGTAACGTACATGTATCCTGCGATGGACAAACCGAACATCGCCAGAGAATAGCGCCAGGGGCGGTTGCAGGTCTTGTTCTTTTCCATATTCTCGCCTCTTTCGATCGTATTCAGATGCGCGCGGCATCCACAAAGCAGTGCGCGTGCAGCGGAGAGAGAACTTTCAGCCCCTCGCCCAGCGCAAAGTTCTTACCCGCGGCCAGTTCTTTTCCCTTCATGCCGAAGTAGACGCGATACATGGCCAACGTCTGCGCATCCATCTGGCTGTCGTGCAGCGCGATGGCCTCGAACTTTTTTTCGAATACGGCGGAAATATCCACAACGGTATTGGGCTGCGCGGTAAAATAATAGCCGATGGCAGACGCGGCGTGCGGCTGCGTGTCCCCGCCGCCGGGAATGGCGGCGCGGCCGCTCATCAAAAAGGCGTTGGCTGCCGCGCGCCCTGTTACAGCATGGTCCAGGTGGCTCTCGTAGGCCAGCCAGGGGTCCGGCGCGAAAATAGCGTCCGGCCGCACCTCGCGGATGACCCGGGCGATCTGTGCCGAAAGGCCCAGCACATCGTCCAGCGTGCCGTCGCCGTGGTCCAGAAAGTGGAACTCCTTTGCACCGAGGTGTGTTCCGGCGGCAATGGCTTCGGCGCGGCGCACACGTGCGGTCTCCTGCGGGGACGCCGTGCGGTTCTTATTCCCTTGGTCGCCGTTGGTGACGGTGAGGTAATGCACCGTGCAGCCCGCCTGCGCCAACACCGCCACGGTGCCGCCCATGCCGATCTCGTTGTCGTCGGGATGGGGCTGGATGCAGAGAGCACATTTGCTTTTCAGGATATCCGGCGGCGCAAGCAGCGCCGCGACGTCAAACGCGGGATTTTCCATAAACGGCCTCCTTTATATTGATGCTAAAACGCTAAATTAATTTAATTATAAAACAAAAATTTGTGAAATCAATCCAAAATGCGGGGAATATAAAATAAATGGCAAAAGACAAATGGAGGACTTTAGGGCTCTTCGGTACCTTGCGGAAAAATTTTATCCGGAAATTCCACAAATTTTTTATATTTCTGTGCTAGTATCAGTCTACAAAGGAAACAACGCGCCCGGCGCGGGGAGGCATTACAGTGAAGCACAGCTTTTCACGCAGAAAAAAGATATTCTTATCGGTAACGGCGGGGGTCGTGCTGGTTGTATTTTTGGCCGGCGCGGCGGGAGCCGCTTATATCAGCGGAAAAATGGACCTGCTGTCCCGCCCTTTGGCGGGACAGGGCGGCAGCAGCCAGAGCGGAACGGACCCCGGAGATGCAGTGCTCTCCTTTGACGGCATGGATCTGAGCGGCATCGACGTGATGGAAAACGGCGGCAGCATCGCGCCGCCGGAGGGCGGGGTTAACATCAACAGCGGCGTCATCAACGTTCTGCTGATCGGCTCCGACGAACGGGAAAACAGCGCCGACGGCAGCGCCCGCGCGGACTCCATCATGATGCTTTCGGTGGACAGCAGAAAGAACACATGGGAGCTGGTATCCTTCGAGCGCGGCGTGGGCGTTTCCATTCCGAACCGCGGTGACGACTGGCTGACGCATACCTACGCCTACGGCGGCGCGAACCTGCTGATGAAAACGCTGCAGGAGTATTTCAAAGTGGATGTGAGCCGGTATGTGAAGATCGATTTTTCCCTGTTTGAGACCGCCATTACCGACATTGGCGGCGTGGTGGTGGATATGAGCCAGGCGGAGGCCGATTATATGAACGGCATTGCCGGGGAGCAGAAATGGACGGCGGGCACGGCGCGGCTGGATGGCCCCACCGCGTTGGTGTATGCGCGCATGCGCAAGCTGGACAGCGACTGGGAGCGTGTGGAGCGCCAGCGTGAAGTTGTGCAGGCCGCGGCGGACCAGGTGGCCACGCTGAGCCTGCCCAAGCTGGACCTCATTGCAAACAAGCTGCTGCCCCGCATCGAAACGAACCTTACCAACGGTGAGCTGTGGCAGCTTTTGTTTAAGATGCCCGTGCTGCTGGGAAAGCAGGCACAGCAGATGACAGTGCCCGAACGCGAGGAGACGTGGTCCATCTCATCCGGCCTGCAAAGCTCATTGATCGGGTGCGATTTTGCCGCCGAGGCCGACAGACTGGACCGTTTCCTACGGGGGGAGTCGTCCGGAGAAGGAGCGGACCACGTGTCTGCGGCAGCCCCGTCTGCATAAAAAATGAGTGTATGGAAAACCAAAACGGGAGCTGCTTTTAAAGCAGCTCCCGTTTTGGTTTTTGTGCCTGAAGCTTCAGCCGCCGCCATGCAGCTTACCCACAGCGTCCTTGATGGCCGCTGCCACCCGCTCATCCTTTTCCACGCCCAGATGATGCATAAGAAGCGTATGCGCGCGCGGGTCGCCAAGATCACCCAGCGCGGAAGCGCTGGCGGAACGGATCTCGGGGTCGTCGTCCAGCAGCAGGGTGATGAGGACGTTGCAGGCATTGTCCTTTCCGGCCCTGCCCAGCCCGGCAATGGCGGCAAGACGGACGTTTTTGTCGCGGTCATGCACGAGCTTGACCAGCTCATCCTCTTTCCCCTTTTGAACACATTTTTCGATTTTTTCCAGTTTCCCCATACAGCATCGACCTTTCTAAGGTACGTTCCGAAAGCGGACGTATTTTTTCCTTGCATACAATGATACGAGCCATATTTGACAAAACACCGGAGAAAAAGTGAGCAAATTGTGAATAAATATTACAAATTTGAAATCGCAGCACGAAGCGGCGCGGATGCCGGACGAAACGGCATATTACGGGGCGCGGTTTTATTTCATTTGGGGAGGGCGCCGTTCGGCCTTACAGCTTTTCGCAGCCCAGCGCGGTAAGAAAACGGTCGAAGGCGGCAAGACCGTCCGGTGTCAGCTTGAACACGCCCGCGTGCTCCAGGCACGTTTCAAACTTCGCGCCGATCTCCCGTTTCACAGCGTCCTGCGCCTGCTCGGGGGAGAGCGCCGTGCCGTATTTTTTCACCAAAAGGTCCAGCCAATCTGCGTGCTCCGGTGCGGCGGCTCTGCACGCTTTTGCGTCCGTTTGGCCGCACAGCACCGCCGCGATGGCTTCGCTCTGCTGCGCAAGGCGGCTGGGCAGGATGGCAAGGCCCATCACCTCGATGAGGCCGATGTTTTCTTTTTTGATGTGGTGGATCTCCCGGTGCGGATGGAAAATACCCTCGGGATACTGCTCTGTGGTGCGGTTGTTGCGGGGTACAAGGTCCAGCACATAGCCTTTTTTTTCGTCATAATGCAGGATAGGCGTGACGGTGTTGTGGGGCGTGGGGCTTCCGTTTTCCATGGTCTCGGCCAGGATGTCCGCCTCTGCATCCGAATAGCCGCGCCAGGTTTCCAGCAGCCTGCCCGCAAAGCCGATAAGCTGGGCGGCGTCCCGGCCGCACGCACGCACGGTGCTCACGGGCCAGCGGATGGTCTCGACGGAGATGTCCGGATACTCCGGCACACGGTAGCGGCACAGCGTTTCGGCGCTTTGCATGGGAAAGGCATAGCTGCCGCCCTGGAAGTGCATGTGGCTGAGGATGCTGCCGCCCACAATGGGCAGGTCCGCATTGCTGCCGCAGGTGTAGTGGGGGAACTGCGTCACAAAATCGAACAGCTGCTCAAAGGTGCGGGGCGTGATGGCCATGGGCGCATGCTCATGGGCGAACACGATGCAGTGCTCGTTGTAATATACATAGGGGCTGTACTGCAGATACCAGGTCTCTCCGCAGAGCGTCAGCGGCACCACACGGTGATTCTGGCGCGCGGGAAAATTCACGCGGCCCGCATAGCCGATGTTCTCGATGCACAGCATACATTTGGGATAGCTGGCTGCCGGCTGCAGGCGCTCCAGAGCGATGGTCTTGGGATCCTTTTCCGGTTTTGTGAGGTTGATGGTGATCTCCAGCCTGCCGTATTTGCAGGGATAGTCCCATTTGATGTTTTTGGCGATCTGCGCGGTGCGGATATAGTTGGATGCGATGCACAGGCCGTAGAAATAGCCCGTGGCCGCGCGCACGCCCTGCGTTTGCCGCAGCTGCTCGAACCGGACGGCCGTCTCGCTTTCCCGGGGCATCACCGCGCCCATGATGCGCGCCTCAAAATTTACGCGCAGAGCGGGCACCTCCCCGTCGTACAGGCCACGGGCCGCCGCGTCATCCAGCAGAGCGTCCAGCAGTACGGTGGGAACGTCCAGATGCTCCTCCGGCACGCCGTCCGCCCACGGCTCAGACAGGCCGAACAGGTCCAGCAGCGTGTTGCGCGCCACATAGGCGTCCAGCTCGCCGATGAGAGAATGTTGCAGGCTGAATTGAAGCAGCCGTTCGATCAAAAGCGCGGTGTGGGCCATGATTTTCCCTCCAAAGTCGGATAAAATATCGTTTCGTACATTTTAATTATAGGAGAGTGGCAGCGGGATTTCCATGTAGTTTTGTTGTATAAAACGGCGATTCTGTCGCGAAACGCGCTCTGTGCCCGCGGACGGACCCGTCTGCGGCTTGACAAGCGCCGTCGGGGATGATAGGATAAATACAATTCAAAGGCAGTGACGGAGAAAAGTAAGGCGGAACAGCCGGAAAAGCGAGCGGGGGAAGGTGGAAGCTCCGCGCCGCGCCCCGCCCGAAAGAACACTTCCGAGCCGCAACCCGAACGCCGGGCATGCACCGGCCGTAGGCACGCCGTGGGCAGCGCGTTAAGCTGCGGGCGCTTTTTGGCGCAGAAAAGTGGCCGCGCAAGCGGTAATTTAGGTGGCACCGCGGATTCGACAGCAATTCGTCCTAAAGGTTTGGGACATTTGGCTGTCGATTTTTCATTTTATGAAGGAGGATATCTCATGAAAAGGACAGAGATCCGCGCGCTTTTCGCATCCGCGCCTGCCGACGGCGCCTCCGTCACCGTGTGCGGCTGGGCCAAAACGGTGCGGGATTCCAAAAACATCGGTTTTATCGAGCTTTCCGACGGCTCCTGCTTCAAGCCGCTGCAGGTGGTGTTTGAAGCCGCCAAGCTGGAAAATTACAAGGACATTGCCAAAGCGGGCGTGGGCACCAGCCTTGTGGTGACAGGCCGCGTGGTGCTTACGCCGGGGGCCAAGCAGCCGCTGGAGGTGAACGCCGATTCCATCCGCGTGCTGGGCGCGTGCCCGCCGGAGTACCCGCTGCAGAAAAAGCGCCATACTGTGGAGTTCCTGCGTACCATGCCGCATCTGCGCCCGCGCACGAACACGTTCAGCGCGGCGTTCCGTGTGCGCAGCGTGGCGGCTTACGGCATCCACAAGTTTTTGCAGGAAAACGGTTTTGTATACGTGCATACGCCGCTGATCACCGGGTCGGACTGCGAAGGCGCGGGCGAGATGTTTCGCGTTACCACGCTGGACGCGGCCCAGCCGCCCCGAACGGAAGAAGGCGCGGTGGATTTTTCCCAGGACTTCTTCGGCCGCGCTACGAACCTGACGGTCTCCGGCCAGCTGGAGGGCGAGGCGATGGCCACGGCCTTCGGCAAGATCTATACCTTCGGCCCCACCTTCCGCGCCGAGAATTCCAACACACCGCGCCATGCGGCCGAGTTTTGGATGATCGAGCCGGAGATCGCCTTCGCGGACCTGGCGGATGAGATGGACCTCTCCGAGGCAATGGTGAAAAGCGTCATCGCCTATGTTCTGGAGACCTGCCCGGACGAGATGGCTTTCTTCAACCAGTTTTTCGACAAAACGCTGCTGGAGCGCCTGAACGCTCTGGTAAACAGCGATTTTGCCCGCGTTTCTTACACGGAGGCCGTGGAGATCCTGAGCAAGCACAACGATTCGTTCCAGTATAAGGTGGAGTGGGGCACGGACCTGCAGACCGAACACGAACGCTTCCTCACCGAGCAGATCTATAAAAAGCCCGTATTTGTGACGGACTACCCCAAGGCGATCAAGTCTTTCTATATGCGTGTGAACGGCGACGGAAAGACCGTGGCTGCGGCGGATATGCTGGTGCCCGGCGTGGGTGAGCTGTGCGGCGGCAGCCAGCGTGAGGAGCGGCTGGACGTGCTGACGGCGCGTATGGATGAGCTGGGCCTTTCCCGCGCGGATTATGAGTGGTATCTGGAGCTGCGGCGCTTCGGTACTGTGGAGCACGCGGGCTTCGGCCTGGGCTTCGAGCGCCTGATCATGTATCTGACGGGCATCCCCAACATCCGCGACGTACTGCCGTTCCCGCGTACGGCCGGCGGCTTCTGAGTATTTGAAAAGGAAAGCGGCGCCCCGTACCAACAGGTGCGGGGCGCCGTGTGTTTATGCTGCTTCGTCGCAGTTGCGCGTATAATCGTCGAAATGCCGCTCGTACGGGGGCTCTTCCCAAGCGGGTACATAGAAATCCTCTTCCTCAAACACGCCTTTCGGCGCAAGCGCTGCCATTTTAACCATACCAAAGGCACTCCTTTCAAACATCGTGGTTTCTTTCGGTGTCTTTAGTATAGGATATTATATGTCCCATAATCAGGACTTTTAACGCTTATTCGTACTGCGCGAGCATCTCCCGGCAGAAGGCGGTGTATTCCCGCACCACGGCAGGCGGCCCAAGCAGCTTTGCGTCCGTGCCGAAGCCGGCCACCCAGCCCATGAACTGGGGGCTGACGACGGCCTGCACATGCACCCGGAAAAAGCTGCCGCCGTCGGGCAGCAGTGTGACCTCCTTGCCGAAGCGGTCCAGCACCACGCCGGCCAACCGCGCGGCGAACCGCAGCTCCACGTCCTGCTGCGCACCGCCGAACATCCCGAACATCTGTTTGGCGTACTGCGCCATGTCGAAGCCGTCGAATGTCGCCTTGCCCAGCCTGGACTCTTCCAGAACGGACAGATTCGCCATTTTGTCCACGCGGTAATGGCGGATGCCCGGCGGCGACGCTGTGTGGTCGTAGGCCACAAGATAATAGTTCTCATCGTCCCACACCAGCGCGTAAGGCGAGCGCTCGTAGAGCTGGCCGTCCCGGCGGTAGCGCACGGTTTTTTCCATAGTCCATTCAAAATAACGGAACGCAATCTGCCTGTCCTGTGAAATAGCCGTATGGATGGTGTCGATGCTGTAATAAATACTCTCGTTCATGCTTTTTACGCGGCCCACCGCGTACACCTGCCGCTGCAGGCTCTGGGCCTCCCAGCGGGAGGCGAGGCCCTCCAGCTTGCGGATAAGCTCACGGCTTTTTTTGACGGAGAGGAATTTGGAGGACTGTACCGCGTCTACCAGCAGCTTCAGCTCCGGCAGCTCGAACTCCCGGTGGGCAAGCTGGTAGCCACCCGCTCGGCCGCGGGTGGCGATGATATCCATGCCGTAATCCTCCAGCGCACGGAGATCATCGTAGATGCTTTTGCGCTCGGCGTGCACGCCCAGTTCCTCCAGCCGGGACAGGATGTCGCTCATAGAAAGCGCGTGGTCTTCGTCCGTTTCCCGGCGCAGCAGGTCGGCCAGGTACAGCAGCTTCAGTTTTTGTCCTTCGCTTTTCGGCATCCTGCACATCCTTTACAATGCTTTTTTGTGGAAAAAATTGAAAATTTTTTCAATCTGTTTTATACTGGTATCATAGCATGTCCCATGCGGGATGGCAAGGAACCGCCGTCCGTGCGCGGGCGGGAAAAAGAGGGGGAGCGTTGCCTTGATCACCGATATGTCCCAGGGGAGACCCGCCGCCATCCTGTGGCGGTTCACCATCCCCATGCTGCTGAGCGCGGTGTTCCAGCAGCTGTATAATGTGGCCGACAGCGTGGTGGCGGGCCGGTTTGTGGGCGAAGATGCGCTGGCTGCCGTGGGCGCGTCGTTTCCCATCACAATGATCTTCATGGCCGTGGCGCTGGGCAGCAACACGGGCTGCTCGGTCATCATCAGCCAGTTGTTCGGCGCGAAGGAGACAGCCCGCATGAAAACTGCGGTGTCCACCTCGGTTATTGCCATTCTGGCGCTTTCGGCGCTGCTTACGACCGGCGGCTTTCTGTTCTGCGAGCCGCTGATGCGCCTGCTGGGCACGCCGGAAAATGTGTTTGCGGATTCCCAGCTCTATTTGAATGTCTATATCGGCGGGCTGACGTTTTTGTTTTTGTACAATATTTGCACGGGCGTGTTCACGGCGCTGGGCGATTCCCGCACGCCGCTGTATTTCCTCATCGCTTCGAGCCTTGCGAACATCGTTATGGACGTGGTGTTCGTGGTGTGTTTTCACATGGGCGTGGGCGGCGTGGCCTGGGCCACGTTTTTGTGCCAAGGCGTGGCCTCCGTTCTGGCGGCATGGACGCTGTTCCGGCGGCTGCGGGGCGTGCCCGCGCCGGAGCGGCATCCGCTGTTTTCCTGGCGGATGCTGGGGCGCATTGCGCGCATCGCCGTTCCCAGTATTTTACAGCAGAGCTTTATCTCCGTGGGCAACCTGTTCATCCAGAGCCTTGTCAACGGCTTTGGCTCCGCTGTGGTGGCCGGTTATTCCGCGGCGGTGAAGCTGAACACCTTTGCGCTGACGGGCTTCACAACGCTGGGCAACGGCCTCTCCAGCTTCACGGCCCAGAATATCGGCGCGGGCCGTCCCGAACGTGTGAAGCAGGGGTTCCGCGCAGGCGCGGGCATGACGCTGTGCGTGGCCGTGCCGTTCATTGCGGCGTTCGTGTTCGCGGGGCCGCAGATGGTACGCCTGTTTTTGAGCGCTCCCAGCGCCGACGCGCTGGCACAGGGCACGCTGTTCCTGAACATCGTGGCGCCGTTCTATGTGCTCATTTCGCTGAAGCTGGCGGCGGACGGCGTGCTGCGCGGCGCGGGCTGCATGGGCCAGTTCATGACGGCTACGTTTACGGATCTGATCCTCCGTGTGATCCTGGCGTTCCTGCTTGCGCCGCGCTTCGGCGCCGCGGGCATCTGGATGTCCTGGCCGCTGGGGTGGGCAGTGGCGGCTGCGCTGTCGCTGGGTTTTTACTTTACAGGAGGCTGGCGCAAGCGCGTGGGCAGCATCGACAAATAGAAAAAACAAAGGGCGCGGCCATCGGCCGCGCCCTTTGCAGAAGGCACGCTGTGCTCTGAATGGATTTATGGGAAGATAAAGCTTTTACCGCCCCGCCGCCCGTGCACCCGGCGCTGCCGCAGGGAGCACGTCAGCGGTAGATGCAATCTTCTATATGCGGGAGCAGGGTATAGATGGAATTCCCAATGAGCGCTTCAAAATATTCCTTATACTGATACGTTTTATTCCACCGGTCGATGGAAAACGGGTATATTCCATAGCGCCTTGTTGTGTCGATGAATCTTTTTTCCAAGATGCAAAAACCACTGGCGTCGGCAAGTGCATCGCAGAGAATGATCAGTTTGTCATAATCGTCATAGTCGAGGCCGTTCAGGAAATCCCGGATGAAGGCGTACTGCGCTGCGCTGATATCCTTCTTTCCGATGTCGGCTTCAATATCCTTGACGGGGAAGGAATGCGTCAGACAGATCCTTGCGACCTCGTCCCATCCCCGCGCGGCGGCGTAATCGTATCCGTCGATGATGTGCCTGACAGCGGCCACTCCGGTTCTTCGGCCTATGTCGTGCAGCAGCCCGCAGACAAATGCCTTATCGCTGTCCATTTTATCGCAGCGCCCGGCAATCAGCTCTGCCGCATGCGCCACATTTCTGGAATGTTCCCCCCAGGGACCGGGATTCAGTTCCTCGGCCTTTGCCAGTTCCTGGAGTGCGGTTTTTCGGTCCGGAAACATATCGGCTCCTCCTTTTGCACAAATGCATTTACAGCCCCGGCAGAGCCATGGGCGCTGCTTTGCGTATTTCAGACGTCGTTATTCCGCGCGCTCTTCGTTCAGCAGCCGGGCGGGTACGGTGATATCCCGCCGGGGCACCTTTTCCCAGGAAAAGCATGCGGCCAGCGACCGGAGCGGCACCGGTTCCGGCGCGGGCTGCTGTCCGGCCAGAAAGGCTAGCCAGCCCGTCAGCTCCGCGGGCGTGAAGCGGGCGCGCAGCGCACCCATGTCCAGGCTTTTTTCCCGCTTGGAGAGCCGGACGCCCTCCGCGTTCACCAGCAGCGGCAAATGGTAGTATTCCGGCGTGGGCAGGCCCAGCAGCCGCTGCAAAAAAATCTGGCGCGGCGTGCTGGAGAGCAGGTCCTGCCCACGCACCACCTGCGTCACGCCCATGCGCGCGTCGTCCACCGCCACGGCCAGCTGGTAAGCATAGATACCGTCCGAGCGCCGCAGGATGAAATCGCCGCATTCCCGGGCGAGGTTCTGCGAAAAATGTCCAAGATGTCCGTCTGTGAAAGAAACGGACTCTTCCGGCACGGCAATGCGCAGAGCGGGCGCGCGCCGCCTGCGCAGAGCGTCCGCCTCGGCGGGAGAAAGCCGCGCGCACCGTCCGCCGTACAGTACGGCGCCGTCGGAAAGGTGCGGCGCGCTGGCGGCGTGCAGATCGGCCCGGGAACAGAAGCACGGGTAAACGCGGGCATGTTCTTTCAACATCTGCAGGGCCTGTGCGTACAGTTCGCTGCATTCACTTTGAAAATAGGGGCCGTCCGGCCCGCCTCTCCGGCCGCCTTCGTCCCAATCCAGCCCCAGCCAGGCCAGGTCCTCCTCCAGAAGGCGCGCGTGCTCCGGCTTGCAGCGTCGGACGTCCAGATCTTCGATCCGCAGTAGGAAGCGTCCGCCCCGGCTGCGGGCGGAAAGCCAGGCCAGCACAGCGCAGAACACATTGCCAAGATGCATCCGGCCCGAGGGGCTGGGCGCGAAGCGCCCGCACACGTCAGTCCGTTCCCGCATGGCTGTTCTCCGTCCTCCGGACGCCGCGCGCGTTTCCTTCCTCCGTGCCGGGCGTGCACTGCGCCGAAAAGGCGCGCAGGTATACCGCGGCCGAGCGGGACATCTCCCGTGAAAAAACGCTGTTGTATTTGCGCGCGCAGAATGCCTGCATCCGCGCGGCATAGTCCACGTCCGCGCGGCCTTCGGCGGCCTCGCGCGCGCGGTACATGGCCTCGTGTTCCTCCGGCGTCATGCGGCGGTAACGGTTTTCCCGTACGATATACCGCGCGTCGAAGCGGGCGGGCTTGCGTCGCTCCCGCTGCTGCTGCGTGGGCCGGCCCAGCACCAGCATGGCAGCGGGCACGGCGTAGGGCGGCAGAGCCAGTGCGCTGCGCACATCCTCGCAGTTTTCCAGAATATCCCCGATGTAGCAGCTGCCAAGGCCGAAGCTTTCGGCGGCCACCACCGTGTTTTGTGCGGCGATGGCCGCGTCCGCCGCGGCCAGCAGCAGGTCGCCCTCCCGCGGCGGACGGGGTGCGCAGCCCGCCGCGGCAAAGCCATCGTACCAGCGCTGGCAGTCCGCCACGAACACCAGCACCACGGGTGCGTCCGCGATGAAGGGCTGGTGGTCGCACAGGTCGGCCAGGCGTGCCTTCAGCGCGGCGTCGGTGATGTCGAGGATGGTGTACAGCATCTGGTTGCCAGCCGTGGGGGCCTGCATGGCCGCCTGGAACAGCGCGTTTTTAACAGCCTGCGGCACAGGCTCCTCTGTGAACACGCGGACGGATTTGCGCGCGCAAAGCGCATCCAGTGTGGGATTGCGGTCAAATTCCATTCAAAGCACCTCCGGCGCGGGACGGCACAGGGCTGCCGCGTCGCGCAGTGATCGTTCCGTTTCGGCGGCGCCCAGCGCGCTCAGCGGCACAGGCGGCACGGGCACGGCAGGAAGCGGCTGCAACGTGAGCTGATAATAGGAAAGACCCAGCCACCGGCCGTCCTTGTAGCCCGCGTGGGGCAGGCGCGCGGCTTCGGCAAAGCCCATCCGCTCGTGGAAGGCGGCGCTGGCCGGGTTGGGGTGTGTGATGAGCGCAAAGCAGTTGACGTAGCCCTGCCTGCGCAGCAGAGCCAGCAATGCGGTGTACAGCGCGGTGGCGGCGTGCCGCCGGTGTGCGGCGGCAGACAGGTATACTGTGACCTCGGCGTCCCAGTCGTAGCCCCGGCGTGCGGCGAAGCGACCGGCGTAGGCATAGCCCAGTACCGCGCCGTCCTCCTCCGCAAGCAGCCAGGGAAAGCCCGTGTCCAGATGCTCCCGCAGCCGTCCGGAAAATTCCGCCAAAGACGGCGCCTCGTATTCCCAGCTGGCGGTGGAATGCTCCACATAAGGCGCGTAGACCGCCAGCATGCCGCCCGCGTCCTCCGGGCGCGCCATGCGCAGTGTGATGCCAGGCATCGTATCCCTCCCGTCCCGGCCGTGGCCGGGGTCATGCCGCCGGGCGGCAGAGCCGCGGCGGTTCAAGAAATATTATACGGCAAAGCCCCCGCCTGCGCAATGCGCAGGCGGGGGCTTTGTAAAACAGACCGGCTGCCTCACCGGAAAGGCCCGCCGGAGCCGGAAAACCGAACAGGCTCTTGCGGCGAATTGAAAAAGAAAGGCTTTAAATAAAATCCTGCGAACGCAGGTCTCCACCCGGAAGGCACAGACGAAAGTATGATCAGTGAGTGTCCTGCAGGGCGGCCACGCCCTCCTCACCGGTGCGCACCTTCACAACATTTTCCACATTGTAGACAAAGATTTTACCGTCGCCGATGTGTCCGGTATACAGCACCCGCTTCGTGACGTCGATGACGCTGCGCACGGGCACCCTGCTCACGACGACCTCCACTTTCACCTTGGGCAGCAGTGTCACGTCCATGGGCACGCCGCGGTAGAATTCGCTCTGTCCCTTCTGCACGCCGCAGCCCAGCACCTGCGTCACGGTCAGGCCCGTCACACCGATGGAGGAAAGCGCCTCTTTCAGTGCATCAAAGCGGCTCTGCCGCAGCAGGATGACCACTTTGCTGATACGCGGCCCGGATGCGGGAGCGGCGGTGACGGTGGTGGTTTCCACCACAGGAACCGCTTCGTCGGCGCTTTTTGCCGGGACAGCGCCCTCAACAGTCTCCTGCACTTCAGGGCTTACCATGCCCAGCGACATGGGCGCAAAGTCCGCGTAGGCCGAGATGAGCCCGTGCTCGTGGATGTCCAGGCCGTCGATCTCCTCCTCGCGGGAAACGCGCAGGCCGATGGTCTTTTTCAGCAGGAAGAACACCAGTGTGATGGCAACGCCGACCCAAGCGCATACAGCCAGCACGCCCAACATCTGTACGCCCAGGAAGCCGAAGCCCCCGCCGTAAAACAGGCCGCCGTCCGTGGCGAACAGGCCCGTGAGCACAGTGCCCAGCGCGCCGTTGACAAAATGCACGCCGATGGCACCCACAGGGTCGTCAATTTTGAGCTTCTGGTCGATGAACTCAACGCCGAACACCACTGCGAAGCCCGCGATCAGCCCGATAATGGCCGCGCCGAACGGGTCCACTGCGTCGCAGCCGGCCGTGATGGCCACAAGCCCGGCCAGAGAACCGTTCAGCGTCATCGAGACGTCTGGCTTTTTGTAACGGCTCCAGGTAATGATCATCACCACACAGGTTGCCACAGCTGCGGCCAGGTTGGTATTGACGAAGATGAGGCTGGCGTTCACCAATGTCTCGTCCCCCGTCATCGAAACGGTGGAGCAGCCGTTGAAGCCGAACCAGCAGAACCACAGGATAAAGCAGCCCAGCGCGGCCAATGTAAGGCTGTGGCCCGGGATGGCGTTCGCCTTGCCGTCCTTCGTATATTTGCCGATGCGCGGCCCCACCATCTTTGCGCCGATGAGCGCGCACAGGCCGCCCACCATATGCACTGCCGTGCTGCCCGCAAAGTCGTGGAAGCCCAGCTGGCTCAGCCAGCCGCCGCCCCAGACCCAATGCCCGCCGACAGGGTAAACGATCAGGCTTATGGCTACGCTGTAAATGCAATAAGAAAGGAACTTGGTGCGCTCCGCCATCGCGCCGGAGACGATGGTGGCCGCCGTGGCGCAGAACACCGTTTGAAAAATGACGAACGCCCAGGACGGGAACGTGCTGCTGTAATCGCCCAGGATGAACGGGTCGAACCCGCCGATCAACGCGCCGTCCCCCGCGAACATGATGCCGAAGCCTGCCAGCCAAAAGGCAACGGTGCCGAGGGCAAAATCCATCAGGTTTTTCATGATGATGTTGCCCGCATTTTTGGCGCGTGTCAGGCCGGTCTCCACCATCGCAAAGCCCGCCTGCATGAAGAATACCAGCGCCGCGCCCAGCAGCACCCAAATGGTGTCTACGGATGAATACATAATGACCCCTCCTCAATTTTTTACGCTTTTCAACCGCGGAAATACAACAAAAAAGGCGCCGCCGGATGTCCGGCAGCGCCTTCGCTGTTGTTGCATTCAGTTTACGCGCCGGGACGTGGCATGTCAAGCCCGCGGCGGCAAAATTGCGCCTTTGTACAAGGCGCATCCAAAATCAGACCGTAAAGTTTAGAATATATGCACAAGACCAAACAGACAAAAAGCGCGGATAAAAATACAAATATTGGCGGGCCGTATAACAAAAAAGGAAAAAATACGATTTTTTTCCCGCTTGTTCACAACTCTGCCACTTTTTTTGTGTAAAATCGGGCTATACTAACAACAGAGCAGCACCGAGGCCATGCTGCGCGGCAAAACTGTTTGCGTATTCGCCCGGTTTGCGGTATCATAGAAAAAGTATGCAGGCCGCCGGACGCGGAAAGCCCGGCGCGGAAAAGGAATGATACCGGTATGGCAATATTGCGGACGATCGTGTGGTTTTTCTATTTCTTCGGCGCGCTCATCGTGCTTACGCCGAAAATGAACGAGGCAAAGCGGCGCAAGGCCGCGGGGGATGAGAGCGGCTGCCGGGCCATCGTGGACAGATATGTGCCCATGTGGATGTCCACTCTGATGCGCATTGCCAGATGTACCGTTACGGTGAACGGGCTGGAAAACATTCCGAAGGACCGGGCCGTGGTATTCACGCCCAACCACCAGAGCGATTATGATATCCCCATCACGCTGGTGCATCTGGACAGGCCCCACGCGCTGGTGGCGAAGGTGGAGACGTTGAAGATCCCACTGGTGCGCACCTGGATGAAGCTGTTCGACTGTGTGTTCATCGACCGCAAAAATCCCCGCCAGGCTGTCACGGCCATGAAGGAAGCAGGCGCGCTGCTGGCGCGGGGCGAAAGTGTCATCGTGTTCCCCGAAGGCACGCGCAGCAAGGGCGACGCCATGGGCGAGTTCAAGCACGGCGCGTTCAAAATGGCCTTTGCGGCGGGTGCGCCCGTGGTGCCCGTCGTCATCGACGGGAGCTATAAGATCATGGAGGCAAACCACAACCTGATGTGTCCCGGCCATGTGACCATGACCGTGCTGCCGCCCATCGAGACCGCCGGGCTGGACCGGGCGGCGCAGAAAGCGCTGCCGGACGAGGTGGCCCGGCGCATTGCCGCGCACAAGGATAAAACCACAGCGCACTGACGCCGCGCAGCGGCGTATGCATAAAAGCGTGCGGGCAGGCCCGCCGCGACACATATAACAGAAAGAGGGAAACACGTGTATGGCAAGCCCGCGCTACACACTGAACATCAAGCCCGAGGACCTGCAGCCCGAACAGCCGAAGCATGAGATGACCGGCAAGGAAAAACGGGAAAATTTCTGGTTCTATCACAAATGGCATGTGATCGTCGGCATCGTGGCCGCGCTGATGGTCTTTTCGTTCGTTTGGGAGATCGCCACCCAGGTGCATCCGGATTATACCATCGGCATCCTCACCACGACAGGTGTGCCCATGGGCACCGGCGAGGCACTGGCCGAGCAGCTCAAGCCGTATTTTGACGACCGCAACGGCGACGGAGAGGTCGTTGTGAGCGTGATGGAATACACCATCGGGAAAGACGCGGATTCCATCGCGGACCCCAACGTCCAGATGGCGAACATCACGAAGTTGTCCGGCGACATCGACGGCGGCGAGAGCATGCTGTTCCTTGTGGACGATATGGAGTATTTCCAGGAGCAGTATATGCTGTTCGCCTACAACGACGGCACATCTCCCGCAGAGGGCGAAAAGCCGGACTATGCGCGCATGGGCGTGCGCTGGGGAGACTGTCCGGCGCTCACGTCGCTGGAGCTGGGCGCGTCGGAGAACTTCGACGGTTCGCAGGGGTATGATTACCAGACATTTTTGCAGGACTACAAGCTGGTGCCCCGCGTTTATACGGGCACCAAGCTGGAAAAGGATGAGGACGCCGCCGCGTATTACGAAAAGGCGATGTCGATGTTCCATACTCTGACGCGGCAGTGAACGAACGGAAAAGGAGGAAGGCGTATGCTTCCCTGGCAGTGGATCCTGATGGCTGCGGTGGCCGCGGCGCTGGTGATTCTGGGCGTGCTGGTGCTGGCGGCAGTGGCGGCCAGCCGTTCCAGGCCGCGCCCGGAGCAGCTTACGCCCACCCAGCGCACGCAGAACCCGTACCGCCGCTTTTACGGCGGTAGAAAGTAGGCGCGGCGCGCGCTGCTCTCTTGGAGCTGAGATAAAAAAGCCGGAGCCCGGCGGGATTTTCCCGCCGGGCTCCGGCCTCTTTTTATCGGTTTGCAATGAAGCTCATTCGATGCTTGGCTGTTTTTTGCGTCAAACAGGCTGCGGAGAGTCGTGCCGCCCGATGGCAAGCACCCCCGCGCAGTGGGAAAGCCGCGCGAAGGAAAGGCGCAGGCTGGGCAGAGCACCGGCAAGCAGCTGCGCCACGGCATAATCCTCGCCGCAGTCCCAGGCCGTCCCGGCCGCGGCATGGCAGGCATCCAGCTCGGCCTGCGTTTCAAAAGCCACGTCTCCTATCAGACATTCGCCGCCGGGGCTGAGACGGCGGGACAATTCCAGCAGGAACGCGGGTTTCCCGGCGTCCGGCACATGGTGGAAAGCATAGGTGCTGATGATAAAATCGAACATCCTGCCCTCCAGCGCGGGGGGCAGGCCCCGTGTGAAATCATACAGATACAATTCCGCGCAGGGCATCTTGGCGCGGGCGGCGTCCAGCATATTCTGGGAAAAATCCACTCCGGCTACCGGATGGCCGGCCGCGTACAGGCGTGCTGTCAGCATGCCTGTCCCGAAGCCCAAGTCCAACACATCGGCGCCGGGACGGCTGTTCACACGGGCCTCGATAAGAGACAGCACCGCATCGTAGCCCGCGAAGGGATATTCCCCCGCATCGTGGGAATGGCGGACGCTGGCGTCATAACCGGCGGCCCATTCGTCGAAACCCTTGCTGTTGAGCATAAAAAACCTTCTTTCTGCCTGATAGAAAAAATGAAAGCCGCCCGCCACAAAAAGGGCAGGCGGCGAAAAGCTATGCGGCAGGGGCGGGGGCAGCCCCGGAGGCTTCCGGCGCAGCAGAAGAAGAGGGCGCGGGAGGAGGCGTGGAGGATGAAGGTGCGGGCGGACCGGAGATCATATCGCCCTTTGCACCGCAGCGGGTGCACTTCTTCCAGACAGAACCGTCGCTTTCTGTCAGCTGTCCGCTAAAATCATGTCCCAACGCAGGAATTGGAGTACGGGAGGTCTCCTGTCCGCAGGAGGTGCATTTGTATATCGTCACACCCTCTGAAGTACAGGTGGCCGGGGTCGTGGTGCCGGAATCCGGCGTATGTGTATGCTCCACAGTACGGCTTTCCAAAACCGCGCCGCATTTGGTGCAGTAGATATGCTCCTTGGTGGCGTCGCTGGGGTCTGCCGTCCAGTTGCCTTTGATATGGTTCTCCGTCTCGGTCTTGGGCGGGTTGGTGCAGCCGCTGGCCGTGCAGGTGCGCGTATGCGTGCCGTTGCCCGCGTCCGTCCAGCTGCCGAAACTGTGCGTGTGCTTATTTTTGAACGTCACCCACACACTGATGGATTCCAGCTTTGTATTTGCGGGCACGGTGAAGGTCAGCGTGCCGTTGTTCACATTTTCAATGCGTCCCTCGGTGCAGCCCCATTCCAGCGAATAGCCTTCCTTGGCGGTGGCCGTCACGGTGGAGCACGTTTCGCCGGGCTTCACCTTCTGCGTCAGCGTGCCGGACAGCGAGCCGCCGTCTTTGCCGTCCTTGATGGAGAACGTGACGGTCACGCCCTCGGCTTCGGAGCTGGACGAGCTGGAGCTGCTGGACGCCGCCTGCGGGTTGAAGGTCTCCTCCGGCGTGGCCGTGTGCGTGGGGATGGTGGTCAGCGCCGGGCGGCGGTCCTCGGTCTCGTAGGTGTGCGTGCGCACATAGTCGATCAGCGCTTTGGCGCCCTGCTCATTCAAATGCAGGCCGTCCTCGATCATATACGAAGCTCTGGCAAAGCCCGTGGCGGGGTCCTTCAGGGCCTCGCTGCTGTTCAGGAACCGGTAGCCGTCCTCCTTGGCAAGGTCCGCCAGAGCTTTGTTGAATTCGTCGATGGCCTTCTGCGCGGCGGCCGCGCCCGTGCGCGTCTGCGCCACGGGCGGTACGGCGTTGATGATGATATCCGCGTAGGGCCATTCCTTTTTGATGGCCTCCAGAGCACTGCGGTACTGGTTTTTGAATGTGTCCGCAGTGGAATTGGTGTTATTGGTGCCGTATGTGATGACGATGCGCCGGGGCTGCATCATGGAGACGGCCTTGGCGACATACACCGGGCTGGATGAACCCTTGAAGTACATGCACGGCGTGCTGGTGACATGCTGGATGCCCATGCCCACGGCGCTCAGGTTGTTCTGCCACGTTGTCAGGCCGTAGGCCACCAGGCGGTAGGTGTTGGAATCGCCCAGAAACATCGTTTCGTCAATGTACATCTGGCCGCCGTCCGCAGTCTCCGGCAGGATGGTGCCGTCGTAGGCCTGTTTGTCCAGCGCGTCCGCGTCCGGGTCATAGCTGCCGCTCTGGGAAGCGGAGACAGACGACGAAGACGGTGCGGACGAGGAGGCGTCCACGGGCGCGGCGTCGGGCAGCAGGGACATCACAAGAATAGCGAGCAGCGCGATGATGAGCGCGGCGGCGCATACCAGGATGGCGATGTCGATGGGGCTGCCTTTCTTTACGCGGCCGAAAAAGCGCGCCAGCGCTTTGCCGGCCTTGCGGAAATATCGTTGGATCTGTTGCACGGCGTTTCCTCCTAAGATGGCCCGTTCGTGTACAATACGGGCATTCTAACGTTTCCATTGTACACGATTGTAACGCGGAAAGCCACCGTTTTCTTTCAAAAAGAACGGTGGCTTTTCGGGGTTTTCTTCCTGTTTGTGCGTTTTTTGCCAAAAAACGTCCGGTTCGGGCCTGTGACCCGGCCTCAGCGGGCGCGGGCCAGCGCGTTGTTTTGCTGGCGGCGAAGCTCGGCCAGATAGGCGGGCACCAGCATCACGGCTGCGCCCGTCCAGGCCACCGGGTTTGCCAGGCACACGCCGACATAGCCCAGGAAGCGGGAGAGGAGGATGGCGGCGGCCAGGCGCATGGCGAGCTCCACACCGCCGGAGATCAGCGGCATCACGGCGTTGCCCAGGCCTTGCAGCGCGTTGCGGTAAACGAACAGCACGCCCAGGGCCAGAATGAAAACCGCTTCGATATTTAAAAACTGTACCGACGCGGCGATGACAGCCGTCTCACCCGGGTCCACGAACCAGGTGGTGATGGGCGCGGCAAACAGCCATACCACCACGGCCGCGGCCAGCCCGGCAATGAGGTTGAGCACCGTGGCCTTGCGCACGCCGTCCTTCACGCGGTCCAGCTTGCCGGCGCCCGCGTTCTGCGCGGTAAAAGTGGCTGCGGCCAGCCCGAAGGTGAACGTGGGCTGCGTCGTCAGCTGCTCCACCTTGGAGGCGGCGGTGTATGCCGCCACCACCGTGGAGCCGAAGCCGTTGATGGTCACCTGTAAAATCATGCAGCCGATGGCCGTTACGCTGTTGGACAGCGCCGTGGGAATGCCCATCCGGGCAAGGCGGCGCACCATCGGGCCGTGCCAGGCCCAGTCGGCCCGGCCTGTGCGCAGGATGGGGAATTTTTTCAGCATATAGACCAGGCACAGCAGCGCCGAAACGCCCTGAGAAAGGATGGTGGCCCAGGCGGCGCCCGCCACGCCCATGGAGAACGTCACAACGAACAGAAGGTCCAGCACGACGTTCAGCGCGCTGGAGAGGCACAGGAAATACAACGGCGTTTTGCTGTCGCCCACGGCGCGCAGCAGGCCGGAGAACAGATTGTAAAACAGGCTCGCGCCCAGCCCCAGAAAGATGATGCCGATGTATGCAGCGCTGTCGCTGAAGATGTTTTCCGGCGTGTTCATGGCGCGCAGCATCGGTTCTGTGCCAAGAAAACTGGCCGCCGTAGCCACGGCGGTGACGATGAGGGACAGCAGCATCGTCATGGCCACGCACCGGCGCAGCCCGGCCTCGTCCCGCGCGCCGAAGCGCTGTGACACCACCACGCAGAACCCGTTGGCAAGCCCGATGACAAAGCCCAGCACCAGGAACGACATACCGCCCGTGGCGCCCACGGCGGCCAGCGCGTCCACGCCCACAAAGCGGCCCACGATCATGGCGTCCACCATGCTGTAAAACTGCTGGAAGATATTGCCCACCAGCATGGGCAGAGAAAACCGGAGCAGCAGCCGCATGGGGCTGCCCGAAGTCATATCCGTAACCAAAAAAGCACCTTTCCTTTCCCGAAAAGCGGCGCTTCGGGCCCGTGTGCCCCGCGCCGCGCGGAGCCGAAAACAGCCCTGCACAAAACGCTATTCTAGCCCATCCGGGCACCGATGAAAAGCCTTTTTTTGAAATTTGCGATATTTTTCCGAATTGGACAAAAAAGCACGGCCCGGAAGGCTCCGGGCCGTGCTTTTTGCCTGTCTGCAGAGCTTATTCGCTTAGAATGCCCGCCTTGCGCAGCGCGGGCCGCACGGCTTTTGCAAGCAGCACGGACACCACCACGGCCAGCACCGCGTTGATGAGGGACGTGACGCCCTTTGTCACGAGCTGCGTCTGCACCGCGCCCAGAGCCTGCCCCTCGATGTAAAACTTCATGATGAAGGACTTCAGCAGGTACAGCGCCACATACGTCACGCTGCCCACGGACGCGCCCAGCACGTCCCGTCCCAGCGAGATATTACCGCTCCGGTGGGCGATGAGCCCGGCCAGAAAGCCGATGAAAAATTTTGTGATGAATGTGATCCAGCTTTCCGCGATGTACAGCGGATTCGTAAAGTCGAACAGCATACTGCCGAAGCCGGAGGCAAGGCCGCCCGTCAGGGGCCCGAACAGCAGGCCGGACAGCGCGCAGAACACATTGCCCAGATGAATGCGCGCTACCTCCCCGATGGGGATCTGTATCCAGCTGAATACGAATACCAGAGCGCTCAGCAGGCCCGTGACGGCCAGCCTGCGCACGGTGAACCGGTTGGATGTTTTTTCCATGAATACCACTCCTCTTTGTTTTTGCCCTGCGCCGCGAATTTCCGGTTGACAGGGCCGCCGCTTTCGCTTATCCTCAATTATAGAAGATTGTGAACTGATTAAAATACTCAATTTATGAATATTTTATAAGGTCAGATTGGAGGACAGGCATGGAAAGCTTTACGCTGGGCCTGATGCGCGGGGACGGCGCGCCGCTGTACCGTCAGCTATACCGCCATATCGTGGAGGAGATCGCTTCCGGCGGGCTGGCGGCGGGGGAAAAGCTACCCAGCAAGCGCCGCCTGGCAGCGGACCTGCGGGTGAGCGTTTCCACCGTGGAAACGGCCTACCAAATGCTGGTGGCGGAGGGCTACATAGCGGCCCGCGCGAAAAGCGGCTTCACGGTATGCCGCATTGAAAAGCTGGACGCACCCGTCCGTCCGGCTCCGGCCGCGCCGCCGGAACCGCCCGCAAAGCGCTGGGCCTATGATTTCGGCACGGGCAGTGTGGACACTGCCCTGTTTCCGTTCAAGACATGGGCGCGCATCCAGCGCGAGACAGTCACCGCCCATCCGGAGCTTCTGAACCATGGCTCCCGCCAGGGCGATGCATCCCTGCGCGCGGCCATTGCCAAATATCTGCATGCTTACCGGGGCGTGGTGTGCGCGCCCGAGCAGATCGTGGTGGGCGCGGGCATCGAATATCTGGTGGGCCTGCTGGCCCGGCTGTTCTGCGCCAGCACCTTTGCGGTGGAAAATCCGGGCTATCCCCGCACGGCGCAGGTGCTGCGCAACAACGGCGTGCGCACGGTGTTCGTGCCTGTGGACGGGGACGGCATGACGCTGGATGCTCTGCAGGCCGGCGGCGCGCAGCTTGCGTATGTCACGCCCAGCCACCAGTTCCCCACGGGCGCAACGATGCCCATTGCCCGGCGCACGGAACTGCTGCGCTGGGCGGGCGCGGCCCCGGGACGTTATGTGGTGGAGGATGACTACGACAGCGAATTCCGTTACGACACCCGGCCCATTCCATCGCTGCAGGGGCTGGACCAGGCGGGGCGGGTGATCTATGTGAGCACCTTTTCCAAGAGCATGGCGCCGTCCATGCGCATCGGCTATATGGTGCTGCCGGTGCCTGTGCTGGAGATGTACCGTGCCGAATACGGCGTGTATTCCTCCACGGTGTCGCGGTTCGAGCAGCAGACGCTGTGCCGCTTTATGGAGGAAGGGCATTTCGCGCGGCATCTGAACCGCCTGCGCAGCGCCTGCCGCGCCCGCCGGGACGCGCTGCTGGAGGCGCTGTACGCCGCTTTCGGCCGGGATGGCGTGGCGGTGCGGGGCAGCCACACCGGGCTGCACCTGCTGGCCGCGGTGCACAACGGCATGACGGAACGGGAGCTGGTGGAGGCGGCGGCGCGGGCCGGCGTGCATGTGAACGGCCTTTCCGCCTATTATATGGAGCACCCGGAGGACTGTCCGCCCGCCACCGTGGTGCTGGGCTATTCCGATATGGACGAGAGGGCGCTGCGGGCCGCTGTGGACGCGCTGCGCTGCGCGTGGGGCGCGCGGCCTTCGGAATAAAAAGCAAACCGCCGTTTCCACCGGACTTCGTGTCCGGGGAAACGGCGGCTTGTTCATTTGTATCCGTACGGTTCAGATGCCTGCGGGCAGAGCGCCGCCCGTCTGCGGGGCGCTTTGCGCGTCTGCGTCCGGCGCGGCGGGGAGCGGGAGTGTTTCCGGCTGCTCGGGCTGGTTCGTGTCGGGCAGCGTTACCGTGGCCTTGAACAGGTCGCCGTCCACTGTGATGGAGAACGTGCCGCCCTGCAGTTCGGCAAAGCTCTTGGCAATGGCAAGGCCCAGGCCGCTGCCCTCGGTGTTGCGGGAACGGTCGCCCCGCACAAAGCGGTCGGTGATCTCTTCCGCGCTGAAATCCAGCTCGGTGGCGGAAATGTTTTTGAACACCACCTGCGCGCCGTGCTCCTGCGGCATCAGCGTGATATAAGCCCGGGTGCCGGGCATGCCGTATTTGGTGATGTTCACCACCAGGTTCTCAAAGATGCGGCAGGTCTTTTGCCCGTCCAGCACCAGAGGCATGCGTTCCTCCGGGAGCTGCCAGCGGAAATCGATGCCGCTGGCTTCGGTTTTGTCGGCCAGCTCGTACTGGACCTGCTTGAGCAGTGCGGCCAGATCTACTTCAGCGTAATGCATGGCCACGTTCCGTGTGGCGGCCTTGCTCACCTCAAACAGGTCCTCGATCAGCCGCTTGAGCCGCTGGGATTTTTTGTCCAGCGTTTCAATGTATTTGGCCCGGTCTTCGGCAGAAAGGGCGGGGTCCTTGAGCAGGTCCACATAGGTGATGATGGCGGTCAGCGGCGTTTTCAGGTCGTGTGAGACGTTGGTGATCAGCTCGGTCTTCATGTTCTGGCTGCGCACTTCGGCGGCGACGGCCTTTTCAAAGCCCGCGCGCACCTGGTTCAATTCGTCCTTCAGCGGGTCGAACAGGCCCATGTCTCCCTCCACAGGCGTGGCCAGGTCTCCGCCGGCCATGCGCCGGGCGGCGGCCAGCAGGGCCGCGTAGTCCTGCTGGATGCGGTTGGCACGGCGGCGCAGCAGGAAGAACAGCACCACCGTGTAGATCACGGTTCCCGCAATGCCCAGGAACCAGAAGCAGCAGATGAACGTGACGATGGCGAAATTTACGGCCAGCAGGCGCAGCAGCGTTTTTTCAGCGGGGTCCCGCAGGTCGATGGCGGTGAGGGCGCGCCACATGCGCCCCAGCGTGCCGCTCACGGCACGCCAGACGCGCCCCGCGCCCCGCAGCAAAGCGCGCACGGCCCGTGCGGCCAGGCTGCGGTTTTTCAGATAGCCCAGCCAACCGTCCCGGGCCAGGCCCTGGCGCAGCGCGAGAACAGACATAAACGTCACCTCCAAAAACAGGAACAGAAGCCCCGCGCACAGCAGGTTCGCCATGGTGTTGGCCGCGGAGGGCAGGTCCACGCTGAATTCGTCCCGCAGCACGGCGGCGATGCTGCCGTCGAAATTGCTTGTTACAGCGCTGGAGGGGACGCCGTTCATCAGCACCGCGCAGCCGAGGGCCAGCAGTACCAGCTCCAGCGGCACACGGCACAGCCAGCCGCCGCCCAGCCCGCTGCCGCGCCGGCGGCCGAACCACAGGGCCAGAAGCGCCGCAAGGGCCAATGCGGCCGCAAACAGGGGATCGAAGGCGTGGCTGATGAAGGAGCGCTCCTGAGACGTTGCGATATACCAGCTGATGTCATCCGAAGCCGCGAATACCCGCGGGACCCCGTAGACGAAGGTCACGCTTTTGGGCGCGGAAAGATCGTAGTAGGACAGAACGTCCAGGTCAAGATGCCGGCGTATGGCGTCGGTGCCGTAGGCCTGCATATCCGTGTTCCAGATAGAAGCGGAAAAGTCCTGCTGGCCCTCCTCGCCCAGATAGGAGGCTGCATAGGACATATTGCCCTGCGCGTCGAAGCGGAGCGCCAGCACATAACGCCACTGGGCGGCGTCGAAGCCGTTTTTGGCGGGGTCGTCCGAAAGAAAGCCGCCAAGCCCGGCTTCCGTGTTGGTGTATGTTTTGCCCGTTGCGTCGTCCGTCACGGCGTAAAACAGATTGCCCCAGCTGCCCGCCAGCTCGTCGGCATGGGCTTTCACGCTGGCGTTGAAAGCGTCCAGCGCGGAGATGGCATCGGGCGCGTAAACGTCCAGTCCGCCGTAGGAGGCGTTGGTGCCGCCGCTTTCGTCACCGGCCGCGCCGGTGTAGCCCAGCACGAAGTCCTCCCCGGCCTCCCGTGCGGCGTAAACAGCGGCGTTCGCGTCGCTCAGCAAAAGCTCCGACGGCTCAAACTCCTTGCCCTCCCACTGCTCGCGGGCCCGCCAGTACAGCGTATGGTTGGCCGTCTGGATGTTTTCCACAAAGGGATCGTAATAATAAAACAGGACGCCCTGTTCCTGAGCGCGGGCGTACAGCGGACGCAGCCCGGCCAGAAGCCCCACGGCCAGCGCCAGCAGCAAAAGTGCGGAAAGCAGCCCCGCGGCCGCCTTACTTTTCGATCTTGTACCCAATGCCCCACACCACTTTCAAATATTTCGGTTCCCTGGGATTGTATTCTATCTTTTCACGGATGTTGCGGATGTGCACCATGATGGTATCCGTGCTGACGGCGCGTTCGTTCCAAACGCGCTCGTATATCTCCTCGGCGGAGAACACGCGCCCAGGGTTTTTCATCAGCAGCGCCAGAATTTTGAACTCCAGCGGCGTCAGCTTTACGGGCGTGCCGTCCACGGTCAGCTCCGCGGTGTCCTCGCACAGCTCCAGCCCGCCGATGACATAGGTGCGCAGGGCGGGCGCAGCGGCTGCGCCCGTCGCCCGCAGAAATTTTTCGTACCGGCGCAGGTGGGAGTGCACCCGGGCCAGAAGTTCCATGGGCACGAAAGGCTTGGTGACGTAATCGTCCGCGCCGATGTTCAGCCCGGTGATCTTATCAATGTCCTCGGATTTGGCCGACAGCATGATGACGGGGAACTCGCAGCCCTCGTCCCGCAGCTTCATCACCATGGTGATGCCGTCCATCACGGGCATCATCACATCCACAACGGCCAGATGGATGGGCAGCTGCCGGGCAAGCTCCAGCCCCTGGGCGCCGTTGGCCGCACCGTGTACGGTATAGCCCTGGTTTTTCAGGTAAATGGCGACGCCCTCGCGGATCTCGGCGTCGTCCTCCACAACAAGAATATGCGTTTCCATGCGTTTCTCCTTTTGTCCGGCTGCGATGCGGTATGCCGCGCGCCCGGCGGGCGGCTGGGCGGCATCGTGCTTCGTATATCGATACTATTTACTTAATATAGCACAAAACCCGGACAGAGAGAAAGAACCTTCTGCGCCCGTATGCGCTCAGCCCACCGCCGCCAGCTCCCGCCGCAGCATTTTTTTTGCGCGGTAAAGCTGGGTGTGCACGGTCTTGGGCATGCGGCCCAGCTGCCGTGCAATGGCCTCCACGGGCCATTCCTGCATGAAATACAATACCGACACCGTGCGGTACGGTTCCGCCAGGCCCTCGATGCACTCCCGCGCAAGGCCGGCGTCGGCGCGTGTTTCGCACTCAGCCTCCAGGCTGGGGGCGTTCTGCGCGGCGGCCAGCGCCGGAGCGGTGTCGCCGGGGGCCTCGGTCACGGCCATGCGGCGGTTGTAGGCGCTTTTCAGATGATCCTTTGCCTTGTTCACCGCAATGCGGCACAGCCAGGGCTTTTCCGCGCCCGGCGGACAGCTTTCCATATGCAGATAGGCCGAGACAAACGTCTCCTGCGAAAGATCCTCGGCCAGCTGATGGTCGTGCACCAGCTGGCAGCACACCGTATATACCAGCTTTTCATATTGCCGTACCATCGCTTCAAACGCCTGTTCCGTCATTGGAAACCCCTCCCGCCTTTTTGCCCCGCCCGGCGCGCCGGGCGGCTTGTCTTCAACGTGTTTTAGTATAAGACCGCAATCTAAAAAGGCGCGGGGGGAAAATCCAAAGAATTTCTAAAGATTTGCTGTAAATTTTATAAAACCGGGAACAAAAGGCTGCCGGAAGGCGGGTAATATTTCTGTAAAACAGCGAAACTACTTGTGATTTGCCTGCGGGGATGGTACACTTTTCTATGTGATATACTAACCTTAAAGCCGCCGCCGCTTGCGCGGCTGCGCGTGTGCGCTGCACACGCCCCTGTGCCGGCGCACAGGGCTTTGAGAACATTGAACCATGCAAAACCGCAGTAGATGCGGTTTTGTTGGGGGCGCTTTGCGGCGTCATGGTACAGTAAGGTTTTTTCGCGAATCTGAATAAGACGAGGTGCGTACCGATGCTGAAAGGGTATACCAAGGAAGAAAAAAGCTGGATGATGTACGACTGGGCCAACAGCGCCCATTCGGTGATCGTTGTCACGCTGCTGCCGATCTTTTTTTCGTCGGTGGCGGGCTTTATGCGCAACACCACGTCGGCCATGAGCATCTGGGGCTATGTCACCAGCATCGCCATGCTTATTTCGGCGCTGCTGGCGCCGGTTATCGGCGCGCTGGGCGATTTTAAAGGCATGCGAAAAAAGATGTTTTTTGTTTTTCTGGCCGTGGGTGTGCTGGCCTGCGCGGGGCTTGCCGTTACGCCCATGACGGGCTTTGCGGAAAATACCGGGGTGGCCGAGGCCGTGGGCACAGCCATCCTGATCCTGTATGTCATCAGCCAGATCGGCTTTTCGGGCGCGAACCTGTACTACGACAGCTTTTTACCCGACGTCACCACCGAAGAGCGTATGGACCGCGTCTCCACCATGGGCTACGGCCTGGGCTATATCGGCGGCTCCACCATCCCGCTGCTCATTTTTCTTGTGATGAACGCCGTGGGCGTGGATATGCTGTACTGCCTGTCTTTCATCTTCGGCTTTACGGCCGTGTGGTGGGCCGCGTTCAGTTGGCCGCTGCTGAAAAACGTGGAGCAGAAAAGCTATCAGCCCCACGAAAAGGGCGCCATCCGCAAGACCCTGCGGGGGCTGTGGGCCACGCTGAAGGACATCTTCGGCCATAAATCCATTTTTGTGTTCATGCTCGCCTATTTCTTTTACATCGACGGCGTGGGCACCATCATCCACATGAGCACCTCCTACGGCGCCCAGCTGGGTCTGGGCGACACCGAGATGATGCTTGCGCTGCTGCTGGTGCAGATCCTGGGCCTGCCGTTCTGCCTGATGTACATCAAGCTGGCCGGTAAATTCGGCGCGCGCGTGATGGTGGGCGTGGGAATCTGTATCTACATGGGCATTTGCGTGTTCGGCTTTTTTGTGCGCGAGACCTGGCAGTTCTGGGTGCTGGCCATTCTGGTGGCTACCAGTCAGGGCGGCATCCAGGCGCTGTCCCGCAGTATGTTCGGAAAAATGCTTCCGGACAAGAACCGTTCGGGCGAGTACTTCGGCTTTTTCGATATCTTCGGCAAGTTTTCGTCCGTCATGGGCCCGGCGCTGATGGGCTTCGTGACGCAGATCGCCACCGTGGTGCTGCTGGGCAGGCAGAGCCTTACGCCGGAGACGGCCCCCGAGGCCGTGTTGGCCGCCGCGCAGCAGGAGGCATCGCCGTGGGGCGTATTGTCAGTTCTGCTCATCTTCCTGGTGGGCGCGGTGCTTTACTTCGGCGTGCTGCCCCGCATGCTGAAAAAAGAGGGCGCGGGGAAGTAAAAAATCCGTACTGCCCATGTGCGGGAGGGGCGGGGCCCCGCCCGAAGACCCCAACGCGAAAGGTTTTGATCGATATGCCCGAAGCATATACACATATCCGCATCGCCCGCGCGGCGCTGGCACAAAGCGGGGAGCATGCGCCCAGTACGGCGGCCTATGAAATGGGCGCCAACGGGCCGGACCCGCTGTTTGCTTACCGTGTGCTTTCCGCCAAACGGCCCTGGCCGCTGCCGGAACTGGGCGGCCGCATGCACGACGAACAATGCGGCCGGTTCCTGCGCACAATGATCTTCGCGGCCTCCACGCCCGCCCAGCGCAGCTATGCGCTGGGCTTTCTGGCGCATTACGCGGCGGATTCCGTGATGCATCCGTATGTGGCGTTCCAGTGCGGGCCGCAGGGACAGTTCAACATCCCCGAGGGGCACGGCTTCTGCGAGGTGGCCATGGACAGTATGTTCCATGAGCAGGACTGCGGCTCACCCGCCGTTCCGGCGGGAACTGCCGCTCCGGGGCTGCCGCCTCAGGAGCTGGCCGAAGTGACGCAAATGCTTCATGACGCGGTGGCGCAGGTCTACCGCATGGACATCCCGCATGAGGCGCTGGCGGATTCCTTCCATGATTTCCACGCCCTGCACAGGCTGTTCCTGTCGCCTCACGGCGGCAAGCGGGCGCTGGTCTGGGCGGCGGAACGGCTGGTGCTGCACAAGCCCGGCTACGGACTTTCCCACATGACGCCCGCCCGACGCCCGGCGGACGGCTTTGCGGAGCATTGGGAAAACCCCTATACGCATGCACAGATGGACGCGGGCCCCGAGGCGCTGTGCGGGGAATCGGCCCGGCTGGCTGCAGGATACCTGAAGGCAGCGGCCGCTTACTGGGAGGGCCGCAGCACCAAGGAGGCGCTGGCCGCGGCTGTGGGCGACCGCAGCTACTCCACAGGCCTGCTCAGTGAACCGGCCCCGGCCGGGGTGTGAAGGCCCGCCCTGCCCGGGAAATAAAATTGGACTGCAAACGCGCCGCGGCGAAAGGCATATCTTTCGCCGCGGCGCGCTTTTTCGCTCCTTTTCGCAGACGAGGCTTTGAAAAAAATACGGAGTATGCTATACTGATATCATCTGTACAAAAGAAGCTCCGGCGTTTTCACAGCGCACAGGCCGCGTGGCGGTACGCCGGAAAGGGAGCATATATTTATGAATATCACGCGCAAGACATTTTACGGCATCGGCATTCTGTCGGCAGCGCTGAATATTTTGGGCGGCGCGATGCTGCTGTTCAGCATCCGGGCGGACCTTGTGTTCAATATCGCGACCGTCGCGGCGGGCGTGATGATGCTGATGCTGGCCACAAATCTAAAAGAGGACCCCCGCGGCCGCAATTTCTGCCTGGCGGCCGCGCTTCTGACGGTGCTGGGCATGGTGCCGGGTATTGTGGGCATCGTGTGTGCGGCCGCGTCGTGGCCTGTGTTTGCATGGCCGTATTTCAAGGCTTCCGTTCCGGAAAACGGCCTGCATAAGGCAGCGTTTCTGGTGATGGTGTGCGGGCTGGTGCTGCTTGTGGGCAGTTTTCTGCCCGTGCCGCAGATGCTGGCCGCGTGCATCATCATTGCGGTGGCGGCGGTGCAGGGCCTTCTGGCTTTTTTGCTGTATCAGGAGGCGTGACCGCGCCGTGCGGGCCCGGGCAGACATATTCCGGCGGGCCCCATGCATACGATGATGCATGTCCTGCCTTTTGGGAGCGGGCACAGCGTTATGGGGAAAGGGAACCGAGAGCATGAAAAAACTGTTGAGAACCGCTGCGGCAGCCGCCTGCCTGTGTCTGCTGGCCGCATGCGCGCCCGCGCGGCAGGCGGGCGGCGGGGAGCCCGGCGCGCCCCGGGAGGATTTTACCTCTGTGCCGTCCGGTATGCAGGCGGGGGGCGAGCCGGAGGCCATGGCCGCGCCCGTGGCGTACCGCGCCATGTGGGTGAGCTATCTGGAATGGCCGATGTTCGATACCTCCGGCGCGCAGGGCTTTGCCGCGTCGGTGGGCTCGCTGCTGGACAACTGTGCGGCTCTGGGGCTGAACACCGTCATCGTGCAGGTGCGCCCTTTCGGGGACGCGGTGTACCCCAGCGCAGTGTATCCCTGGAGCCACCTTGTAACGGGCGTGCAGGGGCAGGACCCCGGCTATGACCCGCTGGCCATTTTTGTGGAGCAGGCCCACGCCCGCGGCCTTGCCATCGAGGCATGGGTGAACCCGTACCGCGTGCGGCTCAACGACACCATGCCCCCCGGCGAGCTGGCGGCGGACAACCCGGCGCTTCTGCACGAGGGCTGGGCGCTGGAGGCGAACGGCGGGCTGTACTACGACCCCGCTCTGCCCGAGGTGCAGGACATGGTGGTGCAGGGCGTAACGGAGATCGTGCAGAATTATGACGTGGACGGAATTCAGTTCGACGACTACTTTTATCCCACCACAGACGAAGCGTTCGACACGGAGAGTTACGCGCGGTACGGCGGGGGACAGGACCTGGCCGAATGGCGGCGCGCCAACGTCAACACGCTGGTGCAGAAGGTATACGCCGCCGTCAAGGCGGTAAAGCCGGAGGCGGTTTTCGGCATCAGCCCGCAGGGCAACAACGACAACAACTACAGCCAGCAGTATTCGGACGTGGCGCTGTGGCTTTCCACGCCCGGTTATGTGGACTACATCATGCCGCAGGTCTACTGGGGCTACAATTATACGCTGCAGAATGGTTCGGCCCGGTTCGCGTTCGAGAATATCGTGGACGAATGGCTGGCCATGCCCCGGGACGATTCGGTTTCGCTGGCATTCGGGCTGGGCGCATACCGTATCGGCGCGGGGGACGGCTCCGCCACAGAGAGCGGGGAATGGGCCAGCGGCCACAATCTGGCCGATATGGCGCGCACGCTTTCCGTGCGCGGCGCAGACGGCTACGCGCTGTACCGTTATGCCAGCCTGTACAGCGGCGGCGAATATGCGGCACTGATGCAGGCGGAATGTGCGGCTCTGGCCCAGGCCAACGGCATCGGGCAGACGGAACCGTAACGCGGAGAATACGAAAAAAGCGCCCTCTTTACAGAGGGCGCGGCAGATGGTTGAAGAAGGCAAAGAGGTAAAAGAAATGTCCGGGGAAAAAGCTTGAAAAAGGGGTGGAGAACTCCTTTTTCATTTAAAATAACCCCGCGCCGTGCGCGGCGAACGGGGCCACAGGCCCTGTTCGTAGGCAGCTTTTGCGCCAAGCTAAAGCGCCCTCTTTACAGAGGACGCGGCAGGACGGATGAAACGCGGCATTCCGCCAGAGTGTCAGAACAGCCCCTTTTTCCATTCCCGGCAAGGAATGCCTGCGGCTGTGAGCGCGGCGCACAACCGCGCCCCGTTTTCCTTTGTGGAGGGTGCGTCCACGCCGTAGTGGTACGGCACCACAAGCCCGGGCAGCACGTCCATGGCCGCCACTTGTGCGGGCACTGATTTTTCATAGTCCGGCATGTTCCAGATGCCGTCGCACACCACAAACAGCACGTCGCATTGGACATTGTCCACCAGGACGTCGGTGTCGCCGGAGAGGTAATAGGTGAACCCTGCGAACTCCAACACGAGGCCGAAGCCGAAGCTGACGGGGTGGTTTTTGTTTTCTGCGGCCACCGGTTCCAGCACCGCGCCGCATTCAAAGCCGATGCGGGGCGCTTCAAAGCTCAGTTCGCTGATATAATCGTCGTCGATGCCGAAATCACGCTCCAGCAGGCGCGCCACCTCCGCCGTGGTGGCAAAGCAGGTGTCCTCTTTGCGCACCCGCTCGATGTCCTCCGGCGAATAGTGGTCGCCGTGGCTGTGGGTGATCACGATCAGGTCCGCGTCGTGGGCGTCGTCAGGCACCTTATATGGGTCTACATACACTACGGCGTCGTCGGATTCAAAGCAAACGCATCCGTGCTTTACAAACCGGACAGGTTCAAGGGGGTCCATAGTACAACTCCTTATTGTTTCGATGTTTATTTTTTGTGGCTTCACCGCATACTAACTGTATTCCAGACGCAGAGGCGGCATGAAGGAAAGAATACAGCTTTCTTTATTGTAACGCCTCCCGCGCCAAAAGTCAAAACCGGAGGGATGCAGATGAAGCCCCAGAAGATAAAATATGCGCCATTGTTCGCTGCTATGCTGCTGTGCGTGGCTTTGGCAGGCTGCGACGGAGCGCTTCATGAGAGCGGCGAAGGCCGTTTTTCGCAAAGTGAAACCCAAGATGGAACCCGGGCGGCTCCGCGCGCCGATGCCGTGCGCGCGGCCGCGGGCGGCGATATCGCACTGCCCGCCACGCTGGCGGCGCCGCAGACGGACAGCACGATCAATACGCTGCTGGACGCGGGCGTGCTCTCCGGCGCGTTCACGACGGTAAATTCCTGCCGCACGCGGGATCTTTGCACGGCAGGCGAAATCACAGTCCGCGTAAGGGCAGAGTTGGACGCCCAGACCTCCCGCAAGGATGCGAAATTCGCGTTGTGGAAACTGGCGGACGGCAGAGCGGAATATCTGGAAACCGTGTATTTCACCTGCGACGGTACGGTGCAGAGCTATACGTTCACAGGGCTGGCCGCGGGTGCGCGGTACCGTGTGGTGTTCAGCTATACGGAGTCCGGCGCGCGGCGCATGTCGGGCGCGTTCAACGTGGAGGGCGTGACGGCCGAGATCGAAGAGGAAACACAGGAAGAGGGGGCGGTGGCCGCCGGCGCACAGCCGGGAAGCTGACCGCGTAAAAGGGGGAGGATGTCATTGATCGAGGATTTCAAGCATATGAAATGGCTGCCGCTGGCGGGCGGCGCGCTGCTGTGCGTGCTGGGGCTGACGGCGCTGGTCTGGCCGGGCCGGGTGGCGAAGATACTGCCTCTTTGCATCGGCGCTGCAATCCTGGGGCTGGGCCTGTGCGAGGTGGCTTCAGGTTTTCTGGCAAAGAGCTTTTTGCCAGAGTACATACCCGGCATGCGCAAACTGCAGGGCTTTGTGAATGTCGCGGTGGGGCTGGTATTCCTGCTTAACCGCACGCTTTCGCTGATGTTCATCGCCGTGGTGCTGGGCGTGTGGGCAGTGGCCTTCGGCGCGCTGCGCCTGAGGGACGCGCTGCGGCGGCGTGCGTCCGGCCAGCCATGGGGCTGCTGTGCGGGTGACGCTGCCGTAAAATTCGCGGTGGGGATATTTATGCTGGCCAGCCCGCTGGGCAGCATGGCGGCCTGGACGGTGATGGTGGGGCTGTTTTTCCTGTTCGTGGGCGCATCGGTCATTTTTTCTGCGGTATATCTCGACCGGCTGCCCCATGATTTTGAGGATTTCTGACCCCGCGCGGGCAGATTATAAACAAAGTGTAAAAACCGGGCCGCATGCCCGGTTTTTCTTGCATTTTAAGCCGTTTGAATGTAATATAAATAGTAACATTCATGCGCATAAAGCGCTGTGGCAGGGAGGCCGCTCGATGGCAGGAAAAATGGTGGAAAAGAAAATACGCTCCGCGCTGCCGCTGTACATTGCGGCGGGCGCATTTCTGGTGTGCGCGGCTGTGCTGCCCGTATACAGCCTGCCGGGCTTTTTGGGCGCGTGTGCCGTTGCGGCGGGCGCATATTTTCTGTCGGACAAAAAAATCCCGCCCCGTGTGGTGATGGTGCCCGCGCCGGAGGACCCCTTCGCAACGGGCGAGGAGGCGCTGGACGCCGCGCTGGAAAAGGCGCGGGACGATCTGGAGAAGCTGGAGGTGCTGAACGCCCGCATTCCGGCCGCGGCGCTCTCGGCGCAGATCAGCCGCATGGAGAAAGCGGGCGCGGCCATTTTGCAGCAGGTGCGCGAGCATCCGGAAAAAGGCCGGGATATCCGCAAGTTCGTCACCTATTATCTGCCCACGGCCGTTAAGATATTGACCACCTATGCCGACCTTTCGGCCAGCGGCGCGGGCGGCGAAAACGCTAAAAGCCTGATGTCCGACGTGGAGAAGAACGCCGGAACCATTGCCGCCGCTTTTGAAGCGCAGCTGGACGCGCTGTTCGCGGGCGAGGTACTGGATGTTTCCTCCGACATCGCCGTGCTGGACGGAATGCTCTCCGGCGACGGCCTTTCCGGCAAAAATAATTTGAAATTGTCATGACCCGGGCGGTCCCGATACCTCATTCAGAAAGGAACAAAACGATCATGGAAGAAAAACAAACCGCACCCGCGCTTACCCTGGAGCCAGACCTCTCTGTTCCCGCCGTTCCCACACTGACGCTGGACCCGGAGCCCGCCCCCCCTGCGCAGGAGGAAAAGAAACCTGCAGTGGAGCCGGAGCCCATGGACGCGGGCCTTTCGCCCGAAGAGAAAAAGGCAGTGGACGAATTCGCGGAAAAAATCGACCTGCGCAATTCCACGGTGGTGCTGCAGTACGGCGCGGCCAGCCAGAAAAAAGTGGCCGATTTTTCCAGCAGCACGTTGGAAAATATCCGCACCAAGGACCTGGGCGAGGTCGGCGAGATGGTCACGGGCCTGGTGACGGAGCTTAAGAGCTTCGACGCCACCGAGGAAGCGCCCAAGGGCATCATGGGCTTTTTCCGCAAGGCCACCAATTCGCTGGATACCTTTAAGGCGAAGTATGCCAAGGTGGAGACCAACGTGGATAAGATCGAGGCTGTGCTGGAGGGCCATCAGGTACAGCTTCTGAAGGATATCGCCATGCTGGACAAAATGTACGAGATGAACCTTGTGTATTTCAAGGAGCTGACGATGTACATTCTGGCCGGTAAGAAAAAGCTGGCGGAGGTGCGCGCAAACGAATTGCCCGCCCTGATCGAAAAGGCGAAAAAATCAGGCCTGCCCGAGGACGCTCAGGCAGCCAAGGACCTGGACGATATGTGCACGCGCTTTGAAAAGAAGCTGTACGATCTGGAGCTGACGCGCAACATCTCGGTGCAGATGTCCCCGCAGATCCGCCTGATCCAGTCCAACGACACGATGATGGCGGAAAAAATCCAGACCTCTATCGTCAACACCATTCCCCTGTGGAAGAGCCAGATGGTGCTTGCGCTGGGTCTGGCCCATTCCCAGCAGGCAATTGAGGCGCAGCGTGCCGTTACAGACATGACCAACGAGCTGCTGAAGAAAAACGCGGCCACGCTCAAGCAGGGTACCATCGCTGCGGCAAAGGAATCTGAGCGCGGCATCGTGGACATCGAGACGCTGCAGCAGACGAACCGCAGCCTGATCGAAACGCTGGACGAGGTCGTGAAGATCCAGAACGAAGGCAGAGAGAAGCGCGCTGCGGCCGAAACGGAGCTGGGCCGCATCGAGGGCGAGCTGAAAGCGAAGCTGCTGGAGATCGCCCGCTGAGTTTGTACTTGTGACGGGAATAAGAGAAAATGCGGGAGGATAGCGTGAAAAACTGGAAAGAAAACCGTGCGCTGGCCTGCGTGGTGCTGGCGGCTGCCATTTTGGGCGGTACTTTCGGCATCGGCGGGGCCAAGCTGAGCAGCGCGGCCCGCAGCGTGAATGAGGCATACGCGCAGAATATCGCGGGGGACCTGGCGCTGCGCGCCGCCGCCGCGCAGAATATCATCGCCGAGGGTGAAGCGGCGCTGGGCGCGGATGCCGCGTCCGTGAAGACGGCAAAACGGGCCGTGGAGGCGCTGGAGGCCGCGGAGGGGCCGGCACAGGAATACGCCGCAAACGCGGCCCTCACCGCGTCTGTCGGCATGCTGTATGAGGAGACGCGAAAGGTCTCCGGCGACGATAAGGGCAGCGTGCTGCAAACACAGTGGTCGGAATTTTTGAGCCGTGGCAATATCATCGACAATTCGGCGGACGCATACAATGAGCAGGCCCGCGCTGCGCAAAAAAAGCTGTCCGGCTTCCCGGCGTCGCTCATCGCCGGCCTGACAGGCGTACAGGCGGAAGAATTTTCCGCCTGAGTGCGGCCCTACATTGAAAAGGAGCATCCATGAAGAAAATCCAACGATTTCTGCGCGGTACGGCGCTGCTGGCCGTGCTGTCGCTGCTGGTTTCGGCCACGGCATTTGCCGCGTCGGTTCCGGACCCAACATCTGATTTTTACGTCAACGATTACGTTGGTGTGCTTTCGGGTGATACTAAGAGTGATATTGTGAGCAAAAATGACGGTTTGTATAATGCTACGGGCGCGCAGATCGTCGTGACGGTGGTGCAGGACACAGGCGGTGTTTCGATGGAGCAGTACGCCTATGACATGGCCAACGCCTGGGGCATTGGCAGTGCTGAAAAAAACAACGGCGTTTTGCTGCTGCTTTCCGTCGGGGACGACGATTACCAGTGCATACAGGGCAGCGGGCTGGAAACGCTGCTGCCAACCAGTACGCTCAGCCGCATTTTACAGGAGGACCTGGAGCCGGATTTCGCGGATAAAAACTATGACGCCGGTGTGAAAAAAACATTTGCGTCCCTGTATGACGCTGTGAGCAGCATCTACGGCTACGACGGCAGCACAGGCGGCGCGGCGAATCCGTCTCCCGTGCCGCAGCCGGACTACGACTATGGATACGGATATGGCTATGACGACGGTTACCGGGACGACGGCGGCTTCAGCATTTTTGGGATGATCGTGTTCCTCGTGATCGTGCTGGCGCTCATCGGCGCGTTCAGCGGGCCGCGCCGCCGGCGCGGCGGCCGTTACAGCACTTATTACAGCGGCCCTTCGTTCGGCACGGGCTTTTTCCTGGGCAGTATGATGGGCGGCCATCATCACCACCATAGGGGCCCGCCGCCCCCGCCGGGGCCGCGTCCCGGCCCGCGCCCGCCCCGGCCTCCGCGCAGCGGCGGCGGATTTGGAGGCGGCAGCTTTGGCGGCGGAGGAAGCTTCCGCGGCGGCGGTGGCGGTTTCGGCGGCTCCCGCGGCGGTGGCGGCGGCGGCTTTCGCGGCGGCGGCGCCGGGCGTGGTCATTGACGCTGCCGTATTTGTCAAGACGACACAAAAAGTATGAATCGGGGCGCCTTCCTTGCGGAGGGCGCCCCGATTCGTATTGTTGGAAAAAGACGGGAAAGCAGAGGCCGCAACGGGGAGGGCGCAGGCAGCGTGCCAGCGCGTGTCGGGCGCGCTGCGGCCTCCCTGCGAAGGGCGGCGCCGAAAACGTGGCGCTCCGCACGACGGCGATTTCCGTTTTAGGACCATCCCCTTAAGGCTTGGGCTTTCAGCTGTCTTTTGCAGCTCAGTCCTTTTTGTAAAATACCAGCGTCATTTTATCGGTAATAACTTCTGTTTTTCCCGTCTGACGGTAACCCATTTTTTCGTAAAGACGGCAATTCACCTTTTCTTGTAAAATCGTACTTAATTCCCAATTTGAACTGCCATGCAGGGCTTCAACCATACGGATGGCTTTTTGTGCAATGCCGAGCCGTTGATATTGAGGAAGCACAAAAATAGGAGATATTCTTTTAGCTGTGTCTTTTTCTCCTTTGTCAACGACCCGTACTGCGCCGACGTTTTCATCGAATTCCTGAATAAAATAGTAATAGGTGAAGGGCTGCTGCAACCTCATAATGGTTTTATCAATATTTTCAGCCGCAGGGCTGTTTTCCGTGTCCTGGTACTTTTTATATAAATCCTGAAATGCTTCTGTCTGCATTTGCCACAATTTGCGAGCATCTTCTATGCCGATTCGGATCAGATTCAAATTCTTCCCTCCGCTCTTATTTCTCAATAAATCCCGCGTTATCATCAAATCCGTTTTTTCATTTGTGTTCTGATTCTACATCCGTCCGGTCTGTTGTGCCGATGCATTCATGAGCGGGCGTTTTGCCGTCCAGCACGGTGAAGATCTGCTCCACAACGCACATGCCAACACGCAGCAGCGCTTCGTCCGTGGCTGCACCGAGATGCGGCGTCGCCAGAAAGTTGGGCAAACGCAGCAGCGGCAGGCCGGGTGCGGGCGGCTCGTGGGCGAGCACATCGCAGGCAGCAGCTCCCAGAGGACCCTGCGTCAGAGCGCGGTACAATGCATCCTCGTCCACCACGCCGCCCCGCGCCGTATTGACGAGCAGCGCGCCGGGCTTTGCCGCGGCAAGCTCCGCCGTACCTACAAGCCCGCGCGTCTGAGGCGTGAGGGGTACGCCGATGCTCACAACGTCCGCCCGGGCAAATACCTCGCGTACACAAGTGCAGCGGGCTATACCCAGGCATGCCGCGCGTTCCTCTGTCAGAGAAGGCGAATACCCTACAATGCTCATGCCGAACGCACGGCGGAACATCTCTGCGGCACGTCGGGCGATGCTGCCCACGCCCACAAGGCCCAGCGTTTTGCCGTGCAGCTCCATGCCTGTCAGCCGTGCATCTGCTATGGCGAGGGCTTCGCCGGTTTGCAGCATGCGGTCCGCCAGATATACCCGCCGCGCCAGAGCGAGGGCCAGTCCTACGATAAGCTCCGCCACAGACTGCGCGTTTTCGCCCGGGGCATATACCACGCGCACACCGCGCTGCGCTGCCGCAGCCAGGTCCACTCTGTCCGTGCCCGTGCCGTGTATGCCGATGACCTTCAAAGCCGGGCACTGCTCCAGAAAAGCTGCGTCCATGCGCAGGTTTCGGCTGATGGCTGCGTCGGCCCGGCCCAGACAGGCGGGGTCCGAAAAAACCTCAGCCCTGGTTTTAAGCAGCGCCAGCGCGCGGGGATGGATGGGTTCACACAAAAATATTTTCAGCATATAGCCTCCCTGGATACGGTGTGTGGTATGTTCGATGCCTTGCGGTCAGCTCAGCTCCTGTCTTTTCAGGCAAGCTCCCTGTCCGCGGTGGCGTGAAGGATGAGCTCCAGCGCCAGCGGCTCGGGCGCCTTTCATGATACCGTTCCTCTCTTGACATTCTTTGGACCGTTGCAAGATAAAGGGCGGAAACCAATACGGCAGACCATAAATCGGCCACGGGCTGCGCCCATGGCTTAAGGGACCGCAGGCAGAAGTGACACGGGCGCAGCGGACAGGGGAACTGTCTAAGGACATTCGTGCCTTACAGGAAAACCCGGACTGCACCAAGGAGCCGCTGTGCAAATATATTTTTAGTGTGGACGTATACGAAGACCTCATTGGCATCCGTTCCACGGCTGATTGGGCCAAAGGGAATGCTGATGTGCCGTTTATGAAGGAAGTAAAAACGAACTACGCCGCCAGCAACGAAGCTGACGGCGTAATCATAGATGGTTGCGGGGGCCAGATTTGAACTGACGACCTTCGGGTTATGAGCCCGACGAGCTACCGGACTGCTCCACCCCGCGATATAAATTGTCTGCGCCTCTTTAAGGTGCTTATCTAGTATATCCAATAATAACGCCGTTGTCAATACTTTTGCGCTTTTTATTTTTTAAATATCGCGTTGAGTTCGAAACACCTTTGCCTGGACAAGGTCCCGGAACATTCTGTCCCAAGCGGCCTGCTGATTTTTGCCGCCCCCTTGCAGATTCGAACAGACGATATTCAGAATGTGCCGGATCGTTTCCTCGTCATACCGGGCGGCGGTTTTCCAGCGGCCTTCCGCATAATGCTGTGTGTAGTCCTTGTAAAACTGTTCCGCAACCGGCTTCAGCTCCCGGCTGGTGGGCAGGCCGCGCGCCAGCCTCCGTGCGTCCCAAAGCGACTCCTGTGCCTGTTCGAAAACCTCCCGGGAGATTTTTTGAATACGGTCCAGCTTTTCCCAAACGTCATCCGCACTTAAAGCCGCCGGCTCCAGATCCAGTGTGTACAGCACGCCGGAACGGGATACGCTGTAAAAGGTATACGTTCCGTCCGGCTCCTCAAGGGAAAAGTAACCGTTTGGCAGGATGTTTTTGCTGCGCAGAAACTGCAGCAAATCAGACGACGGCTCGTGTTTCATTGCCGGCTCCTTTCTTAACGCACGAATGCGGTCTCCGCATCTATCATACTTTGCCCTGCGGCGGATGTAAAGAGGAGCGGTGTGACAAAATCCTGTCTGGCAGCCGCCGTTCTGCACAAGGAAGAACTTTCCACCTCGTACGCCTTTTTCAATGAATATCCGCGGCAAAGATGTCCATATAAGTTATAAAGGGCTCAGGCAGCGTATCCGGCCGCAGGAGCATGAGCGGGACGGAGGGGGAGTGCGGGATGACTATCTGGGATACGATCTTCAAAGCGGTGTTCGTGGTAGCAGTGCCCATCACGCTGGCAGTATATGCCTGTGTGTATGTGGGGGAGCGGGCCGAACATGACGTTGCCCGTCCGCGTCCGCCGCGCCGCCGCCCGCCGGGGCGCTGACGCAGAGGGAGGATCTGTTTCTGGGAATTTGGAAAACGGCGCCGGGATTTGAATATCCCGGTGCCGTTTTCCCTTTATAATACATATTATATAAAGCTACTGTGCAGGATAGCTCCGCGCGCCGAACAGTGCGGTCCCGACGCGGACCAGATTTGCCCCTTCCAAAATAGCGTCTGCAAAATCGGCGCTCATGCCCATGGAAAGGTACTCCATGCTCACGTTGCCGCCCTGCGCGGCCTGCGCCCGCTCGAACAGGCCGCGCATCTGTGCAAAGTAGGGGCGGCTCGCGCCCGGCGCATCCGCAGCAGGCGGGATGGACATCAGGCCGCGCACCCGCAGGGAGGGCAAAGCATGGGCGCATTCCAGAAGCCCGGGCAGCTCTTCGGGCGCGATGCCGCTTTTGCTTGCCTCGGCCCCAATGTTGATCTCGACCAGGATATCCTGCCGGATGCCCTGCTTCTGAGCTTCGGCAGCCACACATTCCAGCAGCCTGTGCGAGCCGACGGATTCTATCATGCACGCACGCCCCACTACCTGGCGCACCTTGTTGGTCTGCAGATGGCCGATAAAATGCAGCGGCTTGCCGCTGTATGCGCCGGCGGCGTATTTTTCACAAAGCTCCTGCACGCGGTTTTCTCCAAACAGGTCGATATCCAGCGCAGCCGCCGCGCGCACGGTCTCGGAATTCTGCGTTTTGCTGGCGGCGCACAGAAGAACCTCCCCGGGGGCGCGCCCGGCTGCGCGGCACGCCCGCTCCATTTCCGCGCGCACCTGTGCGACGCGTTCCTCCATCCGCCTGATCTCTTCTGCCGTCATTTAACGCGGCACCTCCAATTCGTCTGTTTGATATACGGCGCGGCTGCCGCCGATGTATTTCGGCCGCGTGCGCGCGCAAAGAATGCCGGCCTCGCCGATGCGGGCCAGACTGAGCCGCACGGGGACGGCCACAGGCCGCAGATGCATGCCGATGAGTGTGCCGCCGATGTCAATGCCCGCGCCCGCGCGGATGTTCTCCACCAGTACGGGGTCCGCCATGTGCGCATATGCGGCGGTGGCAAAGGAACCGCCCGCGTGGGGCTGAGGCACGGCGTTTACCGTTTCCGCCCACGGCGGAAGCGCCGCCCGTTCCACAACGATGGCGCGGTTCAGGTGCTCACAGCACTGCGCGGCCAGATACAATCCGCTTTCCGCAAGCAGGGGCGCGGCGCCTTCCCACACAGCTTGCGCGGCCTCCATGCTGGAGCCGCGCCCAATGCGCTGGCCCACGACCTCGCTGGACGAACAGCCGATGATAAAAATATCTCCCGCGCGCATCCGGGCTGCCGCCAGAAGCTCCGCCACGGCCTGTCGCGTTTGGGCGCGCACGGTCTCCGTCAAAGTCATTTCAATTCCCTCCCGGCCCGCGTGTCGCAGCACACCGGGCGTTTTTCTTTATTGTAATCCTTTTGCGCCCTCCAATACAAGTGCCGCTGGAAATGAGGTGGTTTTAAACACAGTAAAATCATAGGATAACACAGGAAAAGTCTTTTAAAAGATAAAATCACGTAAAAAATAGACTGTTTTATGAAATACTCTTGACGGTCAAAATTTATGAATCTATAATAAGAGAATAAGAGGGGAAGGTGCGCCTCCGACCGTCCGGGACACGCGGAAAATCCGGGAACATTCCCGGAGAAATGCCCGGCGGCCGCAGGGCGCATGTGAAATGGGGGGATGCTGGTGGACCAGGAGCTTGACATGCTGAAGGACGAAAACACCCGTCTGCGCGTGCTGGCGGAGCACGACTGGCTCACCGGCCTGTACAACCGCCGTGCTGCGGAAGCGCATGTAGATGAAGCGCTGCTGAAAAACGGCGGCGGGATGCTTTTGGTTTTGGATATCGACCATTTCAAACAAGTGAACGACCGCTACGGCCATCTCATCGGCGACGCTCTTTTGTGCGAGGCGGCGCGCACGCTGCGGGATATCTTTTTTCCGCGGGATATCATCGGCCGCGTGGGCGGCGATGAGTTCATCATCTACATTCTGGGCGGATGCTCTCAGGAGGCGGTGGACGGCCGTGCGGCGCAATTGGCCGAGCGCCTGCGAAAGGCGGGCCGGCGTTACGGCATGCAGTGGAACCTTTCCTTTACGCTGGGCCTTGCGGAAAAGCAGGCGGGGGACGATTATATTTCCCTGTTTGACCGTGCCGACCAGATGCTCCTGGCCCGCAAAAAAGCCCGCCGCGCCCGCCGTGCAGACAGCGCGGATGCCGGAGGAGAGCGCAGCATCTGCACAGACATGGCGCTCATCCGGCGTGAACTGCGGGAAAAAGACCCGCCCAAAGGCGCGTTCTGTCAGGATTACGAGACCTTCAAACAGATCTACCGTTTTGTGGAGCGCGGCCTCAAGCGCAGCGGGCAGAGCGCATATATTATCCTGATGACCCTTACGGACGCACAGGGGCAGTTTGTGCCGCTGGCCGCGCGCGAGGAGTATATGAGCCGCCTCAGCGACGACCTGCAGGCCAGCCTGCGCAGCGGCGACCTGTTCGCGCCGTACAGCGGCTGCCAATATCTGCTGATGGTGCTGGGCGCGTCCAGCGAGAACGCGGCCGTCATCGCCGGGCGCATCCACACGCGGTTTATGTCGCGCGTTGCGCCCGATGCGGGGCTGCTGTTGCGGTATGACGTTTACCCCATGGGGGAGCTTCCCCTGCAGCCGAAGGGGTGAAAAAGCCATGGTTTTACGCGGTGAAGGGCTGCTGCTTAAAATATTTTCAAAAAAAGTCAGCAAAAAATCGTTTTGTGACCAAGTTGTGACCGGCGACCGTTATACTGAGTATGTAAGATACATTTCCCGCCACCAGAGGGCGATCAACACGCATTTCAAGAAGGAGGAAAACGCATGAAAAACACATCCAACGCTTTGCGTCGCGTCATGAGTGTGGTTCTGGTGTTCGCGATGATGTTCACCAGCATGCCCACAGGCGCGCTCGCTGAGGATGTTGTCGACCCGGCCCCGTCTACGACGGCGGCCGAGCCGGCTGCGTCTGAAACGACAGAGCCAACCACACCGGAGCCCGCAAGCTCGGAGGCGGCGCCTGCCGCGAACAGCGCCGTGCTCCCGGCAAATGACGGGGACCCGGCGCCTGTGACGTTCACCGTCACGTTCGTGGCCAACGGCGAGACGCTTGTCACCCAGACCATTCAACAGGGTGGCAGTGCCGTGGCGCCGGACGCGCCGCTGGTATCCGGCCAGCGTTTTGTACGCTGGGATACGGATTTTACCAACGTGCAGAGCGATTTGACGGTGACGGCCGTTTACGAGGCCATTACCGCCAAAAACATGACGGTGGAGTACCGGTACAGCGACGGCACGCAGGCGGCCCCCTCCCATGTGGAGCAGGCCGTTGTGGGCGAACCGTTCCATAAGACGGTTCCGTCTCCGGCGCTCGACGGCTTTACGCCGGACAAGGCGGAGGTCGTATTTGCGGTCGAGTCGGTCACCGAAGACGTAACGGTCGTTGTTACTTACAGCGGCGCCGCCCGGAATTACACGGTAAAGCACCTGTTCCAGAACGTGGAAGGCACCGCTTATGCGGAAGACGAAGCGCTGCGTGAAACGCTGGAGGGCACCACGGGCCTGGACACCGCCGCACAAGCGAAAACGGTGGAGGGCTTTACGGCTCTGCCCATCACCCAGGTGAAGGTGGCGTCCAGCGGCGAAACGGTCGTGGAAGTAAAATACGACCGCAACAGCTACCTGCTCACGTGGAACACCGACGGCGGCAGCTATATTGAGCCGCAGATGCTGAAATACGGCGCTGCGGTGTCGGCTCCGGCTGACCCCACGAAGGTGGGCTATACGTTCGCTGGGTGGGATTTTGTTCCCGAAACGATGCCTGCCGCCGCCACGACGGTGACGGCGCAGTGGGCGAACGCCACGCAGGCGTCCTACCAGGTCGTATACTGGGGCGAGAACCTGACGGGCGGTTACGACTACCTCTATGCGGACAAAGCGACCGGCGCTGTGGGCGGCAATATCCCATACAGCACGTCCCTGACCGGTAGCCGCATGCCTCAGGGCCTGGAAGCGGCCGGGTTTGAGCTCGACAGCGCCAAATCTGCGGGAAATGTGGAAATCACCGCAGACGGCAGCGCGGTCAAGAATGTTTATTTCAGCCGCAGGACGTTTACGATTTCGTTCTATCGGTATAGTAAAAGACAGTGGCGGGAAGACACCAGCCTGCGCATCACGGCAAAATACGGCGAGGACGTTTCTGCCCGCTGGGAAACCGCATGTGAGGATGACGGCTGGGGTCCCAATAAAAATGATAATATACAGTATACGCTGATTGCGAATATGCCGGCCGAGAACCTGACGATGTATGAAAAAAGTTCCGGCACGGGGACAACTATTGAGTATCGCGTAGAAAAGATAAACGGTTCTGGATACGATGTATACGCAACATTTAAAGCATCCAGTGGTGTTCATTTAACAGATGAAGACAAGATGCCTATCACTGGTTTTGCTTATGATAGCTGGAAACAGTATACAAACGGCTGGGGCGATAGTACCTTGTGGTTATATTATACGCGCAACAGCTATAACCTCGTCTTTGAAAATTGCACGGGAGTTTCGCCGAGAGCGCTGAAGTTTGAAGCTCCGCTCTCTGGTGCAAAGCCTGCTGATAGCAGCGTGGGCCGTCCGGTTGGCGTGGACAGCGACTATGTGTTCATGGGCTGGTATCTTGACCCCGGATATCAGACCGAAGTGGACTGGAACGCTACCATGCCCTCCCACAACCTTCAGGTCTACGCCAAGTGGGCGAAGCCGGATTATACGGTTTCCTTCAACACGCATGGTGCGGATACGGAGACTCCGGCGCCCATCGGCGTGGCGAAATACGACACGATTGAGGACCAGATGCCCGCAGACCCCACCCGTGAGGGCTACGTGTTCGCGGGCTGGTATACGGACGAGGCGTACACCGTTCCGTTCGTGGCCACGCAGCAGATCGTCCGCAACCTGACGCTCCATGCGAAATGGACGCGCACGGACAGCTGCACCTATGTCATCGTGGCGAAGGACACGGAGGGCAATGAGCTCAAACGCGTCGATGGCTCCGAAGTGGAAGTGGGCGCGTCCGTCACTGTAAATGCGCCTGTCATTGACGGTTATCAGGCGCAGCAGAACAGCCAGAACGTCAAAATTCTGGATGACGGGCAGGAAGTAGTGTTCGTCTATGACAAGCTGCAGAACTGGACGGCCACGGTGCATCATTATATTGAGGGCACCACGGAAAAGGTTGCCGAGGATGTTATCCGCAGCGACCTGACGGTCAACAGCCTGCTGGTATATTCCGCGACGGTCAGCGGTTATGAGTTGGCCGAGGGTACCAGCTATGTTCAGACGGCCACCCGCGAAAACAGCGAGATCACGTTCTATTATAAGAAAATCGCGGATTCGGCGTATACGGTCAACCACTATTACGGCAGCAATGCTTCGCTGACGGAAACTGTTACGGGCACGGCCAAGGCCGGAAGCCTGGTGACGGCGGACGTCATAAACAAAGCCGGGTACACCTGCGTTACATCCGGGGCTGCGCTTTCCGCGTATGTTGCGAAAGACGGCTCTACGGTGATCAACGTGTATTACGCGGCCAACGACCAGACGTACAGCGTTTACTATTATCTGGAAGGCACAGAGACGCCTGTACCCGGCACGACGGCGAAAGAAAACGTGTCCGCGAAGTTTGACGAGACGGTGACGGAAACGGCGCCCGCAGTCACGGGTTATACTGTGGCGGGAGACAGCACCATGTCCATCACGGTCGGTGCGGACAATGCAGCCAACAAAATCGTTTTCTACTACACGGTGAACAGCTATCCGCTGAATATCACCTACAAATATGCCGATGACGTGCCCGACGCAGCACTGCGGGGCCAGAAGGCGGCGGAGCCTGTATCCAGGGATATCGCGTTCGGCGCGCCTTACAGCGTTGCCAGCCCGTTGATTCCGGGTTATACGGCCAGCGTTGCAGCGGTAGCAGGCACAATGGCGGAGAACGGTGTGACCGTGGAGGTCGTTTACCGCGCCGCTACGGACACGGCGTATACCGTCAAGCACATGCTGCAGGATGTGACAGGTGACGGTTATACTGAAGATGCGGCGGCCCGGCAGACCCTGCACGGCACGACCGGGGCGGACACGAACGCTGCGGCGAAGAGCTATGAAGGCTTTACGGCGCAGGCGGTTGAGCAGAAGACCATCGCTGCGGACAGCAGCACGGTGGTTGAGATCAAATACGACCGCAACAGCTATGAAGTGACCTATGCTTATGTGGGCACGGCGCCCGCAGGCGCGAGCGCGCTGCCGGAAAAGGCGACTGTGAAATACGGCGCGCCTGTGGCGGTGGCGGCGGCCGCCACGGCTCCGGGCTACACGTTCAGCGGCTGGAGCCAGAAAGAGGACTTCACGATGCCCGCCGAAAACGTGACCATTACCGGTTCGTTCACGGCCAACGGCGATACCGCTTATACAGTGGAGCATTATCAGCAGAACCTGGCGGGCGACGGTTACGACCTTGTGGAGGCGGATACCGAACACCTGACAGGCGAGACCGATACCACTGCGACGGCAAACCCGAAGACTTATACAGGCTTTACATTTGACGGGACCGTGGAGGGCACGGTTGCCAGCGGCAATATCGCGGGCGACGGCAGCCTGGTGCTGAAGCTGTACTACACGCGCAACAGCTATGAAGTGAGCTACGCTTACACGGGCACAGTGCCCGCAGGCGCAAGTGCGCTTCCGGCCGCCGCGTCCTACAAATATGGTGCGGATGTAACGGTGGCTCCGCAGGCCACGGCCCCGGGCTACACGTTTAACGGCTGGCTCGAGGACGGCAAGGTAACGGCAAGCTTCAAAATGCCCGCCGGCCCGGTGCAGCTCACGGGTTCCTTTACCGCGAATACCGATACCAGGTACACGGTGGAGCACTGGACGGAGGATCTGGACGGCGAGGGTTATACTCTACGCGAAACAGAAGCGAACCTGACGGGCATCACGGATACAACGGCGACGGCGGAGACAAAGAGCTATGAGGGCTTCCGGTTCGACGAGGACAATGAAAACAACGTTCTCACAGGCGTGATCACAGGCGACGGAAAGCTGGTTCTGAAAGTTTACTACGCGCGCAACAGCTATGAAGTAAGCTATGATTACGGCGCTGCCCCCACGGGCGCAAGCCAGCTGCCGGGAACGGCTTCCTACAAGTACGGCGCCGAGGTCCGGGTGGCGGATAAGGCCACAGCCCCGGGTTATACTTTCGACGGCTGGAAGAAAGACAATGCCGAGGTCACGAGCTTTACGATGCCTGCCGGCGCCGTACAGCTCACGGGACGCTTTACAGCCAATACGGACACCGGCTACAAGGTGGAGCACTACCAGCAGAATCTGGCGGGAGACGCTTTCGTCCTGTTTGAGACGGAAGAACAGAACGCCACTACGGATACGCATGTGTCGGCAACGCCGAAGGACTACACGGGCTTTACCTACGACGGCACGGTGGACGGAACTGTCACCGAAGGCAATGTTGCGGGCGACGGCAGCCTGGTGCTGAAGCTGTACTACACGCGCGACAGCTATAAGGTCACCTACCAGTACACGGGCAAGGTGCCCACGGGCGCGAGCGAGCTGCCTGCGGAGACGACCGAGAAATACGGCGCTGCTGTTACAGTGGCAGCGGACGCCACGGCCCCGGGCTACACGTTCAGCGGCTGGAGCCGGGAAGACGGCTTCACGATGCCGGCCGAAAACGTGACCATTACCGGTTCCTTCACGGCCAACGGCGAAACTCCTTATAAGGTGGAGCACTATCAGCAGAACCTTGAGGATGACGGCTATACCCTTGCGGAGACCGAAAACCTGACGGGTGAGACCGATACCACTGCTACGGCAAACCCGAAAACCTATACAGGCTTTGCATTCGACGGAACAGCGGAGGGCACAGTTGCCAGCGGCAATATCGCGGGCGACGGCAGCCTGGTGCTGAAGCTGTACTACACGCGCAACAGCTATGACGTGACCTATGCCTATACGGGCACGGTGCCCACGGGTGCAAGCGCGCTGCCGGAAAAGGCGACCGTGAAATACGGCGCGCCTGTAACGGTGGCAGAGGCCGCCACGGCCCCGGGCTATACGTTCAGCGGCTGGAGCCGGAATGACTTCACGATGCCGGCCGAAAACGTGACCATTACCGGTTCGTTCACGGCCAACAGCAACACCGAATACACGGTGCGGCACCACTTCCAGAACATTTTGGACGATGCGTACGATGCCGACACGGCCATGCTCAGCGAAACGCTGAGCGGCACGACGGATACGCTCACGGCTGCTGCTGCGAAGACCGTTGCGGGCTTTACGGCTCAGAGCTTCCAGCAGAAGAACATCGCGGGCGACGGCAGCACGGTGGTTGATATCTACTACAACCGCAACAGCTATACTGTAACGTATGCGGTCACTGGTACCGTGGACCCGAACCCCAACTATAAGCAGGCAGATTACCGCTTCGGCCAGAACGTCGCTGCAGAGGCGGCTGCCGCCAAGGCTGGCTACGACTTCATCGGCTGGGCCAACGAGCCCGCGGTCATGCCTGCGAATGATGTTACGGCGACAGGCTATTTTGTAGCCCGCACGGACACCGCTTATCAGGTGCAGCATTACAAGCAGAACCTTGAGGATGACGGCTTCACTCTTGCGGAGACCGAGGAGCTGACGGGCAAGACCGATACCATCGCAACGGCAAACCCGAAGACTTATACAGGCTTTACGCTTGACCGGACCGTGGAAGGCACGGTCGCCAGCGGCAATATCGCGGGCGACGGCAGCCTGGTGCTGAAGCTGTACTACACGCGCAACAGCTATGACGTGACCTATGCCTATACGGGCACGGTGCCCACGGGTGCAAGCGCGCTGCCGGAAAAGGCGACCGTGAAATACGGCGCGCCTGTAACGGTGGCAGAGGCCGCCACGGCCCCGGGCTATACGTTCAGCGGCTGGAGCCGGAATGACTTCACGATGCCGGCCGAAAACGTGACCATTACCGGTTCGTTCACGGCCAACAGCAACACCGAATACACGGTGCGGCACCACTTCCAGAACATTTTGGACGATGCGTACGATGCCGACACGGCCATGCTCAGCGAAACGCTGAGCGGCACGACGGATACGCTCACGGCTGCTGCTGCGAAGACCGTTGCGGGCTTTACGGCTCAGAGCTTCCAGCAGAAGAACATCGCGGGCGACGGCAGCACGGTGGTTGATATCTATTACAACCGCAACAGCTACGGCGTGAGCTACCGCTACCTGAATACTCCTGCGGGTGCAAGTGCACTGCCTGCGGGCGCGAGCTACCGTTTTGGCGCCGCCGTGACGGTGGCGGAGGCGGCCACGGCTCCGGGCTACACGTTCAGCGGCTGGAGCACCGGCGATTTCACGATGCCCGCACAGGATGTGGAGATCACAGGCTCCTTCACGGCCAACGGCGATACCGCTTATACAGTGGAGCATTATCAGCAGAATCTGGCGGGCGACGGTTACGACCTTGTGGAGGCGGATACCGAACACCTGACAGGCGAGACCGATACCACTGCGACGGCAAACCCGAAGACTTATACAGGCTTTACATTTGACGGGACCGTGGAGGGCACGGTTGCCAGCGGCAATATCGCGGGCGACGGCAGCCTGGTGCTGAAGCTGTACTACACGCGCAACAGCTATGAAGTGAGCTACGCTTACACGGGCACAGTGCCCGCGGACGCAAGTGCACTGCCGGAAAAGGCGGCTGTGAAATACGGCGCCTCTGTAACAGTGGCGGAGGCCGCGACCGCAAAGGGCCATACCTTCAGCGGCTGGAGCACCGGCGACTTCACGATGCCTGCACAGGATGTGGAGATCACAGGCTCCTTTACGGCCAACCCGTACAATGTCACGGTCGAATATTACTTCGACAAGGTTCAGGATACGGATATGACCCGGGTGCAGTCTGTCACTTACGGTGAGACATTCACGACTGCGGCGGCCGCAGAAACGGACCGGAACGGCGTACACTATACGCTGGACTGGGTCGAAAACAACGGCCTGACGGTGAGCGACATTGAAGCCGACAACGTGGTCAGGGTGTACTACGCAAAGGATGAAGAGGGCGGCCCGGACGACATCCCCGATTATGCGCAGATCGTATTTACCTATCAGAGTGCGGACGTTCGGAAAGGCACGGTTGATAAGAGTGTGGAAATCCACACCTTTGAACGGCTGAACGGCGAACTGCTCGAAGAGAAGAAAGCCAGCCCGGCCGGTGCAAATGCGGCGGGACGTGAGGGCTATGCATTCGATTACTGGACCGATGGAACCAAGCGCGATGTGACCTCCGGTATGGAGACGCTGAAGAGCGAGGTATACACGGACAATGCAGAATTCACCGCATATTTCGACGTTGATACAAAGGGCACTGACCCCGAAAACCCGGATAAGCCGGACAATGTGCCCGACAAGTATCAGGCGAAAGTGACCTATCAGGCTGTCAATGGCGCAGTTACGCTGGGCGGCAGCACGGGCACTGAGCTGGTCACCTATGTGACTCTGTTCGACGCGGACGGCAAGTGGGCCGAGAACGGCACAGGCAAGCTGGCTGAGGCTCAGGTCCCGACTGCAGCCGCAGCCGCGGATTACGACCCGGCCACCGAACGCTGGACACCGGCCGTACCGGCCGAAGGGGCTGAGATCACGGCTGACGGCGCTGTCTTTACAGTGACGTGGGAGCTGGCGATCTCCGGTTACCAGGTACACTACTACTACGACGGCGTTGAGGATACCGCTTCTGCTGTGAATGCCACCGGCAAGATCGGCGACGCGATTCCCTACGACACCGGCAAGACCACTTTTGACGGCGCGAACTACGTGCTGGAGAATGTGGACGGCGCGGGCAAGCTCATCTCGAAGGATGCGGCTGCGAATATCGTGAACGTCAACTTCACAAAGGATGAGAAGTCCGACCCGACCAAAGACCCCGACCCGGAGGTCCCGGGTGACAACATCCCGGATAAGTATCAGGCAACTGTCACGTTTGAAGCGATCAACGGCGTACTCCAGCCCAAGGGCGGCACGGACGCTCAGAATACGAAGCAGATGACCACGGTCGTGACACTGCTGAACGAGAACGGCGAACCCGCTGAGAACGGTACCGGTTATCTGACTGAAGCACAGATCCCGACAGCGCTGGCGAATCTGGGATACATCGCCAACACGCTGTTCTGGGGCCCGGCGACTCCGACGACCTCTTACGCCATCACAGGCGACATCACCTTTGTGGCGGACTTCAATGCGGAAGGCGTCATTCCGGAAGAACCCCCGGTGCCTCCGGTGACCCCGGTAGGTCCGACGGCGCCGGAAGAAGGCCCGGAGGAAACCATCGACGAGCCTGAAACCCCGCTTGCTCCGGCTGAACCCGAAGCACCCGCGGAAGAGCCCGCCGAAGAGGAGATCGAGGAAGCCGATACGCCGCTCGCTTCCGGCGCCGCATGGGCGCTGCTCAACCTCATCCTGATGCTCTGCACGGCCCTTGTCAGCATCCTGCTGCTCATCGGCTTCCTGGGCAAAAAGAAGAAAGAGGATGAGAACGAGAACGTGGAGTACACGGTGAAGCGCAAAGGCGTGACTCGTGTGCTGAGCCTCATCCCGGCCATTGGCTCCATCATCGCCTTCCTCCTCACGGAGAATATGCGCAATCCGATGGTGTTCGTGGACCGCTGGACATGGCTCATGGTGCTCATCGCTCTGGTGCAGGTCATTGTGTGCATCTTTGCCCGCAAGGAAAAAGAAGAGCCCGATGACAACGCGCAGACCCCGGCTCAGGCGTAAGCACGGAACGCGAACCTCAGGCAAATCCATAACGAAAGCCCCCGAAGGATAATCCCTTCGGGGGCTTTTTGTACATCCTGTAAATTTTGCGGAAAATACGGGACGCGGCGGCAGAGGCTGTGATACAATGAAAAAAACACGTCCTTCGTCCGCATACGGACGGAGGCGAAAGCGGCGGGAAGGGCCGCGGAAAAGGGAGATGCAAAAGCCATGAAGGTAACGTTTATCGGCGCCACGCATGAGGTTACGGGGAGCTGCTCCCTGCTGGAGGTGGGGAACAGCGCTTTCCTGGTGGACTGCGGGATGGAGCAGGGGGAAAACCGGTTCGAGAATATCCCGCTGCCTGTGAACCCGGCAGAACTGAGCTGCGTGCTGCTGACGCACGCCCATATCGACCATTCTGGATATCTGCCCCTGCTGTACAAAAACGGCTTTCGGGGCACCGTGTATGCTACGGAATCCACTGCCAGCCTGTGCCAGATCATGCTGCGCGACAGCGCGCATATTCAGGAGAGCGAGGCGGAGTGGAAAAACCGAAAGGCGCGCAGGGCCGGACGCCCGGAGGCGGAGGCGCTGTACACGATGGCGGACGCAGAGGGCGTTTTATCCCGCTTCCGTCCGTGCCCGTACAACAAGCTGACGGCCGTTGGCGAAGGCGTTGCGGTGCGCTTTACGGATATCGGGCATCTGCTTGGCTCCGCCGCCATTGAGATATGGATGAGCGAGGGCGGCGTTACCAAAAAGATGGTGTTCAGCGGTGACGTGGGGAATACGCATCAGCCCATCCTCAACGACCCGCAGCGGGTGGAGCAGGCAGATTATCTGGTGCTGGAATCCACCTACGGCAACCGGCTGCACGGTGAGCGCCCGGATTATGTGGGCGCGTTGACGGAGATCCTGCAGCAGACCTTTGACCGGGGCGGCACGGTGGTCATTCCCTCCTTTGCTGTGGGCCGCACGCAGGAAATGCTGTATTTTATCCGGGAGATCAAGGAGCAGGGCCGGGTGCACGGGCACGACGGATTCCCTGTTTATGTGGACAGTCCGCTGGCCAATGAGGCAACGAGCATTTTCCTGCAATGCCCCACGGAAAATCTGGACCCTGAGGCGCGGGAACTGGTGCGGAGCGGGGTAAATCCGCTCTGGTTTGAAGGGCTTAGGACCAGCGTGACGAAGGAGGATTCCCAAGCCATCAATGCGAATGCCGTGCCGAAGGTCATCCTTTCTGCCAGCGGAATGTGCGATGCGGGGCGTATCCGGCATCATTTAAAGCATAATCTGTGGCACAGCGAAAATACGGTGCTGTTTGTTGGTTATCAGGCAGAGGGCACGCTGGGGCGCGCGCTGGTGGACGGCGCGCCATCGGTAAAAATATTCGACGAAGCGATCGCAGTCAACGCAGAAATCCGCGTGCTGGCGGGCGTGAGCGGGCACGCGGATAAAAACGGGCTCATCCGCTGGCTCCAGGGTGTTTCACCGAAGCCGGCGCAGATATTCGTCAATCATGGCGACGATGAAGCATGTACGGATTTTACCCAGTGCCTGAGAGAAGAATACGGTTACAATGCGATGGCCCCGTACAGCGGAACGTGTTATGATCTGGCCGCCGGGGCGTTTCTGGCCCAGCCCGCCGGAGTGCTGCGCAAAAAGCCGGAGGAGGCCGCGCGCGACCCGCGCGCAATGGCGGCCTTCAGTGAGCTGCAGCGGGCCGTCAAGCAGCTTTCCGCATTGGCCCAGGGGGCAGGAGGAAGACCCAACAAGGAACTCAAGCGCATGGCTGCGCAGGTACAGGCCTTGTACGACGCCTGGCGCGCATGAGCGTATCCTTTGGGGTGTAAAGAGAAAAGAAGTGTCCGCAGAGCCTCAGGAGGCTCTGCGGACGTTTTTTGCCGGAAGCGAGGTCTCACGGCTGCGGCCGCTGCTTTGCGCGGCGCGTACTCCGTTCCGCGCGAGCGGGAGAGGTTGTCAGGCGATAGCTGTCGGAGATCATTTCGCAAAGGTCCTCCGGCGGGACACCGGCGTTCACCTCCACGGTGTTCCAGTGGGTATGGTTCATATGCCAGCCCGGCGTAACGGCGGGGTAGGCCGCCCGCCAGAAATCGGCTTTCATTGGTTCACATTTCAAATTTACGCATAATTTTCCGTCGCGTTCAAAAACAAGAGCAAACCATTTGCGCCCGGCGGCGTGACGTACCACGACATTGCCGCCGTCCTCAGACGGGCAGTCCACAGCAGCGCCGGGATATGCGGCGCACAGGGCAAGCAGCTCGTCCTTTGTCATTTCCCGGTTCCTCCTTATTCTCAAAGCCCTGCGCGCCGGCACAGGGGCTTGTGCAATGCACACGCGCAGCCGCGCAAGCGGCGGGTTTGAGGTTATTATACCATGGCGCCGCGAAGCGGCCCCAACAAAACCGCGCCTGCTGCGGTTTTGCATGGTTCAATGTTCTCAAAGCCCTGTGCGTCAGCACAGGGGCGTGTGCCATGCACACGCGCGGCCGCGCAAGCGGCGGGTTTGAGGTTATTATACCATATTTTTAAGCTCACACTTCGCGCACTGCTCGCGTTCACTAAGAAACATGGTATCTATGCCGCCAGGCTCATGCTTCGCCTGCGGCTCGCATTCACCAACCGGACATATTATACCATGACGCCGTGAAACGGCCACAACAAAACCGCACCTGCTGCGGTTTTGCGTGGTTCAATGTTCCCAAAGCCCTGTGCGCCAGCACAGGAGCGTGTGCAGCGCACACGCGCAGCCGTGTAAACGGCAGCTTTGGGAGTTATTATACCATAAAATATCCCACCGAGAGAAGTTTGTGCTATACTGGAGAAAAAGAGCGGTTCGCGCCGCGCCAATACAGGGAGGACACGGCAATGGAATATGAGATCGACGAGGTCCGGAAAATATCCATCGGCGGAGTGGGACAGAAAATTCATATCCGGGGCGAGAAAAGAACGAATCCGGTGCTGCTGTTTTTACACGGGGGCCCCGGCATCAGCAACCGGGACAGTGTCGTCAACCGGGAAAAAGACCTGTGCGACGTGTTTACCATTGTTGCGTGGGATCAGCGGGGCACGGGCGGATCCTACTGGGGTGTAAAAAAGGAAACGCTGAATCTGGAGCAGCTCATCTCCGACGCTGCGGAGCTGGTGGAGTATCTGTGCGCCGCTCTGGAAAAAGAAAAGCTGTTCGTCTGGGGCGGAAGCTGGGGCACGGAACTGGGAACGTATCTCTGCTTCCGGTATCCTGAACACATCGCGGGCTATGTAGGCAGCGGCCAGCTGGTAAACGGCGTACTGAATGAAGAGCTGAGCTATGATTTCGCCATGGATGAAGCCAAAAAAGCCGGGGACACAAAGGCCGTCTCCACGCTGGAGCGTATCGGACGCCCGGTGGATGGATGCTACCGCGAGGTGTTTAAAGGCATGATGGCCCAGCGGCGCATCATGAAAAAATACGGCGGACACTCCATGAACAAGGGGACCTACTGGACGGATACCGCCCTGCCGCTGCTGAGGAGCCGTGAGTTTTCGTTCACAGACAAGCTCGGCCTTGCATTGGGGTATAAAAGGTGCCTGACATATATGTGGCCCACGACGTCCAAATGTGACTTCCCGCGGGAGTGCACGCGCTTTGCCATGCCCTATTATATCTTTCAGGGAGCTCATGACAACAACACGCCCAGCGCGTTGGTGCAGGCCTATTATGACGCAATTGAAGCGCCGGATAAGGATCTGATCTGGTTCGAGCATTCGGCTCACGGCCCTCTGCGGGAGGAGCCGGAAACGTACAAAAGACTGCTGCGAGAAAAGCTGCTGCAGTGTGCACGCGGACAGGCGGGGCCGAAACAGGCGGTGATGCGGCCACGGCGGCTGTTTCCGCGCATTTTGCCCCGAATGGGCAGGAACGCCCTGCCGCAGACAGGCAAAAACCGCATTGCAGGCCGTCGAAGCGGCGCAATGCGGTTTTTGGGGCCGCTGCTGCGGCTTGGGGCGGGACGTCAGTCTGCCTGGATGTCGATGACGCTTACCGGGCAGCCGTCACGGGCCTCGGCGGCCGCAGGCAGCTCTTCCTCGGGAATGTCCCCGGCCATGGCGACGGCGACACCGTCCTCCAGCGTGAATACAGCGGGGCAGGTGGAGGCACACAGGCCGCAGCCGATGCACCCTTCGTTGACAATGGCTTTCATAATGCTTCCTCCTTCTGGTAGTTCATAAACGGTGCCCTGCACGGCACAGAGGCCGGAGACCGCTTTCGCGGCGGACCGCCGCCCTGCAGAGCCGCATGTGGAAAGGATAGGCGCTTTCGTGCCGTTTTATGCGTGGAAGCACTGTTTTCCTGCCGCACGGTGGAAGAAAAGCGGAAAACAAAACGCGCGCGGCAGAAAAGCCGAGCGCGCAACGTGCAGGAAAAAGATGGCCTTACAGTGTCAACCCGGCCACGGTCATACAGCCCAGCTCGCCGATGATATACGCTGTAATGCGCGTGCCGGCGGGCATAGCGGCGGTGTCCAGCAGGACGTTGCCGGCCTGGGACACGTTGGTGTAATAGAAGCGTTTGTGCGCCGTGGTGGCATAGGCATGGCCGTCCTGTACGGTGTAACATACCGTGCCCGTGCACAGGCCGTCCTTTTCGCAGAAATCCGTGGCAAGGCTTTTGCGTTCGCCGCGGAGGAACAGCGCGTATTCCCCGGCGATCTCTGTGCGGCGCAGTTCGCCGGTCACACGCTCGGGCGGGGCGACGGCGCGCGCGCCGTCCTTGCCGTGAATGAAATACGCCACGCCGCCCCAGGCGTGGGCGAACTGGTCCAGCCGGTAGCGCCGCTGGGCTGCGGCGTCGCCCGGCGCGTAAGGGTCATTGACAAGCACGTACTCTGTGCCGTCCTCGCCGGTTTCAAAGCCGCGCACCACCATCAGATGGCCGTCGGTACAGCCCGTCGTGCCCTCCAGCAGAGGCAGGCCGCGTTCTTCAGCATGCTCCGGCGTATCCGCGTAATGCACGCTCACCCCACACGCAAACCCGTTTTTTATCTCTTTCTTCAGTCCGGCGATATCCGCAAAGGCGACATAGCACTCATATCCGTAGCAGCCCGCAATGGCGGTGGTAAAACTCCAGTTGCCGTTGCCCGCGTATGTATAATCGTAGTTGGCGTGGGCCACCTCTTCGGGCAGCAGGTCCTCGCCCCAACGGTTCATCAGCATGGTGACCGTGGTGGGGCTGCAGATGACAGAGCCGATGCGCGGGTCCCGGATGAGCTGAGAATAAGCGGGAACAGGGACGCACCGGTGCTGAAGCGCTTCGCCCGTTTCCCGCTGCCAGCTCGTGGGACGTACGGAGGCGGCAAGCAGATATACGGAGGGGGAACGGCGCACGTCGTCTGTATAAAGGCTGGCCCGGAGCTGGAACAGAGAAGCACCGCCGGGCGCACGTACATTGACCATGTCGGTATCCAGATAAGCTGCGGCGTCTTCCGGGTGCTGCACAGGCAGGCTGGCGCGGCGCAGGAACGGACTCCATTTGCCGTAGGGCATCCAGGGCGTCCACGCCCCGGCCGCAAATACGCGCACGGCGAGCTCCACCGCGGTGCCGGCGGGCGTGGCCGCATTCCACGAAGCGACCAGCGCATTGAACGCGGGGGCCGAAATTTCCGGTGTGGTGTAGCAGCCAGCCTGTACGTAACGCCCGGCATACTGCTCCAGGCGCAGCGCTCCGTCTGCGTAGGCGGTATTTTCAAACGCGCCGGACGCAAAGGCTTTTTCGTCTTTCAAAACGAACGTATGGTTCGTCATATACAAGCTCCCTCACACAAAACCGCCGGGGACACGTTATATGAAGCGGTTCCGGCGGCGTTTTCACAATTTTATCACAAAGTATCTATAATACCAAATATTATCGCACAAGCGGTCAAAAGTCAAGTTACAAAACGCTTTCCTTTTCGCCGTGTTTCGTGTATAATGATATAAAATATCAATAAGAACCGGATGCCGCAACATGCGGCACCCGGTTGAAGGAGTGACAAAAATGAATGCACTGACGCTTGCCGCGCTGGGTACGGGCTTTACCTTTTTGATGACGGCTGCCGGGGCGGCGGTCGTGTTTCTGTTCAAGAATGAGATCAAGCCCTCGTTCCAGCGTGTGTTTCTGGGGTTTGCCGCCGGCGTGATGATCGCGGCCAGTGTGTGGAGCCTGCTGATCCCCTCCATTGAGATGGCCGGGGAACAGGGCGTACCGGGATGGCTGCCTGCGGCCGGAGGCTTCGCACTGGGCGCATTGTTCCTGATGGTGCTGGATGCCTTAATGCCCCATCTGCACCCCGGCTCCAGCGAGGCGGAGGGCGTACATACCAGCTTCAAACGCACCACGCTGCTGGTGCTGGCTGTAACACTGCACAACATTCCCGAGGGCATGGCCGTGGGCCTGGCCTGTGCGCTGGCGGCAGGCGGCGGCTCATCCAGTGTGACGCTGGCGGGCGCGATGGCGCTGTGTTTGGGCATGGGGCTGCAAAATTTCCCTGAGGGTGCGGCCATTTCGCTGCCGCTGCGGCGCGAGGGGCTTTCCCGTCCAAAGAGCTTTGTCTATGGTGCGCTCTCGGGTATCGTGGAGCCCATCGGCGGCATCCTGGCCGTGCTTATCGCGGGCAGCGTTACGCCGCTGATGCCCTGGTTTCTCAGCTTTGCTGCGGGCGCGATGATCTATGTGGTGGTAGAGGAGCTGATTCCCGAGGCGCATTTGGGCGAGCATTCCCACCCGGGTACACTGGGTGTGCTGGCGGGCTTTCTGGTGATGATGGTGCTGGATGTGGCACTGGGGTGACCGATGGAACGGAGGTATATATTCCGCCGGGCACGGCCCGAGGACGCGGGGGACATTGTCCGGCTTTACAATTCCAATCCCTGTTTTTTGGAGCGTCATTTGGGATGCCGGGCAGTGGACGGCACGTTCGTTCTCCAAGAATGGCGGCAGATGAAAAAGGAAGGGTTTTCCACTACGGTCGTCACGGATGCGCAGACCGGAGCGGCCGTTGGATTCATAGATTGCCGGGATTCGGAGCCTGTTTATCTTTCGCTGTTCCTGTTGGATGCGGCGCTTCAGGGGAAAGGCTTGGGAACGGAACTGTACCGGGAGTTTGAGGAAATGCAGCGCCGCAGGGGGCGCAAAGGCATCCGAATCGACGTGGTGGACGATTATGAAGGGAACCTTGTTCCGTTTTGGAAACGGCGGGGCTTTGAAGAAGGAGAAGAAATCACGCTGGAATGGGGCGGCAAGGCTTCCCGTGCCCGTGTGATGTACCGTGATTTGATATGAGTGGACCGCGCAGAGTACCGCGCGATCTTCCGGCAAAACGAACGCCCCGCCCGAAAGTCTTCGGCGGGGCGTTTGTTTTATTTCTGAGACACTTATTTTGCGTAATCTACTGCCCGGGATTCACGGATGACGTTTACCTTGATTTGGCCGGGGTAGTCCAGCGTTTCCTCGATTTTCTGGGAAATGCTGTGAGCCAGAAGGATCAGAGCGTCGTCGTTGATGGCGTCCGGCTTTACCATGATGCGTACCTCGCGGCCCGCCTGAATGGCGAAGCTGCGCTCTACGCCCTCGAACCCGCTGGCGATCTCCTCCAGGCTTTCCAAGCGCTTGATATAGCTTTCCAGATTCTCACGGCGCGCACCGGGCCGTGCGGCAGAGATGGCGTCGGCCGCCATGACGATGAACGCCAGCGGCGTTTTGGCCTCCACGTCGCCGTGGTGGGCCTCTATGGCATGGATGATGGCCGGGTTTTCCTTATACTTTTTGGCGATGTCTACGCCGATGCTGATATGGCTGCCCTCGATCTCGTGGTCCAGCGCCTTGCCGATGTCATGCAGCAGGCCGGCACGGCGGGCCTGCGTGACGTTCACGCCGAGCTCTGCGGCCAGGATACCGGAGAGATAGGCCACCTCCAGCGAGTGGTTCAGCACGTTCTGGCCGTAGCTGGTGCGGTAGCGCAGGCGGCCCAGCAGCTTTACCATATCCGGGTGGATGCCGTGGACGCCTACGTCCATAACAGCCTTTTCGCCCTCGCGCTTCATGGCGAGCTCCAGCTCGCGGCGGCATTTTTCAACGGTCTCCTCAATGCGGGCCGGGTGGATACGGCCGTCGCTGATGAGCTTTTCCAGCGTCATGCGGGCAACCTCGCGGCGCACCGGGTCAAAGCTGGAAAGCGTGATGGCCTCGGGCGTATCGTCAATGATAAGGTCAACCCCCGTGGCTGTCTCCAGCGCGCGGATGTTGCGGCCCTCCCGGCCGATGATGCGGCCTTTCATTTCGTCACTGGGCAGCGGCACCACGGATACCGTGGCTTCGCTGGAATGGTCGGCGGCACAGCGCGCCACGGCCTGGCTGATGAGCTCGCGGGCCATTGTGTCGCACTCGTCCTTGGTCTGCGTCTCGAACGCGGCGATGTGCATTGCCTTTTCGTGGGTGAGCTGCTCGTCCAGACGGTTGAGCAGCAGCTGCTTTGCGTCCTCCGCCGTCAGGCCGGCGATGGTTTCCATCTTGTCCAGTTCGCGGGCCTTGATCTGTTCGATTTCGTCCAAGCGGGCCTCCACAAGCTCGGAGCGCTTGGCAAGGTCAGTTTCTTTCTGCTCCAGAACGGCCGTTTTGCGGTCCATGGCCTCTTCCTTTTGGTCGAGGCGGCGCTCCTGGCGGCTCAGCTCCGAACGGCGTTCCTTGATTTCTTTGTCGGCCTCAGCCTTCAATTGAAAAGCTTCGTCCTTTGCTTCGATCAGCGCTTCCTTGCGCTTTTGCTGTGCGGCTTTCATAGCGTCGTTGATCAGGCGCTTGGCCTCTTCCTCCGCGCTGCCGATCTTTGCCTCGGCAGTTTTGCGGCGGTAAGAAACCCCGGCGAAAAATGCAATGGCGGCAGCCACTACGCCTGCGACAACGGCGATCACAGCGGCGATGACCGGTGATACCATTTTCAGGGTTCAACTCCTATTCGCTTTTATTATGAATGAAAGTAATCTCCGGGGCGGCTGCCGCGTCACATTTTGATTTCAAAAAAGGTTAAAAAGGCAAACGGCAGGTCCGTCCGCCCCTAAAAATTACATTAAATCATCATTCATATTGTAAAGCGCGGTTTCACACTTGTCAAGAAATTGTTACATTTCCATGAATAAATCCTTACGCTTATACGAAAGGTTGTGCAAGTTTTTCGCCCGTGTGAAAGCGGCGGAATGCGCTTTGTGCTTGACTTTTGGACGCGCGCGTTGTAAGATAACGGTGTACACCATCCCGCCAAAGCGATGAAGCGGATAATGCATGCGCCGGCGCGCAAAAGAGAGGGCCGCCGCGGCCCGCCGTTCCCCAAACGGCATGCCGCGCGCTGCAAGCGGCTTTGCACCGCCGCCGTATGTTACCACCGCGGAGCGCGGGGGAGAACGGGCGCATTGCCCTGCAACTCCCGCCGGGCACGGCCCGTTACAGCCGGCAAAGAGTGACACGCGCCGGGCGCGCCCGCCGTGTGTAATTCGGGTGGAACCATGGGCATTCTGCGCTCATCCCGTATCAGTTTTACGGGATGGGCTTTTTTGTTTTCCGGTATATGCCGGAAGAAGGAGGATTTTGAAATGATCAACGTGACATTGAAGGGCGGCGCCGTGAAGGAATTTGAGCCGGGCGTTTCGCCAGCGGACGTTGCAAAGAGCATCGGCATGGGCCTGTACAAAAGCGCCTGCGCCGCCAGGGTGGACGGCGAGGCCGTGGACCTGCGCACTCCTTTGAAAAAGGACTGCGAGCTGGAGATCCTGACGTTCGATTCCCCGGAAGGCAAGCACGCCTTCTGGCACACGGGCGCGCACATTATGGCGCAGGCCATCCAGCACCTGTTCCCGGATGCCCAGTTCGGCATCGGCCCGGCGCTGGACGACGGCTGGTATTACGACATCGGCGGCACGGAGCCCTTTACGCCGGACCAGTTCGAGGCCATCGAGGCTGAGATGAAGAAGATCGTCAAGGCAGACCTTCCTGTGGAAAAACGGTTCATCACCGTGGAGGAGGGCCGCGAGATCTTCAAGGGGCAGACCTACAAGCTGGAGCTGCTGGAGGAATACGCCGAAAAGGGCTGGCAGCTTTCGGTTTACCGGCAGGGGGATTTTACGGATCTGTGCGCCGGCCCGCACCTGATGAGCACGGGCGCGGTGAAGGCTGTAAAGCTGTTGAGCACAGCCAGCGCCTACTGGCGCGGCGACGCTGCGCGGGACAGCCTGTGCCGTGTGTACGGTACGGCATACCCCAAGGCCGCCGAACTGGAGGCCTATCTGAACATGCTGGAAGAGGCCAAAAAGCGCGACCACCGCAAGCTGGGCAAGGAGCTGGGGCTGTTTGCACTGCTGGAGGAAGGCCCGGGCTTCCCGTTCTTCCTGCCCAAGGGCATGCTGCTGAAAAACACCCTCATCGACTACTGGCGCGAAATCCATAAGCGCGCGGGCTATCAGGAGATCAGCACGCCCATCATCCTCAGCAGGGCGCTGTGGGAGCGCAGCGGCCACTGGGACCATTACAAGGATAATATGTACACCACGCTCATCGACGGCGAGGACTTTTCCATTAAGCCCATGAACTGCCCGGGCGGCATGCTGGTATACAAAACGCAGCCCCACAGCTACCGGGACCTGCCCCTGCGTATGGGTGAGCTGGGCCTTGTGCACCGGCACGAGCTGTCCGGTGCGCTGCATGGCCTGATGCGCGTGCGCTGCTTTACACAGGACGACGCGCATATCTTCATGACGCCGGAGCAGGTGAAGGACGAGATAAAGGGTGTGGTAAAGCTCATCGACGAGGTGTATTCCCTGTTCGGCTTTGAGTACCACATCGAGCTTTCTACCATGCCCGAGGACCACATCGGTGAGCTGGAGGACTGGGAGACGGCCACGGATGCCCTGCGCGAGGCCATCGAGGAGCTGGGCCGCACTTACGAGATCAACGAGGGTGACGGCGCGTTCTACGGCCCGAAGCTGGATTTCCACCTGGTGGACGCCATCGGCCGCACCTGGCAGTGCGGCACCATCCAGCTGGATATGCAGATGCCCGAGCGGTTTGAGCTGGAATATACCGGCGCAGATGGACAGAAGCACCGCCCGGTGATGATCCACCGCGTGGTGTTCGGCAGCATCGAGCGCTTCATCGGCATTCTCATCGAGCACTTTGCAGGCGCATTCCCCGTGTGGCTGGCGCCTGTGCAGGCGAAGGTCATCCCCATCAGCGAGGCGCACCATGCCTATGCCAAACAGGTGGAGCAGGAGCTGCGGGACGCAGGGCTGCGTGTGGAGGGCGACTACCGCGCCGAGAAGATGGGATACAAGATCCGCGAAGCCCAGCTGGAGAAGATCCCCTACATGCTCGTTGTGGGCGCGCAGGAGATGGAAAACGGTACGGTGAGCGTGCGTGCGCGCAAGGAGGAAAAGGGCGGCACAAAAACCGTGGAGGAATTCAAGGCGCAGGTGTTGGCAGAGGTTGCCAGCCGGGAGCGCTGAACGCAAAAGGCAGACGGCAAAGGCCGCGCGTCCCCAATGGGGACGCGCGGCCTTTTCTGTCGTGTTTTTGCGGCGGCCCGCCGCAGAACGGTCAAAATTCCAGCTGCATAAGGCGGGCGATGGCCAGGATATAGATCTTCAGTGCCTTGAACAGCAGCGCCTCGCTCACGCCCTCGTCCGGGCCGTGCATGGGCCCGACCCATTCGGGCGCGGGTTCGCCGGTCTCTTCCATACCGAAGCTGACGGCGCATTTGAAGTGGCGCGCATAGGTGCCGCCGCCCATAGTGAAAGGCTGGGCGTTTTTGCCCGTTACATCGTTGTACGTCCGGATGAGCGTCTGGATGACCGGGGTATTGGGGTCGATATAGAACGGAACACGGGCGCTGTCCGGCAGGAAGCTGCCGCCCGCGTCCTGCGCCAGCTTCGACAGCGCGGCGCACAGCGTCTCGGCATTGGTGCTGGTGGGGAAACGGATGTCGATGCTTTGGCGCAGCGCGCCGTTTTCCAGCTTGATGACGCCGCCCACACAGGTGAGCGGGTCGAACACGTCGTCCTGCGCGGCGATGCCCACGCTGCTGCCGTCTGTGGAGGCGTGCAGCCGGCGCAGCATTTCCAGCGCGCGGGCTTCCTCCTCACTGCACAGGCGGTTGTCCAGCAGGTAGTCCACCACAAGAGCAATGGCGTTCACCGTACCGGCGGGCATGGCCGCATGGCCGCCCTTGCCGAAAGCGGAAATACGAGCTACGCCGTCCGCCTCGGCTGTAACTTTCACATTTTCGGTGTCCTTCAGCGCGGAGGCGTCCGCGCGTACCAGCGCATAAGCACGGTCCGGCACCACATTGTGGGCCACGCCGCCCTGAAAGTCGATGAGGCTGCCGTGCAGCGGTGCGCTCACCAGCCAGCCGCCGTAGCCGCCCTTTTCCCCGTAGCACACCGGGAACTCGGCGTCCGGCGTGAAGCAGAATGCGGGCTGGGGATAGTGTTCCAGGTAGTAATCCACGTCTTTCATGCCGGTCTCCTCGTTGGCGCCCAGCAGGATGCGCAGCGTATAGGGCAGCGTGGTGCCCTGCTGCTTGAAGAATTTGGCAGCATACAGCGTCAGTACAGCGGGGCCTTTGTCGTCGGCCACGCCGCGTCCCACGACATAGCCGTCGCGGCGCACCATATCAAACGGGGAGCCTGTCCAGCCGTTGCCCTCGGGCACCACGTCCAGATGCGTAATGGTGGCGATCTGCGTGGGGCTTGCGCCGGGCAGGTCGGCGTAGCCGATGTACCCTTCGCAGTTGTGTGCGTCCAGACCCATGCCGGCGGCGATGTCCAGCGCAGCCTCCAGGGCTTTCCTGGGGCCGGGGCCGAAAGGTGCGCCCGGCTGGGGTTGGCCTTCCACGCTGTTGATGTCCACCAGCGTCTTCAGGTCCCGCAGGACATTTTCCCTGTTTTCCGCCACAAAAGCATCGATCTGTTCCAGAAGAAGTTTTTCGTCCATAAACAATCTCCTTGCATAGTTGATACCTTTTATTATAGTATATTAAAAGGACAACACAAGACATAAAAAGGCGTAAAAAGGAGAAACCATGAAAAAAAACATATTGTTCGCACTTGCGGTCATTTTGCTGGCGGGCGTGATTGCCGTGACAAGAGTTATGACGCGTACAGAGGGGGCGACGGCTCGCGTGGAGATCACGGACGCGGAGACGATCACCCTGCCGCTGGACAAGGACGGCACCTATGAAATCAGCGAAGGCAAGCTCCCCGTGACGCTGGAGGTGTCTGAGGGCCGCATCCGCTTTATCAACAGCCGGTGCCCGGACCATATCTGCGAGGGCTACGGCTGGCTTTCAAAAGAGCACGACCAGGCCGTCTGTATGCCCGCGGGCGTTGTGGTATCGGTGGAAAAAGGCGCCTGACGGCCATCCTGCGCGCCGCAGGGGAAATGTACAGTTTTTGTAAAGTGGGAAAAACGCATTGCGCACGGGCCGGCTACACAGTATAATTGTATTGTTACTGTAAAAAAACTGTCAAAATTTCGTGAAGACCACGGGCGTGTATGGAAGGCCCGTTGGGAGAGACCGGAGGCCATGTATGACCATTTTCAACGTTATCAGCCTGGCGGGCGGCCTGGCGCTGTTTTTGTACGGCATGTCCATCATGGGCACGGGGCTGGAGAAATACGCCGGAGGCAGGATGGAGAGCATCCTGCAGAAGCTCACTTCGTCCACCTGGCGCGCCGTGGCTCTCGGGGCCGTCATCACCGCGCTCATCCAGTCCAGCTCGGGTACCACGGTCATTGTGGTGGGCCTTGTCAACTCGGGCATCATGCAGCTTTCCCAGGCCATCGGCATCATCATGGGCGCCAACATCGGCACCACGGTGACGGGCCAGATCATCCGGCTTTCCGATATTTCGGGCGGCGGCACGCTGATGGAATTCCTTAAGCCCGCCACGTTCGCGCCCATTCTGGCGTTTGTGGGCGCGGTGCTGTTCGTGTTCATCAAGTCGCCGCGCAAGCGCGACATCGGCCAGATTTTCATGGGCTTCGGCTTGCTGTTCATCGGCATGGGCATGATGACAGATTCTGTGAGCACACTGCGGGAATCCGAGCTGTTCGTCCGCCTGTTCACCACGCTGCAGAATCCCATTCTAGGCGTTCTGGCGGGTACGCTCGTCACGGTGGCGGTGCAGAGCTCCTCGGCGTCCGTGGGCATTTTGCAGGCGCTTTCCAGCACCGGCCTGGTCACCTGGGGCAGCGCCATCCCCATTATTTTGGGGCAGAACATCGGCACCACGTCCACATCGCTCATCGCGTCCATCGGCACATCCAAGGCGGCCAAGCGCAGCGCGATGGTACACGTTTATTTCAACATTATCGGTACGGTCATATTTATGGCGGCCATCTACGGCGTGAAAGCCGCGGTTGGGTTCTCGTGGTGGAACGACACGATGAATATGGGCGATATTGCAAACTTCCACACATTGTTCAACGTGGTGGTAACGCTGCTGTTCCTGCCGTTCACGAAGCTGCTGGCCAAACTGGCGGAAATGACCATCCCGGACAAGCCCGGAGAAAAGCAGGACATCGAGATCCCCGTGCTGGACGAGCGTCTGTTCAATTCTCCCGCGGTTGCCATCCAGCAGGCCAAAAGCGCCGTGGAGACCATGGCCCGCAACGCCCGCGCCAATTACGGCGAGGCCGTGCCCGTGCTGTACAGCCATAACACCGAGGTGCTCAATCTCATTCAGCAGCGCGAAAGCGTCATCGATAAGCTGGAGGTCAATATCAGCAACTATCTGGTAAAGGTGACTGATCGTGAACTGAACGAGAGCGAAAGCCATGCGGTAAACGAGCTGATCAATTTCATTGTGGAATACGAACGCATCGGCGACTACGCCATCAATGTGGTGGAGCGCAGCGGCGAGATGTTCGACAAGGAGATCACTTTCTCCGAAAGCGCCCGGCGGGAGCTTTCGCTGGTGGACAACGCCATCAAAGAGATCATGGATATCACGCTGGCGGCCTTCCAGGCGGACGATACGGTACTGGCCGAGCAGGTGGAGCCGCTGGAGGAGACCATCGACTTGATGATCGACACGCTTCGGGAACGGCATATCCTGCGCCTGAAAAACGGTGTGTGCGCCATCGAGAGCGGCATCATTTTCCTGGAGATCCTGACGAACCTGGAGCGCATCTCCGACCATTGCTCCAACATTGCCGCGCGCATCGTGGGCAAGGAATCCGAGGACGACCACTTCGACGCCCACGAGTTCCGCCGCAACATGCACGACGGGTATGTGCCAAATTTCAACGAGATGCTGGCGCAGTATAAGCTGAAGTATTATACACCGCTGCTGGAAAGCCAGGAGACGGCCTGAGCCGCTCATATGAAAACAAAAAGACCGCCCCGCGCCGGACGCTGGAATGCATCCGTGCGGGGCGGTTTTCTGCGGAAAAGAGACGGCGCACCGCGAACACGGCGCTGTACGCTGCGAGACGTTTCCTAAAACGCGTCCTCATCGTCGGAATAGATTTCGATATACTCGGGGGTGCCGGCTTTGTCGAACCAAGACAGCGCCGCCAGCGCCGCTGCGACGGCGGCAGCCACGGCGAATACCTTCAGGATAAATTTGAACATAGCAATACGCCTCCTGCAATTAGTATGCCGGCATTTGCCGGCAGATGCGGAATAAGGGGATGCGGCGGTGAAAAAAGGGAACACTGCGAAAGGACACGCGCCGGTCAATAAGGCACCACGACGAAGGTGCCGAACCCGGCTGCGGTGGGAACGCCCGCACCTGCGGGCACAGGAAACGCCGCGCCGAACGCCGGTTCGGAAACGTCATACAAAAAGGCGTTCCCGGGCAGGATGCCGCCCACCCTGGGCACACGGCCGAACGCCGTGCGGAACGCCTGAGCGGGGAGCACACCTTCGGCGCTCCAGTAAAAGCCCTGCTCGTCACTGCCGGCCAGATGCCGCATGGGCGGCATTTCCAGCCGGCGCAGCGGCACGTCCGCCGGTTCCCCGGTACGGTACAGCCACAGCGCATCGCCCTGCTGCTTTGTACAGGACGCGAACAGATAAGTGCCGGCAGCGTCGTCCGGCGTGACGGCAAAGCCGAAGCGGGCCGTGTCGGGCGGCGTTTCATCAAATACCGTGACGCTGAAAGGGATTTCGCCATCCCGCACATAGCAGCGCAGATACGCATATACCTGCCCGCGGGCAGGCTCGCCGTTGAAATGTGTGATTTTCAATGCGGGCAGCGTTTCCATGGGCAGCGCGTCCCGGCTGTTTGTGATAAGAAAGGACAACGTGTTTCCTCCCCGCGGGCGGCAGGCCCGCGTTGCTGAATGTATGTTTTGAACGATATCCCGCCATGCGGCCGTACGCGGCAAACCGCATAAGACGCGGCTGTTTTGTTATTACAGTATACCGCTGTTAGTATAGCACAATCGTGCATAAAAACGCAACCGTTCCGCGCCGGGGCGCGCGGCGGCACAGGGAAAAAGCTGCCGCCGCGCAGGCCGCGCCGGATATTGTGAAAAAATTATCCGTTGTTGACTACGCCCGGCCCAGTGTTTACAATAGAAGATGGATTATTTTGCGTACTGGCGTTGTATCTGCGCCCCGGGTGGATACGGCGGCAACCGTAAAAAATACAAAAGGAGAAACGAGGGATCATATTTTCATGTCATCCAAATTCAAACGCAGCGCCCTCGGCGCGCGCGTGCCGCATGAAAAGAAAACATCCGGTATGGCCACTGTCGCCATGCCCCTGCCCGAAAAGATCGTGCTGCCCATGCAGCAGCATATCGGCGCGCCGTGCACCCCCACGGTGAAAAAGGGCGATGCGGTGCTGGTGGGTACCGTTGTGGGCGCGGCGGGCGGTTTCGTCGGCGCAGCCATCCACAGCGGCGTGTCCGGCACCGTGGAGGCCGTGGAGACCGTGCATATGCCCAACGGCCGTTCGGTACCGGCTGTCGTCATCAGGGCCGACGGCGAGCAGACGCCGGACCCGGCCTGTGTTCCGCCCGAGGTGACGGACCACGCTTCGCTCATTGCGGCGGTGCAGGCGTGCGGCCTGGTGGGCCTGGGCGGCGCGGGTTTCCCCACGGCGGTCAAGCTCTCGCCCAAGGATCTTTCGGCCATCGACACCCTCGTCATCAACGGCGCGGAATGCGAGCCGTACATTACCTCGGACAACCGGGAATTTCTGGAATGCTCCGAGAGCGTGATGCGCGGTATTGCGGCCGTCAAGCAGCATCTGGGCATCAAAAAGGTCGTCATCGGCATTGAGCGCAACAAGCCTGAGGCCATCGACCTTATGTTCAGCCTTGTGAAGAACGACCCGGATTATTCCGTTATGCCCCTGCAGAGCCGTTATCCCCAAGGGGCGGAAAAGGTGCTCATTGAAAAGACCACGGGGCGCGAAGTACCCCGGGGCGGTCTGCCCGCGGACGCAGGCGTTATCGTGCTGAACGTCACCACGGTGTCCACACTGGGCAAATACCTGGCCACGGGCATGCCTCTCACGACCAAGCGCCTGACCGTGGACGGCGACGCCATCGGCGAAGCGAAGAACGTAGAGGTCGTCATCGGCACGCCCATCGGCGACGTGCTGGACTTCTGCGGCGTAAAGGACGATGTTTCCAAGATCCTGATGGGCGGCCCGATGATGGGGACTGCCGTAGCGGACCCGGCTTTCCCCGTGCTGAAGCAGAACAATGCGCTGGTGGCTTTCGGCCCGGCGGCGGCCGCTCTGCCCGCTCCCGGCCCGTGTATCCGCTGCGGCAACTGCATCAATGCCTGCCCCATGGGCCTTTCGCCTGTGGAGATCGCGGGCGCGTACACCAAGAACGACGGCGAGATGCTGGACAAGCTGATGGTGGACCTGTGCATCGGCTGCGGAACATGCAGCTATGTGTGCCCGGCCAAGCGGCCCGTCACCCAGACGATGAATCTGGCCAAGGCCGTGTGGCAGAAAAATAAGAACGGAGGGAAGAAATAACGATGGAAAGCAAAAAACTGATCGTTACCGCGTCCCCCCATATCACCAACCATACCAGCACGCGGGGGCTTATGCTCAACGTGTGCATCGCGCTGCTGCCCGCACTGGTGGCCAGCACGCTTATTTTCGGCGCGCGGGCACTGCTGGTCACGGGCGTTACTGTGGCGGCCTGTGTGGGCTTCGAAGCGCTGTACTGCGTCGTGATGAAAAAGCCGGTTCCGGTGGGGGACTTCTCCGCCGTTGTCACAGGCATGATCCTGGCTTTCAACCTGCCCGCGACCATTCCGCTGTGGATCGCCATCATCGGCGCTTTCGTCGCCATCGTGGTGGCAAAGCAGCTGTTCGGCGGTCTGGGCTTCAATTTTGCAAATCCCGCCCTGTTGGGACGCATCGTGCTGTTCATCGGCTTTGCGGGCCGCATGACGGCTTATGCCTTTCCCCAGACGGACATTGATGCGCTGGCCAGCGCCACGCCTCTCGTGGCGGGCAACAGCATGGCAGGCAAGGACATGCTGTTGCAGCTGCTGCTGGGCGCCCACGGCGGCGTATTGGGCGAGACCTGCGCCGTGGCGCTTATTCTGGGCGGCATTTACCTGATCGCCACCAAAACGATCAGCGCGGCCATTCCGCTGTCCTACATCGGTACCGTGGCAGTGCTCAGCTTGGTGCTGGGGCAGGATGTGGTGCTGCAGCTCTTTTCCGGCGGGCTTTTGCTGGGCGCGTTCTTCATGGCGACGGATTACGTCACCAGCCCGTTCACCTTCACGGGCCGTATCGTTTACGGCGTATGCCTGGGCGTCATCACCTGCATCATCCGGTTCTACGGCAACATGGCCGAAGGTGTCAGCTTTGCGTTGCTGCTGATGAACCTGCTGGTGCCTTATATCAATGACCTCACGCGCCAGAAACCGCTGGGAGGTGCCAAAGCCAAATGAAAAACACCTGGAATGATTTTGTAAAACCCATCGTGGTGCTGGGCGTCATCTGCCTGGTCACAAGCCTTCTGCTGGCTGTGACAAACAATGTGACGGCCCCCATCATCGCGGAAAACGCCGTCAAAACGGCAAACGCCACGCGGCAGGCTCTGCTGCCGTCGGCAGACACCTTTACGGAAGTGGCGCCGGAAACCCCTACCGAGGGCGTGACGGCCATTTATAAGGCGGACAACGACAGCGGCTACGTCATTACCGCGCAGGCAAAGGGCTACGGCGGCGAGGTGCCCGTCATGGTGGCGTTCAACGCCGAAGGCACGATCGAAGCCGTTCAATTCCTGGACAACGACGAAACGCCGGGCCTTGGCCAGAAAGTCAAGAGCGAAGCGTTCCAGAGCCAGTTTTCCGGTATGCCCGCCGAAGAATTCGGCCTCTCCGACATCGATGCCATCACGGGCGCGACGATTTCCTCCGGCGCGGCTGCCTCGGCCATCAACGCGGCTATCGCGGCGTATAATCAGGAAGCCGGCGTGGCAGGAGAGGACCTTTCGGCCCTTTCGCCCGAAGAGCTGCGCGCGGCGCTGCTGCCCGACGCAGGCGCCATCACGCCTGTGGACGTCTCCGCCGACGGTGTGACGGAGGCTTACAAAGGCGAAGCTTACGGCGTTGTGATCTATGCGCAGGCGGAGGGCTTTTACAAAAAGCCGGTGACCGCGGCGGTTGGATTCGACGACGGCGGCGTGATCACGGGCGTATACATCGACGCCTCCAATGAAACGGCGGATGTGGGCGGACAGGTGGGCCGTCCGCGGTTTGCCGGGCAATTCGTGGGCAAGACGAGCCTGGACGGCGTGGACGCCGTGGCGGGCGCGACGATTTCCTCGAACGCGGCGATGGATGCGGTGCAGAAGGCCATTGACGCGTTCAGCACAGTGAAAGGGGCGTGAGCGGAATGAAGGAAAAACTGAAGGTATTCTCCAACGGCCTTTTGAAGGAGAACCCGTCGCTGCGCCTGGTGCTGGGCACCTGCCCCACGCTGGCCGTCACCACGCTGGCCGTCAACGGTCTGGGCATGGGCCTTGCGGCCACGTTTGTGCTGGTGTGCTCCAACATCGCCATTTCGGCGCTGCGCAAGATCATCCCCGATAAGGTTCGTCTGCCGGCCTACATCACGGTCATCGCCACGTTTGTGACGGTACTGCAGATGCTGGTGAAGGCGTTTGTGCCTGCGCTGGATTCGGCGCTGGGCATCTTCCTGCCGCTCATCGTGGTGAACTGCATCATCCTGGGCCGTGCCGAGATGTTCGCTTCCAAGAACAGCATCGGCCTTTCGGCACTGGACGGCCTGGGCATGGGTCTGGGCTTTACGGGAACTCTGGTGGTGATGGGCTCCGTCCGCGAGGTGCTGGGCGCCGGTACGCTGTTCGGCGTACAGGTCATGCCCGCGGCAGTGGACCCCATGACTGTGTTCATTACCCCTCCCGGCGGCTTCTTCGTGTTCGGCTGCCTGATGGCGCTGGTGATCTGGATCGAGATCAAGACAAACAACCGCAAGGTGCGCAGCATCGGCTGCGAGGGCTGCCCCTCGGCCAGCGTATGCGGCGGCAAATGCGCGGATAAAGCGGAAGGAGGCGAGGCGTAATGGCTGTTAAGCTGGCAATGATCTTCTTCAGCATGATCCTCGTGAACAACTACGTGCTGGTGCAGTTCCTGGGCATCTGCCCGTTCCTGGGCGTTTCCAAAAAGCTGGATTCCGCCGTGGGCATGTCTGCCGCCGTCATCTTCGTCATGGCGCTGGCCACCAGTGTTACCTGGCCCATCTACACCTATTTGCTGGAGCCAAACGGCATGGCTTATCTGCAGACCATTGTGTTTATCCTCATCATCGCGGTGCTGGTGCAGCTGGTTGAGATCATCCTCAAAAAGTTCATGCCCCCGCTGTACAAGGCGCTGGGTGTGTATCTGCCGCTCATCACCACCAACTGCGCGGTGCTGGGCGTGACAATTTCCGTGCTGGACGAGGGCTACAACTTTGCCGAGAGCCTGGTGTGCGCTGTGGGCGCGGGCGTGGGCTTCATGGTGGCCATGGTGCTGTTCTCCGGCGTACGCAAACGGCTGGAGGATGCCCAGCCTCCCAAGTGCTTTGAGGGCCTGCCCATCACGCTTGTGGCGGCAAGCGTCACCAGCCTGTCCTTCATGGGCTTCGGCGGCGTCATCGAAAATATCTTCGCGGGCCATTAAGGAAGGAGAGAGAGCATGAGTATCGTAACAGCGGTGGCGGTTGTCACCGTCATCGGCCTTCTGGGCGCCGCGATCCTGGTTGTGGCGGCACATTTTATGCACGTAGAGGAAGACCCCCGCGTGGGAGAGGTGCTGGGCGTGCTGCCCGGCGCTAACTGCGGCGCCTGCGGCTACGCCGGCTGTGCCGACTATGCAAAAGCCATTGTCGAGGGCGCGCCGGTGAACAAATGTGTGCCCGGCGGTGCAAAATGTGCGGCCGCGGCTGCAGCCATCATGGGCGTGGAAGCGGGCGAAGTTGTGAAGCGCAAGGCTATCGTAGCCTGCCAGGGCAGCTACGACCACACGCAGGATAAGTATGAGTACGAAGGCATTGAAAGCTGTGCCGCCTGCGCCGCGCTGTATTCCGGCCGCGCCGCCTGTGAATACGGCTGTTTGGGCTACGGGGACTGTGTCAAGGCCTGCAAGTTCGACGCCATCACGGTGTCAAACGGGCTTGCCCGTGTGAATCCGGAAAAATGCACAGGCTGCGGCGCCTGCGAGCAGGCGTGCCCCAAAAAGGTGATCTGGATTCGGCCGGAGAGCGAAAAGCCCGTTGTCATGTGCGCCAATCACGACCGCGGCGCCCTGACGCGCAAGGCCTGCACGGCAGGCTGCATCGGCTGCATGAAGTGCGAAAAGAGCTGCCCGGAGGGCGCCATCAAGGTGACCAATAACGTGGCCCGTGTAGACTATGAAAAGTGTACGGGCTGCCGCACCTGTATGAATGTGTGCCCGGTGCATGCCATCACCATCCCAAAGATCGTTTGACCGGTAGGTTCCCGGCTTTGCTGACCCGCCCTGCTGCTTTTGCAGCGGGGCGGGTTTCTGCATACATGGCGTAATGCAAAATACCGTGCCCGTTTCCCCAAAAGGATGCGTTTTGCAAAAATTTGTTTTATAATACAATTATAAGATATTTATTTTAGTATATAAACCATGGGAAATGCTCTCACGGCAGTGTATAATACGGGCAGGGCGGTGCGGCACAGTTTCAGTGCGGCCGGCTTGGGACGGAAGGCGGGAGCCATGTGCCGCAGGGCGTTGAGGAAAGGAGAACGAATGTGGAGCTTTCGGTACAGAGCGCCCAGCGTATCGTGGACGAGATCAGCGGCATCGTGGGGCAGCACATCAACATGATGGACGAACGGGGAAATATCATTGCCAGCACGGACGGCACACGGGTGGGCCACTTCCACGCAGGGGCAAAACGCATTGTAGAGGAGGGCTTGCCGGAGCTGTACGTCCGTCCGGAGGATGCCACGCCTACCGTGCGGGCGGGGCTGAACCTGCCCATCACACACGGGGGCCGTACCGTGGGCGTCATCGGCATCACAGGCGCGTACGAGCAGGTCATCGGATACGGCCAGGTCGTGAAAAAGATGACGGAGATCCTTATCCGCGAGGGCAATGAACAGGATGAAAAGCGGCTGGACCAGCGTGTGCGCAGCCGTTTTCTAGAGGACTGGGTGTTGGGCGGCGGCTTGCTGCAGCCGCAGGTGCTGGCGGAACGCGGGCTGGCATTGGGTGTGGACATTACAGTGCCGCGCCGGGTAATGGTGGTGAGTGTGCGGGACCTTGCCCGCTACACCGACACCGCCGCCGGACAAAAACGCATCGACCAGCTGGAGACGGCGGTCTCCGGACTTGTGGAGGGCGAGGCGGGCGGTATCATTCTGCGGAATGCAGCGCGGCAGATTCTGCTGCTGCGTGCGCGGCCGGACGCTCAGATGCAGGCCATGGCACAGCGTTTGTGCGTCATGGCGCGGGAACGCTTTGGTCTGCGGCTGGCAGTGGGGATCGACGGCGGCGCGCCGGATGTGCACCGGGCTTATGCCCAGGCAAATAAGGCGTGGCGTTCGGCTCGCATGGCGCCGGAAGGCGTGCTGCCTTACGACAGTGTGACGCTGGAGCTGTTCACAGGCGATGTGCCGCGCCAGACCAAGGAAGAATATCTGCGTAAGGTATTTCGGGGCTGCACTTACGAGGAGCTGCGCCGATGGATTGGACTTCTGGAGGCATACTTTGCGGCGGAGGGTTCCATCCAGGCAGCGGCGGATGCATTGTATATCCACAAAAACACTCTGCAGTACCGTTTGAAGCGGCTGGAGGAGCTGACGGGCTGCGATGTGCGCCGGCCCAGCCAAGCACCGGTATTCTATATGGCAGTGCTTTTTTTCAAGGAAGTGGAAGGCAGCCTGCTTTTGATGGGAAGCTGAAACTGGACAATTAAACCAAATCTGTCGCGCGGCCTTGCGCGGTATTGGCATGAGGAACAGAGATCTCGCTTGAAATACGGCTTGAAAGACGGGCGCAAAACATCATAAAACAGCGTGCGGCCCGGTACACTGTATCAACAGGCGGCACCCGGCAGCAGCGGGTGCGCAAAGCCGATTCAAAAGGAGGTTTCATCATGTCAGGTTTTCCGCTTATCCTTGCGTTCGTGGCGGCCATTGTCCTTATGATCCTGGCCATCTCGAAATGGAAGATCCACCCATTCCTTTCCATCATGGGCATCTCGCTGGTGCTGGGGCTTGTGGCGGGCGTGCCGCTGGTGAACAGGACAGCCGCGGACGGCGCTGTCACGCCGGGGCTTGCCAACGTCATCGGCTCGGGTTTTTCCGGCACGTTCACCAGCATCGGCATTGTCATCATCCTGGGTGCGCTCATCGGCACGATCCTGGAGGCCACAGGCGCGGCATTGAAGCTGGCGGATATGGTCATCCGTGTGGTGGGGAAAAAACGGCCGGAGCTGGCTGTGCTGCTCATGGGCTGGGTGGTTTCCATCCCCGTGTTCTGTGATTCAGGGTTTGTTATCCTCAACCCCATCCGCAAGGCGCTGGTAAAGCGCACAATGACGTCCAGCGTGGCCATGACAGTGGCGCTTTCGGCCGGGCTGTATATCTCTCACGTATTCATTCCGCCTACGCCGGGGCCCATTGCCGCGGCCAGCACGCTGGGCATCGGCGACAACCTGCTGCTCGTTATGGGCATGGGCGCGCTGTGCTCCATCATTCCCCTGTTTGTGGGCTACTTCTTCGCAAAATACATCGGCAAAAAGGTAAAAGCGGGCGATGAGGCATGCGACGGCGAAACGGCCAGGACATACGAGGAACTGGTGGCGGAGTTCGGCAAGCTGCCCGGCGGGGCGGCGGCGCTGGCGCCCATTGTCGTGCCCATCCTGCTGATGGCGCTGGGCTCCATCGCGGCCATGGCGGGCTGGACGGGCTTTGCCTATGATCTGTGTGCATTTTTGGGCGCACCCATCATCGCGCTGGCGGTGGGCACGCTGTTCGGTGTAGTACTGCTTGCGGGTGCGAAACGGCTGAACAAATTCTACGAGCTCACCAACGAGACGCTTAAGACCGTCGGCCCCATCCTGTTCGTCACGGCAGCGGGCGGAGTGCTGGGAAAAGTGATCGCGGTGTCCGGCATGGTGGAGACCATTACGGCCAACGCGTCTATTCTGGAGGCCGTGGGCATCTTCTTCCCGTTCCTGCTGTCCGCCATCCTAAAGACGGCGCAGGGGTCCTCCACGGTAGCGCTTACCACCACGGCGGGCATCATGGCTCCGCTGATGGATGCGATGGGACTGGGCACGCCCGTGCGCGCCGCGCTGACGGTGATGGCCATTGCCGCGGGCGCGATGACGGTATCCCACGCCAACGATTCCTATTTCTGGGTGGTGACGAACTTCGGCGAAATGAAGCCGGAGCAGGGCTATAAAACGCAGACGCTGTGCACGCTGCTGCTGGGGCTTTCGTCGATGGCCGGCGTGTTCGTGCTCTCTCTTATTTTCCGGTAACGGCGTTTTCAGCGTCAAAAAAGCGCCGTGCCGAATGTCTTACCCGACCGTGCACGAGCCGGGGCCCTGCCCCGGCTCCTGTAAAGCTGAAACCCGGACTTTTTTGACAAGGAGCGTAAATCATGAAAAAAGTGATCCTCATCCCCGATTCCTTCAAGGGAACCATGTCCTCGGCCGAGATCTGTACCGTAATGGCGCAGGCGGTGCAGGAATATTATCCGGATGCCCAGGTGCACAGCGTGCCTGTGGCAGACGGCGGCGAAGGAAGTGTGGATTCGTTTCTGCAGGCCGTGGGCGGGGAAAAGGTCTCCGTGACTGTAAAAGGCCCGTACTTCGAGGAAGTGCCCGCGTTCTACGGCATGCTGCCGGACGGTGTGGCCGTCATCGAGATGGCGGCGGCGGCGGGCCTGCCGCTGGTGGGCGAGCGCCTGCACGCCGAACAGACTACTACCTACGGCGTGGGTGAACTGATGGCCCATGCGTTGGAGCGCGGCTGCAAACGGCTGGTGGTGGGGCTGGGAGGCAGCGCCACAAACGACGGAGGCTGCGGCGCTGCGGCAGCGCTGGGTGCAGTGTTCCGCAACGCGGCAGGCGAGGCCTTTGTGCCTGTGGGGGCAACGCTGGCGGAGGTTGCGGAGATCGACCTTTCCGGCCTGCATCCCGCACTTGCGAGCGCGGAGCTGGTGACCATGTGCGATATCGACAACCCACTGTGCGGCCCGCTGGGCGCGGCGCATGTGTTCGCGCCCCAGAAAGGCGCGGACCCGGCCATGGTGGAGCTTCTGGACGCGGGCCTGGCGCACTTGGCGGATGTTGTGGAGCGCTGTACCGGGCGAGACATCCGGCAGCTCCATGGTGCGGGCGCGGCAGGCGGCATGGGCGGCGGCATGGTGGCCTTTTTCGGCAGCACGCTGCAAATGGGCATTGAGACCGTGCTGGATACCGTGGGCTTTGACAAGCTGCTGGAGGGGGCGGATATGGTGTTCTCCGGGGAAGGGAAGCTGGATGCCCAGTCGCTGCTGGGCAAGGTGGTCATCGGCGTGGCGCGGCGGGCAAAGCGCGCGGGCGTTCCGCTGGTGGCCGTGGTGGGCGACATTGGAGACAACATTGAAGCGGCTTACGATATGGGTGTGTCGGCGGTGTTCAGCATCAACCGTGTGGCCGTACCCTTCCGGGAAGCAAAGCCCCGCAGCAAAAGTGACCTTGCACTGACGATGGATAATCTGATGCGCTTCTGCCGCCGGATGGGCTGGTAGCTTCGCGTTCCCATCCTCGGGGTCCGGCTGCTGTCGTAAGCTTTTGTGATGAAACGAGCAAACCCGCCTTCTCCGGGCCATCCGGTCCGAGAAGGCGGGTTTGCCGTTTTATTCCATGATGTCGTGCGGGATGCACGGCGCGGGCGCGTTTTCCGGCAGCGACGTTTTGCGCGCAATGAGCGCCTTGGTGGGGATGCCCATTTCCGTGAACATCTGTTCGTGTTCGGTACGGATGTTCCACGACGGTTCATCAGCGTGCAGGTCCCTCGTCTGCCAGGTCACCTCGAACCCGGCCTCGGCCATATAGCGCAGCGTATCTTTAAAAAGATCGTCGTCGTCACATTTGAACCAGATCTCCGCGCCGTCTGCAAGGAACGGACGGTACAGCAGAAGCTGGCGGGTATGCGTCAGACGGTGCTTTTTGTGGTTGGCCTTTTTGTTCCATGGGTTGCAGAAATTGATGTAGATGCGCTCCACGCGGTCCGCTTTGTCCAACAGTGTGGGAATACGTTCGATGTCGTGAGCCAGGGTCTTCACGTTGTCGATGGGAAGCCCCTGTTCGGCGTAGATGCGTTCGATGTTGCGTTTGGCAAGAATGAGCACCTTGTCGGTGATGTCCACGCCGATGTAATTGACGTCCGGATTGCGGGAGGCAAGCCGGGCGAGAAATCCGCCCTTGCCGCAGCCCAGCTCCAAGTGAAGCGGCTGCCCGGGCCGGGCAAAGGTCTCTCGCCAGCGGCCCTTGTACCGGGTGGCGTCGTTCATGTGAAAAGGGCAGGCCGCAAGCTCCGGCCCGGCATAGGGTTTGAAACGCATGCGCATGAGTGGTCTTCATTCCTTTACTGGTCTTGTGATGAACGTACCTATTATAGCAAAAAGTATCTTTACGCGCAATGCGGCTGAGGCTGCCGGCAAAGCCGTCAACCGCTGAGAGACGCCAGACGCTTTGTGCTGTGCAGACGCTTTCCGGTTTCCCTCAGCGCTCCTTTCCGGCGCACAAAAGGGCAATTTTGCGCACTTCGCACACAAAATTGCCCTTTTTCGACAAGCAGAGCCGCGCCCGCATGAGATGGGCGCGGCTAAAGTTTCGGTTGTGCCGCGGGGACGCAGTGCACGCTTATGCCTGCCGTTCTCCCACCCAGCGCGCCGCCGTACACCATACGGCTCTGCCCTGGGCAAGGCTCTGGGGTACGTCCAGGATGCGCTGGTTTTCGCTGCCGCGAAACCGCAGGTCCAGATTGCGCTGTGCCAAAACGAATTCTCCGTCCACCAGAATGTCCAGCGCGGCCAGCAGCTGCTTCTGGGCCGGCGTTCCGTTTTCCAGGAGTTCTTCAAAGGTGTAGCCTGTATAGCTGGCAACCTCGTAACCATTGGCCTTCAGCAGCTTTGCCAGTTCAGTAAAAGGCTCCGCCTGGCTGAACGGCTCGCCGCCGGAAAAGGTGACGCCGCGCACCAGCGGATTTTTCTTCACACGCCAGAACAGGTCCTGCACTGTCATATCCGTGCCCGTGCCGAACGCCCAGCTTTCCGGGTTGTGGCAGCCCTCGCACCGGCGCGGGCAGCCCTGCGCAAAAATAGCTGTGCGCAGGCCCGGGCCGTCTACAATGGAATCCTCCATGATGCCTGCGATATTGATCGTTTGCTGTATCAAAACAAAAGCGCTCCTTAATGCTGCATGCCGTGCTTCACACGGTCGTGCTCTTCGGCACGCTTGGCGTCGTTGAAGCGGTCCAGAGTGCCCACAAGGTAGCCGGTGATGCGGCGGATGCGCTCAAAGCCCACACCCTTGCCGTTTTTTGCCTCAATGTTGGTTTCGATCTGTGCCATAAGTCAAGTCCTCCTTCAAAAGACGAAAAGATGTTGAAAAATTGTGCTATTGCTTCGGCGCGGATGAGATCATTCGCAGCCGCAGTAGGTAAAGGTGCCGGGATACAGCTTGCGCAGCTCCTTGATGCGTTCGGGAGAAACGGCCTCGCCCTCGCGGCGGCCGCAGCGGGGACATACCTCCCCGATGACGCCCACATACCCGCAGATGGGGTCGCGGTCCACCGGGTGATTGATGCTGCCGTAGCCGATGCCGCAGTCGTGCATGCAGCGCACGATACTCTCGAACGCTTCCAGGTTGTTGGCGGTGTCGCCGTCCAGCTCCACATAGCTGATATGGCCCGCGTTGGTCAGCGCATGATAGGGCGCTTCCTTCCGGATCTTCTCATAGGCCGAGATATTGTAGTACACAGGGATATGGAAAGAATTGGTGTAATAATCCTTGTCCGTCACGCCGGGAATCAGCCCGTAGCGCTTTTTGTCCATGCGTACAAAACGGCCGGAAAGACCCTCCGCCGGGGTGGCCAGCAAGCTGTAGTTCATATGGGTGCGTTCGCTGCGCGCATCCAGATACCGGCGCATGTACTGGACGATGGCAAGGCCTTTTTCCTGCATTGCGTCGCTCTCGCCGTGGTGGTGTCCGTACAGAGAGATCAGCGTCTCGGCCAGGCCGATGAAGCCGATGCTCAATGTTCCGTGCTTGAGTACCTCGCCCACCTCGTCGCTGGGGCCCAGCTTTTCGCTGTCCAGCCAGACACCCTGGCCCATCAGGAACGGGAAGTTGTATACGCGCTTTTTGCTCTGGATGGCGAAACGATCGTCCAGCTGGCCGATGACAAGCTCCATCATATCCTTGAGCTTTTCATAGAACAGCGCTTCATCGCCGTGGCTCTCAATGGCCAGGCGCGGAAGGTTGATGGAGGTGAAGCTGAGATTGCCGCGGCCGTTGGCGATCTCCTGTGAGGGATCGTAGACGTTGCCCATCACACGGGTGCGGCAGCCCATGTACGAGACCTCGGTCTCAGGATGGCCGGGCTTGTAATACTGCAGGTTGAACGGGCTGTCGATAAAGCTGAAGTTGGGGAACAGCCGCTTGGCGCTCACCTTGCAGGAAAGCTGGAACAAATCATAGTTGGGGTCGCCGGGGTTGTAGTTGACGCCTTCCTTCACGCGGAAGATCTGAATGGGGAAGATAGGCGTTTCACCGTGGCCCAGGCCCGCGTCCGTGGCCAGCAGTACGTTGCGCATCACCATACGGCCCTCGGGGCTGATGTCTGTGCCGTAGTTGATGGACGAGAACGGCGTCTGCGCACCGGCGCGGGAATGCATGGTATTCAGGTTGTGAATGAGCGCCTCCATGGCCTGATAGGTAGCCTTTTCGGTCTCCTTTTCCGTCTCTTTCAGCGCGAATGCCTGGGCTTTTTTTGCAATGTCTCCGCCCACGAGCGGAGTGAGGGCTTCCGTCTCGGCGCGCAGGTAATCCATATCAGTGGCGAGCTGGGGCCGCAGGCCCTGTTCAGCCTCAATGGCGCGCAGTGTGTCCTTCACCTGCTGCAGCGTCACGCCCGCCTCGGGAGCCAGCAGCTCGAGACTCTTGAAAATATTGACGGCATACTGCTTTTTGTATGTTTTGGCAACGCCCGGCGCCAGGCCGTAGTCAAAGTTTACGATGCTCTGGCCGCCGTGCTGGTCGTTCTGATTGGACTGGATGGCGATACATGCCAGGGCGGAATAACTCTGGATGTCGTTGGGCTCGCGCAGAAAACCGTGGCCCGTGGAGAAACCGCCTTTGAACAGCTTGAGCAGGTCGATTTGGCAGCAGGTGGTGGTGAGGGCGTAAAAATCAAAGTCATGGATATGGATCCAGCCCTCCCGGTGCGCCCGGCTCTGCTCGGGTGTCAGCAGGTATTTGTCATAATAGTCCTTGGCTGCCTCGCTGCCGTACTGAAGCATGGTGCCCATGGGCGTGTCGCCGTCGATGTTGGCGTTGCTGCGCTTCATGTCGCTGGCCGTGGCGTCGGCATGGGTCAGCTCGTCGAACACTTTCATCAAACGGGTGTTCATCTCGCGCACGCGGGTGCGGGACGCGCGGTACAAAATATATTTTTTGGCGGCGTTGTCGAAGCCCATCTGCATCAGCTGGCTTTCCACTTCGTCCTGGATCTGCTCGATTTGGGGCGGCTGGGCGCCGCAACGCTCCTCCAGAGCCGCTTCCACTGCATTGGCGACAGCCGCAGCCTGTGAAGCGTCGCCCTCCTGGGCTGCCTCCATGGCCTTCAAAATGGCCGAAGCGATCTTTCCTTCGTCGTACAAAACGACGCGTCCATCGCGCTTGATGATGCTTTTGATCATGGTTTTCCTCCGATTCCGCGCACACTCACACTCTTTGGTATGCTCGCTAAATATTGATGCCGGGTATAATTATCGCACTAGATATAGTATCATGTCAAGCAGAATCCATGCTAAATTTCCGCGGCATTTTTGGCGGATTTGCCAATTGCATTTGTGTGGGGGTATAATGTTCCAGGGCCCTTGTGCGCAAAGGCCCTGGAACACGGAAGCATAAAAAGCCGCCGCCCCTGCGGGCGGCGGCGGGGAAACTGCAGGAGGAGCCGGCCGGATGAAAAACAAAGAACCCGTGCAGTATCGCGCCGCAGGCGGTGTGCGGTATGAGTTTAAGCGAAAACGGGTCAAAAATATCAACCTGCGCGTGCGGGCTGACGGAAGCGTTGCCGTGTCGGCGCCCCTGGGCGCGCCGCTGGCACAGGTGGATGCATTCGTGGCCGGACGGGCTCGATGGATCGAGGCGGCGCGCGTGCGCGCTCTTGCGCGCGGCGAGGAAGAGCAGCGCCCCTGTTCCGTGTCCAGGGAGGATGCGCTGGCTCTGTTCACACAGGTAAGCGATGCGGTATTTCCGTTGTTTGCACAGGTGCTGAACGGGCAGCGCCCCGTTCTGAAGGTACGGCAGATGAAAACGCGCTGGGGCGTGTGTGTGCCGGCAAAACGGCAGATCACGTTCAGTCTGCGCCTGGCGGAAAAGCCTCGCGCGGCTGTCGAATATGTGGTGCTGCACGAATATGCACATTTTGTCCGGGCAGACCACAGCCCCGCTTTTTGGGCTGTGGTAGCGCGGTACATGCCGGACTATAAGGCGCGCCGCAGGCTGCTGGCGCCGTCTGTGCAAGGCGGAATGGAAAGCCCGGAGGGACCGCCGCCTACATATTAAAAAGGAAAAACGGCGCTTTGTTCGCAGTTTTGGTTCTGCCGGCACAGGGCCGTGGTTTTAAAATGGCAGGATATATGATATACTATTATAGTTAGAGTAAAAATTTTCCGGAAGCCGGAGGTGCTGCATGGATAAATACAAGCGCCTTGTTTCAAACACGATGTTGTTTGCGATCAGTACGTTTTCGTCCAAGCTGCTGAGCTTTGTGATGGCTCCGCTGTTCAGCTACTGGTTTGAAACGCAGGAAATGAACGGCATCAAGGAGCTGCTGAACCAGTGCGCCAGCCTGCTGATCCCGCTGGTGAGCCTGGGTATCGCCAACGCCGTTATCCGTTTTGGGTTGGAAAAGGGCATCCGCAAGAGCGCCATTTATATGAACGGCCTTGTATCCATTGGTATGGGGTTCGTACTGCTGCTGCTGTTGTATCCGCTGCTGTCCCGTATTGCACTGTTCCGGGACTATATTGCTCTGTTGTATGTGTACCTGCTGGTGAGTTGCCTGCGCACGCTGAACTGCCAGTTCTGCCGTGCACGCCAGCTCAACCGCCTGTATGCCATTGACGGTATTCTGTGTACCATAACCACATGCGGGTTCTATGTGCTGTTTCTGCGGGTGCTGAATATGGGCCCCACAGGCTATTTGCTTGCGATCATCTGCGCCGATGGTCTCAGTGCGCTGTTCCTGTTTGCAGTGACAAAGACCTGGCGTTTTCTGGATTTCAAGCGCTTTGATACCAAGCTGCTGAAAAAAATGCTGCGCTATGCGCTGCCGTTGGTGCCTGCGTCCATCTTCTGGTGGATCACCAACGCCAGCGACCAGTTTTTCGTGGCCGCCATGCTGGAGGACGGCACTTCCTGGACGGCGGTGCTGGGGGCCAGTTATAAGCTGCCCACCATCCTGTCCATCGTTTCCACTATTTTTACCGAAGCGTGGCAGATCTCTGCGTTCACAGACGGAACGGATTCACAGCGCGAACAGTTTTTTTCCCGCGTGTTCAGCGCCTACCAGAGCCTGATTTTTCTGGCGGCGGCGGGCATCGTGCTGATGGCGCAGCCCTTTATGGCCATTTATCGCGACGACTATTTTATCGGCTGGAAATTCATCCCGCTTTTGACGATGGCAACGGCATTTGCCAGCTTCGACAATTTTTTAAACAGTATTTATATGGTTGAAAAGCGCTCGACGCTTTCGTTCACCACCATGGCTGTGGGCGCGGGCATCAACGTTGCGCTCAACTTCACACTCATCCCCGTCTGGGGCGTCAACGGCGCAGCGCTGGCCACGTTCGTCAGCTATTTTGTCGTGTTTTTGCTGCGGGCAGTGAACACGCGCGGGCTCATCCGCGTGGATTTCGCACCCGAAAAGCTGTGCTGCAACTTCGGCCTGCTGGTGCTGGAATCGGCGCTGATGATGTGGCAGGTAAAACTTTGGCCGGTGTGGTGTTCACTGGTTGTGGTGCTCATCGCAGCCATCAATTTCCGTGATTTGTGGAGCACGGTGCAGCAGCTGCTGGGCCGGGGCAAAAAGAAAAGGGCATAAATAAAACGGAAAAGGTGCGGCTCATTTTAAACCGCCCCAGATTGTGCGGACAGCACCAAAAGGCCTCTATGTAGGGAGAAATATGAAGTATTAAGCGGAGTGGCGCAGCGTGAGCGGCGCCACTCCAGTTTTTAACTGGATGCGCTCGTAGTTGTAAAAATTGATGTAGCGGTCAATCATCTCATTGGCCTCGCAGAATGAGGCCGGTTTATGGCGGTAGATACACTCTGTCTTGAGAATGGAAAAGAAATTTTCTGCCATAGCGTTATCATATGGGGGTGCTCGTCTTGACATGGAGGGCGTAATGCCATAAGATTTTGTCAGGTTGAAGTATGCTTGCGAGGTGTACTGGAACCCCTGGTCGCTGTGGAGCTGCAACTCCGCTTTTCCCGGACATAGTAAGACCCCCTAATGTAGCTTTATTTTCCTACATTAGGGGGCCTTTTGTCCATTGTACGGTTTTACTGGAGCGGTTCATTTTCAGAGCCGCGCCTTTTCTGAACGGAATAAAAACAGATGCGGTCGGTGGAAACAGCTGCTCAAAAAATTTCTGAAGCATCCGCGGGCAGCTCACGCACCCGGTACAGATAACGCAGGCTTCCTTCGGCCTCCGCTTCGTTGACCGGGAGAGCCAGCGCCTCGGCAGTCTGATGCGCCGCGTCCAAAAACAGGGTGGCCGCTGCAAATACCGCGGCCCACACATGGCCGGGTTCTGCGTCCGCATAGGTGGAAAGGTAACGCTCCCAACAGCCGGCGGGCAGGTAAGCGGGCAGGTCCGCACCGCTTTTGCCTGCGCTGACGGCAAAGCCCGTGCGCGTGCCGGCCAGCCAGGACAGCATGTGCAGAAGCTGGGGCCGGACGCAGGCATTCAGGGTGTCCAGCGCATAAGTGACGCGGCCGCGCCACAGGCCCTTGGCCACATAGGGAAGCGTCCACCAGAACTCGTTGCAGCAGCCCGCGAACGCAGTCTGGTCCGGCCTGCGGATGTGGTAGGCCGTGTCCGAGGGCAGCGGCAGGGGCGGCAGAATGCCGTCCTTGTCCAGCAGAACAATGGTCTGGGAATCGCTTTGGCATTCTTCCAGCGCACGGGGGAGCGTCATCAGCCGGAGGTCGATGCGGTTTCCGTCCGCGAACTGCATCAGATAACCATAACAGCGCGCAAGATCTGTGGGCTGTCCCGCCGCATGGTCCATCTCGTCGGGCGTCTGCATGACGAGCCGCTCCCCAAACACGTCGACCCAGCCCGGCTGCGCCCGGAAGGATGCGGTTTCCTCCACTACATACACGATGTCGTAGTCCTGAAAAATATCCCGGGGCGCGTTGGGGTTGGCGCGCGAGCCGTTCATAAAAACAGCGCGTACGCGCGCATCCCGTTCGGCTACGCCCAAAATGAGCGCCGTCATTTCGCGCTCTGTACGCATATACATCCTCCTCTTTTCGCTGCGGCCTGTCAATAGGCCATTGCAAAGCCGGCAAAGCGCCAGCCGTTTTCGGTGTTTACCAGCTTAACCTCGCAGGTCTCGGTGTAGGGGCTGCTGCTGGCGGAGCCGCCCGGCCCCGCCTCGTCATAATGGCCGATGAGCTGGAAGCGGATTTCATCCGCCGTCTCGCTGATTAGTGAAAATTCGCTGCTTTTGTAGAAAATATTGCCGCCCCGGTCGCCAAAGCTGAAATAAAGCAGGCCGTCATCGCCCTTGATATAGTTTTGATATTTGTCAATAAGACTGTCGGCAAAGTTTGACGTAAACACGCAATCCAGTGCTGTGCGAAAGGCGGAATAATTGGCAAACCCGGTATCTTGATAGTAGCTCCGTCCGGTATCTCCGACAATAAAGGGAGAGTTTTCATCGATCGTATCAAAAGCAAATCCACTGGATACATCAAAATGATAATACAGATAATAGGCCGCGCGGTAAAGCTCCTGTTGGTCTGCGGTGAGAAATTCAGGCACAGCATCCGGCTGGATATTCGCCGCGTCCGCGGGCAGAAGCGAAAGCGCCTGTGCACCCTCACCCGATGCGCTTTCAGGGGCGGGAATACTTTGCGCCGCGCTTTCAGAGGAAACGCCTTCCGTCGCGGAGGAGGATACCGGGGAGGATGTACCGTCTGGCGTGCAGGCGCACAGCGCGAGGAGCAGCACCGTACAGGCGGCTGCTGCAAAAAAGCGGAAAAAATGCTTCATCCCTAAGCTCCCTTCCATCAAAAGGATATGCCTCCGGCTCATTGTATGTACAACGAGAGGAAAAATTGAAAAATTACGCCCGCGCGGAAATTTCCGCACGGGCGCAGGCGTTTGCTTAATACAATTTTTCGCGTGCTACATAGGAGGTGTGGAGGATATGATGCGCCTTGTGGCCGCCCGGCTCGCCCAGATACTCGGCGTACACTTTCTTGAGCAGCGGGTTCTCGTGGCTCTTGCGGATGGCCTTCGCGTCATCCTCGCCGTACAGGGCTGCGGCGCGCAGGGCCTTCAGGTCCGTAAAGTTGCGCACACTGGCCGGCTGCGTGGGCTGGCCGCCGCCGTTTACACAGCCGCCCGGGCATGCCATGAATTCGATGAAGTCGTAGTGCTTCTCGCCGCTCTGCACAGCCTTCAGCACTGCGTCGCAGTTGGTGAGGCCGCTGGCCACGCACACGTTCAGGTGCAGGCCGCCCACATCGTAGCTGGCCTCCTTGATGCCGTCGGTGCCGCGCACGTCGTGAAATTCCACTTTCTCCAGCGTCTCGCCCGTCACAAGTTCCACAGCCGTGCGCAGGGCCGCTTCCATCACGCCGCCGGTAGCGCCGAAGATGGTGGCCGCGCCGGTGCTCTCGCCCAGCGCCGGGTCGAAATCCTCGTCGGGCAGCTCGGTAAACTTGATGCCCGCGCGCTCGATCATACGGCCCAGTTCACGGGTGGTGATGGAGATATCTACGTCGGGGATATTGTCGCCCGCTGCGCTCATGTCGTCGCGGCCGATCTCGAACTTCTTCGCGGTGCAGGGCATTACGGACACACACACGATGTCGTGGGGGTCCAGGCCCATCTTTTCGGCATAGTAGGTCTTGGTCAGCGCGCCGAACATCTGCTGCGGAGATTTGCAACTGGACAGGTTGGGAATCATGTCCGGATAATAGGTTTCGCAGAATTTTACCCAGCCCGGGCTGCAGCTTGTGATCAGGGGCAGCGTGCCGCCGTTTTTCACGCGCTGAACAAACTCGGTGGCCTCCTCCATGATGGTGAAGTCGGCCGCGGTGTCGGTGTCGAACACGCCGTCAAAGCCCAGGCGGCGCAGCGCGGCGACCATTTTGCCCTCCACGTTGGTGCCGATGGGCATGCCGAAGCATTCGCCCAAGGTGGCGCGCACGCTGGGCGCGGGCTGCACCACAACATGCTTGGACGGGTCGCGCAGCGCGGCCCACACCTTGGCGGTGTCGTCTTTTTCCGTCAGCGCGCCGGTGGGACACACGGTGATGCACTGGCCGCAGGAAACGCAGGGGGAATCGCCCAAAGGCGCTTCAAACGCGCAGCCGATGTGCGTGGAGAAGCCGCGCTCGTTGGCGCCGATCACACCCACGGCCTGGTTGGCCTTGCAGGCGGCCACACAGCGGCGGCACAGGATGCACTTGTTATCGTCGCGCACCATATGCGGCGCGGAATCGTCGATGGCATAGCGCTCGCGGCTGCCGATGAAGCGCATGCCGTTGACGCCGTAGTCGCGGCAGAGCTTCTGCAGCTCACAGTCGGTGCTGCGCACGCAGGACAGACAGTTCTGGTCGTGGGTGGAAAGCAGCAGCTCCAGGTTCGTCTTGCGGGACGCCTGCACTTTTTCGCTGTTTGTCACGATCTCCATGCCTTCATTGACGGGGTACACACACGCGGTGACCAGGCTGCGCGCGCCTTTGACCTCCACAACGCAGATACGGCACGCACCGATCTCGTTGATCTCTTTCAGATAGCACAGGGTCGGAATCTCAATGCCCACGCTGTGGGCCGCTTCCAGGATAGTAGAGCCGGCAGCGACTTCGTAGGGCACGTTATTGATCTTGATATGTACGGTTTCCATTCGTTGTCACTCCCTCTCTTAACCTTTGCTGATGGCGCCGAATTTGCACTTCTCGATGCAGGCGCCGCACTTAACACACTTGGCGGTATCGATGGTATGCGGCTGGCGCACGGTGCCGCTGATGGCGCCGGCCGGGCAGGTGCGCGCGCACAGCGTGCAGCCCTTGCACTTGACGGGGTCGATCTTGTAGTTCAGCAGCGCCTTGCACACGCCCGCCGGGCAGCGCTTGTTGACGATGTGCTCCACATATTCGTCGCGGAAGTAGCGCAGTGTGGAGAGGACGGGGTTCGGGGCTGTCTGGCCCAGGCCGCACAGGCTGTTGGATTTGATGAATTCGGCCAGCTCTGTGATTTTGTCCAGATCCTCCATGGTGCCCTTGCCGTCCGTGATCTTGTTCAGCAGCTCCAGCAGACGCTTGGTGCCCACACGGCACGGCGTGCACTTGCCGCAGCTTTCGTCTACGGTGAATTCCAGGAAGAACTTGGCGATATCCACCATGCAGGTGTCCTCGTCCATGACGATGAGGCCGCCGGAGCCCATCATGCTGCCGATGGCAAGCAGGTTGTCGTAGTCGATGGGTGTGTCGATGAGACTGGCCGGGATGCAGCCGCCGGAGGGGCCGCCCGTCTGCGCGGCTTTGAACTTTTTGCCGCCCGGGATGCCGCCGCCGATCTCCTCGACGATGGTGCGCAGCGTGGTGCCCATGGGAATCTCTACAAGGCCGGTATTCTTGATCTTGCCGCCCAGCGCGAACACCTTGGTGCCCTTGCTCTTCTCGGTGCCCATGCTGGCGAACCAGTCCGCGCCCTTCAGGATGATCTGCGGCACGTTGGCATAGGTCTCCACGTTGTTCAGGATGGTGGGCTTGCCGAACAGGCCCTTGACGGCCGGGAACGGGGGACGGGGACGCGGCTCGCCGCGCTTGCCCTCGATGGAGGTCATCAAAGCGGTCTCCTCGCCGCACACAAAGGCGCCGGCGCCCAGCTTGATGTCCAGGTCAAAGCAGAAATCGGTGCCGAAGATGTTGTTGCCCAGCAGGCCGTATTCGCGCGCCTGGTCGATGGCGACCTGCAGACGGTGCACGGCGATGGGGTACTCGGCGCGGATGTACACATAACCCTGCGAGGCGCCGATGGCATAGCCCGCGATGGCCATGGCTTCGATGACAACGTGGGGGTCGCCCTCCAGCACGCTGCGGTCCATAAATGCGCCGGGGTCGCCCTCGTCGGCGTTGCAGCATACATATTTCTGCACATTGCCGCGGTTGCCCGAGGCAAGCTGCCATTTGCGGCCGGTGGGGAAACCTGCGCCGCCGCGGCCGCGCAGGCCGGAGTCCAGGATCGTCTGGATGACGTCGTCCGGCGTCATTTCAGTGAGCACCTTGCCCAGCGCCTGATAGCCGTCGAAGGCGATGTATTCGTCGATGTTCTCGGGGTTGATAACGCCGCAGTTGCGCAGCGCGATGCGCTTCTGCTTTTTGTAGAACGCGGTGTCGTCCAGGCTTTTGACGGTGTTGTCCTCAGCGACAGTCTCGTCGTACAGGAGGCGTGTGACGGGGCGGCCCTTCAGCAGGTGCTCGTCCACGATTTCCTTGACGTCCTCTTCCTTGACCATGCTGTAAAAGCTGCCCTCGGGATAGATGACGACGATGGGGCCCAGCGCGCACAGGCCGAAGCAGCCCGTGCGGATGACCTTGACTTCATTTTCCAGGCCGGTGGCAAGAATCTCGTCCTCGAAGGCCTTCGCGATCTTATCGCTGCCGGAGGAGGTGCAGCCGGTGCCGCCGCAGACCATTACATGGCTTCTAAACATTGCTTCTCCTCCTTACCGTACGTTGCCGATGGTGTACTCGGTGACGGGATGCCCGCCCACAAGATGCTCGGACACGACGCGCGCGACTTTCTCGGGCGTCATTTTTACATAGGTGACCTTTTCCTGGCCGGGGCAGGTGATCTCCACCACCGGCTCGTACTGGCAGATGCCGATGCAGCCCGTCTGGGTGACGAGCACGCCGTGCAGGTCGCGCCGTGCGACCTCTTCGGTAAAGGCGTTCAGCACAGGGCGCGCGCCTGCGGCGATGCCGCAGGTGGCCATGCCGACCACGACGCGCGTGGAATCGTGCGCCGCTTCCCGCGTATTCACGGTCTGTTTCATCTTGTCGCGGATGGCGGCAAGTTCTTCTAAGCTTTTCATACAGCGTTCTCCTTTTGTAAAAGTTGTTCGGTGTTCTCGGCAAGATATTCCCGCAGCCAAAGCGCTACGGACGGCTCGCTCAGGGGCACGCCGTCCAGCACCGCACGCAGCTCGCGCGTGTCCGCGGCGAACTGCTCGCCGTCGGCCTGCACGGTGTACACAAAGTCGATGTCCGGGCTGCACTGGATGAGCCCCGCCACCGTGGCGGACATATCGCCCAACGGAGCAAGGTCGATGTGGCCCAGTGTGAACCAGGCCGTTACACAGGTACCTTTTCCAACTGTGCTTTCGATGGAAAGCGCGCCCCCCGTCATCTCGGCCGCCATTTTCAAAAACGGCAGGCCCAGCCCGACCTTGCGCGTTTTGCGCGTGGTGCAGAACGGGTCTGTCACACGGGCCGCCATCTCCGGCGGCATACCCTTGCCGTTGTCCGTGATGGTCAGCGTCATGCGTTTTGCTGCGGTATCAATGGAAAGCGTGATGGCGACCAGCGTAGCCCCGGCTGCGACGGAATTTTCCGCCACGTCCAGAACGTTCATTGAAAGTTCCTGCATATCGGCGCCCGCCTTTCGTGTCCGGTGTGGTGCGGTAAATGGTGTGCTTACCTCATCCTAACATAAGTATAAGCTCAATATTTTGCCAGGATCTCGTCGAGTTCGTCGCCCGTCAGGCGGCCGTATACATCGTCGTTGATCGTCATGACAGGGGCCAGGCCGCACGCGCCGATGCAGCGGCATGCGTCCAGGCTGAACTTGCCGTCTTCCGTGCATTCGCCGCCCGAAATATGCAGTTTTTCCTGCAGCTTCTCGTAGATCTTGCCGCTGCCCTTTACATAGCACGCCGTGCCCAGGCAAACGCTGATTTTGTATTCACCCTTCGGACAAAGGCTGAACTGCGAATAAAACGTGGAAATTCCATAAATTTCCGCCAGAGGTTTGCCCAGCGTATTGGCCACGATACGCTGCACCTCGATGGGCAGATACCCATAGATCTCCTGAGCCTTCTGCAGCGCCGGCATGGCCACGCCGGGCGTCGCTTTGTGCTCCTCGAGCCAGGCCACCAGTTCGGCTTCCTGCTCTTTTGTGCCCTTGAAGGGCACAGTGGAAAAGCGCCTCATATATAGTCCTCCCGTTTGTAAGTTGGGCCAGGTACGGGCAAACAAACCGTGCTTTGGCCCAGTTGTATTTGATTATAACAGAAATTTGTTAAAAAAACGACAAGTTAGCGGCTGCTACTTTATAGCGCAGATGTAGAATTTATGCGTAAAAAACTGTGCAGAAACACAACGGCAAAGCGGCCCGGCGCGCTTGTTTTCGGAACGGGTTTCCCGTATACTTAAGGTGAGCCCCTGTCACCGGGGCTGCTTATGCCGCCGCGCAGCCGCGCGGGCAGAAATGGAGTGGAAGCGCAATGACCATCAAGCAAGTAATGGAAACGCTGGACGCCGAGCTGCTGACGCCGGAGGCGGACCTCACCCGTGAGGTGCACGCGGCCTGCGGCAGCGACATGATGAGCGACGTGCTGGCCTATGTGAAAGACCAGGCCGTGCTTGTCACAGGCCTGAACAACCCGCAGGTGGTGCGCACCGCGGACATGATGGACATGATCTGCATCGTGTTTGTGCGCGGCAAAAAGCCGGACGGCGCCATCCTGCAGCTGGCGGTGGACCGGGGCATCGCCGTGTTGGCTACAAAGCTGCCCATGTTCGCGGCGTGCGGCCTGCTGTACGAAAAAGGGCTGCGCGGGGGGATGGCGTGATGGACGCGATCCGCCTGCATTATACCGTGCCCGGGGACGATTTCACCCGTGCGGGGGAGGCCAGCGCCGATTTGAAGGCACGGCTGAAGAAGCTGGGGATCCCTGCGGACGCTGTGCGTAAGGTTGCCATCGCACTGTATGAGGGAGAGATCAACCTGGCCATCCACGCGGGCGGCGGCGAGATCGACGTGGCCGTTACCGATGAGAGAGTGGATATGACGCTGACGGATCAGGGCCCAGGCATCCCGGACATTGCCCTGGCCATGAGCGAAGGGTGGAGCACCGCGCCCGACGAGGTGCGAAGCCTCGGCTTCGGCGCGGGCATGGGCCTGCCCAATATGAAAAAATATTCAGATGAATTTGACATCCAGTCCACCGTAGGCGTGGGCACCACGGTGAAGATGCTTGTGAACATCGACTGAGGGACGTTTTTCGTTGCGGGGTGAAACGCAGCCGTGTCTCCAGGCGTTATTCTGTGTGTGGGGCTGCGGTGCTGCCGGCCGCTGCTGCGGGAGCAGCCGTGCCTTGATGCGGCGCTCTGTGCGAAGACGCGGGAAAGAAACGTTTCAAAGCGGACGGCCGTATGATACGGCCCGGCCGAAAGGAGGATGCCTTATGTTGTGGATCATGGTATTGGGAGCCGCGTGCGTTGTACTTGGCATATTCAATGCCGTCTGGGGCTTTGTGGAGGCGCTGATGCTTCGCCGCGCCCGCCGGGCGCCGGCCAAAGCGGAGGGCGTGGTGTGCGGCCTTGTGCGCCACCGCCTGCCGATGCGTTATGAAAAGCAGGGCGATGTTCCCAAAGTGGCGTACCAGTACTGGGGCCGCACTACAGCCAACGGTGCACATGGCTTTCTCAGTATCCCGCAGGCGATGACGCAGTGGAACTGGTACCCCTGCGTCCGGTTCACCGTGAACGGCGGGGAGACTGAATGGATCGCCACCGGAGGCAGCCGGGAAGGAGCGTGGCGCATCGGCCAGCGTGTGCAGGTGCTGTATGACCCTGCGCGCCCCGGCGAATATGCGCTGGACGGAGACGCCGCTCCGATGCACGCTGTGCGTGCCGATTTCATATGGGCTGTGGTGCTTACCGCGGCAGGCGCCGCGCTGCTGGCGTTGTATTTTATTTGAGGCCCGCCGCCGCGCGCGGCGGAGCATCTGAGGAAAGGAGGCGGCATGCTTGGAAAAATTCATTCACTCGGTCACCCTGGACAAGGACCTGTGCAAAGGGTGCATCAACTGCATCAAGCGCTGCCCCACCGAGGCCATCCGCGTGCGCGACGGCAAGGCGCATATCCTGGCCGAGCGCTGCATCGACTGCGGCGAGTGCATCCGCATCTGTCCGCATCATGCAAAGAAGCCGCTGTATGACCCGTTGACGATTTTGGATGATTTCAAATATACAATTGCTTTACCTCCACCGAGTTTATACGGACAGTATAACAATTTGGAGGAGCAGGATGTGGTGCTGGCAGCACTTTTGGATATGGGCTTCGACGATGTGTACGAGGTGGCAAAGGCCGCGGAGCTTGTCAGCGACGCCACACGACGCATTCTGCAGACAGGCAGCATCGAACGGCCTGTGATCAGTTCGGCCTGTCCGGCGGTGACGCGGCTCATCCGCGTGCGCTTTCCACAGCTCATCGACCATGTGCTGCCGCTGGTCGCGCCCATCGAGCTGGCCGCGCGCCTGGCCAAAAAAGAGGCCGTGCGCAGAACCGGCCTGCCGAAGGAGGACATTGGCTGCATTTTCATCACGCCGTGCCCGGCCAAGGTGACGGCCATCCATTCGCCCATCGGCTCGTCCCGCAGCGAGGTGGATGGCGCGGTGGCCATCAAGGAGGTGTACCCGCGTCTGCTGGCGTCCATGAAGCGTATCTCGCAGATGGATTATCTGGCCAGCGCCGGACGCATCGGCCTGGGTTGGGCCGAGAGCGGCGGCGAGGCCGCGGGCCTGATCTCCACCGACAGCTATCTTGCGGCGGACGGCATCGAGAACGTCATCCGCGTGCTGGAGGACCTGGAGGATGAAAAATACCGGGACCTGGACTTTGTAGAGCTGGACGCCTGTGCGGGCGGCTGCGTGGGCGGCGTGCTGCAGGTGGAAAACCCGTACATTGCAAAAGCGAAGATCAAACGCCTGCGGCGTTACGTGCCTGTGAGCAAGAACCATCTTTCGGGCAGCATTCCCACGGAGATGCTGTGGGACACAGACCTTACCTATGCTCCCGTACTGGAGCTGGGCGGTACGCGTACCGAACGGTTTGAGCGCTACAACCAGATGGAGGAGATCCTGGCCGAGCTGCCGGGGCTGGACTGCGGCAGCTGCGGGGCGCCCACCTGTGCCGCGCTGGCCGAGGACGTAGTGCGGGGCAAGGCTGCCGTAAACGACTGCACTGTTTTGATGCGCCGCCGCATGGAGGCCGTGCTCAAGGCGCTGGGAAAAGGGGAGTGACGGGATGACGACAAAAGAGCTTTCCGCTGCGTGCGGCTTCGCGCCCGCTGTGGAGGCAGAGACGCGGGAGATCGCGGGCATTTTTACGGGCGACCTGCTGAGCTGGGCGATGGGCCGGGCCAAGGAAGGCGACGCTTGGTTCACGGTGATGGGCAATGTAAATGCGGTTGCCGTGGCTGCCCTGGCGGACTGCGCCTGCATCGTTCTATGCCATGGCGCGGCGCTGGACGCGGTGGCGAAAACGCGGGCGGAAGAACAGGGAATCAATATTTTCACCACAGATCTGCCCGAGTTTGAGGCCGGCTTTGCGCTGGCCAGGGCAATGAAGCTGTGAAGAAAGAAGGAAAAAGCATGCGCTCGGTCAAAGTGATGCTGCTGGGCATCGGTCTCATCCTGGTGGGGATATTTTTCCGCCTTTGGAGCATCAGCTATGTATACAGTGAATTTGTCGTCCATCATCTGCCCATTGCGGCAGTGGCGGCCGGCGTGATCGCACTGGCGGCGGGAATGTTTTTCGTGGAGGACGGAGAAGGCTGACAGCGCTTTTACTCCGACTGTGAAAGAAAGCGGGGGATGGGGTTTTGCTGTATGACCTGCATATGCATTCCTGTCTTTCGCCCTGCGCCGAGGACGATATGACGCCCGCGAACATCGCCGGGCTGGCCAAGCTGGCGGGCGCGGAGCTGATTGCTGTGACAGACCACAACGCCGCGGACAATCTGCCGGCGGTACAGTGCTGCTGCAACGCATACGGCCTGCGCCTGCTGCCGGGCGTCGAGGTAAATACCGCCGAAGAAATTCATGTTTTGTGTTACTTCAAAACCGTGGATACAGCGCTGGAATTCGGCCGCTTGCTGTATGCCGCGCTGCCGGAGTTCCCGTATGATCCCGCCGTATGGGGCCGTCAGCTGGTGATGGATGAAAACGACGAAGTGCTGCGCACTGTGGACAAACTGCTGACGGGCGCGGTGTCGATGGATATTTACGAGGTAAAGGCCGCCTGCGAGGCACTTGGGGGCGTTGCTGTGCCCGCGCATGTGGAAAAGGACAGCTACGCGCTGCTTTCAGTACTTGGTTTTTTGCCGGAGGATCTGCCCTTTGCAGCCGTTGAGCTGCACGACGCTTCCCGTTTGGGCGGCCTGGTGGAGAAAGGGCTGCTGCCCGCTGGGCTGGAGGTGCTGTCCTCGTCGGACGCGCACCGCATGGAGGATGTGGCGTGCAGCCTGCATGCGCTGGCGGCGGATTCTGTGCTGCGCAGGCTGCTGTAACGTGGGATTTGACACCTGTCCCGATGGAATGGAATAGGGATTTGCTTGTATTTGAAATGCTTTTGCCGTACCTTAAAAGGGGTAGGGAGGCGGTAAAATGAAGCCTGCACAGAAACTGAAGGGCGCGCGGCTGGAGGCGGGCCAGACACAGGAAAGAGACGACGCGTCTTTGCTGGCGCACCGGGAGGAAAGCAAGGATGCGGTGAAAAGCCGCCGGGCGTTTTTACGGTTTGTTTTGGTTACGGTGTATCTTGTGGTCTGGGGGGTGTCTGTTCTTGCGTTTTGGATGGGCGGCAGAACGGATGCAATGGGGTACTCGCTGGTGGTGTTTTATGCCGTTCTCCCGTTGAGCACGCTGGTGCTGTCCTTTTTCATCGGATGCGGCCGGGCGTGGGACGGCTGCAAACGGACAATGCTGTTCTTTTTTGGAGCGATGAGCATGCTGGGGCCTTATGTGACGTTCAGCCTGAGCAATATGGCCTCGTTTCAAAAATTCAATCTGCCGGAGCTGTCCGCCTTTCTGCCCGGATTGCTGTGCGCGGTTGCCGGTATGGCGGTGGGTGCGGCAGTGCGGGCTGCCAAAAGGAAACGGGCAAAGCGGTAGAGCCGCCGTGCCCGCGTTATCCGGGCATGAAAAAACCGCAGCGCCAACAGGCGCTGCGGCTCCATGTTTTGTTGTGTTCTCAATGCAACTTACGTTTTTGGAAGCATTTGGGGTATACACCCCGCTTTAAAACTGCATGGGTCTTGGTTCCTTTCCCGTATTTCCGAAACACAGGCTTCTGTATCTCTTACTTTTGAAAAAGTTCCCGAGAACACTTGCTTAGTGCATTGGTTCCAATACCTTTCGTCGTATTTATTTTGTTTTACCAGATCGTTTGCTTGGTTGAAACCGTATTCCTTGGAAAGAATTCGCTTTGCTTCCGGAATGCCGTCTTTTTAAAAGGCGCCTTTCGTAGGATCATTGCTGTTTCTTTTGCCGGGATCTCAAAACCTGCATAGAGCTCTTTCTTTACAAAGCCGCTTTGCGCAAAGCCACTGGCTGTGCTTTTTATCCGTGCAAGGCGCATATCCTCTTGAGACGAAACCTTGCTAAAAACGTTTGGCTGCCGCATCTCCTGCGGTTTCTCGTCCCGCAACACCGGGCACCAAACTGCATCTAATCGAATCTGACTTTAGCGGTTCGTCCGAGTTACACGCCCTGCACCGACTGCACGGGTTCTTCAGTCGAGTACATGGGACTCACTCCTTTCCTTCTGTCTTTATTATAACCGCTTGCACCGTGTTTTTCTATTGGCAAAGTGCATGGAGTTTTGTGCTGCTTTATTGACAAATCGCTCAAAATAGACATTGACGAAGGCAAAGAAAACCAGCATAATAGATAATAAGAAAGAAAAGAAACAAAATAAACGGCGGAGGCGGGAAGATGATCACAGTAAACGGGGACTGGTTCGCGCTGGAAACGGCCAACACGGGCTATTATCTGGGCGTGCGCGGCGGCCTTGTGGAAAACCTGCATTACGGCGCGCGGGTACGCGTGGAAAATTCCGTGCCCCTGCGGGAAAAAACGGATATCGGATATGGCGGCGACGTGGTGTACCGGGCTGAGAGCGCACCGCTTTCGCTGGAGCATCTGTGTCTGGAGCTGTCGCCGCTGCAAAAGGGAGATTATCGTGCCCAGAGCCTTTCGCTCGTGATGCCGGGCGGCGCGCGTACGGCGGATTTTTCCTTTGTATGCGCCCGCAGGCTGGAGGGAAGTGTCCCGCCGGAGGGCATGCCTGCGGCCCGGGGCGGAGCAGAGACGCTGGCGCTGGACTTTTCCACGCCGGAGGGCGTGGCTGTCACGTTGTTTTATACCGTGTACCCGGACTGCGACGTCATCACGCGGCGCCTTTGTATAAAAAACGGCGCAGACGCGCCTGTCACGCTGGAAAAGGCGCTCAGCTATCAGCTGGACCTGCCCGGCTGCGATTATGTGCTCTCCACATTTCCGGGCGCGTGGGCGCGGGAGCGCCACGAAGCGTGCGTTCCGCTTACGCCCGGAGCGCATGTGTTCGGCAGCACCACCGGTGCGTCGTCGGCATTTTGCAACCCGTTTTTCATGCTGTGCGCGCCGGACGCGACGGAATTCAACGGCGACGCATATGGCTTCAACCTTGTTTATTCCGGGAGCCATATGGGCTGTGTGGAGGTGAGCCCCTGGGGGAAAACGCGCGTGGCCGCGGGCATTCAGCCCGAAGGCTTTGCATGGACGCTGGCGCCCGGTGAACGGTTTGAAACGCCCGAAGCCGTGCTCACCTTCAGCCGGGCGGGCAAAAACGGCATGAGCGCAAACCTGCATGCTTTTGTGCAGGAGCACATCGTGCGCGGCAAATGGGCAAAAAAAGACCGCCCCGTGCTGCTGAACAACTGGGAGGCCACCTATTTCGATTTTAACGAGCGCAAACTGCTCTCACTGGCAAAGGACGCGGCGAAGCTGGGGGCGGAGCTGTTCGTGCTGGACGACGGATGGTTTGGCGCACGGGACAATGACGCAAAGGGCCTGGGCGATTACACCGTCAACCGCAAAAAGCTGCCCGGCGGCCTTGCAGGCCTGGCGGAAAAGGTACACGCTCTGGGGCTGCTGTTTGGTTTGTGGTTCGAGCCGGAGATGGTGAACGCAGATTCCGGCCTGTTCCGCGCCCATCCGGACTGGATCGTCCAAACGCCGGGCAATGTTCCCGCCACGGGCCGCAACCAGTATGTGCTGGATCTGTGCCGCGCCGAGGTGCAGGACTATATCATTGCGAACGTGAACGCCACGCTGGCAAGCGCGCCCATCGACTATGTCAAATGGGATATGAACCGTCATATCTCTGACAATTACAGCCCCGCTCTGGCGGAGCAGGGACGCTTTTCCCACAGCTATATCCTGGGGCTTTACCGCGTGCTGCAAAGCATCGTGGAGCAAAACCCGGATGTGCTGTTCGAGGGCTGCTCCTCGGGCGGCAACCGGTTCGATCTGGGCATCCTGTGTTATATGCCGCAGATCTGGACCAGCGACGATACAGACGCTTACGAGCGGCAGCTCATTCAGGCGGGCACCAGTTATGGCTACCCACCCAGCGTGATGGGCTGTCATGTCTCGGCTTCGCCCAACCACCAGACGGCGCGCACCAGCCCCATCGAGAGCCGGTTTAATGTGGCGGCTTTCGGTGTGCTGGGCTATGAGCTGGATCTTGGCCGGCTCACACCGGCCGAGCAGAAGGCCGTGGCGGCGCAGATCGCTTATTATAAGGCGCACCGCCGCCTGTTCCAGTACGGCCGTTTTTTGCGGCTGTGCCCGCCGTTCGGAAAAAACAAATGCGAGTGGATGATGCTTGCGCCGGATGGAAGCGAGGCCGTGGTGGGCGAGTACCTGCGTCTGCTGCGGCCCAACGCGGAAAAGCCGCCCCTGCGGCTGGCAGGCCTTGCGCAGGATGCTCTGTACGAACTGGAGGTTCGGCCGCAGGTCGTCGACGTGCGTACCTTCGGCAGCCTTATCAACCAGATACTGCCTGTGAAGGTGAATGCGGGCGGCCATTTGATGCACGCGGTGGCCGACCGCTACATGATGCCCTGCGAGACGGAACGCTATGCTGCTTACGGCGATCTGCTCATGTACGCGGGCATCCGGCAGAAGCAGGCGTTCACCGGCACGGGCTACAATGAAAACGTGCGCCTGATGCCGGATTTCTCATCCCGCGTTTATTATTTGCGCCGGGTGGACGCCGCGCTGCGGACGAACGGGGAGGAGGGCGCGCTGTGACGGTGCTGGTGGATGCGGACGCCTGCCCGGTGAAGCGGATCATCGTGGAGGAGGCCAGGCGGCGCGGCGTGCCGGTGACCATGCTCACCGACACGAGCCATGTGCTGCGCGAGGATTACGCCGCTGTGGTCACGGTGGAAAAAGGCCGGGACAGCGTGGACTTCAAGCTTGTAACGCTGTGCGGGGCCGGGGATGTGGTGGTAACGCAGGACTACGGCGTGGCGGCCATGGCTCTGGGCCGCGGCGCGCGATGCTTGAATCAGAACGGCCTTCTTTATACAAACGGTAATATAGAACAACTGTTATACACACGGCATGAAAACGGAAAAGCGCGGCGGCGCGGGCATTATACGCCCGTGCCAAAGCGTACGCTGGCCGACGACGAAGCTTTCCGCCGCGCGTTGAGCGCAATGCTGGACGAAGGGAAGAAAAACGAATGAAAGCACACATCAACCAACAGGCGGCCCGGCCGCTGGCGCTGCTGTACGGTCTGCCCGAATCCACGGAAACGGGCCGGGGCGTGCGCGCGGCGTTGGAGGAACAGGGCTTTTCATCCAAGGAGATCGCGCCGGAGCAGCTGCTCCAGCCGGTGGGCGCTTTGGCGGGCCTGGGCGGGAAAGCCGCTCCGCTTTACAGTGGGGAAGCGCCGGATGCGCAGCTCCTTCTCATGAGCAATTTTACCAGCCCTCAGCTCAATGCGGTGCTGGACGCACTGCGGGAAGCGGGCGTGCACGTTCCGCTGAAAGCCGTTGTGACGAAGCACAACAAGACATGGAGCGTGCTGGCACTGCTGGAAGAGCTGCAGCGCGAGCGCGAAGCCACGCGCCGTTTTGAAAACGCACCCCCGCAGGGGCGGCAACAGGAAGGGGAAATATAGTATGGATTTTGCACCCATCATCGCCGATGTGAAGGCCGCGAAGTGCGCGGGCTTCCGGTACCAGCGCGCCGGGCACCAGCGCTACCGCGACCGCGTCACGGTATACCGGGACGGCCGCCTGCTGTTCGAGCGCTTCTGTTATGGCGAAGCAGCGGGCCTGGTGTTCAAGCTGTGGGCGCCGGGCGCGGACGATACCGGCGTGCCTCAATGGGATTTTTCAAAATGCAATGTCACCAACGCCCGGGACGAGGTGCCGCACCAGCTGACGGGCGCGGGGCAGGGGGGGCTTGTGTTTGACGGCAGGCCCGCGCGCTGGGAGTGTGTGGACAAGCTGAAAAACGATAAGGCCAACGGCTATGGCGGCCCGGTGAATTTCTTCAAAAATCTGTTCGGCGGCCGGAAATAGAGCGGCGGCGCGGCTGGATGGCCGCATCCATACTGTGAAAAAAGGAGTGTCCCGATGGACGGGAACGCGCAAAAGGAAACATGCCGTGCGCCTGCGCCGGGCCCCGACGGCTTTGTACCCGCACGCCCGCGTGTGGTTCTGGCACTGGCTGTTCTGGTGCTGGCGGGCATGGCGGGCTTTTGTCTGGCGCTGTACCATTCGCTGACGGCGGTGAGGCCGGTGGACCCGGCGGATTATCCAGGCGCGGCGCCGGAGGGGTTCCGCTGGGAAGCGGCGGTGTCGCGGGAGGATGGCCGCGCCGTGTTCACAGGCTGGGCCTGTGTGGAGGGAGAGCCGTTTCCAGATGTGGATATCCGTGTGGTACTGTATCATGCGGAAGACGGCGCTTATTACAGTATTCCCACGCAGATGACGCCGGATGAAGCGGCCACCGCGGCAGTGGCGGACGGGCGCGGCTATGCCCTGGGCGGTTTCACGGCGGTCGTTCCGGAAAAGGTGCTGGCACATCCGCTTGCGGAATATGAGATCTGTATCGCCTACCGCGTCGGCGGCTTTGACTTTTTGGCCTCCACGGGCAAAACAGCGGAGGTGACGGGATGAACATGCTTCGGCGGTCGGTGGGCCGCGCTGTGCGCAGCCGAATCGTTCCGTATGTGGCGCTGTATGCGGTATTGCTGGCACTGCACCTGCAATTTACGCTGGGCACCGGTGACGATCCTATGTATGCCGCCATGCTGGACCAATACTCGCTGGCGTATTTTTCGCTGTGGCATTACTATACCTGGTCGGCCCGGACGCTGATCGAGGCGGTGGTGTGCATCGTGGAGGCGCTGCCCGCAATAGTGTGGCGCCTGGCGGACCCTCTGTGCATCACGCTGTGCGCCGCGTGCATCGTGCGCCTTGCGCGGTTGGAAGACCGCCCTGCGGGCCGCTGGGCCGTTTGCGGGCTGACGCTGTGCTATCCGTGGCAGGATATGAGCAGCGCAGGCTGGGTGTGTACCACGCTGGTGTTCGTGTGGCCTTTGCTGGCGGCATTGGCGGCGCTGCTGCCGCTGGGGGAATCTCTGCGGGGAAACAGGCCGCGGGCATGGCAGTGTGCCGCGGCGCTACCGCTTACCCTGTACGCCGCCAACATGGAGCTGCTGGCGGGTCTGCTGACGCTTCTGCTGCTGGCATACCTGGCCTGGTGCCTGTGGGCGCATCGCCGGCCCCATTGGCTGGCGTGGGCGCAGCTTGGGCTGTGCGCGGCCAATATCGTTTATGCACTCACCTGTCCGGGCACAGCGCTGCGGTACGGCAATGAGGTGACATCCTGGTTTCAGGATTACGGCATGCGTTCCCTGTGGCAGAATTTTGAGCTGGGGATCTCTGCTGCCATGTCCCGGATGGTGCTGGAGCCGCATCTTCTGTTCTTTGTATTCTGCGTGCTTCTGGCGTGCACCGTCTGGGCGCGGTACCGCCAGCCGCTTTACCGGCTGTTCAGCCTGTTCCCGGTAAGTGCCGCGCTGGTGCTGGGTGTGCTGGGCGGGCCGCTGCGTGCGCTGGCGCCGCGTCTGTCGTTTTTTGCCGATGCGGTGACGGAAAAGGGGACGCTCACACCGCTCAACGCGTGGACGCTGAAACGCTGGCTGCCGTTTTTACTGTTGTGCGCTGTGCTGTTCGCCTGCGCGCTGGAGCTGTACCTGGCGCTGGGGCATGGGGCGGCGGCTTACGCGGGCGTTGCGGTCTATCTGTCGGGGTTCGCGTCTTACGGCGCCATGGGCTTTTCGCCGTCCATCTGGGCGTCGGGCGCGCGTTCGGGTTTCTTCTTTGCCTTCGCTTTGGCGGCCGCGGGCGCGCTGGTGCTGCGCGCGCTGCCGGAGAAACGGATGCCGTGGCGGGTGTTCGGTTGTACGGCAGCCGTGTGCGCGCTGGCGCAATGTCTCTCGCTCCTCGGGGCATAGGGCTGTTTTTGGGGGGGAGGAACGACCGATTTTTGATGCTGAAAATATTTAAGCCGGGCCGTAAAAACGGCCCGGCTTTTTTGAGGGATGGTGAATTATACTATCAAGTGCAACACTTTAGGGGAACAAAAAGAAGTCCATACAGAACCCTGGTAGAATGAAGTTACCACACCACCAAACCACCGGAGGGAACTGTATGAACTATCATCATCTTACCATAGAAGAGCGCAGTTGTATACGGAAATATTATGTGGATGGGTTGAGCTATCGAGAGATCGCTCGGCTGATCGGGAGAAACGTGAGTACTGTGTCGCGGGAGATACGGCGGAACTGCAGCCACATGTATGACATTCCGACCTACTACCCGCACACAGCGCAGAAGAAGTATCTGCTGCGCCGTTCCTACTGCCACCGCGGGATGTTCCATTCACAGGAAGTGCTCGACTACATAGAGGAAAAGCTGCGGGCGACCTGGTCGCCGGAGCAGATCGCCTGTACCCCTTGTGAGCTGAAGCTGCCAAGCTGGCGTACCATCTACCGGTGGATCTACGAGAAATACCTGGTAAATGGCAATCTGAAAGTACTGCGCCACAAGGGAAAGAGCCACGGAGTGAAAGAAACGCGAGGGAAATACAGTAAGGGAAAGTCGATCCGCAAGAGGGACAAGTCGGTATACAGCCGTGAGGAAGCCGGGCATTGGGAAGCGGATACAGTGGTGAGTGGCCAGGGCAAAAGCAAAGCCTGCTTTGCCACCCTGGCGGAGCGCAAGACTCGGTTTTACATTGCCATGAAGATGTCGGACCGACGGGCGGAGACCATGGAGAACGCCATTGTCGCTGCATTGTCCGCTTTCCCTCCGCAACTGGTCAAGACCATTACCTGCGACCGGGGCACGGAGTTTGCCAACTGGCGCCGCATTGAAGAACGATTGCATTGCGAGGTCTATTTTGCCGACCCATATTGTGCCTGGCAGAAAGGTACAAACGAGAATCTGAACGGCCTGCTCCGGGAGTTTTATCCCAAGGGCAGGAACCTTTCCCGTGTTGCTCCCGCCACATTAAAACGAAACCTGGCGTTGTTGAACGCCAGGCCTCGCAAAGTTCTGTACTTCCATTCTGCTCAGGAATTATGGGACTTCGAGCTCAATTCCTGTTGCACTTAGTTTGACAATTCACTGGGATGGAAAAGACTCCCCGCATCAGGAAAGGAGCGGACGTTTCTGAAAATATTGCGGCACTGCATACAGAACCACTCTCGTTTCTTGGAATCTGGTTCGCGGCGTGCTTCCCAAAAGCGGGTGATAAGTTTGATAATTTTGTAACCATTTGAAATATTATTTGGCGATATGCAAACCTTTTCATACTTAATTTTGGTCGAATTTCCGAAAAAAACAGAAGAGTATTGACACATGTGAAAAATCAAGTATAAAATATGCTCAGAATTTAAGTGAGTTTTGCCATTGTGTTTGCGCATACTGCTTGGATTTTTTTAATTTTAAATTCTGCAAACGATTGCAGAAAATAGGAAACGGGTGGAAACCCTTTTGAACCAGCCATTATTGCGGTTCCGCAATAAATAATTTGGCACTGTAAAGTAAAAATGAAAAAATAGGACCCGAAAGCACAAAAAAGCTCTATGCAACGAGCAGAAGCTCGCGCTTACGCTTTTTGGGCAGATGGAGGCCGGCACACTGAGCCGGAGTAAGGCCGTTTAAGGCAGAGTGAGGGCGGACGAAGTTGTAGAAAAAGATGAACATGGAAATGAGGTTGTTGGCAGAAGCGAAAGAGGAAAAGCCCTGTTTGGTCTTGTACCAGGCCTTGAACTGTTTGTTAAAGCACTCAATGAGGTTGTTGGTAATGTCATCGTGGAAACTTTCCACGCGGATGTGCTGAACCCCATGCAGCGTCTTGACAGGCATTTGATAGGCGAAGTAACGGTCGCTCACAATGGCGCGAGGCGAGCCTAAATCCTTTACCGCTTCCAGTATGGTGAAAGCCTGAGGACTGTCCCTGTGGCGGTCCAGATGGAAGCCAAGGACAAAGCGCGTCTCACTGTCCAGAATGAGCCAGAGGTAGTATTTCTTGCCCTGTATCTTAACGACAGTTTCATCGGCATGCCACTCGTCAGAGTTGAAATTGAGTGCTGGAATGAGCTGTAAGGCCATGTTTTGGAACATCGGGGCGAAGTTGGTACACCAGTTACTGATGGTCGTGTGGGACACCTGGACATTCATCACGGTATGCAGAATCAATGCGATATTGCGGAACGAGTTCTTGCCCAGGTAGAACATGCTCAAGGCCGTTAGAATCACATGAACAGGGTAGCGCATCCGCTTGAAATCGGTCTTTCCAAAGAGTTGGGACATGGACGGAGCAGAGATAGCGGTAGGCTTCGGTACAAACATGGAGTGGTTGCACTTCTTGTCACAGCAGCGGTAGTCGCTGTAGTGCTCCATATCATGGTGAAGGAAAGTTGCCTTGCCGCAAATAGGACAGGAAGGATAGCTCTTCGTTCGAGTATAAACACGCTCCGGCGTTTCCGGTGCCCACTGATACCAACACTTCTTGCAACGATACTTTTGATGTCCATGCGAATCTTTTCCGTAGCGATAAAAATCCGTTTTGTTGTTGCACTTCGGGCAGCTTATTTGATACAATTTTGCCATGAGGACTCGTCTCCTTTCGGGAGGTACGTGGGTTTGTGGTAAAACCATTGTACCAGAAGGGCTGACGGGTCCTCAACTTTCATTTAACTTTACAGTCCGAATAATTTTAAAAGGAGAATAGCACCATGAAAAAGTTCCTTGCAATTACTCTTGCGCTCGTTATGACTTTTGCAATGGTCGCCTGCGGCGGCACCTCCAGCAGTACCCCTGCCAGCACCCCGGCGTCCGGTACCGGCGCGGCCGAACCCGCTGCGGAGGGCGGAGAGATCGTAATCGGCTGCCTGCAGGATATCACCGGCGCCACTTCGGCGCTCGGCATGTCCGTTCAGGCAGGCGCCCAGGCAGCTGTTGACGAGATTAACGCTGCAGGCGGTATTGGCGGCAAGACGGTCGTGATGAAGACCTATGACACCAAAGGCGACGTGACGGAAGCGGTCAACGCATACATCACCGCCGTCACGGTGGACAACGTTTCGTTAATCGTCGGTCCCCCGGTCGCCAACATCGCCAATGCCATCAAGGAGACCTCTGAGGATTATGACGTCCCCGTTATGGGCTTTGCACTTGACCCCAACTGCCAGCTGAAAGAGGACGGAACCCCCTATAAGAATATGTTCTGCTTCCAGCCCAGTGCCACGACCCAGGGCCAGATCATGGCTTCTTTCGCCGTGAAAAATGACCTGAAGACTTTCGGCATCATTTACAATCAGGAAAACAGCTATTCCGTGTCTCTGCTGGATCCGTTTATTGAACAGCTCGCCGCCGACGGCATCACGGTCGATGACAGCCTTGTCGTGGCCTACGGCGCCGCTGACACCGATTACAAAACTCTGCTGCAGCCCATTGTATCGGCGGGAGTGGACGCGATCTACTGCCCGAACTATACCCAGCAGCTGGTGGCCATCGTGACGGCTGCGACAGAACTGGGCTATGAAGGCAAAATCGTTTGCGGCCTTGATGCGGCACCCTCTTTTAACACCACGTACGGTGGAGACTGTTCCAATATCTATTACATCAACAACATCAATACCGATGACCCCACTACGGCTGAGATGGCTGCGGCCGTAGAGGATAAGGTGAGCGCTGTCAACAAGTATTTCCTGGGCTATGACGTTGTGATGATCGCCAAACAGTGCATCGAAGAAGCAGGCTTGGATGACGCGGCGGCTCTGCTGTCTGCAATTGAGAATGTGAAGGATTTCAAGGGCCTGACGGGTACCGTTACCATCGACCCCGAGACCCACATGCCCGACGGCATGGGTATGTTTATGTACACCTATGACAACCAGACTCCGGTCATGCTGGAGGAATTTGCCGGCTGATCGGGTGTTCCGGATCGGTCTTGACGGAACGGGCCCTCATTGCGGAATCCCCTGCGATGGGGCCCGTTCCATGTTTTGGGGGGAGGCTACTACATGTCGCTGCAGATTTTGATTAACGGCCTGGCGACGGGCTCTGTCTATGCGCTGATTGCTACCGGTTTTGCGCTCATCTTTAATGTTTTGAAATTTTCCAACTTTTCACACGGCGCGACCATGACGGCCGCAGCGTTCGTTGCCTATTTTCTGGTATCATCCAAGGGGATGGGACTCACCGCTACCCTGGTTGCCGCTGCGGCCGCGGGCGCCGTCATTGCGCTCTTCGGCGAATTTTTCGGGTTCCGCCGTATCACTTTGAACCATTCTTCTCCTACTTATTTTTTTGTGTCCTCCATTACGCTGGGCACGCTCTATGAGGGCCTTGTGACCATCAAGGTGGGTTCAAACTTTTACAACTTTCCGGGCTTTTTCAAAAATTCCACCATCAAGGTGGGCAGCCTGGTCATCTCTGCCAGCGATGCCATGATGTGCATCATCAGCTTGGCGGCGCTGGTCATCCTTGGCTATGTGATTCAGAAAACACGTCTGGGCCGCGCACTGCGCGCTGTTTCTTTCGACCGGGACACGGCTCAGCTTATGGGGATCGATTCGACCCGGATCATCCAGCTCACATTTGTCATCTCCGGCTTGTTGGCCGGTGTGGCAGGCGTGTTCCTGGGCATCAAATATACATTGTATCCCACGCTGGGAAGCCTGGTCGTCAAGGGCTTCATCGCCTCGGTCATCGGTGGTCTGGGCAGCCTGACGGGCGCCATCATCGGCGCGGTGCTGCTGGGCCTTACTGAGACAATACTTTTGAGTATGTTGGGATCGGGCTATTCCACGATTGCAACATTCGCCATCATGCTTGTGTTTCTGCTGGTGCGGCCTCAGGGCATCGCAGGCAGCAACATCCAGGAAAAGGCGTAAGGGGGAAAACAGATTATGGCATTGGTATCCAACATCCTTACGCAGGTGTTCATCACGCTTATCGCCGTGGCCGGGGTCTATGTACTTACTGGCCTTACGGGGATGTTCAGCCTGGGGCAGGCAGCCTTTATGGCTATCGGCTCCTATGCTTCGGGGCTTTTGGTGGTCAAGGCGCATATGCCGCTTGTCCCGGCTATCATCATCGCCGTGGCGCTGGCCACGCTGGTGGGATATCTCATCGGCTACCCGGTGGTGCGCCTGCGCCGCGATTATATCTCGCTTGTAACGCTTGGGTTCGGCGAGGCCATCGCCGCGCTGCTCAACCGTATGACCAGCCTGACAGGCGGTGCTTCGGGCTTTACGGGAATTCCGCGCAAGACCACACTCACCATAGCCGCCGTGTCGGCTGTTTTGGCTATCGCGCTGGTGGCTTTTTTCAAATCCAGCAAATACGGGCGACAGTGCATCGCGCTTAGAGGGGACGAGCTGGCTGCAAAGGCTATGGGCATCAACGTCATCCGCATCAAGATGACTGCGTTCCTGCTGAGTGTTGCGCTGACGGCATATTCCGGCTGTCTGTATGCGTTTTATATGTCTTATGTGGACCCCACTGGATTCGGCTGGAAAAAAAGTGCCGACTGGGTCATCATGGTGTTTTTCGGCGGCGTCAACAGCCTTACAGGTTCCACGCTGGGGGCGTTCATCCTTAGTGCGTTGCCGCAGGTCCTGCGCGGACTGCAGAACTACCGCTATATCATTTATGCGGTGTTGGTGCTGCTTATCATCAACTTCAAGCCCTCGGGCCTGCTGGGCGAATGGGAATTTACCCCGCGTGACATTACCCGTTCTGCACGTAAGCTGAAACGGAAGCTGGGCTTGAAAAAGGAGGAAAACTGATGGCGCTGCTGGAAGTAAAAAACATTTATAAGAGCTTTGGCGGTGTGAAAGCCATTCAGGATTTCTCGCTGGCAGCGGACGCGGGCCAGATCCACGGCATCATCGGTCCCAACGGCGCGGGCAAGACGACGATCTTCAACGTGATTTCCGGCGTGTATCCGGCCGACCAGGGTTCTGTGACGCTGAACGGACAAGACATCACGAAGATCGAGCAGTACAAGATTACCCGCCTGGGGATGGGCCGGACATTCCAGAATATCCGCTTGTTCAAGGGCCTGACCGTAGAGGAAAACGTGATGTGCGCCTTTGACCCGCAAAGCCGGTATTCCATTCTGGGCGGCCTTGTGCCGACGCCCAGACGCCGCGCCGAGGAAAAGCGCGGCCGCGAGCTGTGCAGAAAATATCTGGAGATTGTGGGTATGGCTGATTTCCTGAACGAGCGTCCAGAGAACCTTTCCTACGGTATGCAGCGCAGGATCGAGATCGCCCGCGCGCTGATGTGCGAACCAAAGGTACTGCTTCTGGACGAACCCGCCGCAGGCCTGAACCCCACCGAAGTCAGCGAGCTGACGGAACTTATTCAGCGCATTTCCAAGGAGATCGGTTTTGGTATCCTGCTGATCGAACACCGCCTGGAGCTGGTCATGAGCATTTCAGACATCATCCACGTGCAGAATTTCGGCAAGACCATCGCGGTGGGCACCCCTGCCGAGGTGCAGCATAACCCCGAGGTCATCGAGGCCTATCTGGGCAAGGAGGAATGACAATGGAACCGATGCTGAAAGTGACGGACCTTTCGGTTAGCTATGGGCATGTGGAAGCGCTGCGCGGCGTAAGCATTCAGGTCGAGCAGGGGCAGATCGTCTCCATCATCGGCGCGAACGGCGCCGGAAAGAGTACGCTGCTGCGCACCATTTCCGGCCTTGTGAAGCCGTTGAACGGCAGGGTGGAGTTTTTGGGCGAACCGCTGCCGAAAAAACCGAACAAAATCGTGGCAAAAGGGATTGTGCATGTGCCGGAGGGCCGCAAGACTTTTTCCGGCCTGACCATCCGGGATAATCTGCTGGTGGGCGGATATCTGTTTAAAGGCAAGGAATTGGAAAAAGATCTGCAGGATCAGTATAAGCTGTTTCCCATTCTGGAAGAACGCAAAAACCAGTATGCGGGCACGCTCTCCGGCGGCGAACAGCAGATGCTGGCGGTGGCACGCGGTTTGATGAGCCGGCCTAAGATCCTTCTGCTGGATGAGCCATCCATGGGCCTTGCGCCTATCATTGTAAACCAGATCTACGATTTGATCCGGCAGATCCGCGACTCAGGCATTACAGTGCTGCTGGTGGAACAGAACGCGCGCAAGGCGCTGGGGATTTGCGATTACGCTTATGTTCTGGAGAACGGGAAGATCAATCTCTCTGGCGCGGGCGATGAACTCCTGCGTTCGGACGCGGTGCGCAAAGCGTATCTGGGAGGCTGAGAAATGGCATATACTCCTGATTTTGAACTGGTGCACATAGGTGTGAACTGTGCGGATGAGGCACAGGCTGCTGAATGCGCACACAAATTTGAGCTTTTGTTTCAATTGGCTGTGAACCCGGCCAAGGAAAGTGCGGATGCACGGTTTACAGGTACACAGATCGAATGGATGAAAAAACCCGGGCGGGGCGAGCACGGACATCTTGCACTGGCCACGGCCGACCTGCCCGCGGCCCGCCGCTACCTGGAAGAAAAGGGCTTTTCCTTTGACGAGGAGAGCATAAAGCATTTTTCGGATGGACGGGTGCTGGTAATCTATGCAAAGGAGCAGATCGGCGGCTTCGCCATTCATTTAATGCAGAAGTGACCCCTTACGGACGCTTTTCAATGTGATATAATAAAGGAAGGATCTACCATGATTCGAGAGTGGAATGAAGAATCACTGGACCACCGCAATACGCTGCTATATGCTATGGGAATAGCGGAAGAAGACGCCAAACGCCCCATCATCGGCCTTGTGAATTCATGGAACGAGATGAATCCCGGCCATTTTCCGTTCAAGGACGTTATCGCTGAGATGAAGGAAGAAATCTATCGGGCCGGGGGTCTTGCGTTGGAACTGCCCATCACGGGTATCTGCGACGGTATCTGCAGCAATACCCCGGGCGACCGCTATACACTGCCTGCCCGGGACATGGTCTCCACAGAGGTGGAGACGGTTGCGGAGCTGAACATGCTGGAAGGTATGGTCATTATGGCCACCTGTGACAAGGTTGTACCCGGTATGCTTATGGGTGCGCTGCGCGTCAATATCCCGACAGTGATGTTTACCGGCGGTTATATGGCTGCGGGCCGTTACAAAGGCCGCATGCTCACACTCACACACACCAAGCAGGCATATGCCGCCTACATTGCGGGCGATATGAGCGAAGAGGACTATAAGGGAATCGTGCGGAACGCTTGCCCCACACCGGGCGCCTGCCCCTTTATGGGCACAGCTAACACGATGTGTGCCATGGCCGAAGTGCTGGGCTTTACCCCCCATGGCACGGCAAGCTGCCGGAGCCAGACGCCCCGTTGGCACGAGTTGGCCCGCGCTGCAGCGCGTCAGGTGATGGAGGCGTGGAAGAATAAAGTGCGCCCCAGCGACATCATCGGGCAGGAAAGCTTTGAAAATGTGGTGCGCTATATGATGGCCACGGGCGGAAGCACCAACAGTGTGCTGCACATCCCTGCGCTGGCACGTCAGGTGGGCTGTGATATCACACCGGAGACCTTTGATGCCATCAGCCGTCAGGTGCCGGTCATCAGCACCATTTATCCGAACCACCCCACCTATACCATGGAGGAGTTCGAGGCCGCAGGCGGCCTGGGTGCCGTGGTGAAGGAGCTGGCGAAGGCCGGCAAAATTGATGCCTCCGCCAAGGGCATGTTCGGCACCATCGCCGACAAAGCGGCTTTGGCTGAGAATAAAAATACCGAGGTTATCCACACGGTAGAGAACCCGATCCACGAGCAGGGCGGCCTTGCCGTCCTGCACGGGAACATCGGTACGGACAGCGCCATCGTAAAGTTCAGCGCAGTAGACCCTGCTGCCTGGAAATTCAGCGGCCCGGCCAAGTGCTACGATTCGCAGGACGATGCCTGGCATGCTATCCTGCGCGATGAGATCGTGGCGGGTGACGTAGTCGTCATTCGTTACGAAGGCCCTAAAGGCAGCCCGGGCATGCCACATATGGAGACATTCATGGCGGCTGTGCTGGGCAAGGGCTTGGGCAGCAGGATCGCTCTTGTGTCCGACGGGCGTTTTTCTGGTGCGACTGGCGGCCTGGCCATCGGCCACGTCAGCCCGGAGGCCTACGAAGGAGGGAACCTCGCTCTGCTCCGCAACGGTGATATGGTGCATATCGATATCGAGGCGCGCACGCTGACTGTGGAAGTAAGCGACGAGGAATTCAACGCCCGCAAGGCCCTGTGGAAACCTGTGGTGAAACCCGCCACCGGCTGGCTGAGGCTGTACCGTAAGGAATGCACCTCCGCCCACCGCGGCGCTACTGTGTATTGGGAGCGGGACTGAATCCGCTGCCGGGATAGAGGAATCACGGCATACCACAAGGAGGGCGTACTATGACGAATATCAAGCATGTGGCAACATTGGCGGGAGTTTCCGCCAGCACGGTGTCTCGGGTACTCAATGGCAAAAGCTATGTGAATGAGACTACCCGGCAGAAAGTGATGGAGGCGGTGCAAAAGACCAATTACCGTCCCAATGTACTGGCCAAAAGCCTGAAAATGGGCCGCAGCAATACGATATGCCTCATGGTGCCTTCAATACAGAACCTGATTTTTCCGGAGATCGCCCGGGGCGTGGAGGATGTGGCGCGCCGTAACGGTTTCACGGTGGTGCTGTGCAACACCGATGAGGATGCGGCAGTGGAAAAAGCATACATAGAAAAGATGAAAACACGCTGGATCGACGGCTTCGTTGTGTGTTCCAACATTGGGGAGGCCGATCACATCCGCGCTTTGCGGGTCGAGGGTTTCCCGCTGGTACTGGTGAACCGTTTTGAGGAGCGGGATATCAATGTGCTTGATACTGTAGCCGTAGACAGTTTCCAGGCCGCCTACGATGCGGTGCAGTACCTGGTACACACTGGGCACAGGCGCATTGCCTTGGCCTATGGCAGGGAAGAACTTTATTTTTACCGTGAACGTTATCGCGGATACTGCCAGGCGCTTTCCGACGCAGGGCTCCCCTATGAGGAGGCTCTGGTGATGCGGGAATCCAGCGGCGTGGACAGTTTTTACCGTCTTACGCAGGAAGTGATGCGCCTGCCGCAGCCGCCGGACGCCATTTTTACCACCAGTGACCCGAAGGCCTTTGTGGTGATGCATGCGCTTCACGATATGGGAGTGCGCATTCCGGAAGATGTTTCGGTGCTGGGTTTTGACAATGTAAGCCTTTCGTCGATGGTGGAACCGCCGCTGTCCACGGTAGCACAGCCTTTGTATGACATGGGGGCTGTGGCCGCAAAAAACCTGATCCATCAGATCCGTTATAAAGAAAAGAACGGCGAACTGCCTCCGCCTGTGCGAAATGTACTGGGTGTGGATCTGATCGTGCGCCGTTCCACCCGATAGGAGGACATTTGCGTGAACCCGCTGGGAATCAATTTGTGGAACTGGTGCGCAGGTTTGTCCGAGGAATGCCTGGGTCTGCCCGAAAAGGTTGCCCGCATGGGCTTTACGGCAGTGGAGCTGCCCATGACGCAGCCACAGGTGCCGTCCGCGCTGGCGGATGAGATCCGGAACACAGGGCTGGCTGTTTCATTGTGTGCGGCTCTGGGCCCGGGCCGGGATCTTTCCAGCTTTGACTCCGCCGTGCGCGCATCCACAATGGATTATCTGACGACCTGTCTTGAAACAGCCGGGCAGCTGGGCGCAGGCATTCTGGCGGGCCCGCTGTACACTGGCGGCGGAAAGCGCCACTGGCTTTCACCCGACGAGAAGAAACGGGAGTGGATGCTGGCTGTCGATGGGCTGCGGGAATTGGCCCGCCGTGCGGAACATTACGGCGTGGTACTCTCTGTTGAGCCGCTGAATCGCTACCGCACCAGCGTTGCCAATACTGCCGGGCAGGTGCTGCGCATGGTGGAAGAAGTGGACGCGCCCAATGTGGGCGTCCACTTCGACACATATCACGCCTGCTTGGAGGAACGGGACCTCTGCGCAGCGCTGGAGCAGGTGCTGCAGGCGGGCAAAGTGAACCATTTTCATGCCTGCGCGAACAACCGCGGCGCGCCCGGACAGGGAGTAATCCCCTGGGAGGACTTATTAGGTCTGTTGGTGCGTTACGGCTACGGAGGGCATATCACGATGGAGACCTTTGCGCTGGGCGGTCTGGATTCCAGTTGGGTGCAGGTGCACTCAGAGCCGGACGAATTGGCGCGGGAGGGACTGTTTTATCTGCAAGCATTTTTTAAGACGAAGGCGGGGCTGTAACGGCCCCGCCCTATTGTGAAAGGGGCTAACCATACAATATGGCAGCACATGAAAAATTTGATTTTAAAACGCTGGAAGCGGTAAAGGCCAAAGCGCAGGAACTTGGGGCCGGCCTCTCGTTCCGGGATGATCTGAGCCCGCTGTTCCAGCCCAGAAAGGTAGGCGGACGCACCGCGCCCAATTCCATGGCCGTCCTGCCGATGGAAGGCTGCGATTCCAATACCGACGGCTCGCCAAGCGAGCTTGTTGAGCGGCGCTATCTGCGTTTTGCGTCGGGCGGCGCGGGCCTGCTTTGGTGGGAAGCCTGCGCCGTGGTGCCGGAGGGGCGCGCCAACGAACTGCAGATGATGCTCACGGCGTCCAACCGCAGCAAGTTTGCGGCGCTTCTGCAAAAGACCAACGCTGCGGCGGCGCAGAAGAATGGTGCGGAGCACAAGCCGGTGAATATCCTGCAGCTGACCCATTCGGGCCGTTACAGCCGCCCGGAAGGACACATTGCCCGTCCGCTGGTTCCGCAGCATGACCCGCTTCTGGATAAAGGCGGGGAAGTTGTGGTCACAGACATGTACCTCGACGCGCTCACGGAGCGGTATGTACAGAGCGCGCTGCTGGCACGGGAGGTCGGCTTTGACGGTGTGGACATCAAAAGCTGTCACCGTTATCTGCTGAGTGAACTGCTGGCGAGCCATACCCGCGGGGGAAAATACGGCGGAAGCTTTGAGAACCGCACCCGTTTTTTGCGCCAGACCATCCGGGCTGTGCGCGAAGCTGTGGGTGATGACTTCATCGTGGCCTGCCGCTTCAATGTGTTCGACGCGCACCCGTACCCCTATGGCTTCGGGTGCGACCGCGAGGACATGTGGAAATTCGACCCCACGGAGCCGGTGGCGTTGGTGAAGATGATGGTGGAAAACGGTGTGGACCTTCTGTCCAACAGCGGCGGAAACCCTTATTATATCTACCCGCAGGTGACGCGGCCGTTTGACAAATCCAGCTATGGCATCCCCACGCCGGAAGAGCATCCGCTGGAGAGTATGGCGCGGCTGTTTGCGTTCACCCGCACGGTCCAGCAGGCCGCGGGCAGCGTGCCCGTGGTGGGCAACGGCTACACCTGGCTGCGCCAGTTCCTGCCCTATGCAGGCGCGGCCAACCTGGCCGACGGAAGCTGCAGCTTTGTGGGGCTTGGACGGGAAAGTTTTGCCTATCCCGATGCGCCTCATGACCTGATGACCACCGGGGCCATGGACCCCGGAAAATGCTGTGTTACATGCAGTATGTGCACCCAGATCATGCGGGATCACGGCCGTACGGGCTGTGTCATCAAGGACAGCGCCCTGTACGGGCCAATGTTTAAGAAGTACAATGCAGAGGCAGTGGCGCGCGAGCACCGCAAATAAGCCCCGCCTGCTGAAGGAGGATTTGACATGGATACCATCCGCAACCGAGTGGGGGAGGTTTACGAACCCTTTAAAGTGCGTTTTCTGGAACGGGAGATCCACGCACTGGCCGATGACGAAGTGCTTGTGAGAGTACGTGCCAGCGCCATCTGTGGCAGCGATCTGCACATCGCAAGAGGGCTGCATCCTTCCGCTCCGCTTCCGGTGACCATCGGGCATGAATTTTCCGGCGACGTCACGGCCGTAGGCGGCGGTGTGGACAATGTGCGCGTGGGACAGCGTGTCACGGTGGAGCCGTGTATTGTGTGCGGCAAGTGCGATGCCTGCCGCCACGGAGACTACGGCTACTGTGAGCATATCAGCTTCACCTACCGCAACGGCGATGGAGCGATGGCGGATTATGTGGTGGCAAAAGCTCCTTATGTTTATGAGCTGCCCGAATATCTCACTTACGAGACAGGGGCGCTGATCGAACCGCTGTCCGTGGCGACTCACGCGGTACGCCGGGCGCAGGTAGCGCTTGGGGAGACAGTGCTTATCATCGGCGCGGGCGCCATCGGCATGATGGTGGCGGCAATGTGCCGCCGCAGCGGTGCGGCGCAAGTCATCATCGCAGATTTTTCCGACAGCCGTTTGGAGATGGCCCTGCAGGTGGGAGCCACCATTGCAATAAACAGCGGCAAAGCGGACTTGGAGCAGGAAGTGGCCCGTCTGACGGGCGGAAAAGGTGTGGATAAAAGTTTTGAATGTGTGGGCCGCGAAAGCTGCTTTTTGCAGGCGATTATGACACTGCGGCGCAACGGTACGGCCACGGTCGTGGGAATCTACGAAAAACCTCAGGTCACGTTCCCGGCGAGCCGCCTGGTAACGCATGAAATACGCATTCAGGGCGCCCAGGGCTACTGCTGGGATTTCCCCATCGCCATTGCGGCGGCGCGGGATCTGCCCTTGGAAAAATTCGTCACACATACTTTCCCGCTCGAGCAGCTGCAGCAGGCGTTGAATACTGCGCTGGACCGCGGCAGCAACAGCATTAAGGTTATTGTAAAACCGTGAGCGGCCCGGGCAGGGGAAAAGGAGAAGAAAAGATGAAAAAGACAGCGATCGTGACAGGCTCCAGCCGGGGCATCGGGTTTGCAATCGCCCGGCAGCTGGGCCTGGACGGCTACAATATCGTGATGGTGGCCACCGGCCCGCAGGAGAAAAACCAGGCGGCCGTGGATGCGCTGCAAAAACAGGGCGTCTGCTGCGCTTATGTACAGGCGAATATCGGCGACCACGACGACAGGCTCAGGATACTTGATGCGGCGCTCACTGCCTTCGGCCGTGTGGACGCCCTGGTGAACAACGCCGGTGTGGCGCCCCGTGTACGCGCGGACCTGCTGGAAATGTCGGAGGAGAGCTTTGATTATGTTTTGGGCGTCAACACCAAGGGGAACATGTTCCTGACGCAGGCCGTAGCGAAGCAGATGATCCGTCAGGCGCCGCTGGATGGCCGGAAGGGCGTTATTGTGAACGTCTCCAGCTGCAGTTCGGTGGTATCCTCCGTCAATCGCGGCGAGTATTGTGTATCAAAGGCAGGCGTCTCCATGCTGACGACCCTGTACGCCGACCGCCTGGCACAGGAGGGCATTCTGGTACACGAAGTGCGCCCGGGCGTCATCGCCACCGATATGACGAGCGCCGTGCAGGACAAATATGATAAGATGATCGGGGACGGAATGTTTCCCATCGCCCGCTGGGGCACTCCGCAGGATGTGGCCAATGCCGTGAGCGCGCTGTGCAGCGATAAATTCCTGTATACAACGGGCAACTATATCGATGTGGACGGCGGTTTTCACATCAAACGCCTGTAAGGAGGATGCGCCATGTTGGAGGAACGCTTTTCCGCCGGGGGCTTCTCGGCCCGGCTCTGCCGATGCAACACGGCCGTCGTGGGAACAGGCGCCGCAGGCTACAATGCTGCTGACCGGCTGTGGCAGCTGGGCCAGCGGGATATCCTCATTGTGACGGAGAACCGCCTTGCCGGAACCAGTCGGAATACAGGCAGCGACAAGCAGACCTATTATAAGCTTACACTTTCCGGCCCGGAGGGCGACAGTGTGCGGGAAATGGCTGAAACGCTGTTCTCAGGGCAGTGTGTGGACGGCGATATCGCTTTGTGCGAGGCTGCGCTTTCTGCCCAGAGCTTTCTGAAGCTTGTGGAACTGGGCGTTCCGTTCCCGCGCAACCGTTACGGAGAATACATCGGCTACAAAACAGATCACGACCCGCGCAGGCGTGCCACCAGCGTAGGCCCATACACCAGCAGGCAGATGACCGAGTGCCTGGAGCAGGCCGTGCAGGCCAAGGGGATTCCTATGCTGGACCATCTTCAGGTCATCCGCATCCTCAGCGACGGCCATACGGCGTACGGCCTGCTCTGCCTGGATACCGCCGCGCGGGAGGAAACAGACCGTTTCGTCCTGATACAATGCAAAAACATTGTATACGCTACCGGAGGCCCGGCCGGTATGTACGCTGACAGTGTGTATCCCGCCGGACACTACGGGGCCACAGGCCTTGCGCTGGAGGCCGGGGTGAAAGGAAAAAACCTGACCGAGTGGCAATATGGTCTGGCGTCGGTAAAGCCGCGGTGGAACGTATCGGGGACCTACATGCAGGTGCTTCCCCGCGTCTATTCCGCCGCGGAAGACGGCTCGGACGAGCGGGAATTCCTGATGGACTTTTTTAAAACACCTGCCGAGATGCTCAGCAAACTGTTTCTGAAGGGGTATCAGTGGCCGTTCGATGTGCGGAAGGTGGCGGGGGGAAGCTCCATCATCGACGTTCTGGTCTATCTGGAACGCTGCAAGGGGCGGCGGGTGTATCTGGATTACCGCCGGAACCCTGTGGGCGGCGCGTTTTCTTACGATGAACTGGAGCCGGAGGCGCGCGATTATCTGACCCGGGCGGGTGCGTGCTTCGGCACGCCCGTCGAGCGTCTTGGCCACATGAACGCTCCGGCCGTGGAATTTTACCGGGACAAAGGCGTGGACCTTGCCCGTGAGCCTCTTGAGATCTCGCTGTGCGCGCAGCACAATAACGGCGGCCTCGCCATCGACTGCTGGTGGCAGACGAATGTAGCAGGGCTTTTTGCCGTGGGCGAAGCGAGTGCCAGCCATGGCGTGTACCGGCCCGGAGGCACGGCGCTGAACGCGGGCCAGGTGGGAAGCACCCGCGCGGCGCAGTATATTGCCGCAAAGCGCGGCGGCGCGCCGGAAGAGGGATTCGAGCAGGCAGCGGCACAGGCGCTGGAGCAGATGGGCGCGCTGGCGCGCCGCGCCCTGCAGCCGCAGGGCAATGTGCGTGCATTATGGGCACAGGCGGCCCGGCGCATGAGCGAATGCGGCGCGGCCATTCGTGACGGCGGGGCGATTGCCGTTTATCTGGCGGAGGTGAAGGCTCAGCTTGCCTCCTTTGAGCGGAACGTCACGGCCTCGGAGGCCGCAGAGCTGCGCTGGGTCTACCGTCTGCGCGATATGCTCATCAGCCAGTATGCCTATCTGGCGGCTATGCTGGATTATATGCAGCAGGGAGGAAAAAGCCGGGGCAGCGCCCTGTATACAGACCCTGCGGGCAAAAAGCCTTATGCACAGCTGCCTGACGCCTTTACCTTTGTGCTGGATGACGGAAGCCGGGGCGGCCGGGTGCAGGAGATGCTGTACCGGGACGGCGCATGTGTGTTTGAATGGCGTCCCGTCCGCCCCATTCCGAAGGATGATGATTTCTTTGAAAATGTCTGGCGCGAATACCGTGAGACAGGGAACGTAGGCTGAACGGCTCCATTCGGTGGAGCAAAAAATGCTTTGAAATTCCGGGCGGCGTCAGCAGGAAGAAAAAGGCCATGGCCGTCTGCATGGGCGCAAACCCGCAGGGCCTCGAATACGGCCTGCATTACAGGAGGGCCGGGAATAGGCCGTTGGATGACGGAAAATACTGCTTGATATTGCAAAAACAGCGGCCGGAGCATTTTGCTCCGGCCGCTGTTTTAATTGGAATAACGGTACATGTTTTGCCCGCCGCATTGAAAACAAATTGGCTTAGGCCAAAGAAAGCGCTGCTGCAAACTATATAAGCTGCGACAGGAACAGTTCGTTCAGCTCTTCCCAGCCGATTTCCCGCTCATTGGGAAGACGCGCGATTTTTTGTTCGATTTCTGCTATGCTGGAACTGAGATATTCGTTGAGCGTCCTGATCTGCGGAATCATCCTGATTTCAGGGGAATTCACCTTGAGCTCGAGCAGACGCTCGACTTCCGGTTTCAATTCCGGTGCAAGCCCGCTCTCCATCAGTTCGGAAAACAGCATGGGCGGCGGGGAGCCTTTGTCAAGGATCCACCGGCAGGCGAGGACCGGGCGCAGGACATAAAAATATTTCTTTGCCTTTATCATATCGCCTTTGATGTATTCGCGGTAGTTGCCGGCCGCCATATGGATATAGTGATACAGCCCTCTCTTCGAAGAAAAATATCGCCCCATAACAGATTTAAACCGTGCCGCAAAATCTGTTTCTAAATATACAATGGGGGAGGCACCCCATTCAAACAGCGTTGGGTTGGACTTATGCAGAAGCCGCAGCGTCTTGGTGAGGTCCCACCCGTTGATATCCAGCGCGTCGTTGATCGGCAATTCGATCACATCACGGTGTTTTTGAAGCCGCAAATACGCATCTTTCGGGCGGACGTAGATGAACCGTACATCATAGTCGCTGTCCGGAGAGGCAAAGCCCCATGCCCGGCTGCCGGATTCGACCGCCAGCAAGATCCGCACATTTTGTGTTTGTTCAATTTGAGCCAGTTCTTTTTGTATTGTATCTTTCATCCGGTGCTCCTCCTTTCGGCGTGTGTGTCACGCATCCATTTGCTGCTTGGCGGATAAAAAAGCCTTTTTGTCCCTATGGCTGTGCTCATCACGGGATTTTGCCCGGCACATGGGGCAGGAACAGTGGATTTTTCCTTTGGCGAGACGGCCGTATGCACCCCGCGTCCAGGCATATACATACTCCTCTCCGCCAAGCCTGCGCAGGATCCCCAGCTTTCTTTCAATGGTCCGGTGTGCCCTTCCCGGTTTCGTGGACAGTAAAAATGAAGAAAAAACAGAAAGAAACGCAGGATATCTTGTCGTATCACACTCAGGCGGCGGGATGCTCAGACAAGGCACGCGCAAAGGCATCCGGAGGACGCCAGCCAATAGAGGAATGCGGGCGCACTGGGTTGTAAAAGGTCTCGATATAAGCGAAGACGTCTGCCATGGCATGTGCCCTTGAGGCGAAATGGCGCAGATGGACGCACTCGCACTTGAGGCAGCTGAAGAAGTTTTCGGCCACGGCGTTGTCATAGGGATCGCCCTTGCGGGACATGCTTTGCCGGATGCCGAGGCTGGCGAGACGCTGACGGTAAGCGTAGGCGGCGTATTGGACGCCGCGGTCGGAGTGGAAGATGAGGCCGGGCAGAGGCTTGCGGCGCCGGACGGCCATGCCGAGGGCGGCGAGAGTGAGATTTGTGTCGATGCGGTCGGAGAAGGCGTAGCCGACGATCTGCTTTGTGCAAAGGTCTTTCACAACAGCGCAGTAGAGCCAGCCCTCGCCGGTGGGGATATAGGTAATATCGCCGACCCATGCGGTGTCTGGCTTGTCAAAGGAGAAGCGGCGCGCAAGGAGATTGGGCGCGATGGGGTGCGCGTGTCTTGAGTTGGTCGTGGCTTTGTAGGCACGCCTGCGCGTGGAGGAGATGTTCATCTCGTTCATCAGGCGGTGGATGCGCTTGCGCGAGCAGGAAAGCTGCGGGCGGATCAGGTGATACAGGCTGTCCAGCCCAAGGGCGGGATAACGCTGGTGCAGGCTCAGCAGCCGGCGTTTCAGTTCCTGATCCTTCTGCCGGCGCAAAGAGGGTTTGCGGCCCAGCCATTCGTAGTACCCGCTGCGGGAGACCTCCAGCAGTCGGCATACAAGTTCCACAGAGGCCCCCGCGCGGGCCGTACGGATGTACCGGTACTTGTCCTCTATGGTTTGGAAAGTATGCCGACGGATTTTTTTAGGATGTCAATGACCCCGTCTTTCTCTTCAAGCTTCTTGCGCAGTGCTCGAATCTCCGCCTCCAGTTCGCGCAGGCGTCTGGCGTCGCGGTTTTGGCGGTCAGCTTGCCCCGGCGATGGTGCGCCCGCCGCTTTCAGCCAGCTGCGCAGCGTGTCGATGCAGATGCCGAGTTCCGCGGCCACCTCCCGGCTGGGCCGCCCCTGCTCGGTGACCATCCGCACTGCCCCCGCCTTGAAGGCCTCATCGTAACGCGGCGGCGCTGGGTGCTTTCGTTCTTTGGTTGACATTTTTCATTACCCCTTTCCATTATACAGATTGTTTTTCTGTCCGGCAAATCGGGTATGGGGGCACCGGTTTCTCTGCCGCCGGTAATAAGCCCGCGTTCTTTTCAATTAAATCACTCCCCGACAGTTCGGGCAGCCTGTAAGAACCGTCAGGGCACCGCTTTCTTACAGGCTGCCTGTCTTTACAGGGAAAGTCAAACAAACAGGTGTTTTCATCATTCTGCCGCCTTAAAGTTATAAACAGGTTTGACACGCTCTGCGATTTGCGCCGTGGGTTCGATCTGCGCGATGATTTCCTCCATGCTCTTATAGGCCATAGGGGATTCATCCAACGTATCCGGAACAACACAGGTGGAGTAAATGCCCTTCATTTCCTCCCGGTACTGTTCCATGGAAAGCGTGGAAAACGCCGCTCTCCGGCTCATGAGCCGCCCGGCCCCATGAGGGGCGGAGCAGTTCCACTCCGGGTTTCCTTTTCCGATACAGATAAGGCTGCCGTCCCGCATATTGATGGGAATGAGCAGCTTTTCGCCCTTCTTGGCAGAAACCGAGCCTTTGCGCAGGATCATCGCGTCCGTGTCGATATAGTTGTGAATGGTCGTGAATTCGTCTGCTTTTGTAAAGCCCATACCGGAAAGGATCACATCCATCATCGCTTTGCGGTTCAACACAGCGAAGCGCTGCACAATGCGCATATCATGGATATAATCCTCGAAAAGCTTGCCCTCCACATAGGCCAGGTCTTTCGGTATGCTGATTTTATGCTCTTTTTTGAGGGCGGTTACTGCGGGCTGGATCTCCTGAAAGCGTCCCTCCGACTTGAGCGTTTCGATGAGCTGCCCGATCTGGTAGCGTGCGCCGCCCCACAATGCCATTCGGCCCTGTTCCTGATAGTAATCGGCGACCTCAACGCCCAGATGGCGGCTGCCGGAATGAACGACGATATAAATATCGCCCGTATCGGAACGATCCGCCTCGATAAAATGGTTGCCGCCGCCCAGCGTGCCGATGCTTTTTTTCGCCCGCTCCAGATTGACGTAAGGCGCGCAGCGAAGCGCGCTCAAGTCGATGGACGAGCAGTATTCGTGGGAGGCCATGCGCACTTCCCGTCCGCAGGGGATCGCGCTGCGGATCAGCGCATCCAGCTTTTCAGAATCGATCTCCCGTTGTGCGATCCTGACGGTTTCCATGCCGCAGCCGATATCCACACCCACCATACCGGGAACCACCTTATCCGTAATGGTCATGGTCGTCCCGATGGTACAGCCTTTTCCCGCGTGAACGTCCGGCATGATGCGGATTTTGCTGTCCCGAAACGCTTCTTCGTCGCAGACCAGGCGGATCTGCTCCTCTGCTTTTCCGTCCAGCGCCGGCGTATAGCACAGCGCGGTATTGAATTTTCCCTTTACTTCGATCACAATGGTGATCCCCTTTCCGACGGGGCCGGAACATGCGGCTTTCACCGCTCCGGCTCCGGATATCAGGAGGCTGTTCCCGGATGCATCAGGCCCATAAGCTGAGAGAGAACGTCTCCATTTCCGTTTAAGTTGATATTGCCAACATTCTCGCAGATGCGCTCAATATGCTCCAGCTCCTTGAGCCTGTAGAGCGTCGGGTTTTCCTCCATCAGCTTTGCGGTGTTGAGCAGCGAGCGGGTGGAGGCGACCTCTTCCCGGCGGGTGATGACGTTGGCCTGCGCCCGCTTTTCCGCGATCAGCACTGTATTCATGATGTCGCGGATCTCGCCGGGAAGAATGATATCCTTCACGCCCGCGTCGATAATTTCCACGAAGAACTCGTTTTCTTTTGCCTTAAGGCGCTCAAAGGCATACCTTGACAGCTCGTCTTTATTCGCCAGAATGTCGTCCAGCTTTTGCTTCCCTACAAAGTCCCGAAGAGCGAGCTGCGCTGCAACGTGCATTTGCCCGGCATAGTCGTCGATTTCGGTGAGTATCTTCACATAATCCGTGATGCGGTAATTGCACACAAAATTGATGCGAAGGCCGACCTTATCCTGCGTCATGATCTCCTGCCCGGTGATCTCCATCCGGGTGAGCCGCGTGTCCACAAGGTTCACGTCTACCCGGATATTGTTTTTCCAGAAGTAATAGGTGCCGGCGTCCAAAATGCGGATCAACTTCTGGTCAAAGTACAGCCGTGCTTTCTGATACTGGGCCACCTCCACTTTTGTATAAACCGTGGTGGGAAGCTTTGCGAATATGTACTGCGGCACATCCTCCGCAACCTCGGGCGTGGAGATATCCACAAGCTGGTACTCGTGACGCTCCAGCACAGACCAGAAGGCGTATTTGCCGCGGCGGAGCACTCCGTCGAATTTTCCGCTTGTGTAGTGAAGCGCCAGCTGCTGGTCCGCAACTTCGCAGACAGAGGTCAGTTTGGCGACCTCGCTGTTTGCGAGAAGGGTGTCCAGTTCGCATTTTGCAGACATGAGAGGCTCCTTCAAAGAGACGATCTCAATTTCCCGGGCGCCGAACAACGGATACTTTCCTGCGCCCAGAAGCTTTACAAACCGTCCGTTATGAAACAGGAAACCCTTCTGATTCTCATTGATAATAACCTTTTTCATATAAAAAACCTCCTCGGGTCTAAATTCGTGATTCGTCATCCATGCCTGCCCGGCGGCTGAACCCTTCAGCGCATGGCGCCAACCGGCGGAGAATTGCTTCCTGGCCGTTTGGCCCTTTGCACGGTATCCGTTTTCAGACAGGGCCCGGTAAGCATTGCCCGCAATGCTTGCTGCATCCAAAGATGCACTGCGCATTTCTGGCCGGATAACGAATCCTGTTTTCATCCGTACCCGAAGGTACGCCTGCTTGCCGCTTCCCGCGGCGACCAAACCAACTGGCATACATCCTGACGGATGTAAGGCAGGATTCGAACCTGCGATATAAAGGGGAGTTGAACCCCGCCGCTTTCGCGGCTGCCACGCGCAAGCCTGACCGGCATACGCTTTGGAACCTCCTCGCGCACCGCGGTGAAAGAACATTCAAACACCCGCAAAGGTCATCTTGCATCCATAGAATACTAAAATTTTCCTGCCTTATCACGGAAAAAAAGCTGCGAACTCAAAAGAGTCCGCAGCTTTTTTGCATTTCCAGCCGTTTTTTGATCAGTCCCACAAAGCGTTCCGGCTCAGTTACCTTAATAAACGGGCCGAAAGAAAGCACCCGAATCACCAGTTCTGTCTCGTCGTCCTGCCGGTAGTTGATCGTGACGCGGTAGTGCTTTTCGTCCAGCCGCTGCGCCTCTTTTTCAAAGTGCGCAAAGTGAAGCAGCACCCGTTCCAGGGCATTGCGTCCGTCATACAGCTCGATCACAACGCGTTTGTTTGCGGCGGCACAGATGCTTTGGCGCCCGTACCGTTCTCCCCGAAAGGGCTTACAGGACAAAATCCGCCCAAGATTGATGGTTTTTCCGTACCGGCAGCCGGAGGCGACCAGGCGGAACTTGTCGTCCTTTTCGGAATACTCCAGATATTCCGGCATGACGTTCAGATGTGTGCGGGCCTCCCGGCGGTTTTTTACATCAATACTGAGCGGATACCGCTTTTTGATCGCGTCCAGTATCCGATGGAAGATTTGTATGTATACCTCATCTTCAAATGGGTCGCCGTCCGCATACCGGTCAAAAATGTAAATGTCGTCCGGCGTGAACAGCGGCGGCACATCCTCAAGGCCGGAACTGTCAAAATCAAACAGGCGGATGCGCGGGTCAAGAGAAATCGCCTTCAGCCACCGCTTTTGCAGCACCGTAAGCGGCATGGTCGGCGGATGGAGGAGGGGCGTTGTGCCGTCCGGCCGGAGCAGCTGCCATTTTTCGCTCGTGAGCGCCGGTTCGATGGATAAAACGCTCTCTGAAAACGCACAGCGCTCGATAACCGTTCGCAGATCTTCCTTCGTGAGCGGGCGCTGAACCGCTTTGCGCAGAACGGCCGCGACTGTGTTGTAGTAAGCGCCGTAAAGCTCGCTGAAAATCATGCTTCATCGCCTCCGTTCAGCCCGTACAAGCGAGCCATCGCGTCGATGTCCCTTTTGAACTGCGCCGCCAGCTCCTGATTGGAAAAATGAATGCTGACAATGCGGCAGATAAAGGTACGGATCCACGGCACCAGCTCGCCCGCGTCATAGACGTCGGCGGAAAAGCGGCTGGTGTGAGCGTCGACACGCTCGACCTGTCCGCAGCGCTTTTCCCGTTCCAGACGGCGGTGGATATATGCTTCACCGTCATCATACCGCACGGTAAACTCCACCTGCTCCAGCCGCGCGCATCCCCCTTCGGTACTGACGCCCCAAATATGCTTCTGCATTTGGTCAAGCTTCTGCCGGTATGTATCGTAGCTTTCGCAATTTCCCGCCGTCTGGACCGACAGAATATTATCAAGCCGGATGGAGCCGATCCGTTTGTTCCGCGGAGCATAAGCCATCAGATACTGGCGGCCGTTCTGCACACTGATAAAAATGCGCAGGGGAACAACCTTCTGCGCGGCGGTGCGCTCCCTGCGCCGGTTGACGGTTTCGATTTGGACGGACTGTTTTCTGTGCATCGCCTCAAACAATCTGTACAAAATCTCACTGTCCAGCGCCCCGGTGATATAGTGATGCTTGAACACAAAGTGTTCCTCATGGGAATCGGCTTTATCCAGCAAAAAAGAACCGATTACGCCGCAGGGGGCGACCTCGGAAAAAAAGTCAAGCGCATCTGTACAGGCAGGCTGAGCCGTGGCCGCACGGCGGTACAGCAATGTTTTTGCGGAACGATCTGTACAGATAAGGCCCTGCTCGGCGTATTCCTTCAGTTTTTTGCGGACGGTGGATGCATCGAATGTTTTCGGCTCGTCAAAGCACGAAAGCCGCCGGTCGATTTCATCCATGATGCCGCTGAGCGGCAGCGCGATATCCGGACCGGATAAAACATCGAAGATCAGAAAATGAAGCGTGATATCCCCATCGGTAAAGCTTTTCGCTTTCCATGCCTTGTAGAACGGATTGTGATGAGAAATGCGGCTGTCGATGGAGAGAAAGACCTTTTTGCCGTCAGCGGTCTGCCGAAAACGCATATAATCACCCAGCCAGCTTTCAACGCGGCGGCGCTCGTCATCATAGGAGCGGGCGCTTTTCTTCGTGAACTCATCGCGGCTTTTAAAACCGTACACATAGAATTCGCGCATATAGTCCCGAATGCGTTCAAAGTTTTTGATCAGCTCGCTGTAGGCCATACGTTCGTCTCCTTTCATCGTGCTTTGGCGCGCCGCAAGTTTTTTGACCTTACCATAAAGCTTTTGCGCTTTTTTATGAAAAACACCACTAAAATCTATGATTTTAGTGGTGTTTTGTGTTTGCACGTCAGCATGGAGAACGGGGACGGCAAAACTAAGCCACACTTATACTGCACCACATTTGGGACGCTTTGTCAAACTGCGTTATAATGAAGATATCACGCTCTCAATAGCAGTAATCATAGCGTTCCAATCTGCCGTAGTAATTGCATGGGCAGCGAGTGCAGCGGCAAGCTGAGGGGAAAAGTCGCCGAAGAATTTCTTTATTCCGTCAACGGCCTTTTGTAGTCTTTTCTTTTTCGGTGCTGGCGTGTTGATTTGCTCTTTCACGGACTCCAAATCATCCTTAACGTCATCTGTGGCATCTTCTGGAATGTCAGGGATATCATCCAAGAGAGGGAGAATCTTTTCGATCAATCCTTCAATTTCAGCAATCTGTTCCGCGTTTCCCGCAAGTACTGTGGTCTCATTATTAATCGTGCCACCTCCTTGCTGATTTACAGTACCATAGACAGCGCCGATGTTCTGAGTAAGGCCGGACGGCTTTTGTTCTTCCATGAGGATCATTTCTTTGGAAATAGCATCGTTTATGAAATCGATCAATGGCTTAAAAGCGATATCAAGAAAATGCTGGATGATTTCATCGAATTTTTTCTGTGAATGAGCGTAATTTAATGCAATGCCAAGTACGTTCGATCCATTGCTAATGATATGGTCAAGATAGTCGTACATCGCTTTGACATGGCAGGCTTCATCTACTGGTACATCGACTTCATGCCAGCCGCTATGATCACTTTGTCTGAAACAGTTCTGCCAATCATAATCTACTTCGCCAATTGTATCGGAAATTATTCCAGCAATGAAAGGCGTGTCGTCAATATATTTCTTGAACCGTTGGATCATAGTTGCAGCAGTATCGTCGGTGGAATTTAGAAAATTGCTCGACAATCTGCGAAAATCCAAACTAATTCTTCTCAATTCAGTATAAGTACTCATATATCTACCCCACAGTATGGACAGAAAATCTTAGAAGCACCAGCGCAGTATAGTACTTTGGTATGGTGGTTACAATTACCGCACTGAAATTCAACCTCCTGAGTATCATTCTCCTTCAGTTCTCGTACATTCACCTTTTTGAGCGGTTTATAGGTCATCTTGATGATACCCTTTTTCCGATTGACTGATCTCGCCATTTTCCCGAATGCTTTGTTGAGTTCCTCAATCGCATAATTTGTAGCCAGTTCACGGGCCTTCTCAAGGACATCCTCAGAATAGAAGCCAGTTTTCTCTTTTGATAGTCCGCAGTACGGGCAAAACAAATCAGGGAAGGGTTCTTCTTCGTTCTGATATTCTCCCGCCTGCAATTTGAAGTCCGAATTACAATACGGGCAAGTAAAAGTAACGTATCCCTCGTTGTCGCCCTGTATCGTGAAAGATATCGTTGTATCGCTCATGTAAACCCTCCTTCGCAATATGATTCTTTAAAGGGATTATTTCCTCTTGTCTGCATAACTAGCAGTAACAAGGACTTTTATTCAAGATTTAATGAGTTGAACTATGTTCTCCATCGTGGGACTATCGCGGCTCAACTTAAACAAATACGCCAATGTGCGCGATGCTAAGCTGAAGGCTGATTACGCGCATCCTCTCGGATACAGAGATTGCCGAAATCGCCGAGAAGTATCTACATGGAAAAACCACATACAGCTGGCGGAGCAGTATGGCTGTTGTCGACGAGCTATTGTAAATGCGCTGAAAAAGAGCAGTATTACGGCAACTAAGGCCAAAGCCCAGGAAGTGCTGAATCCGGATGACGTGATAAAAATGTATAGCGAATACCACACGACGGCAGAGATTGCCAAGAAGTACGGAGTCAATCCGAACTCAGTAATCAGATGTCTCAGGAGTAATGGAGTGGCAATCAGGAGCAGGTGGGATTATCCGAGATACTAATTCCCGAAAAGTATACACTATGTCAGATCCGCAGGCAGTGGGATCTCCAGGGGGTTAGTTATAGAATCTGAGCCACCTACGTTCTTTAGTTTTAGGCAGTCTCACTATTAGTGTATTAGCAAAATCGGGTTCAAACTTATTCCTGCTTATTTGAAGAATATGCGCTGGGAATGATTCGGTCTATCCACTCCGATTTCTGGCATATCTATCGCAATGATCATCTGTAGTAAGTTTGATAATAACTGTTTTACATCTTTTCTATATGGTTTTGGATCTGTTACTAACGCGCTATGTAATCTGGCGCTCAGTTCGCCAAAGAAGATTTCTCCATTTTTCTCTGTAAGCTGATCCATAAGCCATAAGTAAGAAGGGCTCCACCTGAGACTACCTCTCAGGACCTCTTTATCCTCAGAATAAACCATATCCAAAAACTGAACAAATTCACCAGAAGAATAATGATCCTTTTCGGGGAACTCATAGGAGAACAGTGTGCTAATATGAGGTTTGAACAGGTTGGTTATTCTCTTGCTCCACTGGCATGAAACACCATTAGTCTCTTGTGATTTGAATTTCGAATACTCATCATTGAAATCCAACCACAAATCATCATCAACTAGTAGAGCATCATTAAACATATTGTCGATTTTATTGATATCTTCCTTCTCTATATCAACAAGAGCGGCCATCTCGTAATTCGGAGTTTTAGTTAATGCAAGTCCGAAATTAGTTGCATTTGCGCTGCCAATGATTCCTCTTTTGTTGTCAACTATGTAAGTTTTTGCATGAAGGTCGAAACGTACATAGACCGTCCAACCATTGCTCTTGCAAAAATCGATTACATCAAAGTCCGTACTTCCTTTAACTAGGTCATCCAGCCTGAAACGTAGCATTATTCTCTTGTTTTCGATAGATGGTTTGACTTTGTCAATGATAGCAGCAACTGCTTTCGTCTTCCCATATGCTGTAAGTATCTGAACGGACTCTTCCGCTGAACTGAGTTCGTCACAAATAGCTGCATAAATCTCATTGGAGAATAATATAGCCATAATCTACCCTTTCAATTTGTGTTTCTCGGATTGGCTAATTCGGAAATATAGTTGTTCAGCCTATTATACCAAAGCGTCACCAGTTTGTCGTTTTCCTGTTTCTGAGTAGTATCCGTCTTTCTAATGGACTGAACAAGTGATGCTAATAACAATTCAAATGTTGTACGAGCTTCGGTATTGGGATAGATTTTTTCCAGAAGTAGAGTATAGAATTTATGACTCGTGTTAATTGTGATTATAGTGGTTGACAGGACAAATTTGTAGTCAAATGCAGGTGCACGTTCGCCCTTATCCGCATAATCGAAATTGACTTTATTGCTTATGAACCGTGATGCTTGTTCATCTGTCGGGTTTTCATATCCCTGATTAGCGAGTTCTTCCTTACCTGCAGAAATCGCCTCATCTGATGCAGGGTCGATTACTTCTTCATCGATATCCGAGTCGCCTTCATCAGAATTTGCACTCTCGTTTTCAACGGAATTTATTATGTTCGTGGCAGGTGTATCGGCATCATCATAAGACCGGGTATTCCTTCTTGTTTCTTCATTGAGCCGGTACATTTCCTTTATAGTGTTATATATGACATCATATAGTTGACACCAAATATCCTGACGCACCTTGCGTCCCTCACTTCCCGCGGACCGATCATTTGGGAGGCAAGAAGTAAGAACGGCGTGATGAGATATCTTCTCGGGACCCACAAAGGCTCGGTCACACGTATCCAGGAGGTGTTGAAAGCTCATAACAGCGTCCAGTTCGCCAAGGGCGTAACCCGTGAAGCTGTGTCCGATGCGAGAAAGCTCAAGATCTCGAAGCCGGTTTTGTCTCTTAATACGGAAGTCTGTGCCGCCATGATCAGGGCCAGTATCGCTGCCCTGACCGGAGCGAAACGTGACGCGGAATGCGTTGCCCAGATCGTCTTAGGCGCTCCCCATACCCCGGCTCCCGTTTCAAGGAACACTTACGACCCCACCGCTACGTGGCTGGATGTTGTGCTTGGGAATGTCCATCGGGCGTCTTCCGATCAGCACCGCGTTATGAGAGACAAAGCGGAGCAGTACAGCTTCGAGGCCGTTGTCCGAATTGGCATCTCTGGCGATCACACCAGCACTCGCATGAATAATATCATCTCGGCTCTTAGGACGCTGGAGTCCGCAGGAGTACACATCCGCGCCGAAGCAGAAAAACCGGAGCATCTTAACCTAGCAACATTGCCGTGGCGAATGCCGCTCAGATTATCCGTTAAGGAGACTGCCTGTTTCATGCTGCTCCCTGCCGGAGAGGAAGAGCTACCCGGTACGCCCGGACTCCATCCGAAGTTGATGCTGCCGCCGAAGTGGTACAAGGAACCGAGCTACGTTTCCTCAGATCGATGCTTCGCAGTCTCTCTCGGAAGCGAGAAAAAGCGACTCAGCATTACGCCAAAGGACGCATTGGAACACACCGTGTTTCTCGGCCCGACTGGAAGCGGTAAGTCTACCGCCATGCAGAGCCTGATTCTGTCTGATATAAGAGCCGGACGCAGCGTCCTTGTGATCGACCCGAAGGCTGATCTTGTCACAGACATTTTAGCGCGGATTCCTGACGAGCGCAAGGACGATGTAGTAGTGATCGACCCGTCCGATCCATGCCCCGTAGGGTTTAACCCGCTCTCTTATAATCAAGACCCGACGCTCACTGCCGATTCCATCCTCGCCGTATTTCAGGAGCTGTTCTCGCAAAACTGGGGCATCCGCTCCGCAGATATTCTCTCCGGCGCGTTGCTGACACTGGCGAAGATCAAGGGCTCAAATCTGCTTTGGCTCCCGCCGCTTTTAACCGACGCCGCCTTTAGAAAGAAGATCACATCGCAGATACACGACCCCGTGGCGCTCCAGCCATTTTGGAACCACTTCGAGGAAATGAAAGATACTGAGCGTAGAACGGAGATCGCCCCGGTCTTAAACAAGCTCCGCCAGATTACATACCGTCCGGGACTTAGAAATGTCCTCGGACAGTCCGAGCCGAAGTTCTCCCTTACCGATCTTTTCTATACGAGGAAGATCGTCCTGGTTCCGCTAAATAAAGGACTTGTCGGAGCGGAGTCGGCAAGACTTCTCGGTAGCCTGATCGTCGGCCTGACATGGTCTCTTGCTCTATCTCGCGCCAGTATCCCGTCGGAGAAACGCCACATGGTGTCCATCTACATCGATGAGCTACAGGATTACCGGTCTCTTCCTACCAGCTTCTCCGATGCTCTCGCTCAGGCAAGAGGACTCGGCGTTGCCTACACCGTGGCGCATCAGTACCGCGGCCAGCTCCCACCGGACATCAAGGCCGGGATCGACGCGAACTGCCGTAACAAGATTATCTTCGGTTTAAACAGTGAAGACGCCAAGGATATGGCGGCTGAAGCTCCCGAGCTACTTCCGCTCGATTTCATGACGCTCCCGCGTTACCAAATCTACACCACCTTCCAGTCCGGAGGCAGAAGCACCGGCTGGATCAGCGGACAGACCTTGCCGCCTTCGCCGTCTATCCGAATGGCTGCGGAGTGCAAGGCCGAGAGCATGAAGCGATACGGCGTACCAGCCGAAAAGACCGAAGCGGAGCTGATTTATATCATGTCTCCACGAGAGCCTGAGCCTGACCCTATCGTAGCAGACGCCCCTATCGGGCGCAGAAAGAAACCCTAACCCAAGGAGATCACTATGAATGAAGACCATAAAATAAGCGAAAATCAACTCTCTACCCCTGTTTTTGACCCATCCCGTCGCCCATCCGGTCGCACGGAGTTTGAAGGCGAGAATGCCCCGCAAGTTGGCGGCGACTCCTCCGCTTTGGGAAGCGACTCTATCCCCATTTCGGGGATACCTTCCTCATCGGCGGGCGCGGGCGCTGTCAAGAAAAAGAGCACGAAGCTCACAAGGGCGCAACTCGTTGAGATAGAGGATCAGCTCACTGCCCGAGACCACGCCGTTTTGCAGGCTATCAAGAAATACCGCTTTCTTACCTCGGACCAGATCGGGCGGCTGTACGTGACAGATTGCAGTACCAAGACTTCCAGAACACGCAATCAGAATCTTCTGCTCCAGCGTCTCGGCGGTCATGGCCTGATCGCTCCGCTTCAACGGAGAGTAGGAGGATTCGGCGGCGGCTCGACCTTACAGGTCTGGCACCTCACCGAAGCGGGACTTCGACTTCTGTCACTGAACGATCCCGGTGTGCCTCCGCGCAAACGCTTCTTTGAACCCTCAACCATGTTCCTTGAGCATACGCTGGCCATAGCCGAATTTGCGGTACAGCTAACCTGTCTCTGCCGGGACAGCCATGACCTAACTTTAGAGGTACTGGATGCTGAACCTTCCTGCTGGCGTCGCTTTCTCAAATTCTCGACAAGTGCAACATGTACCTCCGCTATTACTACACCGGCATCGAGCAGAAAGCCACCGGCATGTTCCCGCTCGTCGTGTGGATCGTAAAGGACGCGGACAGAAAGAACGGTATCAAGGAGTACATCCGCGAGAAGCTGAACGGACAGCCGAAAATGTTCCTCGTCATCACACCAGATGAGTTGGAGAAGATGATCCGCCAAATGATTGACGTCAAGGAGCTCTGCTAAAGGGTGGGGATTTGCGGTATGTAAGCGGGCGGATTCTAGGTTGAAGGGTACTGGCAGCACAGTTATTAACCATTAAGCGAAAGGACATATATGACAGAACCAACTACGGGGGAACAAAAAACTACAGATAAAACGAAGCTATCCGAAGCCGTCCGCATTGTCCAGGAGGCAATATCTGCCGAAGAAAACCGCCTGAAACAGGTTGCCGATGAGAAGGAAGGCGATCCCGTCATGCTGGAGGGAGAAACCACTGCTGGCTATGCCGTGCAGATGATGGTTGATCCGGCACAGGTGGCCAAGATCATGCTGGACTACTGGTATCCCGTTTATAAGGTTTTGGAGGAAGAAGCGCCTCAAGGGATGTGGGATGAACTGGCGAGGTTGGTTGGTCTTGATAGCGTTTTCTCTGTAGATCTATAACCGCAGACGGTGGAGTTAAACGGCACATTCATTTAACGGCAACAACCTATTTCTGCCAATGCCTGGAGGCCGAACAATTTCGTCCCGCTTACATACCTCAAGTCTCTATTTAGGAGCGGTTGGTGTGTAAGGGGGTAGGCTACCAAACGGAGGAGAGCGGAGAGCATTCTGCAACTAACATTTATGAAAGGAACTATATGGAACTACCATCAGTTGGGGGACAAATCAGGAAAAACAAAAAGCCAACGCCACTGTCCTTTTACTCGGAATGCGACAAAAAAGATTACCCGGTTACACTTATGATCACCACCTACCTTAATGGCAATCTGGCAATCTTGTTGCAGACCAAGGACAAAGGAGGCCCAGATAATTACGCTACGATCACCGTCAATTTCCTGGATGAACTATTGCCGCCTGATCAAGCATATCTGGACACCAACAACGTACCCGAAATCGAGCAATTCATAAAGGACAACAAGCTCGGCAAGCCAAAGCATAGACACCATATCAGTGGCTTCTGCGCCTATCCGCTCTATGAGTTCGATCTTCCGCGTTGTTTGGAATATGGCGTGTTGGCGGAACCCAAATGATTTTTTCACTCGCTCTTTTTAGCACCTTAAGTACCTTACAAAACTGCTTATTTACAAGACGTTTTTCGCTTGATTCCGGGCGAATAGTTCTATGCCTCTTACACACCAACGACTCCTATTAGAAAACAAACACAAACCAATCTGCCCCTTCGGGGGTACCATCGTACCTTAAAAAACTAAAAAGGGAGGCAGATGCAATGAATACGATGCGTGAAAAGCAAGTGGAAGAAGCTGTTCTGAGAATGGATTTGATGAACATCCATGAGGATGTCATCATCATGTTCCAGAAAAGCGGAGACATAACGCTCAGTGAGAACGGCAAGTATTATCCCCTTGATGATCAGCTCAAGGAGGATATCCGCCGGTTCGAGCAGGAACATGACGCCACCGTCTTCTTGGTGGTGCGGATGGCTACCATGTATGGGACGCTTGACTCTTTGTTGTTCGTCGGGAAGCACGAAGAGGAATGGGAGATGTCTCGGGAAGATCTGGAGGATGGCTACGCCATGAGCTACACGATCAACCGCGATTATCCCGAATGCTCCGAAATGGGCAGCATCTGCTTTGCTGTCACCGAATGCGGCGTCATCATCCGGGAGGGCTGAGTTATGGAGAAGAATCCGAACAAGGTCACGAAGCACAGCGTTTCTGTGGCGATCAACTTCGTGGTGTCCGATGAGGATATCGACGATATCATGAGCGCCGCTCTGGATGGCGGCATCACCTATTGGTGCGGCAAGGCCGAAGTCGTGGGCGAGTATCTCGGTGAATATGCCAGCGAACAGATTTCGCATGGCGGGATGCTGAAGCTCTACGACATCGAGGATGATTCCGTTTCTGAGCTGACGCTGGATAAGTTCCTTACAGGGCTTCGGCTCTGGATTGAGAACGAGCGGGCATTTGAACTGACCGATGCCGGAAGACTGGACGTCTGCCAGATCGACGCCGCCGCTGCGGATGCCATTATCCAGTATGCTCTGTTTAGTGACATAGTCTATGGCTAAAACGCACCTTAACAAAATCCCCGGCCTTCGGGCTGGGGATGACATGCCCCGTATGGGGTACCACATTAACCCGAGCCGCAGAAAGGACGGCTCGAACCGTACATTAAAAATCTGTAAGCAACGAAGGAGGCGATGATTATTGAAACACGTTGTTAAGCCCTTTATGGATCAGAGTATCAATCAGGCGATTGATCGCAACGATTCGCAGGCAGCAGCTACCGCTATTGAGCTTCAATTTCCGAAAACCTTCAGCAGAAGAGCTTGGCGTGTGATCCGCTATATGGAGGGCGCAATTTACTTGTATTCGTACAAAGGTAAGTTTGTGGCGACAGATGAGTCGCTGGAGCTTACCGAATACGGAGACGGTACGTCTGATTCCCCCTATGGCGGTCCCCGCTGGACTGGCGAATCACTGGAGGAACTGGAATGGTGGCTCGAGTCCATTGCTGACGAGTACGACAGCCTTGGAGATGTTCCTGGCTGGGAAGTATCACGGGCAATGAGAAGTTATCCGAATGAGAACATGCGCAACGTACTGGTCTCAATGTCCGCAGACAAGAACTTTGTCGGGATCAAGACTTATGACCGACAACATGGAACCCGTGGGCGATTTCTTATAAGCCGCACCGTGATCTCAACCCTATTGGACGCGCCAAAAGGCACAGTACGCTATGAATCTGATTGTGGCGACTACGCTATGATCACCCGTCTGGAGGACAAGCTGCAATTCTCATTTGCATGGCTGAACTACTCCGGGGACGGAGACATTAAGGGGTTCAGGCAGGATATCACGATTCCACTTTCCAAGTTTAGACTGGTGCTGGACTGGTCTGAATCCGTGAAATACTTGTATATCCCTATGTCATCAAAGGCCCTGATCGACGCCCGTCCCGCTGCCAAAACGATTTCTAAGATCATGAAGGACAAGCGTATTCGGCAGGCATTCTCAAAGGCAATGCGGGACTGCTTCCGCTGGCCGGGAGATACCGTAACGCTCTACCCGGATGGAGGATACAACTTCTTCTTTACCACGGCGAGCGGTTTCCCGAAGAATGGTGGCCTTATCCTTCACGAAAGTGAGAGAGACGGCTACCCCTACATCTACTATTCTGTTCACACATGAAGGAGGTTTTATTATGACAGAAAAGATCAGAGAGCAGATCATGGCTATCCGAGACAGCGGTGAGACCAATATGCTCGATACCCGCACGGTGCAGTGGATCGCCAACCGCGAAGGCTACTATGAGCTGGTTGTGTATCTCGAAGAGCACAGCAAAGAATACTGGCACTTCATCATGACCGGCGAAGAAAGCTGAGGTTCTTTTGGTGGATCACAAAATCGCCGCTTGCACAAAAGACGGTATCTGGCTGCTTGGCACCGTGGATGATTATATCTTCGAGGCCAAGGTTTGTGACGAAGCTTCTGGCTTCGGGATAGACTGTGGCCGGGTGATCAAGCTCCACGCCAGAAAATACTGTGAAGACAAGAAAGGCAAAGAGATTTTCGCTTATGAGCGCGGCTGGGACAAGTACCCGAGAGGCAAGCACAAGGGTGTAGCCCAGGCACTGATCCGCTTCTGCGAATCCTTGCCGGAGCAGGATATCTGGAGACATACGTTTTATAAGAAAGTGCGTCGTTTTCTGGTAACGGAAGACGACGTTCTTGAATACGACGAAAACGGCAATCCCTGCTAATAACATTTTGAAGGAGGATAAGACCATGACCATTAACTGCAATGTGACCGGCAACGAGCGCAAACGCTTGGCGCAGGTACTCGGCGAGATTCTTTCTATTGAGCCAGTGTACATGAAGGCCCCGACCTTTGCCTATGTTCTCGGTAATTATACCATCGACAAAGACGGCGCGATCTCCTGCCCGGAATCGGCGATGCCGGTAGCTGTGGCGCAGATCGTTGCCAAGCTGTCTGACGAGGGCTTTACCCCGGAGATTAAGGAGAGTGAGCCTGCTTTCGCGGACGAATCCGCCGAGGATACGGCACCCGCCGAAATCCCCGCAGAAACGCCCGACGTCGCGCCGGAGGCCAAACCCGAGGCGCAGCCCGAAGAGGACGAGACGGAGGCCACAGAAGGCGAGCAAATGCCCGACGTGGCCGCTTCCGAAGAAGATGCTCCTGCCGAGGCAGACCAGTCTAATGAGGAAGCTCCTGTTAACGAGGATCGGGCTGATGATATTCAGGATGATCCCTCTGAAAGCGGCACCTCTGCTGAGGCGGACGACACGAAGCTGACCATCAGCATCCCGAGAGCAAAACTCCCGGACGATGCACTGATGCGCCTTCGCGCTATCGTCTCCAATAAGGAGGATCTGTTCAAGCGGGCGCTGCTTGCCGATGCTCTCTCGATTGAGGTTACGGATGAGGAAATCTCGTTCCCGTGGTTTACTCTTTCTGGGATTGATGGCGAGGCCGAAGCCTACGCGCAGTTCATCACCTATCTCTGCAAGATGGCGGTGGAACAGAAGCGTGTGCAGGACAAGCCCTATGACGGCGACAATGACCGTTTTGCCATGCGTATCTTCATGGTGCGCATGGGTATGAAGGGCAAGCAGTTCGATTTGGCCCGCAAGCTGATGCGAAAGCACCTGACCGGCAACAGTGGTTGGCGCTATGAGGATTCTGCTAATAAGCCGAATCGGAACAGGTCGATTCATTCTACTGTCCAGCATCTTAGGGAGGAGTGATGAATGTGTCAGGAGGTAAATATATGCAGATTACAAAAATCCCAGCAAAGCCAAAAGAGTATAAAACGCTTCGAGTTGCGGCATATGCTCGTGTTTCAGCGGATAAAGATGCTGCCTTCCATTCGTTGGAGGCTCAGACTGAATACTATGAGAAATATGTCAGCAATCATCCAGACTTGACGCTTGTCGGTATTTATTCTGATAACGGCATTTCCGGTACAATTGTTGAACGCCCAGAATTCCAGCGGTTGCTGGAAGATTGTCGCGCTGGAAAGATTGATCTCGTGATAACGAAATCAGTTACCCGCTTTGCTCGTAATACGGTGATTCTTCTTCAGACTATCCGTGAGCTAAAAGCTCTCGGCATCGACTGTTATTTTGAAAAAGAACAGATGCACTCAATCAGCCCAGATGGTGAGCTTTTGCTTACTCTGCTGGCTATGTATGCCGAAGAGGAAGCACGCTCCGCCAGCGAGAACCAACTCTGGCGTGTCCGTAAACGTTTTGAACAAGGAAAACCTTGGGTTGGCAACATGCTCGGTTATCGTCTAATTGATGGTAAGCTCATCATCATACCAGAAGAAGCTGAGATAGTTCGCCAAATCTACGCAGACTATCTCTCCGGTATGGGTAAAAACGCGATTGCGAATAAACTCTCAAGGAGCGGCATCACAACCCCAACAATGAAAAGCTGGTCATATACCGGCATCTGCAAGATTCTTTGCAACGAAAAGTACGTCGGTGATATGATTCTTCAGAAGACCTACACACCAGATTTCAGGACTAAAAAGGCCAAAATCAATCACGGCAATGTTCGGCAGTATTTTGTCGAAGGCAGCCACGAACCGATTATTGACCAAGTCACTTTCGATGCCGTTCAACATGAGATGGAGCGAAGGAAAGAAAAATGGAACCCTGACAAATCGTCTAAAACCATAAACGAGAATATGTTCAGCGGTTTGATCGTCTGTGGCATCTGCGGTTCGCTCTATAAACGCAAACATCAGCATTGCCAGTCGTACAGTAGCTATTTATGGCTTTGCAACAAGTATTATCGTCGAGGTAAAACCGCATGCCCGTCGCAGAAAATCCCCGAAAGCATCCTAAACTCCAAAACAAAAGAAATTCTCAACGTGGACTCGTTTACCCACGAGTTACTGGAAGAAAAACTAACCCGCATCATCGTTCCCGAACACAATCATTTGATCTACGAATTTAAGGACGGAAGTTCAGTAGATGTGTTTTGGCAGTTTCCGTCCCGTAGTCTGAGTTGGAACTCCGAAATGAGTCAAGCGGCTCGTGAACGAACACTTGCGAAAAGCAGAAAGGAGAAAAAAGAGCATGAGACCAAAGGTTACAATCATTGAGCCGACTCAATACCAGGGCAACAATAACCCAACAACAATACCTGCAAAAACAAGAGTTGCTGCTTATGCTCGTGTTTCCACAGAGCAGGACGAACAGCAGAGTTCTTATGAGGCACAACTTGATTATTATACCCGCTATATTCAGAGCAATCCAGATTGGGAGTTTGTTTCGGTGTTTTCAGATGAAGGCATTACCGGAACAAGCACTAAAAACCGTGATGGTTTTAACCAGATGATTGATTTGGCTCTCTCTGGCGGCATCGATTTGATCCTAACCAAGTCGATATCCCGTTTTGCTCGAAACACTGTAGATACGCTTCAGGCAGTTCGCAAACTTAAGGCGGTTGGCGTTGAGGTGATTTTCGAGAAAGAGAACCTCCATACGCTCGACCCCAAGTGCGAGATGATTCTGACCATCTTTAGTTCTCTTGCCCAAGAAGAGAGCCGCTCAATGAGCGAGAATATCCGTTGGGGGCATCGAAAAAGTATGGCAGACGGTAAGGTCTCTTTGCCATATTCGAGTTTTCTGGGATATCGGAAAGGAGAGCAGATGGGCGACCTGAGATTGTCGAAGAGGAAGCTGCCATTGTGCGCATGATATATAGTATGTTCCTCGATGACTATACGATCAATGATATTGCCCGTTATCTTACCAGCCAGTCTATCCCTACCCCTCGTGGAAAAACAGTATGGTCTGTAAGTACGATCAGAAGCATTCTCTCAAATGAAAAATATGCTGGAAATGCCTTGCTGCAGAAAACATACACGGTGGATTACCTCACTAAAGAAGTCCGCAAGAACTGCGGGGAACTGCCGCAGTACCTAATCGAGTATTCTCACGATCCTATTATTGACCCTGAGACTTTTAATCAGGTGCAAGCCAAGATAGAGGCACAAACTCCATACCGCCGAAAGATTCGTGGCAACAGCCCTTTGTCTAATACCATCGTCTGTGGTGTTTGCGGTGGCTTCTATGGCCATAAGGTTTGGCACAACCATGAAAACACCGACAGATATGATGTTTGGTACTGCAATGCCAAATATGGCAGTTCGGACAAATGCCCGTCTCCTGTATTGCGAGAAGACGAAATCAAGTCCGCTATCGAGGTTGTATTGCGCAAACTCGGAAAGGAAAGGACAAAATACACCGATGCGCTCTGGCGCAAAACAGTAGAGGTGGTAACGGTATATCCTGGAGGAAAGCTGGAGTTTCGGCTCAAATCCGGAGAAACTGCTTCTTATCAGCTTTAAGTACATTATATGCCGCTGACAATCCGTGTTCCTACACGGTGCGTCGGCGGCTTTTTCATTATAAAAAGCTGTTCAGGAGGGGATGACATAGCATTAACTGATATGATCAAATAGTGGTGCAGGTCGTCCCCTTTTTTGATAGTGCTCCACAAAAAATGGTCCAGCCTCAGTACACTTGCGCTCTTTTTTAGTGCATATGTGTATGTCCAGTCTAATGCGCGAAAGGATAAACTGGTGCAAAAAAGAGAGCAACCCCCGATTTAACGGGGGCGCTCTCAAAAAAAGGTGGACGCCAGCTTGTTCTCCAAGCTGACGTCCAAGTATGGTCGGAGTGGGGAGACTCGAACTCCCGGCATCCTGCTCCCAAAGCAGGCGCGCTACCAACTGCGCTACACCCCGGTATGCGGTTTTGGCACGGATGTCTGCGTGCCAGCGCGGCGGATACGGCGCTTACACGAGGAATCCAAGCTAAAATATTATATGACACAATGCGCGCGAAGTCAAGCCAAACCCTTGACGAACCGCGCCGCCTGCCGTACAATAAACCCATGTCTTATTGTTCCTATCATTTATAAGAAAAGGTGTGTCACGATGGAAAACAGCGCAAAGACCATGGACCAGATCGTCGCCCTGTGCAAAAACCGGGGCTTTGTATATCCGGGCAGCGAGATCTACGGCGGCCTGGCCAACAGCTGGGATTACGGCCCTCTTGGCGTCGAGTTTAAAAACAATGTCAAAAAGGCCTGGTGGAAGAAGTTCGTGCAGGAATCCAAATACAATGTTGGCTTGGATTCCGCCATTCTGATGAACCCGCAGACCTGGGTCACCTCCGGCCATGTGGGCGGCTTTTCCGACCCGCTGATGGACTGCCGGGACTGTCATGCCCGTCACCGCGCGGACAAGCTCATCGAGGACGCGGGCGGACACGCCGAAGGCATGAGCTTCGACGAGATGACGGCATATATCCGCGAGCATGGCATCGCCTGCCCGGAATGCGGCAGCAAAAATTTTACCGACATCCGCAAGTTCAACCTGATGTTCAAGACGTTTATGGGCGTTACCGAAGACGCCAAGAATGAGGTCTATCTGCGGCCTGAAACGGCGCAGGGCATCTTTGTCAACTACGCCAATATCCAGCGCACCACGCGCCGCAAGCTGCCGTTCGGCGTGTGCCAGATCGGCAAATCCTTCCGCAACGAGATCACGCCGGGCAACTTTATTTTCCGCATCCGGGAGTTCGAGCAGATGGAGTGCGAGTTCTTCTGCAAGCCGGAGACCGATCTGGACTGGTTCTACTATTGGAAGGATTACTGCAAGAACTTCCTGCTGAGCCTGGGCATGAAAGAGGAAAACATGCGCCTGCGCGACCATGAGAAGGAGGAGCTGTCCTTCTATTCCAAGGCTACGACGGACATTGAGTATCTGTTCCCGTTTGGCTGGGGCGAGCTGTGGGGCATTGCCGACCGCACCAATTACGATCTGGGCCGTCATCAGGAGGCCAGCGGCAAGAGCCTTGAATACTTTGACCCGGAGACCAATGAACGCTATATCCCCTATGTTGTGGAGCCGTCCCTGGGCGCGGACCGTGTGGCGCTGGCGTTCCTTTGCGAGGCCTACGACGAGGAAGTGGTGGACGCCGGGAAAAACGACACCCGCGTGGTGATGCGCCTGCATCCGGCGCTGGCGCCCTTCAAGGCGTGCGTGCTTCCGCTTTCGAAAAAGCTGGCCCCCAAGGCCGAGGAAGTGCGCGCCGAGCTGGCGAAGTATTTCATGGTGGATTATGATGAGACCGGCTCCATCGGAAAGCGTTACCGCCGCCAGGATGAGATCGGCACGCCGCTGTGCATCACCATCGATTTTGAGACCGTGGGCGACGACAAGACGGCCGCCGACGGCTGTGTGACCGTGCGCGACCGCGACACCATGCAGCAGGAGCGTGTGAAGATCGAGGACCTGCGCGCTTATATCGAGAAAAAGATCGAGTTTTAAAACCACATGCAAAGCGGACGTCCCAGGGGCGTCCGCTTCCTTTTTTTGCCTGCTTGTGGTATGATGAAAACAAGCCATATCCAACAGAACGGAGGAGTTTTTATGATCGGCTGGCTCATACTTGCGGCTGTGCTGGCGTTGTGCGCCGTGTTGTGCATCCGTGCGGCCCGGTTCAAACCGGAGGCGGGGGCTGGGGCGGCGCCCACGCCCGTCGCCGTGGACACAGAGGGGGCTGTACAGCGCCTGGCGCAGCTGGTGCGCATCCCGACGGTGTCCAATTATGATGCGGAAAAGTTTGATGAAACACAGTTTGAAGGCTTCCGTGAGAAGCTGCGGGAATTGTACCCCCGCGTACATGCGATGTGCCCGCCCGTGCGCATCGCCCACACGGGCATGCTGTTTCACTGGAAAGGAAAAAGCAGCGCCGCTCCCGTTGTCCTGATGGCGCACTATGACGTAGTGCCTGTAGACGAAGCGGGGTGGAAGCATCCGCCTTTCTGCGGCGAGGTGTTTGACGGCGAGCTGTGGGGGCGCGGTACGCTGGACACGAAAATCACGCTGCTGGGCATTCTGGAGGCGGCCGAACGGCTGATGAGCGAGGGCTTTGTGCCCCGGAACGACGTGTACTTTTCTTTCTCAGGCGACGAGGAAGTGAGCGGGCCGAGCGCACCGGCCATCGTGGAATATTTGAAGGAGCGGGGCGTCAGGCCCGCAATGGTGGTGGATGAAGGCGGCGCCGTTGTAGACGGCGTATTCCCCGGCGTCAAGCAGCCCATCGCGGTGGTGGGCATCGGAGAAAAAGGCTTTATGAATGTGGAGCTGACGGCGCGTGCCGCCGGCGGCCATGCCAGCACGCCGGCCGTGCCCTCCACGCTGGGCATGCTGTGCCGGGCCGTGGCCGATTGCGAAAAACACCAGTTCAAGGCGCATCTGACGGCGCCCGTGCGCGCGCTGTTCCAAAACGTGGGGCCGTATGCGCCTTTCGGCCTGCGGCTGGTATTTGCGAATCTGTGGCTGTTTGGGCCTCTGCTGCCGCTTCTGGCGGGCAGGCTGGGCGGCGAGCTGGGCGCGATGATGCGCACCACCATGGCGTTCACCACGGCGCAGGGTTCCAAGCAGATCAACGTGCTGCCCACAGAGGCGTCGGCGGGCGTCAACCTGCGGCTTGTCAATCTGGATACGCCGGAAAGTGCGGCGCGGCACCTGAAAGACGTCATCCGCAACGATAAGGTGGAGGTCAAGGTAACATACGCTCAGAATGCCAGCCCGTATGCCTCCGCGGAGGATGCGAACTGGGAGACGCTGGCCAAGGCAGTGGGCGACACATGGCAGGGCAGCATCGTCTCGCCGTACCTGATGATGGCCTGCTCCGACAGCCGTCATTTCAGCGCCATCTGCCGGGACGTATACAAGTTCAGCGCCATGGCGCTCTCCAAGGAGCAGCGGGGGCTGATCCACAACAACGACGAGCGTATCCCGGTGCGTGAGATTGCCAAGACGGTGGAATTTTTCACCCGGCTGGAGCAAAGCATATAACGAAGCAGACCGCCGCGCGGCGCGCGGAAATCCTGATGATTTGGAGAAAATGAAAATGGATATGAATTTGGTGAAGCAGTATGCGGAATTTGCCGTAAAGATCGGCGTCAACCCCCAGCCGGGGCAGACGCTCATCATCCGTGCGCCCATCGAGGGGGCGTTTTTCGCCCGGGCCTGTGCCGAGGCGGCCTACGCTGCGGGCGCGAAGGAAGTGGTGGTGCACTATTCGGACGAAAAGCTGTCCCGCATTAAAATGGAGCATACCGCCGTGGAGGTATTGGAGGATGTGAAGCCCTGGCTCCAGCGCAGCTATCTCGATTATGTGGAGAGTGAGGGAGGCGCGTGCATGCTGTCCATTTCCGCGCGGGACCCGGAGATCTACAAGGGGCTTGATATGGAAAAGATCGACCGCGCAAACCAGGCGGCTATGAAGGCGCAGGAGGAGTGGCGCAGCTATACCATGAGCGACAAGGTGCAGTGGAGCATCGTGGCGATCCCAAGCGCCGCGTGGGCGGGAAAGGTATTTCCCGGCGCGGCGGAGGATGAGGCTCAGGAAATGCTTTGGGACGCTATCTTCGACGTGTGCCGCGTGAAAAACGGCAATGTGGTGTCCGAGTGGCAGGCGCATGTGAAAAAAATGACCGCCTGGCGCGACCGCATGAATGCGCTGGATCTGGACAGCATCCGGCTGCAGAGCGCCAACGGCACAGACCTCACCATCGGCCTTGCGGACGGGCATGTGTGGGAGGGCGCTCAAAGCCGTACGCCCGAGGGCTACACATTCATCGCAAATATCCCCACCGAGGAAGTGTTCACCGCGCCGCACCGTCTGCGCGTAAACGGCGTTGTAAAGGGCACCAAGCCCTATGTGTACAACGGCAACCTCATTGAGGGCTTTTCCGTCACCTTCAAGGACGGCGAAGTGGTGGAGCATTCGGCCCAAAGCGGCGAGGCGCTGCTGGGCCAGCTGCTGGACACCGATGAAGGCTCCCGCCGCATCGGCGAGATCGCGCTGGTGCCGGCGTCCAGCCCCATCAACCGGCGGGGCATTTTGTTCTACAATACGCTGTTCGACGAGAACGCGGCCTGCCACATCGCCTTCGGTAAGGGTTACCCCGGCACTGTAAAGGGCGGTACGGCCATGACGAAGCAGGAACTGTTGGCCCACGGTGTGAACGACAGCATCATCCACGAGGACGTGATGGTGGGCGCGCCGGATATGACCATTACGGGTACCACCAGAACGGGAGAGAACGTGAAGATCTTTGAAAACGGAGAATGGGCATTTTAATGGAAATAAATATCCCCCGGCGAAGCCGGGGGTATTTCAGATGCGGGCAAAGCCCTATGATACAGGCAGCGCCTCAAGGCGCATAACGGTCTGACACTTGCATAGGATTGTTACTTGTTACCCGCAAGCGGGTCCATGTATTCCTTTAACGTCATCTGATCTGTAAGTTGATCTTCTTTCAACTGATTTTGAATGTATTCCGCGATCTTTTTCGTATTCTTTCCTGCGGTGTCCACGTAGTACCCTCTGCACCAGAATGATCGATTCCCATATTTGTACTTCAGATTCCCGTGTCGTTGAAAAATCATCAAACTGCTTTTCCCCTTGAGAAATCCTATGTATCCCGCCACACTCATTTTCGGTGGGATTTCTACCAGCATGTGGATGTGATCCGGGCACACTTCTGCTTCTACTATTTTTACTCCTTTCCATTCACTGAGCTGTCTCAAAATCCCTCCTATCTCTTTTCGATTTTCTCCGTAGAACAGTTTGCGCCGATATTTCGGCGCAAACACAATGTGGTATTTGCAATTCCATTTAGGTCAGTTTACAAAGAACTACACGCAGACCACGAAACGGAGGCTGCTGACAACAAATACAGGCTGAGTATCAAGCACCGGGAAAGTGCGAGATATTCAGCCTGTTTTGTTGTTTGGGGTTTCCAAAGGGTACCCCTTTGGCACACGACTTTGCGTAGCAAAGTGTAGTGTGTTATACGCTCTGTCGGCGTTGCCGTGAAAATGCCGTTGCCGCCGGGGAGGGCAAGGGCATTTGAAGCGGCAGGAAAACAGGGCTGTGCTTGCGTGGCGTGGAGCCGCAAGCGCAGGTCTGGTTTCATCAGCAGACAGGGCGTATATGAAAGCCCCTGTCCCTCGACCTACGCTCCGACTTGTGGACAAAGTGTCCCGAAGTGTGGCCACATTCCCAGAAAAGTAGCAGGACAGCGGGCAAGCGTCAGGGCTGAAATGAACGAGTTTACACCCGGCCTTGACCGCCGCCCACCGTCCCGCTGAATGGGTGGACAAGGCGGCCAATCCTCCGAAGTACTTGGCCGCCCTCTTTCTGATTTTGGAGCGTTTCTTTTTTCAAAATTGAAATGGGCGGGAAGCCATTTTAGGGCTTTCCCGGCTGTCTTTGCTATTGAGAAAACAATAGTTAATTTACATCTTTATCTTTTTTACAAACTACGCAGAGCCAGCCTTTTTCATTTTTGTGTATTTTTATGTCTGTAAAACCAGCACCCTCTAAAGATTTTTTGACTTGTCCAGAATTGTATATTTTCATTCCTTGTATAATCTTAGTCCACTTTTCTTCTTTGGAATTTTCGCCATTTGATTCGTTGCAAATCATAAAAGTTCCGCTGCCTTTCAAAACTCGATATACTTGCTTAAATGCCTCATTAATATCAGGCCAAAAATATATTGTTTCAAACGCAGTAATTATATCAAAAGTTTCATTTCCGAAAGGAAGTTTCATTACATTACCTTGCAAGATTTCGCAACGCCTATTTTCTATTTCTGCCTTATTGATTTTTTGGGATTTTATTACACTAATTTCTGAATAATCAATACCTGTCACTTTGCCGTATGGAGTTTTTGCCAATAGCTTTTTTACATTTGCTCCACCGCCACACCCAATATCCAGACATATGTAATTCGTATTAATTTCTATATGCGTAAATCCCCATTCAGCCATAGATGAATGTCCGGTATTCATCATATTAACCATAATTTTGCCGCCAATCCCTTTGGGCTTACAAGTATTTTGAAAAAAAGACATACACAATGCTCCTTTCATAGTTATCTTTAGCTAACCACATTATATCACACTCTCTTTTTGCGGACAACGTGAATTTTATTTCCTTTTTTCTCTTTACTCTTTATGATTACTTTCCCACCTGCTTAATCATCTTCTTCGCTAACTGCTGGAACAGGTCAGCCAGATTTACGGCTACCTCGACACCTGGGAGAATGTATCCTTTGACGACAAGCGGCGGGTGATGGACTTGATGATTACCATCATAGCCGCCACAAGCGACAGTTTGAACATCACATGGAAAATCTGACGGGCGGAACCCCTCCCGTCAGATACCTACCCTGTGTAGACCCTTGTAAACTGTACTTTTGTATGCGCTAAACTATTATTGTCATTCACTGAATGGCCTCCTTCTGTTGGTTCGTGCAGTTGCCAGACCGCACTGCCATTTTACTGGAAGGAGTTTCTTTTCATAGCTTAAGCTTTTCCGTACCACCGGCATAGCCGGTGGTTTTTCTACAAATAAAAGGGACCTCCCGCAGGTGCGGGAGGTCCCTTTTTTACAGAGAAAAATATCCGGCTCAATGAGCGACGAACCAGAAAATGCTGCCCTTGCCGGGTTCGCTGTCCACACCGAAGGGAAAGCCGTGGTTGATGAGGATGGCCTTTGTGATGGAAAGCCCCAGCCCTGTGCCGACCTTGCCGGCGTCCGCGCGGGAGCGGTAGTATTTGTCAAAGATATAGGGAAGATCTTCCCGGGCAATGCCCGCGCCGTGGTCCTCAATCTCTACCCGCACGGCGGCGTCCGGCTGCGGTTTTACGCGCAGCGCCACACAGCCGTCCGGCCCGATATGATGGATGGCGTTCGCCAGCAGATTGTGCACCACACGGCTCATCATGTCCGGGTCTGCCGTTACGGTACAGGGGTCGGCAGCATCTACCGTGAGGGTGTAGCCGCTCTGCTCACAGATATTCTGGTAGCGGTAGGCCACTTCGTCGCACAGCTGTGCCAGGTCGAACTGGACGGGATTGAGCTTTTCGGTGCCGGAGGAATATTTGGAAAGCTCCATCACGCTGTTCACAAGGCCGGAGAGGCGGTCGGTCTCGTCCACGATGACCGAGAGCTGTTCGTCCCGCTTTTCCTTGTTGTCGCCCGTCAGGTCGCGTACCGTCTCGGCATAGCCCTTGATGAGCGTCAGCGGCGTGCGCAGGTCGTGGCTGACATTGGCGATGAGGTCCCGCTGCAGCTCCGAGGTGCGGCCCACCTCCCGGGCCATGGTGTTGAAATCCCCGGCCAACGCGCCCAGCTCGTCATCCGCCTGGGGCGTGACGCGCACCTTGTAATTGCCGCGTGCCATCTCCCGCGCGGCGCGGGAAATGGCCGAGATGGGTTTTGTGAACCAGCGGCTGAATACATAAGCACCCGCAATACTGACGATGAGCAGCACGGCGGCAATGATGGGCATTTGCGCACTGATGACGTCGGCGGCCTGGCCCACACGCTCCAGGTCTGTGGAGAGGATGAGAGAATACTGGTTGTTGATGTTGCGGCACACCACCATCTGCCGGGTGCCGGAGGTGCTTTCCAGGCCGGGCAGGATGCGGGAGTCCGGCAGAGTAAAGTTCAGGTCTCCCAGTACGAAGGTCGTGGCCCGCAGGTTGACGGCTGCGGTGCTGTTCCACTGCGGCTCTGAATATTCCATAAGCTGGCTCAGCGGATTGGGATGCAGCAGGCACTGGTCGGACTGCAGCTGGTGAAGATGCAGCAGGACCTTGCAGTCTGTTCCGGCTACCTCAAAGCATTTTCCGGCCAGCAGCCCCCGGTTGTCCATGATCTCCTCCATCATGTCTGAGGGAATATGAACGCCGCCGCTCTTGTCGAAGCTCTCGAATTTGCCGTATTTTTCAATGATGGCGGAATAGACGTCCGCCGCATGGTTCAGATCCGCGAGCACGCGCCGGTTGTACATGGGCTCCAGCAGCTTTACGCTCAGCAGCCACACCAGCGCCAGCAGCACCATGCTCATCAGCACAACAAACAGCATCAGCTTGCGGCTGATCCTATTGAAAAAACGCCGCTTTTTTACGGCCGCGCCCGCGGGGCGCTTGTCCTGCTTCATTTTCCGGGCCTCACATCGGGGTCAAATTTATAGCCGATGCCCCATACCGTCACGATGTTGTCGCGGTATTTGCCCAGGTGGCTGCGCAGCATTTTGACATGGGTATCCACGGTGCGGTCCTCGCCGTAATAGTCGTAGTTCCACACCTTTTGCAAAATCTTTTCCCGGGAAAGCGCCAAGCCCTTATTGGATACAAGGAACACCAGAAGATCGAATTCCTTGGGCGTAAGGGGAGCTTCCTCCCCGGCGATCTTCACGCTGTGGGAGGCAGTGTCTATGACAAGGTCCCCGAATACAAAGCTTTCGCCGCCCTCCTGCGTTTTGGGCATGGTGCGCGCCAGGACCACCTTTACGCGGGCCACCAGCTCCCGCGGGCTGAACGGCTTTACCACATAATCGTCCGCGCCGCCCTCCAGGCCCGCAAGCTTGTCGTATTCCTCGCCGCGTGCCGTCAGCATGATGACGGGCGTGTCGATTTTGCGCTTGCGCATCTCGCGCAGGCAGGTCATACCGTCCACAAACGGCATCATGATGTCCAATATCACAAGGTCCGCTCCGGAGGCGGCCAGCGCCGCCAGCGCGGCGGAGCCGTCGGTGGCCTCTTCGCACTGGAAGCCTTCGTGCTCCAAATGCTCGCGGATCAGCTCGCGGATGCGCGGCTCGTCGTCTACGATCAAAATTTTTGCCATAACAAACACCTCGTTTTCGGCAGCAGATGGTTTTTTCGTTTTTCTTATAGTAGCATATTACAGCGCCGATATGTCAAATTTGTGAAAATGTTTTACGCATGCGTCCCTGCCGATTGACGGCGCGGGCGGAGCGCGGTAAAATGGCAGATAGGACCGGCGCGCCTCCCCGGAGGCCCCTGCCTGCAGGGCCGGATCACGCGGCGCGTATGCGCCGGGAAATGGGATGATCTTGAATGGCGGTATTTTTGTGGGTTCTGGCCGTGTGCATCGTTCTGCTGTGGCTTTTTCTGCGGCCGGGCCGCTACGGCGAGGCGCAAAAGCAGCTGGTGTACGGCGTAAACCACGCGCACCGGGGCTTGCATACGAAGGATAAGACGGTGCCGGAGAACAGCCTGCCCGCGTTCCGCGCGGCGGCGGAGGCCGGCTACGGCGTGGAGCTGGATATCCAGCTCTCCAGGGACGGGCAGGTCGTGGTGTTCCACGACGACACGCTGGACCGTGTGTGCGGCGTGCACGGCCGTGTGGACGAATTTACATTCGAGGAGCTGCGCGGGATGCGTCTGTGCGGCACACAGGAGACGATCCCCCTGCTGACGGAGGTGTTTGAAGTGATGGGCGGCAGAACGCCCATGATCATTGAACTCAAGACGGGGCGGCGCAACGACGAGCTTTGCGAAAAGGGGCTGGCGCTGATGCGCGCGTACAACGGCCCCTACTGCATCGAGAGCTTTGACCCGCGCATCGTGCGCTGGTTCCGGAAAAATGCGAAGGATGTGCTGCGGGGACAGCTTTCCGACGCGCCCGCCTCGTTTCGGGATGAGCCGAAGCCGCTGGCATTCGCATTGGGCTGCCTGTTCACCAACGTGCTGGCGCGCCCGCAGTTTATCGCTTACGGCCCCGGCAAAAAGCCATGGACCGCCCGTCTGGCGGAGGCAATGGGCGCCATCCGCGTATGCTGGACCGTGCGCCCCGAAGACGATATAAACGCGAAAGAAGCGGAAAACGACGCGGTGATTTTCGAATTTTATCACCCCGCGCCGAAGTATAAGTGAAAGAACCCGCGGCCTGGCCGGTATGGGGCGCTTTTGCGCCCCTTTTTTGCCTTTTTTAGAGAAATTTTGCCCCGCGTGCAATTTTTGGCAGGGCTGCGGGGTATACTTCATAGCAAAGGCCGCCTGGTGTGCGGCCGCCTTTGCCAGTATTACAAACTGTAAGGAGAAACAAACATGAACCGACTGTACCGTATTTCCGCGCTGGCGCTTGCCGCCGCGCTCTGCCTTGCCCTTGCCGCCTGCGGGCCAAAGCTGCCGGGCACGAATTCCGGCAGTTCCTCTGCCGTATCTACGCCTGCCGCCTCCGGCTCGGGTTCCGTTTCGGGTTCCGCGTCCGTTTCGTCCGGCGGGGCCGGGGACACGATGAGCGAGGGCCAGCGCTACGCCTATGCCATCCGTGACGCGCGTCCGGCCGAGGACAATGAGTATTCCGAGATCGCCTGCGGCGACGCGGGCGGTGAGCCGATGCTGGCCGTGAATCCCAACGATATGTCCGCCGAGGATGCGGCGTCCAGCATCCAGATGATGCTGGACACCATGGGCATCGATCCCGCAACGCTGGACGCGTACGCCTTCAGCATGTCGATGATGAATGTGCGGGCCTACGCCATCGGTGTGTTCAAGCCTGCCGAAGGCCAGGCCGAAGCCGTGCAGGCTGCGGTGGAAAGCTATGTTTCGCTGCAGCGCAAGTCGTTTGAAAACTATCTGGCCGACCAGTACGAGGTTGCCAAGGGTGCGCTGATCAAAACGCTGCCCGGCGGAGAAATCGTACTTGTGATGAGCGAGGGTGCGGCAGACATCATGGCCAATCTGGAAAAAACACTGAAATAACAGGCGGGAGCATTGCCTGAAAAAAGGGCCTCGTGCTGATGCGGTTGATGCATCCGGCACGGGGCCCGTCCCTTTGCAGGCGTGGATCATGCATCTGGGATGGCATCTCCGGCATAGCTCCACGGCCCTTGCGCCGTTGGGGCGAAAAAGGCGGCGTTCCCGCCGCTGTACGGCAGCTGCGTCAGAAGAACATAAAAGCCCTCGGGCCGCTGCTCCGCGCGGGACAGGTGGTTCAGGTATGCAAGCGCACAGTCGTCCCAGGGCAGCTCCGCCGTCTGCCAGGAGGCTCCGCTGTCTGCACTGCAGTAGAGCAGGGGCCAGTTTTCCTCTGGACCTGTGGCAAGAGTGAGAAACGCCGTGCCGTCCGGCGTCATGGAAAAACCGCTGAGGATGTGGGAGGTGCCGAAGTGCGGCAGGGCGCCGAATGCCGTCCAGCTTTGCCCGCCGTTATGGGTGAAAAAAGCATATTTTTCCTCGCCGCCGCCCGGGGAATGCTGCGTGCCCACCGCTGCAAAGCCCAGCTCCGGCGTCAGAAACTCCAGCTTTGCGTATTCGACAGGACGGTCCAGCGCGGTAAGGGACTGACCGAACCATGTGACGCCTTCGTCCGGCGTGACGCTGACACTGCAATCCAGCGGGCCGGACGCATACAGTACAGCCTGCACCTTGGAGCCGGTTTCAGCGGCCAAAATGCGGCCTGCCCCGGTAAAGAGAGCACGGGTCGTTTCCGGCGAAACAGCGGAGCCGTGCCCCGCCGTGAACCAAACGCCTCCGTCCGCGGCGGCAAAGCAAGGGCCGTTTGTGCTGGAAAAATCCGGTACGGCGGCAGACTGCGGAGCATCCGGCAGCGGTGCAGAGGGGGCGAAGCTCTGCCGCAGGAGCCGCAGACCGCCGCCGCTCAGCCAGAGGGAGATTGCCAGGCCCGCCGTACAGGCGCACAGTGCCCAAAACGGCTCCCGCCGGGGCCTGAGGACGCGGTACGGCACGCCGTAGGAGCGGGAAAGGATATACCGCACAGCTTGTGCGTCGCTATGGTGGACAAAGAGGGGAGGGCCTTCCCATTGAAGCACGAACCCGTCGGGCAGTTCCCAGGCACCCATCAAGTCGGCGTGCTCCAGCCGGTAAGGTTCTCCGTTTTGATGCCAGCGGCAGTGGGTGGGGTATACGGCTGCCTGAACGGCCGCAAAATCTCCTTTGCAGGCGGCCCGCAGCCGCAGCCGCAGCGGGCCGTCCGCACAGCCCCACAGACAAAATGCAGCCGCGGCCAGAAAAAAGCCGGTGCAGGCCATACGCACGGAGCCGAACAGCCAGGCGCGGCTCAAAGCAGCGCAGACGGTACAGCACAGCGCCGCCAGCGCATAGGCCGTGCGCGGCCCGCTGCCGCGCATACAGCGGGCTTGGGCGCGCCATGCCTGCTCGGTACGCGGAAATGTAAGGAAGCCGACGGGCGCTTCGTCCGGTTCGTCTTCGTCCGCGTTCAGAAGTGCCGCCGCCGTCGTGCCGAGCGGCCGGGCCAGAGCCGTCAGCTCAGCTCTGCCCGGCAGCCCGCCGCCGGCTTCCCAGCGGGCGAGCGCGTCGCGCGGCACGCCTGCGGCCTGGGCAAGCTGTCCCTGTGTAAGATGCTTTTCTGTGCGCAGGCGCGCGATGCGTGCGCCGATGCGCTGCGCGTATTCCATGACAGCAGTCCTCCCGGTGGTATATTGGACCGCACCGGCTACAGCAGTCTGCCCAACGCGGCCAAATCGGCGCACACGACGCCGGGCGTGACGCTGCCTGCGGCCAGAGCCTCCGGCGTTGTTTCACCGCACAGCACCAGCGCGGTGCCGCAGCCGCAGGCGCCCAGTGCAATATCGGTGTAAAGGCGGTCGCCCACCATGCATACGTCTTTCAGAGAAACGCCGTATTTGTGTGCAGCGGCGCGGGCGATGTAGGCATTTGGCTTCCCGATGACGGCATCCGGGTCCCGCCCGGTGCTTGCTTTTACAAAGGCGATCACCGCACCGATGTCCGGGATAAAGCCTCCTGCGACCGGGCAGTTGTAATCCGGGTGTGTCGCAATGTAGGGCAGGCCGGCGCGCACAGCGTCACACAGCAGCCTCAGTTTATCATAGGTGATGGTGGTGTCGAAGCCCAGCACCACGGCGCGGGGCTTCGCAGCCCGCACTGTGTAGCCTTCCGCCGCGAACTGCGCCTCCAGACTGGGCGTGCCGATGAGCAGGATATCTTTGGGAAACCCGTTTTCCGCCAAATACAGCAGCGTTGCATCACCGGAAGTGAAAATGTCATGTTCGGTAACGTCCGCGCCCAGGCGCGTGAGCTTCGCAAGATAGTCTGCTTTGCTTTTGGAGGAATTGTTCGTTAAAAACGCAAACTGCCGTCCGGTGGCGCGGCACAGTGCCAGAAACTCCAGCGCGCCGGGCAGCAGCGTATCATCCAGATAAAACGTGCCGTCCATATCCAGCAGGAACAGCTTCGCGGTCGTTACATCGTACATGGGACAGGCTCCTTTTCTATAAAAATAGAACCGCAGTTCGGCGTTGCGAAAACGTGACGCTTGTGGCATAATAATCTCAGGCTCGCCGCTGCCGCGGCTGCGCACCGCGTATACAACCCAAAACATGCGTCAACAACAGTATAGCACGTTTCATCAAAGGAGACCACGCTTTTGAAAGCAAGTATTGTAATACCGAATCTGAACGGCGCGGGCTGGCTGCGCGATTCCATTGAATCGATCTGGGCGCAGACGGAGCAGGACTTTGAACTTATCATCATCGACAACGGCTCCACAGACGAGAGCCTGGCCATTGCCCGCAGCTATGTGGGCCGCTCGGGCTACACGCTGGTGGAGAACCAGACAAACACCGGCTTTTCCGCAGCGGTGAACACGGGCATCGGCCTGGCAAAAGGCGAATATGTGGTGCTGTTCAACAACGATGCCTTTGCACAGCCGGACTGGCTGGCACAGCTCATTGCCATGGCGGATGCCGAGCCGCGCGCTTTTGCGGTGCAAAGCCTGATGATCCGGCATTTTGAACGGGACATCTGTGACGATGCGGGGGATTATGTCACGCTGTTCGGGTGGGCGTGCAAGCGGGGCGACGGCATGTACTGGCGGCGTTATACAAAGCCGGGGCGCATTTTTTCCGCCTGCGGAGGGGCCAGCCTGTACCGCAAAAGCATTTTGGATGAGATAGGTCTGTTCGACGAGCTGTTTTTTGCTTATTTCGAGGATGTGGACATCAGCTGGCGGGCAAACAGTCTGGGTTATAAAAACCTGTATTGCCCGGCGGCCAAGTGCTACCACATCTGCGGCGCGACGACGGGCGCAGTGCGGTACAACGAATTCAAAAGCGTGCAGAGCGGGCGCAACAGCATTCTGCTGCCCTACAAAAATATGCCGCTGGGCATGCTCCTTCTGAATTTTATCCCGCTTGCGCTGGGCTATCTGCTCAAAATTCTGGTGTTCGGGCTGCGGGGATTCTGGACGCCGTACATCAAAGGCGCGCGGGAGGCGTTCCGGGCCATCCCAAAAGTGAAAAAGCCGAAATTCCGGTGGCGCAATCTGCCCCATTACGCGCTCATCGAGCTGTGGCTGGCGGCGGATGTGTTCCGCTACATCGGCTACCGCATCATGCGGTTTTTTAAGATAAGATAAAAAGCGGCACGGCTGTGCGAAATTGCTGAAAACAAACGGCGGCACACCGTCGAAAGGAGTTTTTGTATGAAAATCGCCATTGCATCCGATGCGTCGGGATTCCGTTTGAAAGAGCATGTCAAGCAGGTGCTGCGGGAGGCGGGCCACGACGTTACGGACGTTGGCCAGCAGCGGGAGGATGAGACCGTGCGCTACTACGAGGCGGGCGAGCTTTTGGCGCGCGCCATTCAGAGCGGCGCGTATGAGCGCGGTTTTGTGATGTGCGGAAGCGGCGCCGGCGTATGCATGACGGCCGGCAAGTTTCGCGGCGTATACGCCGTGGCCTGTGAAAGCGAATATACTGCCGCCGAGCTGCGGCGCATCACAAACGCGAACGTGATGGCCATGGGCGAAAAAGTCGTGACCCCCGCGGTGGCCGGGCGTATGGCGCTGGCATTTGTGGACAGCGACTGGTGCGACGGCATGACGCCGGACAAAGCCGGTATGGTACACGAAGGCTTTGCGCGCATCCGGGAGATCGAGCGCACGCAGGCATAAGCCGCCGCGAAACGGCGCATTTGCGGCCAAACCGGGAACGAATTGCAAACTTTTTGTGACATGCCGCGAAATGCTTGGCAAACCGGCGCGGGGAATCTATAATGAAAGCAAGGAAGCCCGCCGGGCGGTGACGCAGGGCGGGCGGTTGCCCATTTTGCTGTAAAGGAGCGTAGAGTTATGGGATTTTTAAAAGGCTTGCTGGGCCTTGGCGTAACGGCGGGCGCCGCTTTCGCCGCATTGAAGGTGGCCCAAAAATATGAGGAAAACAAAGCGGCCGACGCTGCGGCGGCAGCCGCCGGGGCCGAGCCGCAGGACGTACCCGCGGGCAGCGTGCTGGAGGATATTGCCCGCGCGGCGGGCGGCGTGCTGAGCGACGCGGGCGCAAAGGTAAAGGAAGTGGTGACAGGCACTGCCGAGAAAGCGGGCGTGGATACCGTGGAGCTGAAAGGGGCGCTGCACGACGCCGGAGACGCGCTGTATGAAGCGGGCGACGCGGTGGCGGACGCTGGCTCGGCGTTTGCCGGATATGTGGCTGAGGAGGCTCCTGCCGTTGCGGGCCGTCTGCGCGACGGCGCGGAGGACCTGCTGGAGCGCGTAAAGGAAACCGTGGCCGCCGGCGCGCAGGCGGTGGAGGAGGCCGCGGACGCCGCGCAGGCGGCTGCCGCGGAGGAAGCGACGGAGCAGGCCGAAGCCGCCGCACAGGCGGAGGAGAAGCCGGAGAAGGGAACCGCGGCAGAGGCTGCGACGGAGCAGGAAACAGAGCAGCCGCAGGAAAAATAAAAAAAACCGCCGTCCGGAAGCTGCAACAGCCGGGCGGCGAGAATTTTTTGAGGCTAAAAATATTTCTCAAACACTTCTCCCAGGCGTAAAATAGTTTTCTGGTGCTTCGCATCCTGTGCGTCGGATTTTGGATTCCAGAAGGCAGCTGGGAGTCGGTGGATTGCAATTTTTTCCTATATTTCTTCAAGCGAACATTCGGTGCGGTCTTTTTCCGCTCTTGGTATACTATGAATGTGGAAATATGGTGCATTTTGTCCTGCGTTTTCATCGCTGGCGTTTGACGAATTTATGCTTTTACAACTGTATTTTTGTCAAATGATTTAAAGTTTTTTACGGTATCTATAACCTTGTATAATGCACGGGTGTACCTTTGCCGTAATCCAAAATATTTTTGCAGTGCTCCTTGGGACAACCAATAGATACCCGCCTGCATCTTTGGCAGCATCCCAAAAAGTAAAAGTATCATTTTACCGTTCTTGCCCGACAGAGCCACCTCGCTGAAAATTGGCTCTTTACAGCGCCGCAGCGTGCTGCGCGCGGCGAAAATAGCTGCGGGCCATCCACAGCGCGGCAAGGAAGCCCAGAGCGTCGGCCAGCGGCATTGCGGCCATCAGGCCGTTCATGCTCCAGGCGCGGGGCAGGGCCAGCAGCAGCGGGATGTAGATGCACACCTGTTTGCCAAGAACCAGCGCGCTGCTGCGCGCGCTTTCCCGTATGGCCTGGAACAGCGTGCCCGTGCAGTTGATGAACGTGGTGAACGGCAGTGCGATGCTGGTGGCGCGCAGCACGGCCGCACCGTTTTCCACAAGGCCGCCGTCGCTGGGGCTGAGCATGCGCACGATCCATGGCGCGGCTGCGGCAATGATCACGGCCAGTGCCGTCAGAGCGGACATACTGGCGGCGCAGCAGAAGCGGAACGCGCTTTTCAGCCGCGCGTGGTCTTTGCTGCCGTGGGCGTAGCCGGCCACGGGCTGAAGCCCCTGCACAAAGCCGATGGACACGGAGAGCGCCAGCCCCGAGACGCGGGATGCGATGCTGAACGCGGCGATGGCAGCGTCTCCAAAGCCGCCCGCTGCGCGGTTGAGCACGATGGTGGCCAGCGCGTTGCCGCAGTGACGGCACAGGCTGGGAAAGCCTGTGGTGAAAATCAGCTTCACCATCCGCGGGGTGCGGGCTACCTGCCGCACCGAAATGCGCACGGATGTTTTGCCGCGCACATAGAACCAGAGCAGCGCGGCCCACACCATCACCTGGCTGAGCGCCGTGGCCGCGCCCGCACCCCGGATGCCCATGCCCAACGTGTAAATGAACAGAGGGTCCAGCACAATGTTCAAAAGCCCGCCTGCAAGCTGTCCGGCCATGCTTTCCTTGCTTTTTCCCTCGGCGCGCAGGCACTGCGCCAGCGCCAGGCTGGAGCATTGGAAAGGCGCGGCCAGCAGGATGGGAACGGCGTAGGCCTCGGCTTCGGGCAGGATGGTATCGGTGCTGCCCAGCAGGCGCATCAGCGGCTCCAGCGCCAGCAGCCCGCCCGCAGCGATCACGCCGCCCAGCCCCAAAGCAAGAAAAAAGCCCGTGCTGGCGGCGCAGTGCGCCTTTTCCTTTTCCCGTGCGCCCAGATACAGGCTGACAAGGCTGCTGCCGCCTGTACCCATCCAGAAGCCCAGTGCAGAGAGCACCGAGGATATGGAAAACACAACGCCCACCGCTGCTACGGCGGCCGTGCCCAGCTGCGCCACAAAGAACGTGTCGGCCATGTTGTAGACCGAAGTGATGATGCAGGTGATGATGCTGGGGACGGAGAGAGAGAGGATAAGCCCCGGCACCGGTGCGGTCGTCATACGCAGGTGCTGTGCATCCTGCTGTTCCGAAGTGCTGTTCATGCCGCAAAACTCCTTACGGCAGGCCTACGTCCCATATGGGACGTAGGCCTGCCGCTTATTTTTTACCGATTCAGGATCGCCATGAATTCATCGCCGGTGATGGTCTCTTTTTCCAGCAGATATTTGGCAAGTTCGTGCAGCTTATCCATGTTGTCTTTCAAAATGCCGATGGCCTTTTCGTGGGCTGTGCGGATGATCTCCACCACCTCTTTGTCGATCTTGGTGGCGGTCTCGGCACTGCACGCCAGGGCTGCGTCGCCGCCCAGATACTGGTTGCTCACGGTCTCCAGCGCCGTCATATCGAATGTTTCGCTCATGCCCAGGCGCGTTACCATGCTGCGGGCCAGCTTGGTGGCCTGCTCGATGTCGTTGGACGCGCCGCTGGTGACGCTGCCGAAGATCAGCTCCTCGGCGCTGCGCCCGCCCGTCAGCGTGGCGATCTTCGCCAGCGCCTCTTCCTTGGAGAGCAGCACCGTGTCGGCCTCCGGCGTCTGCATCGTATAGCCCAGCGCACCCGAGGTGCGCGGCACGATGGTGATCTTGGTCACGGGCGCGGAATTGGACTGCAGCGCGGCAACCAGAGCATGGCCGATTTCGTGATAGGCGACGATTTCTTTTTCATGGGGCGAAAGCACTGCGTTCTTGCGCTGGTAGCCCGCCACCACCACGTCTACGGATTCCGTCAGGTCTTCCTGTGTGACGATGCGGCGGTTGCACTTGACGGCGCGCAGCGCGGCTTCGTTGATAAGGTTGGCAAGCTCTGCGCCGGACGCGCCGGAGGTGGCCCGCGCCACGGCCTTATAATCAATGTCGTCGGCCATCATCACGTCCTTGGCATGGACACGCAGAATGGCCTCGCGGCCCTGCAGGTCCGGCAGTTCGACGGGCACACGGCGGTCGAAACGGCCGGGGCGCAGAAGCGCTTTGTCCAGCGTTTCGGGACGGTTGGTTGCCGCCAGAATGACGACGCCGGACGAGCCGTCGAAGCCGTCCATCTCGCTGAGCAGCTGGTTGAGCGTCTGCTCGCGTTCGTCGTTGCCCGCGATGCCGCTGCCGTCACGCTTTTTGCCGATGGTGTCGATCTCGTCGATGAACACGATGCAGGGGGCCTTTTCTTTCGCCTGTTTGAACAGGTCGCGCACACGGGCCGCGCCCTGTCCCACGAACATCTCCACAAACTCGCTGCCCGCGATGGAGAAAAACGGCACATTGGCCTCGCCGGCCACAGCCTTGGCCAGCAGCGTCTTGCCGGTGCCCGGAGGGCCGACAAGCAGAACGCCCTTGGGCATTACGGCGCCCACGCTGCGGTATTTATCCGGATTGTGCAGGAAATCCACGATCTCCTCCAGCGCTTCCTTGGCCTCCTCCTGCCCGGCCACGTCGGCAAAGGTCTTGCCCGTCTGAGCGGCCACGTACATCTTGGCGTTGCTCTTGCCCATGCCGAAGGACATCATATTGCTGCCGTCGCCCATGCGCTTTTGCATCATACGCCACAACAGCACCATGGGAAGGATCAGGATGAGCGTGGGGAAGATCCAGGTGAACAGGAAATTCATCAGGGTGCTGTTTTCCTGCGGAGCCACGGCGGAAAAGGTGACGCCGCTCTCGGACAGGCGCTTTTGCAGGTCCGCGTCCGGGAACACGCCCGTGGAGTAGATCCGTTCCGCCCCGTTTTCATCTGCAGCTTTGAAATAAAGCTCACGCTCGTTTTCCTGCAGCTCCACCACGGTCACCTGGCCGCCCGAAAGCATGTCCAGGAACTTGTCGTAGCTTACTTCCGTCACGCGCGGGGTCATCAGGCTGGGGAACACAAACGCGTTCAGCAGCATCAGGATGAGCATCGCGATCATCGCATAGTAAAAGAATGGCTTTTTATTGGGTTTGGGTTGCTCGTTCATATGCTTCAACTCCTCACTGTATCTTCTATTGTAACGCCGGAATATGACAAAATTCAAGCGCGTTTGTAAACGTGCTGTGAATACCGGCATTTTCGTTTTGTTTTTTTGCCGGAAACATGCTATACTGGCCTCAAACGGCGGCGTGTGCCGCCTTGCGGAGAAGCACGGAGGGAGGCGCGGCCCATGACGGCGGCCCGGCGCAGAGATGAGATATTGCAGGCATTGGCCGGGGCGTCCGGCCCGGTGAGCGCGGCCGCGCTGGCGGCGCGCCTTGGCGTGAGCCGGCAGGTCGTGGTGGGGGATGTGGCGCTGCTGCGGGCGGCGGGCTCGCCCATTGTAGCTACGCCGCGCGGCTATGTGCTGGGCGGCGGACAGGAGGGCGGCGGCGTGCGCTGCACCGTGGCATGCCGCCACGGCCTGGACGGCCTGCTGGACGAGCTGTATACCGTGGCGGACTGCGGGTGCGGCGTGCTGGATGTGACCGTGGAGCACCCGGTGTACGGCCAGCTTTCGGGTCAGCTGCAGGTATTCAGCCGTTATGATGCGGACGTTTTTTGGGATGCCCTGCAGAAAAACGGCGCGCAGCCCCTGTGCAGCCTGACGGGAGACATCCATCTGCACACGCTCGTGTGCCCGGACGAGGCGCGCAAAGCGCGGGTGCTGGCCGCACTGGAGGAGAAGGGATATCTGATGGGCCTGGAAAAATGACGAGGCTTGCTGCGCCGGGCGGTAGGATGCCCGGCGCGCCTGCGGTTTTGCGGGAGCCCTCGGACGGGAGGACGCGATGAGGACTTTGTATGTATCCGATCTGGACGGTACCCTGCTGCGCAGCGACGAAAGGACATCCGGGTATACCAACCGGACGGTCAACCGGCTGGTGGGGGAAGGCATGCTGTTTTCCTATGCCACGGCGCGGTCGTTCCAGACGGCGCGGAAGGTGACGGCCGGGCTGGAAGCTGAAATACCGCTGATCGTTTACAACGGCGCAGCAGTGGCGGACAACCGGGACGGCTCGTTTTTACAGATGAATTTTTTCGGCGGGGAAGCGGCGGAGATCCTGGACGAACTGGAGGCGTGCGGCGTGTTCCCCATCGTCTATGCGGTGGCCGGGGGCAGAGAAATTTTTTCCTATCTGCCTGCCCGGTGTACGCGGGGAATGCGGGCGTTCCTTGAGACGCGGAAAAACGACAGAAGGGCGAACCCCGTCGCAACGCGGCGCACACTGCGTGCGGGGGATATTTTTTACTTCACCTGTATTGACGAGAGGGAAAAGCTGCTGCCTCTTTATGAAAAATACCGGGAGCAATATCATTGTGTGTTCCAGGTGGATCTGTACACCCGGGAGCAGTGGCTGGAGATCATGCCGAAAGCGGCCTCCAAGGCCAGTGCGGCCCTGTGGCTGAAAAGCAGCCTCGGATGCGGGCGGCTGGTCGTGTTCGGGGACGGAGAAAATGATGTGGACCTGTTTGAGGCCGCCGACGAGGCATATGCTGTGGCGAACGCCGCAGATGTGCTGAAGGCCGTCGCCACGGGCGTCATCGGCGCAAACGACGAGGACGGCGTCGCCCGGTGGTTAGACGCGCACGCGCGGTGTGCCGCGCAGACGCAGGGCGGCGTATAGGGCCGCCCCGCCGCAGGAACGGCAAGGCGTGTTGCCCAAACACAGTGTTTCCGGCGGCATTATTTTTGGTGGAAAAAGGGGAATTTGCCGCCTGCGGTTGACGCAGGGGCCCCAAGCGCGTATAGTATAGAAAAAATATGTGTCAAGACACGTGTCGTGCATGGTGTCTGCACAGTGGATGTTGGGGAGGAACCTGTTTATGTCCGCAGCCAAAAATACTGTACGCATTCAGAGAATGTGCGTGGCCGCGCTGCTGTGCGCCATCGCCATATTGATCCCGATGATCTCGCCTGTAAAGATACAGCTGGGGCCCATGAGTTTCACGCTGGGCAGCCATGTGGCGATTTTCATTGCCATGTTCATCTCGCCTGCGGTGGCGCTCACGGTGGAGCTGGGCGCGACACTGGGCTTCCTGCTGGCGGGCTTTCCGCCCGTGGTGGTGCTGCGGGCGCTCAGCCAGGTGGTGTTTGTGGCCATAGGCGCGTTCCTGCTGGCGAAAAAACCCGCTGTGATGAAAAACGGCCTGAGTATTTTCCTGTTCGGGCTGGTGATGGGCGTGATCCATGGCGTTCTGGAAGCCGTTGTGGTGACGGCGTTTTGGTTTTCGGGCATGACGATGGAGGGGACGTTCGTCTCCACGGTGCTGGGCCTTGTGGGCGTGGGCACAGTGGTGCACAGCATGGTGGACTATTACCTGGCGCTGCTGATCTGGCAGCCGGTGTCCCGCGCGGCAAAGCTGCCCGCGAGCTTCACATTTTCAAAGAGCTGAGCATTCCGGAGGGGTTTTGAATAAAGCGGCGGGGCGCGTTGGGCGCTCCGCCGCTTCTTTGCGTTCGAATGCTTTTGTGTTACAATGAACCGAAAGAGCCGTGCAATAATCCGCGCGGCTCATTCGTATGAAAAATGTGAGGGTCCTTTGGTGAAAGGGGGAAGGGGTATGAGCGACGCTGCCGTATGCGCCGGCGCCGAGGAAGTTTTGGAGCGCTACGCCGCCACGGTATTTGCCGCGGCGTATGCCATGGTGAAAAACAAAGAGGACGCGGAGGACATCGCTCAGGAGGTGTTCATCAGCTATGTAAAGGCAAAACCTGCGTTTGAGAGCGCCGAGCATGAAAAGGCCTGGCTGCTGCGGGTGACCATCAACCGCTGCAAGAGTTTTTTTCGCAGTGCCTGGCAGCGCAAAACGACCGGCCTGGAGGATGATTTCCCGGACACGCCCTTCACCCCCGACGAGACCGCCGTAGTGGAGGCGGTGAACCGCCTGCCGAAAAAATACAGGCAGGTCATCTACTTATATTATATTGAGGGTTATGCCACCGGTGAGATCGCGGCCATTCTGGAAATGCCGCAGAACACGGTGCTCTCGCAGCTTGCGCGGGCGCGCAAATTATTGAAAACTGCTTTGAAGGGGGAGTTTGACGATGTATAAAGACGATTATATCTCCGCGTTCGGCAAGCTGGCCCCCAGCGAGGAATGGATGACCGACACGCTGGCCAAAATGCGCGCCGCCGAGGCGGAGCAGGAAGCGCCGGGCGCGGCCGGGCGGCCGGCACTGCGCGTTTCGGGCAAAAAACATCCGCGCCTGCGCCGCGCGGCACTGCCCGTCGCGGCGGCGGTGGCGCTGCTGGCGGTGCCGGCGGCCTGGTTCTGGGGCGTGGCGATGCGCCCGGCGGGCAGCGCCGCCCCCGCGCAGTACAGTCTGCAGAGCGCCGGGGGCGCGGCGGACGAGGGCCAGGAGACGGAACAGGCGCCCCGCGTCGCCGCAGCGCAGGACACAGCGGGCACGGCAAGCTCTGCGGCGGCAGCGCCGGAGACAACGGAGGACGCGCAGGCCGGCGCGCGCAAGGAGGGCAGGCTGCTGTTCGCCGCGGAAGGCAGCGGTATGGGCATGGGAGATATTACCGTCCGGACGGATGCGGACCTGGCGGGCGCGAACCCCACCTATGACCTGCCTGCCGGGGAACTGCCCACAGAGCTGCCTGTGTATGCGGTGCCGGACGGAGAAGCAGAGATGCGCGCGGCGCTGGAGGACACGGCGGCCAAACTGGGCGGCACGCTGGAGGCGTTTTCATACGATACCTCCGGCCCGCCGGACACGGCGTATTACAGCCCCTATGCCAGCGGCAAGGCGGACGGCGTAAGCTATTCCCTAAACGGGCAGGAAGTACATTTTTACCGGTATGAACAGGGGGATAACTTATTGGCTGCGCCGAAAGGGCTGTCTGGCGAAGCGCTGTACCGCTATTTCTACGATCATTTCGGCGCGAAGTTTGTGACGCTGGAAAATCCTGCGTTTGAATCCACGGGCGATTATAATATCTACAAAGAGTACAGTACGGCCATCAGTGCGTTTTATGAAGCGGGGAGCGCTTCGGACACGCTGGCGCAAAAGCTGTACAATTACAGCTTCCGGCGCATCCAGCTTTCCGCGCCGGAAGGGGACCTGACCGCTGTGACGTTCCCGCTGGAACCGCAGGTGCTGGGCACCTATGCCCTGCGCACGCTGGACGACGCAAAGGGCGCGCTGATGGCCGGTGAGGCCTGGATCGGCGGCACGCAGGGCGGTTACGACGGCGGTGCGGTGAATATCCTGCATTGGGAGATCACCTATTACCGGAGCCGCCTGATGGATACCATCCAGCCCGTTTACTGCTTTTTGATCGACAGCCCGGACGGCGAAGCGCCTTTTTTTGACGACGGAGACCCGGAAGGCTACAAGAGCGTGACCTACGCCTATGTGCCGGCCCTGCTGCCGGAGCAGCTGAGCGAAAATACGTTTGTCCAAGTTTTCAATTGACGATCGCTGTGAAAAAACGCAAAAACACGAAAGCGGAAAGAAGCTTACAGGGGCTGCATAGGACGTCCGCTATTCTTCCATCTGCTTGCCCAGAAATGCGGCGGCTACCTTTACCAGCAGCACCATGGCTTCGTCGGGCATGCTGCCCGTCAGCGCCACGCTGCCGATGAGGTCTCCGTTGCACAAAATGGGCATCAGGGCTGTGGCGCTTGTGTCCACGCCCTCGCACAGGGGCAGGGCGCTGGCGGCGTCCGCCGCCGTGAACAGACGGCGCTGCTCTACCGCGCGGGTATAAACGGGAGCGAGAGATCTTTCAACGGCGTCCCGCGCTGCTCCGGCCGCAGCCACCACGCGGTCCCGGTCCGCAATGGCGACGGACGCGCCCGCCGCTTTGTAGAGCACCTCCGCATAGCTTGCGGCAAAGGCCGAAAGTTCCCCGATGGGGCTGTATTTCTTGAAGATCACCTCGCCCGCGCCGGAGACGAAGATCTCCAGCGGGTCGCCCACGCGGATGAGCTGGGTTCGGCGTATTTCCTTGGGGATGACCACACGCCCAAGGTCGTCGATACGGCGCACGATGCCGGTTGCTTTCATAATTGCTGCCTCCCAATTTCTGATGCATGATACTATTATCTGTTAATACAGGGAAAAGTATACAGGCATTCGGAAAAAGAAAAACACAAAGCGAAAGCGCGCCCAGCCGGCTGTTCAGCCGTGCGGGACGCGCTTTCGTTTTAAGAAAAAGGAAAAGGAGAAGGTGCGGATCAGCAGCGGCCGTACAGCTTCGTCAAAGCCAGAATATCGGCCGCCAGAGCGTCCGTCAGCGCGGCGGGGTCCATGCGCCACAGCCAGTTGCCGCCCAGCGTGGAGGGCGTGTTGATGCGCGCCTCGGCGCCAAGGCCCAGCCAGTCCGGCATGGGAATAACGGCGGTGTCCGAAACGCTTGCCAGCGCTGCGCGGATAAAACGCCGCGTGAAATCGGCGTCGCCCTCCACATCCAGATAACGCCTGGCGAACGCCACGTCCCCGGCCGGAGCCGAAAGCTCCCAGTCCGCCGTGGTGGTGTTGTCGTGGGTGCCCGTGTACACAACAGAATTCTGTGTGTAGTTGTGGGGCAGATAGTCGCTTTCCTCCCGGGAATCGAAGGCGAACTGCAGCACCTTCATACCGGGAAAGCCGCTGGCGCGCAGCAGTGCCTTTACATCGTCCGTCAGATAGCCCAGATCCTCGGCAATGATGCGCACGTCCGGCAGCTTTCGGCGTATGACGTCGATGAACGCCGTGCCGGGCCCCTTGCGCCACACGCCGTTCACTGCGGTTTTGTCCCGGGCGGGAATGGCGTAATAGCTTTCAAAGCCGCGAAAGTGGTCGATACGGACCACATCGTATACGGCGCTTGCATGGCGCAGCCGTCGTATCCACCAGGCGCACCCGGTCTTTAAGTGTACATCCCAGTTGTACAGCGGGTTGCCCCAAAGCTGCCCGTCCGCCGCGAAAGCGTCCGGCGGGCAGCCCGCCACCTCCGTCAGCGCGCCGTCCGCGTCTACCTGGAACAGCGAAGGGTCGGCCCAGAGGTCGGAGGAATCCGGCGAAACGTAGATAGGAATGTCACCGATGAACTCCACGCCCTTTGCGTTGGCGTAGGCCTTCAGAGCGGCCCACTGCTCGTAAAACAGGTATTGCACCACCTGCCAGAAGCGGACCTGCCCTGCCAGACGCGCCCGTGCTGCGGCCAGCGCCGCGGGCCTGCGTGCGCGTACGTCTTTGGGCCACAGCGAAAAGGCGCGCATGCCGTTTTCCGCCTTCAAAGCCATGAACAGCGCGTAATCGTCCAGCCAGAACGCGTTGGCGGCGCAGAAATCGCGGAATGCGTCCTCCCCGGCATCAAAGCGGCGCACGGCCAGCTCCAGCACGGCAAAGCGCGTGCGGAACAGGGCGCCGTAGTCGATGCCTTCGGGCGCGTCAGGGCCGAAATCAAAGCGTGCGATCTCGTCGTGCGTCAGCAGGCCGCGCTGCTCCAGCGCATCGAGGTCGATGAAATAGGGGTTGGCCGCAAAGGCCGAAAAGCTCTGGTACGGGCTGTCGCCGTAGCCCGTGGGCCCGATGGGCAGGATCTGCCAGTACCGCTGCCCGGCCGCCGCCAGAAAATCCACAAAACGGTAGGCTTCCGCCCCCAGGCTGCCGATGCCGTAGGGCGAGGGCAGAGAGGAGACAGGCATCAGGATGCCGCTGGTGCGCATCAGCCTTTCACCGCCCCGGCCACGACGCCCTCAATGATATACTTCTGGCACGCCAGGTACAGAATGATGATGGGCAGCACCGTGAGCATGATGCAGGCCATCATGGGGCCCATCTCCACGCGGCCGTAGCTGCCGCGGAAGTACTGGATGAGCATGGGGATGGTGCGGTATTTTTTGATGTCCAGCACCAGCGTGGGCAGCAGATAGTCGTTCCACACCCACATGGCCTCCAGAATGGCGACGGAGATCATGGTGGGCTTGAAAATGGGAAATACGATGCGGAAATACGTTTGGATGGGGTTGCAGCCGTCGATCATGGCAGCCTCTTCGATCTCCAGCGGGATGCTTTTGACAAAACCGCAGAACATGAACACCGCCAGCCCCGCGCCGAAGCCCAGGTAGATGATGGCAATGTTGGAGGGCTTGTTCAGGCCCAGACTGTCCGCCGTCTGGGAAAGTGTAAACATCACCATCTGGAACGGCACCACCATGCTGAACACACACAGATAGTACATGGCCTTGCTCATCAGAGAATTGACGCGGGTGATGTACCACGCGCACATGGAACAGCACAGCAGGATGAGTGCCACGCTGGTGACGGTGATGAGCGTGCTGTACCAGAAACTCTGTAAAAAGCCCTTGGAAGAAATGGCGTTGACGTAGTTTGCCGCGCCGGCAAAGGTATCTGCCGTGGGCGGCAGGAACGCCGTAGAAGTACTGATGGAGGTCTCCTTTTTAAAGGAGTTCAGCAGTATCATGAGGATTGGGTACACATACAGGACAGATGCTACGGAGAGCAGCACCGTCCAGAACAGATTGAAGCCTTTTTTTGCCTTGACCATTACTGCTGCACCTCCCTGGAACGTGTTGCCCTGAGCTGAACAAGGGCTATGGCTACCACGAGCACGAAGAAAATGACGGCCTTTGCCTGGCCGATGCCCTTCCACTGCGGGCCGGAGCGGGTATAGAACGTGTTATAGATGTTCAGGGCCAGCATCTCGGAGGCGTGATTGGGTTCGCCGCCTGTCAGCGAAAGGTTCTGGTCGAACAGCTTGAATGAGTTCGTCAGCGACAGGAACAGGCATATGGTGACGGAGGACATGACCATCGGCAGCTTGATGCGCACCAGCGCCTGCCAGGGGTTCGCGCCGTCGATCTGCGCAGCCTCGATAAGGTCCCCGGGCACGTTCTGAAGCCCGGCGATATAAATGATCATCATATAACCCACCTGCTGCCAGCACATCAGGATGATGAGCCCCCAGTAGCCGGCCGCCGTGTTGAGCTGCAGCAGCGGCTGTTTGACCAGCGACAGCACGCAGTTGATGAGGATCTGCCAGATGTAGCCCAGCACGATGCCGCCGATGAGATTCGGCATAAAGAACACGGTGCGGAATACATTGGTGCCCTTGATGCCCCGCGTGAGCAGCAGCGCGATGGCAAAGGCCAGCACGTTGATGAGAATGGTGGACACGGCTGTGAAGCCCAGTGTGAACCAGAACGCGCTGCGGAACGTGGCGTCCGAAAACGCTTTGACATAATTGGAAACGCCCACCCAAGAGGCGTTGCCCACCGTGGTGAATTTGCAGAAGGAGAGATAGATGCCCTCTGCAAAGGGGACGATGAACCCGATGATGAACGCGGCCAGCGTCGGCAGCACAAACAGCGGGAAATATTTTTTGAGCGTCTTTTCCATGGCGGCTGCGGTCCCTTCCTTTCCTTTTTCTTTTGCTTACTTATAAAATGGGGGAGCCAAGCTCCCCCATTTTGCTGCGGTATTCGCTTACGCCGCGTTCAGCGCGGCCTCGCTGGCCCAGCCGTCCACGAAAGCGGAGACAACGCCGTTCCAGTCGCCCGTGCCGGCGGCATACGCTGTCAGCGCAGAACCAACGCCGTTTTTCCATTCCTCGGAAGGCATGGTGGTGAAGTTCCACGACACCGGGGTCTTGCCCGCGGCGGTCATCTCGGCGTCCTGCTTTACGAACAGGTTCGGGGACTCCTGCGCGGTTTTGAACGGGATGACAAAGCCCATGTCGTCGGCCATGGCCTTGGTGCCCTGCTCGGAGGTGACGCACCAGTTGATGAAGTCCAGCGTGGCCTGGATGTCGTCCTCGGAGGCTTCCTTGTTCACGCACCAGTAGTTCTCGGTGCCGGTGCACAGGCCTTGGTTGGCCTCGTCGCCCACGCCGATATAAATGGGGATCATGGCGAGGTCGTCATCCGTATATTTGCCCTCGCCCGTCAGGTTGCCGTACTCCCAGGAGCCGTTCTGGAAGAACACGGCCTCGCCGGCCAAAAACTCATTGCGGGAGTCGTCGCCGGTTTTGGCGGACAGCTCACTGGGCTCGCAGGTGCTGTTGTTGATATACAGGTCCCAGATGGCCTTGTAATTGTCCAGATATGTGCCCTTGATGGCGTCGGTGGTGCTGATGCCATCTTCCTGATATTCAAAGTAAACGGGCAGGTTGGCCAGATGGGTCTTGAAGCGCCAGTCGGAGCTGCCGTCCATGCCCGCGCTGGTAAACGCGGCAAAGCCCAGCTCGTCCTTGCGGGAGGTAATATCCTCGGCAACTTTCTTCAGATCCTCAAAGCTCTGGATGTCCTCGAGGGTATAGCCGGCTTTCTCCAACAGGGTCTTGTTGGTGATGATGCCGTAGCTCTCGATGACGTACGCGATGCCGTAGACGGTGTCGCCTTCTTTCAGCGCATAGTCATCGCTGGTGAGCTGGGTGTAGATGTCGGAGCCGGAAAGGTCATAGCAGTAATCCTTCCAGTTGGCGAGGCCGACGGGGCCGTTCACCTGGAACAGCGTCGGGGCTTCGCTTTTGCCCATCTCGGCCATAAGCGTCGTTTCGTATTCGCCGGAGGCGGCCGTCACGACGGTTACGGGAACGCCCGTTTCCGCGGTGTAGGCTTTGGCGAGCGCCTGCCAGGCCTCGTCCTGCTCAGGCTTGAAGTTCAGGTAATAAACAGAACCTGCGGCCGTGGGGGTGGTGCTGGCGGCGGGTTCGCTGCCGGAGCCCGAAGCCGCGGGCGTAGAGCTGCTCGAGCCGGAGCCGCCGCAGGCGGCAAGGGAAAGAGCCAGGCAAAGCGCAAGTACAAGTGCAAGTACCTTTTTCATATTGGTCCTCCTAAAAAAATTTATCATTCAACGGCAGAACTGATCGTCTCTAAACAATGCATTTGCGCTTACTTCGGCAGATGCGGCTTTAAAGACGGTATGAAGCTGCCGTCAAATATCAGATGTTACGGAGGCGACAGATTCGCCCTCCAGAAGCCCGGTGCTCACCACGCGCGTCTGCGGAGGAGCAGCCTTTTCGATCTGTCCCAGCAGAAGGGCCACGCTCTGGTCGGCAATCTCCTGCTGCGGCTGGGATACCGTGGCCAGCCGCGGTACCGCGTACTGCCCCAGCTCGATGCCGTCGAAGCCCAGGACGGAGATATCCTGCGGAACGCGGAGCCCCGCATCTGTGAGGGCGCGCATGGCGCCCACAGCCATGATATCCGACATGCAGAACACGGCGGTGAAGCCCGCGTCCCGGGCCAGCAGCTTGTTCATGGCACGATATCCGCTGCCGAGATTGTAATTCGCCTTTTGATACAGCGCCTCATCGTGGGAAAGCCCCTCGTCTGCAAAGCCCTGCAGGAACCCCTGGTAGCGTTGGTCGCTGATGGAGGAGACCGCCCGGTTGCCGCCGATAACGGCAATGCGCCGGTGCCCGCGGGAAAGCAGAAAACGGGCCGCGCGCCGTCCGGCGGCGGTATCGTCGATGCCCACGCTGGACAGGTTTCCAAAGTTCAGGTGATCTGCAAGTGTGGTAGCCAGCACGCTGGGCACGGCAATGGCGGAAAAGCGTGCCTCAAAGCTGCAGGTGTTGCCGCCCAGGAAAATGAACCCCAGAGGTTTGCGCTCGCGCTGAAGCTGCTCGCCCACCAGCACCTCATCGGCGTCCTCGTCCAGGTAATGGACCTCGGCGCTGTACCCGGAGCAGGAAATAAGGCTCTGCATCCGTTCCAGAATGGCGGCGAAAAACATGTTGAACGCGCCCTTCACCACAATGATGATGCTGCGGTTCTGCTGTACCTTCAACTGGCGGGCATTGCTGTTGGGCACGAATTTATGCGCCGCGACGATGGCCTTGATCTTTTCCTTGGCCTCACGGGAAACGTCAGGATGGTCGTTCAGCGCGCGGGAAACGGTGGATACGGCGTACCCGGATTCCCTTGCGATGTCCTTGATCGTCAACAGCTGCATCCCCCTTTTTTGAAAGGCTGCAACCGTTATCGGGAACGCTCCCGGAAACGTTTCCAGCTCCTTCTGTTGCTTATCATACACCTACGCGTGAGGAATTTGCAAGAGGGTTTTGGTAATTTCGGCAAATTGATTTAATTGAACTATTGTTTATTGTGCACCTTTACAGCATAAAACAATCGGCCTGTCATTTTGTTGTAATCATTTGCGGGCCGGCCGCTGTACAAACAAAAAATGAGAAAAGATTCACATTCTTGTAATCCTTGTGCGGGTTTGATATAGTATAATAGATGTGCTGTGAAAGCGGCGCCTGGATAGTGTACCGGGAATCCGGTGCAAAAAAGCGCGTTTTCTGCGGTGAAAATTTACCCGTATGCGGGGAAAGAGCGGTTGATATGGGATTTTTTTCAAACATGTATACCAAAGAGGGGCCGGGCGTGCGCAAGGATCAGCCGCCCAAAAAGGGGATTCCGCGCTTTTTTGAAATACTGATGCGCGACTACGGCCATCTGCTGAAGGTGAATTTTCTGTTTCTTTTGTGCTGCCTGCCCATGGTGACGGTGGTGCTGTTCGGCCTGCTGTTCCACCAGTATCTGGGCATGCTGCTCATTGCGGCCGTGCTGTATCTGCTGTGTGCGGTGCTGGTGGGCCCGGCCATGACGTGCCTGCACGGCATCACCGTAAAAACAGTGCGGGATGAGCCCTGCTATATGTGGCATGAATTCAAAAAATGCTGGAAGGGCAACTGGAAGCAAAGCGTGCCCGCGGGTGTCCTGTTCTGCACGCTGCTGGCAATGGAGTGCATCGCGGCCTGGTATTATATGTTCATGCAGTCGGAGATGAACGTGCTGCTGGTGGCATTCGTGGCGTTCAGCCTGCTGCTGCTCACGATCTGCTGGCTGTTCACGACCCTGCAGATGCTGTATCTCGACATGCCCCTGGGCGGTATGCTCAAGAACAGCCTGCTCATTATGTTCGGCTACGCCAAACGCACGCTGCCCGCAGGGCTGATTACGCTGGTCATCGTCATCGGGGTGGTGCTGTTCGTGCCCGTTCCCATCATGCTTCTGCTGCTGTTCCTGGGAATGCCTGCACTGGTGGCCGTCATCGGGGATATGTGGGCCTGGCCCGTGATGGAGCAGGCGTTCCACATCTCTGAGCAGCAGGCGGCGCGCCGTGCCGAGCAGGAGGGCCGGGAGTGAACCTGAGCGTGCATCATGTGGCGGTCATCGTTTCGGATTACGCTGCGGCAAAGCATTTTTATGTGGATCTTCTGGGGCTGCCCGTCGTGCGTGAAAACTGCCGGGGCAACGGCCTGTGGAAGCTGGACCTGCGCCTGGGCGACGGCGAACTGGAGATATTCAACGCCCACGAGCCGCCCGCGCGGCTGTCGTACCCGGAGGCCGCGGGTCTGCGCCATCTGGCTTTCCGTGTGGACAGCGTGGCTGAGGCGGTTGCAGAGCTGGCTGCAAAGGGCATTGCGTGTGAGCCGGTTCGCATGGATGAATATTCCCGCAAGCCGTTTACCTTTTTTCGTGACCCGGACGGCCTGCCGCTGGAGCTGCACGAGTGACGCGCTGCGCTGGAAGTTTCTATTGATACTGTATGAAGCCGCACACGGCAGGACACCCTGTCTGTGTGCGGCCGTTTTTTGCTCCGCAAAACTTGAAAAACAATTTATATAAATCTGTTGACAAATTATTATATCTGATATACAATAAATTTACACTCAAAGCATGGAGGTGCAGGACCTTGAGCAAAAGCGTATACAGTGTTGTGCTGATGGACGATGTGGTGGACGCTGTGGACCGCCTGGCCTATGAAGCCGGCACGAACCGCTCGAATATGATTAACCGCATTTTGGCGGAATATGTGCAGCTGGCTACGCCGGAGCAGCGCATGCAGGACATTTTTTCTTCCATCATGGATGCTGTCAGCGGGCAGAATGCGCTTCAGCTTATGCTGAATGCGTCGGACGCGATGCTCTCGATGCGCAGCGCCATCCATTATAAATACAACCCCAGCATGCGCTACGTGGTGGAGCTGTACCCCCATTCCACCGAGGAGCTGGGCGAGGTGCGCGCGGGCCTGCGCACACAGAACCCTTCGCTGCTGCTGTACATCGGCCAGTTTTATAAGCTGTGGGCCGGGTTGGAGCGCGCGTATCTGGAAGGCCCGCCGCGCCGCAGCGAGGCGCAGGGAGGGCGGTATACCCGCCGCCTGCTTCTGCCCCGGAATGTCGCCGCCAGCGAGGAGGCTGGCCGCGCTATTGCGGGTTATGTGGCGCTGTTCGACGCCTGCCTGAAAACTTTTTTTGACCATTTGGAGGACCCCGCCGGCGCGCCCCGCGCCGTAGAGGGGTGTTACCGCTCCGGCCTGGACGCAGAGACTGCGGCCCTGTAGCCGCCTGCGGGCCGGAACGTTCATCGGGCAGTGCCGTGCGCCGCACGGCTCTGCCCCGTAGATTCATCCGACAAAATATGCGGATAAGGAGTGAAATGATATGAATGCACAGAAAATGACACAAAAATCCCTCGAGGCATTACAGGCTGCACAGTCGCTGGCCGTCGAGTATGAAAACCAGGCCCTGTGCCCGGAGCATCTGTTCTGCGCTTTGCTGAGCCAGCAGGACGGGCTCATCCCCCAGCTGTTTCAGAAGATGGGGGCCGAGCCGGGCAACCTTGCCGCCGCCTTTGCCAAAAAGGTGGGTGAGCTGCCCCATGTAACAGGCACCGGGCGGGACCCCGAAAAGGTGTATATCACGCCGGAGCTGGACCGTGCGCTGACGGCCGCCGAAAAATCCGCTGCCGCCATGAAGGACGAATACGTTTCCGTGGAGCATCTTGTGCTGGGCATGATGGATGCGCCCAACGCCGCCGTCAAGGAGGTGCTGCGCCAGTTCAGCCTTGATAAGACCCGCTTTCTGGAGGTGCTGGCGCAGGTGCGCGGCAACCAGCGCGTCACCAGCGACAACCCCGAAAGCACCTATGACGTGCTGGCCAAATACGGCCAGGACCTTGTGGAGCTGGCCCGTCAGCAGAAGCTGGACCCCGTCATCGGCCGCGACGCCGAGATCCGCAACGTCATTCGTATCCTTTCGCGCAAGACAAAAAACAACCCTGTGCTCATCGGCGAGCCGGGCGTGGGCAAAACAGCCATCGCCGAGGGCCTGGCCCTGCGTATCGTGCGCGGCGACGTACCCGAAAACCTGAAGGACCGCAAGGTGTTCAGCCTTGACATGGGCGCGCTGGTGGCCGGCGCAAAATACCGCGGCGAGTTTGAAGAACGCCTCAAGAGCGTTCTGCAGGAAGTGAAAAAGAGCGAGGGACAGATCATCCTGTTTATCGACGAGCTGCACACCATTGTGGGCGCGGGCAAAACGGACGGCGCCATGGACGCGGGCAATATCCTCAAGCCCATGCTGGCGCGGGGCGAGCTGCACTGCATCGGCGCCACGACGCTGAACGAGTACCGGCAGTACATTGAAAAGGACGCGGCGCTGGAGCGCCGGTTCCAGCCGGTGATGGTGGATGAACCCACGGTAGAGGACACCATCTCCATTCTGCGCGGCCTGAAAGAGCGGTACGAGGTGTTTCACGGCGTGAAGATCCAGGACAACGCGCTCATCGCAGCGGCAGTGCTCTCGGGCCGGTATATTACTGACCGCTTTCTGCCGGATAAAGCCATCGACCTGGTGGATGAAGCCTGCGCCATGATCCGCACGGAAATGGATTCCGCCCCGGCGGAGATGGATGACCTGCGCCGGAAGATCATGCAGCACGAGATCGAGGAGGCGGCCCTGAAAAAGGAGACCGACAAGCTTTCCGCCGAGCGCCTTGCGGACATTCAAAAAGAGCTGGCCGCCATGCGCGAGGAATTCAGCGCCATGAGCGCCCGCTGGGAGAACGAGAAATCGGCCATCGGCAAGGTGCAGCACCTGCGCGAGGAGATCGAGCAGGTAAACGGCGAGATCGCCAGGGCCGAGCGTGAATATGACCTGAACCGCGCTGCCGAGCTGAAATACGGCCGTCTGCCCGCGCTGCAAAAGGAGCTGGAGCAGGAGGAGGCCCGCGCGGCGGCGGCGGAAAAGGATTCCACTCTGCTGCACGACCGTGTGACGGAGGAGGAGATCGCCCGCATCGTGGGCCGCTGGACAGGCATCCCCGTGGCGAAGCTCATGGAAGGGGAGCGCGAAAAGCTGCTGCATCTGGACGGCATCCTGCACAAGCGGGTCATCGGCCAGGACGAAGCCGTACAGCGCGTGACGGAGGCCATCCTGCGCAGCCGCGCCGGCATCGCGGACGAAAACCGCCCCATTGGCAGCTTTTTGTTCCTGGGCCCGACGGGCGTGGGCAAAACGGAGCTTGCCAAAGCACTGGCGGAAGCGCTGTTCGATGACGAAAAGAACATCGTGCGCATCGACATGAGCGAATATATGGAGAAATATTCCGTCAGCCGCCTGATCGGCGCGCCTCCGGGATATGTGGGTTATGAGGAAGGCGGCCAGCTCACCGAGGCTGTGCGCCGCAAGCCGTACAGCGTGGTGCTGTTCGATGAAATCGAAAAAGCCCATCCGGATGTGTTCAATGTATTACTGCAAGTATTGGATGATGGACGTATTACGGACAGTCAAGGCCGGACGGTGGACTTTAAAAATACCATCATCATCCTGACGTCGAATCTGGGCTCCAACTATATCCTGGACGGCATCGAAAACGGAGAGATCAGCCCCGAGGCCCGCGCCCAGGTGGACGCTCTGCTGAAAACGTCCTTCCGCCCCGAGTTCCTGAACCGTCTGGACGAGATCGTCTATTACAAGCCGCTTTCCAAGACGGAAATCGCAGGCGTGGTGGACCTGATGCTGGAAAGCCTGGTGCAGCGCCTGGCCGCCAAGCAGCTCAGGCTGGCGGTCACGGACGCCGCGAAGCAGATGATCGTGGACGGCGGGTACGACCCGGTGTACGGCGCCCGCCCGCTGAAGCGTTACATTCAGCAGAAGGTGGAGACGCTGGTGGCGCGGGATATCATCCAAAACGATCCGGCGCCCGGAGATACCATCACGGTGGACGTGAAGGACGGCGCTCTGGCGTTGGTGTAAGCGCAAAAGACGCATCCGCAGGCCGGACATTTTGCCCGGCCTGCTTTTTTGCGTGCCGGGGCCCGGACGAAAACCTTTCTCCGCACTGGATTTTTCAGTGCGGAACTGCTATAATGGGCGAATCAAAAGGCCCGGCGGGAAAGCTTACGGCGGGCAAAAGGAGGGCGGCCTGTGAACCGGCGGAAAAAGGGCGGCTTTGCCGCGGGCTGCTGCGTTGCGCTGCTGCTGATCACGCTGTGCGCGGCAGCGGGCGGCGGCGTACTGTGGTATGTGGGGCGCACGATGGCACAGCCGGGCAGCGCGTCCATGCAGGGCGCTTCCGGTGCGCCGGGCGGCGGAGCGGAGGATGCCGGGCGGCAGGAGCCGCTGTTCCGGGAGGGAGACACGGTGGATACGGTCCTTGCAAAAATGACGCTTGCGGAAAAGGTGGGCCAGATGTTCATCGTCCGCTGCCCGGAACAGGGCGCGGCGGAGAAGGCTGCGGAATACCATTTGGGCGGCTATATCCTGTTCCGGGAAAATTTTGAGGAAAAAACACCCGTGCAGGCGGCGGAAATGGTCCGGGCCTGTCAGGCTGCCGCCGCGCTGCCGATGCTGGTGGGTGTGGATGAAGAGGGCGGGACCGTCAACCGTATCAGCGGATATCCGGCTTTCCGCGACACGCCCTTTGCTTCGCCGCAGGAGCTGTACCAGGCGGGCGGCTTTGACGCGGTGCGGGAAGATGCGCTGGAAAAATGCGCGTTTCTTGAAGAACTCGGTGTCAACGTGAATTTTGCGCCGGTGTGCGACGTAAGCACGGACCCGGAGGATTTCATCTACAAAAGGAGCTTTGGCCGGAACGCGGCAGAGACGGCGCAGTATGTGCGCACCGTGGTGGAGACGATGGGTGAGCGCGGCATGGGAAGCGTGCTGAAACACTTTCCCGGCTACGGCAATAACGCCGACACGCACACGGGCATTGCCGTAGACGACCGCCCCTATGACAGCTTTGCAGCGTCGGACTTTCTGCCTTTCAGGGCCGGAATCGAAGCAGGAGCAGACATTGTCCTTGTTTCCCACAACATCGTCAGCTGCATGGACAGCGCATATCCCGCCTCGCTTTCACCCCGTGTCCATGAAATTTTGCGGGAAGAACTGGGCTTTACGGGCGTGACCGTCACCGACGACCTTTACATGGACGGCATCCGGGACTTTGTGGACGTGGAGGGCGCGGCGGTGCAGGCTGTGCTTGCGGGCAACGACCTGTTGTGCTGTACGGATTTTGAGGTACAGATCCCGGCGGTATTGGCGGCGGTGGAGCAGGGAGTGGTGCCTGAGACACGAGTTGATGAAGCCGTGCGCCGCGTTCTGACGCTCAAGCAGAAGCTGGGGCTGCTGGGGTAAGGCGGATGGATGCGGCAATGACCGCCCAAAAAGAAAAAGCGCGGCCTGTCCACCCCTCAAAGGGGAAGGACGGGCTGCGCTTTTTGTGCAGCGTTGCGTGTATTTCGGTATGGATTTGGGATATTTGCCGACATTTTTGAACAAAAAGCCGTTTGGATGCCGCTGGGGACGAATATAATGGAGGGGATAAAGCGGGCGTTCTTCGGAATGCCCCAAAAATAAAAGGAGGACTGGATATCATGCAGGTACGTTGGGAATATTTGACTCCGCCCGAATTCAAAAAGCTTGTTAAAGAGGAGCAGATTTGTATTTTGCCGCTGGGGATACTGGAGCGCCACGGCGAACACCTGCCGTATGGCACCGACGGCCTCTCGGTACACGCTATTGCCTGCCGCGCGGCGGAACTGGAGCCGTGTGTGGTGTTCCCCACTTATTGGTTCGGCCAAGGGCACGAGGCGTCATGCTTTGCGGGCTCCGTCAACTTTCCCCCCCGGCTGCTGTACGAGATGCTGGAAGTGCTGTTGGACCAGATCGCCCGCAACGGCTTTAAAAAAATCGTGATTTTCAGCGGCCACGGCGGAAACAGCCATTTTCTGGACTACTTTGCCATGACGCAGCTGGACCGGGAGGTGGACTACACGTTGTATATTCTGCGCGGCGCAGGCAAACGACAGCTGGCTCTGGCCGATATGTGGGAGACGAAGTACGGCCATGCAGGTGAAGAAGAGACCAGCCAGATCATGGCCATCACGCCGGAGGGCGTTGTAAAGCTGGAGCAGCAGGTCTATGAGGAACCGATACTCCCGCGCATGGACCTGACGCAGCAGGTGCCTGGGGTACATTCGGGCCTGTGGTGGTATGCGAAATATCCCCTCCATGTAACAGAAAGCCCATCCCACGCGACAAAGGAAAAGGGCGAACGTATGATAGAGGCTCGCGTGCTGGATCTGGCCGACCGTTTGCGCGCCATTAAGGAAGATAAGGTGCTGCCCTCTCTGCAGCAGGAGTTTTACGAGCGTGTGCGCAGGGTGCCGGAAGGAGATTGAACCCGCCCGGCGAACAGAGCCGGAAGAAAGCCTCCATAAATAAGGAAGTAAAAGAAGCGTCCGGGGAAAAAGCTGGCGGTGGCAAAGCCATGCATCTTTGCGCAGCAAAGTGCAAGCCACGCGGCGAATGCCGCCAAAAAGGAGTGGGGAACCCCTTTTTCATCCAAGGCAACACCGCACAATTCACGGCTGAAGCCTTAAGCGTCGCCTCGCTTGCAGATTTTCCGGCAACTGTCACAAAAATGCTCGCGAATACACAAAGTATTCGCGAGCATTCTTGTTTAACCTGCCAAAAAATCTGCCGGCGCGATTCGAAACTTAGAATTGTGCGGTGTTGCCCTAAAATAACCCCGCGGCGCCCCGCAGGGCCAGTGCCGAGGCGTGCAGAGCGGAGCGGCCGCCGAAGGCCGCCGTGCGCGGCGAACGGGGCCGCAGGCCCTGTTCGCAGGCGGCTTGGCGCAAAAGCGCAGCTTTTTCGACAAGCTGACCGTGGCTGCAGCAGACGCTGCGGCCATGGTTTTTGCGGTTTCAGTTGGGAAGCTTCTGCGGCGCCAGCGCCGCGCGCCGGGCCAGTACGCCCCGGATGCACACGCAGTACACGGCGACGGAGGCCAGCGGCCCAAGCACATCGGAGATGGGCTCGGCGTAGAACACCGCGTCCGCGCCGAAAAACGCGGGCAGCGCGAACACCGCCGCGAAGTAGACGGCCTTGCGCCACAGCGAAAGCGGCAGCGCCAGCTTCGCAAGGCCCAGTGCCGTGAAGCCGTCCACTACCTCGTATTGCAGGCCCAGGGGAAGCAGCGCCAGCGTGCATACCTTGATGGTGTCGAACGCCTGGGCCGCCAGCGCTTCGTCGGTGGTGAACAGCCGCACGAACAACGGCCCGGCCAGCCGCGCGGCCAGAGTCATCACAGCCGTGAACACCAGCCCCAGCCCGAAAATGTACTTCTGCGCCTGCCGTACGCGCTCGGTGCGGTATGCGCCGTAGTTATAGCTTAAAATAGACTGCGTTCCGCCCGTGATGCCTCCCAGCGGCATCGTCACAACGAGCATGAAGCTTTGGGCGATGGTGGCGCAGGTCACCAGAGCGTCGCCCCGCGCCGCGCCGCCGTAGTGCTGAAGCACGGCGTTCATGGCAATGATCATCACGTTGTCCAGCGCGATGATGATGAACGGCGAAAAGCCCAGCGTCAGCACACGCCTCATGACGGCCGCGGAATATCCGCCCCGTGTGATGCGGATGGGGGGCTTTTTGCCCAGCAGAAAGCGCACCGCATAAACGCAGCTTGCGAGCTGGGAAAGCACCGTGGCGATGGCCGCGCCGCGCACGCCGAGGCCGAAGGCGAAGATGAACACAGGGTCCAGCACGATGTTGAGCACCGCGCCCAGCGCCACGGATTTCATGCCGTCGGCTGCGAAGCCCTGGCATACGATGAACTGGTTCAGGCCGGAGGCCAGCAGCGCAAAGGGCGTACCCAGCAGGTAAAGGGTGAAATAGGCCTCCGCATACGAGTAGGTGGCGTCGCTTGCGCCGAACAGCCGCAGCATCGGCTCACGAAAGGGCAGGATGGCGGCGGGCAGCGCCACCGAGAACACGCACAGCATCAAAAAGCAGTTGGCCAGAATGCCCCGCGCAGCATCGTCGTCGCCCTCGCCGCGCTTGATGCTGAGCAGCGGCGCGCCGCCAACGCCCACAAGAAACGCCACCGAGCCGACCATCGTCACCACCGGGCCGCATACGCCGGCGCCTGCCAGCGCCAGCGCGCCCTCGCCGGGGATCTGGCCGATGAAAATGCGGTCCACGATGCTGTAAAGCACAGAGATGAACTGCGCCAGCATGCTGGGCAGCGCGATGCGTCCTACCAGCACGCCGATCCTTCCGCTGCCAAGGTCGTTTCCCGCTCTCATCGCTGCATCCTCCCGTCGCTTTGCGGCTCTGCGCCGCATACCGCACTCTATCATAGCCGATTTTTTTCTCCGAGGAAAGAGGTTTTTCAAAAAAGCCGCAAAAAACGGCCGCCGGAAAGGCCTTTCCGGCGGCCGTTTTGCATTGGAGCAAGGAAAAACACGCTCAGTCGTCCACGTCCAGCGCTTCCAGCCCCTTTTTGGCAACCGGCCTCGCATCACCGTGCCGCACGAACAGCATCGTGACAAAGCTGGCGAACACGAAGAAGGCGGCATAGGGAAACAGCGTGCGATAGCCCACATGCTCCATCAGAATATTGGAGAGGATGGGCGTAAAGATCTGCGCCGTCATGGACACAGTGTAATAATAGCCTGTGTACTTGCCCACGTCCGAGCCCTTGCTCAGCTCCACCACCATGGGGTAGCTGTTTACATTGATGAACGCCCAGCCCATGCCGGCCAGCGCGAAAAAGATGTACAGCAGCGGAGAGACGCTGTGGAAAAAGATACCCGCGAAGAACGCCGTGCCCAGCATCACGATGCCGATGAGGATCGTGCGCTTGCGGCCGATGCGCTGGGCGATCATGCCCACGGGCATATACGAGACGATGGCCGCGACGGTGCAGATCATCAGCACCAGGGCAAAGTTGCCCTGCAGCTCCTGTTCGGCGTAACGGCTGAAAGCCGAGGTGACGGCGTTGTAGCCGAAGAACCAGAAGAACACGCTGGCCAGGATGAACAGCAGGCTGCGGAACATGGGCCGCGGCATTTTGCCGCCCGCGTCCGTTACGCCTTCGTCCTCGTCGGAAGAGCCGGCGGCCCTGTCGGCGGCCTCGCGTTCAGCCACGCAGGCCGGTTCCCTGATCTGCCAGAACAGCACGGCCACACAGACGGCCATCACCAGCCCCAGCACAAGGAATACGGCGGAATAGCGGGGCGTATCCCCGGTGACGGGAAAGATCATCATCGTCAGCAGCATCAGCATGCCGCCCACGGCGCCCATCAGGTTGATGACGGCGTTGCCCTGGCTGCGCAGGGGCTTGGGTGTGACGTCCGGCATCAGGGCCACGGCGGGGCTGCGGTAGGTGGCCATGGCAATGAGCACCAGCCCCAGGCCGATGAAGAACAGCAGGGCGTTGTTCTGCTTCTGTGCTGCGGGCATGATGGCGAGGCACAGAAGCGCCAGGATGGTGCCGCCCAGTATGTACGGCATACGGCGGCCGATTTTCGTGCGGGTCTTGTCGCTCAGCTTGCCGAACAGCGGCAGCATGAACAGCGCCAGCACGTTGTCCATGGCCATCACGATGCCGATGTAGCTGTCGCGCACATGGAACGTGTCTTTTAGGATCAGGGGGATGACGTTGTCGTACACCTGCCAGAACGCGCAGATGGACATGAATGCAAGGCCCACGAAAAAGGTGCGTTTGTAATTCAGCTTCATCGGGAGAAGCCCCCTTTGTTGTTGTTGCTTTCATTGTAGCACGCCGGACGCCGTCCTGCCAAGGGAGCGCGCGCCCGGCTTTACAATTATTTTAAAAAAGAAAAGCCGGAAAGAGCCGGCTATGCCTCACGCTTCGCCGGGATACCGCACGCCCCACAGCGCCCGCAGCGCGTCCGCCGCGCGCAGCACGCGCAGCGTTTCGGCAGCGGGCAGGGCCGGGCATTCGGTGCGGCCGGCCGCCAGCGCCGCCGCCACGGCCCGCACCTCCGGCTCAAAGCCCGTGCCTGTGTTGTCAAAGCGGATGGTTTCCCGCGGCGCGTCCGTTCCCGTTCCGCCATACACCGTCATGGCCGTGGGGCTCCAAAGCGGGCCGTCGATCTCTATGCGTCCTCCGCCGCAGCAAACGGCGGCGCGGTGGGGCGCCGCACACCGGGCGCTCACGGCCAGCGAGGCGCACGCTCCGCCGGAAAAACGCAGAGAAATACTCTCCTCAATGTCCGCGCCCAGCCCGTTTTGAACGCACACGCCCCCAACCCGCTCCACGTCTCCCTCCAGTGCCAGGCATGCCAGCGTAAGCGCGTAAACGCCTATGTCCAGCAGCGCGCCGCCGCCCAGCGCGGGCTGCGCGATGCGGGGGATATCCGCCATGGCCTCACCCAGCACAGCCGTCACCAGGCGCGGCGCGCCCAGCCGCCCGTCCGCCAGCGTTTTGCGCAGAGCCTGCGCAAAAGGCAGCGTACGCGTCCACATGGCTTCCGCCAGCAGCAGGCCGCGCTCCCGCGCCAGGGCAAACAGGCTTTGCGCCTGGGCCGCGTTCAGCGTCAGGGGCTTTTCGCACAGCACATGTTTGCCCGCAAGCAGCGCCGCGCGGATGTGCTGTGCGTGCAGAGGATGGATGCTGCCGATGTAAACGACGTCCACGGCCGGGTCGGCCAGCAGCGCCTCATATCCGGCAAAGCTTTTTGCAAAGCCGTACCGCCCGGCCAGGGCTTGGGCCCGCGCGCTGTCCCGGGCCGCAATGGCGTAAGGCTGCACCTCCTCCCGCAGACTGTCCAGCGTGCGCGCCATGCGCCCGGCAATGTTTCCCGCCGAAAGGATCGCGAAATTCAGCATTGCTCCCCACCGCCCTTTGTGCCGCGCAGTATTTTTTCCATGGGCCTGCCCTTGGCCAGTTCGTCGATGAGCTTATCCAGATAACGGATCTTTTGCATCAAAGGGTCTTCAATGTCCTCCACCCGCACGCCGCACACCACGCCTTTGATCTCTGCGCCGGCTGGGTTGAACCGCGGCGCCTGCCCGAAAAAGGACGCCATATCCGTTCGCTGCGCAAGCTGCCGGGCAAGGCCGCCGGGCGTGTAGCCCGTCAGCCAGAGAATGACGGCGTCTACTTCATCCTGCGTGCGGCCCTTGCGCAACGCCTTCTGTACGTAGAGCGGGTAGATATCGGAAAAACGGGCTTTGAAAATGCGGTGCTCCGCCATAACGGCACGCTCCTTTTTTGCGCGGCCCGGGACAGGGCCGGCGCGTTCTTTCCTTATGGTAACACGCGGGCACGGCTGTGGCAAGCCGTCCGGCGGCTTGAACCACACCCCCGCCCGTGCTATAATACATTAAATACGGAACGGACCGTATGATTTTGAGCGCGGGGGAGAGTTCTATCATGCCGAAAACCGTCATTCCCGCCGGGTACAGGCCGGCGCTGGGGCTTTATGACACACAGAAGGCCATCGGCCTTATCAAGCAGATCTTCCTGGAAAAGCTGTGCGGCGCGCTGCATCTGAAGCGCGTGACGGCGCCGCTGTTCGTGGACCCGGCCACGGGCCTGAACGATGATTTGAACGGCGTAGAGCGCCCCGTCACCTTCGACGTGCCCGCGCTGGGGGCAAACGCCGAGGTGGTGCATTCGCTGGCGAAGTGGAAGCGCATGGCTCTGGCTCAGTATGATTTCCATGTGGGCAACGGTTTGGTCACAGACATGAACGCCATCCGCCGGGACGAGGAGATGGACAACCTTCACTCCATTTATGTGGACCAGTGGGACTGGGAAAAGGTCATCACCCGGGAGGAGCGAACCACCGAATATCTGAAGCAGACTGTGCAGAAGATCGTGGATGCGGTGTGCGGCACGCTGGATGAGCTGAAATGGCAGTTCCCCGCGCTGGAGCGCGTGCGGCTGTGCCGGGAAACGGCGTTTGCCACCGCGCAGGAGCTGGAGGACCAATGGCCCGCGCTCACACCAAAGGAAAGGGAAAATGCTTTTGCAAAGGCGCACGGCACGGTGTTCATCATCGGCATCGGCGGGGCGCTGCGTTCCGGCAGGCCTCACGACGGCCGCGCGCCGGACTATGACGACTGGACGCTGAACGGCGACCTGCTGTTCTGGAACGAAACCCTGGGCTGTGCGCTGGAGCTGTCCAGCATGGGCATCCGCGTAGACGCGGACGCGCTGGCACGCCAGCTCAGCATCGCAGGATGCGGGGAACGCGCGGCGCTGCCGTTCCACAAAATGCTGTTAACGGATGAGTTGCCGCTGACCATCGGCGGCGGCATCGGCCAGAGCCGCCTGTGCATGCTGCTGTTGGGCAAAGCCCACGTTGGCGAGGTGCAGGTGTCGCTGTGGGACGGTGAAACGCGCGCCGCGTGCGCCGCAGCCGGTGTGCAGCTTCTTTGACAGCCCCGCAAAGGTGTTTGCCCGGAAAGGGTTATCTATGATGCAGCAAAACCACACAAACGGACGCCTGACGGACAGAGAGCGCACGCCGGCACGCCTGATCGTGCTGCGGGTGCTGTTCACGCTGTTTGCGGCGGGCACTGTCGTGTTTATTTTTTCCAATTCCATGCAGAGCGGCGCGGCCTCGGGCCTGCGCAGCGCCGCCGTCACCCAATGGCTCAACGGAGGGCTGGCCCGCATGGGGGTCGGCTGGCGCTTTTCCGAGCGTCTGGTGCGCAAGCTGGGCCATTTCAGCGAATACGCGCTGCTGGGCTTCTGGCTGATGCTGTCCCTGCGGGTGTATACCCGGCGCATCCTCTCGCATATTTCGTGGCCTCTGTTTTTCGGCCTGCTGGCAGGCGTGCTGGACGAGGGGATCCAGATGTTTGCGGATGGGCGCGGCAGCGACGTGCGGGATGTGGTGATCGATTTTTCCGGCGTCGTGTTTGGGCTGCTGGCAGCCCTGTTCCTGCTGCTGCTCGTGCGCATGTTCCATGTTCTGCGGGAAAGCAAAACGCCGCTTTAGGCGTGCTGACGCAAGAAAACCGATGTTTTCTGTGTCAACGCGCCCGTGACGCGGCGTTTTTTATTTGCAAGCGTAAAAACGGTGAAAGAGGGGGGCGCGGCCGATGAAGGCGGTGCTGTTTGCACTCAATGCGAAATACATTCATTCGTCGCTGGCGCCCTGGTGCCTGCTGGCGGGTGTGGAGGCCGCAGGCCCTGCGGGTGTTTGTGCCGAGGTGCGGGAGGGCACCGTCAATGAGCCGGAGCGGGACGTGCTGGCCCGCATTTTGGACGGGGAGCCGGATGCGGTGCTGTTTTCGTGCTATTTGTGGAACATTCGGGAAACGCTGCGTCTTGCCGCCGCTGTAAAGGCTGCGCGGCCGGGCGCATATGTAGTGCTGGGCGGCCCGGAGGTGAGCTACAACGCGGGGGAGGTTTTGGCGGAAAACCCGCAGGTGGATTATATCCTCTCCGGCGAGGGCGAACGCAGCGTGCCCATGCTGCTGGCGTCGCTGGCCGCCGGGCGGAAGCCGGAGGAGGCGGCGCCGCCCATCCCGGGGCTGTGCGCCCGGGGCTTTCTCTCCGCGCCCTGCGTGGAGGAGGGCACGCCGCCCAGCCCGTATGCGCCGGCGTATCTGGAGAACCTGCGCGGGCGCATTGCGTATCTGGAGACCAGCCGGGGCTGCCCGTATGCCTGCGCGTTCTGCCTTTCTGGGCGGTGCGGCAAGCCCCGCTGGTTCCCGCTGGAGCAGGCAAAACGGAACATCCTGACGCTGGCGCGCTCCGGCGCGCACACCGTGAAATTCATCGACCGGACATTCAATGCAAACCCCGCCCACGCAAATGCCATTTTGGCGTTTATCCTGAAGCATTACGGGCGGGACATTCCGGCGGGCGTGTGCTTTCATTTCGAGCTTGCGGGCGACATCCTGCGGGAAGAGACCTTCGCGCTGCTGGAGCAGGCGCCGCCGGGCGCGTTTCAGCTGGAGATCGGCATGCAGTCGTTTTGCGAAAAAACGCTGGCCGCCGTGCGGCGCAAAACAGATACGGGCGTTTTAAAGCAGAACATCCGGCGTTTGGTTGCAATGGGGAATATGCACGTGCACATCGACCTGATCGCGGGCCTGCCCCATGAGGATCTGCGGACATTCGGTGAAAGCTTCAACACCGGCTATGCGCTGGGCGCACAGATGCTGCAGCTGGGTTTTCTGAAGCTGCTGCACGGCGCGGCCATGCGGGAGGAGCCGGAGGAATTCCCCTGTGTTTTTTCGGAAGACCCGCCGTATGAAGTACAGAAAACGCCCTGGCTTTTGCCGGAGGAGCTGGACGTGCTGCGCGCCGCCGAAGACGCGCTGGAGCGCTGCTACAACAGCGGGCGTTTTTTGGAAACGGCGGCTTACGCGATGGCGGCGGCAGGGCTTTCCCCGTTCGTTTTTTACTGCCGTTTGGGCGCGGCAGGCGCGCGGCACGGCACGGCGAATATTCCGCTGGACGATTACACCGCTTTTTTGTACAACTGGTGCGCGGCGCTGCCGGGCATAGACAAAGCCTGCCTGCGGGACGCGATGGTGCGCGACCGCCTTGCCACAAATTCCACAGGGCGCTTGCCGCAATGCCTGCATGTAACGGACGCTTTGCTGGGCCGCGCGGTGAAGCGGCTGGCACAAAACCCTGCCACTGCGCCCCTGCCCGGCGTGCGGCGCGGCGTGGCGCTTTTGTACGGCGCACGGCAGGTGGTGTTTGTGGATTACACACAGAAAAACCCCGTTACAGGGCGCTATCTTCTGCATACCCGTTCAATTGACAATCTCTTTACAGAATGATAGAATAAGTAGAAATAATTGGGAACGGGGGAACGCATGCATGCCGGGGCTGAACGTGGGTTTTCGCATCGTGCAGGGCGCTTTGTTTTCTTTTCCCGCCGTTCTATTCCCGGCTTTTTAAACTTTTCCCGTTTTGGGAAAAGTTTTTTTTTGCCGTTTTGCTGTATTTGAGGAACAGAAAGGAGAATGGCTTATGCTGATTTGCAATGCCGTGCTCACGGATGCGGACGGTGCGCGTCCGGGCGATGTGCGCATTGAAAACGGCGTCATCACGGCCGTGGGCGAGGGCCTTTCCGCCGGCGGGGATACGGTGCTGGACGCAGGCGGCCGCACGCTGCTGCCTGCTTTCATTGACCTGCACTGCCACTTCCGTACGCCGGGCTTTGAGTATAAGGAGGATATCGACTCCGGCAGCCGGGCGGCTGCCCGGGGCGGTTACACGTTCGTCAACTGCATGGCGAACACAAGGCCTGTGTGTTCTTCCGCGGCCATTGCCCAGAGCATCATGGACGACGCCAGGCGCATCGGCCTGTGCGACGTGAACCAGTGTGTGTCCATCACGAAAGACTTCGACGGCAAGACCACCGGCCATCTGCGGGCGCTGCCGCGGAACATCCGCTTCATCAGCGAGGACGGCAAAGGCGTGCGCGAGAGCAGGGTAATGTATGAGGCCATGCGGATCGCCGCCGAAAAAGGCCTGACGGTGATGAGCCACGCCGAGGATATGGACCTTTCCGCGCTGGATTACCGTCTGGCGGAAAACCTGGAGACGGCTCGCAACCTGTATCTGGCCCAGTCTACGGGCGCACGGCTGCACATGTGCCACGTTTCCACCAAAGAGGCGCTGGCCGATATCCTTGCCGCCAAGGCCCGGGGTGTGCGCGTCACCTGCGAGGTGACGCCCCACCACATCTGGTTTTGGGACAGCGATTTCCGCGTGAACCCGCCCATTCGGGCAAAAGAGGATGTGGAAGCGCTCATCGCGGCCATGCTGCGGGGCGAGGTGGAAGCCATCGCGACCGACCATGCCCCGCACACCGAGGAGGATAAGCGCGGCGGCGCGCCGGGCATGGTGGGGCTGGAGACAGCGTTCAGCGTCTGCTACACCAAATTGTGCCGGGAATACGGGATGCCGCTGGCAGACCTGAGCCGTTTGATGAGCCGCGGCCCGGCTGAGATACTGGGCCTGAACAAGGGGCTGATTGCCGAAGGATACGACGGCGACGTGGTGCTGGTGGAGCTGGGCGAGCCTTACACCGTGCGCCGGGAGGATTTTGCGGGCAAGAGCAAAAACACCCCATACGACGGCCTTTCGCTGTACGGCCGCGTGGCGTGCACCGTGAAGGCGGGCCGCGTCACCTATGGGACAATGGAAGCAATAGGATAAACACACAACAGGAGGACGTTATGCTGCAAGTAGACCGTTTGTATGAGGCCGTGGCCGAAAAAAGCCCCGTTTGCGTGGGGCTGGACACCGATTTTTCCTACATCCCCGCGGAGTGTGTGGACAAGACTCTCTCCAAGGGCGAGAACATCTTCCGCTTCAACCGGGATATCATCGAAGCCACGCGGAGCGTGGCGGGCTGCTTCAAGGTGCAGATCGCCTATTACGAGGCGCTGGGCCTGGACGGCATGCTGGCCTATAAATCCACGCTGGAATACCTGCGCCGGGAGGGCCTTGTGGCCATCGCGGACATCAAGCGCGGCGACATTGCCAAAACGGCCGAGATGTATGCCAAGGCCCATCTGGACGGCGAGTTCGAGGCGGACTTCGTTACGCTGGCGCCCTATATGGGGCTGGATTCCATCACGCCGTACACGAAATACATGACGGAAAAGGGCAAGGGCGTGTTCGTGCTGTGCCGCACCTCCAACCCCGGCGCGAAAGATTATGAATACGAAAAGCTGGCCGACGGCCGCCACGTTTATGACCTGGTGGGCGACAAGCTCAGCGCAATGGGCAAGGACTACATGGGCGCGCACGGCTATTCCTCGCTGGGGCTCGTCATCGGCGGCACACACATCGAAGAGGCGAAAGAGATCCGCGCCAAATACAGGGACAGCTTTTTCCTCATCCCGGGCTACGGCGCGCAGGGCGGCACGGCCGAGGACATCGCGCAGTATCTGGCGCAGGGCAACGGCGGTGTGGTGAACTCCAGCCGCAGCGTGCTGCTGGCCTATAAAAAACAGCCCGGAACGGCTTATGCCGAAGCCGCGTACAACGAATGCGTGCATATGAAGGAGGCCATTGCGGATGCCTGCAGCAAATTATAACGCCGCCGTCCTGGCAAACGGCGCGGCGGGCGAAAACGTGATGCTGCTGACGGCCCGCTGGGACGAAACCACCCCCGCGCCCGCGTGCGGCCAGTTTTACATGCTGCGCGCCTGGAAAGCGGAGGAAGCGCCGCTGCTTTCGCGCCCCATCAGTGTGCATCGTTTTGACAGAGAGAAAAAAGAGATTTCCTTTTTATATGAGGTCCGTGGTACGGGCACGCAGAAGCTGGCCGCGCTGCGGCCCGGGGACACCGTTGCGCTGACGGGCCCCTCGGGCCGTGGGTTTCCCGTGGACGGCACGTTGGGCGGCGCCGTCGCGCTGGTGGGCGGCGGCATCGGCACCGCGCCGCTGCTGCAGCTTGCGGCAGAGCTTGCCGCGCAGGGCGTGGACGTGGACCTTTATGCGGGCTTTCGGGACGAGCCGTACCGTGTTGACGCGTTCAGCGCTGCGTGCCGTTCGGTACACATCGCCACGGATTCCGGCCGCCACGGCCACCACGGCTTTGTGACGGACCTGCTGGACCCTGCGAAGTACACCGCCGTGTGTACCTGCGGGCCGGAGATCATGATGGAAAAGGTGGCCAAAATGTGTCTGCGTGCGGGCGTGCGCGTATATGTGAGCAGGGAGGCCAAGATGGCCTGCGGCGTGGGCGCGTGTCTGGGCTGCACCTGCAAGAGCAAAAACGGCGGCGTGTCTGTCTGCAAGGATGGGCCGGTGTTTGAAGGGAGCGTGCTGTATGAGCTTGACTGACGTTACCCTGTGCGGCAAAACGCTGTGCAGCCCGGTCATCGCCGCGTCCGGTACCTTCGGCTTCGGCGGCGAGTACGCGGGCATCGTGGACATGAAAAAGCTGGGCGGTATCTCCGGCAAGGGGCTGACGCTGGAGGGCAAGTACGGAAACGAGGGCGAGCGTCTGTGGGAGACACCTGCCGGGCTCATCAACTCCATCGGTCTGCAGAATCCCGGCGTGCGGCATTTCATTGAGTATGAGCTGCCCGGCATGAAAAAGCTTGGCCCCGCGGTGTTGGCGAATCTGGGCGGCAGCACCATCGAGACTTACGAGGAGGGCGCGCGGCTGCTGGATGAAACGAATGTGGACTTCATCGAACTGAACATCAGCTGCCCCAACGTGAAGGCGGGCGGAATCGCCTATGGCGTGAAAGCGGAAAGCGCGCGGGAAGTAGTGTCCCGCGTGCGGGCCTGCACGAAAAAGCCCCTTATCGTGAAGCTCTCTCCCAACGCGGAGAACATCACCGAAATGGCCCTTGCCTGCGAGGCGGCGGGCGCGGACGGGCTTTCCCTCGTCAACACGTTCCAGGCCATGGCCATTGACCTGGAAAAACGCCGCCCTGTATTCAACAATGTGTTTGCAGGGCTGTCCGGCCCGGCCATCCGCCCCATCGCCCTGCGCATGGTGTATCAGGTGTGCAGGGCCGTGCAGGTGCCCGTGGTGGGGCTGGGCGGCATTGCCACAGCCGGGGACGCGCTGGAGTTCATCATGGCCGGCGCGGCGGCCGTGCAGGTGGGCACCGCCAATTTCAGCGACCCGCGCGCCTGCGAAAAGATCACCGACGGCATCGCCGCCTGGATGCAGAGCCACGGTGTGCGCTCCCTTGCGGAGATCCGCGGCTGCGCGCAGGTCTAAGCCGAAAATACACAGATCTGATTGGAATAAAAAGGAGAATCCACATGAACGATGTGCTTGAAATATTGAAGTCCTGCGACGCGTTTCTGGAGGGCCACTTCCTGCTGTCCTCCGGCCGCCATTCCTCGGCCTACTGCCAGATGGCGTATCTGCAGCAGTACCCCGAAAAATGCGCCGCGGCCATGAAGCCCGTGGCCGAAAAGCTGCGGGAACTGGACGTGGACGTCATCGTCGGTCCGGCCATGGGCGGCATCGTTTACGCCTACGAGCTGGCCCGCCAGACGGGCAAACGCGCTATCTTCACCGAGCGTGTGGACAATGTGATGACGCTCAAGCGCTTTTCCATCCGGCCGGGCGAAAAGTGCATCATCGCCGAGGATGTGGTGACCACGGGCGTGTCTTCTCTGGAGACGAAGCGCGTCATCGAGGAGGCCGGCGGCGAATGCCTGGGCATCGTGTGCGTGGTGGACCGCACCAAGGCGGACGCGCCCTCGCCCATTCCCATCCTGGCCAGCGCCGCCAAGCTGGACCTCCCCAACTATGCGCCGGAGGAATGCCCCATCTGCAAAGAGGGCAAGCTGCCGCTGGTGCATCTGGGCAGCCGTAAGATGAAAGAACAGGCCAGGCAGACGCTGTGAGCGCGCAGAGCTTGAAAAAAGGGGGAGCGCATATGAAAGCATATTTGCTGCTGGCGAACGGCATGGTGTTCGAAGGCCGGGCCTTCGGCGCAGCCGGTACCAGTGTGGGCGAGGTCGTGTTCAACACGGGCATGGTCGGCTACGAGGAAACCCTCACCGACCCCAGCTATTACGGCCAGATCATCACACAGACCTATCCGCTGGTGGGGAACTACGGCGTGAACGGCGAGGATGCCGAATCCGCGCGCATTTGGGCCTTCGGCTACATCGTGCGGGAGTTGTGCGGCACGCCGTCCAATTTCCGCTGCCAAAAAACGCTGGACGAATTTTTGAAGGAGCAGGGGATCATCGGCATCGCGGGCGTGGACACCCGCCGCCTGACGCGCATCATCCGCGAGAGCGGCGTGATGAACGGCGCGCTCACCACCGAATATAAGAGCGCGGACGCCGTGCGCGCCGACGCCGCTTTGATGGAAAAGATCAAAGCCTATACGGTGAAGGACGCGGTGGACAGCGTTACTACAAAATGTATGGAAACATTTAACGAAAACGGAAAGTACCATGTTGCGCTGTTCGATTTCGGCTATAAACGCAACATCCTGCGCAATCTTGTAAAACGCGGCTGCAAGGTGACGCTGGTGCCCGGACGCACCACCGCGGCCGAGCTTGCGGCGCTGGAGGTGGACGGCGTGATGCTCTCCAACGGCCCGGGCGACCCGGCCGAAAATGTGAAGATCATTGAAAACCTGAAGGAGATCGCGGCGCTGGGCCGGCCTGTTTTCGGCATCTGTCTGGGCCACCAGCTCATGGCTCTTGCCACGGGCGCAAAAACGGAAAAGCTGAAATACGGCCACCGCGGTGTGAACCAGCCGGTGACGGATTTTGCCAAGGACCGCACGTTCATAACCAGCCAGAACCACGGCTATGCCGTTGTGGCCGGTACCGTGGACCCCGCCGTGGCCGAGGTGAGCCATGTAAACGCCAACGACGGTACCACCGAGGGCATCCGCTATAAAAACATCCCCTGCTTTACGGTGCAGTTCCACCCGGAGGCCTGCGGCGGCCCCAGGGACACCGAATACCTGTTCGACGATTTTGTCGCCATGATGAAAGGAGGCTGCTGAAATGCCAAAGGACCCGTCTATCAAAAAGGTGCTCGTCATCGGCAGCGGCCCCATCATCATCGGCCAGGCCGCCGAGTTCGACTACTCCGGCACGCAGGCGTGCCGCGCGCTGAAAAGCGAGGGCATCGAGGTGGTGCTCGTCAACTCCAACCCCGCCACCATTATGACGGACCCGGACATCGCGGACCGCGTGTATGTGGAGCCGATGACCCTGACGGTGCTGAGGCGCATCATTGAAAAGGAAAAGCCGGATTCCATCCTGCCGAACCTGGGCGGCCAGACGGGCCTGAATCTGGCCATGGAGCTGGCCCGCAGCGGTTATCTGGAGCAGGCCGGCGTGCGCCTGCTGGGCGCGAAGCCCGACACCATCGACCGCGCCGAGGACCGCCAGCTCTTCAAGGACACCATGGAGAAGCTGGGCGAGCCGGTTATCCCTTCCAAGGTGGTGGAGAGCCTGTCCGACGCGCTTGCGTTCGCGGGCGAGATCGGTTACCCGGTCATCGTGCGCCCGGCGTTCACCATGGGCGGCACGGGCGGCGGCATCTGTGAGACCGTGGAGGAGCTGCACGAGATCGGCACCAACGGTCTGCGCCTTTCGCCCATCCATCAGGTGCTCATTGAAAAATGCATCTCCGGCTGGAAGGAGATTGAATACGAGGTCATGCGCGACGGAAAGGGCAACGTCATTACCGTCTGCAATATGGAAAACTTTGACCCCGTGGGCGTTCACACCGGCGATTCCATCGTCGTGGCGCCCAGCCAGACGCTCTCCGACAAGGAATACCAGATGCTGCGCACCTCGGCGCTGAATATCATCACCGAGCTTGGCATTGAGGGCGGCTGCAACTGTCAGTTTGCCTTAAAGCCCGACAGCTTCGAATACGCCGTCATCGAGGTGAACCCCCGCGTGTCCCGTTCCTCGGCGCTGGCCAGCAAGGCCACGGGCTATCCCATCGCCAAGGTGGCCGCGAAGATCGCTATCGGCTATTCGCTGGACGAGATCACCAACGACGTCACGGGGCAGACCTGCGCCTGCTTCGAGCCCGCGCTGGATTACTGTGTGGTCAAGTTCCCGAAATGGCCGTTCGACAAATTCGTATACGCCAAGAAATCCCTGGGCACGCAGATGATGGCCACGGGCGAGGTGATGGCCATTGCCAACAGCTTCGAACACGCCTTCATGAAAGCGGTGCAGAGCATCGAGCTGGGGCTGGAAACGCCCACGCTGGAAACGCTGTCTGCGCTGACGGACGAAGAAGTGGTGGAAAAACTGCATGTGTGCGATTCCGACCGCTCTTTTGTTGTGTACGAGGCCATCAAGCGCGGCGTGCCGTTTGAGACGATTTACAATATCACTAAAATTGACCCGTGGTTTTTGGCAAAGCTGCAAGGGTTGGCCGAAACAGAGCTTGCGCTGGCCGGGCTGCGAGGCGGCATACTGACGGAAGAGCTGTACCGCACCGCAAAAATGCAGGGCTTCCTGGACAAGACCGTGCTGCGTCTGACGGGGCTGGATGCGCTGCCCTGTGAAAAGCTGCGCGCGTCCTATAAGATGGTGGACACCTGCGCGGCCGAGTTCAGTGCGAAAACGCCGTATTTCTATTCCACTTTTGACGAGGAGAACGAAGCGGCGCAGTTTATCGCGGAACACCCCTCCGACAGGAAAAAGGTGCTGGTGTTCGGCAGCGGCCCCATCCGCATCGGGCAGGGCATCGAGTTCGATTATTGCAGCGTGCACTGCACATGGGTGCTGAAAAGCCACGGCTGCGAGGCTGTCATCGTCAACAACAACCCCGAGACCGTCTCCACGGACTTCGATACCGGCGACCGTTTGTATTTCGACCCGCTCACGGAAGAAAGCGTGGAGCATATCATCGCCACGGAAAAGCCATGGGCCTGTGTGGTGCAGTTCGGCGGCCAGACGGCCATCAAGCTGACAAAACACCTGACAAAGCTGGGTGTGAAGATTCTGGGCACCAGTGCGGACGCCATCGACGAGGCGGAGGACCGGGAGCGTTTCGACGCGCTGCTGGAAAAGTGCGGCATTCCGCGCCCGCAGGGCCACACGGTGTTCACCTGTGAGGAGGCACTGGCCGCCGGCGCACAGCTGGGCTACCCGGTGCTGCTGCGTCCGTCCTACGTGCTGGGCGGACAGAATATGATCATCGCCTACAATGAGAACGATGTGAGGGAATACATGGCCATCATCACCAGCCATGTGGATATGTCGAACCCGGTGCTGGTGGACAAATACCTGATGGGCACCGAGTGCGAGGTGGACGCCATCTGCGACGGCGAGGACTTCCTCATTCCGGGTATGATGGAACACATCGAGCGTGCGGGCATCCATTCGGGCGACTCCATCTCGGTGTATCCGCCGCAGAACCTCAAGCAGAAGATCAAGGGCACCATTGTGGATTATACGGGCCGTCTGGCCCGCGCGCTGAACGTGGTGGGCCTGATGAATATCCAGTTCGTGGTATACAACAACGAGGTGTTCATCATTGAGGTGAACCCCCGTTCCAGCCGCACGGTGCCGTACATCAGCAAGGTGACGGGCGTGCCCATGGTGGAGCTGGCCGTGCGCTGTATGCTGGGCGAAAAGCTGCGGGACATGGGCTATGGCACGGGCCTGTATCCCACGGGCGATTACTGCGCCGTAAAGGTACCGGTGTTCAGCTTCGAAAAGCTGCACGATGTGGACACCCAGCTGGGGCCGGAAATGAAATCCACCGGCGAGGTGCTGGGCATCGACAAAACCTTTGAGGACGCGCTGCTCAAGGGCCTTGTGGGCGCGGGCTACAGCCTGCGGCAGCCCACGCCGGGCAAATGCGTTATCCTGACGGTAAAGGACGCGGACAAGCGCGAGCTGGTGGACATCGCCTGGCAGCTTAAGGATATGGGCTACAAGCTGTACGGTACATCCGGCACGGCGTACTATCTGGGCCAGAACATGGTGGCCTGCAACGAAGTGCGCAAGCTCAGCGAAGCGCGGCCCAATATCATGGATCTGTTCGAGAGCGGGCTTGTGGACTATGTGATCTCCACGTCCTCAAAGGGCCGCATCCCCTCCCACGACAGTGTAAAGATGCGCCGCAAGGCGGTGGAGCTTTCCATTCCGTGCCTGACGGCCATCGACACGGCGCAGGTGCTGGTGAAATGCCTGCGCAGCGGCAAAACGCTGGCGGATGTGGACCTGGTGGATATTTCGACCATTTGAAAAAGAAAAAGGACCCGCGTCAGCGGGTCCTTTTTCTGTGTTTTATAAAACTGCACCGAAAACAGGCTGCTCAAAATGGGCAAGTATTTCATTGACATCGTGCAGGTCATAAATCTGATGTTCAATGCAGAACAAAATGATAATATCTCGAACCATGCTCTGGGAAAGGGCGTGCCCGGCGGAAGCAAGCATTTCTTCAGTTTGCTCTTTGGATAAATGAAGCGCCAATGATAATGCCAGCGCTGTTTGCTTGGAAGGATGATAATTCGGGTTGGAACGGATTTTGGAGAACAGACGGCGGTCGATACCGGCGCGGCGGTAAACATCCGTATCGGCAAGTTCCATATTGTCGATATACCCGAACAGAAGGGTGTGGAAACTGGGTTTCAGCGCGTTGGCGACAAACTGTTCCAGTTTCCGTCCCTCGTCCGCTTCGCGATTGTTAAGAAGACCGAGGATGTCGTCAAAATATGAAGTGTTATCATCTTCTTCGCAGTTTGGACAGGCCAGAGGCATTGATGGGGCTGCACCTCTAAAGACAGGGGCCTTTGGAACAATTTCGGACTGCGGGTCATTTTCCAGCAGCCCTTTTTGCCTCAACAGTTCTTCTAGCTCGGATAGGAGCTGGGGGTGCAGCATATGGATTCCTCCAATTTGTCGCCGTAGCAGCGACCAAATTTTTTTATGGGAAGCTAAAATAAAAACAGAAAGCTGTTTGGGGGAGATACATGGCAATGAGTAGAGAAATTATTTTTTTGCTTGACAGGAGCAGCAACATGGCAGGAAAAGAAGCAGAAGTTATCGCGGAATATAATGCATTTCTTTTACAGAATGGGCGGGGAGATTACAATGTTACGACAGTATTGTTTGACGACCAATATGTACTGTTGTATTATTGCCTTCCCATCGGTTATGCACAGCTTTATCCCGAGCAGTATTACGTGCGGGGTGCTTGTGCGTTGTACGATGCGATTGGCCGCACTATAACAACCGTCAATGCCTGCCATGCGCAGCTTACAGAGAGCAAGCGCCCCAAGACCTATCTGTTCATCAGGACGAATGGAGGGGACAATGCCAGCCTGACCTATACGAAAAAAATGATTTGGGAGATGCTGGAGCGGCAGCAGCAAAAGTGTGGATGGGAGATATTTTTCGTTGGCTGCGATGTACAGACGGCGTTGGCGGCGGCACCCACACACAAAGGCATCAACGGTGCGGAGGACAGCCAGGATGATGATTACTTTGATATACTGCGAAGGCTGCTGGAAAGAAGAAATTTTTCGAAGGAGGAATAATTTCAGTATACAAGAAATATAAAAAATTTCAATATGAGCCCCGTCGCGTTGATACGCGCGGGTTTCTTTTTTCAACAGGATATGATATACTGAATTTTGTATGAAAAAGAACGGAATTGAAAATATGTGTTGCAGGAGCGAAGCATGAATTACAGCGAACTGAACGTGCCCGAGCAGATCCACAAGGCTGTGGAGCGCATGGGCTTTACCGAAATGACCGAAGTACAGGAAAAGGCGATCCCCCCTATGATGGAGGGCAAGGACATCATCGCCAAAGCGCCCACGGGCACGGGTAAAACCTGCGCTTTCGGCATCCCGCTCATTCTCGGGCTGGACCAAAGCCGGAATTATCCGCAGGCCGTCGTCATGGCGCCCACGCGGGAGCTGGCGCAGCAGATCACCGAAGACCTGCAGGACCTGGCGCATTTTTATCCGGACATCCGCGTCGTCACCGTCTATGGCGGCGCGAATATTCAAAAGCAGATCGAAAAGCTGAAAAAGGGCGCGCAGATCGTCGTGGCCACACCCGGCCGCCTGCAGGACCACATGAACCGCCGCACCGTGGACCTTTCCCACGTTACCACCGTGGTGCTGGACGAGGCCGACGAGATGCTCAACATGGGCTTTTACAAGGATGTGCGCAAAATTCTGGACCAAATCAAATCCCGCCAGCGTTTGGCAATGTTCAGCGCCACCATCAGCCGCGAGGTGATGGACATCGGCTGGCTGTATCAGCGGGACGCCGAAGAAATCACCGTGCAGCCTGTGGAGGATTCCGCGCCCAGGATCGACCAGTACCTGGTACTGACGACAGGCCGCAACAAGCTGGCGGACATGGCGGAGATCATCGTACAGAAGGGTTACAAGCGCGTGATGGTGTTCTGCAACCAGAAATACACCACCGCTATGCTGGCGAACCAGATGGCCCGGCTGAATTTTGTGGTGGACTGCCTGCACGGAGACCTTTCCCAGGCGGAACGCAACAAAATTATGGGCGAATTCAAAGCGGGCAATATCGCTGTGCTGGTGGCGACAGACGTGGCCGCCCGCGGCATCGACGTGTCCGAGGTGGACGCCGTGTTCAACTACGATGTGCCGGACTCCAACGAATATTACACGCACCGCATCGGCCGCACAGGGCGCGCGAAGCATACGGGCGAGGCCTATGTGCTGTACACGAAGGAAGAGCACAAGCGCGTGCGCGACATGCTGCGCTACACCCGCAACACCGCCACACCCATTGCTTTCGATGAGAACCGCAGCATCATCCCGGGCACGTTTTAAGCCCGGAAAACAGATTATAAAAGCCGCCCCATATCTCATGGGACGGCTTTTATTTTACTGAAAACAATGCGCTGATCTCTACTTCAAGACTTCGGGCGAGCGCATAAACCTCTTTGTCAGAAACCGAACGGGTCTGGCCCTCCAACTTTGATAAACTGGAATAGCTGATATCAGCACCAAAGGTCTGCATTTTAGCCATCAACGCTTTTTGTGTAATACCCTGTTCAAGGCGGAGCCGGGTGACGGTCGCGCCGACAATATTTTTATCACCCAGTGGTGCCACACGTTCCCGCATCTGCCGCTCTCCTCTTTTTGATTCTTTAACAGAATCATTTAATAGATTTCCAATTATCTCTTTAGGTTTTCTTATATGCCGGTATAGCCCGTAACTTCGGGCTTTTCCGGCACTTTTCCTATCGGAAGAACCTCACAAACGTTCTTATTACCCTTCATGTTTTCGCTCTCAAACGTAGTACAAACAGTAGTACATTCTGCGCATTCTATGCGGCTTGGGCTTCCTGGGCGCTCTCTGACGCTGGCTGCGTGTTGACGGTTGCGCTGGTCTGTGCCTGAGCTTGCAGCCGTTTCATTTCCTCCTGTGCGGAATGGAACGTGGCGTGAGCGTAATAGTTCAACGTCATAACGATATTGGCATGCCCCATGATGTACTGTAATGCCTTTGGGTTCATGCCTGCGTTTGCCATTCTGGTACAGAATGTATGCCGCATGGTGTGCGGCGTCATGACCTCCGGCAGCGGTTCCTTATGGAACTTGTTGAACTTCTTAGCAAGGCACTGAAACATGGCATCATAGTGGACAGCCACTTTCGGCAGTCCATCCCGGTTTAAGAACAGGAAGCCCTTATATCCGTCCACCACAACGCCTTTGCCATCCTTTCGCCTGTGCAGCACGCGCTGAAATGCTTTGTAGGCCGCTGCGCTCATAGGCACCTGGCGATAACCGCTGTCTGTCTTTGGCGCTTCGATGTAGTAGCCGTCCTCGGTGCTTCTCAAAAGCTGGTGGTCTACATTCACAAACCGCTTGTCAAAATTCAGGTCGGCAGGCGTCAGGCCGCAGAGTTCGGAAACGCGAAGTCCGGTTTCCAGCAGAATCAATACCTCGTCATAATACTTGGCATAAACGGGGTCACTCTGCATGAAGCCCAAAAGCTCCTTTTCCTGTGCAGGGGTAAGCGGCACCTTTGGTACGGTATCGTCGTTGATAACCTCATTGATCTGGAAGTCAAAGGGATTCTTGCGGAGGCAATCGTCCTGTACGGCCATGTGAAAAATGGCTTTCAGGGAACGCTTGCCGTTGCAGATGGTATGATAGGCCACGCCCTTTTCCTGCATACGCAAGGCCCATTCTTTGGCGTCAGACAGCTTCACGCTGTCGATGCTGGCCCCTCCGATTTTATCCTCGGACAGAAGTTTCATTAACTGCTGGCGGCTCTTATGGGTTCCCCGTTTCACATTGCCCCGCTGCCGGATATACTTTTCATATAGCTGGCACACGGTCATTTTCTTACCGATGGTGTCAATCCCATCGTCAAGGTCTTTTTGTATCTGCTTGATTTTCTCACGCAGAGAAATATCCGGGCGTTTTCCGGCAGGGATTTTGTCCGTAGGGACTAACTTCCATGAGTACACAAACTTCGGTTCTCCAAAGGTATCCGTATATTTGTAGGCGTATCTTCCGTCTGTTCGCTGGCTCTCTCCAGATTTCAAAAGGCGGCCTTTGCTGTCCCGCCTTTTTTCATCTCGTTCTTTTTTTGACATTTCGTCATGCTCCTTTCCATGACGGAAAGAGCCTTGACACGCTTTAAGAGTATTATAGCATAGTCAAGGCTCTTTTTCACTAGATTGTGTCAAGAGAATCAATGATTTTTTCAAATTTTTGCCGTTTGATCTGGATGCGGTTGCCGTTCAAAATCACCCAGCCAGCGGATGGGTTTTCCTCGGCAAGCCGACGCAGTTTGTTTTCTCCAATGCGAAAATATTTCGACGCTTCCTCAATGGTAAGCGTATACTTTTCCCAAATAGGCACATCGTTATTACTCATAATATGGCCTCCTTCTGTTCAAAGCAAAGGTTCCTTGTAAATGTGGGCAAAACACGGACGGCTGGCGGCCCAGCTCCACGGCCTTTTCACCCCCGTGTGGTTCTCACACGGCCCTACCCATTGCCTGTGACGCTTTTAACGCTCGGACTGTGGCTGTAAGGGAGTATCATTGTCCTGCCTGCACGTCATCGCCCATAAGCAGCTACGCTTATTTTGCGGCTGGGTGGTTGTCGCTCCGCTGTTTTCGTAGAAACCAGCATCATGGCGCACCCGCCGTCCGGCTCGGTGTAGACAGAATGTGTCCGTATGCCCTATGACGCGCCGCCATTGTCCTGCGGGCGTATTTGTCAAGGTACATACATCAGCCACCGAGCCGGCGGAAATGCGGAAAGAGAGTAATAAGACATTTCCGTTACCGTGGCCGGGTCGTTACTTCAAGGCAACGATGATGGAATGAATGAGCTTGATTTCCAAACGGTGCTTCATATACTCGTCCACGCACACATAGGGGATGCCGTTGCTGTCATACAAGGTGCGGATGCAGAGCTTGTTTATGTAGTCCTCATAGTACCGCAGCACTTGCTCCATAGCCATTGCATCCCCAGCGTGGGCAGCTTCCATCACCGAAAGGGGAAGAAGCTCTCTGCCGTTGAATGTAGGTTCCTTCATCCGCGTTTACCTCCCTCTGGCATGAACGCCATCAATTTCATACGCAACTGTTTCAGGGTCCTTGTCCTGTGACGCTGTACGGCGCTGCGGGACATTCCCATGAGGCTGCCGATTTCTCCGTCTGCCAAATCCAGAACACAGTGCAAAATCAAAATGCTTTGTTCCTGTTCCGGCAGGCTGGCGAACGCCTCGGCTACAAGCTCGTTGTCGATCAGCAGGTCATACCCATACGACGAAAAAACGTAGCTGTCGCTGGGGTAATCATCCACGACTGAGAGCTTGTCCATTTCCTCTTGTGTCAGAGCATCCAGCGACTTTTCACGTTCGCGGCGATGCGCCATCTCCGACCAGTAGCTTTTAGCCTCATTGCGGAGTACCGCTTTGCAGAAAGCATCATAGCGGTGCCGCAGGATAAAATCATTGCGGGGGATCGTTTCCATCTTTTCACCCCCTTTCTGTGGGGGATTTCGGTGGTTTTCTCCCTTTCCGCCAAAGTTACTGTTGAAAGGCCTCCAGCTACCCGCCAAACACCACTTTTTTAAAAAAATTTTGAAAAAGTGTTTGACCGATAGAGCGGGCCGAAGGAAATAACAAAATTCGCCCGGAAGGGCATAAACCCTCCGGGCGAACAAAAAAATAGTATGATATTTTATTGCATACGCAAATTCATGGTTCCGGCCACATTTCCCACGGGCCGGGGGATGTTTTTTTTAACGGTGTTACTCCCATTTCCGTTGGTCGATATCCCGTTCTACACATGACGGCTCCCTCCTGAAACCGCCAATGGGATCAGCGTTAGGGGGAATTGCTCCCATCCAATACCTTACGAACCGCGGTGTGGTTGCTCGGGGCGATCCGGCTGATGTAATGACGGCCTGATTGCGCAACGTTCCTTTGGTTTGATGTTCCATCTTTCACTTTCTCCATTTTTTTAGAAAATAACTTCGATACAAAATCCAAGGACAACAAACAGTAAAATGCTGATAATCGTTCCAACTCTCGTCATGATCTGATACTTTGTAAACTTCTTATTTCGCACAAATGTAATCCCTCGCATTCTCAATAAATGTATCTAATATCAATTCGCAATCTGTAAACTTGTATTGTCTTGCACTTTCTAGATCTTGATTTAAGAAAATAAAACCGATGCATTTATCGTAGGTTCCAAGATAATCAAAAACAGATTGTATGTATTCATTGCGAACTTCATCACTGGTGCTATGCTCCGCGATCTCTCCAAAAATAATTGGCTTATTATATGCTTCCAAATAGTCTCTTTGACCTTCATTTTCATAGAATTGCTGAAAACTCTCACGGGAATCCAATGTGTTATTCAATGTCAATCCGACATAATCAACATACTCATCACCTGGATAATATTTCGTTGTGTATTCGTCTGCCCTGTTGGGAGACCATACCCACTTAACATTGGGAGCATATTCCCTACCCAAGTTCACAATGTGAACCCAAGCGTTTACATATGCGTGAGCATCATCTGTTTGCCAACTGTACCAACCAGATTTGTAAGAGGGCCTCATTTCCATTTCATGCGCTAATCGAACAAAAAGTTCTGTATTGGCTCTGTTATCCGAAGAGAGTTTCTTAAAATATTCAATAATTAAATCATCATAATACCCGTCAGAAACCAATTTTAAGTCCCAGTCGGTAGGCTGCAAAGTGATAAACGCTATATATTTATTGTCGTCTAAACATAAAGAAATCTTGTAATCACTTGTCTGATCAAAACGATCAAACCAAGCTAAAGTATTGATGCTGTCAGCTAAAACATCAGTCTCTTCGGGGCCTTGAACATAAACGCCCAAATATCTTTGTCCCTCTGTAATAGGATAATATTCAGACTCGACAACTGAGGATTCTGTTACAATAGATTCCGTAGTTGGTTCTTCCAGTGTAGCTTGACTATTACTCGGAGCCTCAATAGACGCAATGCTGTCAGAGCCATCGGCCTTCTCGGTATCGACAGGCTGTTCGTTGCAACCAACCCATAATATAAATATAGCAGCCGCGAATATACAAATGCAATTAAGGAACTTCCACTTTATCATTGTCCTCCTCCAATTTCCGGGTGCCCCATTCCATATCGTCAGAGCAGAGCATAAGGCCTAGCAATCGGATAGGAACCATGACAACAGTTAAAACAAGGATGAATACTGGAAGCAGTAATGTATAATACCACTTCACACTTCTCATAACCTTAATATTTCGTGAACCAAAACTAATGATACAACCAAGAAGAATAAAGAGAATGATCTGCCACCATGGAGCGGTATATGCCAATGTTGGAATCGCGCAGCCAAGTATATTTAACACCTTGCAAATTATAGTATTGGCATAAACGCTAACCAGCATCATCGGACTAATCATATCTGACCAGTAAATAAAGCACATCAGCTTGGCGTTTTTTAACATCCAAGGAGTCATTCTCAGATTGTTATACTGTGAACCTTCCGACCATCTTAACTGCTGCCTGATAAATTTTTTCCATTCGGTGGGCGCATCTGTATAAATTACTGAGGTGTCTTGCATAACTGTTTTGTACCCCTTTCGGAGCGTCAGGTTTGTGAGGCTTCTGTCATCGGATACTTCTTTGTGAAATCCCATGAATGTCTCATTCATAAAGTCATACATCACATCTATCAAAATCTGAGTACGGAAAGCAATTGTCCTGCCGGGAAGGCAGCCCACTTTGCCTGTAACGCTCATTGCTTTCATCGTTCCTTCAGCTCTGATCTCTTCAAGCAAATTTGCAAACATGGTTACGAGTTTGCGGTCAGGATCAAGTATTTTCTGTCTGGTTGTAACACCGCCAATTTTTTGATCACAAGCAAAAGGCTTCAGCAACTCGGACAAAGTATCCTCTGTCCATACCGTATCACTATCCACAAGCACTGTTATATCGGAATTCGGATTAATGTGCTCCATTGCCACACGGATCGCATTTCTCTTACCGGCAACAGGTGTATAATAATGCTGAACAGGAGTAAAGCAAATTGGTAAATTCCTGTTGAAATCTACACACAGGTTTTCAAGCCCCTCGTTTTTTGGCCCATTAATGACAACTATAATCTCAGACGGATTCTGGCGTGCTATTTTCATCAGAACACTATAAAATAGATCTAATGGTTCGTCAACGACTGGGAGCAGCACCGATGTAAAATAATTTATTTCTTTATCTTCATAATCATATGGCTTATATCGAATAGCATGGAAAAATACTATTCCCCATCGAATGAAAATGAATGCGAAGAAAAACATAAAGAGGTGAAGGTTATGAGTTTTGATATAATCCTCGACCATCAAGAAAAATGTGTACATTACAATCACCGCCTCGCCGGGTCAATCTCTTCCAAAGATGTCTCTTGTATAAACCTTATACATAACTTCCGAGAGTTCACTGGAAACTCTATTAGCAACAATAACATCACATGAACGCTTAAACTCCGCAAAAGAATGTACAACCTTATAACCCATAAACTCTGCGGCATCGCCTAATAAGGGTTCATATATTACAATTTCTTGTTTTTCTTTGGAAAGCCCCTCCATAACACCCCAAACAGCACTTGAACGGAAATTGTCAGAATTAGACTTTGCCGTTAAGCGGTAAATACCAACTGTGCCAGGATGTTTATTCAGAATTCCCTTTATGACATGGCCTTTTTTGGTGTGGTTTGCCTGACACACAGCGGTAATCAAATTTTCAGGAATATCATGAAAACTTGATTTCAACTGCTTTGTATCTTTCGGGAGGCAATATCCGCCATAGCCAAAAGATGGATTGTTATAATGCTTACCAATTCGAGGATCATGACAAATTGCATCTATGATGTTCTTTGTACTTAACCCATTCATTTCTGCAAAGGTATCCAATTCGTTAAAGAACGCAACACGCATGGCTAAATAAGTATTAGCGAAAAGTTTAGCGGCTTCTGCTTCATCAAGCCCTATAATCAAGACGGGAATATCTTCTTTATTTGCGCACTCTTGCAAGATGGTTGAAAAAACCTGTGCATGGATAACCATAGCAGGGTCTGCAATATCTGTACCAACAACAATTCTGGAAGGGTACAAATTGTCGTATAGGGCTTTCGTTTCTCTTAAAAATTCAGGGGAAAATAGAATGTGGCTGGTGTTATATTTTTTTCGCACACTCCTTGTATACCCAACAGGAACCGTACTTTTGATGATCATAATGCAATGATCATTATTTGCCATACAAATTTCTATGGTGGAATCAACCGCATGAGTATCAAAGCTATTGGTTTCATCCTCATAATTAGTAGGTGTTGTAATAATTACATACTCGGCGTCTTTATATGCTATTGCCGTATCTACAGTGGCTGTCAAATTTAGTTTTCTTTCGGCAAAAAACTTTTCGAGATATACGTCCTGAACGGGAGAAATACGGGAATTAACTTTCGCAACCTTTTCTTCATCAATATCAAGCACTATTACTTCATGCTTTTGGCCTAACAGAGTGGCAAGAGATAACCCCACATAACCTGCGCCTACAACAGTAATTTGCATAGCATTCTAACCACCTTTCTATTCAAATTCATTCTCGGCTCGGATGACGTTGCAAACCGCTGCAGTGTTCCGATAGATGCTTCATCAACGTTTCTTTCGCGGCGGATGCATCCGCTTGCTGGGAAAGACCCGTCAGATAAGCCAAGGCGTCATTCCACGTTTTTAGCGAAAAGGCTTCCGAAGGAACATGTAAAAGCTCCCTGGACAGATGGAATTGCTCCCATGGGCTGAGATACCGCAAATCCGACAGATACCCACATCCGGCCTTCTGGGCCAAGCACTCCAACAATTCTACCGACCATCTTTCTTCCACTTTATTCACCTCCTGCCATTTCAAAGGGAATATCCTAACCACAAACTTTCCTTTTCTGAACGATTCAATTACCGCAGAATAATGATTCTGGGGTAATCGTTACTGCTTCTAGGAAGAAAATTATTATTTTAATCAACTAAGGGCGTTCTGACAGGCATAAAAAGCAGACCTGCGCACATATTTCGCGGTGCAGGTCTATTTTTCGTATTTATTTTGCTGTTCTATATGTAATAAATGGTTGAAAATCTGCTCTGATACACTTATAATAGAGCTAATCAGTTCTACTTGTAACTGAGCAAGGGGGCCATGGAACCACAGAATCATTATTCCGTGGTGCTATGAGATCAGATGCATCCGCTGTAAGGTTCGCTCATGTTCCCGTGTGCCCATAGCTACATAGATACGCGTGGTGTCCACGGAGGCGTGTCCTAAAATATCCGCAAGATATGCCAGATTCTTTTTGATGGCATAATAGCATTTTGCAAACAAGTGCCGCAAATTGTGGGGAAAGACCTTTTCAGGATTTACCCGCGCCGCCCGGCACAGCTTTTTCATATCATGACAGATATTGCTTCGATCTAAGGGCTTTCCGGTACGGGTGCAGAACAGATACCCCGTTCGGATGCCTTTTTCTTTGGCATAGGCGTTCAATTTCCGGCACAGCTCTTTTGTCAAGAGAATGGTGCGGATTTTGCCTTTCATGCGGATTTCCGCTTTTCCTTTGTGCAATGCCTCCACAGTCAGAAAGGAAAGCTCACTGACCCGGATTCCGGTGGTGCAAATGGCAAGCATCACATGATACAGGCGGCTGTCCTTTTTCCTTTTGGCAGCGTCTAACAAGCGGTGGTATTCCGCTTCGGTCAAATCTCGGCTGTCATCCACAAATACCGTATGCTGGATTTTCAAAAACCTCACCTTGCAGGCCGCCAGCCCCAGGTAGTCCAGATAGGAATGAATGGCGGACAGCTTGGCATTTACGGTGCGGGCATGGTGGCTCTGTTGCAGTTGCTCTCGATATTCCAGCACCTTTGCTTTTGTAGGTTCTTCCCCCTGTAAAAATGAAAGAAACCAAACCAACTCACGAACATACTTTTGTATGGTTGCGTGAGATTTTTCATGTTCGGTCAAGTAGATGCGGTACTCCCGCAAGATTTCATTGTAATTTTGTTTCATCGTGTTTTACCTCTTCTAAATTGATAGTATGAAAGTAGTATGACAGAATCTTTTATACCGTATTCTCTGCAAAGGTAAAACAAAAGAACGGGTAAGTTTAACGATGTGCTGTAGACACGGACCGTCAAGCGAACGCGTCAAACGGATTCGGCATTTGTTTATCATTTGTTGTATGGAGGCCAAGGGCCTCTTATTTTTTTGCAAATTTTTCTTTCCAAAGCGCTATTTTGCGGGTAGTTTGATGGCTTCTCAGAGTATTAGGAGTGGAGGAAAAGAAAAACAGCAAGCATAGGGAGTGTAGCCACACTCCCGGCAAACGGCTTCCCGTTTGTATCTTGGGGAAGTCCCCAAACCCCTGAATGAACGGAGGTGAACCAATGGCAAACCGAAAACGGAAATTTGTGCTGCGCGTCCCAGTGACGCCGGAGGAACGGGCGCTGATCCAACAGAAGATGGCCCAGCTTGGCACAAAGAACTTTTCTGCCTACGCCCGGAAAATGTTGATCGACGGCTATATCGTCCATATCGACACCGGCCCCGTCCGGGCGCAGACCGCAGAGCTGCAAAAAATCGGCGTCAACATCAACCAGATTGCAAGGCGTATCAACAGTACCGGGACTGTGTACGCGCAGGACTTGGAGGACATCAAGGGGGCGCTGGCACAGATATGGCAGTTACAAAGATCCATCCTATCAAGTCAACGCTGAAAAAGGCGCTGGACTACATCGAGAACCCGGACAAGACCGATGAAAAGCTGTTCGTTTCTTCCTATGGCTGTTCCTATGAAACGGCGGATATAGAATTTCAAATGCTGCTGGATCAGGCGTACCAAAAGGGAAACAATCTGGCACATCACCTGATACAAGCCTTTGAACCGGGGGAAACCACGGCGGAGCAGGCCCACGAGATCGGGCGGCAGCTTGCCGATGAAGTGCTGCAAGGCAAATACCCCTATGTGATTACCACCCACATTGACAAGGGCCACCTGCATAACCACATCATTATCTGCGCCGTGGATATGGCGAACCAGCGCAAGTACATTTCCAACCGTCAGAGCTACGCCTTTATCCGGCGCACCAGCGACCGGCTGTGCAGGGAACACGGCCTGTCCGTGGTGATGCCGGGCAAGGACAAGGGAAAGAGCTATGCCGAATGGGACGCTCAGCGCAAGGGCAAGAGCTGGAAAGCAAAGCTGAAAACCGCCATTGACGCGGCCATCCCGCAGGCCAGAGATTTTGACAGTTTCCTGCGGCTCATGGAGGCGCAGGGCTATGAAGTCAAACAGGGCAAGTTTATTTCATTCCGCGCTCCCGGACAGGAACGCTTCACCCGCTGCAAGACCTTGGGGGAGGATTACTCCGAGGAACGGATCACCCAGCGGATCAGGGGCATTGCCATTGACCGGGGACCGCGCAGAAGAAGCGCCGGGGAAATCTCCCTGCGGATTGCCTTGGAGGACAGTATCAAGGCCCAGCAGTCGGCGGGCTATGCGCGGTGGGCGAAGCTGCACAACTTGAAGCAGGCCGCCAATTCCTTAAACTTCATCACAGAACACCAGATCGACAGCTACGAGGGCTTGGAAAGCAGGCTGGCCGAGATCAGCGCGGCCAACGACGCGGCGGCCTCCGCCCTGAAAGACGCAGAACGCCGCCTTGGGGATATGGCGCTGCTGATAAAAAACCTCTCCGCCTACAAGCAGCTCCGGCCTGTGGCGCTGGAACTGCAAAACGCCAAAGACAAGGCCGCGTTCCGGCGGCAGCATGAAAGCCAACTGATCTTGTATGAGGCGGCGGCAAAGGCGCTCAAAGAGGCCGGGGTCACAAAGCTTCCCAACCTGTACGCCCTCAAAACCGAGTATAAAAAGCTGGACGCAGAACGAGAACGGCTGTCCGCACAGTACAGCGAAGCGAAACAGAAATTGAAAGAATACGGCATTGTCAAACAGAATGTAGACAGCATTTTGCGGACAGCGCCGGGAAAGGAGCATACGCAGGAACGATGAACATACCGAGAATGAGTTACCCCCAATACCGCAAGGCCCGCAGGCTCACCCATGCGTGCTGCAACTACTGTAACAGAAACTGCCTCCTGCTGGACGATGGGGAGGAATGTGTCTGTGTGCAGAGTATTTCCTATTCGCTGCTGTGCCGGTGGTTCAAGGTAGCCGTCCTGCCGCTGGACGCGGCACTGTGCGCCGAGATCACCAAAGGCCGGGACGAAATCAAACGCTGCGCCGTCTGCGGGGCGGCGTTTACGCCCAACTCCAACCGGGCCAAATACTGCCCGGATTGCGCGGTGCAGGTGCGCCGGAAGAAAGAGGCGGAACGCCAGCGGAAAAGATACCTCCTATCTACGCATTTAGGGCGGTAAAAGTCCACGGAAATCAAGGGTTTTTCCGCATGGTCGGCAGGCAGGTGGATAAAGTTATCCTGTTCCCCTCAAAACGGGGTTCTAAATGCGGGAAAATGGACAAAAAAGAAGCGCCGGACGCAGAGGCTTTGACAGCCCCCGCGCCCGGCGTTTTAATATGGTGGCACATATTGCGGTTTTCTGCTACAATAAATAAAAACACAATTTAATTGGGGAGATATAATTATGAAGAAGAATGAATTTTCTTTACTTCGTTCCAAAGAAATAATAGCAATTTTAGACGGGGATAAGGAATTTGGTGATATGACCTTTGAAGATAAATACGGCAATGAAAAAAACATCAAAATTGCCATGCCATATCTTAGTGGGCCAGCTATATGCGAAATTTCCTCCCTTTTTGGGCTACCCTCAACTTATTCATGGTCTGGTGGCGCATTAAGTCGCTGGCAATATTTCGATCAAGTCATGGATTTTTGTATTAAGCAAAATAGAATGTCCGATTTTCTTGCCTACATATTTTCCAAAGATAAATTTGTTGAATCGTTAAAGGGTTTATCGCCAGAAGATATTGAGGAAGCGTATTGTACTATTGTGCAGAAAATCTTAGAGCAGATTAACAGTATTCTATATTTCGGCGGCAATGAACTCCGTGTGGTTGGCAAGTCATATCAAATTGGGCAAATTGGTAAGGTTATTACTATTGCTGCACCAACAGTAAAGGTTATAGACCGCGCTTATATAAAAGATTTGGCTGAAAGAGCTAACAAAGATATTGATGATGGAAATTTTGATAGTGCAATAACAAAAGCTCGCACAATACTTGAAGAAACATTCTGCTATGTCATTGAGCAAAAGGGAGAAGTGCCATCAGATAGCGGTGATATTGGAAAACTTTACGGTCAAGTAAAATCTCTATACAATATGCACGCACACAAAGATTTGGATAGGCGTATAAACACCTTACTTTCCGGCTTGGAAAAAATAATTTCTGCAATCGCAGAAATGCGAAATAAAGAGAGTGATTCGCATGGTGTTGGTAGCAAGCGCATTGGTATAGCGGATTATCATACGCGGCTTTTTGTCAATTCTGCAATCGCAATGGCAGATTTTATTTTATCAGTCTATCTCAATACAACACACAATGAATAATCAATTAAAAGGAGAAATTATAATGAATCAAGATTTTATTGAGGGACAAACGGATTTAGAATTAGTTGAGGTGGATTCTATTGTAGATTCTCTATCAACTTGGATTGAACAGGGTGCAGAGGATATTGTGACTTTTTTTAGTTCAGATGAAGTTTCGGATATACTGGATGAGATAAAAGAACTGGGAACAGAACTATCAAATGCGCTCAAAGTTGTAAAAGTAATTCGTAAAAGTGCAAGTATTCCCGACAAATTGTTCATGCGTAAAATGGAACGGTATTGCGCCGGGCTTGTATCAATTCCAGCTTCAAAACGGGAAAAATATGTGAAAAGGGTTGGAAAAGAAGCTCTTAATAAAGATTCTGTATTTATCCTTGGAGTTCTAAATAAAATTGAAGAGCTATCAAAAATTGATATTCTTATTAGATTATTTGAAGCAAAAATGGATGAAGAAATTGACGATCAAACATACCGCAGAATGATGTTGCAAGTTGATCGCACAATGTTTTCTGATATTTTGTTTCTCAGGGATAATATTTGTGATGGTGAAATAAAGATCACATCTGTTGAAACAGAGAATCTATTGGCTACAGGCTGGTTAATATTTGCTGGAATTGGTATTGGTTCAGCTACTGAAGATGGCGGGAATTTATATTCATATACACATACAGCAAAGCAATTTTGTAATATAGTCTTTCAAAGCAATTTTGAGATTAACGATAATATAAATCCAGCAGTAGGAACTCTTTCATTTGATATAATAGGCTAATAGTCAAATCATAAAAGCGCCAGGAGCAGAGGCCATACAGTCCCTGCTCCCGGCGCTTTTGCTATACTTGGATCACTCGTCTGTGAAGTGGAACCGCTGCGCCGTAAAGTCGGCGTCGCTCATGGCGTCCAGCTTATCGGCGGTCTGGCAGGCCAGCGCCGCCATTTCCTTGTCCATGTCCGGCAAAGCTGCCCGGAGATTTGCCGCCGTCCTGCGGCGGTCAGCGTTGTGGTACAGACAGATCAGGTTTTCTTCTCCCACGGTGAAATACATTCCTCATACCTCCATTTCTTTTGATTTTTCTCGCGCCGGGGGCCTCTTTTTCTGTTCCTCCTTGGCGGTGGCAAGCTGCGCCTGGATGGACGGTTTCTTTTGCTTCTGCGTCGTCTTTCGGGTCTGCTTGGGCTTTTTGGCCTCCGCCTTGGCTGCCTCGGCCACATCCAAAAGAGAAATCTGTTCTCCGGCTTTTGCCCTTACTTCCAGTTCCTCCATAGACGGGGCGTTGTTCATCATGCCGTCAATCATGTTGTAGTTCTGCTCGGTGGACATTTCCACCGTCTTGATATGACTTTCCTGCTGGACGGGGATGGCAAAGGCCCTTGTGCCGTTTGCCATAATAAGATACCTGCCGTCCTCCGACTGGTGGTGGAATCCATACCCGGCGGCCTCCATCTGTTCCCGGCTCCTGTCGGTCAGATAGAAACGGCCCCTTGGCGTCTGGATTTGTTCGCCGGTCATGCACTCGTCCGGCGTGAGCTGCTTTTCCTGCTGGACAAAAAACTCCGGCACCTGCCGGTAGTCGGCCCCCTCGTCCACATAGTAGGCGGTCTGTTTTCCATCCTGCCGGAACACCACAATATCCCCCATCGAGAGGGAATGTCCCTTGTAATCGGCGGGATGTTCCATGTTGAAGCGGCGGTAAATCTCGTCCAGCGTAGTGTCCTTGTCCAGCGGCGCAGTGTAGACAAGCTGGTAATTCTTCCTGTCCACCGAAAGCCCATCCGCCTGCAATTCCTCATAGGAACGATAGCGGAAGTCGCGCCCCTCCGGGCCGGGCGGCACTTGGTAGATGGAAAAGTTGGGCTGCACCGGGGCCTCATAGTCAGAGGCAACATATTCCTCCACCGTCAGCCCGGAAGCGGCGGCCTCCTGTTCCAGCTCTGCCTCGATCTGTTTTTTGTAGTCCTGCAAACTCTGGTCGAAGTCGGCAAGCTGCGGCGGCTCCGGCAAGTGGTACTGGCCCTGATTGAGAAGCGGGCGGCACTCCTTTACATAGTCCAAAACCGCGTTGAAATAAGCGGTCTGTTCCGGCGTCAGGGTTTCCCCGGATCGCAGGGGACGCCGGGCCTCCTGCTCCATAGCGGCCAGATTGCAATGCAGCTCCATATACGGAACAAACTCATGCAGCAGCATATCCCGCTGGGCCTTGTCCGCCTCCCATGCCTTCGGCCCCTCATGGTGCAGCACATGGTTTTTCCAGCTTTCATCCTGTGCATAGTATTCGTGGTAGCCCCGGATATGTTGGATCAGGGAACCGTCCCCGTCGCCAAAGTCCTGCCGTCCCTCGTAGCTGTCCGGCTGGCCCTGCATGGTAAAGTCAATGCGGAACTTGGTCTTGTCGTACCAATGGCCCGTATAGCCCGGCTGCTCCCGTTCATGGCGTCTGGCGCTGTCCAGCTCCTTGAAAACGGCCTCGGCTTCATGCAGCGGCATTTGCTGGCCGTCTTTCAGATGGGGGCTTTCACTCCAAAGGATTGTGACAACCGGCTCCGCTGCCGGATACTGCGCGATCTGCCGCTGGGCGTTGGCAACGGCAATCTCACTTTCGATCTCGCTTTTCACAAAAGAATCCATCTGGCCCTTTTGCAGCTCATAGCCCTGTTCACACAGGCGGTTGATAAGCCCGATCACCTTGTCAGTATCGCCCACGGCCTCGGCATAGGCCACGATCAACTGCCGTTCCTCGCTGCCCAGACGCGGGGCGTTTTTCTCTGCCAGCTCCATCAGGGCGGCGGCCCGGTCAGCCGGGGACGCCTCCGGCATGAACGGTTTCCCATTCAAAAGGCCGTCGATCCCGTTCCACGCCTGCGGCTGGGGAATGGCGTTGGCCTGTTCAGCGGCTTCCAGAAAATCATCCAGCCTGTCGCCGGTCAGGGGTTCCATTGCCCCAGCCGGTAGCTCATGGATGGCAAGGATTTCTTTTCCGGCTTCCGCAAGGGACAGGTCGGGATTATCAAGCTGGCCTCCGTCCAGTTCCTTGTAGTCGGGGTCGTACAGCGTGTAATCATAGCCGGTTTCCGATGTCTGGATATACAGGTAATCGCCGCTTTCCAGACGGTAGGCGGCCTCCTGCGGGGCTTCTGCCTGTTCCAGCGTTCCGTCCCCGACAATGGTAAAGCCCTGCGCCTGCGCCGCCTCCTTGGTTCCCTGCGACACTTCGCCGGTGGATTTCAAATCCGCGTCAATCAGGGTTTGCAGCATGGCTTTTACGCTGGCGGTCATTTCCTGCTGTTGCTCCGGGGACAGCTTGGAAAATACGCTGTCCGGGTCTGGCTGCTCGGCGGCCTGTTCTAACGGCGCGGCCTGCGGCTGCTCCTGCTGGGCCTGCCGTTCTTTCTGAAGCTGGGCAAGGTGGCCGTCAATGGTGGTAATCAGTTCATGGGCGGTGGCCCGGATGGTTTCAAGGGAGGCTTTCAGCTCTTTCAAGTCCTTGCCGGAACTCCAACCGGCCACATAGCCAAAGGAATAGTCGGAGGTGTCCAGCCCGTAGTGCTGGCAGACGGCATAGGCCACGCTTTCAGCCTGCACCTCGCGGGTGCGGCTGTCGGGGCGGTCGGCCTGCTCTATGGCCGGGGCTTCCGGGTCGATGGCGTGGAGCTTGGAATGGGCGATCTCGTGGATAGCCGTCTTTAGGGTCTGTAATTCGCTCATGCCCTCCTGAATGGCGATCCGCTTTTCCGTCAGGTGGTAGTAGCCGTGGGAACCGCCCGGAATGTCCTCAAAACCAATGGGAACCGGGGAGGTCTGTTCCAGCGCCTTGAAAAATTCCCCGTAGCGTTCCACGCTGCCGGTCAGTTCTTCCACGCCGATAGAGGGCAGCGGTTCCCCCTCGGTCTGGCTCACATCAAAGACGGAAACGATCTTAAAGGCCGGAACCTGTATTTCCTGTACTTCGGTAACAGGCTTTCCGTCTTTTCCCATCACCGGCCTGCCCTGTGCGTCCAGCTTTTGCACTTCCTTTTTCGCCTTGAACGGGGCCGGGGCCAGTATCTTGATGGCCTTTTCGCCTTTCTTTACATTGCGGTGAAAATCGTCCCGCCACTTGTTGTAGCCCGCCACAAGCTGTCCGCCCTGCATGGCGATCAGGAGGGTGTTGTTGAAGCTGTAACTGTGGAACTTGGACATGGTGGTGAGATAGGCTTTGTAGCGTTCACTCTCGAAAAGCTCCTGTATGCCGGTTTCCAGCCGGTCGGTGATCTCTTTCATGCGCTCGGCGCTGTTCTGGCCGTTTAAGAGAATGGGGGTGACAGGCTGCGGGGCCTTTGTAGGCGCTGCAGCCTCCGGCTGCACCTTGCTTTCCTCCCGCAGAATTTCCGGCACAGGATAGGCCATCACCCGGTATTGTTCCGGCACTGGCTGGCCCTCATGGACGCGCTGCCATTCGTCGCCGCTTTTTACCAGATAGCCATAATCGGTAAAAACACCATGCTCTGTGTTGGCAATATGCAGGCCAAAACGGGGCAGGAAAATCCCAGCTTTCCATTCCTCCGGCATATCCACCATGCCGGAACGGTTTAGATAGTAGTCGCCCAACTGTCCTGTGCCGGTGACATCCGGCAAATGCACATAAAAGTCCACATTTTCGGGATAGTCGATAATCTGGCCGATATTGTGAAAATCACTCTGCGGGCTTGTCAGGGCGGCGTTCAGCTCCGTAAGTTCGGTGGCGTCCAGCTTTTCCAATCTTGCGGCAAGGAAGTTCAGCTCATCCATGCCTGCGGACAGCACCATATCACGGGGCAGCTTAATAGGTCGCTTCTGTGGGCTTCTATACCCGTATAGAAAAAAGTCCTGTGGATTGTCGGTGCTGATTCCGATTTCCCGCAGGGCTGCTTGCAGTTTTTCGGTTGTGGTCGGCAGAGAAAACCATAGGCCCTCTTTGCCTTGCTCATAACGCTGTCGGTTATGAAGCAGTACAGAAAACACTTCGCTCATTGAATCGCTCCTTTCACATAATATAAGGGTTTGGGGCTTCCCCAAAGAGAAAATCCCCGGCCCGGCAGGTGCGCCGGGTCAGGGATTTTGCCGGGAGTGTGGCTACTCTCCCTATGCTTGCTGTCTTTAGTTTTTGCCCCTCTGTTCCACGCGGTAGTTCACATACTTGCCGCCGGTATCGG